>Ga0265298_10000002_pt1 | contig 482278 bp, 378 predicted proteins | sample AusTroGonzalo_MG_3_FD_193486 | JGI IMG/M metagenome (GOLD analysis project Ga0265298, IMG submission 193486) | Bovine rumen microbial communities from tropical cattle in Woodstock, Queensland, Australia - Gonzalo_01 | ecosystem: Host-associated > Mammals > Digestive system > Stomach > Rumen ...
CTTGCGGACCACCGCCAAAGCCGCCGCCGAAGCCGCCCATGCCAGCGCCAGGCCCCATGCCCATGCCGCCGCCGAAGCCGCCTTGCGGACCACCGCCAAAGCCGCCGCCGAAGCCGCCCATGCCAGCGCCGGGGCCCATGCCCATACCGCCGCCGAAGCCGCCCATGCCGGCACCGGGGCCCATGCCGGGGCCGGGAACTGGAGCGGGTGTCGCCGTTTCAGCCGGGACCGGAGTCGTCGTTTCCTTCGTTTCCGTTACCTGCTCGGCCTTCGTGCTGGAGCAGGCGGTGAGAGTCGCCATTCCGGCAACCGTGGCGAGAATGATGATCGCGTTCAAGTTTTTCATAGTCGTTCTCCTTATTGTTAAAGTTTGCGTTGTCAATTATTTAAAGGTTGTTTCAACCGTTTTTCGTTTCCGATCGCATGATCATCATGCGACATTCGGGAATCCCTGCGGTCTTCCAGCGCCCTGCCCGCTTCGTAACTCTTTCCCGCAGCGTCTCTTGGCGTTTTCCGCAGCTCTTACATCTCAATTAACGCATCCCGTTTGCGTTTTATTGCCGTGTATTTGTTATTTTTTCTGAAAAAATGATGACACCTTTCGAAAACGCGCACGATTCCTGCTGATTATTAAACCTTTACAAAGTGACAGATTGTTGCGGCGCTTTCGCTTTTCATAACTGTTTTCTTCCGTTTTCTTCGTCCGCGCCCGTTCCGTTTCCGTTTTATTTCGGAAAAAGTTCCCGTTTCCGTTTGTATTTTCCCCCGCGCGTGCTAACTTATATCGTATTTCAAAAACATAAACGCCGCGCACGCGGCTTCAACGAACGGGCGCATCCCGCCCGGGAAAGGCAAACATCATGGAAGAGGCAATCAGAGAAAAACTTGAAGAACTCCGGGGAATGCTCCAGGCCGACGGCGGCGATCTTGAAGTCGTCTCCATCACCGGAAAGACCGTCCTCCTCCGTCTCCGCGGCGCATGCGGCGCCTGCCCCCATGCCCAGATGACGCTCAAGGACGGCATCGAACGCATCCTCCGGGAATCCGTCGATCCCGAGATCGTGGTCGAACGCGCCTGATTTCCGCGTCTTTCACGCTCATTTCTTCTAAATTGTTTTTTCACGCCATGCGGATTCCGTGTGGCGCGGAGGATATTGCATCTTTCATTCGGCAGGCCGGACTTTTTTAGGACAATCCACACCATGACAAATCTTACCATCCGTTCCGAGCAGCCCGCCGACTATCCCGCCATGGAGAATTTGATCCGCGACGCGTTCTGGGACGTCTACCGCCCCGGCGCGAGCGAACATCTCCTGATCCACAAGCTCCGTCAGGATCCGTCGTTTCTGCCTGAATTCAGCTTCATCGCCGAGCTGGACGAACAGCCCGTCGGCGGCATCTGGTACGCCATGTGCGCCATTGAGAAGCCGGACGGCTCGCGCATCCCGATCCCAACGCTCGGCCCGGTCGGGGTCGCGCCCTCGTTTCAGAAACGGGGCGTCGGTTCCGCTCTGATCCGCCACACGATCCCGCTCGTGAAGGCCGCCGGACATGCGGGCATCGTGATCTTCGGCGATCCCGCCTACTACGGACGGTTCGGGTTCACGCCCGGTCAGGACGCGGGCATCGCGGCGTGCGACGGCAAATTCTACGATGTGCTCCAGCTGCTCCGGTTCGATCCGGATGCCGAACTCGCAGGACGCTATCAGGAGAGCGATCCGTACCAGATCGACCCGACCGAGGTGGAACAGTTCGAGATATGGTTCCCCCCGCGCGAAAAACACGTCCTCCCGACCCAGCTCCACTGAGTTCCTACCCCTGTCCTCAAACAACGGAAAAGGCGACGACGGGGTATGAGATAAAAGGTCGTATGGAACCGATGTGAACTATAATAGAGTTCCAGCCCCCTGCCCTCAAACAACAGAAAAGCCCGGCACGTGTTTAACGCGTACCGGGCGGGGAGGCTAGGCCTCCACTGCGGATGTGCTCTGCTACGCTCGCTAGGACAAGTCCTGGACTGCAGAAGTGCGCGGCTTACGCTCGCGCACGAGAGAGAGTCCGCAGCGGGGAATCGGCCTTCAGGCCTTACTTCCTGTCGATGTGGATGGTGTAGTCCATCTTGAAGGTCGAGTTGCGGTTGCCGCGCGTGATGTATTTCTCCAGCGGGCCGGGGCCGCAGCTGTTGCCGCCGAGCGGAGCTTGGAAGAGATCGAGCTCCAGGACGGTCCTTTCGGACGGAGACAGACGGTCCGGCGTCCTGGCGTCGTGGATTTCCTTCTGCGTCCACGGACTGGCGGTGAATTCCATACCCTTTTCGTTGTTTTCGCTGCGGACGGTGACAGTGGTCTTGCCATCGTCGGAGGTGAGGCTGACCCAGCTCGTGCCGGTACGGTTGCCATAGTGCTGCGTCTTGGAGTACTTCACGAACATATCCTGCACGGTGGTGTGGAAGGTGTCGTAGTACGTGCCGGTGCGACGGTCGATGTAGTTCTCCTGCGGGCCGCGTCCGAGGTAGTCGACCTTGGCGTAGTCGGAGGTCAGCTCCATCGTGAAGCCGAGGCACGGGATGGCGTTGTTCCGTTCATCGAAGTCCGGTCTGATCGTGTTGCAGGAACGGATGGTGCCGTCGGCGAAGATGGAGTACTTCGTATTCACGAAGTAATTGAAGCCCTTGCGCCAGTAGAGTTCGACCTCCACGTCGACCTGTTTGGGGGAGACCTGCACCGCCTTCAGGCTGCGGCATTCGTCATCGATCTCGCCGTTCATGGCGCGGTCGATGTTGCCGCCGATCCAGCCGTCGTTGTCGACGCGGGCGCGGGTGAAGTTCAGTTCCGGCCCCTTGCGGATGACCATTTCGCCATCGCACGTGATGAATTCGATCTTGCCGTCGACGAACCGCACGACATAGTAGTCGTTGTAGACGGTGATGTTGTTCATGGTATGGTCGATGAACGTCAGATCGGAGGATTTCGAGGTATCGACCTTGAGCGGGGTCGCGTCGACGCCCGCGGTGAACGCCTCGTAGGCGACCGCGTACTTGCGCGCCTCTTCGACCTTGTTGCTCTTCAGCAGTTCGACCGGATCGGCTTCCTCGACGAGCTTGTACTGGACGAGGGAGTCCTTCTTCGACGGGAAGACGAGGATGAACATGTCCTTCTTCATGCCCGCGGGCACGTTGAACGTGAATTTCGCCGACTCGCCGGGGGCGAGGGCCGGAATCTTTTCGGTGAGGACGGTGCGTCCGGCCTTTTCGTCCTGGCCGCCGGTGAAGACGGCTGCAACGGTGTAGCCAGCGATGGTCTTGTGGAAATACTTGCTGGTGAGTTCAAGCGTGAACTTGTTCGCTTCGTCGGGCGTGAGGTCCTTGAAGCGGAGGTACTGGTAGACCTTCTTCACTTCGAGCAATTTCGGGGTGACCTGGCGTTCGGACACGATCACGCCGTTGTCGCAGAAGTTGCCGTCGTTCGGGTTGTCGCCAAACATGCCGCCGAAGGCAAGAGCTTCGCCGGTGAACGGCGCGGCTTTGTAGAGATTGCCGTCCACGCGGGTGGCGCGGATGTTCTGGTCGACCCAGTCCCAGATGCAGCCGCCGATGAGGCGCGAATGGCGTTCGAAGGTATCCATGTATTCCTGGAAGTTGCCGAGGGCGTTGCCCATGCTGTGGGCGTATTCGCAGACGAAGTACGGCCACGGCTGACCGTTCCCGCCGATGCCGTTCAGGCCGTCCACGGAGGGATACATGGTGCTGCCCATGTCGGTCACGCCGTTGGTATGGTCCATGTCGCAGGAGTGGATGAGGCGCGTCTTGTCGCGTTCCTGGATCGCGCGGGATGCGGCGGCGAGATTATTGCCGCGTCCGTTCTCGTTGCCGAGGCTCCAGAAGATGACGGCGGGGCAGTTCTTGAGGCGGTTGTAGTTATTGAGGTTGCGTTCCACGTAGGCCTGCTCCCATTCGGGATTGCGGGTCAGGTCCTGCTTGCCATGGCACTCGATGTTGGCTTCGGCGACCAGGTACATGCCGTACTTTTCGCAGAGTTCGTACCAGTACGGGGCGTCCGGGTAGTGCGAGGTGCGAACGGTGTTGATGTTGTGGGACTTCATCAGCTGGATGTCGCGTTCCATGATTTCGCGCGTGATGGCGCGGCCGTAGTCCGGATGCGTCTCGTGGCGGTTCACGCCCTTCAGGAGGACTTCCTTGCCGTTGATGAGGAGCTGCTGCTGCGGACCGACTTCGACAGTGCGGAAACCGAGGTTAACCTGCACGGTCTCGGCGTTCTCGGAGGTGTTCGCGACGTCGTTGATCGTCATCTTCAGCTGGTACAGGTTCGGCGTCTCGGCGGACCAGGTTTCGACGTTCGGCACGGTCACGCTGACCGGGATTGCGACGTCCTCCTTGCCCGGCGCGACCTGCACCTGCGCGCTGCCGGAGAGAATCTCGCGGCCTTCCCGCAGGAGCGTGTACTTCACAACGCGGGTGGCGGGCTTATCGCTGTAGTTGCGGACAAGTATCTTGCCGTCGAGCGCGCCGGTCTTGTAGTTGTCCTTCAGGAGCGAACGGAAATCGAAGTCGCGGATGGCGACGTCCGGGGTGCGGAACATCACCACGTCGCGGAAGATGCCGGAGTGACGGAAGAAGTCCTGGTCCTCCAGATAGGAGCCGTCAGTGAAGTGGTACGCCTGCACGGCGAGCACGTTTTCGCCCGATTTCAGATACTTCGTGATATTGAATTCGTCGGGGTTGTACGAATCTTCGGCATAACCGACCTTCTCGCCGTTCACCCACACGTAATATCCGGCGGACACGCCGTCGAATTTCAGGAAGACCTGGCCGCCTTTCCTGAAATCGGCCGGAAGCGTGAACGAGCGGCGGTAGGAACCGACCGGGTTGCGTTCGCGGAACGCGGTCTGCCAGTTCGCGGGGGCGTTCGTGACGATGGGCGGATTGCTCGTGTTGAACGGATAATTGACGTTGGTGTACAGCGGGGTGCCGTAGCCCTGGACCTCCCACGTGGACGGAACGGGGATCGTCTTCCAGGAGGAATCGTCGTAGTCTGGCTTGAAGAAGCCGGCCGGGCGCTGCGAGAGCTCAAGCTGGCCGTCCTGTCCGGTCATGGTGACGAAGTTGAACTTCCAGTCGCCGTTCAGCAGGCTCTTCTGGCCCGCGTCGACCGGAAGCGCGGAATCCGAACGGACCGGTTCCACGTTCACGAAATTGATCTTCTGGTTCTCCCATTCTTCACGCATGCTCAGATCCCGTTGAGGTTGCTGTTGTCCGCCGAAGCCGCCGGAGCGCTGGCCCTGGCGCTGACCCTGCTGGCCCTGTCCTTGTCCGAGGCGCGGACCGCCCTGACCGGGCTGCCCCTGCTGCCGGGCGGGAGCCTGGGCGAAAACCACGCCCATTGCCAGTGCGAACGATGCCGTCAGACCGAAAATAGCTGTTTTAGGCGACATACCGTCATCCTTTCTGAATTATGTTTGATGGTGTTGTCGAGGTGAATCCGAATATAATACTCTCTGAAACATAGCAGTGTTTCGGAAAAAATCAATCCCCATTCCCTTCTTTTTCCGCTTTTTTCGGCGCGAATCCGCACTTCCCGCGCAGAATCGCGTTCCTCAACAATAGGACAAAACGCTCTGGAAATCACCTTTTCCGGCTCAGAATCCGGTATGCCGCCGCCGCGCACTGCACGGCGAACGCCGCGGGCATGAACGAAACGGTTCCGATCAGCGGGCGGCCTGTTCCGTCAAGCTTCGGCTTGCGGGGCGTTTCCGTGGAATAGACCGCCGTTACGCCGTGTTCGAATCCGAGTTCGCGAAGGCCCTTCCTGACAAGTTTCGCCAACGGGCACACGGAGGTTTCCGAAATATCGGCGCAGCGGACCGCGCCGGGATCGGTGCGAAGCCCCGCCCCCATGGCGCTGACCGCGGGAACGCCGCGCCGGACGCACTCTGCAAGCAGGGCGATTTTCGACGGCACGGAGTCAATGGCGTCAAGCGCGCAGTCATACCGCCCGGCATCGAGCATGCCGGGCATGTCTTCGGGCGACAGGAAACGGTCCATGACGGTCAGTTTGAGCCTCGGATTGATATCCATGAGGCGGTCGGCCATGACAACGGCCTTCGGTTGTCCGACCGTGCTCGTGAGCGCGGGGATCTGGCGGTTGACGTTGGTCGTCTCCACCACGTCGCCGTCCACGATCGTCATCGCGCCGACGCCCAGCCGGGCGACGAGTTCCGCGGCAAGCCCCCCTACCCCGCCCAGGCCGACGCACAGGACCTGCGAACGCCGGATCGTTTCGACGACCGCAGCGTCTTCCAGCGCGAGCATGCGCCCGAGCCATTCCGAGGAGGAATCAAGTTCTGACAAGCTCATGGTGAAATATCCTTTCGAAGTTGGCCCGCACGGCGGCGGCGAACCCGGACGGCGGCAACAGGTGCATGGCGGCGGCTTCGGCCAGGATCCTGCCGAACAGCTCCGGCGATTCGTCCGTCTCAATCAGGATTCGGTCAAGCGGGATATCCGCGAAATAATCCATGTTTCCGGCGTCGCGGAGCAGACCAGCCCCGAACGACAGCGCGCAACCTGCGTTCAGCAGATCGAACGCCTTGCGTTTCGCGCCCCGGAACCCATGGATCACCCACGCGGGCGCATCCGCAGGGCTCGCCGACTTGAGGCGAAGGAGTTCGGGAAAACACCGCACGCAATGGATCAGCAGGGGTTTGCCGCGCCGTCCGGCCTCTTCGATCTGCGCTTCAAACACCTTCATCTGAAGCGGCAGAGGCGTTTCCGAAGTGCGGTCGAGGCCGCATTCGCCGATGGCCAGACAGCGGGGGGAATCGAACAGCGGGGCGAAAGCCGCGAGTTCATATTTGTCGGCGTCCCGAGGGTGGATTCCGGCTGAAAAGAAGAAATCCTCCGGCACGGCGCATCCGGGGTCGCACAGATTCCACAGGCGGAACGTTGCGTTCCGCTCGCCGGAAACGCCGTGCGCATGCGCGTCCGGCACGACACACTCGTTCAGCGGAGTTCCGCTCATTTTCCACCGTTGCGGACAAAGAGCGCGGTGAAGGAGCAGTCGCAGTCGGCGTGGCAGGGCAGCGTCGTCAGCGTGCCGTCCGTTTTCGAGCCGTCGTGCGGGTTTTTGAACGGTTTCAGCTTAAAATCTGGCCGCGCCATAAGGAAACGCTTTACCACGCTCATGTTTTCGGCGTCGAAGACGGAGCACGTGGCGTAAATGAGCTTGCCGCCAGGCCGGACGGAGTTCGCCGCCTTGTCCAGGATCGCGAACTGCTTTTTTGCGAGTTTCGGCAGCTCTTCCTTCTTGAAAATCCATCGCATTTCGGGATTCCGGCGCCAGCGGCCCGAGGCGGAACACGGCGCATCGACCAGCACGCCGTCGTATTCGTGCAGCGAACCGTTCAGCGGAGTTGTTATCACGATATTGCGGAGCTTTGCGGCCAGCATACGTTTTTTCAGCTGTTCCAGCACGTCCAGCCGGATGTCCGAAGCGAAAACCTTAACTTTTCCGCCGCCCTCGGCGGCGAGCTGAAGCGTCTTGCCCCCCGCGCCGCAACAGCAGTCCCACCACGTTTCCCTCGGCTGGGGATCCGCGGGCCACAGAATGCACTGCGAGGAGAAATCCTGCACTTCGAAATTCCCGGCCAGCCCCTTCAGCCTGTCCAAATGCGGATGCGGCGTTTTCACACGGACCGCGTTCACAAGCACCTCGGAGCCGCGCTCCGCCTGGATATCCTGCGCGCCGAGGCGCCGGATGAGTTCGTTTGCGGTGATATGCTGCGCGCGAAGCCACATTGGAGAATGCGATTCGAGGCCGTCGAGCCACGCCTGCCGACTATGTTCGGGCGCTTCCGCGGGCATCCAGTCCGGAACCAGGTCGTAGGAATCCAAATCCATGTCGTTGTTGGTGACGGTGCGGATGCGTTTGAAGGGATCCTTCATCGCCGCGAGCACGTCCGGCGCCACGTCGCACCAAAAAGGAAACACGGGGCACGACGGATCGTCGGCGGCAAGAGCCGCGGAAAGCGCGGGTCCGGGAATGTTCTCCCGGTCGATTTCAAAAAGCTTTTCGAGGCAGCCTTTCCAGCGGAAAAAGGCAAAGACGCTGCTCGTGATGGCGTGGCGGTCGCGCGAACCGTATTTGTGGTTGGCGCGGAAAAACTCAGCCAGAAACCTGTCCGCGGGCGTGCCGTTCTCCTCCAGCTCGCGCCAGGACAGACGGATCGCCTCCAGGCATGCGGTCGCGAGCGTTTTCAGCTTATTTCCGGCCAATCCTTCCAGCATAACGGCGGACCTTCCTTTCCCGCGTTCAATCTTCCTTCGGGAAAAGAATCACGGCGGCATGCGCCTCGATCGCCTGGCAGTGGCCAACGGAATCCAGCCCTTCGGCGGTCTTCGCCTTGATGGAGACGTGGTCCGCCCCGATGCCGAGGATCGAAGCGAGCGTGTTCCGCATTTGCGGAACGTACGGGGCGAGTTTCGGTTTCTGCGCGATGATCGTGATGTCGACGTTGCCGATCCGCCAGGGCTGAAACTCAGGCAGGGCGAGCGTTTTCCGAAGCAGGGATTCGCCGGACGCGCCGAGGTACTGCGGATCCTCGTCCGGATAATGCTGCCCGATATCGCCGAGGGCGAGCGCGCCGAACAGGGCGTCGATCAGGGCGTGAACGGGAGCGTCGGCGTCGCTGTGGCCGTCGAGTCCGGTCTCGTTCGGGATATGGCAGGCGCAGAGCATCAGATCGCGTTCCGGCGCCATACGGTGAACATCGTAGCCGATTCCGATTCGCATGTCTTTCATGGATCCGTGTCTCCTTCGCTGATGCGGGAAAGCGGGATTTCTTATTCCTGGTTTCTTCCGCGGTTGACGACCGTGGCGGAATTCAGCACCCATGACTGAAGGCCGCTGCTCACGATTTCCCGCTTGCGGAATTTCAGTTCGCGTTCAAGCGTTTCCTTCTTTTCCGCGATCTCCTCCGCCGTGGCGGGGGTATGCGCGGTCACGAAGACGAACACCGGGAAACCGAACTGCTTGTCAGGAGCGGAAAGCTTGCCGACGTCGGTGGAGAGAATCTCGTTCACGCACGGCAGATAAGGATTGCCTTCGATCTCGAAACGGGTCCGCGTGACCTCGGGATTCCAGTTGCCCTTCAGGGATTTCACGAGCGCCTCGATTTCGGCGGGCGCATCCTTCAGCTCCATGAACTTCAGCGCGAACTGGGAAGCGGCTTCGTCCGCCAGAGCGTGTTCGCGCTGGGAGGTCAGGCGTTTCCTCGCAATGTCCTTCACATCTTCGAAGGGCTGGACCACCGCGGGTCGGCGGGCGGTCATCAGGAACATGGAAACGCCATGCTCGCCGTTCAGACGCCTCGTGTAGGAACCGACATTCTTCAGGATCGTGACGGCGTCGACAAGCTGGGCGTCAATATGAAGTTCCTCATCGGGCTTCGTCTGGGCCGTGATGTTCCTGACCTCGGTGACAGTCAGCCCGGCTTTCTCCGCCTCTTCGCGGAAAAGCTTCTGGGGGTCGGCGTCGAAAGCTTCCTTATCCGCACGGATGGCTTCGCGGAACGATTTATTGAACGCTTCCGCCTTCGCTTCCGCCTCGCCGCGTTCGACCGTGGTCTCAAGTTCCTTGCGGATGTCGTCTTTCACATCGTCGAAAGCCTGCTCCGTGCCGTCCGCCTTGGTGAAGATGGCCTTGTTCGCTTCATAATAATCCTTGATCTGGTCGTCGGAAAGCTCGTCCTTCTTCACCGTGTAGGCGGCGAACGCAAGCAGGCCGTCGGATTCCGGTTCGCTCAGGAAGAGGTCCGAATTGGCCGCGTAAAAATCCTTGATCTCCGCCTCTTCAAGTTTCACCTGGTCCTCGAACGCATCCGGATCGAACGAGACCGTATGATAGGTGATCTTCTGAAGCATCGACTCGACGCCGGTTTCCGCCTCGCCGTCCGGCACGATCACGTTGGCCGCCGTCAGCATCGGCGTCTTCTGCATGCGGATCATGGCGCGGACCGCCTCTTCCAAGTCGGTGAAGCCGAGGCCGGAGGGCGCCAGATACATGTCTTTATAACTGGCGTAAAGTTCCTGCGAGAATTTGCCGTCCTTCTGGAACACCGGCATGGAGTGGATCACGTCGGCGACTTCCCTGTCGCTGGCCTGAACGTTCAGCACGTCGGCGGCCTTCAGCAGGAGAGCGGCCTGAAACGACGCGTCCTCGTCCAGCGATTGAACGCGGTTCGGGGACATGCCGTAGGTGGCGGCGCGGACCATCGAGGCGACCTGACGGGCGTCGCTCACGTCGCCGTACGTGACTTTCCGGCCGAGTACGGTTCCGTACTGGGAGTTCATGCCGATGTTGCCGCCGAGCAGAAGGGAACCGTCCACGCCCGGCGTGAAGAACCACACGAACGAGACGATGATGACTGCGGTAATGATGGCAAAGGTAACTTTTCCGTGCTTCACCAGCACGTTGTTCATTTTCTGAATGATCATGGGTTGGGTGACCTCTGTTGGTGCATGTGTTCTGATGAAAATACAAAACATTAATTTAATGCCAAATTAAAAAATGTCAAGGCCGCACCCCCGCAAAAGTCGGGGAAATGTTGCCGGAAACAATAGGCGAAGCCGCAGTCCGCCGCGCGAAGGCTCCCGGCGGAAACGCCGAACCGGTCGCAGGCCGCATCGGAAAAGACAGGGGTTTGTCTCCGGCGGCAAAGGAGTCGTTTCGTTGAGTTTTTATTAGGACGGATGCAAGTTTTTCCGTTTCGATGCTTGATTTTTGTATATTATGCTGTATAATAATACTGTACGTTTTCTTTAATGCATTTCCGGAGTATCCGCCATGACGAGAGCTTTCTTCACGTTTTCCATTCTTGCCGCATTGACCGTTTTTTTCGCGATTCCGATTCAGGCTGATTCGCTGCAGACCCGTTTCGACCGGCTTGTCGAACATCATTCTTTCGGGGAGGCGGAAACGACCGAACTCCGTGCTATTATGGCCGCCGAAAAAGAGTCCGAAGAAAAGGAAAAGGTCGACTGCACGTTCTGCCCGGACGCCTTCACATGGTATCTCGCCGAACAGGATCTCTTCGACGAAACAACGTGGCTCTTCGATCACAAAGCGGACTACGGCATCAAGGACAAGGACAGCGGCATGACGCTTCTTCACGCAGTCTGCCGCGACGGCCACAAGGATTTCGCCGAGATGCTCATCAAACGCGGCGCGGAGATCAACCTCCCCGACAACGAAGGCCGGACCGCCATTCATTACGCAGTCATGAGCGGAAACTCCGCGCTCGTGGAATCCCTGATTCTTCTCGGTTGCGATCCGAACAAGCTCACGAAGAAAAAGGAGACGCCGCTCCACTTCGCGGCAAAGTATTCCGGGCTGGAGGAAGTCAAATTCCTGGTCGAACACGGAGCCAGCATCAAAGCCATTAACTGGTCGCTGGTGGAAAATCTCAAGGATCAGCGCCGCCGTCAGGATAAAATCTTCTTCGACTCCAACGAGGAACGCATTATCGCCCTGAAAAAGGCCCTCGGACTGAAAACGCCGGAGGCGCTTCAGGACGAAGAGGAAGAGGAGGAAGAAGATGAGGATGAGGAGGGTTCTTCCGGAAACGCGAAAGGGAATGAACTGGCGACTGTCGATATCGACAATATCCCGGTGGATCTTCTCCCGCGCGATTCGAGCGACGCCGCAACCATCGACGGCATGACCGCGCTCCATTTCGCCGCGCAGAACGGCGACACCGCCGTCGTGCAATACCTGATCGAACATGGCGCGGATGTCAACGCCCAGGACGCGGTCCTGAGCAGAACGGCGATCCATTTCGCCGCGGAACAAGGCTATCTCGACTGCATCGAATACCTCACGGAACACGGCGCGAACTTGCAGGACAAGGACAGCTTCGGCGCAACGGCGTTCCACTATGCGGCGAAGAGCAACAAGCTCGATGTCGTCAAATACCTGGTCAGCAAAAAAATGGACTACACGGCCAAGGATGTCCGCGGCTGGACCGCCATGCATTATGCGGCGTACGGGAACAGCCTCGACTCCGTAAAATATCTCCTCGCAAAGGGGCTCAACATCAACGAAAGAAACAATTCCGGCCGCACTCCGCTCTTCTTTGCCAGAGGACACCGCGAACTCCGCCGGTTCATGATTTCCAAAGGCGCGAATTGACCTTTCCCGCAAAAGCGGCGGCGCCTCGTCTCCTTTTCCGCATTGCGTCGCAATCGGATCGGTCAGGCGTCCGTCCGTCGTGCGCCGCTTTCTCCGTCCGCAATGAAATGGCAGACGGCTTTTCCCGGCAGCCGGACGCAGGCGGTCCATGTTCCATCGCCCGAGCCATCAGTTCTCCGTTTTTTTCGAATAAAAACGGGAACGGGACTTGCGAAAAATGACAATCCGTGATACAGTAATGGGATTGTTTTTCCACCCGACGGAGGCGCACGTTCCGCGCCCCGGATAAGTATTGAAAGGATTATCCTATGTCTTTTGAAACAGGCAGCGTCTCTCTCATGATTTGCCCTCTCCGCAACCCCATGCCGGAGAACTATCTGGAACTCTTCGCAAAGCATTCCGCAGGAAAACTCGACGACGTGAAGGACGAACCCGTGCTCGGCTGGGTCAGCGGACGCCATCTGCTCGAAAGCAGGATCGACGACGCCACGTCCATGTGCGGCGGATTCCCATACCTGAACCTCCGCAAGACCGAACGCAAGGTTCCGAGCCAGCTTCTGAACGCCGTCTGCCGACGCGACGAACTCGCCTACATGCAGGCGAACGACTGCCTCTTCGTTCCCCGCAAGGAAAAGAAGATGATCAAGGAGGCCGCGCTCGAATCCCTGATGCCGAAGATGGTTCCCACGATCTCCGCCACGCCGTTCGTGGTCGATACCGCCGCAAACGTGCTGTATTTCGGCGCAGCCTCGCTCGCGAAGTTCGACGTCTTCGTACAGGAGTTCACCCGCGCGCTCGGACTGGACGTCGAACCCGTGCCGATCTCCGTCGACGAGCTCATGGCGACGCTCCTGAAGAAGAACGAGACCGACCTGCCCCCGCTCACGCTCACGAACCTCGCCTCCGGCATGGATGAACCCCAGCCCGGACGCGATTTCCTGACCTGGCTCTGGTACGAGGCCGAAGTCAACGGCGGCCGCTGCTCCGTCGGAGAACTCGGCGATTTCGTGGCGGCGATCGAAGGCCCCCTCACGCTCGCTTATTCCCCCGGCAAGACCAAGGATCCCGATCTGGCGGGCTCCGGCGAAAGCGTCGTCAAACGAGGCAACCCGCTGGCCTCCGGCGAAGCGAAAGCAGCCCTCTCCAGCGGCAAGAAACTCCGCAAGGCGCGCGTCTCCTTCGCCCGCGAGGGCGGCGACGCAGAGGTCGACAAGTGGATGTTCACGTTCGACGCCGACGCCTTCACGTTCGGCTCCGTCAAGCTCCCGACCGGCGAGGAAATGGAACGCGAATCCGCGTTCGAGGAGCGCGTTTCCAACCTGAACATCCTCCACGCCGTCTTCTGCGCCTACTTCAAGAAATTCGCCGCGGCCGTCATGAACGGCAGGAACATCGCCACCGAAAAGGCGATGCGCCAGTGGGTCGCCGACCGCGAATCCCTCTGATCTCTCAAACGGTGTTCCAATGGACCTTCCGCGAGGCAGCAATTCAGCCGGTGCGGCCGGATTCGACCGCATCACGCCGGAAATTTTTCTGCCCGCGGTGGAGGACGCCCTCGCATGCCGTCTGACCGGGCTGGCCTCCGCCCTGCCCAGCTACATCAACCGCGTCTACGAGATCGAGGCGGTCACGGGCGATCGCCTCGTGGTCAAGTTCTACCGGCCCGGACGCTGGACGCGCGAGGCGATCCTGGAGGAACACGATTTTCTGTGGGACTGCGACGGCGAGGAGATCCCCGTCGTGCCGCCCTACGAACTCGAAACGGGCTCCACGCTCAGCGAACTCGACGGCGTTTTCTTCGCCGTCTTCCCGCGCATGAGGGGCCGCGAGGTCGAGCTCGAACAGGACGAGACGCTCGCGCGCGTCGGTTCCCTCCTGGGGCGCATCCACGCCTGCGGCGAACGCCGCGACGCCCCCCACCGGCTCCGCATGACGCCCGCATCCTTCGCCGAAGCAGCCATGCGCCGCATCTTCGAACGCGGCGTGGTGGATCCGTCGTGCGAACAGGAGTTGATCGACCTCTGCGACGCCATCCTGGACCTGGCGGAGGCGGTCTACCCCCCGGACGGCTCCATGATCCGCATTCACGGCGATTTCCACCGCGCAAACGTGCTGGACCGCCCCGGAACAGGGCTCATGGCCATCGACTTCGACGACATGGTCACGGGGCCGCCCGTGCAGGACCTCTGGCTGCTGCTCCCCGGCGCTCCTTCCGAATCGAAACGCGAACTCGATGCGATCCTGTCGGCCTACGAGGTCTTCCGCCCGTTCGACCGCGCCTCGCTCCGCCTCATCGAGCCCCTCCGCGCCATGCGCATGATGCATTTCCTCTCGTGGTGCGCCGTGCAGTCCGGCGACGCCGGATTCCGCAGGCAGTACCCGGACTGGGGCAGCCGCGAATTCTGGCGCCGCGAAACCGCCGACTTCCGCATTCAGCTTGAAAACATCCGGCGCGCGCTGGATGGAAAGGATTATTCATGGAACCGCTGACCGACGCCATCATAAAACAGAAAAGCCCCCGCCGGAAAAATCACGTTCTCGCGGCGTTCCTCCTCGGCATCGTCGCCGGGGCCGCCGCCATGTTCTGTGCCGGATTCCTCTATCTCCGCCACAACCTCATCGTCTCCTGCGAATTCCCCGGCCTCGCCGCCGACGATTTCGACGACGCGTTCGAGAACGCCATGCCGGAGGATTCCGGCTGGAAATCTTCGCGCGAGGCGTGTTCCCTGCCCCTGCCCTCTGACGGACGCGCCCTCTACAACTGGAAACTCTGCAACCGCGAGTATGCGCGCGGCATCATGGACGACCCGGACCGCGGCCTCGTCCTGCCAGCCCTGATCCCCTGCACCGTCAGCGTCACCGACGATCCGCGCAACGGACACGCCGTCGTGTCGAGGCTGAACACCTCGCTCCTCGGCCTGATCTACGGCGGCAACGCCCGCCGCATCCTGCGCTCCGGCATCGCCCCGGAACAGGAGGCGCTGATTTCGCTGCTGGCCGACGGCATCCGCAAAGAAAAAGCACAACGAAAGGAAACGGAACCATGAACGCCGATCCCGCTTCAACCAATACGACCGATCCCGGCAACGACGCCGACGTCATCCGCAACGGCAATCCGTATTTCGACGGCAAGCCCGCCAGCATCACCCGCGAGTACCCCACCCAGCTTCACGCCATCGGCCCGGACGGCCGCATCCGCCTCGGCGCGGCGTTCGACCTGATGCAGGACATCGCCGGAGCCCACGCCGAACTCCTCGGCGTCGGCATCCACGACCTGCGCCGCCTCGGCATCACTTGGGTCCTCTCCCGCCTCATGATCAAGTTCGACGCCCTGCCCCCGCGCGCCGACTCCATCCGCCTGAAGACCTGGCCCAGCGGCGTCCACCGTCTCTTCGCCATGCGCCAGTTCGAACTGACCGATCCCGCCACCGGGCGGCGCGTCGCCACCGCCAGCAGCTACTGGCTCATGCTGAAGCTCGCCAACCTGCGCCCGGTCTCCCCGAACGACGTCACCGGAACGTTCCCCTCGAACCCGGACAAGCCGATCTTCTTCGAGGACTGGGGCAAGCTCGACCCCGCGCCCGGCTCCGATCCCGTCCGCACCGACATCGGCCAGTCGAAGATCGACTACAACAACCACGTGAACAACGCGCATTATCCGATGTTCGCGCAGGACTGGCTCGCCGTAAAACTCGGATACCCCGTCCGCATAAACTCCATCCGCGTCAACTTCAACAATGCGCTTAAGCTTTTCGAATCCATCGTCTGCACGGGCGATGTCAAGGGCGACGCGTTCCGCGTAACCGGGCACACGCCCGAGGGCAGGAACGTCTTCGTCTGCGACGGCACGTTCGCCCCCATGGAGATCGCCGAAAAGTAACCCCGTTTCCCGCCCGGCAACCAGTTTTCACACATCATATCCGACAGGAGCAAAACCATGAATCCCGAACTCGACCGGCTTTCCGCCCTGCTCAATGAATCCGTCGACCGCGGCGAATACGCCGGCGCGTCCGTCATGGTCCTGCACAAAGGCCAGGAAATCTATTACGCCGAAAGCGGCTATGCCGACATCGAATCCGGCCGCAAGATCAGCCGCGACACCATCTTCCGCATCTATTCGCAGTCCAAGCCGATCACCGGAACCGCCGCCGTCATGAACATCGACCGCGGCATCCTGTCGCCCCGCGCCATGGTCGCGCGCTACCTGCCGGGATTCGCGAACCAGCGGTACGACACCGAGTTCGGACAGGGCCTCGCCGTCGTCAGCGACCGCCCGATGTACGTCTCCGACCTCCTGAACATGACCTCCGGCCTGCTCTATCCCGACTGCTCGCCCGACGCCGCCATGGTCGTCCGCGAGATGGAGGACCTCCGCAAGCAGGGCGTCCAGCTTTCCACGGTCGAGTTCGCGAACAGGCTCGGCGGCTGCCGCCTCGCGTTCAAGCCCGGCGACCGCTGGGCCTACGGATACTCCGCCGACGTGATGGGCGCGGTCATCGAGATCGCCGCCGGGAAACGGTTCGGGCAGTACCTTCAGGACGAGATATTCGGCCCGCTCGGCATGAAGGACACCGGATTCGTCGTTCCCGCCGACAAGCGCGACCGCCTCGCCACCGCCTACGATCACCGCGACCACACATGCAAACGCTTCGGCTACGCCGACTGGCACCTCGGACTGAACGCCTACCGCGAGGACACCGCGTTCGAGTCCGGCGGCGCGGGCCTCGTCTCCACCATCGGCGACTACGCCGAGTTTGTGAAGATGCTCATGAACCGCGGCAAGTACAACGGACACAAGCTCCTCTCCGCCGCCGGGTTCGACTATCTCATCTCCCCCCAGCTCACGCCGCACCAGGCGCGCACGTTCAACTGGCAGGACCTTGGCGGCCAGAACTACGGCAATTTCCTCTTCATGAAGACATTCGGCGGGTGCTCCTCCACCACCGACGCCATCGGCTCGTTCGGCTGGGGCGGCTGGCTGGAGACGAACTTCACGCTCGACCTGAAAAACGGGATCGCAGTCCTCTTCATGGCGCAGAACCAGTCCCCGCAGGACAGCTCCCACCTCTTCCACCGCCTCCGCAACGCCGCCTACTACGCATTGACATAAGGAGGACAAGTCCTCCACCGCAGCAGAGTCCGGCCATGCTTGGCCACGGGGAACATAGCCTCTTTTTTTCGTTTGTTCTTCCGGGCTTTCCGCAACGATCAGGGGCTTTCATGGTCCCTGTAGACGAAGTTGTCGAAGTCGGCATAGCCGCCCGCCGCCCCGCCGTCCGGGTTGGATTGGGCGTAGAGCGCGAGGTAGACGCCGGTGAAGCCGCCTGCTGTCTCGCTGCTGAGGAAAGACGTATCGATCTCCCCCAGAAACTCAGAGGTCCCGGCGTCTTTTGCCAGCCGGAAGGAATAAGCATCCTTATTGCCGGATATCCACAAGCCCGCTTCGGGCGAATCGAGCTCGATTTCCTTCTCGGTATGTTCCAGACGGCCCAGCTTGTATTTCAGGATCAGGAAATACTTTCCGTCGCGCTTCCGAACCGCCATATCGCAGTGGTATTCATTGGACATGAAGAGAGTCAGTCCGGCCTCGTCGCCGTTCTTCAGGCCGCTCGCATCCAGCACCGTACTGGACGCAAAATCAATATGCTGCTGACGGCGGCCCAGCCACGTGGGCGAGTTGTTACTGTTGATGGAAACCGGGCTTGCTTTCAGCCGCAGCCAGCCGGGGCGTTCGGTCAGGGAGTAGTTTTCGGTTCGCGGCGCGCCGAGATAATTCCACTCCAGCCCGAGTTCCGGCGCATCGAATTCCGTGTGGACGGCACGTTTCTCCACGACAGGCGTCTGCGGCAGCGTCGGCACGTCCATTTCGAGCGAGATCGCGCCGTTGCCGTTCACGACCGGCCAGCCGTTTTCGTCCCATTTGACGGGGGCGAGGAACGTTTCGCGGCCGAGGACGTGGTGGAAGCCGTTGAGCGGGCGGAACGCGAGGCAGACCAGCCACCACGAGCCGTCGTGTGCATGAATGAGGTCGGCGTGTCCGGTTCCCTGAATGGGGTTCTGGTAGCCCCGCGCCAGCGCGTGCGAAAGGATCGGATTCGACGGGCAGCCCTCGAACGGTCCTCGCAAATCGCGGCTGCGTGCGATGGTCTCGCAGTGGCCGTATTCCGTGCCGCCCTCGGCGATCATGAGGTAATACCAGCCGTCCTTTTTGTACATGTGCGGGCCTTCGGCGCAGCGTCCGCCGGCGCCCCGCCAGATGATCTCGCTGCGGCTGAGCAGACGCCCGGTCTTCAGGTCGATTTCCGCGAGGTGGATTTCGCCCGCGCCCTGCGCCGTCAGGAGATACGTTTTGCCGTCGTCGTCGAAGAAGAGGTCCGGATCGATGCCGCCCTCGCGCACATAGACCGGGTCGGACCATTCGCCCGCCGGGTCTTTCGTCGTGACGTAGAAATTTCCGCCGCCGGACACATTGGTCGTGACCATGTAGAACGTGCCTTCATGATAACGGATGGTGGGCGCGTAGATGCCGTTCCACGTCCCGATGTTCTGCAGTCGCGTTTGCGTCGGACGCGTGATGCAGTGGCCGATCTGCTCCCAATGGATCAGGTCCTTGCTGTGATGGACCGGCACGCCGGGGAAGTAGCAGAACGTGCTGTTCACCATGTAGTAATCGTCGCCCACGCGGCACACGCTCGGGTCCGGGTAGAATCCCGGCAGGACGGGGTTGCGGTAGCCGTGCGTCTTCGGTTCCTTCTTCGCGTCCGGGTTCGCGGCCTGCGATTCCTGCGCGAACGAATTCGGAACGAGGACGGCCGCCACAAGGAGCGCGGCGCAAACGACAAACGTCTTACAGGGAGACTTCATGGTCGGACACTCCTGTTGTGCCGGGTTCAAAACGATAAAGACGGACTCAGAGCGCGAGCATGCGTTCGATGGGCTTCAGCGCGGCGGCCATGATCTCGGGGTCAAGGACGATCTCCTCGCATTTCCCCTGAAGCGCGGCCAGCACGTTTTCGAGCGTGATCTTCTTCATATCCGGGCAGACGACCTGCGGCAGGAGGGGATGGAACGCCTTGCCCGGGTTCTCCCTCTGCATGCGGTGGATGATGCCGATCTCGGTGCCGATGATGAACTCCTTGAAGAGCGATTCGGAGACGTGCCGGAGCATGCCGCCCGTGCTGAGCGCGCAGTCCGCCTCCGCCACGACCATCGGACGGCATTCGGGATGCACCAACACCTCGGCCTCCGGGTGCGCCGCGCGCGCCTCGCGGATGCTCTCCAGCGTGATATGGTCATGGATGGGGCAGCAGCCGCTCCACAGGGACATCGGACGGCCTAGTTTGGCGGACATGTTCGCGCCGAGGTTGCGGTCCGGCAGGAACATCACCTTCGCGTCCGCCGGGATCGCGTTCAGTACGCGTTCCACGTTGCCGGACGTGCAGCACCAGTCCACCTGCGCCTTCACGGCGGCGGAACTGTTCACATAGGCCACAAGTATCTCGTCCGGGTGTTCCTTGCGGTAACGCCGCACCTCGTCGACCTGCGCCATGTCGGCCATGGGGCAACTGGCGGCGGAGTTCGGCAGGATCACGCGGGAATCGGGCGACAGGATCTTCGCGGTCTCGGCCATGAAGCGCACGCCGCAGAAGACGATGAGGTCGGCCTGGTATTTCTTCGCCTTGACGCTGAGCTCCAGCGAGTCGCCGCAGAAATCCGCGATGTCCTGGATCGCGCCGTCCACATAATTATGGGCGAGAATGGTCGCCCCGGTTCGATCCTTGAGCGCCAGGATCTCCTTCTGCAACTCGGCGGGGTCGCGTTTCATTTCGCGCCTCCTGCGCCGGCGTCCTTGCCTTCGAGTTCCGCGACCTTCGCTTCAAGCTTCTCGACGCGGGCCATGAGCTTGCGGACGCGGATCGGCAGGGCGAAACGTTCCAGGTACGCTTCCTGGCTTTCGCCGGGCACGCCGAACACGGTTTCGCCGGGGGGCGTGCTCTTCCAGGCGGCGGAGAGTCCGAGCACCCTGGAGCCGTCGCCCATGGTGATGTGGCCGTTCACGCCCGCGCGGGCCTGAAGCTCCACACCGCGTCCGAGCTCGGCGCTGCCGGCGATGCCGGACTGGCCGATCAGGACGCACGATTCGCCCACGATTGCGTTGTGCGCCACGAAGACCTGGTTGTCAATCTTCACGCCCTTCTTGATCCACGTCATGCCGAAGCGGGCGCGGTCGATGGTCGTACACGCGCCGATCTCCACGTCGTCGTCGATGCGGACGATGCCGTTCTGCGGTATCTTCACGAGCCCGCGGAACGAAGGAGTATAGCCGAATCCGTCCGCGCCGATGACCGCGCAGCCATGGATGATCACGCGGTTGCCGATGATGCAGCGGTGCATGATGCACACGCCGGGGTAGATCGTGGTGTTTTCGCCGACTTTCACTTCCTGGCCGATGTAGGCGCAGGCGCAGATCTTCGTGTTCTTGCCGATCTCCGCGCCTTCCATGACGACGGCGTTCGGGCCCACGTGGACGCCCTCGGCGAGCTTCGCGGTCGGGTGGACGAACGCGGTCGGGTGGACGCCGACGGGGTAGTCAAGCGGTTCCGGCGCGAAGATCGTGCAGAGCTTGGAGAAAGCCTTGTCCGGGTCCGCGCAATGAATGTTGGTCTGTCCCTCGGGCGGCTCGTGTTTCCAGTCGTTCGGAACCAGGACGACCCCGGCGTGGCTTTCGCGTTGGGTCTTCAGATATTTCGCGCTGTTGAGGAACGACACCTCGTGGCGTTCCGCCAGTTTCAGCGAGTTGACCGCTGTGACCACGGTGTCCGGATTGCCGACGAGCGTGCCGTTGACGATCTCGGCAAGTTCGGATGCCTTGTATTCTTTGCTCATTTCAAGTCCTCTTATGGGTAAGTTGGGTGTTGTTGATTCAAGTTCAAGTTTTTTCCGGTTCGGCTCAGTCGCCGGACGCTGCCGCCCCGGCGGGGTCCTTCGCGTTCTTGCGGTAGCCGCGGTTCAGGTCCTGGATGATCGCGTCGGTGATGTCGTGGCCTGGCTGGACGTAGACCACGAAACCAACGTCGTTCAGGGATTCGCCGGACTGGTCCAGCACGATCGTGTAGCCCTCGAGCACGGCCTTGTTGTGGACGGCCTTGCGGATCTCGTCGACCACCTCGCCGCGCAGTTTCGTATACATGTCGCGAATCTGCGTCTTGCGGCTCTCGCTGTAGCTGGTCATCTCCTGTTCCTTCAGCTTCAGCGACTCGTACAGCTGCTGCGCCTTCTGGCGCTTGTTCTCGCGTTCCGCGGAGGAGTACGCGATGTTCTGCGAGTCGTCGCGGGCGGACTCGTACTGCTTTCTCAGATTCTGGTACTGCTGGTTCAGCTGGTTGGAATACTCCTTGAACACCTCCATCTGCTGGTTCAGCTTGATCTCGATGGTCTTGGTCTTCTCGTATTCCTGAAACGCCTTCTGCATGTCGATTACGGCGATCTTCAGTTCGGCGGCGCGCAGTCCGGCGGTCATGGTCAATGCCAGCGCCAATGCGGCGATGATTCGTTTCATGGTCTCGCTCTCCTTCCGGGAAAAAAAGTTCTCTTTAAAAATAAAGCATGTCTTGAAATATACAAACTCAACACGTATTTTAAAGCGGTTTTTTTCACTTTTTTTTGGAGTTTTCGCCCTATGAATCCCGATCCCATCCAGTCCGCGGCGGATATCATCGCCGAAAAAAAGAACATGCTGATCTTCACCGGCGCCGGGGTCTCCGTCGAAAGCGGCATCCCGCCGTTCCGCGGCGCGGGCGGCCTTTGGAACCGGGTGAATCCGGACTTCTTCGAGATCGACCATTTCATGCGGCATCCGGTGGAATCGTGGAACCGCATCCGCTCCATTTTCTACGACCTGTGGGGCAAGTGCGCCCCGAACGCCGCTCACCTCGCGTTCGCCGAACTCGAAAGGATGGGCGCCGCATTCTCGCTCGTCACGCAGAATATCGACAATCTCCACCAGACGGCGGGGTCGAAGAACGTGATCGAATTTCACGGCACGCTCGGACGCCTCCGCTGCACCGCGTGTTCGTACGCCGGACCGCCGACCGCCGAACTCCTCGCGGGCAACCCGCCGTCCTGCCCGAAGTGCGCCGCGCTGCTCAAGCCGGACATCGTCTTCTTCGGCGAGTCCATCCCGGAACGCGCCATGGAACAGTCGTTCGCGGACGCCGAATCGTGCAGCGTGTGCCTCGTGAGCGGAACCACCGGCGAGGTCATGCCCGCCTGCATGGTTCCGCACACCGCCAAACGCCGCGGAGCGGTCGTCATCGAGGTCAACCCGGAACGCTCCGCGTTCACCGGGCACATCACCGACATCTACATCCCCGGCAAGGCGGGCGAGATCATGCCGCAGCTCCTCGCCGAGGTCAAAAAGCGTCTCGCGGAATGATCCGCTCCGGACTCCCCATCGACGCGGTCCTGCCCCGGATCGCGGACGCCGCGCACGCCGGACGCCCGCTCGTCATCACGGCGGAACCCGGCGCGGGCAAAAGCACCGTCGTTCCGCTCGCCCTGCTCGAACCGGGCGTTTTGCCCGCCGGGAAGATCGTCATGCTGGAACCCCGCCGCATCGCCGCGCGCGCCGCGGCCCGCCGCATGGCATCGCTCCTGAACGAGCCGCCGGGAAAGACCGTGGGCTACCGCACGCGCTTCGAGACGCTCGTTTCGGCGGATACGCGCATCGAGGTCGTGACCGAGGCCCTGCTCACGCGCATGCTCCAGCGCGACCCGTCGCTGGAGGGCGTCTCCGCCGTCATCTTCGATGAATTCCACGAACGCAGCATCCACGCCGATCTCGCGCTCGCGCTCACGCTCGACGCGCGTTCCATCCTGCGCGACGACCTCCGAATCGTGCTCATGTCCGCCACGCTCGACGCGGATTCCGCCGCCGGATTGCTCGGGCAGAATACCGAGGTCGTCAACGCCCGGGGACGCTGTTTCGAGGTCGGGGTGAACTACGCCCCGCTGAAACCCGGCGCGCCGGTCGAGCCGCACGCCGCCTCGGTCGCGCAGGACGCCATGAACGCGCACGAAGGCGACGCGCTCGTCTTCCTTCCCGGCGAGGCCGAGATCCGCCGCACCGCCGCCGAGCTCGCATCCAGACGCCATGACTTCGAGGTCCTCCCCCTCTACGGTTCGCTCTCCGCCGACGAACAGGACCGCGTGTTCGCGCCCTCGGACCGCCGCCGCATCATTCTCGCCACGCCCGTCGCCGAAACCAGCGTCACCATCCCCGGCATCCGAATCGTCGTCGATTCCGGCCTTGTGCGCATGCCATTTTTCTCCCCCGCCTCCGGCATGGACCAGCTCCGCACGGTCAGGATATCGAAGGCGTCCGCCGAACAGCGTCGGGGACGCGCCGGACGCACCGCGCCGGGCGTCTGCATCCGGCTCTGGCACGAGTACGAACAGAACGCCATGCCGGATTTCGCCCCGCCGGAGATCGAACACGCCGACCTCACCGAACTTGCGCTGGAACTGGCGCAGTGGGGCGTCGTCCGCGAAAAGGCCGCCGCCCTGCCCTGGATGACGCCTCCGCCCGAGGCCAAACTCGATTACGCGTTCGACCTTTTGACCGGACTCGGCGCGATCTCGGCAGAAAACGGCCAGATCACTCCGCACGGCAAACTCCTGCACCGTCTGCCCGTGCATCCGCGCCTCGCAAACGCCGTTCTCTTCGCCGACGCGCACGGACTCCGCCGCGAAGCGCTCATGATCGCCGCGATCCTATCCGACCGCGACCCGCTCGTCAATCCGCAGACCGCCGACCTCGCCGAACGCCTCGCAGCGCTCGACAAAGCGTCCGCGCATCCCGTAGACAGACAAACTATTTCCCGCATCCGGCAGGCCGTCTCACAACTCGAAGCCGCTTTGCCTCGTGCCGGAGCGAAGCCCGGCACAACCGCAGTGGAGGCCCCGCCTCCCCGTGCCGGAGCGAAACCCGGCTCAACCGCAGTGGAGGCCACGCCTCCTCGTGCCGGAAGCGAAGCCCGGCACAGTATCAGTCAAGGACTTGTCCTTGCGGCGGCATATCCCGACCGCATCGCACGGCGGCGCACAGGCGGCGACCGCCCGGAATACACGCTTTCCAACGGCATGACCGCGAAACTCGGCGCGCGCGACCCGCTCCGCGATTCGGAATACCTCGCCGTGGCGGATTCCGGCGGACTCTCCGGGCAGCCTACGATCCGCCTCGCGCTCCCGCTCGACATCAACGCGCTCGAAGCCGCGCTGCCGGACCTCTTCCGAACGCGCCGCGAGATGGTCTGGGACGACGATGCGCTGTGCGTCCGCGTGTTCAACGTGAAGGCCGTCGGCTCGCTCACGATCGAACGCAGGCCGTCGAATCTGCGTTCCGGAGACGACACCGCCCCGCTCCTGATCGCCGCCGTCCGCAAACGCGGACTCGCCTCGCTCGGCATCTCCCCCGGCCAGATCAAATTCCTCCGCCGCATCCGGTTCCTGCATGTTCACGGCTGCGAGGGCTTCCCCGACTGCTCGGAACAGCGCCTGCTCGACACGCTCGAAGACTGGCTCGCGCCGCATCTCGACGGCGTTAGCCGTCTCGACAAGCTCGCGGACTTGGATTACCGCTCGATTTTCGCCGCCATGCTCCCGCCGAAAGCCCAGTCCGCGCTGAACTCGCTCGCGCCCGAACGCTTCGAGGTCCCGAGCGGTTCGCACATCGCCATCGACTATTCCGATCCGGCGGCCCCCATGGTGCGCGTGAAGCTTCAGGAGGTCTTCGGCCTCGCGCATTCGCCGAAGATCGCCGGCGGACGCGTCCCGCTCGTGTTCGACCTGCTCTCGCCCGCCATGCGGACCGTGCAGATCACGCGGAACCTCGACGAATTCTGGGACGGCTCGTATTTCCTCGTGCGGAAAGACATGCGCGGCCGCTACCCGAAGCACAACTGGCCCGAAGACCCCCGCACCGAGCCCCCCTCACGCTCCTCCATCAAGCGCCCGAAAGAGACCTAACGAGAAATAATAGTGGGTATCCCCCGCCTCATTTCCTCCTCAACCGTCAATATCGTTTGCTGTTCACGCCTCTGCGGTAATAATAACCTGCCGCCGTTCGTGCCTCAGCGGTAGAAGAAAGAATTGTCTCGCGCAAGCGAGTTTACCGAGGCTCGCGAATGCGAGCCCCCAGCGAAGCGTGGACGCACCGCGTCCTCTCAGAGACTACCCCTCTTACAGTAAACAAAGGATGAATCAATTTCTATCGGACGAATTAAGCTCTTTTATTCGTTCTATAAATTGCCTGTAGTTATCCTCAAAAAGACTATCTGGATAGGAACTTTTATGACGGCACAGCGCTTTAACAAATTGCGCCATAACGAAACAATCGAAATAATATTGACTGTTTTGAGCAGATGTGATAGCATTTAATTCTTTTTCAAAGAATTTACTAATTTCATCATATTTAACAATGTTATAGCCACAACAATCTTCCTTGCGTATTGTACTATAATTTGGAAGAAATATATAATACTTTATCCTATTAACATCCAGAATTCCCTTTTCACGAGCGATTCCTTGCGCGCTTTTTCTATATCCAGCCAGTTGACAAACATCCTCCGTTTTCTCTTCTTCCATTTCGTCTTGATCTTTTTTGTTTTTTCCTGAATCCTGTGTTTGATTTTTAGCCTTTTTTCTCCTATTGATCCCAGATTTGATTTTATTTTCAATAACAAGCATTTGTTTTGAATCGGCATCTATAACAAGCAAATCAATGCGTTCCTTTTCTCGAAGGACTTCTGTTTTTGCACTAAATTTATCAATCTTTACAGCTCCATTCATGGATAGCACTTCTTTTGCAAAGGAATTCAAAATGGAAATGTTTTTAAGATAATAATGAAACCAGTTTGAAAAAGCCAGTTCATCGTCGGCTTTTCCTATTATGTTTAAATAATTAAAGTTGTCTTTTATTTCTTCATCTATTTTGATCTTTTTTTGAGAATTCTTTTTCGATTCCCATTTAGTATCATCTTCTATTATTTTTTTTAGAAGATGAGCATATATTTTTTCTCCATTTTCTTTTTTAGGATAATAGTATACCGTCAATGGTTGTCTTGGCATTTCAGCTTCGCCTACTATTTCCTTATTTTTGAAATCAATATATTCATTTTTCTTTGTACGACGAAAATCCCCTGCTTCATACGTCACCAAGACATATTGTTTGTCTCCGGGGGTATTAAAACCAAAAATATCAACAAGTTTCTTTCCGCCGTATCTAATACTATTGCATTCATTGTTCTGTTTCTTTTTTGTATCTTTTAGCGCTTGATTATACTTTATATTATCATGGCTCAAATGCACGTCTGTTGCTCCATTGAATAACCTTAACTTCGATGCTTTCGCAATGATTTCGACTTGGAAATCTTTTACATGACGAACTAAAAGAATTGTATCAATCTTTCCATATTTTTTTTCATTTACATATCCCCGTGGGTTGACATAAATATAATGTTTTCCATCATCAGCATCAAAAAGGTTTATGATTTCATGTCCCAATTCATTTGTAAGGTAATCGCCTCGGAACATGAATACCATCAGGATCGTTCCATCTCCATGTTGACTACTTGCACTCATTTCGTTTTCTCCTTATTGGGGTGAAGAGGGGTTGGTTTTTAAGTTATCCCGGACTTCTTTCAGCTCAGGGGAATAGACTTTGTTTTGGACGGATTGATATAATTCCTCGTCGTCGGGCGCGGCGACGGCGGCGCGGCAGAACCATACGCACGCCGCGTCAAGGTCTTTCTTCACGCCGACGCCGTCCTCGTAGCATTCTCCGAGGTAAAACATGCCCCATCCGTCGCCGTTTTCCGCCGCCTCGCGGAACCACTTGACGGCTTCGCGCGGATCGTACACAACGCTTTGTTCGAACAAACACCAGCGGCCAAGATGATTCATCGCTTTTACAAGCCCCTGCTCAGCGGCCTTCCTCATCCATTTGGCCGCAGACGCACGGTTCTGCCTCACGCCAATGCCGAATGCATAGCATTTGCCTAGTTCGAACATCGCCTCGGAGGAACCTTGCTTCGCCGCCAGGCGATACCATTTGACGGACGCCGCCTCATCCTTGCTGACGCCATCGCCAGTCTCGTAGCATTTGCCGATCCGGAATAGTTCCTCCAGCGCTTTTTTTCTCAACTTCTGAAAATCCCGTTCGTTCATTATGGTCGCTCCTTTTATCTTGAATCGAATCGCAAAAACAGGACAGACAATCCCAAGCATAATATATAGTAGGCCGGAGAAAAAACAAACGGATTTCCCGCTTTTTCGTTTTATTCCGCTTTTTCAAGAAAAGAGGGGAAAGGACGCGTTGCGTCCGCGCTTCGCTGGGGGCGGCTCCACCGCCTCGGTGGCCTCGCTTACGCGCGGCATCAGGATTACTTGACCGCGAGGCGCTAACGGCAGGGTTTTGAGACTGTCGAGGGGGATTCACCTCACCGCCGAGGCGCGAACGGCTATGTTTTTCAAATATGGGAGGAAGATATCCTCTTCCTCGTTTTTCTCTGAGGTTGTTTTACCTCACCGCCGAGGCGCGGACGGCTATGTTTTTTTATTAAAAGAGGGAATTGTTTTCTTCCTCATTTTCTGCCGAACGATGTAGCGTCACTTCTCCAGGGCGGCGAGCAGGACGATCTCGGGCTTAGCCGTCGCGGCAACCTTCGCGGGGCGAAAAATCACTTCTCCGGGGAGTCGAGGAGGACGATCTCGGCTTAGCCATGGCGGTGTCCTCACCCCCCAAAAAAACAGACATCTGCAGGACGCGGTGCTACTTCTCCGGGGAGTCGGTTTTAGCCATCGCGGCAACCTTCGCGAGACGAATAATCACTTCTCCGGGGCGTCAAGGAGGACGATCTCGGCGGTGACGGGAAAATGGTCGGAGGACGCGAGGCCGTTGCGGAAGTCGTTGATCGTGCCGTGGGAGAGCACGCGCACGCGGTTGTTCACGAAGATGAAGTCGATCGGCTTCCGGTGGCCGCGGTCCTTGCGGTTCACATGGAAATCGTGGAACGTCTCGTCGCCCGCGCCGTAGTGGTCGGTCTCGGACACGGCGCGCGAATCCCGCAGAACGCCGAGGATGCGCCGCACGGGCATGTCGTCGGCGGTGGAATTGAAGTCGCCTGTCAGGATGAACGGATACTGTTCGATCATGGGCGCGAGGCGCGTCAGGATCACGTTCACACCCTGGATCCGCGCCATCGCGCTCTGATGGTCGAGGTGCGTGTTCGCGATGACGAAGCGTTTTCCGGTCCGGCGGTCGCGCAGGAGCCCCCACGTGCAGATGCGCGGGCACGCGGAATCCCAGCCGGAGGAACCGGGCTTCTGGGGGTCTTCGGAGAGCCAGAACGTCTCCTGCGAGATGATTTCGAAGCGTTCGGGATCGTAGAAGACGGCGTTGTGCTCGTCGCCCCTGCGCCGGTCGCGCCCGACGCCGAAATAACTGAAAGCAAGCGAATCGGCGAGGTCCTTGATCGGGCCGGAGAGCGTCTCCTGCGTGCCGATCAGTTCGAACTTGTTCTCGCGGATGGTACGCACCATGCGCGGCAGACGGTCCCGCCACGAGTTCGGCGCGCGGTCGTCAGGACCGCGCACGTTGTAGGTCGCCACGCGGATCAGGTCCTTTTCCGACCCGGCGTCCTCCTTCGAAATCTGCGCGCCGGAAAGTTCCAGCGCGGCAACGGCAAACAAGGCCAATGCGGCGAAAAACAGCACAAGCGGCAGTCCGCACGGCTTCGCATGGAATAAACTCTTCATGGAACGCTCCTTTCCCCCGTTGATTGTTCAGTTCGTCGCTTCGGGCTTCGCAGTGACCAGCGAAAGCAGGTCGCGGCGGCCGTTCCGGTCCGCCTCGGCCTCGCGGACGTTCCCGACGTCCAGATCCGCCGCGCCGTCCGCCAGGATCGCGCGCACGCGCTGCCCCGGCCGAAGTCCGCCGACGCCCGTGATCTGACGACCCGTGCCGGGCTCCGCCAGATAGACGTAGCCGCGTTTCAGGATTCTAAAAGGATCGTAGGCGTCGAACTCGGCGCGGACGCGTTCCAGGCGGTGCATGGCGGCATCGGCCCGACGCAGCAACGCGGCGGACGCGCTCTGCATGAGCATGTCCACGCGCTGCATGCGCTCCAGCGCGAGACGCATGGAATCGCGGAACACCTTCGACCCCATCGCCTGCGCGAGGCGTCCGGCGGAACGTTCCACCGCGTAAGCGGCGGCGGTATTCATCCTTACTTTCAGGTCGTCCAGCGAGTCGAGCAGGACGCGCTTCTCCGGGACGAGCTGTTCGGCGGCCCCGCTCGGAGTCGGGGCGCGCATATCGGCGGCGAAATCCGAGATCGTGAAGTCGATCTCGTGTCCGACCGCGCTCACCACGGGGATCTTCGAGGCGTAGATCGCGCGCGCCAGGACCTCTTCGTTGAACGGCCACAGGTCCTCCATCGAACCGCCGCCGCGCGTCAGCACGATCACGTCCACGCCGCCGGCGCGGTTGAAGAAGCGGACCGCGCGCGCAAGCTTTTCCGCCGCGCCTTTCCCCTGCACGGGAGCCGGGCAGAGCCGGATTTCGAGGTTCGGGAAACGTGCGAGGGCGATCTTCATGAAATCCTTCACGGCCGCGCCCATTGGCGAGCTGATGATGCCGATCCGGCGCGGCAGGAACGGAACCGGTTTCTTATGCCCGGGATCGAAAATCCCCTCCGCGGCAAGCTTTTCCTTCAAAAGCGCGAACTGGCGGTGCAGATCGCCCACGCCGCACAGCTGGAGTTTTTTGATGTAGAACTGGTAGTCGCCGCGCTGCGTGTAGAGCGAAAGGGAACCGAACGCCTCGACCTGGTCGCCGACCTTCAGACCGAGCCTGCGGCACGCCTCCGACCCGCTGAAAAACACCGCGCGCACCTGCGACGCCGCATCTTTCAAAGTCAGGTAGACATGCCCCGAGCGGTACGGATTGTACGAGCCGACCTCGCCGGTCAGCCAGAACGGGCGGAACGAACCCTCCAGGATCGTGCGGACAGCGTCGTTCAGTTCGGTGACGGTCCAGGGGCGTTCCTCTCCGGACACGCCGGACGACTGTTCCGGTTCACTCCGCATCGCCGGTCTTTTCCCCGGATTCTTCGGAGCCGGGCAGGATGGCGCCGCAGCTCACGATCAGGCGCATGGCGTCGGACACGCTCATCTCAAGCATGATGCATTCCTCGCGCGGGATCAGCATCAGGAATCCGCTTGTCGGGTTCGGCGTGGTCGGCATGAAGACGCTGATCAGGTCGCCTTTGCCGAGTTTCCGCGCCGCCTCGCTGTTCTCCGGCGTGTTCTCATTGGTCATGAACCCGATCGCCCAGCAGCCTTTCCGCGGGTATTCGAACAGGACAACCTGCCGGAACATGCTGCCCTTTTTCGAGGACATGATCGTGTCGCCGATCTGCTTGCAGGTGGAGTAGATGAAGTTGACCAGCGGCACTTTCAGCAGCAGGAACTGCGCTTTTTCAATGACCTTGCGTCCGAGGGTGATCTTCGTAAGCACGCCCAGGAAGAACAGAACGGCCAGGACGACGATCAGGGCATGGATCCGTATGATCTGCGTCCGCCAGAAGGGCGGCAGTTCGGACATCAGCTCCAGGGAATCGGCGAGCGTCAGCCCCCACCCCGTAAGGCGGGAATAGCAATACCAGGCGACCCAAAGGGACAGCACGACGGGCACGGCCACGAGGAGACCGGTCACGATCATGTTGCGGACAAACTGGAAACGCTTCTTCTTCCCGGCAGCGTTCCGATCGGTTTCATTCGGCATCGTTCACGGCTCCTTCTTTTTCCTGAAGAGGTTCGAGTTTCAGTTTGCGGACCGTGCGGGAATCCGCTGCAAGAATCGTCGCGCGGAACACCCCCGGCTCCTCGTAAGACTCGCCGGAACAGGGGATTCGTCCCAGCCGGGCGCAGATATAGCCGCCGATGGTGTCGGCTTCGTCGGAATCCTCGATCTCGATTCCCGCCTCCGTATTCACATCGTCCACAAGCGTGCGTGCGTCCAGGATCACGGAACCGTCCGGCAGATGTTCGGGCGGTTCCTCGAAATCTTCGGCGGTGTCGTATTCGTCGTGGATCTCGCCCACGATCTCCTCGATGATGTCCTCGAATGTGACGACGCCCGAAGTTCCCCCGTATTCGTCGATGATGACGGCGAAATGATTGCTCGTGCGCTTGATCTGGCGGAGCAGGTCGGAGACGTCCTTGGTCTCCGGGATGAAGATCGGCGGACGCGCCAGCTCGGTCAGGGTCTTTCCCTCCAGGCCGTATTCGTCGATGAAGTCCTTCGCATACAGAATGCCTTTCACGTCGTCCAGGTTCGCGCCGTAGACGGGGATGCGGCTGTGGCCGGACTCGACAAAAAGCCTTTTCGCTTCCGGCACGCTCGCGGAAGCGGGGATCGCCTCCAGGTCGACGCGCGGGGTCATGATCTCGCGCACCTTCATCTCTCCCAGTTCCAGGATGCCGCGGATCATCCGCTTCTCCTCTTCCTTCAGGCCGTCGAATTCGTCCTTGTCCGGCCCGTCCACAAGGCTCAGTATTTCATCTCCGGCGGATGCCAGTTCGTCCGGGGCGTCCGCCCTGTGCCAGTCGTCGCCCGTGGTCGTCACATGTTCGATCAGCGTGGCAAGCGGGCGGAAGAATCTGCTTGCGACGATCGGGATCGTGAATTTCAGGACGGCCAAGTCGACCCGCAGAAGCGCCAGCCGGGCAATAAGCTCCGAAATCACGGTCAGGATCGTGACCGCGCCCATGATGACAAGCCAGCCCCAGCGGTGCGCGAACTTCGGCGCAACAGCCCCCGTCCATTCCATGGCGAGGACGCCCGCGAACGCCGCCAGGACGCACAGAATCAGCTTCAGCAACGCGCGCAGGGATTCCTCGCGTTCATGCCATTTTTCCAGCTGTTCCGCAAACTTGCGGTCCCGTTCGGACACTTTCAGGATGCGGCCGCCCGTCAGCGAGGAAAACGCCTCAAACGCGGCGGTGATCCAAATGTACAGGACGGAGCAGACAAACAGTAGCGCCAGATTCATTTCAACGCGCCTTTACATTCCATCGGCGGGATAAGACCGCCCTTGCGAAGTCCGGCCATCACGCGTTTCTCGGCGCGGCGCATCACGCGTTTCGCCTTCGGGTTCAAGTCGTCGTAGCCGGCCGCGTGAAGCAGACCGTGCGCCACGTACAGGGCCACCTCCTCCGCATACGGCAGACCGCGTTTCACTGCCTGTTCGTACGCCACGGCGGGGCAGACGATCAGTTCGACCGAGGGATCGGCGTCGTCCTCCGCACCGGAATCAACCGTTCCATCCTTGAATCCGGGATCGTCTTCCGCACGGTAATCGAAGCTGATGACGTCAGTCGGGCCGCGATGCCCCAGAAAATCCTCGTTCACGCGTTCGATGCCTGCCGGAGTCAGAAACGACACGCAGACGCCGCCCGGCACGTCATGGAGCCCGGCAAGTTCGGCGGCCGCTGCTGCCATTTTACGAAGACGCGCCTGGGACGGCGCGGGGAAATTCCTGCCGGCCCGCCAGATGGAAACTGCTTTCATGGCTTCTTGTCCTCCTTCGCGCGCGCGCCATGCCGGACGCCTTCCCGTACATCGGCGTCGGGGCGTTCGGTCTTCGCCCGCGAATAGGAAACGCGTCTGGGGCTCATGGATTTGAGCGTCTTCAGGAACGATTCCCGGATCTTCGTGAGCTGTTCCAGCGTGATTTGCGCGGCGTCCAGCTGTTTGCGCTGGAGTTTGCCGTTGAATATTCTCTCCACCATGGCGCGCACGTTCTCCTCGGTCGGATTGTCCATGGAACTGACAGCGGCCTCGCAGCAGTCCGCCAGCATCAGGATCACGCATTCCTTCTCCGCGGGCAGCGGGCCCGGATAGCGGAACGGGGCTTCGGCCGGAGTCGTTCCGGTGCGTTCCTTTTCCTTTTCGTAAAAGAACGAGATGAAATCGTCGCCATGATGGCATTCGATGGCGCGCCGGATCGGAGTTTTGAGCTTGTATCTTTTCGCCAGCTGCACGCCGAACTCCACGTGGCAGCGGATGATCTCGGCGCTCTCCGCCGGATTCAGATCCTTGTACATGTCTTTGCCGTTGGAGTTCTCCGTAAACATCTCCGGCGAGGCGAGCTTCCCGACGTCATGGAACAGCGCGTACGCCTGCGCTTTCAGCGAGACTCCGCCGATGCGGTTCGCGGCTTCCTCGGCCAGAAGCGCCACGCGTTCGCTGTGATGGTACGTGCCCGGCGCCTCCATCTGAAGCTTCTTCAGCAGAGGCTGATTCCGGTCGGTCAGAGACAGGTACGACATGTTGCTCGTCACATCCAGCACGGTTTCCAGCGCAATGATCAGCGCGCCGGCGATCATCGAGGTCAGCAGTCCGGACGTCAGCGGCACGGCCAGGCTGAATCCCAGCCGGTTCCAGTCGCGCATGTGAATGCTCGTCAGGAAATCGGGATTCTGCTGAAAGATCAACGAGGCCAGGCACATCGTGATCGCGCAGGAGAAAAACGCCCTGACAAAGAACTTTTTGTAGTCGTAGACCTGCCGCACGCACGCCGTTCCGACGGCGCATACGAAAAGCCCCGTGGCAAAAGCCGGAAACGAGAAATCCAGCGCCACAGCGGAAACGCCCGCCACAAACAGGCCGGCGAACACCGCCGAACGGCCGCTGTAAACCGCGGCGATCACCAGCGCCGGAAGGGCCAGAGGCATCGCCAGATACAGAGGCACGACCGGATATCCCTTGCCCAGCGCGAAATAATTGTATTCCTCCATGAACAGCCGGTTGCACAGCAGCGAGAAGATCATGACGAACCCGATCAGCCATACCGACCGGTTGTTGCCGATCAGCTCGGGATGCACGCGCAGGATGTAAATGCAGGAAAGCACGATCAGGAGCGCGACGAGCATCGTTTTCTGGAAAAGATTGCTCCACGTGCGCTGTTCCCGCAGATAGTCGTTGTAGCGGATCTGATACGCCTTGTACATTTCCGCCTGGTCTTCCGTCAGCGTTTCATTCTTGTGGATCAGGATCGTTCCTTTCTTATGGAATATTTCCGGTTCGCGGATTTCCTTCGGCATCTCCGAAAACTCTTCGTCCAGACGCCGCCTGGTCAGCTCCTCGTCGTAGGTCAGATTTCCTTTCTCATACAGCTTTCCGAAAAAGAGCAGAAGCGCCTGCTCGTAAGGGTAACGCTGATCATAGGACACGGTGGACAGCAGGGTGTTCACCGTCTGCGCGGCCGCGTTCTCCGGCGTCAGGAGTTCGTTGATCTTCAGCGGTCCGACTTCGCGCGAATCGGAATCCAGAATTTTCGCGTTCATCTGGGCGTTGACGGCCTTGGCCCCCTCGGTTTCGGAGAGCTTCCCGGTGAACGGCTTTGCTTTCTTCAGCTCATCCGCGGTCGCAATGCCGCTGAGGACGATTTCCTCTATCTGGGCTGCGGCCTTTGTCTTCCGGGCTTCGTCAAGCGCGGTCTGCCGGAGGAAAAAATAGAGAAGCGCCGGGAGTTCCTGCACGAAAGCAACCATCTCGGCGATTTCAGGCTCGGCGTTGTCCGGAACGGCATACGTTTTTCCTTCTTCTTCCGCGGAATTCCGGCGCAGGACCTCCGACATCAGAAGTTCAAAGCTCTTTATGACCTTATCCGACCGTTCGGAATCAAGCAGAAAAAAACGGGGGAACTCCAGCGTAAACGACTGAAAAACACGCTCCGCCTCCTTTCTGTTTTTATAAGAAAAATCGCAAACTGCCTCAATGTCCTGCATGGCCTGCGACCCTTTTTCGATCGACGGCAGATCGCTCTGGCTCGGCATCCAGAGCAGGGCCACGCCGGCGCCGAACACCATCAGGACCATCAGCAACGATATGAGCGGCGAACGCTGCATCCATGCGCCGGCCCGTTCAAAAAACTGTTTTGCAGTTTTCTTCTCTTCACTCATTTTTCTTTCCTTTCTTCTTTATTTCCCGCTCATTTCATAGGCGCGTATGATTTTTTCCACCAGCGGATGGCGCACCACGTCCCTCGTGTCGAACCGGCAGATGCGCACGCCGTCGATATCGGCCAGACAGTCTAGGGCATGCGGCAGCCCCGATTGTCCGTGCGGGATGTCCGCCTGCGAGGGATCGCCGCAGACCACGCACTTCGAATGGAATCCGAGGCGTGTCAGGAACATGAACATCTGCTCGTTGGAGGCGTTCTGCGCCTCGTCCAGAATCACAAACGCATGATTCAGTGTGCGGCCGCGCATGAAAGCCAGCGGTGCGACTTCGATCACGCCGCGCGACATCAGCTCCTCGGCCGCGGCGCAATCCATCATCTCGTGGAGGGCATCGTGCAGCGGCCGCAGATACGGACTGATCTTCTCCTGAAGCGTGCCGGGCAGGAATCCGAGATTCTCCCCTGCCTCGACGGCGGGCCGCGTCAGGATGATGCGGTTGAACTTCCCCGCGACGAGCAGGGAAACGGCCATCGCCATGGCCAGATAGGTCTTGCCGGTGCCGGCCGGGCCGACGCCGAACACGAGGTCCTTGCTCCGAATTGCGCGGAGATACGCCAGCTGGTTCGGGGAACGCGCGGAAACATCTTTTCTGCCTGGGCCGACCGTGACGCGTTCGGCGAAATACGTGCCGAGGTCCTGTTCGCGGCCTTCGCGCCAGGCGTCCAGAGCCAAGTCGAATTCGGACTGGTCCAGACAGCGTCCGCGTTCCTTCTGAAGGCGGCGGAGTTCCCGCAGGAAACCGTCGCCGCGTTTATCGGGGGTATCCTCCACGGACATCGCCCATGATTCGCGCGAAGCGAATTTCACGCCGAGACCGTATTCCGCCGCGGCGAGATTGCCGGTCAAGTTGTCGGCGAACGCCGATTCCAGCGCGCCCGGGCTGTCGAAATAGACGCGTCCCCCTCCTGTTTTACTGTCGGGGGAAGCGCTGTCGGGATCCTGTTCCGTAGATTGCATAAAGTATGAAAAATTACTTCGAAGAAACGGGAACCTTCTTCACAGCCGGGATGACAAGCTTCATCTTGGGCTTCAGGAAATTCGGTTTCCCGTTCAGGAGTTCTTTGTTCGCGTCGAAAATGATTTCCCACTCGGTTCCGTCGTGATAAAGCGCCTTGGCGATGGAGGAAAGGGAGTCGCCGTCCTTCACGATGTACTCGGTGGAAGGCTGATCGGGATCGACGGCCAGTTTTTCGCGGACGGGTTTGGCAGGCTCCTCCTTTGCGGCGTCTGCCTTCTGCTCTTTCGCGGGTTCGTCCTTAATTCCCTTCTGGGCGCGGACTTCGGCGCGCCGCTGCGCCATGATATCGTCGTTCGTCATCACGTTGAGCTTGGCGATGCCGGCCGCCTTGCAGTAGTCCACGACGGCGTTCATGTCGGCCACAGTGGAATCCGTGCGGCCGTACACGATCACCGCGATGTCCTTGTTGGCTTTGCCCGCCGCATTGAGCGCGGCCTTGAGTTCGGCTGTGTTCACACGCTCGCCGTTGACTGCGTATACGCCGTCGACTCCGGCCTCGGCCGGGAACACGTCGACGCGCATGAATTTCGCGGGCGCGGCGGACTTGACATCGACCGGCTGCGGCTTCTGGTCCTGCGCCTTCTGCTTCGGTTTGGCGGCTTCGGGCGTTTCATCGACCTTTTTCACCGGTGCGGTTTCCGCAGTTTCAGTGGCGGCAACGACCGCGACAGTCTCCTTGCCGTCGACCGGACGCGGTTCCCCGAACGCTTCCGCGTAGGCGGGATTTCCGTCCGGCATTTCCTCCGGCGGCTGCCAGTCCGGATAGGAGGACTGGATTCCGGGGGTCCAGGCTTCGGCTTTTTCGTCCTCCGGCGGCGGCACATTGGAGGCGCAGGAGACGAGAGCGAACATAGCGGCGAACGAAACGGCGAACGAAAGCGATTTCATAGGGAACCTCCGAAAAGCATGTTTATTATTATGGAAAATCAAATTGAAAACGTTGTCAGGTCCGTTCAATTGCAACGGCGCAGAGCGATTACGCCGTTGTGTCCGCCGAATCCGAGGTTGGTGTTCAGCGCCACGTCGACCTTGCGTTCGCGCGCCACGTTCGGCGTATAGTCCAGGTCGCATTCGGGATCGGGCGTAGTGTAGTTGATGGTCGGCGGAACGATGCCGGTCTCGATGGCCTTCGAAGCGATGATCGTTTCGAAACCGCCTGCCGCGCCGAGGCCGTGGCCCATGGCGCCCTTGGTGCTGCTGATCGCCATCTTGCGGGCGTGGTCGCCGAACAGCGACTTGATCGCCTGCGTCTCGCAGAGGTCGTTCAGATGCGTGCTGGTGCCGTGCGCGTTGATGTAGTCCACGTCTTCCGGATTCAGGCCTGCATTGTCCAGCGCCATTTGGAATGCGCGCATGCCGCCGACGCCGCCTGCGATGGGCGCGGTCATGTGGAACGCGTCGCCGGTCGCGCCGTAGCCAACCACTTCGCAATGGATTTTCGCGCCACGCTTCACGGCGTGTTCATATTCCTCAAGGATGAGGATGCCGGCGCCCTCGGACATCACGAATCCGTCGCGGTCGCGGTCGAACGGACGGCTGGCGAGTTCGGGCGTATCGTTGAAATGGGTGCTCATGGCCTTCATGGAGCAGAATCCGGCGTACCCGAGACGGGTGATGGACGACTCCGCGCCGCCGGTGATCATCATGTCAGCGCGTCCGTCGGCGATCGCGTCGAAGCTCGCGCCGATGGCGTGCGTCGCGGTGGCGCATGCGGAGACGACCGAAAAGTTCGGGCCGCCCGCGCCGCAGCGGATGGAGATCATGCCGGAGGCCATGTTCGTGATAATGGACGGGATCATGAAGGGGGAAACGCGGCCCGGCCCCTTGTTCAGCAGGACGGCGCACTGGCTTTCGATGGTGTGCAGGCCGCCGATGCCGCTGCCGACGACCACGCCGACGCGGTTCACATCGAGTCCGCTGCCTTCATCCCGGAAATCGGCGGGCAGTCCGGCGTCGCGCCGCGCCTCGTCGAAGGCGACCAGGGCGAACGTCACGAAACTGTCGACTCTGCGGTAGTCCTTTTCGGAAACCACGCTCGCCCAGTCGAGGTTCTTCACCTCGCCGCCGACCTGGGTCTTGAAATCGCCCGGGTCGAACTGGGTCACGCGCCCGATGCCGCAGCGCCCGTTGATCAGGGCATCCCACATGGCATTCACATCGTTCCCCACGCAGGAAACTGCTCCATATCCGGTTATTACTACTCGCCGTCTGTTCATGTCATTATATCTCCGGTCGCAATGGATGGAAAAAGAAAAAAAAGGGGCCACTCAAAGATGAATGACCCCGGGAAGCAAAAGAAGGAAATTATTCCTTGGCAGCAGCCTTGCTCTCAATGTACTTGATCGCATCGCCGACGGTCTTCAGGTTCTCGGCTTCTTCGTCCGGAATTTCGGAACCGAATTCCTCTTCGAGGGCCATGATCATTTCAACGATATCAAGGGAGTCGGCGTTCAGGTCTTCGACGAAACGGGCGTCTTCGGTGACCTGGTCTTCGGCGACGGCGAGCTGCTTCACAACGAGCTCTTTGACTTTAGTTGCGATTTCGGACATGTTAAATCCTTTCGTAATGGTATGAAGGGTTGGTTTTCGTTTTCGTAACGTGTATGTTTTATAATATACACCGTTTTCGCGTTTTTGCAAATCCTTTGCACGCTTTTTTGCGTTTTTATGGCCTTATTATGTGTTTTTTTCGTTCCAGATGCAAAAACTTACATCAGGAAGCCGCCGCAGACATTGATGACCTGGCCGGTCACATAGTCGGAATCCGGGCCGCAGAGGAACGCCACGACGTTCGCCACATCCTGGGGCTTTCCGCCGCGCTTCAGGGCGATCATGTCCACAAAGAACTTCTTGGCCTCTTCGGGGAGCTTTTCGGTCATGTCAGTCATGATGTAGCCGGGCGCGACCGCGTTCACCATGATGTTGCGGCTGCCGAGTTCCTTCGCCACGGACTTCGTGATGCCGATGACGCCGGCTTTTGAGGCGGAGTAGTTGACCTGCCCGGCGTTTCCGGCGCGGCCGACCACGCTGGAGATGTTCACGATCTTGCCGTAGCGGGCTTTCATCATGGGGCGGATGGCCGCCTTGGTGAAATTGAACGTGCCCTTCAGGTTGACGGCGATCACGGCGTCCCAGTCGGCCTCGGTCATGCGCATGAGCAGGGTGTCGCGGGTAATGCCGGCGCAGTTCACGAGGATGTCCAGACGACCGAACTTTTCCATGACGGTCTTCACGGACGCTTCCGCGTCTTCGGCTTTCGCCACGTTCGCCGCGATGGCAATGGCGTCGATGCCCTGTTCGCGGAATTCCGCCACGGTCTTGTCCGCCGTTTCCTGCATGATGTCCACGACCGCGAGTTTCGCGCCTTCTTTCGCCAGGCGTTCGCAGATCGCACGGCCGATGCCGCGGGCTCCGCCGGTCACCAGCGCCACTCTGTTTTCGAGTTGACTCATTGTGTTTCTCCTGATTCGGGTTCAGTATGATGGGTTTCAATGTTTATTTCATTGTGAAAAAAGGATGTCAGGCGTTCGCCAGCCCGTCCACGCCGGACACGTTGCAGAGAGCCGCGCCCGGCAGTATCTTCCGCACGAGGCCGGTCAGGACGGAGCCTGGTCCGAACTCCACGAAACGCTCCGCGCCGAAGCGTTCGGCCATCACGCGCACGCAGGCATCCCAGCGGACGCTGCCCGCGACCTGGGAAACGAGGTTCGCGCGAATCTTCGCCGGATCGGATTCGGGTTCGCCAGTGAAATTCTGGATCACGGGGAATTTCGGCGCGTTCATCGGAACGGCGTCCAGCACGGGAGCCAGCGCGGCGCCCGCCGAAGCCATCATGCGGCTGTGGAACGCTCCCGCCACGTTCAGCGGCAGGGCGCGCTTGACGCCGCGTTCCTTCAGAATCCCGCACGCTTTCAACACCAGGTCCTTCACGCCGCTGATGACAATCTGGCCGGGGGAATTGTAGTTCGCCACGTCAATGCCGCATTCCGCGCAGACTTCCTTGATCGCGGCGGGATCGCCGCCGATGATGGCGGCCATGCCGCCTTCCGCCTCGTGACAGGCGGCGTCCATCAAGGCGGCGCGCTTCGCCACGAGTTTCAGACCGTCTTCGAACGTGAACGTTCCTGCGGACGCAAACGCCGCGTATTCGCCGAGACTCAGACCGCCCGCGGCAACGGCTTCCTCGCCGGGGTTGCGTTCGAGCCAGGCGGCAAGACAGGCCATGCTGGCGGTATAAATCGCAGGCTGACAGTTCGCCGTCGCGGTCAGGTCGGATTCCGGGCCTTCAAAGCAAAGTCTGGACAGGCTGCGGCCGAGCACGGCGTCCGCGCGGTCGAAAACCGCTTTCGCCGCGGGCGACGTTTCGTAGAGGTCTTTGCCCATGCCGACGGCCTGGGCGCCCTGCCCCGAGAATAAAAACGCTGTTTTCAATGTCGTTGTCCTTTCGTGAATGAGGATCTGCGGACGGAATTATCTAACCTTTTCCGAAAAAAAGCATGTCTAATAAAATACCACATTTTTCCGAAAATGCAAATTCAAAGGCTGAGCCAAAGGACTGCCGGATACGACTTCCTCCCCGCGCAGTTGCAAAGCAAGGCGCTATCGCAGCGGAGGAGCTGCCTCCCGAAGCATCTCTTCTGTGACAGGCCCCGGACGCAGAATGCTCCACGCGCCGTCGCGTTCGACTCTGATCACGGTCGACGCAACGGAATCCGGAGGGATCGCGCCGCCGTCCAGCACGCCGTCGGGCGGAATCGCGAGCGACGCCAGCGCCGCCTCTGCGGTATGCGCCGGGGGTTGTCCGGAAAGATTCGCGCTGGTCGATGCGAGCGGACGGCCATAAGCCTCCAGCAGACGCAGCAGTGCGGGATGGGCCGGGATGCGGAATCCGGTGAACGCGTCTCCGTCCGGCACGACCAGGGTCACGGGACCGGGGCAGAACGCCGCCGCAAAACGTTTCGCAGTCTCCGGCATGGCGGGGAACGCGGTCTCCGCCGCCTGACGCGAGGCGAAAAAGAGCGTGAGGAGTTTGGACGCGGATCGACGTTTCATCTCGTAGATTTTCGCACGGGCGGCTTCGTGCGACGCGTCGCAGACCAGACCGTACACGGTTTCGGTCGGAACAAGCAGAACGCCGTCTTCGCGACGGAGAATGCCGCGGAAAACCGCCGCGGCGGACGCATCGGAACAGGGAATCCGCTCCATCGGAGGATTACTCGGAATAAATGTAAATCACTTCGCCGTCACGACACAGGTGATACTGTTCGCGGGCGACTTTTTCGACGGCCGAGGCGTTGTGCTGAAGGTCATGGACTTCCTGCTGAAGCGTGAGATATTCCGCCTTCTTGCGGTCCAGGTCGGCCCGGAGCGTCGCCACGTCCTGCTTGGTGCGTTCGTACTTCCGGTATGCGGGCACCACGAGGATGCCGGAAATGATCAGCACCAGCACCAGAAGGATATAAATGAAGCTTGTCAGGACTTTTCCCATTCTTTCACCTCGATATTACACTAATATAGCACACTCTCCGTGAATTACAACAAAAAAAGATAAAAAAAATCCGCCCGCAAAGGGGCGGATCGGGATTTCGTGCGCACGTACACGAGCGAAGCCGGACACTGCAAGCAGTGTCGATGCGGCGCTCTGCTGCGCGAGAGCGCGTGCCCGGACGGAACCGGGCACGATACGGCACGCTGTGTATGTGCGCGAGCAGAGCCGCGCACCGCTTCAGTGGAGGACTTGTCCTCCTCAGGCGAGCTTGGCGACGCTTTCGTCGATCTTCTTCTTGATCGTTTCGAAAGCGGCCTGGTTCTGAAGCTGTTCCAGCGTATTCAGGGCGTTTCTGAACTTGGTGCGTTCGACCACTTCGTCGCCGATGGTCACGCAGATCGTTCCGTCCTGTTCGGGGCGGGACGAGAACGCGGCGTCCATGTCGACCTTGTCCGTATAGTTCTTGCCGCGGACGTATTCGGAGATCATGCCGATCAGAAGCTGGCCGGGGCAGTTGTCCTGCTTGGCGCAGATCGTGACGGTGATCATGAAGCGATTCGGGGCCGTGCCGCGCATGATCGGAATCTTGGCGTCGAAGAGCTGGCTGCGGTTCTGATAGACCGTGTGCAGCAGATGGTGCGCCTCGTGGGAGCCGGGTGCGCCGCCGATGTGCTGCTTGTAGCACTGGTCGACCAGGAAGTTGTCCTGGCACTTCTGGACCTGCTGGGACTTGTCGGCCGCGTAGAGGCCCTGCTGGCGCTGGATGCGGATCGCGTCCGTGACGCCGACGGGCTGGCCGCCGCCGGAGATGCAACCGCCGGGGCACGCCATGACTTCGACGAAATCGTAGTGGGCTTTGCCGGAGCGGACGTCGTTGATGAGGCGCTTGGCGTTGGCGAGGCCATGCACGACGGCCACGCGGATCTCCCTGCCGGCCGCGGTCACGGTGGCTTCCTTGACGGTCTTCATGCCGCGGACGGCCTTGAAGTCGACGGAGGCGAGCGGCTTGCCGTCGAGCTTTTCGACCGCATAGCGGAGGGCTGCTTCCATGACGCCGCCGGACGCGCCGAAGATCACGCCGCCGCCGGTGGCGAATCCCATGGGCATGTCGAATGCTTCGGGCTGGAGCTCATTGAGCTTGATGCCCATGGAGTTGATCATGCGCTGGACTTCGCTGGTGGTCACGACGATGTCGACTTCCGGCTTGCCGTCCACGACGTACTTCGGAAGCTGCGCTTCGAACTTCTTCGCCGTGCAGGGCATGATGGAGACGACCACGAGGTCCTCGCGCTTGCAGCCGAGTTCCTCGGGCAGGACCTTCTTGGCGATGGAACCGAACATGGCCTGCGGGGAACGGCAGCTGGAGATGTGGGGGATCATTTCGGGGTAATAGATTTCGGCGAACTTGACCCAGGCGGGGCAGCAGCTGGTGAACATCGGGAGCGTGCCGCCGTGTGCGATGCGGTCGATGAGCTCGGTGGCTTCCTCGAAGATGGTCATATCGGCGGAGAAGCTGGTGTCGTAGACGTGCTTGAAGCCCATGAGCTTCAGGGCGGCGACGAGCTTGCCCGCCACGTTCTCGCCCGGCTTCGCGCCGAAGTACTCGCCCAGCGCCACGCGGACGGCCGGGGCGATCTGGACCACGACGGTCTTGCTGGGATCGTACAGGGCGTCCCACACGCGGTTGCGGTCCTGCTTCGGAACGATCGCGCCGGTGGGGCAGACGGCGGCGCACTGGCCGCAGTTCACGCACTCGACCGCGCCGAGGGACGCGCCGAAGGCCGGGGCCACGCGGGCGTTGGAGCCGCGGTTGGAGAAGTCGATCGCGCCGATGCCCTGGAGTTCGGAGCAGACGCGCACGCAGTCGCCGCAGAGCACGCACTTGTTCGGGTCGCGGACGAGCGACGGGGAGGAGAAGTCGATCGGGTCGTCTTTCTTCACGGATTTGAAGCGGATATCCTGAACGCCGAGCTGGTGGGCGATGCGCTGCAGGGTGCAGTTCTCGTTGCGGGCGCAGGTCGGGCATTCGCGGTTGTGGTTGGCGAGCAGGAGTTCCACGCTGATCTTGCGCATGTCGCGGATCTCCTTGGTGTCCGTGTGGACGACCATGCCGGGCGCGGGGGCGGTGGAGCAGGACGCCATGACGCCCTTGCCTTCGACGAGGACGAGGCAGAGGCGGCAGGCGCCGTAGATGCTCAGTTCGGAGTGGTAGCAGAAAGTCGGGATTTCGATTCCGGCTTTGCGGATGACTTCCAGGAGGTTGCGTTCGTCGGTGAACGTGACTTCCCGTCCGTTGACGGTCAATGTTTTAACGGTATCGGCCATGATGAATGATCCTTATAGTTGTCAGATTCCCTTGACTGCGCCGAACTTGCACGCGGCCTTGCACGCGCCGCACTTGATGCATTTTTCGGGGTTGATGCTGTGCGCTTCCTTCACCTTGCCGGCGATCGCGCCGACCGGGCACTTGCGGGCGCAGGCCGTGCAGCCTTTGCACTTCGCGGGGTCGATCTCGGGACGGGCGAGAGCCTTGCATTCGCCGGTCGGGCAGATCTTGCGGAAGACGTGGTCTTCGTACTCCTTGCGGAAATAGCGCAGGGTGGAGAGGACCGGGTTCGGGGCGGTCTTGCCGAGGCCGCAGAGGGAGCCGAGCTGGACGGCTTTTGCGGTCTTCTCGAGGAGGTCGAGAGTCTCGGCCGTGGCGCGGCCTTCGATGATGTCGTCGAGCAGCGCGAGCATCTGCTTCGTGCCTTCGCGGCACGGCACGCACTTGCCGCAGGATTCGTTCTGCGTGAACTGCATGAAGAACCGCGCGATGCGGACCATGCAGGTCTGCTTATTCATGACCACGAGTCCGCCGGAACCAACCATGGCGCCCGCGCTCTTCAGGGAGTCGAAGTCGAGCGGGAGGTCGAGGAGATCGGGAACCAGGCAGCCGCCGGACGGGCCGCCGATCTGCACGGACTTGAAGTCTTCGCCGGTCACCTTGCCGGTGTTGTCCGTCACGCCGCCGCCGATGTTGTACACGATCTCGCGGAGCGTCGTGCCGAACGGAACTTCGATGAGGCCGGTGTTCGCGACGTGGCCGGTAAGGGCGAACGTCTTCGTACCGGGAGAGTTCTGCGGACCGACTTCGCGGTACTTTTCCGCGCCGTTGCGGATGATGTACGCCACGGAGGCGAGCGTTTCCACGTTGTTGATCACGGTCGGCTTGCCGTAGAGGCCCTTCTGCGCCGGGAACGGCGGCTTCGGCATCGGCATGCCGCGTTTGCCTTCCACGGAGGCGATCAGGGCGGTCTCTTCGCCGCAGACGAACGCGCCCGCGCCTTCCATCACGCGGATCGTGAAATTGAAATCGGAGCCGAAGAGGTTCTTGCCGAGCAGGCCGTATTCTTCGGCGTCGGCAATCGCCTTGCGGATGCGTTCGACGGCCAGCGGGTATTCGGCGCGGACGTACACGACGCCCTCGTCGGCGCCGATCGCGCGGCCCGCGATCATCATGCCTTCGAGCACGGCGTGGGGGTTGCCTTCCATGACGGAGCGGTCCATGAACGCACCCGGGTCGCCTTCGTCGCCGTTGCAGATGACGTATTTCTTGTCGTTCTGGGAAGCGAGCGTGAATTTCCATTTGAGGCCGGTGGGGAAACCGCCGCCGCCGCGTCCGCGGAGTCCGGCGTCGATCATGGTCTGGCAGACCTGTTCCGGGGTCATCTCGGTGACGGCCTTGCGCGCGCCGACATAGCCTTCGCGGGCGATGTATTCTTCGACGTCGTCGGGCTCGATCATGTAGTTGGCCAGCACGACGCGGGTCTGGCGGGAGTAGAACGCGATCTCGTCCTCGTGGCGGCAGGTTTTTCCGCTGACGGGGTCGACGTAGACCAGACGGTCGATGATCTCGCCGTTGATGAGCGTCACATGGACGATCTCGGCGGCGTCTTCAGGCTTCACGTGGCAGTAGAAAATCCCTTCGGGTTCGATGCGGAGGATCGGGCCCATTTGGCAGAATCCCTGGCAGCCGGACTTGGAGAAATAGGTGACGCCTTCATTTTTGGAGCAATCGTGGCGGTCGAGGACGACTTCGATGTGTTCGCCGGCCTTTTCGAGTTCGGCGCAGATGGCGTCGCGGACCTTCATGGAGCCGTTGGCGATGCAGCCGGTGCCGCCGCAGATGATGATGCGGCGTTTGAGCTTGGCAACGACTTTCTTGTAATTCGCGGCGATCTCTTCCAGATTCGGCGTTTTGATTTCGGTGCTCATCGTATGTGATTCCCTTCGTTACTTGTTTTCGGATTCCGCGGCGGCTTCGGCGGCCGTGATCTCGTCGATGATCTTCTCGACCTGCTCCGGGGTGGCCTGGCCGTGGACTTCGCCGTCGATGACGATCACGGGGGCGAGGCCGCAGGCGCCGAGGCAGTTCACGATCTCGACGGTGAAGAGCAGGTCGTCGGTCGTCCGCTTCTCGTCACTGAGGCCGAGTTTCTTGTAAATGGCATCAAGCAGCCCCATGGACTTCTTGACGTGGCAGGCGGTTCCGTCGCAGAGGCGGAAGATGTGCTTTCCCTTGGGGTTCAGGGAGAAGTGCGCGTAGAACGTCGCCACTCCGTACACGTGGGCCACGGGCACGTCGAGCGACGTGGCCACATAGCTGATGACGTCCTTCGAAAGGTACTTGTAGACTTCCTGCACCTCCTGAAGGATCGGGATGAGCCGGGAGGGGTCGTTCCCGTTCTTTTCGAGGATCTCGTTGACCGCCGCGAGGTGGTGAACCATCGCGCGCGTCTTTTCCAGGGTTTCCTGCATAGGTTTCTCCATGGGGTTGATGTGGGTGTTGGGGTTTTATTTCAGGTTGTATGTTCAAACGTATTTGATGATGACTTTCTTCAGGTACTGGGTCTCGAGCGTCCGCGCCAGCCGTTGCACGATGTTGCGACGCAGCTCCAGATCGTGCGGCAGGTTCGGATCCTGGTGCGCCTCGTTGATGCGCGTTCCGACCAGGAACGTGATCACGTCGTTGCGGAGCATCAGCCCGGTCAGCAGTCCGGCGGGATCGGCGTGGCGTACGCCGTCGATCGACTCCAGGTACGACGCGGCCTTCGAAAGCGTGAAAATGCCTTCCGTCACGAGGTTGACGCCGTCCATGGTGGACATCGGGGGCATGTCCGGAGAAATGCTCGACAGGTCCATTTTCAGTTCGCGGCGGAGTTCGCGCGACACGATCTCCGCGCTGGTGCCGCCGCAGATCGCCTTGTCGCCCACGAAATTCTTCAGGAAGGACGCGCACTCGGCGTCGCGGGCGGAATCGTACGGAGGCCCGGTGAAAAGCAGCATCTCGCGCGGGTTGCGGAAATACAGCGCGGCGCAGGTCATGTCGTCCTTGTTGATGTTGTGAGGCTCTTTGCTGATCGCCTCGCCGATCACGTGTTCCGCGACTTCGTAGGAGGACACGTCCGGGCAGTTGCTCAGGTATTCCACCAGGTACTCCGACACGCCGCTTTCGCGCCAGCCGAGCGGAAGATCCTCCGAGCCGATCGCGGCCTGCGTAACGCCGTCGGAGAAGAAGACGATGCGGTCCCACATGTCGACCTTGAAATGGTACACGCGCATGCTGCGGTTGTCGTATTTGGACGGATTCAGCTCGTCGAACGGCACGGGCACGACCTTGTCGTTGCGGATCAGCACGAACGCCGGATTTCCCATTTCGATGATGCGGACGTTGCCGTCCGGCCAGGCGTTCAGGATCGTGAACGTGGCGTAGCTGATCTTGCGGACCTGGCAGATCGGCAGGGCGTCCATCATGATCTCGGCGGCGTGCAGGATGCCGCGCGGCCCTGTGAGCTCATTGGCGAACTTCAGGGCCATGGTCGCGGTCATGGAGGCCAGGATGTTGGCCTTCACGCCGCTGCCCAGGCCGTCCGAAAGCACGGCCACCACGCGCGAATCCTCCATGTTCTTGATGAACTTGAAGGCGTCGCCGCAGATGTCCTCGCCGTGCTTGCGGCACTGGCTGAATCCGAGGTCTACGAAAAATGGCTCGCTCATGTCCGCGCTACCTTGAAATCACTTGCATTTCTTCTGGAACTCGTCGTCGGCGGGGGAATCCGCGTAGTTTTCCGCGATGGACCGCAGCAGGATCTCCGTGTCGGCCATGTGTTCGCCCAGCTTGCAGGCGATGTCCTGCACGGTTGCCAGGTTCTTGCGGATGACTTCGCGCGCCTGGGCGGCGATCTCCTCGCGGCGGAACTCCGTGCGGGTCACGTCGAACATCATCGCGCCGACGACCTGCCCCGGATCGATGTTGAAGATGTAAAGGCTCAGGAGGCGTCCGTTCACATGGATCGTGTCGCGGGAAAGCTCCTCCTTCGTGGTCAGGACTTCGCGGAAAAGGTCGGAGAAGCCGATGAACGTGTCGAGCGCGGCGCCGGCCATGCCCGGAAGCACGCTCCACACGTCGAGCGCGGACTCGCCGCAAAGCTCGGCGAACCTGTGGTTGGATTCGATGAGCGTGAGGCTCTGGTCGACGATCACGACCGCAGCGGGGATGCAGCGCAGGATTGCGTTGGATTTCTTCTGCGCCAGCTTCCGCATGTAGGAGACGCACATGTTCGGTTCGGCCTTGCCGGCGATCAGCGCCTTGGCGAAGTTGAGGCAGGTGTTGTAGCCGCAGCCGCCGCAGTTCAGCTCGTCCTCCTTGTCCTTCTTGCCCACGCGGAGCAGCGCCTGACGAATCTCGTGCAGGGACACGTCTTTTCCGACCGCGGGCGTTTCTTTGTAGTCCAGATTCAAAGCCACGCCCGGCTCCCGGTCGGCCACCGTCTCCGGCACGTCCGCCATGCGGAGGATGCGGAGGCGTTCCACAAGGCCCGGCGCGCCGTGTTCCGTGCCAGGCCCGTGGACGCATCCGCCCTGGCAGGCGAGCGTTTCGAGAAAGACCGGCTCCCGGATGTCGCGCGGGTGAAGCCCGTCCAGCGTAAGACGGAGGCTGTCAAGCCCTGTCACCGCGACGTATTTCACATGGCCGCAGCCGGGATGCAGTTTGATCGTGTCGTTCATGCCGCCCTCAATCGGGTACAGCGTGCCCTCGCGCGCGGGCTGCGGCACGAAAACGTCCTCGTCGGTCGTCTCCACGCGCCACGGGTCGATCTGCATGCTGCGGAACCACTGGCGCAGACGCGAGAAAAGCATCGCCAGAGAAATCAGGTCGCCGTGCCGATCGGATTCGTTCTTCTTCGCGATGCACGGCCCGATGAACACCACCTTCGCGTTCTCGCCGTATTCCTTCTTCAGAATCTTCGCGTGGGTCAGCGCGGGCGACAACACTTTCGTGATGCACGGCGCAAACTCCGGCATGTATTTGCAGATGAAATCGTCCACCACGGGGCACGCGGACGAAATTTTCAGGCCGCTTTTGAAATCCTTCAGCTCCAGCGCCAGCGCGTCCGAAACAGCCTGCGCGCCGATCGCGGTCTCGCCGACTCCGGCGAATCCGAGCTTCTTCAACGAGGCGACCATATTCTTCGCGGGAAGCCCCTTGAACTCGCTCACCCAGGAGGGCGCGAGAGAAACGTAAACGGGATCGGGGCCGAGGATAAGCTGGCGGGCGCGCGTCATATCGTCGCGAATCTTCTTCGCGTGGACGGGGCAGACTTCCACGCAGCCGCCGCACGCGATGCAGAGTTCGGGCATGACGGACGCATGTCCGTCCTCGACCTTGATCGCCTTCACGGGGCAGCGTCGGACGCATTTGAAGCAGTCCTGGCACTCGGCGTCGGCGGTAAAAACCGGATATCCCTGATTCATGGCTCAGTCCTGTCTGCGCTGGTTATGCGAGAAACTCGCGGTTCAGGATGTCGATCAGGGCTTCCCTGCTCACATGACTGTAAGTCGTTTCGTCGATGATGAGGTTCGGCCCTTCGGCGCAGAGCCCCGCGCAGCAGCGCCCGGAGAGAAGCACGTCGGCCTGCAGGTTGTTCGACTTCAGGAAATCCTCGATCACGCGAAGGTTCTCCTCATTGCCCCGGGCAAAGCAGCTGCTTCCCATACAAATGACGATCTTGCGTTTCATAAACGGCTCCAGTTATGCAGTGGAATAAAAGTAGACGGTTCGGAAACAAACCGAAGACGGAGCGGAGAGCGACGCGCCGCATTCGATATTTTTTTATCGAATATATAATTTACTTCCCTTTCGCGATTTTTCAAGTCATTTTCGTGAAAAATGATTAAAAACTAACGATTTTTTTCATCCCACGCCTGTCATTGCTTTCCAATCTTTTTATCTCGCCCGATCATTCTCTTGTTTCATAACAGAACGAAGTTCCGCCGGAGATCGTCGCGGATATCGAATACGACACATGCGGAGGAGGAGAAAAAGCCCCGGACGCAGTCGATCTCGACGTAAAGCGCGCAAACGTCTTTCCGGCGCGCGGAACGCCCGCCCGGACAAACGCATCCGGCCAAAAGGCAAGCGTCAGGATTGGAATGGCAGGTCGGGCTGATCCGCGTTTTTGGAGGAAGCGGATTTTGAACGGGAGCGGGACGGAGGTTCCAGGTGGACCACCACGTCGACGATGTTCAGGTCTGAGTTCACGAGCAAATCGCGCACCTGGTGCGACAGCTCGTGCCCTTCGCGCACGGTCATCTCGGGATCGACGATGATATGGATGTCCGCCCAGATCGCGCCGGCGGCGTTGCGGGTTCGAAGCGCATGTGCGCCGAGGATGCCGGGGAGCGAAGCGACCATGCGGTAGATCTTCGCCTGATCTTCGCGGGAAACGCCGGTTTCGGAAAGCTCGTCCAACGTGGGGCGTACGATCGTCCATGCAGCATGAAGGACGAAGACCGAAACGATGATCGCGCCGACCGGGTCGACGAAACGCAACTTCGGGATAAAGTGCGCCAAAGCGATGGCGACGGCGGCCGGAACCGAGCTGACGGCATCGCTCCTGTGATGCCAGGCGTTGGCCTCCAGGGCGCTTGAATGCACGGCAATGGCTTTCGCACGGGTCCAGCGGAAGAGAATTTCCTTGGAGACGACGGAAAAAACGGCAATCACGAACGCGAATCCGGCGGGGCCGTGTTCCGAGCCGTGGCGGAGCGTTCCGATCGCATCCCAGGCCAGCCCGACGGCCACTCCCGCAAGGGCGATCCCGATGAATGCCGAAATGAGCGTCTCGATCCGGCCGTGGCCGTACGGATGCTCCCGGTCGGGCGGCGCGGACCAGTATTTCACGCCGAAGATCACAGCCAGGTCGGTCACGAGGTCGGAAAGACTGTGAACGGCGTCGGCGAACAGCGCCTGGCTGAAGAAAAACCAGCCGCCCGCCGCCTTGGCGAAGACCAGAATCAGGTTCAATATCATTCCGACGACCGTGACGAACCGCACGGTGCGGACTAAATGCGCGTTCTGTTTCATAATGTTTTTCGATCCGGGGCGCGCCGCCGGAACGCCGAGGGAAAGCGTTCCGGAAACGGATTCGGCCCCGAGGCGGATTCCGGGTTTCGTCCGAACCGGACGGAACGGGAAAACCGTGTGTTGTTTGTGCCGGAGTGTGTAGAGAATAATGGAAAGTACTATACCACGGAATCGGGAAAATGCAAGATGACGCGAAAAAAATGTTTTTTTCCTCTGTTTGGACTTGCATTCTCTTTTTTTTGCTGTAAGTTTATGGAAAGGAAAAAACAGATATCGGACCGTCATATCTGCATTCCGAGCTCGCTTGAATTCAGTCGGCAACATTGAGGTAACACTATGACTGCTCATACCGTACAGGCTACCGGATCCGGACGGATTTCCTATCTTGGATTGCCCCGCAACGCTTTCCGCTTTGTTCTTCCGCTGATTCTGTTCTGCTTCGCATTTGCGTTCCGGGCGTCCGCCCAGGACAGAAGACAGTTCAACATCCTGCTCATCTTCTCGGAACACACGGCGAGCGAAATCCGCACGGACCTGACGGGCGCGTTCTTCAACGAGCTGGCAAATCTCGGCATCATGTTCGAAAGCGACCTGGTCGAGCTCGATTCTCTTCACCAGCTGAATCAGACTGCATGGGACGAGAAACTGAGCGCAAAAAAGGAATCGATCGAGGCGGGGAAATACAAGCTGATCGTGGCCTTCGGCGAACCGGCGGCAAACACGCTGAAGAATGTTCTGCCGAGCGTTCCGGAACAGACGGCCATCATCCTTTCCTGCATGAAGACGTTCCCCGAGGAATGGCGCAATCTTCATCCGAATACGACGGCCGTCATCCGGCGGATGGATCCGCGCACGAACATCAAGTTCGGCCTCAGTCTGTTCCCGGATCGCCCGCACGTCGTCCTGCTGGTCTCGCAGTTCGCCTGGTCCGATCGGCAGGACATCACGCTCCGCAACGAATTCGCAGGCATCTGCGATTTCACGACGATTTACATTCAGAACGACTCGGAGGCGGAACGCGACGCGGCGTTCCGGAAACTCGCCGCCGCTCCCACGGATTCCTTCATCGTGTCCTGCGACTGGGACATCTACCTGCCGAACATCGGAAGCCGTTCGACCATGTGGTATCAGCTCATGCAGGTCCGCGACGACCTCCCGATCATCGGACGCCGGCGCATTCTTCTGGACTTCGCGGTCGGCGGCTACATGTCCTCCATCGAGGACGTCGGCAAGGAAACGGCGGCCCTGACCAAGCATCTCGCAAACGCCAGAGGGTCCTGGAACGCGTCCAACCTCGACCCGGTCACCATCCCCGAAATCTGCACGGTCAACTACAAGCGCATCAACTACTGGAATTACGACAAATCGGCCATCCCCGGCGACGCCGTCTGGGTCAATGAACCGGAATCCTGGATGCAGCGGAATCAGGAACTGCTCATCTCCCTCTCGATCCTCTTTGTCGTCCTCTGCGCGTTCGTCCTCGGCGGACTTATCTATTTCTTCAAATACCGCCGGATGACAAGCCGCTTCCTCGCGATCCACGGCCACATGCCGCTCCTCGTCGCGGCCTACTCCACCTCGGGGGAAGTCCTGTATTCGCATGTGCCGTTCAACGATCCCGACGCGTCGCAGAACCTCGACGACCTCCGCACCACGCTCACGAACACAATCCGCGTCGAGATGGCCGAGACCGCAATATCCGGCAAGACCATGACCATCAACCGCAAGCACGGGGAAAAGAACTACACCGTCACGCTGACCAAGCTCGACAAGAAGATTTTCAACCACGAGGCGGTCCTGGTCGTCGCGCAGGACACCACCGAAATGGCCGCGCTGCGGGAAAAGTCGTTCAACCTCGCCACCAGACTCCAGCTCACCCTCCGCGCCATCGGAGACGGCGTCATCGTCACCGACCGCATGGGCTTCGTCACGATGGTCAACCGCTCCGCGGAAAAAATGACAGGATTCACGCAAACCGAAGCCGAGGGGAAGACGGTTCAGGAGGTTTTCAACACCACTTCGCCGGACGGCTCCGCGACGCTCGCCTCCCCCGTCGAAACCGCCATCCGCGAAAACCGCATCGTCGCCAGCAGCGACAACATCACCATCGTTTCCAAGGACGGCGCAAAACGCCGCATCTCCACCTCGACGTCCCCCATCCGCGGCGCAAAAAACGCCCTCCTCGGCGCCATCGTCGTCTTCCGCGACGTCACGGAGGAATACGAACGCCGCGAGGAACTCGACCGCAAGACACACGCGCTCCAGACCGCCACGTCGCTCGCCAACCTCGGCTATTTCTACTACACGCCGGACACCGACGTCCTCGACGCGCCGTCGCCTTCCGAAGCCGTCTGGCCGTTCGAAAACGGCAAGGCTGTTCCGCCTGAAGCATGGATCATTCAGGACGACCTGCAGGATTACCTGACGCGCCGCCGCGCGCTTTTCCACGGGAAGTCCGACAGGCTCGAATGCACGTTCCGCAGCGATTTCTTCGGCGAACGCCGCCACTTCCGCATCGTCGCAGTCAGAGACAAGTATTCCATGAAGAAACGTCCGCGTTTCTTCTTCATGCTTCAGGACATCACAAAGGTCCGCAACCTGGAAACCGAAGCGGCGAACGCGGCGCTTTTCCTGAAGGCCCTCTTCGACCTCATGCCATGCACCGCCACCGTGCGCGACTACAACGACGGCAGCCGCCTCATCATGGCGAACCGGAAATACTGCTACCAGCTCAACACGACCGAAGAGAAGATCATCGGCACAAGCTATTCCGATCTCTTCGAGCCGGACCTCGCGAAGATGTTCCACGACATGGACGATGAAGTCGCCGGACGCCTCGGCGAAGTCGCCACGCACGTCGTCGACGTGCCCACGCACGACGGCAAGGGCGTGGCGCAGATATCCCATATCGCGTTCAGGGATTCGGGCGGACGGCTGCTCATCTTCGGTTGCAGCATTGACGTCACCGAGCTGAACAACGCCATCAAGTCCGCCGAATCCGCGGCCAAGGCGAAGAGCCTCTTCCTCGCCACCATGAGCCACGAGATTCGCACGCCGCTCAACGCCATCCTCGGGTTCAGCCAGCTGCTCCAGGATGAAACGCTCCCGCCCGCCGAAGCGAGCGAATACCTCCGCAGCATCCATTACGCAGGCAACGCCCTGCTTTCCCTCATCAACGACATCCTCGACCTCTCCAAGCTCGACGCCGACCAGATGGTCATCCAGCCGGAGCCGGTCAATCTCCGCGAACTCCTGTTCGAACTCGAAGCGGTCTTCACGGCAAAGGCCAAGGCGCAGGGGATCGAACTGGTCACGAACGTTCCGGACGATCTTCCGATCCTCAACCTGGATGAACGTCGTCTCCGCCAGGTCCTCCTCAACGTCATCGGAAACGCCGTCAAGTTCACGAAGCAGGGGTCCGTCTCCGTTTCGCTCACATTCTTCAAGCTGAACGAAAAACGCGCCGCGCTCACCATCCGCATCGCCGACACCGGTTGCGGCATCTCGAAGGAATCCCTCACAAAGATTTTCGAACCGTTCGTTCAGGACAAGTCGTCCTACCGCGGCATTCGCACGGAAAACGGAACCGGGCTCGGACTCTCCATCGCGAAACGCCTCATCGACTGCATGAAAGGCTCCCTCACGGTGGACAGCACGGTCGGCAAAGGCAGCGTGTTCAACATTCTTCTGCCGGACATCGAAATCTGCGCCAGCGACGCGCCCGACCGGAACGACCAGGCCGTCGCGGGCAAGCTGGACCTTTCCAAGAAGATTCTCGTCGTCGACGACGTTCCGCTCAACGTGAAGGTGCTCTGCGCCATGCTCCGCAAGATGGGGTTCGATCCGGTTTCGGCTCCGTCCGGAGCAAAAGCTCTCGAGCTGATGAGGACCGCCAAGCCCGACATCGCCCTGCTCGACCTCTGGATGCCGGAAATGAACGGCATGGAACTCGCGTCGGCCATCCGGCTGAACCCGGAATGGAAAGGCGTCAGAATCTACGCCGTCACCGCGGACACGGAGAACAATTCGAACTTCAACATGAGCCTCTTCGACGGAATCGTCATGAAGCCGGTCACGCAGGATTCCCTGATGAAGATTCTCGGATGACCGTTTCCCGCCTTTGCCTTCGAGGAACGCTCCTGACGGACTTTTTCATTTGACTTTCCGGATTTTCGTGATATAGTATGGTGAAATATTCCGACACAGACCTCAACAGAAAGGAGTGATGCCATGAAATTCTTTTTCGCCCTTTGCTGCTTCCTGACAACAGCCATGCTTTTTCCCGGACTCGCCGCCGGAGAGTGGTTCACGGATTTTGAAAAAGCGAAAGCCGAATCGCTGAAGACGAAACGTCCGATCTATATTCTCTTCACGAACTCGGACGCCGCGGCCTGCATCAATTTCGAGAGGACCATCTTCAGCCAGAGAAAATTTCAGGACTACGCGGACAGCAATCTCATCCTCATGAAGGCGGATTTCCCCGTCGCGCTCCATCTCCAGCCGAAGGGTCTTCAGCAGCAGAACCGCGAACTCCGCACGAAATTCGGCGTCTCCGTCCTTCCGACCGCGCTCCTGCTGAACGCAGACGGCGAGCTCTACATTGATTTTGTCAAGGCCGACGGCAACATGGAAAGACACCGCCGGAAACTGAATGAGATCATGGACTTCGATCCGCCGAAACGCTATGCCGAATACATTCATGCGTTCGTAAAGAAATACACCCCGCCGGAACCGGTCGAAAAAAAGAAACCGGAAGAGAAGAAGCCGGCCAGGAAACCGGCCAGAAAACCGGCCCAGAAGCCCGCCGCGTCGCGGACGCAGCCCGCCGTCGCGGCGGAGACCAACATCCCCGATGAAAATGCCGGCAATCCGCTGATCCCGCTCGACCCGGAAGGGAATTTCCAGGACTGGCTGAAGTCCAGGCTCGCCGAGGAAGCGGTCGAAGAGGCAAAGGAAGCCGAAACCGCAAAGGAAATCGTCGAAGAGGAGAAGGAAGCCATTGAGGAGGCCGAAGCGGCGAAGGAAGAAGCCGTTGAGGAGGCCGAAGCTCCGAAGGAAACGGAAAAGGAGGCCTCCGCCGTTCCGGCTGACAAATAAGCGCGTTCCTCCTGTTTTCCGTCCAAATACGCCTCATTCCAGCCCGGAATCCAATTCCGGGCGTTTTTTTTCCCGTTCATGCAAGTCCGGGCCCACATAACAAATAAACGCCTAACAGAATATGCCGCCGTTCCCGGTCCGTTCGGGTTCGGCGGCATTCATATTCAGGGAAAGAAGTCGGGCGGTCTTATTTCTTCAACGGAATCAGCTCCACGAAATAAACGTCGTTCCGCTTCAGATCCAGGCCGAGCTGGAATTCCTCGCCCTTCATGACCTCGACCTGCGCCCGGTACATCAGGCGGAGCTGCGAAATGCGCGTCAAGCGCGCGATTTCCTCGCGGCTGATGTCGGTCTTCGCGCCGTCGTCCTCCAGCCATACGGAATAAGCGTCGCCCGCCCGGTAGCCGATGCGAGTCACGCGCAGCTCGTATTCGCCCGCCTTGAGACCTGCGACGCCGAACAGCGCATGGCCTTTGTCTTTGGCCGGATGCGGATCGAAGAAGGTGTCCTGATTGCTGATCTTTCCGCCCTGCGTCGGGTGGCTGAGATCCCAGAAAAGAGCTTGGACGCCGCCCTTCGCGTCCTTGCATATGTAGGACGACGCGTCGCTGGAGACAAGCTCCGTCGGGCCGAGCGCGGCCAGACACTGGTACGCGCGGTAGGCGGCCTTCGGGATGCTCTGAAATGTCATGAGGCCGAAACCGCCGTGGAACGGACGCGGCGCGGGTCCGCATTCCTCGAAGATGTCCGTAAACGTCCAAAGGCTCATGCACGCCATCCTTTCCGTGTTGCGGAGCTGTTCCAGGATGAACGGAGCGGCGAAATAGGAATCGTGAACCGGATCGACCGGAGACGGCGACGCGTGCCATTCGGTGATGTAGACAGGAACGTCGCAGCGGAGATTGTTGCGGATGTCATCCAGTTTTTTATTGAAGCAGTCGGCCACGTGCCGGAGGTTTTTCATAAGGTAGATGTAATTGCCGCCGAATCGGTCGATCTTCGGCAAAGCCGGATTCTCCGGGTCGAATCCGTACTGATGGAACGAGATGAAGTCCAGAGGCAGACGGTTCCTGCGGCAGTATTTCACGAGCGGTGCGATGAAGTCGAGTCCGGCGCCGGACGGACCGCCGACCGGATAGGCCTTGTTCACGGACTTGACCGCCCGTGCCGTGTATTTGTAGAGCTCCAGATAGGCGTCGAGCATGGAGGTCTTCTTTCCCGGATCCCAGAAAACATCCAGATCCGGCTCGTTCCAAACCTCGAACCGCCATGTCTTAACTTCGTCTTCGCCGTAGCGTTCGGTCCAATGCCGGACAGTCGCGCGGATCAGGTCGGCCCAGCGTTCATGTTTCCTCGGCGGGGTCACGTTGGCCTTCCACCAGAAAATCGTGGTCTTGCCGGAGGCGAGTTTTTCAGGCATGAAGCTGAGTTCGACAAACGGCTTGACGCCAATGGAAAGCAGGAAATCGAACACGTCGTCGATGTACATGAAATTGTACACCGGATTGCCCGCCTTGTCCTCGCTGTATACGCGCATCTCGTCATGGAAGAGCCCGTGCGCACGCAGATACCGGAAACCAAGTTCCTTTTTGCATTTCGCAAGCTGCTTGCGCCATGTGTCGCGCAGCCCCTCGCCGATGCGGCCCGCGCCGATGCAGTCGCGCCAGACGTCGGAACGTTCGCCCTTCACGACCTTGAAATCGGCCCTGATGACGCGTTCCGGCGCGGTTTCGCCCGGATAGACTTCAGGTGCGGCCTTTTTCGCGGCGGCCTTCTTCAAGGCGGAAGCGGGTTTTGCGGCCTTCTTCGCGGCGGATGTCTTCTTGCTCGTGCTCATGGGAATGGGTCCTCCTGTTGATTCGCCTGACGCCGGGCTGCGGCGCCGGAACATGGTTTTGAGGCAAAGGAAACGCTTTTATGACCAGAATACAATAGCACGTTCCGTGCGTTTTCCCATATACTTTTTGTTAGAATGCATATTTTCTTTGAACAAAATCGTCCTGAAACGGAGAAAAAAGCGGAAGAATCTGCAAAAAGCGGCACGGGCCGCAACCCCGTGCCGCACGAAAATCGGAACCGGCGCCGCAGGCGGCTCAGAACCCTTCGAGCAGGGATTTCCTGTCCTTGTCTCCGTTGCGCGAGCCGGCCTTCTCCGCCGCCTCTTTCGCGCCGACGGATTCGGGGCCGAGGATGGCGTCGGGATCAAGCGGTTCGTCAAGCAGGGTTCCCTTCGGATCGCGCATATCTTCCAGGAACTGGATGTCGCGTATCTCCTCGTAGTCGACGTCCCTGCGGGCTTCGCGGCCGCCAACGACCTTCACGATGCCGGTGTCGGGGTCAAGCACGAGACGCGGAGCCTTGTTGTCCTTCATCAGGATTTGGCGGTTCTCCAGCTTGCCGTCCGTGTTGTACTGGTAGTAGGCGTAGACCTTGGTGCTGGCGGGCAGCAGGACGCTGAGGCGCGACAGGAAGTCGATCTCGCATTTCGGGCGGAGGTCCGGGCCGAGGTCATAGCCGATGTGACGGAGCATGTAGAGATTCTCCTTGTCCTCAAGCGTGAGGCAGTAGATGTGGGACTTGCCCGTGAAATAGCTGAGGATGCGGTATTCGCGCGTCTTGATCATGCGGCTCTTTTCATCCTTCGCGCCGTCCTCGTCCGAGGAGGCCTCGCCGGGGCCGTCGTCGAGCAGAGGCAGACCGACCGTGCGCGACCAGATCAGATTGCCGCGCACAATGTTGAAATGCACTTCCTTGGACTGGTAGGCGGTCGGCATCTGCGGATGGCGCAGGACGGCCTTCACGGAATAACGCCCCGTGGAGCGCAGGTCGTAGTGCTTGCTGAGATTGAACATGTAGGATTTCTCGCCGCCGGGAGGCAGGATCACGCCTGTCATGTCCGGGAGCGGCGCATCCTTCGGCGAACGCACGAAACTCGGCTCGTTGCGGTCGGAACGGCGGATTTCGAACTGGAGATTGCCCTTGAGTCCGAGGTTTTCGCCGAATGCGAGCGGATGCGCGGAAAGATTGCGCATGGCAACGCGCACAAACACGGATTCATACTGGAGATAATTGACCTGCACGGGCTTGACGACGATCGCCACCTGCGCGCGGGCGCAAAACGGGATGGAAAAAAGAACAAAGACAGCCGCGAAAGCATGGCGAAGTTTGAAAAACATGATTCAGCTCCTATTCAAGAGGTTGCAGGACGCGGCGGCGACCGCCTCCGGGTCGATCGACGCGTGACACCGTGAATCTTTACAGTAGCGCGAAAAACAGCGATTGCAAGCGATTTCCGGAACAAACACGGATTTTTTTTCGCAATACGGACCAGTCAAGGCGGGATCCGTCGGTCCGAACATGGCGGCGACGGGAACGCCAAGCGCCGCCGCAATATGCATCGGGCCGCTGTCGTTGCAAATCATCAGCGACGACAGGCGAATCGTCTCCAGAAGTTCGCCCACGCTCGTCTTTCCGCAGACCGAAGCGACGGGGAGCCCTTTGCATCCCGCGAGAATGAGTTCGGCGTCCTCCGCCTCGTCTCGCGTTCCGGCAAGCAGGAATTTCAGCCCCGGTTCGCGACGGGCGAGCGAGGCGATCACCGATCGGAAGAAATCCGCCGGCCATTTTTTCGTTTCCCAGCGCGCCCCCGGCGCAACAACCGCGAAACGTTCCGGCGCGGCGCCCCCGAACGCATCGGCCGCAATGGCGCGGGCGCGTTCGGCGGCGCGTTCGTTCACGGGCAGGTTCAGGCTGAAATCCAGGTCCTCTCTTCCGAGAAACTCCTTCATCAGCGCGTTGTTGACATCCACCGCATGGCCGGTCCTTTCGCGTCCGTTCAGCAGATGCGTGTAAAAACGCTTTGCGAAGGATTCGCGGGGCGAAGCGAAACCGGCGCGCACGCCGCATCCCGAGAGGCGGCCGATGAGTGCGCTGCGGATCAGCCCCTGAAAGTCGATCACGGCCCTGTACGGTTCGCAACGGAGGTCGGCGCGCAGACGGAGCATCGCGGAAAAAAAACGGAACGGTTTGCGGAAATCCTTGTCGTGAAACGGGATCACGCGGCGGACGCACGGGAGATACGGAGGGATTTCGGCGAACGCGGGCTTCACGACCCAGTCCACGCTGACGTCCGGCTGCGCTTTCGCCAGAGCCGAGACGGCGGGCATCGCATGAAGGATATCCCCCAGGCTGCTTGGTTTTATGATCAGATAACGCATGGCGGCATCCGCCTGAAGGTCGCGGCGGCATTCTCCTGTCCGGTTCACCGATTACAGCCCGTGCTCCAGGCGCGTGGCCAGGCATTCCGGCAACCCGGCTGCGCGGATCTTCTCCTGCGTTCCGGCGATGTCGTACGGAAGACGGTAGCGCGTAAGCGTGCGCTGGTCGGAATCGTATACGGCAAACGACGCTCGCGGATCGCGGTTGCGCGGCTGGCCGACGCTGCCGACGTTGATCAGGTATTTGCAGCCGGGCTGGACGGGCAGAACGATCTCGTCGGCCTCGTCGGACCGGAACATCATGCCCTCCTCGTCAGGCTTGACGGCCCAGAGCTTCAGTTCGTCGACGGGCAGTTCGCCGGGCCGCGCGAGCATTTTCTTGCAGTACGCGATCGGAACGTGGGAATGCCCGCAGAAGCAGAGTTGCGTATACTGATAGGAAAAATTGTCCATCGCCTGATGAATGTCGAAGATGTAGCCCCATTCCGACGGACTGTCCAGCGACGCATGCACGGCGGTGAACGGCGTTCCGCGAACCTGCATTTTGTACGGGAGACCGGCGAGAAAGAGCTGCTCTTCGCTGGAAAGCGTGCTTTGCGTCCAGAGGACCGCGCTTTTCGCATGGGGATTGAATCCGGCCATGACAGTGTCGCCGTTCGAAGCATACTCGTCGTGATTGCCCTTGACGAAGGCCGCGACGGGAAGCGACCGCATGATTTCGAGACATTCGTGCGGATTGGCATTGTAGCCGACGATGTCGCCGAGGGAGAGGTAGGAATCCACCGCCAGTTCGCGGCAGCGGGCAAGCACAGTCTCCAGCGCTTCAAGATTGGCGTGGATGTCGCTCAGGATCGCATATTTCATCGGGTGATTCGGTTCCGGACGTGTTTCGTTGATTTGGGAAAAACATTTTATGAATATACCACTTCCGGCGCCGATTTTAAAGAGCGAAAACAAGAAAAAAACGATTTTTTCTTCAATAATTTCAGATTCGTTTACTTTTTGACTTGAAAAATCTGCATTCATGCCTTATTTTTTAGCGGTATTCATTTTTCTCCCCACCAAATGAGGTCCTAAACGTGCTTGACAGTGATTATGTATTGGAACTGCTTCAGGAAAACGGGTTTGTTACCAAGGAGCAGATAGACGAAGGCTGGAAAAAAGTCGCCGACTCAGACGGCGAACTCGATATCCTCGACGCACTGAAGTCGATGCAATATGTCGACGAGCAGGAAATCACCAACATGCTCGCCCAGCAGTACGGCCTGGAGACCATCGACCTTTCGACGTTCGTCATCCCCGACGAAGTCATTCAGGAGCTTCCCGCGGAAATGGCCCGCCAGTACCAGGTCGTTCCAGTCATGCTCCACGACGACATCCTCACGGTCGCCATGTCCGATCCGACCGACATGGAAACCGTCGACACGCTGCGCTATCTGCTGAAACGCGATGTCGAGGCCGTCATCGCCCCGGCGAAGCAGATCCAGAAGGTTCTTGAGTCCGCATATGGCGGACTGGAAGGCACTGTGGACTCCTATGTCGGCAGCGTCGACACGTCCAAGCTCGAACTCGTGCAGACAGACGAGGACGAAGCGGCCAAGGAGGCCGCGAAAGCGGCGAACAGCAACCCCGAAGACGACGCCCCGATCATCAAGCTCGTCTCCCTCCTCATCTACAACGCCTTCAAGCTCCGCGCGTCCGATATTCACCTCGAACCGATGGAAAAGAAATTCCGCATCCGCTACCGCATCGACGGCGCCCTGCGTGAAATGGAAAGCCCGCCGAAATACCTCCAGACGAACATCATCAGCCGCATCAAGATCATGTCCAAGATGGACATCTCCGAAAAGCGCGTGCCTCAGGACGGACGCATCCAGATCGAGGTCTCCGGCGTCGGGCTCGACCTCCGCGTTTCCACCATCCCCACCACGCACGGCGAATCCATCGTCATGCGTATCCTCGACAAATCCAGCATCCAGCTCGACATCCCGAAGCTCGGCTTCTACACCGACGACCAGGAAAAGATCGACCGCATCATCTCCATGCCGGACGGCATCTTCCTCGTCACCGGCCCGACCGGTTCCGGCAAGACCACCAGCCTGTACGCCTTCCTGAACACCATCAACAAGCCGAACCGCAAGATCATCACCGTGGAGGACCCTGTCGAATACCAGCTCAGCGGCATCAACCAGGTCCAGGTGAACCCGATCGTCCAGATGACGTTCTCCAACGCGCTCCGCGCCATGCTCCGTCAGGCGCCCAACATCATCATGGTCGGTGAAATCCGCGACCTGGAGACCGCCGACATCGCCATCAACGCATCCCTCACAGGCCACCTGGTATTCAGCACGCTGCACACCAACGACGCGCCGAGTTCCGTGACCCGTCTGATCGACATGGGCGTGAAGCCATTCCTCGTGGCGTCCTCCGTCCGCGCCATCATGGCCCAGCGTCTTGTCCGCCGCGTCTGCAAGAACTGCGTGGAGCCGTACAAGCCGTCCCCCGACGAAATACGCCTCCTTCACCTCGACAAGGACTACCTCGACTCCGCGAACCTCGTCCACGGACGCGGCTGCCCCGCCTGCGGCGGAACCGGGTACAAGGGTCGTATGGGCATCTACGAAATCTTCCTCATCACCGAGGACATGCAGTACCTCATCTACAACAAGGAAAGCTCCGACAAGCTCCGCGCCGCCGCCCGTCAGAGCGGCATGAGGACCCTGCGCGAAGACGGCCTCCGCAAGGCCGCCGCCGGCACGACCACGGTTTCGGAAGTCCTCGCGGTCACAGTCGGCGACGAAGAATAACGCAATCAACCACACCACGGATCCGATATCATGCTTGACTCTGAAAATCAAACACTGAAAGACATCCTTCTGAACGCGAACGCGTGTTCCGAGCAGAACATGAAGGAAGCCGAGGAAGAATTCGAACGCACGGGGAAGCCGCTCCAGCAGATTCTGATCGACTTCCAGGTCCTGACCGAAAACGAAATCCTCAACTACATCGCCGAAAGCCTCGGCACGACCGTCGTCGACCTCTCCATGCTCGAGGTTCCGAAGGAGGTCATCGACCTCATCGACGCGGACAACGTCCGCATGCTCGGCGTCGTTCCGATCGACGCGGACGACACCACTGTGACGCTCGCGGTCCGCAATCCGCTGAACTACCAGATCGCCGACGAGATGCGGTTCGTGCTTGGCAAGGACGTGATGATCGTCCTCGCCGAAGAGAAGCAGATCGACGGCTTCATCGACAAGTATTATCCCGTCGACATCAACGGCGTGAACGACCTCCTTTCCGAAATGGACGCCATGGAGGGATCCGACTACGCCTACGCGAACGCCGAGGAAGACGCGAACAAGGCTCCGATCATCAAGTTCGTGGACGCCGTCCTCTACCAGGCCATCCGCGACAAGGCGTCGGACATCCACTTCGAGCCGTTCGAACATGAATTCAAAATCCGATACCGCATCGACGGCGCCCTGTACGAGATGTCTCCGCCGCCCCGCAGCCTTGCGATTCCCGTCATCAGCCGCGTGAAAATTCTTTCCGGCCTGAACATTTCCGAACGCCGCAAGCCGCAGGACGGCCGCATCCAGCTCAAGATCGCCGGACGCCCCATTGACCTCCGCGTTTCCACGCTCCCGACCTCTCACGGCGAATCCGTGGTGCTCCGCGTGCTCGACCGCTCCGTCGTCAACCTCGACCTCGACGTGCTTGGCATCAACGAAGACACGCTGAAGAAGATCCGCGAGATCATCGCCATGCCGAACGGCATCTTCATCATCACCGGCCCGACCGGCTCCGGCAAGACGACCACGCTGTACTCCGCCCTGAAGGAGATCAACAAGGTCGAGGACAAGATCCTCACGGCGGAAGACCCCGTCGAATACGACCTCGAAGGCATCGTGCAGCTCCCGATCAACGATGCGATCGGCATGACGTTCGGACGCGCCCTCCGCGCCTTCCTCCGTCAGGACCCCGACATCATCATGCTCGGTGAAACGCGCGATATCGAGACCGCCGAAATGGCCGTCCAGGCGTCCCTCACAGGACACCTGGTGTTCACCACGCTCCACACCAACGACGCGGCCGGCGCCGTGACCCGTCTGATCGACATGGGCGTCCAGCCCTTCCTTATCACGGCCTCGCTGATCGCCATCCTCGGCCAGCGACTCCTCCGCCGCATCTGCCCGCATTGCCGTACGGCGTTCGTTCCCACCGACGACGACCTGAAGCTCCTCGGCCTCCAGCGGAAGGACATCGGCGAAAACAAGTTCTACTACGGGAAAGGCTGCCCCACATGCAACAACACCGGGTACAAGGGCCGCAAAGCCATTACCGAGCTGCTGTGCATGAGCAGCAAAATATCCTCGCTGATCCTGGACTCCGCGCCTGCCGTCGTCATCCGCGACAAGGCGCGCGAACTCGGCATGACGACCATGCGCGAGGACGGCGTCCGCGCCATTCTGAACGGCGAGACCACGATGGAAGAAGTTCTCAAATACACGTAATCAACATAAAGGGCCCTCAACATGGTTGAAATGGATGAATTACTGGATCTCGTCGTCACCGAAGGATGCAGCGACCTGCACCTCGAAGTCGGCGTCGCGCCCGTGATCCGCCTCCACGGTGAAATGACCCAGCTCGACCTCCCGGTGCTTACGCCGGAGGACACGGAAGCGCTGGTCAAATCGATCGCCTCCCCGCGTCATCTCCAGCAGCTCGCCGAAGACGGCGGCGCCGACTTCGGTTTCGCGTTCGGCGACCGCGCTCGCTTCCGCGTCAGCGCGTTCAAGCAGAAAGGCTGCGTCGGCGCGGTGCTGCGCCAGATCCCGAACGAGATGATGCCTCTCGACAAGATCGGCCTCCCGCCGAGCATCAAGGACCTGCTCTACCGGCCCCGCGGCATGATCCTCGTGACCGGCCCGACCGGTTCCGGCAAGTCCACCACGCTGGCCTCGATGATCAACGTCATCAACGAGGAGCGCGCCGTACACATCATCACGGTCGAGGACCCCATCGAATTCTACCACCACCACAAGAAAAGCGTGGTGATTCAGCGTGAAGTCGGCGCGGACGTTCCGAGCTTCTCCGAAGCCCTCCGCCGCGCTCTCCGTCAGGACCCCGACATCATCCTCGTCGGCGAATTGCGCGACCTGGTCACCATCGAAGCCGCCGTCACCGCCGCCGAAACCGGACACCTGGTCTTCGGCACCCTGCACACCACCGGCGCGGCCCCGACCGTCGACCGTATCGTCGACGCCTTCCCGACCAACCAGCAGCCGCAGATCCGCACCCAGCTCGCAGCCGGTCTCGTCGGCGTCATCTCCCAGGTGCTTCTGCCCCGCGTCGACAAGCCCGGACGCGTCGCCGCGTTCGAGATCATGATCACCACGCCTTCCATCCAGGCCCTGATCCGCGACGGCAAGACCTTCCGCATCACGTCGGACATCCAGACCGGCGCAAAGTACGGCATGAACACCCTCGACTCCCACCTCGTCGACCTCTACCGCAAGGGCATGGTCTCCTATGGAGAAGTCATCACGAAGGCGCAGGACCCCGAAGGCATCGTCCAGACGCTCGCCGGAACAAACATCTGATTCAGGTTCACGTTCATCATTCACATAACTTGGAGTTCTCAACATGCCGATCTTCCAATACACCGCGATGGATGCATCCGGTAAGGAACAGAAGGGACAGCACGAAGCCGCAAGCGAAGAGGCCGTCGCATCGTTCCTGAAGGAACAGGGGATGTTCCCCACCTCCATCAAGCCGCTTGCAAAAGCGGAAAAAGGCAAAAAGGAAAAAGCGAAAGGCCCGGCCGCGGCGAAAGGCATCAACATCAGCCTCGGCCCCACGGTCATCAAGGGCAAGGACCTGACCGTCTTCACGCGTCAGCTGGCCATCCTGCTCGACGCCGGCCTCCCGCTCATCCGCTCGCTCAAGACGCTCGAAAGACAGGCGAAAAACCCGGCCGTGAAGACCGTTCTCGGCAAAGTCGCCAACTCCGTCGAAGGCGGCTCCACCTTCTCCGAAGCCCTCGCGCAGCACCCGAAATCGTTCGACAAGCTCTATCTGAACATGATCCGCGCCGGCGAGGCGGCCGGCAAGCTCGAACTGATCCTGACCCGTCTGGCGGGCTTCCGCGAAAAGGCCGCCAAGATCGCCGGCAAGGTCAAGTCCGCCATGGTCTACCCGGCCATCGTCCTCACCATCGCCATCGGCATCACCATCTTCCTCATGATCTTCATCGTTCCGAAATTCGAGGTCATGTTCTCGGAAATGCTCGACGGCGCGCAGCTGCCCGCCATCACGCAGTTCGTCATGGGCGTCAGCCGGTGGCTGCAGAACAACATCATCATCGCAATCGTCCTCGTGGTCGTCCTCGTGATCGCCACGAAATTCGCGCTCAAGACGGAAAAGGGGCGGTTCTACTTCGACAAGGGCGTCTACAACGCCCCTGTCATCGGACTGCTCGTCTCCCGCAACGCCATCTCCAAGTTCTCCCGTACGCTCGGCACACTCATGGGATCCGGCGTTCCCGTCCTGAACGCACTCCAGATTGTTCGCGACACCGCCGGCAACGAACTCGTCTCCAAGGCGGTCCAGCAGGTCCACGACGCCGTGAAGGAAGGCGAACCCATGGCGCCCCCGCTCCAATCCACCAAGATATTCCCTGACATGGTCATCAGCATGATCGAGGTCGGCGAGGAAACCGGCAAACTCCCGGACATGCTCGAAAAGATCGCCGACACCTATGACGAGGAAGTCGACAACGCCGTCACGGCGCTGACATCCATGATCGAACCTCTGATGATCGTCTTCCTGGCAGTCATCGTCGGCGGCATCGTCATCGCCCTGTTCAGCCCCCTGATCACCATCATCCAGACGCTCGGCGGCGGCGGTTGATCCGCCCCGTCCACGGTCCCGCCCGGTTTTCTAAGGCGGGACCTTTTCTTTTTTTCCGGAGGTACGCGCAAATGCGCTGCTATCTGAACATCGGAAACACCCACACGCAAATCCTTTTCATCGCGCCTGACCGTCTCAATATCCAGAGGACGGTCGCCACGGACGACTTTTCGCCGGAGATGATAGCCCCGGACGAATTGTCATTCATCGGCGCCGCGTGCGTCGTCGAACGGCTTTTCCCGGTTCTGGCGGACGTCAGAGCCCATCTTGTGACGCCGGAGGCGGCCTCGAAATTCGTGGATTTCTCCCTTGTCGACGCATCGACGCTCGGACAGGACCGCATCGCAAATGCCGTTTGTCTGACCCAAAGGGCCGCTCTCCCGGCGGTTTCCATTGATTTCGGCACATGCATCACCGCGGAAGTCGTCGACGATCGGAGGCGCTTCCTCGGCGGCGCGATCTTCCCCGGACGCACACTCGCGCGCCGCGCCCTCAATCTCTACACCTCGAAACTCCCATTCGTCGAACTCGCGGACGAATTGCCGCCAAACCTGGGCGCGAACACCGCCGACGCCATCCGCATGGGAACCGACGCCGCGGCCATCGACGCCGTGGCGGGATTCCTCGCCCGCGTTGAAAGGATGCTGGAACGCCGCCCCACGGTCTACGCCTGCGGCGGCGACCGGGCGTTCTTCCTGCGCGCGCCGGAGCTCGCCGGCATGAAGGACGGCAAGGACAACTTCACACTGCGCGGGATCGAGCGGACTTTCCGCTGAGAAAAGTCCTATGAGGATCAAGATCTGCGGCATCAGAAACGAAAACGACCTTGCGGCGGCGCTCTCCGCCTCGCCGGACGCGGTCGGATTCCTGGTCGGACAGGTGCATCCCTCGCCGGACTTCATCCTCGCATGCACGGCGCGGCGTCTCGCCCGCTCCCTGCCGCCGTTCGTCCAGCCGTGGCTGGTCACGCATTTTTCCAGGCCGGAGGAAATCCTCGACCTCGCGGAAGCCGCGGCAATTCATAATATCCAGCTCCATGGGGAATCCACGCCGGAGGAAGTCTCGACAATCCGCGACGCCCTGCCCCCGTGCGCCAAGCTCGTGCGCGCAATCCATCCCGAACCGCAGGACACATTTTTCGAATACGCCGACTTCGCGCCGCACATCGACGCCTTTCTGATCGACACGCTCAATCCGAAAACCGGACAGGTCGGCGGAACCGGACTGACCGGAAACTGGAACCGCGCCGCGCGTTTCGTGCAGGAATCCCCGGTTCCGGTCATCCTCGCGGGCGGCCTGACTCCCGCAAACGTCGCCCGGGCGATCGAACGCGTCCGCCCCTACGCCGTGGACGTGAACACCGGAGTGAAGACGCCCGCCGACCGGATGGAAAGCCCAGCGCTCTGCCGCGCGTTTGTGAAGGCGGCCCGCCTGGCGGACTTCCATGTTTAGAGTTTTCCGTGCCGGAGCGAAGCCCGGCGCAACCGCAGCGGAGCCCTCGCATCCCGCGGAGGACCTGTCCGCTTCAAAGGATTTTCTGGTAATACACGATGCTGAGCCAGCGGCCGAATTTCCGGCCCGCTTCGCGGACGATTCCGGCATATTCGTAGCCGCATTTCCGGTGCAGTCCGATGCTTGGATAGTTTTCCGAATCGATCACGCCGATGAGCGTATGGATTCCGATCCCGCGGCATTCGTCTTCCAGCCGCGCCATCAAAGCCGTTCCGACGCCCGTCCGGCGCGCGGACGGCTCGACGTAGACGGACAGTTCCGCCGTATGCAGATACCCCTGGTGATGCCGGTACGGCCCGCAGGAGGCGAATCCCAGAAACGCGCCGTCGCCGGACTCCGCAGCCAAGACAGGATACCGCCCCGCCGCATGCTCGTCGAAATACTCCCGCATGTACGGTTCCGGGTGCGGTTCGCAGTCGTACACCCAGGTTGTGTGCAGGACCGCGTCGTTCAACAGCGCCAGCATGGGTCGGGCATGACGTTCGAAATCGGCGGGAACGATCTTCATGTTCGCTCCGTTTTCAGTTTCCGGTCAGGGCGGGCAGGACGCCCTCCTGACGCCAGACGCAAGCCCGGCGGTCGAGCTCTTCTCCGTTGTCCCAGAAGACCGGGCAGATGCCGTTTTCCCGCGACAGGCGCACGATGGAACGGAAATAGTCGATGCGGCTCGCGCGGTCCTTGTTCCGCAGCAGACATCCGTACTCGCCGATGATGACGGGAACGCCCTTGTCCAGATAACGCTCTTTCAGCTTCGCAAAATTGGCCTGCATGGTTCTGCGGTCTTCGTCGCTTCCCCAGTTATACAGGTAGCCCCAGTCCGTGCCGGGCGTCGCGATGGCGAACTGCGGCGGCAGATAGTAATGCACGGACACGATGCAGCGCGGATCGTCGGGAAGGACCAGGTGGTCGCATGCCTTGTCGAGGTCGGCGCCGATCCCGGGCAGCAGAAGCCAGCGTTTCCGGTTCGCCCCGCCGGACGCGCGGATCAACTTCACGAATTCGCCGTTCACGCGGTTCACCAGCGCGCCGTTCTCCACGATCGGCAGGTCCTTGAAATCGATTTCGTTCATCGATTCGAAAATCAGGCGATCGGTGCGTTCGCGGAAGCGCGCGGCAATCTGCCGCCAGACGGCGCGGAACTGCGTCATGGTTCCCTCGTAGTCTTTCGAAGCTTTTTCCAGCCAGGATTTTTCGTGATGCAGATTGATGATGACGTACATCTTTTCCGCCAGGGCCCAGTCCACGACCTCCTCCACACGCGACATCCACGCCGGGTCGACCGTGTATTCCGGCGCGTCGCCCATGTGCGGCCCCCAGGTCGCCGGAATGCGGATCGTGTCGAACCCCTGATCCTTGATAAACCTGATCAGCTTTCGCGTAGTGCGCGGATTGCCCCATGACGTCTCCGTTTCAAGTCCGCCGCGCCGCCCGCCGATGTTCGGCCAGGCGTCGAACGTGTTGCCGAGGTTCCAGCCAAGCCCCATGCCGGACACAAACGCAATGCCCTCCGACTTCGTTTCATTGCCGGAAGAAACGCAGGAAAAAAGACAGGCGGACACAAGAAAAAAGGACAGGATGAAAGCGAACTGTTTCGTGAAGGAGAAGAGGTTTCCGGTCATGGATGCCGCCTTTCCGCAATAACATTTGAGACAGAAAAATGGTTTGTGGGAACAATGCCTAATATAGCGCCGCCCGTCGGCAAATGCAAACGGAAAAAGCAAAGAAACGGCATTGGTCCGCAAGATAAAAAAACAGGAAAATATCATTTTAGAGTTGATTTTTCGGTTTTTCGATGTATCTTTATACCGTAAGTTCAAAAACGCATTCCTTTTTTCTCCGTCCAGTCCATTTTCCGGGAGTCCGTATTCCATGAAAAAAACTGTTTCTTTCGCGGCGCTTCTGTCTGCCGCCGCCTGCTGCGCGGCCCTCTGCCTCTGCGCCTGCGGCCAAAGCTCCAGGAACAAACGTTCCGTCGATCCCGGCACGTTGCGCCTTATGGAGAAAACGCAGGCGGAACTCGCCGCATGCGTGGACCGCTGCAGAGCCATGGCGAAGGAATCCAAGGACAGGGAAATCCTTCTCGCGCTTGCCAATTCCCAGCAGATACTTGCCGACCGCCATGAGACGATCATCGGCATTCTGCTGAAGAAATACAGAATGGAAAGGAGTTCCACGGTCTCCTATTCCATCGAGATGAATCCGCGGACAATCGTTCTCCCGCCGGTTGAGGAATACAGAACGATCCTCGCAAAGGCCAATCCCGAAACAACTCTCAGGGAAGTCCTGATTGCGCTCGAAGTCACGAACAAAGCGCTGGAATTCGACAGCGAAATCGAACTGCTGCTCGATCCCGATTCGGAAGAAGCGCCCAAGGTGGAGTTCTGGCTCTGTTCCGTCTGCGGTTTTCTTTCCACGTTCGAACCGGAGGAAAACTGCCCGGTCTGCCATTCCGACAGGGAGAAAATCCTCAAATTGAAGGACGGCGAGCTTCCGCCCCGCGAGGAAGGAACATTCGTCACCGTTCCCGAATGACAATCACCTGCCGCTTCCCCTCCCCATTGTTTTTCCGCGCCGGATTCGCGTCCGGCGCTTTTTTTACGCTTCAATCTTCGCTTGCCCCTGGGGCGACGGAAGAGCTTTCATCAGGCGGGTGTGATACAGGATCGAGCCGCCGATCACCAGCCCGGGAATCAGGAACGGAATCGCTTCCAAGAAACGCGCGGCGATGCCGAATCCCAGCACGGCCATACGGGTCCGCGCGACCTGTTTTCGAAGGAAGGGCACAGGAAATCCCTGCCGGATGGCGCTATCGTGAAGATATGACCGCCCGCAGATCGCGCCGCGGAACAGAAATCCGACGAGGGGAATCCAGAAGATCATGAAATAAACCAAGTAGGACATGACGGTCAGCAGGACGAACCCCGCGGTAAGCCGGAGGACTCCGGCGCAGGACTGGTCCGCGCCGGGATGCTCGGGATAGGCTTCCTTTTCGAAGGCGTCGACCAGGATGTCGAACAGCATGTTGCCGAACATCTCATAAAAAGTTCCAACGAAATACAGCAGAACAAGCGGAACGACGATCCAGAAGAAAAACGTCATGCACCAGTCCAGCGCGGACTGGAGCCACGAGAGCCATCCGGGGAAGGAAACGCCCGCAAGCCACTCTCTGAGTCCGGGCGCTGCCCAGAAGACAAGCGCGGCCAGAATCCCGGCGTACATCAGCAGCACGAGCAGCAGCGGCGGCAGGGCATACGGCCACAGGCGCGGACGCGTGAAGAATATCTTCACGCCGCGCAGCGCGCATTCCGCGCCGTATGTCAGATCGTCCAATGCATTCATGCGGAAGGTCGGAACTCCGTTTCGAGAAGATCCGTCAAAGAATCATTTTCCGTCGTGGAAACTCGTCCAGAGGTGCTCCTCTTCGTCCGTGCGCTTCGGCGTGACGGCCTCCATGCGGAGCATCCGCGCCAGATTGTGCGCCAGCGTGCGCATAGTCTGAAGCCCCTCGGCGTCCTTGCGGACGTCGTCCGGCGCGAATCCATGTACGGAGTTCCAGTACTGCGAGGACGCGACCGGCATCTGGTTGATCGTGAAATACTTGTTCAGACGGTCGAACGCCGCGCTCGCGCCGCCGCGCCGGCAGCTGACCACGGCCGCGCCCGGCTTGAATTTCAGGAGATTCCCGGAGGAGAAGAAAAAGCGGTCCAGCAGCGCGCAGAGCGCACCGTTCGGTCCGGCGTAGTACACGGGCGAACCGATCACGACGCCGTCGGCGCGCTTCGCGGCCTCGACGAGCGAGGGCAAAGCGTCGTCCTGAAACGCGCATTCGCCGCGTTCCTGACATGCGCCGCATGCCACGCATCCCCGGACAGGCTTTTTTCCGATCTGGAAGATTTCGGACGTGACATTTTCCGCCTTGAGCGTGACGGCGATCTCGGACAGGGCTGTGAAGGTGCAGCCTTCGGCATTCGGACTGCCGTTCAGCAGGAGCACATGCATGGTTCTGATTCCTTTCAGGTGGAGCTTTGTGTTTGGAGAGGAAAAAGGCGGGCCGGAAATCGCACCGGTCCGCCTTCAGAGTTTCGGGTTCGGAAAAGAGTCCGGATCACTTCGCGGAGACTTTTTCCAGCCAGGCGTCGAGGGCGGGCCCGGCGTTCTTGGCTTCGGCGCCCTTGAACGCGAAGACTTCGGGGAAGTAATTGATCTCCGGAACCGCGGCTTTCGCGTCGGCAAGGTATCTGAACGTGGCGGGATTGCCCTGTCCGTGCGTGCAGAACAGCGCGACGGTCTTGCCCTTGAAGTCATAGGACTGGAGGAACGTGCGGACCGGCGGCGCGAACGTGGAGAACCAGATCGGGGTGCCGACGTAGATCGTATCGTACTTGGAGAGGTCGAGGTTCATATCCTTGATGGCCGGAGCTTTCGGCTGGGCCAGGTCGCGCTGGCCGAGCTGCATGACGCTGCCGAAGTCGGTCGGATACGGCGCAACCATTTCGATCAGGGCGATGTCCGCGCCGGTTTTCTGCTGGAGCATTTCCGCCACAACCTTGGTGTTGTGCGTCTCGGACCAGGTCCAGTACACCACCAGCGGTTTCATCTTGGAGGCGGCCTTCGCAGACGAGTCGTCGGAACAGGAATTCCCGTCGCAGTTGCAGCCGAAGAACGCTGCGGCGGACAGGAGGGCGGATGCGGCGAGCATGAATGCTTGTTTCAGTTTCATAAGATCAACTCCTTCAAAAAAGATGTTTTGTATTTGAAAACTATACCACGGATTCCGCTGTTTTCAAGAGCGGAACCCGAAAAAAAAAGGAAGAACGGCTCGAAAAACCTTTTTGCAACATATGGGATGCGTTCCCGTTCTTTTGAAAACAACGATGTCAGACAGCCCGCGTTCCGGGATATGGTCATCGAGAAAGCCCCATATTCTCCGCCTCCGCCATCAGGCGAATGACGCAAAGAACGGAGGAGCCGCATGATTACGGCTCATAATCCTGATACGTCTTGCCGTCGGCGTCCACGGCCTTCGGATCGGCGCCGAGTTTCAACAGGGCTTGAACGACAGCGGCGTTTCCGGCCGCGGCGGCGTACATCAGCGCGGTCTTGTTCTTCGAGCCTCTGGAATTCGGGCTTGCGCCAAGCTTGACGAGAGCCTGAACGACTTCCGGCTCCGTCTTCGCACTGGACGCGGCATAAAGCAGAGGCGTGAGCTTAACAAGCGGATGCCTGACTTTCAGATCAAGCGGAGTCGAAGCGTCCTTGCAGGCGAGCAGGAATCCGTCGAGATTTCGGTCGATCAGACGGAAGACGAGCGGTATTTGATTGTTGACCTTGATCTGGTTCGGATTGCCGCCAAGTCTGACGCACTTCGCGAAGGCGCGTTCGCGTTCCAGGCCGACGGCGGCGATCATCGCCTGTGCGAGCAGCGGAGCCGTTTTGGCCTTTTGGGCGACGGCCTCCTTATACAGACGTTCAAGTTCGTCGGAACGGTCCTGTTTGGCGGCCTCCTCCATGTTTTCACACACCGGAAGTTTCGCCCCGGCCTCTTTCAGCATGGCGGCGATCTCGTCAAGGCCCTTCATCTCCGCATAGACCAGCGGGCTGCAAGTCGTTTCGTCCGCCTTGTTGGGATCCGCTCCCGCGTCCAACACCAGCCGCACAGCGGCGGCGCGTTCCAGAACAACGGCGCGGATCAGCGGGGTCTGTTTGTGCGGATTGCCGTCTTCGTCCAGCGGATCGTCGACGTCGTTCATCGCGCCAAGGCGCTTCAGAATTTCGGATGCGTTGTTGGTGAGGACGGCCTTGTCGAACGTCAATGACGGTTTCCCCGTGTAAGGCGGCTTCTTCGCATTTTTCGCGGCGGCGGCGGCATTTTTCGCAAGTTCCGCCTCGCGTTCAAGCCTGTACGCCGCCAGGAGCTTGACGGGTTCGTCTTCCTTGTGCGTCCGCATATATTCCTCAAGGACCGGCGATTTGAACTCCACCGTCTTGTAGGAAAGCACGAGTTTCAGTTCGTCGATGCGGTCCTGTTCTCCAAGTATCTGAACGGGCGGCTTCCCCTCGAATCCGGGCAGGTTGCAGTCCGCGCCGCAGTCGATCAGGAGTTTCATGACGGCCATCGCGTCGCGTTTCTGCGAACCTGAGATGACTGGAAGATGGCACACATAGGCGAGCGGCGTGCAGGAGCCCTTGACCGTCTGTTTGTAATCGATCTTACGCACCGTGCTTTTCTGGAATTTGCGGAACTGCGTGTCAGGAAGCTGGAAATTCACGATGCTGCCATAGCGGATCAGGAGGTCGCAGTGTTCGAGCTTCGATTCGGCGAGCGCGAAAAAAATGACCGGCGTCTCATAATAGTTCAGATGTTCGTCCAGAAAACGCGGCGAGTGCGAATAATTCTTCAGGACGCGCTCCAGCAGCGACGGAGCGCCCCGGCGGACCGCGGCCACAATCTCGGCATAGGCGGCGTCCTCTGTCCGCACGACTGGAAGGTTCGTAACAGTTCCGGCGGAAAGACCGCCCAGGGAAGCGCCGTTCAGCGGACGGCGGTTGACGAGCTGGGCGTGCAGAACGCACGGCTGGACGGCGAGCGTCGCGCCGGTCAGAGCGGCGAGGACGAGGGAATGGAAGCGTCGGGGCATGGCGAATCTCCGAGATAAAGAATCATTAGGAATAATATGTCGCGAAAGCTGCAAAAATCAAGCGGAAAACGTGAAACTGCGGACAAAAAAGGAAGAATTGTTCCGCTATCGGGCGGCGCGGACTTGCATTCCAGCCGGAATCGTGTATATTAAAAGGACTCATGTATTTTATTCACAATCACATACTCGCGAGGAAACGCAAATGGGAAAATACCCGTTGGAAACCATTCGGCACAGCGCGGCCCACGTGATGGCTGCGGCGGTGCAGGAACTCTACCCGAACGCCAAATTCGACATCGGCCCGTCGACCGAGGACGGCTTCTACTACGACTTCGACCTGGAAACCCGTCTCACCGTCGAAGACCTGGCGAAGATCGAATCGAAAATGGAAGAGATCGCCAGGGCGCACCTCCCGTTCGAACGCAAGGTCATGACCCGCGAAGACGCCCACGCGTTCCTCGCCGGACGCGGTCAGAACTACAAGCTCGAACGTCTCGCCGACATCCCCGAAGACAGCGAGATCACGTTCTATGTCTGCGGCGACTTCACCGACCTCTGCCGCGGCCCGCATGTCAGCAACACCAATGAGATCGGCGCGTTCAAACTCCTCTCCATCGCCGGCTCCTACTACCGCGGCGACGAGAAGAACCCGATGCTCCAGCGCATCTACGGAACCGCGTTCGCCGACAAGAAGGAACTCAAGGCGTACCTCCAGCGCATCGAAGAAGCCAAGAAGCGCGACCACCGCCGTCTCGGCAGGGAGCTCGACCTCTTCAGCATCTCCGAAATGGTCGGCCCCGGCCTCGTGCTCTGGCATCCGAAAGGAGCCTACATCCGCAACGTCATCGAAACATTCTGGCGCAAGGAACATCTGGCGCACGGCTACGATCTTCTGTACACGCCGCACATCGGGCGCAGCCAGCTGTGGGAAACCAGCGGCCACCTCGGATTCTACAAGGAGAGCATGTACTCCCCGATGCAGATCGACGAGTTCGACTACTACGCCAAGCCAATGAACTGCCCGTTCCATATCGAAATCTACAAGAGCCGCGTGCGCTCCTACCGCGAGCTCCCGTGCCGCTGGGCGGAGCTTGGCACCGTGTATCGCTATGAAAAAAGCGGCGTGCTGCACGGCCTGATGCGCGTCCGCGGATTCACGCAGGACGACGCGCACATCATCTGCACCCCGGAACAGATCGAAAGCGAGATCATGGAAGTCCTCAAGTTCTGCCTTTACATCTGGAAGACGTTCGGATTCCCCGAGATCAAGGCGTACCTCTCCACCCGGCCCGCCAAGGCGGTCGGCGATCCCGCCCGCTGGGAACAGGCGCAGAAATCGCTCGTCCAGGCCATCGAAGGCTGCGGCCTCGAGTACGAAGTGGATGAAGGCGGCGGCGCATTCTACGGCCCGAAGATCGACCTCAAGATCAAAGATGCGATCGGCCGCGAATGGCAAACCTCCACGATTCAGTTCGACTTCAACCTGCCGGAGCGTTTCGGCATCACGTACGTCGGCGCGGACGGCGCGCTTCATCAGCCCTACATGGTCCACCGCGCCCTCTTCGGATCTCTGGAACGCTTCTTCGGCATCCTGGTCGAACACTACGCGGGCGCGTTCCCGCTTTGGCTGGCTCCGACGCAGGTCTGCGTGATCCCGATCACCGAAAAACAGCATGAATACGCGCAGAAGGCGGCGGACGGTCTCCGCAAGGCCGGATTCCAGGTCCTTTGCGACGTCCGCTCCGAGAGCATGGGAGCCAAGATCAAGGACGCCCGTCTCCAGCGCATCCCGTTCATGGCAGTGATCGGCGAGAAGGAACAGGCCGAAGGCACGATGGCCGTCCGGTCCCGCAGAGAGGACCAGCTCGGAGCCATGGACCTGGAAACTTTCATCAAAAAATTACAATCGGAGCTTGAAAATAAGCTTTGACGTGCTATAGTATAAGCTTACGCGCTTCCGTCACCGCGGCGGAAGCATCCGGCATCATCTCACATGGAGGGCGTTTACTATCGCCAAGTTACTGAAAAGCAATGACCGTGCTTATTCCGACAAGGCCCTGCGCGTCATCGGGGCAGACGGAGAACAGCTGGGCGTCATGAAGCTTGCGGCCGCCTGCCAGGCGGCGCAGGCCGCGCATCTGGATCTCGTGCTTGTTTCGGAAAACAGCAATCCGCCCGTCTGCCGCATCATGGACTTCGGGAAGCTTCTGTATGAGCAAAAGAAGAAGCTGAAGGAGCAGAAGAAGAACCAGCAGGCCCAGAAGGTGAAGGAAATCAAATTCCGGCTCCACATCGACACGCATGACTACGAGGTGAAACTCAACCATGCGAAGGAGTTTCTGGGCGAAGGCAACAAGTTGCGCGTAACGATCACGTTCAAGGGCCGCGAACTCTCGCACCCGGAAATGGGATTCGAACTCGTGACGCGGATCACGGAGGATCTGGCGGAGGTCGCCGTCGTGGACGCGCCGGCGAAACTGCTCGGAAAGAACATCAACATGTCCTTCAATCCGAAGGGCTGATATCAAAACCGCCGGACAAGGCTGATGGCGTCTGCCCGTCCGGTCGAGAAAAACCTCTAACATAAGGAGACCAAACGATGCCGAAAATGAAGACTCGCAAGAGTATCGCCAAGCGCGTGAAACGCACCGCATCAGGCGGCTACAAGTTCACGAAGCCCGGCCGCCGCCACCTCATGACGAACAAGTCCGGAAAGAACAAGCGCCAGAAGCGCAACGCCGGTCTGCTCGACGCCGCCCACGCACAGAGAATCAAAAAGGCCCTGCCCTACGGCTGAGCTTGAAAAACAGGAGAAATCATCATGAGAGTCACTTGCGCTGTTTATTCGAGAAAACGCCGCAAACGCGTTCTTGAGCGTGCAAAAGGTTTCTACGGCGCCAGTTCCAAGCGCATCCGCACAGCTTACGACGCCGTCGACAAAGCGAACGTCCACGCCTATGAAGGACGCAAGCAGAAAAAGCGTCAGTACCGCCGCCTCTGGACGGTGCGTATCAACGCCGCCTGCCGCGCCCAGGGCACGACCTACAGCAAGTTCATCGACGGACTCAAGAAGGCAAACATCGAGCTGAACCGCAAGGTTCTCGCCGACCTCGCCGTCAAGGATCCCGCGGCATTTACGGCCCTGCTTGAAAAGGCAAAGGCCGCCTGCTGACGAACTCGATCCGGACGCCCCGCCCTGCGCCTGGCGTTCCCAAAACAGATTATCTGTGATTCGCGGGCTGCCGCCTCCCGGCAGGCCCGCGTCTTTCTTTTTCCAAGTATCCCTCAAGGAGTTTTCAACATGCTGGAAGAACTGCTGCAAAAGCTTCAGGCCATCACGGCCGATGCGAAAACCGCTCTGTCCGCAGCCTCGACTCCGGCCGACGTCGAGGCCGTCAAGAACCGTACGCTGGGCAGGAACGGCGCGATCACCGCCCTCAGCCCGATGATGGGAAAACTGCCGGCCGAAGACAAACGCGCAGCCGGCATGGCCTTCAACGAGGCCAAACAGGTCATCCAGGCCGCGCTCAACGAGGCCAACGCCCGCATCAACGAGAAAAAGGCCGAAAACGCCCCCGCGGTCGACGTCACCCTCCCCGGCCGAGCCTGGCCCATGGGCCGCAAACACCCGATCAGCCAGACCGTCGACGCCTGCTGCTCCATTTTCCGCCGCATGGGCTTCATCGCCGTCACCGGCCCCGAACTCGAGACCGTCTGGTACAACTTCGACGCACTGAACGCCCCCGCGAACCATCCTTCGCGCGACCCGCAGGACACCTTCTACCTCCCCGACGGGCGTCTCCTCCGCACGCAGACTTCTCCGGTCCAGATCCGCACCATGCTCGGCTCCAAGCCGCCCGTGCGCATCGTCTCCCCGGGCCGCTGCTACCGCCGCGACACCCCGGACGCCACCCACGGCGTGCATTTCCACCAGCTTGAGGGCCTCTACATCGACAAGGACGTCTCCCTGGCCGACCTCCGCAGCACCATCCTGAAGTTCGCGAAGGAATTCTTCGGCACGGATGTCAAAATCCGCATGCGCCCCCACTTCTTCCCGTTCACGGAACCCAGCGTCGAATGCGATTTCAGCTGCGTCATGTGCGGAGGCAAGGGCTGCCGCGTCTGCAAGAACTCCGGCTGGATCGAGATCATGGGCGCGGGCATGGTCAACCCCGCCGTGCTCCGCAACGTCGGGTACAATCCCGACGAGGTCCAGGGCTTCGCCTTCGGATTCGGACTGGAACGCCTCACCATGTTAAAGCACCGCATCAACGATCTGCGCATCTTCTCGGACAACGATCTGCGGTTCCTCAAACAGTTCTGAGAAAGGAAGACCGACATGAAACTTTCCCTGTTTAGACTGAAGCAATATATCGACGTCACCCTTTCCCCTGAGGAACTCGCCAACGCGCTCACGATGGCGGGTCTCGAAGTCGAGGACATCGAAACCGTCGGCAAGATCCCGGACGGCGTGATCGTCGCAAAGATTCTCTCCCGCCGCAGACACGAAAACTCCGACCACCTCTCCATCTGCGAAGTCTTCACCGGAACGGGAACCCTGCAGATCGTCTGCGGCGCGCCGAACTGCGACGCCGGAAACATCGTTCCGCTGGCCACCATCGGAACCGTCTTCCCGGACGGCGAAGGCGGCGCGTTCACGATCAAAAAGGGCAAGATCCGCGGCGTGGAATCCTTCGGCATGATGTGTTCCGCAAAGGAACTGGGGCTCAGCGAGGACCACAAGGGACTCATGCTGCTCCCCGGCACATTCGAGATCGGCAAGCCGCTCCAGGACTACGTTCCCACCGACACCGTCTACACGCTCGAAATCACCCCGAACCGGCCCGACTGGCTCTCCTACTGGGGCGTCGCGCGCGACATCGCGGCGCTCGTCGGCGGCGAAGTGAAATTCCCCGCCCCGGAAAGCGTTCCGACCGAACTCGCAGGAGACTGGAGTGGACTGGTCACGGTTGAAGCTCCGGACCTCTGCCCGCTGTATACCGCGCGCGTCATCCGCAACGTGAAGGTGGCCGAAAGCCCGGCCTGGCTGAAGGCTTCTCTCGCCGCCGTCGGAATCCGCCCGATCAACAACATCGTGGACATCACGAACTTCGTCATGATGGAACTCGGCGAACCGCTGCACGTGTTCGACATGCGGTTCCTGAAGGGAGAACGCCTCGTGATCCGCCGCGCAAGGGAAAATGAGACCATCACCGCACTCGACGGCAAACAGTACGGTCTCACTGAAAACGACCTCGTCATCGCCGACGCCGAAAAGCCGGTCGCCATCGCCGGCGTCATGGGCGGCGAATACTCCGGCGTCGTGGGCGACACCACCGACGTCGTCCTGGAAAGCGCATGGTTCGATCCGGCGTCCGTCCGCGCGACGTCCCGCCGCCTCGGCCTCTCCTCGGAAGCCTCCTACCGCTTCGAACGCGGCGCGGACCGCGCCATGATCGTTCCGGCCAGCATGCGCGCCGCCCAGTTCATCCGCGAACTCGCCAGCGGCAACGTGGTGTCCCCGCTCGTCACGGTCGCCGAACCGGAACCTCCGACGCGCGTCATCGACCTCAAGTACGACCGCGTCCGCAGTCTGCTCGGCATGGACGTTGACAACCGCCGCATCGACGACATCCTGCATTCGCTCGGATTCGCCACCGTCCGCCAGTCCGAAAGCGGCGCCTCCTTCAGCGTGCCGACCTGGCGCGAGCTCGACGTCATGGGCCCGGCTGACCTCGCAGAGGAAGTCGCGCGCATCCATGGCCTCGACAAGCTCCCGGACGTTCCGATCAGGGCCACGCAGTCCGACATCTCCGGCGACGCCATCCTGCCGATCACGCACCTGCGCGAAGAGCTCGCCGACGTCGGCCTCTACGAGATCGTCAGCAACAGCATGATGAGCGAAGCCTCCGCCATCCGCGGCGGCGTCTTCGAACCCGCCGATCTGATCCGGCCCAACAACCCGATCAGCCTCGACCTCGCGGCCATGCGGCCGTCCCTGCTCCCCTGCCTGCTCGACGCCGTCCGCTACAACATCGCGCGCAAGAACTACGACCTCGCGTTCTTTGAGATCGGGCACGTCTTCTGCGCAAACCGGGAAAAATTCCCCGAGGAGCGGGACGAGGTCGGCATCGCCATCACCGGCTGCGCCCACCCTGAACGCTACTCCAAGGAACGCGGCCTGCAGTACGATTTCTTCGACCTGAAGGGCATCCTGGAGTCCATCCTCCTCAAACGCCGCCTCTCGTCGTTCACGTTCGTTCCCGCCGCCGATCCGCGTTTCGCGCCGGCCTGCTGCGCCGAGCTCATCATCGACGGCAAAAAGGCGGGCGTTCTCGGACAGGCGGGCGACGAACTCACGAAGGGCATGCGCCTCAACACCCCCCTCTTCATCGCCCTGATCCGGCTTGACGCGATCTTCTCCGCGAGCACGAAGTCCGAGTACTACGTTCCCGTTTCCCAGTTCCCGAGCGTCTCCCGCGACATCGCGTTCATCGCGCCCGCCAAGCTCCGCAACCAGGACGTCGTCGACTTCATCCGCAAGCTCCACCTGCCTCACCTCGAATCCGTCTCCATCTTCGACGTCTTCGAGGGCAAGGCCATCGGCGAAGGGAAGAAGAGCCTCGCCTACTCGCTCGTGTTCCGCTCCCCCGAACGCACGCTCACAGACGACGAGGTCAACGTCCTCTACGAAAAGGTCCGCAAGAACCTCGCGGAAGGGCTTGGAGTCGAACTCCGCTGAGCGCAACGTCTCTCTCCGCGGCGCAGCGTTTTCAGGCGCACAATCCGTCGCTCCGGGAATCCACCCCGGAGCGTTTTTTCTTTTCTTTGGGCATATTCTTGTTCCGACGGCCGGAGAAAGGAGCGGTTTCATAAATCACTGACCATATCCGTCAAGGACAACGTACAATCCATGCCATTCCCTTTCAGGATGAAAGGCGTTCCGTATTTCCAGGCTGAAATGCAATACGCTCTCTTTTCCCCTGCCGATGCATTGGCAATCGGCAAAAGCAAAAAAACAGCGGAAAGTTCCGGATTCCGCCTTGATTTTTTCGTTTCTGAAGTTAAAGTATAGTGAGGATTTATCTTTTTTCACACACATGCAACTGAATCAAACCTAAACAACAAGGATTCTCCACCATGATGAAAAAACTTGCCTGCTTCGCCGCCTGCGTCGTTTCCGCAATCGCACTCTCCGCCTGCAGCTCCTTCGAGATGGCCACAAACACCAACGGCGTGAATTTCACGACCGGCGAAGCCGAAACGCTCGGCCACGTCAACGCCGACATCTGGGGCGTGTACGTCTTCGGTCTGCCCGTGATTTCCGGCAGCTCCGTGGAACCCGGCAAGTGCGTGGTCTTCAGCGACACCGTCGACACCAGCAACGCCATCTCCTTCCTGACCCACAACACCAAGCAGAAGCTCAACGCCGACACCATCGTCGACGTCACCAGCGAACGCACCACCGGCTGGCTCGTTCCCACCCTCTTCTTCTTCTACCGCGACATCCAGGTTTCCGGCAACATTCTGAAGTGATCCGGGGGATTTCTTTTTCCCATGCCTGACGCGAAAGGCAGCGGCAGCCAGCGGCTGGAAAAAGTCCGGCGCAACATGCTCCGGATGACCTCTCCTGCCGGTTTCGGCGACGACAGCGCGAAGGAATTCGGTTCCCTCTCCGCGATCAACGTTCCGCCGTGGCTTGCGCGCGCCGACGCGGCTTACGACCGGGCGGTCCTTCTGATTCAGACCTCGGCGTCGCCCGGCGAATCCGCACCGGCGCCGGAAGTCCGTCTCGGATACTGGCGCGGCGTGCGGTCGCTTCTGCAGGAATCGGAAGAGAATCTGGCCTCCATCCACCATGTTTTCGGGAATGCGGAGGAAGTTCCGCTGGACGTCTCCGTCTATCTGGCGTTCGTGCGCTTCCTGCTCCGCCTTGTCATGCAGATCGCAATGGCCGCACGGTCCGGCGTCGAGCTCGCCGCCGACGCCCGGTCGTTCCCGTCGCCGCTCTTCCCAGCGCAGTTTCAGGACACGCTCGCCGACGCCGAAGCCGTTTTCACGGGTTCGGAGGGCCGCATCCGCCAGTTCGCGCTCGACAGCCTCGCGCTGGGCTCGCCGGCGGTCGACAAGGTCCGTTCGGACTGCCGGAAGGCGCTGCCGAAAATCGCGAAGGAACGCTATGAACGCGCTTTCGCGGCGTTCACGGAGCATTTTTCGCATGTCGGGGAGGATACGTCGGCATGACCGCCCGGGATGAGGCTCCGCAGGAGGAGTCCACGACATTCGTGCGTCCGCCGAAAAGGAAAGACTGGCGCGTCATCTGCCTCCGGATCGGAATCATCGCCGGGGCTGCCGTCCTGATCTGTCTTTTCATTTTCCGCCCGATGTTCATCAGCGGCGGCAGCATGATGCCGACCTATTCCAGCCGCGGCTTCACCTTCGCGTTTCTCCCCTATTTCAAGCTCTATGACCCGCAGAGACAGCAGATCGTCGTCCTGAAGCACGCCGGATTCAACAATTTCCTCCTCAAACGCGTGCTCGCGTTTTCCGGAGAAACGGTCGAATTCCGCGACGGCGTCCTGTACGTAAACGGAAAGGCGCTGGACGAACCGTATGTGAAATACGGCTGCGACTGGAACATGACCCGCCGCGAAGTGCCGAAAGGCAAGATATTCGTCCTCGGCGACAACCGGTCCATGCCCATGGCGAACCACATGGGCGGCATGATCGACAGGGACCGGCTCGCCGGCGTCCCAGTCTGGTGAGTTCCCGATGGCCGGTTTCCACCTCAGCAAGTCCAAATGGGTCGCGCTCGTCGCGGTCGTCCTGGCCACCGCGGACGCCGTCTGGTTCTTCTGTTTCCGCCCGGACGACACAACCGCCGTCAAAAAACGTCTCCGCGAGATCGTCGAGTTCGCCGAAAAACAGCCCAAAGGCTCCGGCTTCAATCTCCAGGGCGCGGGCGCGGCGCACTCGCTCGGCGAATTCTTCACCATGGAGACCGACATCGAGATCTCCGGGCAGTCGCAGGGCCAGACCTACACCCTGGCCGCCGAAACGCGCGCGCAGGTCATTTCCTCGTATTTCATGCTGCGTCCGCTGATTACGTCGCTCTCCGTCAGCCTCGCGGAGATCGAGGTCGACTTCACGGATGCCGCGCACAAGGCCGCTTCGGTCAAATGCTCGGCAATGGCGACCGGCTCCACGCAGAACGGCGATTTCTTCCGCGAGGGACGCCTGATCTCCGCCGAACTCGTGAACGAGGATGACGGCGAATGGCGGTTCCGATCGCTCCTGGCCGACCCGGTCGTCAGTTTCGATTGAGGCTCCATTTTTGAAAGGATTTGATCTCCTATGTTTTTTTATGCAGTCATCGGAGGGGTTGCCGGTTTTATCCTCGGCGCATTCGTCGTCTTCCTGTGGATGAGGGCGAGATCACGCACCGACGCCGCACGCATCGCCGCACTTGAAACCCGCATGGCCGCGTTCGACCAGGCCGTCGCCGACAAGATCCGCGCGGAAAGCGCGCTCGAACAACTCCGGATATCCGCACAGCGCGAACTCGAATTCGCGTCGCAAACGGCGGAATCGAAAGTGGAAGTTGCCGCGAAGGCGCATGATGCCGCGCTCGCGTCCGTCCGAAGCCAGGCCGCCGCCGAACTTGAAGCCGAAAAACGCCGCGCCGCATCCGAACTTGAAGCCGAACGCGGCAAGGCCGCCGCGCTGCTCGACGCGGAAAAGCGCAAGGCCGCCGCCGAACTTGAGGCGGAAAAACGCAAGGCTGAGTCCGAACTGGCCGCCATGCGCGAGGCCCAGGCCCAAATGGAAAAGGTCACAAAGGAGCGCACCGAACATCTCCGGCAGGAATTCAAGGCCCTCAGCGAGACCATCCTGAAGGAGCGCGCCGAAAACCTCCAGACCGCGAACAGGGAACAGCTCGCCGCAATCCTCTCTCCGCTCCGCGAACAGCTCGCCGTCTACAAGAAATCCATGGACGACGTCCGCGAAAACGGCGTCAAGCTCAACGAATCCCTGAAACACCAGTACGAGTCCATGGTGAAGATGACCGAGAAGATCGGCACGGACGCGAACAATCTCGCGAACGCTCTGAAAGGCCAGAGCAAGACGCAGGGCGACTGGGGCGAAATGATCCTCGAGACCATCCTCCGCAATTCCGGCCTCGTGAAGGGCGTCCACTACCGCACGCAGGACACCATCCGCGACGACGCCGGCAAGGCCGTCAGAAGCGCGTCCGACCACATCATGCGCCCCGACGTGATCGTGAACTACCCGGACGGGAAAGCGGTCGTCATCGACAGCAAGGTCAGCCTCACGGCCTACACGGACTACGTCGCGGCCGACGACCCGAAGAAACGCGAGGACGCCCTGCAGCGGCACATCCGCAGCGTCCAGGCGCACGTCGACGAATTGGTCAAAAAGGACTACTCCGCCTACCTCCGCAAGGGCGATTCCGTCGACTTCGTCGTCATGTTCATCCCGAACGATCCCTCATACCAGGCCGCGCTGCAGGGCGATTCCGGCCTCTGGCATCGCGCGTTCGAAAAGCGCATCCTCATCGTCAATCCATTCAATCTGATGACGCTCCTCTACATCATCAAGGTCGCATGGAACCGCATGGCGCAGGAACGCAACCAGCAGGAGATCGTGAAAACCGCCGAAAACCTTCTCGCGCGCATTCAACGTTTCTTCAGCGCGTTCGACGAGGTCGGTCGGCAAATCGATTCGACCAAAAAGAAATACGACGCCGCCGTCAATGCGTTCCGAGGCCGCGTAGGACTCGTCGGGTCCGCCGAAAGACTCAAGGCGCTCGGCGTTCCCTCCAAGAAGGACCTGAAGATACCCGAACGATTCACCGCGCCCGAATTCTCCGCCGATCCTCTTTCCGTCCGCCTTATCGGCGGGGATGCGGAGTCCGATTCCGGACAGGACAATGCCGATGCCGCGGAAGAATCCGACGAGCTTGATCTGCAACTTCCCGGCGCGGATGACGCAACCGGTGCGGACGGTGACGCCGCCGATGCGGATTCGTCCGGCGCAAACGATGAACCATGAACTGAAAGACCGCCCGCCATGAAGCTTTTCTCCGTTCTCCTCTGCTTTTTCGCCATCGCCGCCGGACTTCACGCCGCGCCTGTCGACGAAAACTCCTGGTCGCTCGCCGCGCAGGGCGATGGTCTCGCGCTCTCGCTCACGCTGCCCGTCGGCGCGCACGCCTACGAGGCATCCACCGGCCCCGTCCTGCCAGACGGCGTGAAGCCCGTTTCCGCGCCCGAGCCGAAACAGGAAACCGACGCGATGACCGGCGAACCGGAATCGTTCTACGTCGGGCCTGGCGTCGCGACCTGGATTCTTCCTCTGGCATCCGCAACGGACGGCAAGGTCAAGGTCAAATGGCAGGTCTGCGTGGGCGAGATGTGCTACATGCCGGGGTCCGCCGAACTCGCCGTTCCCGGAGCCGCCGTGACACAAGACAAAACAGAGTCTTCCGCCGAAACCGAAGTTGAAAAGGATGATCAAGCCGAAGAAGCCGACGCGGTCGAACTCCTGCCGTTCAGGCTGGAACGTTCCGCCGACGGCTATCTCCCCGCCGAAAAGTTCCTCGGGTTCCTCACCGGAGACGAATCGAAATATTCCGCGTTCACGTTCGCGGGCAAGGGCTTCCTGATGATGCTCCTGCTCGCCATCCTCGGCGGCATCGCGCTCAACCTCACGCCGTGCGTGCTCCCCCTGCTCCCCGTCAACCTCGCCATGATCGGCGCGGGCCAGACATCGAGCAACGGCAAGTTCACGCGCGTGTGGCACGGCATCGCCTACGGCGCGGGCATCATGATCACCTATGGCCTGCTCGGCGTGCTCTCCGTCCTGATGGGAACCACGTTCGGCGGCATCGACTCCAGTTGGATATTCAATGCCGCCGTCGCCGTGATCTTCGTCGCGCTCGCGCTCGCCATGTTCGACCTCTTCGTTATCGACTTCTCCCGTTTCGGCGCGTCCGTCCGCATGCCGGAATCCGCCCACTTCGGCGGCATCTTCCTGATGGGCGCGCTGTCCGCCGCGCTCGCGGGCGCGTGCGTCGCCCCGGTCCTCGCCGCCGCGTTGCTGCAGACCGCGAAAATGGTCGCGCACGGCGACTATTACGGCCTCGCCCTGCCCTTCGCACTCGGATTCGGCATGGCGCTCCCGTGGCCCGTCGCAGCCGCGGGCATCGGACTTTTCCCGAAGCCCGGACGCTGGATGATGCGCGTGAAACAGTTCCTCGGCGTGTTCATCCTCGGACTCGCCGCGTATTACGCCTGGACCGCCTGGAGCCTCTTCGCCGACGGCCGCGCCGAAGCCGCCGGTATCGCCTCCGCATCGGAATCCGCCGGAGCGACCGCGGAGATCAACGCCGCACTGAAGGAATCCGCCGCCACCGGCCGCCCCGTCCTCCTTGACTTCACCGCCGCCTGGTGCAAGAACTGCAAGGCGATGGAGCTTTCCACATTCCAGGCCCCCGCGGTCAAGGCCGCCATGGACGGCATGATCTTCATGAAAGTCCACGCCGACAAGCCGTCCGCGCCCGAGACCGCCGCCCTCATGAAAGCCTTCGACGTTCCCGGCCTCCCCGCCTACCGCATCATCCGCCCAAAGGAATAACCGGAGAAAAAGGAAACGGACGCAGAAGGACTTGTTCCCCGGAACGCCATTTTCTGACCGTTATCCATTTTGCGATAAATCCTGTCAAAAAATGTCAGAATTTATCATAAACAACGAAAAAAGTTTGCAAAAAAGGGGGTCGCGGTGTATATTAATGTTATGTTCTATCAAATTCATCCCAACCCTTTTCCATTTCAATCAGGAGCTTTTCCATGAAAAACAGTTTGTTCGATCTCGAAGACCGCGTCATCGTCGTAACCGGAGCCGCGGGCGTGCTCGCGGGCGGAACCGCCCGTTATCTGCTCGAACAGGGCGCGAAAGTCGTGATGCTGGACCTGAAGCAGGAAGTCGTGGACCAGATCGTCGCGGACGCGAAGGCGACCATCTCCCCGAAGGTGTCCGGCTACGCCTGCAACGTGCTCGACCGCGACATGCTCGAATCCGTCTATGGGAAGGTCATGGCGGAACACGGCCGCGTGGACGCGCTGGTGAACGGCGCGGGCGGCAACATGGCGGGCGCGATGGTCAACCCCGACCAGACCATCTTCGACCTTCAGTTCGACCAGTACGAAAAAGTCCTCGACCTGAACCTGAAGGGCACGCTGCTGCCGACGATCGTCTTCGTGAAGGCCATGGTCCAGCAGAAGAAAGGCGCGATCGTGAACTTCTCCAGCATGGCCGCGAAGCAGGCGATCTCCCGCGGCATCGGCTACTCGAACGCCAAGGGCGCGATCGACAACCTGACGCGCTGGCTCGCGATGGAGTTCGGCATGAAGTTCGGCGAGGGCCTCCGCGTGAACGCCATCGCACCCGGATTCTTCCTCGGCAAGCAGAACCGCGCGCTTCTCGTGAACGAGGACGGCTCCTACACCGCCCGCGGCAAGCAGGTCGTCGCGAAGACCCCGATGGGCCGTTTCGGCGACCAGAGCGAAGTCTATGGCTGCATCCACTACCTGCTCTCCGACGCCGCCAGCTTCGTGACCGGCGCGATCATCCCGGTCGACGGCGGCTTCTCGTCCTTCTCCGGCATCTGAACTCACCCTCACCTTCAGGAGACCATGCCATGCTGATGGAAGAATCGTTCCGCTGGTTCGGGCCGAACGACCCGGTTTCGCTTCAGACGATCCGCCAGACCGGCGCGACCGGGGTCGTGACCTCGCTGCACCAGATCCCGTACGGCGAAATCTGGACCGTGAAGGACATCATGGAGCGCAAGGAGATGATCGAACGCGCCGGGTTGACCTGGAGCGCCGTCGAAAGCCTCCCTGTCCATGAGAACATCAAGACGCGTTCCGGCAACTATGAGGAACTGTACGAAAACTACCGCATCTCGCTCCGTAACCTCGGCAAATGCGGCCTGTCCGTCATCACATACAACTTCATGCCCGTGCTGGACTGGATCCGCACCGACCTGAACTACGAACTGCCAGACGGCTCCCGCACGCTCTTCTTCCACCGCACGAAATTCGCGGCGTTCGACATCTTCATCCTCGGTCGCAAAAACGCCGAAGCGGACTACGCGCCAGAGATCGTGGAACGCGCGAAAAGCTATTTCGAAAGCCTCTCCCGCGAGGAAGCCAAGCAGTTCGAGCTTGACATCGTCGACAACTTTCCCGGATTCAAGGGCGTCACGCTCGACGACGTCCGAGCCATGCTCTCCCGCTACGACAAGATCGGCCGCGCCGAACTCAAGGCGAACCACAAGGCGTTCCTCAACGCCGTCTGCCCCGCCGCCGAAGAAGCCGGTTGCCAGCTCGTCATCCACCCGGACGATCCGCCGTTCGCGCTCCTCGGCCTCCCGCGCATCTTCAGCACGGCGCAGGACATCGCCGAGCTCCTGGCGATGGACGCCAGCCCGGCAAACGGCGTCTGCTTCTGCACCGGTTCGTTCAGCGGCCGCGCGGAAAACGACCTCGTGCCGATGTTCAAATCCTGCGCCGACCGCGTAGGGTTCGTCCACCTGCGCAGCACCGAGCACACGCCCGAGGGCAATTTCTACGAGGCGAACCACCTGGAAGGCGTCGTGGACATGTACGGCATGGTGAAGGCCGTGATCGAAGAGCAGATCCGCCGCATCGAGACGGGCCGCAAGGACTGGCGCATCGTGATGCGCCCCGACCACGGCCATGTGATCGCCGACGACCTCGGCAAGAAGGCCACGATGATCACGCCCGGCTACTCCGCGCTCGGACGCATGCGCGGCCTCGCCGAACTCCGCGGCCTCGAATACGGCATCCTGCACGCGCTGTATCCGCAATACCTCAAATACTGCGGCAAGGAGGCATAGCCTCAGCTGCGGCAGCGTCCGGCTCCGCCCGGACGCGTTTTTTTTTGCAAATGACCTCAACCTTGAGGTTCAGCACAAAAAATGGAACGTCCCCCCCCCCCTGCGAGACGTTCCGCACAATCAAACCGTTTTCAACGGAGAGATGTCAATCTTCCACGAAGAGCCCCTCGTCATCGAACGGATGATCATGGTCGGCATTTTTCTGGTTTTGGCATTTTCAGTCAGCCGCATCCGTATCAAGGACAACACTGAATGTCCAGCCCGGGTATTGTTCTTCAAGTTTGGCAACGAGAGAATCACGAACTTGACATGCATCGGCTGAAAGATTTACAACAAGATCAAACATCGCCGTGTGTGCCGCCTCGTCTCCCAGAAAACCATGTACCTGCAGAACATCAGGACACTGCCCGGCGATGGAATTGATGCTCTTGCTGATATCATCAAGCGCTGGCGATGAGTCTGTTGAAGCATAAACGCCCAAGGTCAGAACAATCCCCAAACGCTCGAAAGCCAGCAATGCAAGAGATCGGGTGAGAGAATGAATTTCGCGGGCACACAGTCCGTCCGGAACTTCCACATGGGCAGAGCCGATTATGCGGGATGGTCCGTAGTTGTGAAGCGAAATATCATAGACGCCACGCACCCTTTTGTCGGATAGGACAATCTCTTTCACCTTCGCCGTGAGCTCTTCGTCAGGACGGCTGCCGATAATCCCATGAAGCGGTTCGAGGAGAATCTCGACCCCGGCCTTGATAATGACCAGGGAAATGAGAACCCCAACTATGCCTTCGAGTCTCACTTTCCAAAGAAGAGTCGCAATGGCCGCAAGAATCGTTCCTGTGGAAAGAATCGCATCAAAGAATGCGTCCGAACCGGAGGCTGCAAGCGCCGCAGAACCGATGCGTTGCCCGATTGAGCGAACATATCGTCCGACAAGGAGTTTGACGGCTACGCCGACAGTCAGCAGCGCCAAAGAGACAACAGTGTAGTCCGTCTCGGACGGCTTGAAAACTTTGACAGCGGATTCGCGCAAGGCTGTGACCCCGGCTGCAAGCACGATGACTGCGACAACGGTTCCCGTAAGATACTCAATGCGGCCATATCCGTAGGGATGTTTCCTATCGGGGCGACGTGCGGCGAGCTTAGTGCCAACAATAGTGACAGCGCTCGAAAGCGCATCGCCAAGGTTGTTCAAAGCATCCAGCAGCACGGCAATTGAATTCGTTGCCAGGCCCACCGCGGCTTTTAAGCCGACAAGAAAAAGGTTTGCGAAAATGCCTACAATGCTTGTACGGACAATCTGGCTGTCCCGGTTGATATCTGCCATGGTGTTTAGTTTACGCCGGATTGAACTTGTCTTTGGGCTGGCGGCAGCGCGGGCACTTCCAGTCCGCGGGCAAATCCTCGAAAGCGGTTCCGGCCGGAATGCCGTGTTCGGGATCGCCGACTGCCGGATCATAGACCTGCCCGCAGACGGAGCAGATGTATTTTCCCGATGCTTCCTTGAAATGGATCTCCCCGACGGGAAGAGTTTCCGTGGGATGCGCGAGATCGACCGTCCGTTTCGCCTCGAGGTTCTCGTATCCCAGCGGAGTATGGGTGGAAAGATAGACGGTGGGATGGTGCGCGATGAAGTCGCGGACGCGGTCCAGCGTCTCCCGTGCGGCGGCCTTGTCCTCGAACACCACCGAGAGCTTGTTTTCGTAGAGAGCCTCGTCCGTATAGGTCACGTCGCCGTGGATCATGTAGAAGAGGCCGTCGCTTTCCACGATGACGATGCTGTTGCCCATGGTGTGGCCCTTGGCCTTGATGTAGGTGACCCCGTCGGCGATTTTCTGACTTTCGGGGAAGTTGCAATATGCGCCGTCGGTGAAGGAGACGGGCGTGACGTTCGGGAGGTCTTTCAGCTCGTCCGCAGCGCATTCCTCCTGACCGGCGTAGATCGTTGCGTTCGGAAAAGCGGAGAGTCTGCCGGTATGATCGGCGTGCTTGTGGGTGATGAGGATCTTCGAGACCTGTTCCGGCTTATAGCCCAGGTCGGCCAGAGCATCCACATAATCCTTGATGGGAGCGCCCAGGTAAATGGTCGCGTCGGGCGTGGCGGCGGGTGCGGGGAAATCCGAAGGCAGGCCGGTGTCCACCAGAATGACTTCCTTTCCGGTATCGATCACGTAGTTCTGGAGGCAGGAACGATAGCGCACGGATGCGTCGAACTTGTCCATGCCGTCCTCGCCGCCGAGGGCGAACGGCTGCGTCATGAAGCCGTTTTCATAAAACTTGACTGCTTTGATTTTCATGTTCGGATCCTCTTGGTTTAGATTTTTGGTTATGAGTTGAGAACGGTTATCCCATATGTGTTTTCTGTTCAAAACGCTTTATCGGGCGGCATCCTGACAAGGCGGATTCGATTTGCCTGTCAGGTTCTTCAGGACGAGTTTCCATACCGCGGTCATTTCCACGACGGCGTCCGGAATGGATTCGAACGGCGGTTCGACAAACCTGTTTGCCAGCGCGATCAGGATGCGGCGTTTTTCCTCCGGTTCGCAAATCTGTTCCATCGCGCCTTCTCCGGCGACTGAAACATAAAGATTCGTTACGCTTCGCATGCCGCCGGAACGCACGATCTCCTTCGGGCCATTGTCACGCTCGGCAAAGAAATAAACGTGCGAATCGCGCGCTAGAATTTCCGCTTTCCGCCCCTCTTTCGCTCCGTGAAAAAAAGCACGGCGCTTCCGTCCGGGCCCGGTTCGGCGAGATAGTTCATGGTTACGCCGTAGGGTTTTCCGGCATCGTTCAAGGCAAGATGTCCGGCAGGCAGAGAACTTAGGATTGCCCAAATGGCATTCGGGTCTTTGAGCTCGCGGTCTGTGCGTCGCATGAGCTTCTGTTCCTTCCGTGATTCGTTGTTCGCACCGAAAAGCAATTACGCGGCATCCTGTTCTGTTCGTATTGTCCTCGGTGGCAGGACGTCTGCCGGTTTTCAGCACAATATACACCCGTATATGCGCGAAATCAAACCGGGAACAGAAAAAAAAGACAAATGCTTTGTTCCACTCGCAAAACATCCAATCGTGCCAGAGCTGTGCCAATGCGACAGGTTTTCGCGACATTTTGACACAGTGAGACGCGCCGCGCCATGCCGGAAACATGCCGAAAGCGCCGAACAGCGTTCGCAAGCGACTGTAGTATGAATTATTTTTGAGAACCGCAAAAACTTGGCATCATGTATGCTTATACAAAAGGCGAACGCTCGAACAAAACAACAACCTTTTACAGGAAAGGACAGTCACTATGAGCAAGATTCTCGGTATTGACCTCGGCACCACCAACAGCTGCATGGCCGTCATGGACGGCAACACCTTCAAGATCATCCCCAACGCGGAAGGCGCCAACACGACTCCGTCCGTCGTCGCTTTCACCAAGAACGGCGAACGCCTCGTCGGCCAGACCGCGAAACGTCAGGCCGTGACGAACCCGAAGAACACCATCTTCTCCGTGAAGCGCTTCATGGGCCGCAAGTTCAACGAAGTGCAGGAAGAGATTTCCCGCGTACCTTATAAAGTGGTCGCGAACAACAACGGCGACGCCTGCATCGAGGCGAACGGCAAGACCTACACGCCGCCCGAAATCTCCGCCATGATCCTCCAGAAGCTCAAACAGGACGCGGAAGCGTACCTCGGCGAGAAGATCACGGAAGCCGTCATCACGGTTCCGGCCTATTTCAACGACACGCAGCGCCAGGCCACCAAGGACGCCGGCCGCATCGCCGGTCTCGACGTCAAGCGCATCATCAACGAGCCGACCGCGGCCGCGCTGGCCTACGGCATGGACAAGCAGAAATCCGACGAGCGCATCGCGGTCTACGACCTCGGCGGCGGCACGTTCGACATCTCCATCCTCGAGATCGGCGACGGCGTCTTCGAAGTGAAGGCCACCAACGGCGACACGCACCTGGGCGGCGACGACTTCGACAAGGTCGTCATGGACTGGATCGCCGACGAATTCCAGAAGGAAAACGGCGTCGACCTCCGCAAGGACCCGCAGGCGCTCCAGCGTCTGAAAGAGGCCGCCGAAAAGGCGAAGATCGAACTCTCCTCCAGCATGAGCTCCGACATCAACCTGCCGTTCATCAGCATGAACGCCGACGGCCCGGTGCATCTCCAGATGACGCTTACCCGCGCTCAGCTCGAAAAGCTCACCGACCCGCTGCTCGAACGCTCCAAGGTTCCGTGCAACAACTGCCTGAGCGACTCCGGCCTCGGCAACTCCCAGATCAACGAGGTCATCCTCGTCGGCGGCATGACCCGCATGCCCCGCGTCCAGGACGTCGCCAAGCAGATCTTCAGCAAGGATCCGCACAAGGGCGTGAACCCGGACGAAGTCGTGGCGGCCGGCGCGGCCATCCAGGGCGGCGTGCTCAGCGGCAACGCCAGCCTCGGCGACGTGGTCCTGCTCGACGTCACCCCGCTTTCCCTCGGCATCGAGACCCTCGGCGGCGTCACCACCCGCCTGATCGAACGCAACACCACGATCCCGACCCGCAAGAGCCAGATCTTCTCCACCGCCGCTGACAACCAGCCCTCCGTCGACATCCACGTGCTCCAGGGCGAACGCGATATGGCCAAGGACAACAAGACTATCGGACGGTTCCGCCTGGACGGCATCGCTCCCGCGCCCCGCGGCGTTCCGCAGATCGAAGTCTCCTTCGACATCGACGCGAACGGCATCCTGAACGTGACCGCGAAGGACATGGGAACCGGCAAGGAGCAGAAGATCACGATCACCGCCAGCAGCGGACTCTCCGAACAGGACATCCAGCGCATGGTCAACGACGCCAAGGCGCACGAGGCCGAAGACAAGGCCGCCAAGGACAAGATCGAGGTCAAAAACCGCGCAGACTCCCTGGTCTACCAGACTGAAAAACAGCTGAAGGACCTCGGCGACAAGGTTCCGGCCAATGTCAAGCAGCCCGTCGAAGAGCTCATCGAAAAGCTCAAGAAGGACATCGAACGCGACGACACCGAGGCCATGAAGGCCGATTCCAAGGCCCTCGAAGACAAGCTCATGGAGATCGGACAGGCCGTCTACCAGCAGCAACAGGCCGGCGGCGCCGCGGGCGCACAGCCCGGACCCGACGCCTCCGCGCAGGGCGGAAAGAACGACGACGGCGTGGTCGACGCGGAAGTCGTGGACTGACCGGAGATTGAACCGCAGGCACGAAAATCCTGAATCAAATATCCCATAACAACCAATGCACAAGGGCGCCTCTGCAAACCCCAACAAAACGGCGGAGGCCCCCGCGCAACCAAACAAGGAGTCATGCAATCATGGCAAAAACGCAGAAAATCCAGCCCCTGGGCGATCGCGTCCTCGTGGAACCCGTCGAAGAAGTCGAACAGATCAAGGGCGGCATCTACATCCCCGACACGGCCAAGGAAAAACCCATGTCCGCAAAGGTCATCGCGCTCGGCACCGGCAAGCTTAACGACGACGGCACCCGTTCCAAATTCGACGTCAAGGTCGGCGACGTGGTCCTGACCAGCAAATACGGCGGAACCGAGATCAAGCTCAACGACAAGGAATACAAGATCCTCAGCTCCAGCGACATCCTCGCCATCGTCGGCTGACACCCCACCCCACTTTTTAACCGCTACATCATCACAGGAGATTTTATATCATGGCTGCTAAACAACTGCTTTTCAACGACGAAGCACGTCGTCAGCTTCTTTCCGGCGTCGAACAGCTCTCCGCCGCCGTCAAGGCCACGCTCGGCCCCCGCGGCCGCAACGTCGTCCTCGACAAGAAATTCGGCTCCCCGCTGATCACCAAGGACGGCGTCAGCGTCGCCAAGGAGATCGAACTTCAGAACCCCTTCCAGAACATGGGCGCCCAGATGGTCCGTGAAGTCGCCAGCAAGACCAGCGACATCGCGGGCGACGGCACCACCACCGCCACCGTCCTCGCCGAGGCCATCTTCAAGCAGGGCCTGAAGAACGTCACCGCCGGCGCGAACCCGATGAGCCTGAAGCGCGGCATCGACAAGGCCGTCGAAGCCATCGTCGCCAAGCTCGACACCATCAAGAAGGACGTCAGCGAGAGCGAACAGGTCGCCCAGGTCGCCACCATCTCCGCCAACGGCGATTCCGAGATCGGCAAGATCATCGCCAACGCCATGGACAAGGTCGGCAAGGACGGCACCATCACCGTCGAAGAGGCCAAGACCATCGAGACCACCCTCGACGTCGTCGAAGGCATGCAGTTCGACAAGGGCTACCTCTCCCCCTATTTCGTGAACAACGCCGAAGAGATGACCTGCTCCCTCGAGGACGCCTACATCCTCATCAACGAGAAGAAGATCTCCAACCTCAACGACATGCTCCCCGTGCTCCAGGCCGTCGCCAAGACCGGCAAGCCCCTGCTCATCATCGCCGAGGACGTCGAGGGCGAGGCGCTCGCCACGCTCGTCATCAACAAGATGCGCGGCACCCTGAACGTCTGCGCCGTGAAGGCCCCCGGATTCGGCGACCGCCGCAAAGCCATGCTCGAAGACATCGCCATCCTCACCGGCGGCACCCTGATCTCCGAAGACCTCGGCATCAAGCTCGACACCGTCGGCCTCGACAAGCTCGGCAAGGCCAAACGCATCACGATCGAGAAGGAAAACACCACGATCGTCGAAGGCGCCGGCAAGCAGTCCGACATCCTCGCACGCATCAACCAGATCCGCAAGCAGATCGAGGAGACCACCAGCGATTACGACCGTGAAAAGCTCCAGGAACGCCTCGCCAAGCTCTCCGGCGGCGTCGCCGTCATCAACGTCGGCGCGGCCACCGAGACCGAGATGAAGGAGAAGAAGGCCCGCGTCGAAGACGCCCTCCACGCCACCCGTGCGGCCGTGGAAGAAGGCATCGTTCCCGGCGGCGGCGTCGCGCTCCTCCGCGCGGTCAAGGCCCTCGATTCCCTGAAGCTCCAGGGCGACGAGGCCGTCGGCGCCGACATCGTCCGCCGTGCCGTCGAGGAACCCCTCCGCACCCTCGCCTCCAACGGCGGCTTCGAGGGCAGCGTGATGGTCAACAAGGTCCTCGCGGGCAAGGGCGCCGAAGGCTACGACATCGCCACCGGCGAATACGTCGACCTCCTGAAGGCCGGCATCATCGACCCGAAGAAGGTTACGCGCAGCGCCCTCCAGAACGCCGCGTCCATCTCCGGTCTCCTCCTCACCACCGAATGCCTCATCACCGAGATCCCCGAGAAGGAAAAACCCGCGGTCCCCGGTGACGGCGGCATGGGCGGCATGGGCGGAATGGGCGGCATGATGTAATTCATCCTGCATCCCCCCCTCGTTCCCAAACGAACAAATTGGGCGGGCGTCTGTTTCTTGGTTGGACAGACGTCCGCCTTTTTCATGCCTTTTGGGGGCATCAGAAGTAAGTTGATATCCTTTATCCCCCCATCCCTCTGCCGTTCGCGCCTCGCGGTAATAATCTGTCGAGCGCAAGCGAGTTTTCCGAGGAGCGAAGCGACCCCCCAAAACGCAAAACACACGGGCGGGCGTCTGTTTCTTGGTTGGACAGACGTCCGCCTTTTTCGTGCCCGTTTCCTTTAACACCCTTTGTGCCACTACCTAAAATGGCTTCATGACTTACTTAAAAAACACGCGTTTTTCGACCAAAAAGGGTTGAAGTTCTGCATGCTAAAACTTATTGTCTTTCCCACGCTGGAACAAGAGCCCACATTCCTGACTTTGAGTAAGGATGATCCATTCTCCCAATTTTCAACTCATTAAGAATAGCTATGGCAACAAAAGCATTATATGATCCTATCGGAAAATCCGAAGGAAAGCTGATTTGCAAATTGCGTTCAGATACGATTTCCTGTTGCCGGAACAGTTCTACCGCTTTCATAATAGAATCTATTTCAATACAGTACCGTTCTCTTTGACATGTATAATAAATCTTGTTGGTTTCATGTCCTTTTATGTAAATGTGTTCTTCAGCAGAATAAGGAAACATATAATGCGATGACATATATACAACAATCATCCTACGCAGTTCCTTATTGGATGGAAGAACTATCAGAACTTTGGTTGAGGAGAGATGCTCTTCTTCAGAAAATAGATACTCTGTATCCGCCACTTCATAGGGTATACCCGCAAAAGTTTTTAAGATATGCTCAAAAATTATTTTTGCTCCCAGCGTCGGAACAGCCATTCCTATTTGTTTCCGGACCTTTTCCGTAGTGCCTTTGAAAACGAAATCGTCTGGGAACGTCTGTATTCTCGCTTTTTCTCTATTTGATAAAGATCTGTGTTCACACCAGTGATAAACATGTGTTCCGCCGCCGCCACTCCCGGTAATCGTGTATGCTGGGCGGTTCGCTTGGAGACGCTTATAAATGTGGCTCATTTTCGCACGTTTGCAATGTAACATGGATTGTTCAATCATCTCTTTTATTTCTGAATCAGTTTTATTCGAAAACTCAGATTCATACCATGAAACTTTTTGGAGAACACTACGGCGATCTTGTTCAGACATAGCCAGCAATTCTTCTAAAAACCAAGCATTTTTCCAGGGAGGAGTCAGCTTCAGACGATTAACGACTGTTGCATCCATGCGCTGATGCTCCATATTTGCAGCGTTCTCTGGAATATTACGCAAAGCTTCTTCCGCAGTTTTATACTGGCTGGGATCCGGTGTTGTCTGACGGGGAACTTGAAATTTTAAGCCTAAATCTGATCTGATTCCGACAATAATAAATCTGTGGCGATACTGTGGTACGCCATATTCCTCAAAACGATACAAATTTGCTGTGATAGTATAGCCCATGCCTGCATGCTTCAGATCTTTCAGTATTTTCTGAAAAGCTTTTCCTCCATCTGCAGAATTGATTCCACTAACGTTTTCTGCAACAAACCAAAGAGGATTTGTCTGTTCTATGACACGGACTCCGGCCCGATACAAAGACCCATATTTTCCCCCCAATCCGGTTTGGTCTCCAACGAGACTGAAATCATTGCAGGGAAACCCGAAAGCTAAAGCATTGATATCCTTTTGTTCGGGAGTCATATTCTCCACGAACTCCGTAGCATCGACACAAATACCTTCGCCGCCGAAACGTGCGGCTACATTGTCCTGGTATGTTCTAATCGCATCCGGATCCTTGTCAACTCCCCAAACATGTCTTATGTTGTAAACTGTGCCGTCAACCCCTCTGATCGGATGTTCCCCAGCCAGTCCTGCCCCAAGTGCCATTCCTCCGGGACCGCAAAAAAGCTCTCCAAGCCGGAACATATTATCCTCGCAGCATGCTTCTTATGAAAGCATCTATTTTATTTCTCAGAACAGTCTTATTCATCGTATCCAGGAAATACGTTCCACCAAGACGATTGATATACTTTCCAAGTTCTTGAATGACTATGCGTCCACCGTGTTCTCGAATTTCCGACATATAAACAGCCAACACTTCAAGACAAATTCTCAACACTTGCGAGCTCTTTCCAAAAGTGCGTTCCAGCAAAGCCGCCTGTGTGTCCTGATACTCCAAAAGCGTTTTGGTTAAAGCAAAGGGATCCTGCGTATTGTGTGGATCATACGTCAAGTTACCAAACCACCACAGTCTCGCAATTCCGTTTCGGATTAAGGATCGGCTGTTTCCTTCGGAAGAAAGAAAAAAACGGTCCTTTATGATCTCTTCATTCATATTGTCTCTTCCCCAGCGGACACGCATATAATTCCAAAACTCCACGTGCGTCAAATGGGTCCAAAGCCTTTGGTCCATTGCCTGTTCCACAGTTAAAACTCTTAAGGCTTGATATAATGTCTTGACATTTTCAAAATCAAACTCAGGTTTTGGAGATTCTACCAATTTTGGAAGAGAGACTTCAATATTTGTTTCCGCATCATAGCGTTCACTAAAAAAAGACTCAATCCATGAAGATTCATTTGAATAATAAGAAATGCTTTCCGCGATCTTGCTACGAAGAAGATCATGGGATGTGGTTAAAAAATATTTTAATTTCATTCATCTTCTCCTTCATTTGAATTCTGCCATTGATTCATGACCTCATCAATACATCGGGTTATTGGCGCATCAAGCAACTTTTGGGCTAAGACAAAAGGATGCTGTGTATCACGAATATCCCTTATTATGATGTTCAGATTCTCCGCTCTTGCTTTAATCGCGCGGAACCACCGATAAAGGATATACTCTTCTTCATAATGCTCGGGCTCTCTTTGCCATTCGCTTATGATTGAAACCAAAATCGGAAGGAAGATTGTATTCTCAAGAGTCTTTGTAGCTCTACGAGCCCTTTTTAGGGCCATATAATCTTTAAAGACTGGTTCCGGAACACCAACTTTAATCTTGTCACACGTCAAATCAACAGTAAACGGAGCAACTCGCGGCAGACTTTTATCCTCGTTAATTGATATAATAGAGTCAATTTTTCGGAGCGAATCATACTTTTTCTCGGCAAAAGCCAAAAACGTATCCGAAACAGCTAAAATATCCCCACAGACTATATTAAAAACAGTATCGCCATAGTCTGAATGCTGAGAACCATTACGATAATCTAAGTGTTCTGTAGCAGAAATGATGAGAGTTAAATCAACGCGGCCAGACAAATCCTCGTCTGGGATCGCAACTTCGTCTTCGAACGATTTAAGCTCAACCGCATTGCGATAGAAATTAGTTGTACAATAAATAAATAAAAAGATTTTCGCTTTCCCATTTTCAATAAGATTATTGATCGTCTCATTTTCCAATGTGGCATGAATATCTATCACATACATGTCCGCTTCATTTCTGATATTTGGACATTCAAACGTGAAGATACCCGAAATATCATCATAACCGGGACGCAGGACAGGATGAAGATAAGATTTATCAATTAAATTCATAACCAATCACCTCTACTGAAAAATATTCGTGATCTCGCGTTTTAACATAGATTCTGAAAGCTGTATTAGAAGGAATTGAAACCTGTTCGATCTTTCCATTTTGCACGGAAAGTTCCGAATTATCAGTTCTCGCCGCTGTTATCTCAAGATCTTCAGAATCCTCTTCCCCCGAAGCCAGCAATGACAGGTCTCCATGAAAGTCTTTCTGTGATTTTAGAATCAGAATATACTCGTTATCCTGCACAAATCCTCGTGTGACGAATCTGATTCTTCTGGCGCTGCCGCTTTTCTTGCCTTCGAATGATCCACCGTCTTCTCCGTTTGGAACAGGATTTTTTCGGTTTTCTCCGCTTTGTTCGTTATGTTTTTGAGGAGCCTTAACAACACGGTTGCCTTCCCCGTTTCCTTCGTCCTCTTCAGATTCATCAAAAGTAGCTGGGGGAGGGACATCGGTATATCGTTTTTGTTTTACTGTTGCAACCTTAGAAACCACAATGCTTTGGGGAGTAGAAGAAAAAGCATTATGATTATTCTCTGTTTCTTCTCCATTACTCCCGTCTTCAGGAGGTACACCGTCTATAGGAGGATCGGGTTCATTAAAAAATCTTCCGGCATCTTCTAGGTCGGTTTCTTCTGTGTAAGTCTTCCTTGCTTGCTCAAGTATTTTGTTTTTGATCCAATTCCGAAAATCTCTAAGGATCATCTTTCGCCCGTTTTCAGACAACGTATTATCGTCTCCGTTCGATCTTCTGTAATCCCATGTATTATGTTCCGGCGGCTCCATATTCTTTAGGATTCTGTTTCCTTCTGGTGAGAGACAAGAAAAGAGACCGATGAAACCGGTACCGGGTAATCCCCACCTACTGGAAATAGACTGTATTCTCATTCTGCTCGCCCGCGTACATACAAGTTCCTGTCTAGCATCGTCGGTTAATATAAAAAAGAGTTCACACTCCCCCAAACTGCCAACCTTTTCCTGTGTATATACTTTATCAGAACTTTCCATACACTGCATAAACATTTTCAGGCCTTCATCTTTCGCCATATGTTCTGCCAAGTTGTCTTTTGTAATACCTTCATTGCCGATAACAAAACAAATTTTCCCGAAATAAACAGCTGGCCAGAAGTTTTCCAAAACTGCATGTTTTAATTTTGCCTGCATCGTTATCAGGTCAGAGCCTTCCATATAACTGAAAGCCAACACAAAAATTGATGTTCCAGATTCTTCCCGGCAAAACAGTTTAGGAATTCTTTCGCGGTCACGGATGCTCAGAATTTCAGTTCCGTCTTCCTCGATATCTCCATAATATCCGATTCCCTGAGTCTCTTTCCCCTCCTGGTCCAGGTGAGTCATGTTATAACAAACACCGCGGAAAGCATAATCTCCTTCTGGTGTAAGCGAAGAATAAAACACCGTTCGCCACGCAGAAACGGCAAATGGTGCACTTTTCCCAATACCGAATCCTCCAGCATTTTCAACACTTTTATTGCATTCCCCTGCTGACATCACCAGCGCATGCCACGCTCTTCCTCGTTCTTTATCCGCTCCGTGAAGTCCAGTGGTATTGTAGTCGGAAATCTCAAGAACTGGAATTTTCTCCTGATCAAAAAACTCAAGTGCTTGGTTACTGAATTTGTACTCCTGTGAGTCTTTATGATTCCAATACTCTTTGCAATGGATAAACGCCTCACGAAGATCATTAATTCCCGGGATGTCATCTTTTGGAATCTCGTGAAACCTGAAAACCAGTTTAGCCGGAGCCTCTCCAATTCTAGCATCCAAGGAATTCTGAGCACATTCCCTTGCCAGTTTGCCCCATGGATCAGATTTGAATGTTTCGATCCCGGCATTATTTAAACCGGAACTGCAACCGCCATTGAGACGAGGGAATTTAAAACAAGCATTACCCATAATCAAGGCCCTTTCAATGTTCTGTCCTCTAGAAATGGACTGCTTTCCAGTTGAATTAATTGTTTTTTATGAATACTATAGCAGGCTTTATCTAGTTGTCAAGTCAGATTCCAACAAAAAGATTTACAAGGATGTCTGTTCGGGATATATAAGTGAGATAAATTAGATTGAAAAGATGACCGATGAATGTCCCTTCGGGGGTCGATACGCTCCTCGGCTCGCTTGCGCTCGACGACAGATTAACTGACCGCGAGACGCGAACGACACGGACTGTTTGAAGCTCATTTGACCGCGAGACGCGGAAGGACAAGTCCTTCACTGCGGTTGTGCTTGGCTCCGCTCAAGCACGTAGGACGCGTCCGAGGCGCGAACGGCGGAGTTCTTTATTGAGAATGAGGAGACTTGTTTCCCTCATTGTCGCCTGTCATGCGCTGGCAGGGGGAATCAGGCCTCGCTTTCGCGGAGGATGCAGATGTCGGGGAGGTTCCGGTAGAGCTCGTCGGAGTCCATGCCGTAGCCGACGAGGAATTCCGCGGGGGCGCGGAACCCGTACCAGTCGGCCTTCGCCTTCTTCCGTTCGGGCGGGATCGCCTTGTCGATCAGGACGCATGTGCGGCAGGAGAGCGCGTTGTCCGCCAGGACGTGTTTCCGAATCTCGGCGAGCGTGAAGCCGGTGTCGAGGATGTCGTCGATCAGGAGGACATGGCGGCCCTGCACTTCAAGTTTCAGCTTGCCGCGTATTTTGAGTTCTCCGCTGGAAAGATGGTGCAGATAGGAGCCGGCGGGGAGCGAGTCGATGCGGACCGGCATCTTAATGGCGCGCAGCAGGTCGGCGGCGAAGAAGAGTCCTCCGTTCATCACGATGATGGCGACGAGTTCCTTCCCTTCGTAGGTGCGGGAGATGTCGGCTGCGAGTTCGTAGACGCGGCGGCTGATCGCCTGGGCGTCGTACAGGGGGGAGGGGGTAACGGACATCGTAGGGTCAGGCTCCTTTTTCCGCGGCTTTTTTGAGGGTTCCCGTGGTGGAATAACCGGAAACGAACGGGATGAAGCGAATCTCGGACCCGGCTTCGAGCAGCGCGGCGCGTTCGGAGGGATCGAGCGATTCGACCGTGTAGTCGCCGCCCTTCGCGTAGACGTCCGGCTTCAACGCGGCAAGTTCGCGGTCGCAGCGGGAGGAATCGAACACGACCACGCCGTCCACGAACTCCAGGCACGCCAGCAGAAACGCGCGGTCGTTCTCCTGATTGACCGGGCGCGTCGGGCCTTTCAGCGCGCGGACGGATGCGTCACTGTTGACGAGGACGAACAGGCGGTCGGCGAGGGAGCGCGCCCGCATGAGGTATTCGGCGTGGCCGCGGTGGAGCAGATCGAAACAGCCGTTGGTGACCGCGAGCTTGCGCCCCGCGGCGGCGAGCTTCAGACGGGCCTCGACGGCCTGTTCCAGCGTCATGACTTTTGCATGGGGATCGTTCAATTCATTCACCTCTTTCACCGGAAAGAGTTTTGTGGGCGGGCATGTAGACGGTGTCTTCGACCCGGGTTCCCTTGATGCCGAAGAGCCAGTGGGCGGCGTTTTCGAGCGAGCCGAGGTTGTGGTCGCGGAGCGTATTCGATGTGCCGGCGTCGCCGGAAGCCAGACTCGCGGCGTTCACGAACAGATTGGAGTCCTGCAGCGCGGAGAAATCGCTGTCAAGCGAGGAGGCGGACGGCGGATTCGAAAGCATCACATGACCGGTGTTGTCGGCAAGCTGGCGCATGAACAGCGCGCCGTCGCCCGCGGAACCCGTCACGGCGCGGTCGTCGGTGGTGAACGGTATCTCGTCCTCGCCGTAGTCCCAGTAGCGGATGCTCTCGCCACCCTGGGAGGAAATGCCTCCCGAACTCTTCATGTCGGCCTCCTCGCGGGCGCGGATGAGCGTTGAAACGCGGTCCGTACCGAGCGCGGCGACCAGCAGGAATCCGACGAACGCGGCCAGGATCGCGACGAGCGAGACCGCCAGCTCGGCGAAAGCCTGACCGGATTCGCCGCGCCGCAGTCCGCGCCGTATGATTCCGACCGTGCGGAAGTTCATTTTCCGGACTCCTTGTCCTTGGCTTTGTCCTTGTCCGCGTCGTCCGCCGGAGCGGAAGCCGCGGGCTTTTCGTCGTCTTTCGAGAGGAAGAGATCAAGAGGCGCCTTGGCCTCCTCCACGCGTCCGGCGTCGCGCTTGTCGAACTCGACGCGGGTGCGCCAGTCCTGACCGAACAGGAAAAGCTCCTGCACGACGTAGAAATCGTTTTCCTTCTTCACGCCGCCGAGCTCGAGCTCGCGGTACGGCTTGGTCTTTTCGTCCGGGAGCGAGCGGAACCAGTGCGCCTTCAGCGGGAAGAAATACTCCTTGCTCAGCCAGACGCGCACATAGTCGTTCTCGCCGCCTTTCAGCACGAACACGCGGCAGTCGATCATCTTCACGCTCTCCGGCTTCTCCTCGCGCACCAGGTCGCGGTAGAGGAACCCGAGCGTGAGGTCGGACGGCATGATGCCGTAAAGGGAGAGACGCGTCCTGTCCTTGTCCGGAACGTCGGTCTCCTGCGTGAAGACGGGCGGCGTGTCGAACGTCTGGCCCATCTCGTAATATTCGTTCCCGGCGAACACGAGCTGCGCGATCACGCGTTTCGGGGTGAAACGGATTCCGACGCGGATCGTGTCCCTGACCGCGCTGGCCCCGCTGCGGCGGTGCGTGGCCGTGCCCTCCATCTTCGCCCAGGATTCGCCGGCGGGCGCGCGGCGCGCCATGCGGAGGAACGCCTCGGCGGATATTTTGGAGGGATCCTGCTCCTGCGCTTCGGGGAAGAGCGCCTGAAGGACTTCTTTCGGAAGCTCCTTCGGCGGCTCCTGGTCTTTCTGCGGCGCGGCTTCATCGGCGGCATGCGCGAACGAAGCGCCCGCCAGGCAAAGCAGGAAACAAAGCATCAATCGGGGGGAAACATGTTTTTTCATGGTCATTTTCCTTTCTTTGCTGAGGCGACGCTTTTCTTGCGCGGCGTTTTCTTCACCGGGGCGGACGTTTTTTTCTCCTGAACGGCGGCAGATGCCACCTTGACCCGGAGTTTCAGCGGTTTCGAAGGACGGAAACCTTTCGACGCGGCCTTGCGGACGGTCTTTTTGGCGGTAGAAACGGGAACAGACACTTCCTCCTTCACCGGGAATTTCAGCGTAATCTCCGGCGAGTCTCCGGTTTCTTCCGAGGTTGATATCCTTACGTCGAGATGAAGCTTTTCCGCCGCCTTGAACGACCTGGCAGGCGCCGGCTTCCGAGGTTCCGGCACGGAATGCGGCTCGGGCGCTTTGAGCGGAACCTGCCCGACCGTGAACGAAGCGTTCTGGAACTTCCCGTAGTTTATGATCAGCGTCGGCTTTTTGAACTCGAACTGCGGCGCGGGATGATGTTCCGGCTTCTTTTCCGGTTCCGGCGCAGGCGCGGGTTCCGGCTTTTTCGCCCCGGGAACAGCGGGCTTGTCTTCCGGTTTCGCATCGGCGGATTCGGCGGGCTTGTCTTCCGGTTTCTTTTCCGCTTCCGGCGCCGGCTTCTGCGCTTCCGGCTTTTTCGCCTCGTCGGAAACGGGTTCCGGCTTCTTTTCAGCGGCAACGGTTTCCGGCGTTTTCTCCACAGGTTCAGCGGACTTTTTCTCTTGAGCAGGCTTTTCTCCGGCGGAGGTAGCGGAATCAACCTTCTGTTCCGGCTTCGCTTCGGGATCGACCTGCTGGAAGAGGCAGTCGTCGTAAACGTAGAACTCGTCCTTCGTCTTTTCGCCGCGTTTCGGAACGTAAGGCCTGACATTCTTCGGCATGGCGAGCTTCAGGACTTCGTCGATGGAGCGGACGAAATGGAACGCGATCCTGCTGCGGACTTCCTGGGGAACGTCCGCCATATCCTTTTCGTTGTCGGCGGGCATCACGACGTCGCGGATCCCGGCTCGGAGCGCGGCGATCACTTTCTCGCGGACGCCGCCGATGGGCGTGACTTTCCCACTGAGGGTGATCTCGCCTGTCATGGAGAGGCGCGGCCGCACAGGCCTGTCCGTAAGGAGCGAGACGATGGCCGTGGCGAGCGTGACGCCGGCGGAGGGGCCGTCCTTCGGCGTGGCGCCGTCCGGCACATGGATATGGAAATCATTCTCCTTGAACACTTTCTGGTTGATTCCGAGCTGTTTGGCATGTCCGCGGACATAGCTGAACGCCGCCAGCGCGCTTTCCTTCATGACGTCGCCGAGCGACCCGGTGAGTTTGAGTTCTCCCCGTCCGGGCATTTTCGCGGCTTCGACTTCCAGCGTCGTACCGCCGCAGCTGGTCCAGGCCATGCCGGTCACAATGCCGACGCGCGGCAGATTCTCGCTTTCGTCGCTGGTGAACTTGCGCGGGCCGAGGAGTTCGCGGACCAGCTTGTCGTCCACGACGACCGGCTTTTCGGGCGGCTGCCCGCCGTTTCGCTCCACGAACCTGCGGACGAGCTTGCGGCAGACCGAGGCGATCGTGCGTTCCAGGCTGCGGACGCCGGCCTCCATGGTGTAGTGTTCGATGATCTCGAACGCCGCGCTGCGCTTGAACCGCACGAACGAGTTGTTCAGGCCGTTTTCCGCCATCTGGCGCGGGATCAGGTAGCGCCTGGCGATCTGTTCTTTTTCGAGCGCGGTATAACCGGGCAGACGGATGATCTCCATGCGGTCGAGCAGCGGGCGTGGGATGGTCTCCAGCATGTTCGCGGTCGCGATGAACATCACCTTGCTGAGATCGTAGTCCACCTCGAGATAATGGTCGTTGAACGCCTTGTTCTGCTCGGGATCGAGCACTTCGAGCAGAGCGGACGCCGGATCGCCCTTGTAGTCGCTGCCGAGCTTGTCGAGTTCGTCCAGCATGAACACAGGATTGACCGTTCCGGCGCGCTTCATGCCCTGGATGATGCGTCCGGGGAGCGCGCCGATGTAGGTGCGGCGATGTCCGCGGATCTCGGCCTCGTCGCGGATGCCGCCGAGCGACATGCGGACGAACTTGCGGTTGAGGGAAACGGCGATGGAGCGGCCGAGCGAGGTCTTGCCCACGCCGGGCGGCCCGATGAAGCAGATGATCGGCGACTTGTGGTCTTTCTTGAGCTGGTGGACGGCGAGGAATTCGAGAATGCGCTCCTTCACGTCCTTGAGCCCGTAGTGGTCGGCGTCGAGCACGGACGCCGCGACCTGAACGTTCGCGCGCTCCTCAGAGGCCTCCGTCCAGGGGAGACTGAGCAGCCAGTCGATGTAGGTGTAGGAGATGTTGTACTCGGGCGAGGACGGCGGCACCATGTTGAGCCGTTCGATCTCCTTCGTCACGACCTTGTACGGCGCTTCGGGCAGATGCGCCTTCTCGACGCGTTCCGTGATCGCGACGACGTCCGGGTTGCGGTTGTCCTCGCCAAGCTCCTCGCGGATCTGCTTGAGCTGCTCCCGCAGGAAAAATTCGCGCTGTTGCTTCGACATGGCGTCGTGGACCTGGCTCTGGATTTCGGAACCGAGGCGCAGCACCTCCAGTTCGCGGTTGAGCAGGATCGTCAGGAAATGCAGACGGTCCTGCAGTTTCAGCGTATTGAGCAGGACGACCTTCTCCGCGAAGGAGATGTTGAGCGTGTCGGCGATGACGTCCGTGATGCGCGAATTGTCCGTCATGTTAAGGACGGCGATCTTCAGCTCCTCGGGGAAATTCGGCGCAAACGAGATGACTTCCTGGAACTGCTTCGTCGCGTTGCGCACCATCGCAGCGGTCTCCAGCGACATGTCCGGCGCATCCGGGAAACGATGCACCTTCATGACAAGATACGGCTTCCCCGGAACGACCGTCATGAAGCGGCAGCGGGAAATGCCGCGCACCAGCACGCGCACGGTTCCGTCCGGAAATTTCAGCGTCTTCACGATGCGGGCGAGCGCGCCCACGGAGGCGATCCTGCGCTTGTTGAGCAGGAAAGAGCCCGTGGTCAGGTCGAACGCGCGCCCTTTGATAAGGCCGCGCATGGATTCGTCGTCCGGCACCTCGGGGAACAGCGCGATCATGCGGTCGCCGGTCGAAGCCGCGTCCATCAGCGCGATCATCCCGGGATCGTTCAGCACGAGCGGCGTCAGCGCGTGCGGGAACACCACAATGCCGCTCAGGATGAGCGCGGGAGCGTCGACGACGCTGTCCTCCGAAGAGTCGTTTCCGGACGGGCCGTCCTTTTTATCGCCTGAAACGGTTATATTGACCGGGGTGAAGGTCGTCTGGCTCTTCACCTCCTGGAAATCCATATTCTGATTGTCTTTGTCGTCTTTCATTGGCGCCCTTCCTGGCGGACTCTGATGCCCGCCGTTGCATGATACATAATGTAATGCGTCAACGCGCGTTTGGCAAGTGCAAAAAACGTTTTTTGCACCCGCTTTCGCGCTTTTTTCGGGAAAGAGCCATGCTTGCGCCGCAGGAATGGAAAGAAAAAAACGCGCCGCAGCCGCGGAAACCTTGAAAAATCGGATTCCGCATGTACAGTATAGGATTGCCATTTTTCAGTGTTTTCGGAGAACAAAAAAATGCCGAACGAGGAGTCGATCACACGCAGCGCGAAGACCGCCGCCGTGTTCATATGCCTGGCCGCCCTGCTGGTCTGCCCGGGGATGCTCCTCTGCGTGCCGTCGTGGTCGTTCCGGTTCTTCGAGACGGGTATGATCGTCCTCGCGTCTGCCGGAGCCGCCCTGCTCTTTCCGCAGCGCGTCCTATCCGTTTACGACCATCTTCCGCGCGGACTGCTCATCGCGGGCGGGATTCTGCTCGGCATCGGGGTGTGGCACGGACTTCGTCATTCGGGGCGATACAGCGCAGCGGAAACGGGCGAACTCTTCCTCACGGTCGCGATTCCGTTCGCCGTGTGCGTTTTCGCGCGAGAACTCAAACGTCTGTTGCCGTGGTATCTGACGCTCTTCTGGCTGATCGACGTCATCCTCGGATTCGTCCAGTATTACGGTTTGCACTGGTTTCTCTTCGGCCTTCCGGGGAATATCAACTGGAACGCCTCGCTTCTGGCCGTCACCGCGCCGTTCGCGATCCTGGCCGCATGGAAATGGACGCCCTCCGAGGAGGACCGGTCTGCAAACTCCCTCTGGCGCATCGGGTCTCTCCTCCTCATCGCGGGCACAACGCTCTGGCAGATCGCCCTGACGGATTCGCGCGGAACGCTGCTGGGCATCGCGGCCGCCGCTGCGCTGTGGGGGTTCCTGAAGCTGGGGCGCCGCGGACGCCGCCTGACGCTCTTCGCCGCGCTGGCGCTGACGCTAGTCGGTTCCGTCTGGTTCGTCTTCTTCGCCCCGCACGGCCGTCTGTTCGAGGAGCTTTCCCGCGACGAACGCGTCTTCCTGGCGAACACGACCATGAGCATGATCGCGGAACGCCCGGAAATCGGATTCGGCGCACCTTCTTTTGAACAGGAGTATTTGAACTTCCGCCGTCCGGAGTTCTTCTCCATGCGGCACTCCGCGGTGCGCATCGACCATCCGCACAACCACATGCTGTACATCGCGGCGTCGTTCGGCATCCTCGGATTGCTCTGCTGGCTTTATCTTGCGCTGGAACCCATGTTTTTCGCCGCGAAACGCATCGCCGGCGAAACCTGGGTCCGTACGGACGAAAACCTCGGGCCGAATCTGGTGGAGGCCTGGGAATTCCATGACTGCGGAATGGATGATGAAACGAGGCTTTCCCTGCTATGCTTCGCCGGGCTGCTCATCCACGCGCAGTTCGACCTCGTGCTCTTCCGATGGCCGACCAACCTCCTCGCCATGATCTTCCTCGGCATCCTCATCCATGAACGCGAAGGAGCCCCCGCCCCCTTCTGGCGTCCGCCCGTGTTCCTGCGACGGTTCCGCCTGGAGTTTCTGAAGAGAACCGAACGGAACCGTTCCCCCGCGCACAGGACAAGACGCCTGCTCCGGCCCGCACTCTTCGCGCTCGGCCTCGTTCTGCTCGGCGCCGGTCTTGTTTCCGCATTCGGCAACCTGGCTGCGGAATCGCTCGCATGGCACGCGGACAACCTCGCCGAAGCGAGCAGGCACGACGACGCCTCCCGGCTTTACCTCATGGCCGCGTCCATGCCCGGTTCGGGCCTTTCACTCAAATCCCGCGCACTTTACCATGCCTCCCTGCACGACACGGCGCATGCCGCGCGCTACTACGCGATGTTCGCCGCGAGCAGCACGCCGGACTTCGGCTATGTCAACGACTATTTCGCCCGCGCCTGCGTGATCGGCGGGCATCCCGCGGATGCCGTGCCCTTCCTCAAACGTGCCATGGAACTGCGGCCGAGGTCCGTGCTGCCGCTTCTTATGCTTATGGACGTCTATGAACGTCTCGGGAGCCGGGGCGCGGTCGACGCCGTGCGGGAACGCCTCGAACAGCTCATGGAGTATCGGCGTCTCGCACCGGAAGACCTCGAAACCATCTACAAGAATCAGGAACTGGATCTGCACACATGGTTCAAACGCGATCCGGTCCTTATGAAGGAAAGCAACTTATGACAAATGAACTCAGCGGCATGACGCTCGTTGCCGGATGCGGGGTCAGCGGACGCGCCGCAGCCCGCCTTGCAGCCCGCCTCGGCATTCCGTTTGCATTGCTCGACGAACAGGACAACGAATCCTTGCGGACGTTTGCCGCATCCCTCCCGAAACGGCCCGAAGCCGTTTACTTCGGATTCCGGGCACAGGATGAGCTTCCCCGGTTCGAACGCACCGTGCTCAGTCCCGGATTTCGTGCCGGAAACCCCGTGCGGGCGAAACTCTCCGAAGTCTCCGGCCGTCTCCTGAGCGAACTTGAATTTGCGCTCGGCGCTTGCGGAAAACCCTTCGTCGGCATCACCGGAACCAATGGCAAGACGACCACAACCGAGCTGACCGCCGCTCTTTTCCGCGCCGTCGGAGTCCGGGCATGCGCCTGCGGCAACAACGGTTACGCCATGAGCGACGCCGCGATCGACTGCCTCGACGGGAAACTCGACCTTCCGGTCGTCGAGATCAGTTCCTTCCAGCTCGAAATCATGCCTGTGCCGCATCCCGTCGCCGCGGCGGTCCTGAACCTGGCGTCCGACCACATCGACCGTCACGGCAGCATGGACGCCTATGCAGCCGCGAAATTCAAACTCCTCGGCGATCCCGCAGCCGTCTGCGTGGTGAACTCGCTCATTCTGAATCGCTTCAACCCCGCCGGACCCGAACAAAAACTCTATACGTTTTCGGCGAATCGGCCAGCTGATTTCACGGTGCAAAGTGGTTCTTTGAGCTTCCACGGACGTTCCATCATCTCTGTTGATTCTCTTGCGCTGAAAGGCGTCCACAATCAGGAAAACGCGCTTGCCGCGCTTGCGATTCTGGCATCGGTTCAGGGAGAGGACGCCGTGTTCGGTCCGGCCGCAACGGACGCTCTTTCGAAGTTCGAGTCAGGAGCGCACAGGCTGGAACATTTTCTGACCGCGGACGGCGTACGGTACATCAACGACTCGAAGGCGACCAATCCGCACGCGGTGAACGCCGCCCTTGCAGCGGTCGGAGGAGACCGGAACGTGATCATCCTGCTCGGCGGACTGGACAAGGCGATGGATTTCGAGGAACTTGCGCCGAGCCTGAAATGCCTGAAACACGCCGTCGTCTTCGGATCGTGCGGGCAGAAGATCGCCGCATATCTCGAAAAGAACGCCATGCCGTTCTCCATGTGCGACACGTTCCCGGACGCCGTCGAAGAAGCCGTCTCCCGCGCGTCTTCCGGCGACGTCGTCCTGCTGTCGCCCGCCACCGCCAGCATGGACATGTTCCGCGATTACAAGGACCGCGGCGACCAGTTCAAGTCTTTGTGCCGGAAATTTGCGGCGCATGGAAACGTCGACATGGAACAAACCGCGAAATGACGTGTCTAAAGCTTCTGATGCAGGACTTCTCCGCTGTCTTCGCGCAGGCTTTTTCCCATCGGGAACAGGCCGGGCGGCTCCGGCGGCGCGGCCCGGCATCGAATCCTCTGAAACACAAATAACGGAGCGGCGGAAACCGCCCGAAGGAAGCGCAGCGTCATGTCATTTCTCAGCGGCAGCACATTATGGAATCTACTGTGGATCATACCTCTGATCCTTGTTCTGGCCATCGCGGGCGGCGTCCGCCGCAACAGGCTCATGCTGAAAATGTTCGGCACGGACGAACGCGCGGCCCGGTTTTCCAACGCATCCTCCGGAAAACGCGTCTTCCGCATCGTCCTGCTTTCGCTCGCCGCGCTGTTTCTGGCCGTCGCCGCCGCCCGCCCGTCCTGGGGCAAACAGGTCATGCAGGACTCCACGACCGGACGCGACCTGCTCGTGCTGTTCGACGTCTCGAAAAGCATGCTCTCCGACGACGTGAAGCCGAGCCGCATGGACCATGCGAAATGGCTCGTGCGCGAAATCGTCAAGAAGAATCCGGGCGACCGGTTCGGGCTCGTCGCGTTCGCGGGCGAATCCTTTCTGATCTGCCCGCTGACCGTGGACCGGGCGAGCTTCATCCAGCTTGTCGACGATCTCGACACCGACACGATCCCGATCGGCGGAACGAACGTCCAGCTCGCGCTTGAGGACGCGGTCAAGGCGTTCGAGGGGGCGCAGGGCACGCACAAGGCCGTCATCCTCGTGACGGACGGCGACGAACTGACGGGTCGCGGCGCATCCGTCGTCGGCGACCTCGCCAAGTCGCAGATTCCGATCTTCGCGGTCGGGGTCGGCGATCCGTCGAACCCCGCGGTCATCCGCGTCAAGGACGAGGACGGCAAACTCCGCGTCCTCACGGACCGCGACGGCAATCCGGTCAAAAGCCCGCTCAACGAACCGCAGCTGACCGAACTCGCCCGCCGCACAGGCGGCCTCTATGTCCGCTCGACCGCCGCATATAGCGGCATCGATGAACTCGAATCGCGCATCAGAATGCTCGACCGGAAGGAAAGCGAAAACGCCGTCTCCACGTTCCGCCCCATCGAAAGACCCGCGTATCCGCTCGCCGCCGCGATTGTTCTTCTTGTTCTTTTCTTCTGCGTCTCCGAAACGCGACCCCGTTCCGTTCAGTTCCTTCTTGCGCTCGCCGCGCTCCTTCTGTTCGCCGCGCCGACGGAATCCCGCGCGCAAAACGCCCCGGCAAACGCGAAAGATCAGCGGACGCAGGCCGTCGCCGCGGAGCCAGCCGCGGAACAGCCCGCGCCGGAGTCCGTCAGATCGGCCTCCGAACTTTACAACAGCGGACTGGAACAGCAGCAGATCGAGCATGACGACGAAAAAGCCCGAACGTTCTACGAACGCGCCATCGCCGCGGCCGAAAAGGAGCCGCTCGTACGCGCATCGTCGTACCAGAACATCGGCGTGATCTCCCATCTTGACGCGCGGTCAAGCCTCCAGAACGCCGCGGAGAAGCTTCAGGCCCAGGACCTCAATTCCGCCGGAAAGGCGGTCGACGAAGCCATCGTAAAAATGAACAAGACCGAGGAGCTTTACCGCGAAAGCATGCGTTCCGCCGCAGGCGACGCATCCGTCATCCGCAACCAGCGGATCCTTCTGGCCGACCGGAAACAGGCCCAGGAGATGAAAAAACAGATTGAGGACCTGAAAAAGCTCATGGAGCAGGCGCGTCAGCAGACGCAGGAGGCGCATGACCAGCAGCAGAGGGAAAACCAGCAGAATAATCAGGATCAGCAACAGCAGGACCGGCAGCAGCAGGACCAGCAGAATAATCAGGATCAGCAACAGCAGGACCAGCAGAATAATCAGGATCAGCAACAGCAGGACCGTCAACAGCAGGACCAGCAGAATAATCAGGATCAGCAACAGCAGGACCAGCAGCAGTCCGGCGAACAGGATCGGCAGTCTTCCCAGGATCGGCAATCCGAAGGTCAACAGCAGGATCAGCAGGACCGGCAGCAGTCCGCGCAGGACAAAAGCCGTCAGGCGGAGGAAACAGTCTCCGATTTGGAACAGAAGGCGTCCGAAATGAATCAGGAAAGTCAGAAACAGGCGGCCCAGCAGGCGCGCGAGGAGATTCGAAAGGCCCGGGAGGAACAGCGCCAGGGCAACGGCGAAAAGGCCGAGGAACACCTGAAAAACGCGCTCGATACGCTGAATCGGAACCAGCAGGATCAGGATTCCGATGAAAAGGACAGTCAGGACAAACAGCAGCAGTCCGGCGATCAGGACAAAGAGGACGAACAGGAGGGCAAACAGGGCGAACGGCAACAGCAAGCCCTTCCGCATCAGGAGGATATGCAGGACGCCCGGGAAGAACAGGGCGACATGGACAAACAGCAGGCCGAGGCCATTCTCAATATGATGTCGAAAGACGAACTTGACTTCAAGGACGCCAACCAGATGCGCCGACCGGCCGGCTTGAACAACCGTGTGGAAAAGGACTGGTAAAACCTATGCCGAACAGAACAACGCTTCCCCGATTCATCGCTTTCCTGCTCTTTCTCTTCGCAATCGCCGTGCCGGCGGCCGACCTGAAAGTCTCCGTCCAGCCGCGCAACATCACAGTCGGCATGCGCGGATACGTCGAAATCTCCGCCGAAAACGTAAGCCGGCTTCAGGTCAACCGGATGCCGGACCGCGTCTCCGGACTTGAATGGAACAGCGGCGTTTCCAGCGGGTCCAGCATGTCGATCATCAACGGCGTGACCACTTCGAGATACACGCTCCGCATACCGTTCACCGCCCGCGAGGAGGGAGAATTCACGATCCCGTCGTTCGACGTCGTCGTGAACGGCAATTCGCGTCAGCCGGAGAAGACGGAGCCTGTCAAGGTCAGGATTTCCGCCATGCCGAAGCTCGACCCGGCCCGCATGAACCCCGACGAACCGCTCTACGCACTCATGACGTTCCCCGGAACGGAAGAGGGAAAAACACCGTCGTTCTGGGTCGGCGAGGAGATTCCTCTTCAGTTCTCCATTTTCGTGCGCACGCCCTACGAACTGCGTCTCGCCAACTATCCCGAGATCAAGACCGCCAACGGCAGGATGTCCATCCGGTTCCACGATTTCCGGAAAATCAACCCGGAAGCGCCGAACTTCGAATCCGTCTCCAGCCACAACCAGCGCCTCGGAAACATCCCCTATACCGTATACGATTTCGACACGAAATTCCGCGCGCTCGCGCCGGGGGAACTCCAGCTCATCGCGGAAGCCCCCGTCGTCCTGCTCGACGAACGCGATTTCTTCTCCGCCTTCACATCGACGCGCCGGACCATCCGCGGCGCATCCCCGTCCATCACAATCAAGCCCCTCCCCGCGGCGCCCGCGGATGCGCCGTTCGCCGGACTGATCGGCAAATGGGAACCGGAGGCCTCCCTCTCGCCCGGTCCGTACCGCATCGGGGAGCCGCTGAGCCTGAAGATCAGCTTCACGGGCGACGGCCAGGCCGAGATGCTGAACATGCCGAAGATCGAACCGGAGCGTTTCCGCGCCTATCCGCCCGAAACGCAGGAAACGCCGTCCGGCGTCTCCGTGAACTGCATCCTCATCCCGCTTGAAGAAGGCGAACAGACGCTTTCCTTCCAATGTTCCACGTTCGACCCGGCATCCGGCAAATATGTTCCGTTCCGTTTCAAGGAGACGATCAATGTCGGCAAGGCCGCGTCCGGCGGCGTCGCCGCGATTCCGGCGGGGGCGGCGGTCGTGAACGCCGATCCCGACCTGACCTCGGGAGCCGGTTCGGCGCCAGCGCCTGAAAGCATCCTGTATCTGCACGACGAGAGCGACGGCGGGCGCGTGGCGATGCCGCTGGCGGCAAACGCCCCCTGGATCTCGCTCGGGCTGCTCCTCGCCGGACTCGTTTTCGCGGGAGGGAGCGCCGCCGTCGCCGTGCGGAGACGCGCCCTCGAATCCGACCCCTCCGCCCGCAGACGCATCGACGCCCGCGCCCGCAGAGGAGCGCTGGCCTCCGCCATCGAAAAGACGCCTCCGCAGGACCTGCCGGACAAAGTCGGCGCCGACCTGACGGCGTTCTTCAACGACATGCTGGATTTGCCGCCGGGAACCGCCCTGGGCGAAACGGCGTTCCGCGTGAAGGAGGCTTCGCCCGAACTCGGCCGCCAGCTCGAAGACCTCGCGAACACCGCGTGGATGCCGTCGCTCCGAAGCGAACTCAACGAGAAATTCCGCAAGCAGCTCGCGTCCGCCGTCCGCAGATTCGGCGCGGCCGCATTCATCCTTGGCGCGCTCTTCCTCGCCCTGCCCGCGTCCGCCGCGGAGGAAACCGCCGCATCGGCGGAACCAACCGCCTCAACGGAAATGGCCGCGACGCTTCCGAAGAACTCGGACGAGGCGAAAACAGCCTACGACGCCGGTCAGTTCCGGCAGGCGCTGGATTACTACGCCTCGAAGATCGATCCCCGGAACGTCTCGCCCGCGCTGCTCTACAACATGGGCAACTGCTTCTACCAGCTCGGCGACTATCCGCGCGCCCTGGTCTGCTACGAACGCGCCCGGCATCTTCAGCCTCGCGATTCGGACATCTCCGGCAATCTGGAGCTGACGCGCCGCAAACTGCTTCTGCCGCCGAAATACCGCGTGGAATCGCCTGCCGATTTCATGCTCGCGGCCCGCGATTTCCTGCGCGTGGACGAATGGCTCGCGGTCTGCGCGTGCGGCCTCACGCTCGTGCTGATCGCCCTCGGAATGTTTTTCCAGCGTCGTTCGAACCTGTGGCGATGGCCGTTCTATGCCGGGATCGCGCTCGTCGCAATCTGCTCCGCCGCGCTCGTCGCGAAAGCGTCCGCCGACGATCCCGCGCGCGAGGGCGTCGTGATTGTCCGCAATACGCCGCTGTACAGTCTCCCGTCCGCCGAATCCGGGCGCGTGGAACAGTATCTGAAACCCGGCGCGGAAGTCTCCATCGAGGAGAACCGCATGGACTGGGTGCGCGTGCGGCTGGAGAACAACGACGAAGGCTGGGTGCGCGGCGCGAACCTGGCGCTTCTCTGGAGCAATTCGCCCGGCGACGTGGCGGCGCACACCGACGCCGCCCAGTAAGTCCGCGGGGAAGACATCCTAACGTTACTAACGTTCCTTTTACTAAAAAAAACGCGCTTTTCCGGGGCGCGGAGCGGAATGCGTCTTGAAAACGGCCTGATTTTATGCTATATTCCCCTTGAAACCCAAACTGAACCTCAAGTTTCAAGGAGAATTATCATGAAACGCTTCCTGTTCTGTTCGGCCCTGATGGCCTTCGCCGCGCTTTCGTCCGTCGCGGCGGAACCCTCGCAGCCTCTCTCCACACCCGTCGGACGTCTGCTCTCGACTCCGCACGAAATGACCATCGCCATCACCGCCGAGAGCGACAACTGGAACGGCACGCTGCTGAACCAGCAAGGCGGCAGTTGCGGCTTTTCCGTCAGCTTCGGCGGAGGTGGCGGCGGCAGAGGCGGAAGAGGCGGCGGACCCGGCGGATTCGGAGGCGGATTCGGAGGCGGCCCCGGCGGGCCCGGCGGCTGGGGGCAGCAGCCCGCGGCCCAGACCGGGCTCCGCGTGAACGGCGTCCAGGGAGCGGCTCAGGTCAGCTCGGACAATTTCCCCAAAGGCGGCCCCGTGAAGATCGTCATCGTGGCGAGCCAGAAGGAACACCGTTTCGAAGTCTATGCCGACGGCAAAGTCGTCGCCCAGTCCCGCGCGAACAACGTGATCGGCGAGCCAACGTGGCGCGCCATGACCATCGGTTCGGACGCCAACGGCAACAGCCGGTTCAACGGCCGCATCGATTACGTCGCCCTGTGGGACCGCGCCCTCTCCGCCGATGAGATCGCGAAGCTCAACTCCGCTTCGGATGCGGCCGCCGGTTTCGCCGACGCAAAGGCGAATTACTCCTGGAACGTCCAGGCCGCGAAGCCCATCACCGGCGGCGTGCCCCTGTTCCCCGTCCGCAACGTGAACATCCTCCGCGCCGACGCCGATCCCAATCCCGCCGCGGCTCCGACCGATCCGCTCACGGTCTGGTTCCGTCGCATGCCCCAGCAGTGGACCGACATGATTCCGATCGGCAACGGCCACATGGGCGCGATGATCGCGGGCCGTCCCGAACGCGAATACCTCATCCTCAACGAGGACACGATCTGGGCGGGCGGTCCGTACGACCACCTGAACCCGGACGCATCCCCCGAGAAGCTCGCGCAGATGCGCCGGCTCATCTTCGACGGCAAGGCGAACGAAGCCGGAAACATCGCAAACAGCAGCTTCATCTCCCGTCCCAGCGCCGAAATGGCGTTCTCCGTGGCGGGCGCGCTCGGGCTCGAACAGGACACCGGCGACGGCGACATCTCCGGCTACATCCACAGCCTGAACATCCGCGAAGCCGTCGCGCAGACCAAATTCACCCGCAACGGCGTGACCTACACCCGCGAATACTTCGCCAGCTATCCGGACCGCGTCCTCGCCGTCCGCCTGACCGCCGACAAGCCCGCCAGCGTCACCGTCGGAGCCTTCATCGGCACCGCGCAGGATCTCCAGGCCGTCAAGGTCGAAGGCAACACCATGACCCTCACCGGCCGCACCATCGACTACAACGGCATCAAGGGCGCGACGAACATCCAGATCACCGGCCGCGTGTTCAACAAGGGCGGCAAGCTCGTCTCCGGCGAACGCGGCATCAGCGTGGAAAAGGCCGACTCCGTGGTCATCCTGCTCGACGCCGAATCCTCGTTCAAGGCCTACAACGACGTCTCCGGCGACCCCGCGAAGCGCATCGACGACGTTTTCAAGAAATTCGCCTCCGTCGACTACGAGGCCCTGAAGAAAGCCCACATCGCCGACTACCGCAAGCTCTTCGACCGCGTGACCTTCGACCTCGGCGGAACCCCGTCAAACCTCCCGACCGACGAACGCCTCAACGCCCGCCGCCAGCCCGGCAACCAGCTCGATCCCGACCTGGCCTCCCTCTACTTCCAGTTCGGACGCTACCTGCTGATCGCCAGTTCCCGCCCCGGCAGCCAGCCCGCCAACCTCCAGGGCATCTGGAGCGAAGAGGTGAACGTGCCGTGGCAGAGCAAGTACACGATCAACATCAACGCGGAAATGAACTACTGGCCCGCCGAGACCGCGAACCTCTCCGAATGCCATGAACCGCTCTTCGACATGATCCACGAGATGGTTCCGAACGGCAAGAAGGCCGCCAAGAAACTCTACAACGTCGACAACGGCTGGGTGGCCCACCACAACACCGACCTCTGGCGTCAGTGCGGCCCGATCGACTTCTCGCCCACCGGCATGTGGCCCATGGGCGGCGCCTGGCTCTGCCTCCACTTCTGGGATCACTACCAGTTCACGCGCAACCTCGACGACCTCCGCAAGCACTACCCGGTCATGAAGGAATCCGTGAAGTTCTACCTCGACTTCCTCCAGCCCGACCCGAACCACGGCGGCGTCCTCGTCACCATCCCGTCCTACTCCCCCGAACAGGGCGGGCTCTGCGCCTCCCCGACCATGGACACCGGCATCCTGACCGCGCTCTTCAACGCCGCGATCGAGAGTTCCAAACTCCTCAACGACGATCCCGATTTCCGCGCGAAGATGGAAGCCGCGCTGAAGAAGTTCCCGCCGTTCAAGATCGGCTCCTGGGGCCAGCTCCGCGAATGGCAGGACGAGGAACGCGACGACAACCCGAACAACAAGCACCGCCACGTCTCCCACCTCTTCACCATCTTCCCCGGCAACGTGATCCGCGCCAGCGACACCGACCTCTTCAACGCCGCGAAGGTCTCCCTGAACGCGCGCGGCGACGACGCCACCGGCTGGAGCATGGGCTGGAAGATCAACCTGTGGGCGCGCCTGCTCGACGGCGACCGCGCCTGGCGGCTCGTCGGCAACCTGATCCACCCGAACAAGACCTACAACAACCTCTTCGACGCGCACCCGCCGTTCCAGATCGACGGCAACTTCGGCGGCGCTGCCGGCATGATCGAGATCCTGCTTCAGTCGCAGGAGACGACCGCCGACGGCAAGGTCATCGTCGACATCCTGCCCTGCCTCCCGAAGGCGCTCCCGAAAGGCAACGTCTCCGGCCTGAAGGCCCGCGGCAACGTCACCGTCGCGATCCAGTGGGAAAACGGCGCGCTCGGCAAGGCCGTGCTCTCCGACCTCTCCGGCATCCCGCTCGCCGCACGCTACAACGGCAAGCTGGTCGACCTCACCGGGAAGAAGGGCTCGGTCGAACTGACCGCCGCCAGCTTCAAGTAAGACCAAACTGAACGTCCGGCTGTTCCTTCCCGGGGCAGCCGGTTTTTCTTTCTCCGCCGAAACACTCCCTTTCAACGGAAGGAAACCGCATGAAATTCCATCTCCCGTTCCTCAGTTTCAAGACCGCAGCCGAGGCGTCCTGCGCCGTCGCCGCCGCCCTGCTCTCGATCCAGGCGTTCTCCGCCGTGAACCCGGCCGTGCAGGAATACGCCCGCCGCGCCGCCGCCGAAGGCATCGTGCTGCTCAAAAACGACAACGACGCGCTCCCGCTCGGACAGGACGGAGCCCAGCCCGTCGCGTTTTTCGGCATCACGCAGATCCAGACCTTCCTGGTCGGCTACGGTTCCGGCGGCGACGTGAAGCCGCCGTACCGCGTCACGCTCACAGACGCCCTCGCAAAGACCGACAGGATCGTGCCCGACAAGGAGCTCCTCGACACCTATACGAAATGGGCGCAGGCGAATCCGCTTCGCGCGGGCGGCTGGGGCAACTGGCCGTTCTACGCTCCTGAAATGCCCATCACCGCCGAACAGATCCAGGCCGCGTCGAAACGCGCCGACACCGCCGTGCTCTTGATCGGCCGCGCCGCCGGCGAGGACCGCGAATGCAGGCTCGAACCCGGCAGCTACTACCTCACTGACGCCGAAAAGTTCCTCCTGAAGGAAGTCACCGGCGCGTTCAAGAAGACCGTCGTCCTGCTGAACGTCGGCAACGTGATCGACATGGCGTGGGTGAAGGACTACAAGATCGACGCCATGATGTACGTCTGGCAGGGCGGCATGGAGACCGGCAACGCGATCGTGGACGTCCTGACCGGAAAGGAAACGCCGTCCGGCAAGCTCGCGTCCGCCATCGCGGAGACCTACCAGGACTACCCGTCGTCGTCGAGCTTCGGCAACCGCGAGTTCAACAATTACACCGAGGACATCTACGTCGGCTACCGCTATTTCGAGACGTTCGCGCCTGAAAAAGTCCTGTATCCCTTCGGATTCGGCCTCAGCTACACCACGTTCGACATCATTGACGTGAGCGTGAACGCGCCCGACCTCGCGAAGAAAAGCGTGACCGTCAAGGCCACCGTAAAGAACACCGGCAAAAAATACTCCGGCCGTGAAGTCGTGCAGGTCTACTGCGGCGCACCGCAGGGCAAACTCGGCAAGCCCGCGAAAGTCCTCGTGGCCTACGCGAAGACAAAAGCTCTCGCCCCCGGCGAAGCCCAAAGTTTCACGTTCACGATCCCGGCGAAGACCTTTGCGTCGTTCGACGACAGCGGCGTGACCGGGCATCAGGCGGCGTGGGTCCTCGAACCCGGCGAATACAAATTCTACGTCGGGAACAGCAGCCGCGACGCGAAGGACTGCGGCAGTATCGAGCTCGGCTCCCTCGCCGTGATCGAACAGCTCGAGCCCGCCCTCCCGATCGTCTCCGAAGCCGTGACGTTCGACCGCGTGAAGCCGGTCGAAGAAAACGGCAAGTTCGTCCCCGGCAAGGAACGCGTTCCCGTCTCGAACGTCGACCTCCCCGCCCGCGTGAAGGAACGCCTCCCGAAAGCCGTGCCGGAGACCGGCGACAAGGGCATCAAGCTCATCGACGTGAAGAACGGCAAAAACACGCTTGACGAGTTCGTCGCCCAGCTTACGCCCGCCGAGATCGAAACGCTCCTCCGCGGCGACGGCGGCATGAACAGCCGTCTCGGCCCTGCGGGCAACGCTTCCGTCTTCGGCGGCACGCTCCAGAGCGTCCGCGACAAGGGCGTCCCGCCCATCCCGACCTGCGACGGTCCCTCCGGCCTGCGCCTTTCCGCGAACGCCTCACTCCTGCCCATCGGCTCGCTGCTCGCCTGCACGTGGAACAACATCCTGATCGAAGCGATGTATTACCAGGTCGGCCTGGAAATGGAAATGAACGGCGTCGACTGCATCCTCGGCCCCGGCATGAACATCCACCGCAACCCGCTCTGCGGACGCAACTTCGAGTATTTCTCCGAAGACCCGCTCCTCACCGGACTCATGGCCGCCTACATGACGCGCGGCATCCAGAAGGCCGGCGCGTCCACCGTGCCGAAGCACTTCGCGCTGAATAACCAGGAGACCAACCGCAACGCCAATGATTCCCGCTGCTCCGAACGCGCCCTCCGCGAAATCTACCTGCGGGCGTTCGAAATCTGCGTGAAGGTCGGCAAGCCCTACAACATCATGGGCAGCTACAACAAGATCAACAGCTTCTGGAACTACTACAACTACGACCTCGACACCACCATCCTGCGCGGTCAGTGGGGCTGGACCGGCTCCCTCATGACCGACTGGTGGGCGCGCGAAGGCGCGTCCGACGCGCTCCATGTCCGCAACAACGCATGGCGCGTCCGCTCCCAGATGGACGTCCTCATGCCCGGCGAAGGCCCCGCCCGCGGCAAAGACAACTCCCTGCTCGAATCCTACAATCAGTGGGTCGCCGCGGGGCGTCCGGACGGCATTGAGGCGGGCATCACGCTCGGCGAAATGCAGCGCAGCACGAAGAACGTGCTGAACTATGTGATGGAGTCCCGGACGTTCCGCAAGGAGCACAATCTCCCGAACACCTACCAGCCCGGCGAAGACTGGTTCACAGTGAGCTCGAACGTGAAATCGGACGTCCCGCAGGCCGCAAGCGCTTCCGCGACCACAGGCAAGTCCGGCGTTGAGTTCAAAAACGCCCCGACCGACATCACGGTCAACGGCGAGAAGATCGGGTTCCATCCCGCCGTGACGGCGTACTATCTCCCCGGCGTCAACTTCGCAAGCGCGAAGATCGAGGTCACGACGCCCGCCGGTGTCGAAAAGACGATCACGAAGAACGACGCCTTGAAGACCGTGACCATCCGCACGGGCTCCGGCGCGGATGCACGCAAATACACGATCGACTTCAGCGCGATCATCGCCCGCATCATTGATCCCGATCCGGCATCGGGCGCGAAGATCAACGCCGGCGCGGACGCTGCATTCATCACAGCAGAGAGCTTCCGCCTGGAAGCCTCGCAGGACGAAGGCGGCGGCCAGGCCATCTTCAACACCTCGGTCGGCAGCGTGGCGCATTACCTGGTCCATGCCTCGAAGGACGGCAAATTCGACGTTTCCGCGCGCGTGGCGAGCGGCCAGGCGAACACGCTGGCGCAGCTCTCGCTCGAGCTGTACGTGGACGGCGAGATCGCGGCCACGTTCAACGCAAACGCCACCGGCGACGATCAAAAATGGGTCTCCACGAAGTCCTACCCCGTCGAGTTCAAGCAGGGCTGGCACTCGCTCGAGCTCCGCTGGAAATCCGACGGGCTCAACGTGAGCAGCATCATCCTGACCCCGGCGAAGTAATCCCGCCTCAAAGCAAGCTCAAACTCCGGGCGCGTCTTCCGAGAAAAGAAGACGCGCCCTTTTTTCCGTTCCCTGCAAGCTTGTGAAAAACCCGCGTTTTTCCGATGCCACGAGGCGGCTTCCGAGGAAGGTCCGCACGACGTCGATCATGTCCGGTCTCCCCATACGAAAGTTTGCATGCGCAAAGGAAAAAAGCCGAAAGTTTTCCGTTTTGCGCTTGATGTTGGGGAGAAGGACGGCTATATTACCCGAAAGAAAAAACAAATAGGAGAATGCATCATGAAACAGGCTATCAAGGACCTTCTGACCCTGCAGGCGGAGGATCTGCGCATCCGCGACCTGAAGACCAGGCTCGCGTCCATTCCGCGGGAACGCGCCGCGCTCGTCGCGGAGTTCGACGTCGTACGGAAAGGGCTGGAGAAAGCAAAGCAGAACAAACTGAAGGTTGAACAGGCCGTCAAGCAGCAGGCCGCCGCCACGCAGGCCGCGCAGGACAAGCTTCAGGCATTGAAGATCAAATCGTCCTCCATCAAGAAAATCAATGAGTACAACGCGATCCTCGCCGAGATCGAAGCCGCGAAGAAGAACATCTCCGACTCCGAAACGCGCGAAATCGAGCTCATGGACGAACAGGATGCCGCCGGGCAGCTCCTCGCAAAGGCGGAACGCTCCTACAAGGCGACGGGACGCACCGTGCAGGCCGAAGTCCGCGAGCTGGATTCCCTGAAAGAGGCGATCCTGAAGGAGATCGCGGAAAAGGAAAAGCTTTCCGCGGAGTATGCGAAAAACGTCCTGCCTAAATATCTGGACCCCTACCGCAGGATGCTCGCCTCCGGCAAGGGAAGCCCGGTCGGCGTGATCCGCGACGGAAGCTGTTCGAACTGCAACATGAAGAATTCGCCGCAGACCGCGATGCATGCGAAAAATGGCGAGCTGGTGAACTGCGACAACTGCTCGTTCTTCCTGTACGATCCGGAAGCGTGACAGCGGCTTTTTTCCCCTCGCGGACGGCAGACGGAGATTTCCGCCGCGCGTTCCATTCGCCTCCCGGCGAAGATCATGCGCGAAGCGGCGTCGGACAGGACGATTCAGCTTTTTTCATAAATATGCTCTCCTTTTTTCTTGAAAAGCGGGGTTGCGCGCGTTATATTATTAAATGCTTTTTTTCATGACATACAATCAACCGGAAGGTTTTTGACCCATGCGCAAACCAAGTGATGTCGATTTCCCGTTCCTGTGGAATATTTTCAAACGCCGCTACCAGTATGTGATCGCGTTCGGGATTTTCTGCGCCGCCTTGACTTTCGTTTACCTCAAATATGTGGCGAAACCGGTTTACCGCGTGGACTTCTCCCTGTACGCATGGGACTATGCGGGCAGTTCGGAAGACATCCCGGTCTCCACCCAGGGGGCCGCCACGCAGCTTCAGACAGCGAATGCGATCGACCGCGAACTCATCGTGGCGGACAAGATGCTGAACGACTATGAAAAGCTGATGAGCAGCCGGTATGTGACGGACCGCGTGAAGACCCAGCTCAGTCTGGAATACCCCGAACTGACCCTTGAGGGCATCCCCTACAAAAAGACGATCACTCTCAGCCGCAAGACGCACTTCATCGACTGCTCGTTCTTCTCCGAATCCAGGGAAATGGCACTGGCCGCCGCCACGGTCACCAACGAAGTCTTCCTCGACACCATCAAGACCCAGCTCGGCATCTCCAAGCTCAGAAACATCGACGTGCCGCAGGCGCAGGAAAAACCTGTCAGCAACCGGCCCCTGTTCAAAGCCGGCGTCGCGTTCATTTTCTCCAGCGCGTTTCTCTTCGGCCTCCTCACGCTCTACGCCATGCTGCGCGACCATATCACGTCCACCGACCAGATCACCAAGGAGCTCCAGGTTCCTCTGCTCGGCACCATGGTCCGACTGAAACGCCGCAAAGCCTACCGCAACGACAAGAAGATGAACGTGGCGCTGAACGACAAGACCACGTACAACTTCAACAGCTTCTACGAAGACTTCCAGATCCTTCTCACGAACCTCCAGTATTCCCGCCCGAAAAAAGACTCCGCGCACGTCATCATGGTCACCAGCTCCACCCCGAACGAAGGCAAGACGCTCCTTTCCAGCTATCTGTCCCTTCTCCTCGCGGAAAAGGACAAGAAAGTGCTCATGATCCACGCCGACATCCGCAAAGGCGACTCCGCGGACTACTTCGGGCTGGCCCATTCCGTCGGTCTGGTCGACTACATCGTCGGCAACAAGACGTTCGACGAGGTCATCCACCGCGGCGTGAACGGAACCAAGCTCGACGTGATCCCGCCCGGACCGATCCCGCCGAACCCGCTCCGCCTGATCGAAGTTTTCGCCGACAGCGGATTCGTGGCGGAAAAGGCCAAAGACTATGATTACATCATCATCGACACGCCGCCCGCGACCATCCTCGCCGACGCTCTCGTCCTGGGCAAGCTGGTCGACGACATCATCGTCGTGGTCAACGCACGCAAGACCTCGCTCGGATCCCTGAAGGTCCTGGTCAACCGCCTGAAAGAGCTCAAGCTCAACATCTCCGGCATCATCCTCAACCAGTTCGCCCAGTCTTCCGGAGCCTACGGATACGGCTACGGTTACGGATATGGCTACGGATACGGTTACGGATACGGCAAAAAATACGGCGGCTACGGTTACGGATATGGCTACGGTTACGGCTACGGTTACGGGTATGGCTACGGTTACGGATACAGCCACCGGTCGAAAAAGAAAAAGAGAAAAGGGCCGGAACCCGTCCTTACCAAGGAAGAAGCGTCCATCTCCCTCATGTCGCCCACGGGCCAGGAAAAGATGCTTTCCGACGGCGAAGAGAAAAAGGACAAGTGATCCGCACATTTCCTCACCGCAGCAGCGAGACCGAACCATGATTGATATTCATTGCCATATCCTGCCGGGCGTTCCCGGCGACGACGGTTCGCCCGACTTGGAGGAAACGCTCAGGTTGTTCGAGCTCGCCCGGGCCGACGGCATCGACACGATCATCTGCACCCCGCACGGGAAACAGCCCGCCGGGGACCAGATCAAGCGCATGGACGAAATCCGCGCCGCGACCGAGGACAAGGCGGCGGAATACGGCATCAGGCTTCTGCGCGGACTCGAATACAACCTGCCCCAGCTTTTCCAGGTGGATGCGAACGCCGTCGGACTCGCCGGAACGTCGTTCATCCTCATCGACTTCGTCCGCAGCCGCATGGACTCCTCCGTCGACGCCATCAGCCGATCCACGCATTCCGCCGGATTCCATCCGATCTGCGCGCACCCGGAACGCCTTTTCCAGAGCTGGGACCATGTGCGGCACATCTACAACGCGGGCTACACGATGCAGCTTACGGCGGCTTCGGTCCTCGGCGATTTCGGGCGCGGCTGCCAAAGATTCTCGCTCGACCTGATCGAACACGGGCTGTGCCACTACATCGCCTCCGACGCCCATTCCACCTCGCGGGCATTCCGCCAAACCGAATGCAAAAAATTCATCACGGAGAACTACGGCGAGGAGACCGCGAACATCCTCTTCGAAGAGAATCCGAAACGTCTCCTCGCGAACGAACAGCCGATTGAGATCCCCGTCCTCACCGACGACTACGACGACGAACTTCCGAAGAATCCCATCCTCCGGGCGTTCTACCGGTTTTTCCTCGGCCACCGTCATGAGGATGACGAGGACTGACCGTTCCGCCTTGTCTTTTCGATGCGCACAGGCGCATCCGGCTTGTCTCGATGCGGAAATCCGCTTGCCTTTTCATGAAGCGTCCGGCATCGGCGGATTACGTCCGTTCCAATCTTTTTCAGCTAAAGACCGCTTCCGCGCTAAGATTCGGAGACGCGGAAAGGACTAATACTATATAGAAGCTTTTTTCAGTCAGATACATCAACCTTTTCCCAAGGATTCGATTCCATGAAAACACGGTTCCTTTTCGCCGTTCCCGTCATCCTCGGCCTTGTTGCGGCCGCGTTCATCCCGTCGATCCAAGCCGCTTCAATCAGCAGGGACCGCCAGCGTCCGGCCCGTCCAGCGCAGGCCGCGGCGAAAGCCCCCGGCTATGCCATCGTGATTCCGGCAAACCATCCCGAACTGAACGCCGCGGTCCAGGCGCTTAAGTCAAAACACGCAGCGCTTGATCCGAAGGTCTTCACCTACAAGACGGACGTCCGCGAAGTCCTGCCCGACCTGCGGGAAACGCGCCCGTACTACACCTGCTTCGTGACGCCGAAGGAACTGGCGGGCCGCGCGTTCACCGGCGAAGTCTCCCGCATGACGCGCGAGATCACGCCCGATCCGTACTGCGACACGTTCTGGGGCATCATAACGGGATACGACGCGGAGGACATCCGGCGCGTGGCGGAGTTCAAAGGCCCGATCGGCATCACCGACGCGCTCGACATGGTCGGCGGATTCCATCACTCGCTCATGAAGCGCTGCTACAGCTTCGACGAGACGCAGGAGGACAATCTCCGCATCACCGACCCCGCGAAGAAATACGACAACAAAAAGACTCGCATCGACAAGGATTTCACCGCGGAATTCCTCAAGCTCGCGAATGGCGGCGGTTTCCAGATCATGATGACCTCCGGACACGCATCCGAACACGACTGGGCCAGCGGCTACCTGAACCCGAACATGTACCTGATCGACAGGAATGGGGCGCTCTTCGCGCGCGATACGCGCGGTCGCGTGACCGAGATCAAGGACATGACGCCGAAGATCTGGTGCGCCGCGGGCAATTGCCTGATCGGAAACATCCCGCACGGACAGGATTCCTGCATGGCCACCGCCATGATCCATTCGTTCGGCGTGTACCAGCTGATGGGCTATACGATCGAGACCTGGTTCGGTCGGCAGGGCTGGACCGCGCAGGGGATGCTGACGGATTATCCCGGCTACTACTCGTTCAACGAATCGTTCCACTTCGCGAACGCGTGGATCGTGGAAAACCTCGTGAAACGCAACCTGAACCACCTCACGCTCGACACGTCCGACTACAGCGCATTCGAGATCAAGGCCGCCCAGACGCTGCGCGGCATCCGGTTCCGGAACTCCGAGGAACAGAGAGAGGCGCTCGGACTGCTCTACGACCGTGACGTGGTGGCGTTCTACGGCGATCCGGCCATGCGGGCGGCCATCGACCCGAAACCCGGCCAGACGCTCAAGCTGGAGCGTTCCACGGACGCGGACGGCGTCCTGACGCTGAAGCTGACCGCGCTGAAGGACGACCAGTGGAAGGAACAGGGCGTATATCTGCCCTACGGACGCGTCTTCGGCGCACCGGAACTCGTTTCCAAGTCGTTCGACGGCGACGCGATTACAGCTTCGGCGTTCGCCTGCGTCAAGCTCAAAGGCCCGTTCAAGAAAGGCGACGCGCTCACGATCTCGGTCAGGGACGCAGGAACCGGCAAGGCTCCGTCCGGCGCAGTCGGCGCAATCCGCAAGTCGCTCGACGCCCTCCCCTCCGGCGTCACAGCGGCCGACCTCGATTCCCGCCTCAATCGGGCCATCTCCCGCATCCCGCAGGACAAACTCGACGCCCTCGCCGACATCATGTCCGGAAATCCGGCGGAGAGCGGATACCTGGCCGCCCTCGTAGCGGAAATGCCGGAATGCGACTACGCGGACATCGATCCCGCCCGCCTGCTGGAGGACGTCCGTTACGCGATGAAAGCCCGCGCGGAAGTTTCGTGGCGCAGCCAGATCTCGGAGGACCTGTTCCTGCGGTACATCCTGCCGTACTGGAGCGTGAACGAGAAACGCGATCCGTGGCGGAAGTTCTTCTACGACAGATTCATGCCCGGCGTGCGCCAGTGCGGAACCGCCAGCGAAGCCGTCAAATACCTGAACGACCATGTCTTTAAGGAACTGAACGTGACCTACGACGCGGTGAAGCGTCCGAAGGCCGACCAGTCCGCGATGGAGTCCATCGCCGCATCCTACGCATCCTGCACCGGGCTGTCCGTCATCCTCCTGAACGCCTGCCGCGCCTGCGGCATCCCCGCCCGCTTCACCGGCTGCCCGCAGTGGACCGACCGTTCCGGCAACCACTCCTGGATCGAGTTCTGGGACAGCCAGTGGATTTACGAAGGCGCGTCCTCCAGCGATCCTCGGAACCGTTCCTGGGTCGGCGACAAGGTGAAGGAAGCCACGGAGGACTCCCTGGTCGGCGGCGTGTGGGCCGTCACGACCGAGCCGCAGAAGGACGGCGCGTTCTTCGTGCTGCCCTGGAGACCGGCTGACCGGTCCTATCCGGCGGTTCCGCTGCGCGCATTCTACCTCGACGACGGCATGTTCAGCTGCGACCTCTCCCGGTTCAGCGCGGAGAAATCCCCCGTCTGGCTGTATTACAGGGGCGAGCCGTGGCACCGTCTGGCGCCGCCGGTCGCGCGGTCCATCGACCTGCCCGCCTCCGCGCTCGCGGACATGACTGTCCGCCTCGAATCCGACAAGGAGGGAAAGCTCGTTCCGCTCGTTCAGAAAAACTGATTCCCATACCGGAACAGGGCGAAATCAAAAGAAACGGTTCCGCAGCGGATGCGGGGCCGTTTTTTGTTCGGGAAAAAGCGCATCAGGATTTCTTCAGGACGCTGGGAGGGAATCCGATCTGCTGACGGAACTGCTTGGAGAAGAAGAACTGGTTCTTGTAGCCGAGGCGTTCCGCGGTCTCCTTGACGCTCATGCCGGAGGCGAGCATGTTCACGGCCTTTTCCATCCTGCACCGGATCTGGTACTGGCCGATGCTGCATCCGTTGATCATCTGGAAATGGCGGCGGAGCGAGGGATAGCTGAACGGGATGTCCTTCAGAAGTTCGGGCAGAGGGCTGCAGCTCTTGATATTGGCCTGGACGACTTCCTTCACCGCGTCGGATATCTCGTCGGAGAACCCCTTGATGCGGCTGTCCAGGATGACGGTCAGGAGTTTCAGGGCGCGGAGCGCGATCCGCGACTCGTCGCCCGCGGTCCGCAGGTACGCCAGGAAATCGTAGCACTGGTTGAGAAGTTCGAGCGAGAGGCTGATGTCGCGGACGGGCCCCTGCGAATCCAGCGCGAAGAGATGGCGGCACATGGAGCGGACCCAGGAATCGTCCTGATCGGGCATGTTCTTGAGTTTCAGATAGCCGGGCCGGCCGGCCTCGGTGTAGTCCAGAAACGCGTCGTGCGGCCCGCCGTCGGCGGTATTTTTCATGAAATGGAACGCGAGGTAGAACTCCAGCCAGTTGCTGCCGGGATCGATCAGGTTGGAATGGCTCACGCCGGGTATCCGGAAAAAGAGCTTGCCGGGGCAGAGCGTCTCGCGGTGTCCGGAGGCGTCGATGTAGGCGCCGGTTCCGCGCAGGACGATCGAGACGGAGAAGAGCGGGAAACCGCCCCCGCGCCAGTCCAGGGCCTCATGCTTTCTGATAATGCCCGAAGTGACGGCGTCGCGTCCGATGGAACGGTAGACGCCGCCGAAGTCGATGTCGAACTTTTTCGGAACTTCAAACATGACTGGAAATCATCCGAGGTTGAACGGACCATCCTGTCCGTCTTCCTTCCGGATGTTCCCGTCCACGATAATGCGCTTGACCATGTTGGAGAGCTTTTCCCCGGTGACCGGCTTCAGGATGATGGCGTCGAAGTTCGACATATCGAAATTTCCGCTCGTCTCGACGTCGGCGGTCTGCGCCACGATCGGGATATGCGAGAACTTCGGGTTGCCCTTCACCGCGGCGGAAAGCTGCGCGCCGTTCATTTCCGGCATCCACATATCGGAGAGGATCAGGTCGACCGGCTGCTTTTCGAGGAGTTCCAGGGCATCCTTGCCCGAAACGGCGGTGGAGACGTTGTTGAATCCGATCTTGTTGAAGAGGGCCTTCGCGACGCGGAGGTTCATCGGCACGTCGTCGACCACGAGGATGCGGATATCCTTCACGTCGCGCGCGATGGACGCGTCCGCCGCGGACTTGGCGGACTGCTTTTTCGCAGCGATCTTCCGGCGGTGATGCACCGAATTGAGCGTGACGGAGAACGTGCTGCCTTCCCCGAGCGAACTGGAGCAGGTCAGCGTGCCGTTCATGCATGTGGCCAGGCGCTTGGAGATGGAGAGGCCGAGGCCGGTTCCGTTGTTCACGGCGTTGGTGCCGCGCATCTTCGAGAGCTGAACGAACGGTTCCATGAGCTTCTTCTGGTCGTCCTCGGAGATGCCGATGCCGGTGTCGCTGACATCGCATCTGAGCGTGCCGGTGTCCGCGGAATCCGCATCGGGCGTGAAGGTCACCCGGAGCGTGATCGTTCCCTTCTTCGTGAACTTGACGGCGTTGCCGAGCAGATTGATGAGGATCTGACGAATGCGGATGTTGTCGATTTCGAGTTCCGGGAGGTCTTCAGGAACATCGGAAACAAGCTGGTTTCCGTTTTCCTGGGCGCGGAACGTGAAGATGAGCAGGACCTCGCGGCAGAGGGCGTTGAAATCGGTGAACGCGGTGACGATCTGCATCTGGTTCGCTTCGAGCTTGGAAAGGTCGAGCACGTCGTTGATGAGCATGAGCAGGGCGTTCGCCGAAGAGGAAATCGCGTCGAGATACTCCGTCTGCTGCTTTTTGGATACGCCGCCCTCGCGCAGAAGCTCGGCGAATCCGATGACGGAGTTCAGCGGCGTGCGGATCTCGTGGCTGACGCTGGCGATGAAGAAGCTCTTCGCCTTGTCGGCGGCCTGAGCCCGGGCCAGCGCGTCCATGATGAGCGTCTTGGCGCGTTTTCTGGAGAGGATCAGTTCGATCATATGGACCGCCGCACGCAGGAGCGAGACGTCATTCTCGGCAAACGCATGGTCGACGCCCTCGAAATTGAATCCCACGGTGCCCCATATCTCGCCGTTGAAGACGATGTTCGAAAGGAATATCGAACGGAGGTCGAGCGCAAGAGCCGCCTGATGCCACTCTTCCTTGAGAATCGACCAGTCGATTTTCCTGGTGTCGCTGCATACGAACGTGCGCTTGTCATCCGTGTTCTCCATGATGCCGCGGACACGGCTGAGCGTACGGTCGAGCATCCTGAAGGCGGCATGGGGATGCGTCGGTTCGACGTACTCGGCGACGCAGTGCGTCTTCGCGCCTTCTTCCACATGCTCAAGCAGGCAGCCGCGGCTGGCTCCGAGAAGATTGCAGACGTTTTCGAGCGTCCTGTTGATGCTCTTGTCGGAATCGTCTTCGCTGATGATCTCCTCCATGAGTTCGTTGCCGAACCGCTGGTTCTGGATGAGCTGGTTCATGGTGGTCACATCCACGGCGTACACCATGTTGTACAGCGTTTCGCCGTTGCTGTCGCGGACGGCATCTTTCACGACGATGTAATCCTGTCCGAGGTACGTGGTGCTCTGGAGACGCGAGGTGCGGCGGACGAGGGCGTCGATGCTGACGTCCGGCTCCTTGAGGTTGGCCGAGAACTCGCGGAAGATGCGGTCGTTTTCAGCCTGATCGAGGATGGCGTACGGCCGGCCGGCGACTCTGGCGACGGCGGTGTTCGTACGGATAAGCGCGTTTTCTTTATTGAACAGCCAGATCGGAACGTCGATATTGTCGAGAATCAATTGGTTTTCGAGCATGGCCCGGCGGACGGCCTGCTGGCTGCGCTCGCGCTGTCTGGCGAGCGCGACGATGCTGCCGCAGCTGGTCAGGACGGCTTCGTCGAGACTGGAGAAATCCCTGCGGTCATGGAGGAACGTCAGGAAAATGCCGCCGGTCAGCCGGTTGTTCTCATAAATTGGAATGGAGACCATGGAGGATTCCCGCGTATCGGCTCCCTGGTCCAGCTTCAGTTCGCCGATATCCGCGACGCTCTCCAGGTCGTCGATGCGGATGATGGAACCGGGGCGCGACCTTCCGACGCGTTTTTCCCAATCAAGCCTGTTGAGGACGTTTACGGCGTTCCGGACCGGGCTGAGGCCGTCGTACTGCCACTGTCGGTAGACGGAGAACACGTTCTTTTCCTTGTGGGCGATCGCGATGCGGGCGCAGCCGAGTTCCTTGCGGAGGACTCCGGCGATGCTGTCCAGCAGGTTGTCAAAGACCTGCTCACGGTTGAAGCGAGACAGCATTTCCGTGTTGATGCGCTCGATGGTGAGCAGCCTCTGCATGTCGGTGATGTCGCTGGACGCGGCGAGCAGGAGCCTGCGTCCGCTGGTGTCACGGATCACGCGAATCACTGTCCTGATCGAGCGGAGACGTCCATCCACGACAGGAAGCTCTTCCTCGAACTCTCTTGTTTCGTTCACAGGCAAAGAAAGAGCAAGCTTGTTCAGGCGGTTCGAGAAATCCAGATTCCCGTCTTTGACGAACAGCTCCGGATCGGTCTTGCCCGTGATCTCATCCGGAGCGCAGTTGAAGATTTCCGAGAACGCGTTGTTGCAAAGCAGATAGCGGCAGTCGTTGTCGAGATCCTTCACAGTGAACATGATTGGCATGGCGTTGATTGCAGCGTTCCACAGCGCCTGCGTGTCTTTCAGCTTCAGCATGTTCAGCGTGAGTTCGGTCACATCCTGCACGATGCCGTTCACGGAGGAACCGCTCGGGTCGCTCCTGTCGATCATGACCTGCATACGGTAGTAGCGGATGTCATCGGACGCACAGACCCGGAACGAGAAATCCACGGTTCCGTTCGGAGCCTTCCCGTCGAGCAGCAATTTCATGTTCTGTTTGAAGAACGGCAGGTCTTCCGGATGGACCCATTGTTCCTCAAGGAGGGCATTGCCGTTCTCATCCTCGGGCCACAGTTCGCGGAGGATGCGGGTGGATCCGATGCGTTTGTTCGTTTTGAAATCGAAGCGGAACGATGCGAGACGCGCCATTTCGGACGCGCCTTCGAGTTCGAGCATGGTACGGTGGAGTTCTTCGCGTTTGTTCCGTTCGTCCGTGACGTCGCGAAACACCAGGATCGCACCCGTGAGTTCGCCGGAACGCGTGTGGATGGGGGCGGCGTTCGCGGCGATGTGATACCGCCGCCCGGATGCGGAGATCAGGTCGGTCATGTCTTCGCCCGCGGCGATCTCGCCGGACCGCAGGGCGTCCATGAGCGGCGAAGGCGCCGGCCTTCCGGTCTGTTCGTGGACGATGCGGAAGAAATCGGTATGCGGTCTGCCAAGCGCATCTTTCTGCTTGCAGCCGAGCATCTTTTCGGCGTTCGGGTTGATGAGCGTGACGACGCCCTGGGAATCCGTCGTGATGATGCCGTCTCCGATGGACCTGAGCGTGAGCAGGAAGCGGTCGGCGTTTTCCTCCGCCTCGCGCTTGGCGTTTTCCATATCCGTGACGTCGTGGAACAGCGTGAAAAGGATCCTGCGGCCATCGGAAGCATGAATGAGCTTCCGGTAGAATTTCCCGACGTGGACCCGTCCGTTGAGGTCGTGGAGATAGCCTGTGGAATGGTACTCGGGCCGACGTTCCAGAACTTCGACGGCGTGGAGGTCGTCCGCATGGATGGCTTCGGCGTCCTCCCGCAAACCGAGAATTTCGAAATCGGTTTTCCCGGCAACGGACTCCAGCGACTTGTTCAGGAACTTGAGGCAGGCTTCGTTGCAGGTGATGATGCGGAAATCGTCGTCGATGTCCTTCGTCATCACGAAGGACGGCATGTTGTCCAGCAGGATGGAGTGCTGCTGCAGGAGTTCCTGAAGCTTCGAGTTCAGCTGCTGCATCTGGAGGTGCGCCTCTTCCAGTTCGGTGATGTCCACCGCCGTGCCGAGCAGCAGGCGCGTGCCGTCCTCGTCGGTGAAGATGCGCTGAATGGCGCGCACGTGCCGGGAACGTCCGACCCAGTTCCTCACGTCCAGGTTGCGTTCCTGCTGGCCGGATCCGGGATTCGCGACAAACTCCTCGTCCTGTTTTCGGAGTTCCTCGGCCTGCTCGCGCGGCAGGAAATCGAAGTCGGTCTTGTCGTTGAGTTCATTTTCTCCGACGCCGTAGAACATGCACCGGGTGCGGTTGTTGAAGACGTAGCGGAAATCGTCGTCGATGTCCTTCGCGAAGATGTGGATGGGAAGGAAGTTGATGAGGATGTCCCACATCCTGGTGGATTTCTTGAGCTGCGCGGAATACTTCTCGGCCTGGCGTCTGGCGTACTGCAGTTCGGTGTTGTCCAGCGAGAAGCAGATCACGGCGTCCTGTCCGAAAATGTCGTGTTCCAGCGTGGCGAACGAGATGGCGCGGTGGACATCCTCGTAGTTGTATTCGGTCGTAATCTGCTTGCCCGACTGGAAGACCTCGTGGATCGTCTGGGACAGCTTCGGGTAGTCGATCCCGACAAGCTGGTCGAGCTTCTTCGGCGCCCTTTCCCTCTGGCTGTCACGCAGCCAGGACGCGAAAAGGATGTTCTCCGCACGGTTCAGCACCATCACGCGGCCGGGCAGAGAGTACAGCATGTTGCGGCTCGTGCGGAGACGGCGGCGCATCCAGCTGAAATAAAACACCTGAAGGACGGCAATGATGATGACAACGACGAAGATTGTCACGAATGTCTCCCAGTGGCGCGTCCACATCGTCTCCGGCTTGTTGACCACCGTGGTTCCGAGCGGTATCCTGCCGGAAAACTCCTTGTAGCTTTTGAATTTGGAATAGTCGACGATCTTGCGGGGCGCGATATCCTTCACCGGAATGCGCTGCGCGCTGCCCGCGTTCAGAATCTGGGAAGCCACGCGGGCGGCTTCGGTGCCGAGCCTGTGCGTTTCGATCAGGCTGCCGCCGACGACGCCGTTTCCGATGAGCGTATCGTCAAGGGCCATGCAGGGGAACCGGCCGTCGAAACCGATGTTCCTCACAAAGGCCGTCAGCGTCTCGTTGTGTCCGTTCGCATAGTCGTGCGACGGGAAAAAGAGGACGAGGCTGTCATTGGGAAAACTGGCGAGGGTGTTCTGGATGTCGCGTTTGCTGTTCAGGGAATTGATCCATGTGTAGTCCAGCTGCGGGAAATGCAGTTTGCATCGGGACAGGATATCGTTGCGGGTCTCCTCCGAGATTGTCGTCTCGTCGACGACCAGCATCAGGTTCTGAATCTCCGGGAAAAGCTTCAGGCCAAGCTCCAGCGTTCCTATAGTGTCCTCGGCGACGCCGATGGCGGTCGAGTTCGGATACTGCCGCTTCAGGTCGGCCGGAACGCGTCCGAGCCCGGCGAAAAGGACCGGAACCGAACGGGGAATCCTGTCGTAATTCCGCATGACCACGTCCGCGGCTTCATGATTCACGGCCACGATCACGGAATACATGTTGTTGTTGATCGCATTGGAAAGGCGTTCGAACGTGGCGTCGACCTTGTCCTCGTTGCCTTTCTGGGAGGCGTTCAGTTCCACCACATGGCAGTCGATCGGCAGGTTCAGTTCACGGATGTTTCTGCGGAACGCGTCGAAGAAGCTGCTGGTCACGACGTCCGCGACCGGATAGGACGTCAGCAGAAGAATCGTCCTGACATTGGTAAGGAACGAATCCCGGGCCGCCGGTTCCGCAGGTTCCTGCGGAGAAACGGCGAACAGAATGAAAAATAAAAAAACAGTCAGATATCGCGTCAGCAGGTTTCGCAATAGTCTCATGTGCAGCCTGTCCTCAAAGTCATGTTTCCTGTAAGCGGGCGGAAACGCGCCGGATATGCTTTTTTCGGCATAAAGACCTTGAAAACGCATGAAAAAACACGTCCAGCGCGCGTCGTTCTCTAAATATCTTTCCATAATTTATCCCCATTAAAAAAAAAAACAAGCTTTTTTCCGTTTTTCTTTCAATATTCTTTGGTTTTTTTTGACAATTCGTGTATATTTAAGTGTAAAAGATTCTTTCTCAACAACATATTTCCTGTTTTCGCACTTCCATGTCCGACGTTTTTTTCATTCCTTTCGATCCCGCCGCGGGAACGGTCGGCCTCTCCCAGGCCGCGGTCCGGCTCCTTCAGGCCCTGCTGGAACGTTCCGGCGCGGAGCTCCCCGCCGATGTGCCGCTGAAAGTCCATTTCGGCGAGAAAGGCAACCGCACCTACCTCAAGCCCGAAGTATACGACGGCGTCATCGACTTCATCCGGGCGCAGGGGCGGGCTTGCCATTTCGTGGAAACCAGCGTGCTGTACGGCGGCGAACGGTTCTCGCGCGAAAAACACCTCGCGCTGGCGAAGAAACACGGCTTCACGCGCATCCCGGCTGTCATCGCCGACGGCGCGCACGGCGAGGAATCGGTCTCCGTTCCGGTCAACCTCAAACACTTCCAAAGCGCGAGCATCGCAAAAGCGCTGGCAGAAGCGGACCAGGTGGTCGTGCTGTCGCACTTCAAGGGGCACGGACTGGCCGGATTCGGCGGAGCGATCAAGCAGCTCTCCATGGGATTCGCCGCGAAAGGCGGCAAAATGGCCATGCATCTGAACGTGAAGCCGCGCATCCGCAACTGGAAATGCAAACGCTGCAAGCAGTGTCTCACACGGTGCAACGAGGGCGCGATCACAATCGGCGAACGCTCCTTCATCGACCATGACAAATGCATCGGCTGCGGCGCATGCTTCTCCATCTGCCCGCACCGCGCCGTCTCCATCCTGTCGTTCGCCGGACTGAAACACGCCCTCTTCGGAGGCCGCCTTTTCCGCGAGAAACTCGTCGAGTACGCCTACGCCTCCCACCACGGCAAACGCCACCTCTACATCTCGTTCGCCGTCAACGTCACGCGCGGCTGCGACTGCGAACCGCGCCCCATGACGACCTGCGTCCGCGACATCGGCGTCTTCGCATCGCTCGACCCGGTCGCGATCGACGCCGCCTGCTGGAACGCCGCCGCGCAGGCCGGAAAGAAGTTCAAGGGCGCGGAACAGCTCGCCTACGCCGAAAAGATCGGCCTCGGCTCGCGCAGCTACAATCTGATCCGGCTGGACTGATTTCTCCTGAAATAAATGTGAAAAAACGGCGGCGGACTCCAATGCGGGGCCTGCCGCCGTTTTTCGTTGATTTGAGCTGAAGACCGAGCTTACTTGAGGAGGATCGCCTCCAGCCGGTCCAGCGATGTCTCGAAGAGACGCATCGCGGCGTTGACGGGTTCCGGCGTGGCGAAATCCGCCCCGGCGTCGCGGAGCAGGTCCAGCACGTCGCGCGTGTCGCCGGACTTGAGGAACCGGAGCGCGGGCGCCGGATTTCCCGCGATGATGTCGGCGGAAAGCTTGGCGGCGGCGGAAAGTCCGGTGGCATACTTGTAGACGTAGAAATTGTAGTGGAAATGCGGGATGCGCGCCCATTCGAACCGGATCGGTTCGTTGTTCACGACGTCCTTGCCGAAGTATTCGCCGTTCAGTTCGTAGTAGAGGTCGCCGAGGGCCTCGGCCGTCAGCGGTTCGCCCTCCTCGCTCATCGCGTAGATGTCGCGTTCGTACTCGGCGAACTGCGTCTGGCGGAACACCGTGCCGCGGATGAGGTCGAGCAGGTGCGTCAGCAGATAGGCGCGGAGGTTGTCGTCCTGCGCGCGCTCCAGCAGATAATGGTTCAGGAGGAGTTCGTTCGTGGTGGACGCGACCTCGGCGGCGAAGAGGCAATAGCCCGCATAGTGGTATTCCTGCGCGCGGTCGGAAAGGTAGGAGTGCATGGAGTGCCCCAGCTCGTGGGCGAGCGTGGAGACGCAGTCCAGCGTTCCTGTGTAGTTCAGCAGGACATACGGGGGCTTGCGGTAGCAGCCGCCGGAATACGCGCCGGAGGTCTTGCCGCGGCATTCGTAGACGTCGATCCAGCGGTCTTTGAAGGCATGTTCCAGAGCCTCGGAATACTCGGCGCCGAACGGCTTCACGGCCTGCCGCACCAGATCGCAGGCTTCTTCCCATGTGTACATCGCTTTCGCCGGACGGACGAGCGGCGTCACGAGGTCGAAGAGTTCGAGCTTGTCGAGCTTCAGGACGCGGCGGCGCAGTTCGAAATAACGGTGCAGGAGCGGGAGTTTCGTGCGAACGGCGTCGATCAGGCCGTCGTACATGGTTTCCGGCACGTGGTCGGGGAAAAGCGAGGCGGCGCGTGCGGATGGGAAATGACGGAGTTTCGCCTCGAGCACGCCCGCTTTCACCGTGCCGTCGAGCAGCGCGGCAATGGTGTTTGCGAAGGACGAATACGTCTTGTAGCAGGCTGCGAAGGCGTCCCGGCGGACGCGGCGGTCGGTATTTTCCAGATACTTGATGTAGTTGCCGTGCGTGATCTCGACGTCGTTGCCTTTCTCGTCCTTGATGTGCGGGAAGCGCAGGTCGGCGTCGTTGAGCTTGGAAAATGCGTGGTTTCCGGTGGAGAAGACGTCGGAGGCGAGCCCGAGGATGCGTTCCTCCGGCTCGGAGAGCGTGTGCGGACGCTGGCGGGCGGTGTCTTCAAGCGTGCGGCGGTAGAACGCCAGCGCGGGATCGTCCATCAGTTCCCTGAACCGCGCTTCCGGCATGGCGAGAAGTTCGGGATCGAACCACGAGGTCTCGCCCTCGATCTCGGCGTAACGGGCCGCGATGCGGTCGCGGCGGCCGGCGTTTTTGCCGTTTGCGAGGTCCTCGTCGGACTTCAGATGCGCGTAGGAATAGAGGGTTTCGAGGCGGAGTCCGAGGGCGTCGCCGGTCTCCAGGCCGCGTTTCAGCATCTCCGCGGAATCCGCCAGATGCCCGCGGCAAGCCTGATGCGCGGCGAGCAGGCCGTCGAGCGTGCGGAACGCTTCCTCCCAGTCCGCGTCGGTTTTATAGATTTGAGTGAGATCCCAGCAGGTTTCCGGGGCGAGTTCGCTGCGGAGTTTCGGGGCGTTCGTCTCTGACATGGATACCGGTTCCTTTCGCGTCAAGTCACATGGTCCGAGTTCATAAACTCAAAAATGAAAATGAACCGGAAATCCCGCCGGGAAGGCGGACATCGCCGGTTCATCGGGAAAATCCGCGGCGTTTTGAGACGCCGCGGACTTGAAGCGATCGTTCAGATTACTTGCTGAAGCGTTCTTCGAGCGCCTTGCGCTGAGCCTCGAGTTCGGCCGGGAGACGGTCGAACTTGGCATAGTGCTCGGAAATGGTCTCGAGTTCCTTCTTCCAGCCTTCCTTGTCGATGGCGAGAAGCTGCTTCATGTCTTCCTCGGTCACGTCGGTGCCTTCGCGGTCGATGGCGTCCAGGGCGGGAACGTACCCGATCGGGGTCTCGTCGGCCTTGCCTTCGCCGTCGCAGCGTTCGAAGATCCATTTGAGGACGCGGCTGTTGTCGCCGTAGCCGGGCCAGAGCCACTTGCCGTCGGCGGTCTTGCGGAACCAGTTCACGCAGAAGATCTTCGGAAGCTTCGCGCCTTCCTTCTTGCCGATCTCGAGCCAGTGCTTGAAGTAGTCGCCCATGTTGTAGCCGCAGAACGGCAGCATGGCGAACGGGTCGCGGCGGACGGTGCCGGCCTTGACGTCGAGGGCGGCGGCGGTCACTTCGGAGCCGACCGTGGAGCCGATGAACACGCCGTGTTCCCAGTTCTTGGACTGGTAGACGAGCGGGAGCGTGCTGGGACGGCGGCCGCCGAAGAGGAACGCGGCGATCGGAACGCCGGCAGGGTCTTCCCAGTTGGAAGCGATGGCCGGGCAGTTGCAGGCGCGGGCGGTGAAGCGGGCGTTCGGATGAGCGGCTTTGACGGGCTTGCCGTCTGCGTCGACCTGGCCGGGCTTCCAGTCCTGGCCCTTCCAGTCGATCAGATGCGCGGGAGCGTCGTAGCCGATGCCTTCCCACCACACGTCGCCGTCGTCCGTGAGAGCGACGTTCGTGAAGATGGTGTCCTTCGCGCAGGAGAGCATGGCGTTCGGGTTGGACTGCATGCTGGTGCCGGGCGCGACGCCGAAGAAACCGGCTTCCGGATTGATTGCGTAGAGCTGGCCGTCCGCGCCGAACTTCATCCAGGAGATGTCGTCGCCGACCGTCTCGACTTTCCAGCCCTTGATGGTCGGGATGAGCATGGCGAGGTTGGTCTTGCCGCAGGCGGACGGGAACGCGCCGGTGATGTATTTGACTTTGCCGTCGGATTCACGCGTGAGCTTCAGGATGAGCATGTGTTCGGCCATCCAGCCTTCGTCGCGGGCCTGGACGGAGGCGATGCGAAGCGCGAGGCACTTCTTTCCGAGGAGGGCGTTTCCGCCGTAGCCGCTGCCGTACGACCAGATCTCGCGGGTCTCGGGGAACTGCGCGATGTACTTCTTGTCGAGCGGGGCGCACGGCCAGACGCCATGATCGCTTTCGCCGTTTTCAAGCGGCTTGCCGACGGAGTGGATGCAGGGAACGAATTCGCCGTCGTTGAGGACTTCGAGGACCTTCGTGCCGACGCGGGTCATGATCTCCATGTTCGCGACGACGTACGGGGAGTCGGTGATCTCAACGCCGATCTTGGCGATCGGGGAGCCGACGGGGCCCATGGAGAACGGGATGACGTACATGGTGCGACCGTGCATGCAACCCTTGTAGAGGCCGCGGAGAGTCTTCTTCAGTTCGACCGGGTCGATCCAGTTGTTGGTCGGGCCGGCTTCCTCTTTCGTCCGGGAGGCGATGAAGGTGCGGGCTTCGACGCGGGCGACGTCGGACGGATCGGAGCGGAACAGGAGGCAGTTCGGGCGCAGCTTTTCATTGAGGCGGATCGCGAGGCCGGATTCGACCATTTCGTTGCAGAGGCGATCATATTCCTCGCGGGAACCGTCGCACCAGTAGAGGTTGTCGGGTTCGCAGAGGGTCGCCCATTCTTTCACCCATGCGACCAGCTTCGGCGCATTGGGAGCGGCATTGAGTTCTTTCATAATTGAATTTCCCTATGGTTTTGGGGTTGTTAGGAATGGTTGGTTGAGTCGTTTCGGAAAATCCATATAATATACACTCAAAACCCGTTGAAATCAAGACGGATTCGCTATTGTTTCGAAAAAAAGTCGGCCAGGAACGGCGGCAAAAAACGGAAGGAGCGAAGGAGATTGCCGCTTTTTCTCTTTTTGACGATAGTTTGTCATGGCAACTTCGTTTTTCCTGCCGCGGTTTAGCTTTACAGTCGTCAAAACCGTCGAAGAGGCCGTTTTTTTCACAAAAGCCTTGACTTTTCTGAAAAAAGATGTTATAGTACAATATCTTCTGTTTTTGCGTCCGAAAAAGCGCGGTCTGTTTTCGCCTTGAAAGGAACGACCTCCCATGAAAGTGAAAGTCACGCTTTACATCATATCCATCGTCCTGGCCATCCTCGGATTCCCGACGGCTCTTGGGCTGATTTATCTTGATATGATCGACTCCGGGATATCCTCCAAGTTCCTTTGGGCCACGGCCATTGGATGCTGCATTCTCAGCATTCTCTCCTTCTCGCTCGGACATATTCTGCAAATGTGGGCGGAAGAGGATCAGCAGGAGTAACGACATCCCGTCCGCAAATCACCGGACAGGCATCTCTCTCATGACAACCTCGTTGCCGGGGGGGGAAGCGGTCGTCTCCGGCGAGACGTGTTCCGCTTTTGCCCGGTGCATCCGGTTTTCGGGAACTCGCCCTCAGAAGTCTTCCGGCGTCAGCGCGCCGTCCAGAGCGTTTCTCCCCGTCTGCGCGAGTTTCCCCTGCGCTTCGGAAATCAGGAAATGCTTCATCCGGGCGAATTCGGCGGTCATCCCGTCGACCAGCAACGCACCCTCCGGGATCATCAGGTAAAAAGCGTTCATTTCGGGAGAACGGAACACGATCTTTTCCATGCCTATACAGGCTATACAGCGGCTCCAAGGAAAAAACAAGCGCCAGTTTCGATTTCGATACGGGGTTATTGAAACTGACGATCGTAAAAGCAAATGCTCGGCAGGAAAAATGAAGCGAGCGTTTAGCGTTACAATCGGCAAAGCGGTTTTTTCTTGCGGCTTTTTTTGTTTTTCGGATTGACTTTCCGGGCATCCGGCGCTATGTTTATTGTTTGAGCGCCCGGCGCGTGCATAGCCGGCAATACAGGACACGGACGGGCGGTCCTGCATACGGATTCAACTTACTTTTTTGAGGAGCATGACCATGTCTGGAATTTTCAAAGCCTACGACATCCGCGGCATTTACCCGGAGCAAATCGACGCGGACCTCGCGGAAAAGATCGGGCGCGCATTCGTCGTCTTCACAGGCGCGAAGAAGATCGTCGTGGGACGCGACATGCGTCCGCATTCCACGCCGCTCTTCGAGGGACTCACCCGAGGCATCGCGGAACAGGGCGCGGACGTGATTGACATCGGCCTCTGCTCCACCCCGATGTCCTACCACGCAAACGGATTCCTCGGCGCGGACGGCAGCGTGATGATCACTGCGTCCCACAATCCGGGCGAATGGAACGGCTTCAAGCTCTGCAAGGCGCAGGCGGTTCCCATCAGCGGCGACACCGGCATCGCGGACATCCAGATGCTCGTCGAGGCGAACAACTTCCCGGCCCCGGAGAAAAAGGGCGCTGTCACGCAGTTCGACATCGCCCCCGAATACACGAAATTCCTGCGTTCCTACGCGAAAATGGACCGAAAGCTCAAGGTCGTGGTGGACTACGCAAACGCCATGGGCCTCTATGAATTCGCCGGAATCAAGGATTTCTTCGAGGTGGTTCCTCTGTACGACACACTTGACGGCACATTCCCGAACCACCTCGCCAATCCGCTCCAGACCAACACGCTCGACGCCATCCGCAAGAAAGTCGTCGAGGTCGGAGCGGACTTCGGCGCTGCGTTCGACGGCGACGCCGACCGCTGCGGATTCATCGACGACAAGGGCGAAATCATCCCCATGGACCTTTTCACCGCGCTGATCGCCATGGACATCCTCGGCGAACCCGGCTGCGGCAGCGCCACCATCCTCTACGACCTGCGCAGCAGCTGGGCCGTCCGCGAAGCCATCCGCGACCACGGCGGAAAGCCCAGCATGTCCCGCGTCGGGCACGCCTTCATCAAAAACCAGATGCGCAAGGAAAACGCGGTCATGGCGGGCGAACTCTCCGGCCACTACTATTTCCGCGAGAACTATGTGGCGGAATCCCAGGGTCTCGCGATCATCAAGCTCGCGAACCTGATCTGCAAGTCGAAAAAGAGCGTCAGCGAACTCGTGAAGCCCCTCAAGAAATACTTCCAGAGCGGCGAGATCAACTCCAAGGTCGCCGACGTGAAGGCCATCCTCGACAAGATCCGCACGAAATACGCAGACGGCCGCATGTTCGAACTCGACGGCATCAGCGTGGAATATTCCGACTGGTGGTTCAACATCCGCGCATCCAACACCGAGCCGCTCCTCCGCCTCATCGTCGAGGCCAAGGACAAAGCCCTGATGGAAGCCAAGCGCGACGAGATTCTCTCTGTCATCCGTTCTTAACGCCGCAACGCGGAACACTCTGTGCGGGTCATGCATATCCGCACGATGATGGAACATGGAATCGCACCGTTACAGATGGTGCGGTTCCTTTTCTTTCGGCGGGAAACGGCAAAAATCAGATGAGGGAATCCAGGAGATTCCTGACTTTTTCCACGCCGGGGAAATCCCGGAAGAGGAATCCGTGCGTTTGGAAATAGTCGCTCGCATCAAGGCGTTCCTTCAATACGCCGTCCTTTTTCAGCAGGGAACGGTCCACGCCGAGCAGAAGATTGCGTTCGGGGTGCGCCTCGCACCAGTTCAGACGCCGTTCCAGCTGGCCCGCGTGCCAGAGATGGAAGAGCTCCATCGGGAATTCGCAGCCGGAACCGTCGCGGAACACGAAATCGGGGAAAAGCAGCGCCTGTCCGCCGAGCGGGATCCAGCCGGGCATGTCGTCGAGCGTCCAGCCGGTCTGCGCGGTGCGAAAATAGTCGGTGAACATGCGGATTTCCTCCGGCTGGTATGCGACGAAATTGGCGTAATGGCTCACGAGGCCGCTGGATTCGTCGAGTTTGAGCTTGCGCGGATGTTCCTTCCACATGACTTCCGCGGCGATGCTCCATTGGGGGAGCTGGCAGACGGCGGGGAAGAACGATGCGATCTGGAGGCCGTATTTCGCGCTGTGCTCCAGGACGCTCGCCGGACCGTCGAACGTGAGGCGGATGGCGTCCTTGCCGGTCATTTCGGCGGTGAAGAGCAGCCGGAAGAACTTCATGTAGCGGAAGAGACGGCGAAGGAACGCAGGTTCCGACTTCGCGGGGATTGTCACGGTCAGCTTCGAGGCGAAGAGCAGAAGCGACTGCACCAGAGAGACGTTGTAGCGTTCCGGCACCTCGCGCACCAGCATCTTCCTCATCGGCAGGAGACGTTCGCACTCCGGCAGGTCGCAGTAGATCCCCTGCGCGAACGTTTCGGAAACGGACGGAACCGAGGCGAAAACGGCGACTCTGACATCATCGAGGGATTCCGGAGTGCGGCCCGAACGCAGCAGAGCGGCGGTTCCGCGGAAGAGTTCGACGCGTGCGGCGGGATAGTCGCAGTCTGCGGGCAGCGAGAATTCGGCCCGGTCGCGGACGGTCTTGTGCAGGCCCTCGGCGAGCTTCCTGTCGCGGAATGCGGCGGCGAGTGCGGCGGCCGATTCGTCGAGTTCGGCGGCGGTCGCCCCCTCCCCTTCCCCGTAGAGCAGGATCAGCGCCTCGGCGTAGCGCAGTATCTCCGGGTCGTCCGTTTTCACGAACTGCGGTTTCACGGAATCGCCGGAAAGACGGGCGCGGACAAGGTCCTTCGTCAGCATCAGCTGCGCCTCCGGGAATACGCGCTGTTCTGGCGGCGGCGGTCGCTCACGCTCATCTCGCTGGTTCCGTCGCTCACAAGTTCGTAAAGCACGGCCTCCTTGCCCTCGGCGCGGCGCAGGATTCGTCCGAGCCGCTGGACATGTTCGCGGGTGCATCCGCTGCCGGAGACCACGATGCCGATGTTGGCCTCCGGAACGTCCACGCCCTCGTTCAAGACTTTGCTCGTGACCAGAACCGGATATTCGCCCTGCCGGAACCGTTCGAGGAAGTCCTTGCGTTCGGCGGCCTTGGTCTTGTGCGTCAGCACAGGCAGGCAGAGCGTTTCGCCGATGCGGTACGCGGTGTCGTTGTCCGCGGTGAACACGATGGTCCGCGCGGACGGGTTCTCGCGGATGATGCGCCAGACTTCGCGGAGCTTGGCCGAACCGCAGCGGGCGATGGCCCGCTGTCGCAGATACGCCTGGTACGCCTCGCGTCCGCCCGGCCGCCGGGCGCACAGCGCGATGAAGTCGCTCCAGGCGGAGTTGTCCTGAAAACGGATGTTGTTGGCGCGCAGGAACGCGACGTATTTGGTGTGGGCGGCGTTGTATTCGGCGGTCTCCTCGGGGGTGAGGCCGAGGCGGAGCCGCACGGTGCGGTAGGGCGACAGCACGCCGCCTTCGAGTTCGTTGATCTCAGTCCGGTACACCGGCTGCCCGAGCAGGTCGCACATGACGGGGAAGGTATCGCCGGTGTCCGGCGTGGCGGAGAGCCCCAGGCGGTACGGCGCAAGGCAGAGCGAGGCGGACAGCCGGTTCACTTCGCCGGGCAGATGGTGGCATTCGTCGTAGATCGCCAATCCGAATTTGTTTCCGATCTGCGGCATGCGGAGCACGGCGGAGTCGTAGGTGCTGACCGTGACCTGCCGGACGTCGCTGCTGCCGCCGCCGAGCATGCCGACCGGAACCTCGAAGGCGCGCTCAAGCTGGGAGGCCCACTGGTGCAGCAGGTCGATCGTCGGAACCACGACCAGCGTGGAACGCCGGACGGCGGCGATCGCCAGAAATGCGAGGAAGGTCTTGCCGGACCCCGTCGGCATGGCCACGACGCCGCGGCATTTCGCGGCGAGCCAGGCGGACAGCGCGGCGCTCTGATGCGGCATCGGCTTGAACTTCGTGCGGAGCGGTGCGCCGAACACGGCGTAGTCGCGGGCGCGGTCGTCGGGCCGAACCCCGCCCGCATACAGCCGTCGCATGATCGCCTCGTAGCGGAAGGCTTCCGCCCGCCATGCGCCGATGCGCGGATCCTCCCGCATGAGGTCGGAAACGAGCGCCGCCGCTTCGGGGGAACCCTCCAGCACGACCGTGCCTTCGTCGAACCGCAGGAGACAGCCGTTTTCCGTCATGACGCCGCCTCCTGTTGAACCGAGAAGCCGCAATACTCAGGCAAAAAGGATGGACCGCGCACGGCGTTCCGCACGTCCGTCTCCGGATGTCTGAACACGGCCATGAAGCGGTCCTTTCCTTTTGGAAAAAACGGATGAGGATTAGGGTGTTACCCGATGACCACCCGTTTGAGATTCTTCTTGCCGGCCTTCAGGATCATGGCTCCGTCGGTGAAGTCGGCGGCCGTGACCATGCGGTCGATCGTGACGATGCGTTCGTCGCCGCAGTAGGCTCCGCCGCCCTGGATCAGACGGCGCGCCTCGCTGTTCGTCTTGCAGAGGCCGGCCTGCACGAGGAGCGTAATGATGTTGACGCCCCCGGCGGGGAGTTCGAGGTTGTATGTCGGAAGGTCGGCGGCGGCGACGCGGCGGACGGCGGCGAGGTCGATCTTCGCGATTTCGCTGGAGGTCGGGATCGCGCCCGCCTCGTCGGCGAATCCGAACTTGGTTCCGGCGGCGCAGAAGACTTTTTCGGCCTCGGCCTTGCCATGCGCGAGCGCGGTGGCCTCGTAGGCGAGGATTTCCTTGGCGCGGTTGATGTTGCCGCCGGGGGCGCAGAGGCGCTTGATCTCGTCGACCGGGAGAGCGGTGAATCCGAGCATGAGCTTCTCGACCTGCGAATCGTCGGTGTTGCGCCAGAACTGGTAGTAGTCGAACGTGCTGCAGCGTTCGGCGTCGAGCCAGACGGCGTGCCCGTTGGACTTGCCGAACTTGTTGCCGTCCTTGTCCATGAGGAGCGGCATGGTGAGGCCGTATACGGATTTCTGTTCGAGACGGCGGACCAGTTCGGTACCGCACGTGATGTTGCCCCACTGGTCCTGTCCGCCGAGCTGGAGGCGGCAGCCGTGGGTGCGGCAGAGGTGCAGGAAGTCGTAGCCCTGCAGGATCATGTAGTTGAATTCGAGGAAAGAAACCCCGACCTCGGAATTGAGTCGCATCTGCACGGATTCGGCCTGGAGCATGCGGTTCACGCTGAACTTGGAACCGATGTCGCGCAGGAAGTCGAGGTACAGCATGCCAGCGAACCAGTCGGCGTTGTTCGTGAAGATCGCGTTGTCCACGGAGATGAACCGCTGGAGCTGCGACTTCAGACACTCCACATTGTGCGCCACCTCCTCCTTCGAGAGGATCGGACGCGCCGTGGACTTGCCGGACGGGTCGCCCACCAGGGCCGTCGCGCCGCCGACGAGCACGATCGGGGTGTGGCCGCATTTCTGCATGATGCGCATGGCCATGACGGGGAGCAGATGCCCCACGTGGAGGCTGCTGCCGGTCGGATCGAATCCGACATAGAAACGGATTTTCTCCCTGCCGAGAAGCTCGCGCACCTCGTCTTCCGCGGTACACTGATAAATAAAGCCGCGTTCCCGCAGCACATCGAAAGCGTTCTGTTCCATAATGAGGTCCTTTCCAAAAATGGATAAATTTATTTAATATAGCACGAAATCCATTTTTCTTCAATCGGATTCCGGCGTTTTCCGAGCATTATTCCGGCAGAATTACAGGACGCCCCGCGCAATCGAAGCGTCGGAACGGGCAGCCGTATACGGGCATCAGCGTCTCAGGAGTCAGAATCTCCGCGGGATTTCCGGCCGCGGCGATGCGGCCATCATGCAGCAGCATCGCATAACCGGCGCAGTCGAGCGCGAGCTGGAGATCATGGGTAACGACCAGGATGCCGACCTCGGGCGCGAGACGGCGGAGCAGCGACACGATCTTCCGCGTGACGGCGGGATCGGCGGCGGACGTCGGTTCGTCGAGCAGAAGCAGCCCCGGCGACCGCACCAGCGCCGCGGCAGTGAAGACGCGCTGGCGTTCCCCGCCCGACAGCGTTCCGCACAAGCGGTCGCTCAGTTCAGTCAAATCCAGCAGTTCGAGCGTATGATTCAGACAGTCGGACTGTTCCGGGGAGAGAGAGCCGGAGAGACGCGACACGCCGACCAGCCCCATCGCGACGGTTTCCCGGACGGTGTAGTCGGTGAGCGGAACAGCGACGTGCTGCTGTACAACAGCCAGACGGCGGACGCGTTCCGCGGGGGGCCACTCGGAAACCGGGCGTCCGTCGAGGGTGACGGAACCGGAATCCGGTTTCAGATAGCCGGAAAGCAGCCGCACGAGCGTCGACTTGCCGGAGCCGTTGCGTCCAAGCAGAGCGGCGATCCGGCCCGGCGCGATTTCGAGGGAGACGCCGTTCAGAAGCGGTTCGCGCATTCCGGGATGCGTGTAGACGAGCTCTTCCGCAGTCAGCTTCATGATCCGGCGCGACTCCTGTTCAAAAGCCAGAGGAAGACCGGACAGCCGACCGCCGCCGTGACCATGCCGACAGGAAGTTCCCGGACCGGCGAGACCACCCGTCCAAGGATGTCCGCCAGCATCAGAAACGCCGCTCCGGCGAGCGCGGCGGGAATCAGGATCTTCCGGTGGGAGCCGCCGTGCAGACGGCGCACGACATGCGGCACCACGAGACCGCAGAAACCGATGATCCCGGCCATGGAGACCGTGACCGCCGCCAGGAGCGAAGCGAGCGCGAGCAGGACGACCGTCATCAGGCGGGCGTTCACGCCGTGGTTCCATGCGTATTCCGGACCGAACGTGAGCAGGTCGACGTCGCCTGAGCGAAAAAGAAGGAAGGCCGTGGCGGCGCAGAGCAGGATTGCGGCGGGCGCGAGCTGGCGCGCCGGATCGATGTTCTGCACGCTGCCGAGCATCCACCACACCACGCCCGCCATGTCGCGCGAATGCGAAAAGGTGATCAGGACCATGAGCAGGCTTGAGGCGAGCGTGCCGATCATCACGCCGCCGAGCAGAAGCTCCTCCGCCGTGCGCCTGCGGACCGCCGCGAAAACCAGCAGATTCGCCGTCACCGCGCCCAGCAGCGCGAAGAGCGGAACGGACATGAACCCCCACGCGCCGAATCCGAGCAGGATAGCCCCCGCCGCGCCGAGGCCCGCACCCCCGGAAACGCCCAGCAGATAGGGTTCCGCCAGGGAGTTGCGGAGGACGGCCTGGAAGATCAGGCCGGAGACGGCCAGCGAAGCGCCCACGACGGCCGCCGCGGCTGTCCGGACGATGCGGAGTTCCACGATGGGGCTCAGCGCGCCGTCCTGAATGAATTCGGAGAGCGGGATGCGGGCGGCGCCGAACAGCACGCCGCACACGGCGGCGGCCAATGCGGCGGCGAGGTAGATTAGGATGATGCGGGCGGTCTTCATGGCTGCGCATCCTCAGAAGATTCTTTGTCCGCGAACATTGTTTCGAGATCGGATTTCAGGTCCGCGATGCCGTCGAAGATGCGCGGCCCCGGCCGGAGCAGCGCGGAGTCGTCGCGCGGGATCAGCACGCGCCCCTCGCGGATCGCGCGGATGCCGCTCCACGACGGATTCGATTTCCAGTCCTTGCCGTGCGCGAACCAGACGATCACGTCCGGGTCCTCCTTCAGCACGAATTCGAGCGAGATGGACGGGTAGCCCTTCTCCGCTTTCACGATGTTCTCCAGGCCGGCGAGACGCCCGACGGCGTCCGGGAGGGAACCCGCGCCAGCGGTGAGCAGCGGACTGTCCCAGATCACATAGAGCGCGCGGAGCGGCTTTTTCCGTGCGTTTTTCAGTTCGGATTCGAATCCCGCGATGCGGTCGTCGGTGCGTTTCAGTTCGTTTTCCGCCTCGCGCGGGCAGTCCAGAAGTTTTCCCATGAGGGAAACCCACTTGCGGTAATCGTCGAATCCGTCGCACGGATGCAGTTCAACGGCGATTCCGGCCTGACGCAGAGCATCGGCGTCCTTCGGGTTCACGAATTCGTTGGAAACGACCAGCGCGGGCTTCATGGCGAGGATGCGCTCAAGTTCCGGCTCCGCGAAACTCCCCGCCGTCGGAAGCTTTTTCACGCTCTCCGGCCAGTCGCACGCCGTGCTCCGGGCGACCAGACGGTCCTCACATCCCAGATGGCAGATCAGCTCGGTCAGCGCGGGCGAGAGCGAGACCACGCCGCCCGGGGAGTTTTTTCGTCCGTCCGAACATGCGGTCAGGCAAAGCGCGGCCAGGAGAATGCAGAACAGACTGAACAGGCGGCGCATGGCTGACCATCCTCGCGTTTCGAATCGGATTACGGCTTCATCACAGCGATCGCCGTGGCAATGTTGCCGAACGGCGCGCTCACGTGGATGCCTCGGACAGCGGACCGGATGGCGTCGACGGCCTCGCGGGCGATGGCGATGCCCTCCAGACGCTGTTCCTCGCGCGTTTCGGGGCGGGCCATGCGGACCATCACGGAGTCGGGAACGACCACGCCCGGCACTTCGTTCTTCATGAACTCGGCGTTGCGGAGGCTGGCGAGCGGCCAGATGCCGGCGATCACCGGAACGGAGCCGTCGGCGAGCTCGGGAACGGATTCGATGAAGCGCAGGAGCGGGGCGGAGTCGAAGACCGGCTGGGTCACGACGGCTTCGGCTCCGGCGGCGATCTTCTCGCGGGTGCGGCGGAGTTCGCGTTCCATGTCGATGGCGTTCGGGTCCGCGCCGACGAGGCAGAAGGCCGCAGTTTGTTCGCCGATGGACTTGCCGCCGAAATCGACGCCCCGGTTCAATGCGGCCTGCACCTTCACGGCGGCGATGGAGTCGAGGTCGAACACGCCGGACGCAAACGGGTAGTCGCCGAGCTTCGGCGGGTCGCCGGTGATGAACAGAATGTTATGGATGCCCATGGCGGCGCAGCCGAGCAGGTCGGCCTGGATGCCGATCACGTTCTTGTCGCGGCAGCAGCAGTGCAGGACGGTTTCGATGCCGACTTCCTGCTGAATCTTGATCGCGGTCACGATGGTGGAGACGCGGGAGCTGGCGCGCGGGCCGTCCGGGATGTTGATGACGTCGAATCCCGCCTCGGCGCAGAGGTTCGCCTTGGCAATGGTGGCGTCGAGCAGGTAGCCCTGCGGTGGAACGATCTCGACCGCGTTCACCCACTTGCCGGAAGCGAGCTTAGCGGCGAAGGAGCTTTTTTTTGCGGTCGGAACGGGGTCCTGAAGCGGAACGGACGGCGCGGACGGCGCGATCTCGACCACGCGGGCGTGTTTAGCAAGCGGGCTGACGCTGCGCGCCATGTCGGCGATATGTTCGGGCGAAGTGCCGCAGCAGCCGCCGATGCCGCGCACGCCGAGCTGGACGTAACGCATGGCGTAGGTCGTGAAATACTCCGGACTGCACATGTAGAGCATGCGGTTGTCCACACTGCGCGGACTGCCCGCGTTGGGCTGGGCGATCAAGGGGAGCTTTTTGTCGATCAGCGGCAGAACGGTTTCGAGCGCATGGAGCATCGCGCCGGGGCCGCTGCAGCAGTTGAGGCCGATCGCGACCGGCTGGACCGGAGATGCGGCGATGCGTTTCAGAATGAAGGAGAACGGCTCGCCCTTGGCCGTCTGGGCCTTTTCGTCCAGCGCGAAGCTGAGCGCAAATGGCACGCCGTCCGCGGACGACGCGGCGGCCTTCAGCGCGAGGTCGAGATCGGCGAGGCTGGCGAGCGTCTCGAACATCAAAAAATCGGGCGCGGCCTTCGCGAGCACGGAGACCTGTTCGGAGAGGATTTCGAGCGGATCAAGGAACGACGGGAGTTCGCCGACGGGCCCGATGGACGCGGCGACCATGGCGCTCTCGCCCGCCGCCTCGCGCGCGAGCTTGACGGCGGCCTCGTTGATCGCTGCGGTCTGTTCGGCAAGGCCGAATTTCATGAGCTTGGCACGGTTCGCGCCGTAGGAATTGGTCGTGAGGACTTCGGCTCCGGCGTCGAGGTACGCCGCGTGAATGGCGCGGATCACGTCGGGCCGGGCGAGGCAGAGGTTTTCGAACGAGATGTTGACGAAGAAATTCCGCCGGTATATTTCGGTGCCCATCGCGCCGTCGAAGATCACGATGCGGTCGCGCAGGGCCTGCTGAAGAGTCTGTGACATGGGGTAGTTCCGCTGGATTTGATTGGGGTTCGCGTTTATTTCAGCTTATTAATATGCCGTCTCTTTCGGATTTTTCAAGTCATTTGGCGGGGAAAGTTGACTGCGACAGGAGGACTTTCATGCGGTCGACGGGAAATCCGCGGGCGGCGGCGAGCGCGGCGATCTGGTCGTCTCCGATCGGGCCGAGCGCGCGGTAGTCCGCCCTCGGATCGGGGATCACGAAGGCGCAGACCGAGGAGGGCGGCGACATCATGAAATTCGAGGTTAGTTCTACGAATTCGTCCTGAATGTCGAACAGGTCGAGCAGATGGAATATCTCTCGTTTGAGGCTGTGATCGGGCAGGACCGGATAGCCGGGCGCGGGCGCGATGCCGGACGGCGGATCGGACTCTTTCCGCCAGCCCCAGTCACAAGTGGAAATCCATTCGAAAAGTTCCGACGCGGCGGCGTCAGCCAGGAAATTCGCGAGCGTGCGGTCGAGCAGGGAAACGTAGTCGTCGCCGGGCGTCTCCGGAACTCTCACAGACACGACAAACATGCCGAGCCAGTCGCCGATGAAGTCCGCGAGGGAACGGCAGTCGCCGGTCTGGGCGCGCGGGAAAGTGATGACCGCGGAGTCGCCGACGCCGTCTTCGCGCAGCGTCGCGTGATGGCTGGTGAACACTTTGAACGAGTCGCCTTCGAGGCGTTTCACAGGGAACATGCCCGTCCTCGCTTCAATGGAAAACGACGCTTCGGCGAGGCGTTTTTTCGCGTCGTCGATGAGGTTTCCGGCGGCCTCGGACGGCGTTTCCCAGGCGCGGGCGAACGCGTTCCAGTCAAACTTGCCGGCAAGTTCGGATGCGGTAAAACAGCGCCCGCTCTCGACCTCGGGAGCATCAGGATCCTCTTCCAGCTTATACCGCGGAACGGGGCAGAACGGCTTTTCGCGGGAGGCTTTCGCGCAGGCTTCCGCGTAGGGGATGAGCTCGGGAACGGCGCGTTTTGACGCCTTCCCGGTCAGTTCGTCGTAGAAACCGCGCAGGGATTCGAGGTAAGCGCCGCGTTTGTCCGGGTTCATGAGCGTGTTCACCATGACCGCGGAATCCGAGGCGTCCGTGGTGTGGATAACCGGGCCGGAGTAGAGCGGCTGAAGCTTCAGCGCGGTGTGCAGGGCCGAGGTGGCGGCTCCGCCAACGAGGATCGGAGTCTTCAGGCCGCGCCGCTCGAATTCGGCGACCGTGCGCGCCATCTCGTCGAGCGAGGGCGTGATAAGCCCGCTGAGGCCGACGAAATCGGCGTGTTCGCGTTCGGCGGCGTCGGCAATCTCGTTGGCGGGAACCATCACGCCGAGGTCGTGGATCGCGCAGTTATTGCACTGGAGCACGACCGACACAATATTCTTGCCGATGTCATGGACGTCGCCCTTCACCGTGGCGAATACGCCGACGGGGCATTTCGCACCGGACGAGGCGGATTTCGAGGCTTCGATCACGGGCATCAGGACGGCGACCGCGCGCTTCATCACGCGGGCGGTCTTCACGACCTGCGGCAGGAACATCTTGCCCGCGCCAAACAGCTCGCCGGTCTTCCGCATGCCGTCCATGAGCGGCCCCTCGACGATCGCCATCGGGTCCGGGTACGCCGCAAGGGCTTCCGCCATGTCGGCGTCGACGAAGGAATCGTCTCCTCGCACGAGGGAAGCGGCGATGCGTTCCGCGAGCGGGAGCGAACGCCATTCCGGAGCGGTCTCCGCATCGGTTTTCGAGGTCGCGCCAGCGTTCTTCATGGAAGCGGCGAGTTCGAGAAGGCGTTCCCCCGCGCCAGGCGAGGTGTTGAGCACAACAGCCTCGACGGCATCGCGGAGGTCGGCGGGCAGCATGTCGTAGTTGCCGAGCTGGGCGGCGTTCACGATGCCCATGGTCAGGCCGGCGTCGATGGCGTGTTTCAGGAAAACGGTGTGGATCGCGCCGCGGATGAGGTCGTTGCCGCGGAACGAGAACGAGACGTTGCTGATGCCGCCGCTGATGCCGCAGAGCGGGAACCGCCGGTGCAGCTCGGCGACGGACCGGATGAAGTCGGCGGCGTAGTCGTCGTGCCCGGCGATGCCGGTCGCCACGGCGAACACGTTCGGGTCCAGCACGATGTCCTCCTCCGCGAATCCCGCCTGTTCGGTCAGGAGCTTCACGGAGCGCGACAGCGTTTCGATGCGGCGTTCAAAGCGGTCGGCCTGGCCCTTCTCGTCGAACGCCATCACGAGGACGGCCGCGCCGAGGCGGCGTATCTCACGTGCTTTCGCCAGGAACGGCTCTTCTCCTTCCTTGAGGGAGATCGAGTTCACGATGGCGCGTCCCTGCACACAGCGGAGCGCGGTCCGGACGACCTCCCAGTTCGAGGAGTCGATCATGAACGGAACGGCGGCGATGTCGGGTTCGCCCGCGGCGTACAGCAGGAAGCGCCTCATGGCGGCGGGCGCGTCGAGCAGGGCGTCGTCCATGTTGATGTCGATGATGGCCGCGCCGTTTTCGATCTGGTGGCGCGCGATGGCCATGGCGCCGGGCATGTCGTCCGCCTTGACGATGTTCAGGAACTTGCGGGAACCGGCCACGTTGGTGCGTTCGCCGATGTTGATGAAATTCTTGTCGCGGGAGGCGGTGAAGGCGTTGAGGCCAGAGAGGCGAAGAAGGCGCGGCTGAGGAGCGGGAACGCGCGGCTTCACGCCGTCGAGCGCCTTCGCGATGGCCGCGATGTGGGCGGGGGTCGTGCCGCAGCAGCCGCCCGCGACATTGAGCTGTCCTGCGTCCGCCAGCGAACGAATCACGGCGGCCATCTGTTCGGGCGTCTGCGTGTATTTTCCCTCGACGTCGGGCAGTCCGGCGTTGGGGTGCGCGCTGACCAGGAAGGGAGATTTCGCGGCCATTTCGGCGATGTGCGGACGGAGCTCCTCCGCGCCGAGCGCGCAGTTGAAGCCGACGGAGAAGAGATTGCGGGCGTGGGAAACGGAAATCAGGAAGGCTTCGGCGGACTGGCCGGAGAGCAGGCGACCGCTGGCGTCGCTGAGCGTAGCGGAGACCATGACGGGAATGTCGCGTCCGCGGGATGCCATGGCCTCTTCGGCGGCGAAAAGAGCGGCCTTGCAGTTCAGCGTGTCGAATACGGTTTCGATCAGGATGATGTCCGCGCCCGCGTCGAGCATGGCTTCCATGCACGTCCGGTAGGTCGCGGCAAGCTCGTCGAACGTGACGTCGCGCGCGGCGGGGTCCTCCACGTCGGAAGACATTCCGGCGGTGCGTCCGGTGGGGCCGACGCTCCCGGCGACAAGGCGGGGTTTCGATGGATCGCGTGCGGTGAACTCGTCGGCGACTTCGCGGGCGTTGCGCGTTCCGGCGAACGCCAGGTCGTACACGCGGTCTTGAAGGCCGTAGTCAAGCTGGGAAAAGTAATTCGAGTTGAACGTGTTGGTCTCGATGATGTCCGCCCCCGCCTCAAGATAGGCGCGGTGTACGGATTTCACCAGGTCGGAACGCGTGATGTTCAGCACGTCGTTGTCGCCGGTCAACGGAACCGGGTGCGACGCGAACTCGCCGCCGTTGAAGTCGGCCGCGGTCGGACGTCCGGCCTGAAGCATCGTGCCCATGGCGCCGTCCAGGACGAGTATTCTTTTCGCGGCGAGAGATCGGATTTCCTGTATGGTGAGCATGATGGGTCTCCGTTGAGTTCAAAAAACAAGAATATAATATACCCCGCATCCGCGCGGGAAGCAAGGGCTTCCCCGTTTTTTTCATGCCGGAAAACAGGGAACCGCCTTCCCGAGGCAGGATCAGCGCGGACGCGGATGCCAGACGCCGTAACGAAGCAGTTCAAGCGGACGCTTGGTGCAGCGGATCAGCAGCTTGTGCGGAAGCTTGCGGGAATCGGGGAAACGGGCTGGCGACATGGCCTCATTGAGGAGTCTGCGGAACGTCTCCCGGTGCGGAGCCATCTTTTCAAGGACAGCCGCGCGTATTTTCCCGGGCGGAATGGGGTTCCGCACAAACTCCCGCACCGCTTCCGCGACGGCGGCCGGATCGTCCGGAACCGTCTTCACCGCGAAATCGGGGAAAAGCTCGTCCCGGCCGCCGATGTTCCGCGTATTGACGACGGGAATGCCGCAAAGGAGATACTCCGCGCTGACGAACATGGCGCCTTCGACGTCGGACAGGCACAGTCCGCAGCGGGCGGCCTCGATTTCCGCCGGAATCCGGGATGGACCGACATGGTCGATCCAGTCGGCATGCGCCAGTTTGTCCTTGACGATCCCGTCCATGTACGGCTGCTCCTTCTTGTAGACGCAGCCGCCGATCAGGCGGATTGACCGGATATCCGCCGCAAGCTGGTGACGTTTGCATGGCGTGAAGCGGGCGATATAAATCGCATCATAGCGTTTTGGAACGTTCAGGAGCGGATATCGGGATTCATCCAGAAACGCATTCTGATGGCAGAACACCGTGCGAAGACCGAGCGCGGAAAGGGTTTCGACCTCCTTCATCGTGTTGGCCAGGACCGTGACTGCGAGACGGGGGCACGCGTCCATGATGGATTTGACGTCGGCGGCAAACGGAACCGCGTTTTTCCTCGTTTCGTGCTCGTAGCCCAATTGAAGGAACACATGGATGGAGGAAGCGCCGCTTTTTCTGAAAACATCCAGAAACCAGTCGCGCCCGCGCGTAAAATCAACGTCGAACGCAACCAGGACGAGCGGATTCCTGCAAAAAACCGAACACGGGGGGAAGTTGTTCCTGAGCGCGTTCTGAATGCTCTTTTTCAGGAATTGAAACGCCATGAACGGAGCCAGGTGGGTGAAGTTGACTGCCCGGTTTGCCGGCAGGTGAAGCGGCAACCGGGGTTCACTCGACAGAAATGTCGTCCGAGTCCGCCGGCGCGCTCCTGTCGAGCGAATCCTGGCTGACCACGGACGCGCCATGTCTGTCGACGGTGCGGAGGTCGGAAGTCTTGGATGTGGCGTCCGCCGGGGCGACCGCGGGGATGTTGATCGTCTGATCGTGAAGTTCACGCGCGACATCCTGACGTTTGCGCTGGGTCGCTTCCTGTTCGATGGACGACTCTTCGGGATCCGGAAGCGGCTGGAGATTGATCACGATATTGCTTTCGGTGAACCGCCAGGCGCCGTTGCTGAGAAGCCCCGCGGCCGGCAGAATGATGATGCCGCCGATCGCGTCGATCATCCCGGTCTTGCTGAGCTGGCTGTCTGCTGCATAGAATGCGGTGCGGTAGCCCGGCTTGTACGCCGTAATGAGGAGGGCATCCCTCGTGGGCACTTTGATGAACATGGGGGAAAGCATGTGGTATTCCACGCCGTTCGCGATAACGGCGGCGTCGCTCGGCGTGACGGTGACGCTTACAATCTGTTCGCCGCGCGCCAGGAAGGAACAACCGGAAGCGAAAGAGAGAATTGCAGCGGTAAAAACGGCAAGGAAAGCGTATTTCATGTCGAAGGCCCTTTCAAAAAAGAGAATAATCGCGAATAACTGCAGTTTAATATAATGCAGGAACAAATGGAATGCAAGCGGGAAACGTTTTTTTCTCCGAAAAGAATCCGCATTCCGGCAGACGGCGGATCATGCGTGGACCCCAAAAAAAGACGGCAAAGAGCCGGACCTTTTTCATATTTTTCCGGGAAATGAACTTGACAAATGCCGGAGCGGGATTACATTATAAATGAAAAGCGGGCGGCCGTCCGCCCCACCTCTCCCGCGCCGTCATTTCAAAATACAGACAACACATCCGGAAAATGAACAAGAGGAACGATATCCGAACAAAGTTTGCAGTCGGACACTTTCTGACGAAGGAACCGGACGATCCGGCATCCTTTTCCGAACTGGCGAAACGCTTCGCCCCCAGACTCCGCGAAGTCTATTTCCCCTGGCCCGGTCTCTGGAACGCCAGAGCGAAAGTCTATGACAAGCCGGACGACGAGGAACGCATCGCCGCCGACCTGAAATACTGCCGCGAACACGGCATGAAGCTGGATCTTCTGGCGAACGCAACATGTTACGGAGACACGGCGTTCACTGAGGAGCAGCGACTTCAGGTCATCGGGATCATCCGGCATTTGGATCGGATGGGATTGTATCCCGAGATCATTACGACCACGTCGCCGTTCATCGCGAAGGTGTTCAAGATGAATTTTCCGGACATCGAGGTGCGGGCGTCCGTCAACATGCGTCTGCGGAACACCCTCGCGCTTGAGTATCTTGCGCCGCTTTACGATTCCTACTACATCTGCCGCGACGTCCAAAGGGACCTGCCGACGTTCCACGCGATGGCCGCATGGTGCAGGAACCACGGCAAAAAGCTCTGCATGCTGGCGAACAGCGGCTGCGTGAGGAACTGCCCTTGGCAGGTTTTTCACGAAACCCTGCTCGCCCACAACTTCAACAAAACATTCCAGGAAATGAACAGCGAGAACCTGGAGCTGGTCTGCAACCAGATTTTTTCCAAGAAACGGATGCGGGCGAATTTCCTGCGCTGCACATGGATTCGCCCGGAAGACGTCCATCTGTTCGAACCCGAACTTGAAACGATCAAGCTTTCAACCAGGGAGGCCAAATATCCGCTCGAAATCGCGGAAGCGTATCTCAACGGATCCTACGACGGCAACCTGCTGCGGCTCATGGACCCGATCCACACGTTCGGATTCCGCCCGTACCGGATCGACAACAAATCGTTCCCCGCGGACTGGGCGACCAGCGGCATCGCGGGAAAATGCGCGGACAACTGCGCGCATTGCGGGAAATGCGAACAGGTCCTGAAGCAGGTCCTGAAATATGACATCAATCCGGACTCCCGCATGGACGGCTTCTCCCTGACCAACAATTTCCAGCTGCTCGCCCCCTCGAAACGGCGGAACCTTTCGGACATGAGCGTCGTGCAGGAAAAGAAAGGAGCGCAATCATGAGCGGTTTTTCCTACAGGATGAACGTCGGTGCGCTTCAGGCGCCGTCCAGGCGGTTCCTCCCGTCCGCGCCATATTCGGAGAGACCCGTCCGCAAGTTCGCCATCGGGCTCTATTTCGGGAAACGCAACGGACGCTCGTTCCGCGATCTCGCCGAACAGTATGCGCCGTATCTGAAGGAAGTCTGTTTCTCGTGGCCGGGCCTGCTCTCCGCGCGGGAACAGGACGAAGACCCGCTTCCGCTTCGGAGACTGCTTGTGGACGACCTGAAATTCTGCCGTTCGAAAGGAATGGCCCTTGATCTTCTGGTGAGCGACACTTGCTATGGAGACAAGGCTTTCATGCCCGCACAGCGCGAGGATTATTTCAGGCATCTGAAGGAGCTGTCCTCGTACGGACTCATGCCGGAAATCGTCACGACCACCTCCCCCTACATCGCGAAAATCACGAAGAAGTTCGACGCGTCCGTCGACCGCCGAGCCAGCGTGAACATGCGTCTGAACTCCACACTGGCCATGGAATATGTGTCGGACGTGTTCGATTCCTACTACATCTGCCGCGACGTCCAGCGGGATTTGTCGACTTTGAAACTGTTTGCGGAATGGGGTCGCAAGAACGGGAAAACGATCTGCATGCTGGCGAACAGCGGCTGTCTCCGCTGCTGCCCGTGGCAGACGTTCCATGAGACCCTGCTGTCGCATGATTTCAAGCACATCCTGCCTGAAGTCAAGAAGATGAAAATGTCGCCGACGCTGTGTTCCGGGCTCATCGCGGAAAAGAATTTTGAGGAAATCCTCCGCGGCTCCTGGATACGGCCGGAAGACCTGCACCGGTATGAGCCGCACGTCTCCGTCATCAAGCTCTCCACCAGGGAGGCCGACCGGCCCGATCTGATCCTCAAGGCATACACGTCCGGCTCTTTCGACGGCGATCTGCTCCAGATACTGGATTCAGGGTTCTCCCGCTTCGTCGCGCCGATGGTTTTCGACAACAAATCCTTCCCGGAGGAATGGAGTGAAGGAATGATCGCCGGACGCTGCGCAAGCGACTGCACGCACTGCGGGAAATGCACCGGAGTCCTGAATCTGATTCTCAAACGGAACCCCTCCCTGCCGGACGGTTCCGCATATTCCGCGACGCCGCAGGAAACGGTCACGGCATAGGTTGGGGCCGGGTTCCGGGCCGTTCCGTTCCGCGGACTTGAAAAATAACCAAAACCTGCTATATTAAATCCATCCCCAATGTTGCGCGATTCCGGTCTCCATCGGAAACAAAGGCAAGGTCTGAACAATGAAACGTGTGCTGATCTACTACAAGGTTTTTCATTCGTGGGTCGGAGGCGGGAGGTTTCTGCCGCTTTTGTTCATCGCGGAGCTTCAGAAGACCTGCGAAATCACGCTTGCGCTGGACACGATGTCGGACGTGGCAAACGGGGCGAAACTGGCCGGAATACCGCTGGACGCCTCGAAGCTGAAAGTCGTGCAGGTGATGCCGAAACGGGAGTTCTTCCGAAAAATCGACGCCACCCTGCCATTCTACAGGATACGCCAACTGAAGAAACTGGCGAAAAAAGCGGACGTCTGCATTTCCACGGTCAACATGATCGACTTCGGCAAGCCCGCCCACCACTTCGTATACATTTTCAAGACATTCGGAGACAACGCCTTTATCGACTATTGCAGGCATATCCCGCCGCCGAAGGGGTTTCCGGGCTTCAAGCGCAACCTCAGGACGTTCCTCGCGGAAAAAATCCTCCGCCCCATGCTCGGAATCCGGTCGACGCGAAAGATCATTGCGGATCCGCGGGAGCGCATCTACCCGACTTCGCGCTATGTCGATTCGGTCATGCGGGGCTTCTACGGACCGTTCACCAGCACGGTTTTCTACCCTCCGACCGCCTTCGAAGTCAATCTGAGCGGCGTCGAACGGGATCCGCTCCAGGTCAACTACATCGGACGGATTTCCGAAGAGAAACGCATTGAGGACATCATCCGCATCGTGGAACTGGCGCGGAATTCCTCCGGATCCGACCTGAAACTGCACATCGCCGGACAAATGGAAAATACCCCCTATGCGGAAAAATTGAAGCGGATCGCAAAGGAAAAGAACTGGATCCGGTTCGTCGGAATGGTCCTCGGCGAGGCGAAGGAAAGATTCCTTCTTTCCGGCACATACGCCATCCATGCGGAACGCGACGAGACGTTCGGAATCGCGATCACGGAGTATCTCAAGGCCGGAAGCATTCCCGTCGTTCCCGACGAAGGCGGCACGATGGAGATCGTCGACTCTCCGGCCCTCACCTACCATGACAATGAGGAGGCCGCGGCGATTCTGACGAAACTTCTTCAAGATGAAGAGTTCCGGAAAGAACAGCTGGCGCACTGCGCGAAAAGAGCCGAAGCCTTTACCATGAAGGCGTATCTGGAAAACCAGCGCCTGACTCTTGAAAAGATTCTCGAGGAATCCGATTGATTCTGCCGGACATGATTGATATGACGCCTTTTTTCTCCATCATCGTTCCCTGCTGCGACGTCGAGCCGTACATCGAAGAATGCCTCCGCTCTCTGCTTGGCCAGTCCTTTCAGAATTGGGAATGTCTGATCGGCGTCGAAACGTCAACGGACAGGACCGAGGAAATCATCCGTGAAATGACCGCCGGAGACAGCCGTTTCAGAATCTTCACCGGCCCGCGCACGGGATCGTGCTCCGCATCCCGGAACACCGGAACCGACATGGCGCAGGGCGAGTACGTCATCTTCCTGGACGGGGACGACACCATCGCGGACGGATGCCTCGAGCGTCTCCATGAAAAGATCTGCGCGAATCCGGGCGCGGACCTTTATCCGTGCGCGATCGCCGTCAAACACGATGAAATCAGCGGAACGGACGAAATCCGCGACAACTACCGCCCGGACGCTCCGGCGGAAATGACCGGAGCGGAAGCCACGCTTTATCTGGAACGGAACTGGTGCGGGGCGTTCTGCCCCATGCTCCAGCTTTCGGTCCACCGCCGCGTTTTCCTTGTTGAAAATGACCTCAAATGCATCAGGGGGCTGCGCCATCAGGACAGCGAATTCTCGCCGCGGGCCCTCTATCGGGCAAAGCGCGTTGTTCCGCTTCACGAGCCGTTCTACAACTACCGAATCAGAATGAACTCCGTTCAAACCATGGCCAAAGGCGCGGACTATTTCCTGAAGGACTGGACGATCATCACGAAATCCCTGTTGGCGTTTTACGGCAAAGTCTCCAAGGAGGAAGGCTTCGACCGGCGCGTGGTTCCGTGCTGGATCCGCCAATGGCTTTCTAGGATGAACCGCATGTGGTTTCTCCCCGGCCCGGTCAGGGATATCCCGAGGAGCAAACGGGCGGAATCGCTTGAAATGATTTTCGCGGACGGATTCGACGTCCACCGGAACATGCTGAAATACGGTTCCCGCGCGCAGCGCATCGCCGGGTTCTGGGTGCGCGCATTCGTGAAGCATCCGTCTATGAGATGGGTTTCCGAACTGTTCTTCCGTTTTTATTTCCACCTCACGCGGGACAATGATCCAGACGACAGGAGAACAGGCTTCCGCAGGGCCGCACTACTAACAAAGACATGCAAGATCGTGTTGTCGCGGAAACACTGAAGCATGTTGCGCGAATCCACGTGTGTGCGCGGAGAGGGCCGACGGGATCGAAGGGCGAGCAACCTCAGCTTTTTTCTTTTTCGCCCCCGATGTCGCGGGGCGGCGCGGACCGCCCCGGATAATAATCCGGCGGAACGTATGTGTCCTGCGGGAACACGCCGCCGATGATCCGCCGCTTTCCGCCCGCCTCCTGAAAGATGTCGCTGCACTCCTGAAACACCCTTAAGTCGAACACCGGCAGGATCGCCAGCAGATGGTCGAAGATGTCCGACTGGATCCGCTCGTATTCGCCCCAGTCGGTCGTGTTCGTGAAGCAGTAGACCTCGATCGGCAGCCCGGCGGAATCCGGCTGAAGCTGCCGCACGAGTATGGACATGTTCTGGTTGACCGTCTTCAGGGAGCGCAGATATTTGTCGACGTAGATGCGGAATGTTCCGATGTTGGTGATGCGGCGGCTGTTGATCGGCTTCGCGCCCTTCTCCTCCAGCGCGCGGTTCCACGACTCGATCTCCTGCTGTTTCTCGTTCAGATAGTCGTCCAGCAGCACAAATTCGTCCAGCGCTGCGATTTCGTCGTCGTCAAGGAACCGGACGCTCCGCATGTCGATGTTCAGCGACCGCTTGATGCGGCGGCCGCCTGATTCATAGACGCCGCGCCAGTTGATGAACGTCTCCACGGTCAGCTTGCGCGTCGGCACGGTCACGATCGTCATGTCCCAGTTCTGCACCTTCACCATATGCAGCGCGATGTCCACAATCACGCCGTCCACGTTTTCCGACGGCAGCGCGATCCAGTCCCCGATCTGAATCATGTGGTTCGTGCTGAGCTGAATCCCGGAGACCAGCGCCAGGATCGTGTCCTGAAAGATCAGAATGAGGACCGCCGCCACCGCGCCAAGGCCGGACAGCAGCATCACCGGACTCTTGTTCGCCAGCATGGACGCCGCCATGATGAACGCGCCGAGCACCACGAATATCTGGATCAGCTGGACCATGCCCTTGATGGAGCGGTTCTGCGAATCCGGCTGCCTCCGATACCACAGGTCGAGCAGGTTCAGAAAACTCAGCAGCGCCCCCACGATGCAGACGATTGTAAGCGTCATGCATATCTTCCGCATCCGCAGCAGGTAGTCCGGCTCAATGTCCATGATGTCCAGAAGCGCGTACACCACAACGATCGGCGCGATATACGCCAGACGCGACGCGATCGAAACAAGCAGGTTCTTCCCTTCCGGAACGTCGATCGGGAGTTTCTGAAACATGATCTTCATCCCGTACAGGACGCAGTGGCGCGTGAGCGCGTTCACCAGCAGTCCGCCCAGGATCGCCACGGCCAGAATGCAGACGTTGACCAGAACGGGGTGAATCGACATCGATTCTTTGATGAATGCGGAAAGTTCGGGAAACATGGATTCAATTCCTTATGAGGGAGGAGGAAAGCCGGGAGCGATGGATGAAAACCTTTTGTAAATATATCATCCCGGCGCGCGTTTTCAAGGCGCAATCCATGTTTTTTCATGACAGGAACCGGCGCAGGAACCGGCGGCAGGCATTCCTCCCGATTGCCATAAAGGCACATGCCACCGGTGAAAACCAATGCGGCATGTCATTGGACGCTGCATTCGTAGACTCGATCGCCACGGAAACGCCGGACGGCGTTCTCGCAGGTTGCGCCCGGCCCGCGGACGAGTCGCCGGAAACAGCCAATAGGCGCACAGACGATTCAGAGAATCGCGCATGCGGCAGTTCCCTCCTTGAAACTAAAGGCTCTCGATGAAGAGGGAACGATAACGGACGAAATACTGAAGACCGGAACCGACCGTAATGAATACGGTGGCGAGCTGAAGACATTTCCAGACAATCGCCACGGAGGAATCGCCGAGATCAAGCCCGAAGAGTTGAATCCATGCCGCGCCGCCGAAGGCCAGCGTGAACATTTGCGTGGCGGTCTTCATTTTGCCCCACCGGTCGGCGGAAATAATGACGCCCTTGGCGGAAGCAAGCGTCCGCAGACCGGTGACCATGAATTCGCGCGTCAGGATAACGATCAATACCCAGCCGGGAATCATGCCGTAGTCAAGAATCATCACGAACGTCGCAAGAATGAATATTTTGTCAGCCAGGGGATCCATCAGACGACCGAAATCGCTTTCCACATGGTATTTTCTTGCAAGATAACCGTCAAGCAGATCGGTAATGCCAGCCAGAAACGCCACGATCAGGGCAATTGCATGGCAAACGTAAGCCGTATTTGCTCCGACTTTGATGCAAGTCTCGTTTGCACTGTCGAAATTCGCAAGAACCACAAAACAGAAGATCAGGATAATACGACTGACTGTGAGTGCGTTCGGAAGATGTTTCATTGGCCTTTTCCTTCAAATAGTGGAGTTGCAGAGGAAGTCGCATTGATCGTTCCGGATTGTACGAACTGAACCTCTTTGATTAAACCATCGTCAGACGACATATTTGGCTGATGGGAATGATGTTCTGTTTCCGGAGGCATTGCGGAACAAAGCGCAATCAACGAAACCGCGGAACAACGCAAATGGCGAGATTGAACCGGCAACGTCCGGAAACAGAACTATAAGAAAGACGTTTGCAACGGAAACGACAAAGCTGGCGAGGATACTATTCCTCTGGAACAGCTCCCATTCTCTTCTTTTGTATTTTGTCTGAATCATTCAGCGTTTTCTCCCAAATATTCAGGGGTGGCAGTCCGTTATGGATAACAATTCAGAAATGGAGATGGAGTGTTCCGTTTTTCCGTCAACGGAATTCGACCAGATAAACGGTTTTGCAAGCGCTGCGCCTTTATAATGAGGGGAATAATAATTCAATACACTTTCCTGGCCCGGATCCAGCATAATGTCCTCAACCAAAAAAGTGGTCTCAATCGATGGCGCTATGCTGATAATGCAACCTTTGTCAATGTCTGCATTCAATGGCTTTGCAAGAGAGATTCTCGTAACGATGGAAGGATCAAAGCCTTTGATGTAGGCAGGAACGGCAAAGGGCCCGATATCCGCAAGAGGAAACTCCGCAACAGTTTGAGCAGATGCAATTTGGGAAGAAAGCATGTGTGAATTTGGAATCTCGGAAGAAAAAGCATTCAAAAGAATACTGCCGTTTGAAGGGCAATTCAATTTCGCCCCCTGGACGACAATATAGTCTTTGTCTTTTTGAGCCTCAATTACAACGGCGCTGTTGCTGTTATCCGTATCGTCTGCGCCGAATCCGCAACTGCCGTCATATGCTGCAAAGCCGCAGCGTATTCTTGTTGAAGCATTTCCAGTATTCTTAACGCGACATGAGATAAAAACAGGAGAGGATTCTTCCAAAACAAGGAAATCTCTGCTGAGAATTTTTGAATTAACTCCGCTTATGACAATCTGATTGTCAACAATTCTTACGTCGTCAGCATCCTGGGCTATGAGATTCGAAAAACTTTTCATTGTCGGCGGCTGGATTATTTTGACAATTGATTTGTCATCAACGTTCTTATAGGCCTCAGGAACAATGGACAGATCGTCAATATTGTCTGAAAAAACTGAGATGTAACGTTCCTCGCCATCCCGATAAATCAAGGCGTACTTCGCATTGACGTCATAATCGGAAAGCCGAATCTTTTCATAAATCATCGTCATTAAGGCTTTCTTTGCTTTGCCTGGCTGGAACAGGAATATGCATTTGTTCTTTTCCTTCAGAACATTATCTAACATTTTCATTCCGTTTTGCTCGGTTTGGGATTCCAATGTTTCATTGACACTAACAATAAAGCTATTCTCATCCAAAGCAATATAAGACATCCTTCCGGATTTTTCCAAACCAATGGGAACACTTGTTCCGAAAACATTGATCAGCGCATGATTATCTCTGTTAAAAGCGATGCCGTCCGTTTTTTCGTTTTTCTTTTTCTGAATCTTGGAATATGCATATTTGCTTAGCTCTTTCTTTCTCGCCGAATCAAGAACGCGCAGGGAATAATCTTTTGAAGGAGCGCGAAACAAGGAAACCCCGCAAGGGAATATATAGTTCGACCGAATATTGAAAAGATCAAGGATCGTTGGGGCGATATCCAACTGGCATCCCTTTTCGGAAATATCTTTTCCCTCCCCGGCATTAATAATCATAAACAAATTATTGCGTTCTTTTTTGTTCAACCAGTTGTCCGCCGTTCCCATAAAGCGATGATCGCTCATAATGGCTATTGCTGTGTTCTTGCCCGTTTCGGTGCCGAGAATGTCATCAATCAGTTTTCCTAAATAATGATCTGTCGTATAAATGGCATCCAGCAATTGAAAGTTTCCATAATTCTTCGGAAATTTGTCCTTATTCGGATACTCCAGCGAATCCTTATCAACAAAACCGTTCGGAGTGTGGGAATCCAAAGTTGTAATTGAAATGACAAAATTTTGATTTGGATCCGCTTCTTTTTCATGGAACAGGTTCCATGTATACTCCAACAGGCTTTTATCCCTATAACAGAAATCTTTTGCCGCTTTTAATCTATGGAGATAATCCAATGAAACGCCTTCGTTGGAAAGCGCTCTTTCAAAACTGCCAAGGTTGACAGCCTTGATGTGTTCCCATGTATATCCTGCTTTTGTAAAGATAAAGGGGAGAGAACAAAACTTGTTCAGCATTTCGTCATTAAACTCGGGACTGGTTGACGAAGTGCAAAAAGCCGGAGTCGACGGAACTCCCCAGAATGTCTGAAACATCGCTTCGGCGGTATGTCCGGCGCATTGCCCCATCGATGTAAAAAAAATGGTATGTTCATCTTTGCGGAACCGGTTAAGATTCGGAGTCAATCCGGGAAACAGTTCATCATCTAGAAAATTAGTTTCAATGCTCTCTAAAAAAATGAAAATAAGATTTTTTCGGGTTCCCGCCGAATCGATGACAAGGTTGTCATGCCCCACATTGCATACGCTGATACCCAGTTTTTCGTAGCGCTCTTTGTCGACAACATAATCCTCCCCCACTTCTATTTTTTCATTTGCCTCGCAGACCATTTTTATGAAATTGCCTGCAGCGGTTTCACCAAAACATATAAAGGCGATGACAATGGCAAATGAAAGCGACGCAACAATGATTGTCTGTTTTCGTTTATCCGTTGCTTTTTTGGGAAGAAAGACCAAAAGATTGAATACAGCAACGAAAACACTGAAATATATGAGGCCGGCAACAAGAAAATGAATTTGGGAAGGCAACAATTCAATGATCAAATCAACATCAATCATTGACATATAAAAAGCTGTATTGAACGTTTCCTCCTGCATGAAGAAGTTATAAAACTCCAAACTTTGCAGCAAGGCGAGAATGAATAAAACAATGCTAAATAAAGCGGCTATGATTATTCTAATGGCTTTTTTGCGGACAAGTCTTGTCAGAACAATCATTTCCAATGCGCAGAACAACAGAAACGCCAGTCTGGGAACTATGATCCGTATGGGAACATTGATTTTACTTCCGGCCACAAACAGGGGAACCGCCAGTATGGTCAGGATGATGCAATCAACGGCAAAAGGATTCAGCTTCTTCATGAACGATTTGATCATGTCAAAAAAACACCCCTGATAAAAGGAAAAATGCCGACGCGGGTGCAGAGTTCCCCATGTCGGCATGATACGTGTTGATTCTTTCCACAGACCGGATGCCGGGGCGTGACGAAACGCTCCTGCAGGAGGAATGCAGATAATGTTTGGTTAAGGGAAGATTCGTGAACTCGCGACAGAGTCGCGAATCCACAGGACGCCGAAGCGTCAGCTGCAGGCGGGCTGTACTGCTTGCTTGCGCTCATTTCATTCGTCCAAGCAAGACCGAACTCAGATTGAGTTCGGAATAGAGAGCCCGGAGCCGAAGAGCAAAGGACCTGGGCGTCAAAGCCGCATGGCGTCTGCCAGCAATGTGTCGAGTTCACTTCGTCCATGTCCGGTTTCTTTTCGATTTAGTTGTCAATTCCGCCTCGTGGCAGTCTGCAACTGTTTCATACAGAGTAAGACTAATAATATATTCACATTTCTAAAAAAAACAAGTTCCCAGCGTAAAAAAAAACGATAAAAAAAACATTTTACGGACAATCAGGCGGTTTTCCTTGCGGATTGCGCTTGACTTCGCGCGTTAGGCTGATATATTACTGTCTGACGTCGAAACAGCGAATACATAAGAACACAGAAAGGATACCATTCCCATGTCGAATACCGCTCGAAACGCCGCCCTCGGACTGTTCCTCGGAGTCACCGCCGCGATTACCGCCGCCGCGGACGACGGCAGCAAGCTCTGGCTCCAGTCGACCATCCCGCAGAACGTCACGGTGAAATCCGAAAAGCCCGTCAGCGACACCATGCAGATCGTGGTCTCCGAACTCACGCGCTTCAAGCAGCGCGAATGGGCGGTCATGACCGACAAACATCGCACCGACCTCGGCGACGAGGGGTTCGAGATCCGCATCATGGAGGGCAAAGTCAAGATCATCGCGCAAACCGAACGCGGCCTCCTGTACGGCGCATACTATCTGCTGCGGCAGCAGGCATGCGGAACCGTAATCACCGACAACTTCCAGGCGAAGGAAGTTCCGTACTACAAATACCGCATGCTGAACCACTGGGACAACCTCGACGGCACGATCGAGCGCGGCTACGCGGGAAATTCCATCTGGAAATGGAACGAACTCCCCGGCACGATCTCGCCGCGCTACGCCGAATACGCCCGCGCAAACGCCTCGATCGGCATCAACGCGACCGTGCTGAACAACGTGAACGCGTCGCCGAAGATGCTTGAGACGGAAAACCTGGCTAAGGTGAAGGCCATCGCCGACGCGCTGCGTCCGTACGGCATCCGCGTGTTCCTCTCCGTGAACTTCGCCTCGCCCATGGTCATCGGCAAGCTGAAGGACGCCGACCCCGCAAAGCCGGAAGTCGCCGCCTGGTGGAAGGACAAGGCGAAGGAGATTTACAACCTGATCCCCGATTTCGGCGGCTTCCTGGTGAAGGCGAACAGCGAAGGCCAGCCCGGCCCGTGCGACTACGGCCGCACCCACGCCGACGGCGCGAACGTCATGGCCGACGCCCTGAAGCCTTACGGCGGCGTGGTCGTCTGGCGCGCGTTCGTGTACGGCCAGAAGCCGCAGGAACGCGTCCAGCAGGCCCTGCTTGAGTTCCAGCCGCTCGAAGGCAAGTTCCGCGACAACGTGATCGTGCAGGCGAAGAACGGCCCGCTCGACTTCCAGCCATGCGAACCCTTCCACCCGCTCTTCGGCAAGATCACGAAGATACCGCTCGCCATGGAGTTCCAGATCACGCAGGAATACCTCGGTCAATCCAACCATCTGGCCTACCTCGCCACGCTCTGGAAGGAAGTCCTCGACAGCGACACCTACCAGAACGGACCCGGCAGCACGGTGGCGAAGAAGATCCGCGAGTCCGGCATGATCGCCGGCGTGGCGAACATCGGCGACGACGTGAACTGGACCCGCCACCCGTTCGCCCAGGCCAACTGGTATGCGTTCGGACGCCTCGCCTGGAACCCTGACCTGAAGGCCGACGCCATCGCGAAGGAATGGCTCGCGCAGACCTTCACCCCGAACCCCGCGTTCGTCGACCCCGTCTGCGACATGATGATGAGCAGCGTTCCCGCCATCCGCCAGTACATGATGCCGCTCGGACTCGCCCACATCTTCGCCTCCACGCTCGGCAACCACTACGGACCCGGCCCGTGGCTCTACCAGGCCGGCAACGAATCCTTCCTGAAATACGCCTCGCTCCTCTCCACCAACGAGAACGTTCCAGGCCGCAAGATATTCGACGCCACCGAAACCGAGCTCGGCGCCGACCGCACCCGCAAGGGAACCGGAACAGTGTTGCAGTACAACGCCCCGCTCTGCGACCAGTACAACGACCTCAAGACCTGCCCCGAACGCTACTGGCTCTGGTTCCACCGTCTCGGCTGGAAACAGAAAATGCCTACCGGCGACACCTTCTGGGAACATCTCTGCGGCCAGTTCGAATCCGGCGCGAAGACCGCCGCGACTTACCCAGGCGTCTGGGAATCCGTCAAGATGTACGTCGACCCCGAACGCTATGACCTCGTGCTCGGGCGCCTGAAACTCCAGGCGCGCGAAGCCGTCTGGTGGAAGGACGCCTGCATCCTCTTCTATCAGAGCGTCAACCACCTCGACCTGCCGAAGGGGATCACGCCCCCGATCTACGACCTCGCGAAACTCAAACGCATCAGCTTCCCCAACAACGTGCATTTCTGCCCGAAACCCGAGGACGTGAACAGAGCCCTAGACAACGCTTTAAAAAGATGAAGCCTGTGAGCGCAAAAGTCGTTGAACTGACGAAAGACTACATGTCGGTCAGTCATTGCGGGAAGATCTACCGGATCGACTTTGACCGTTACCCGTATTTCCGCAGCTGTTTTCTCGGCGAACTTTACAACGTTCAGGCGAGCGCGGAAGGCCTCCACTGGCCCGATGCCGATATTGACCTTGAGGTCAAATACATTGAGAACCCGCCGGAAGAAGCAAGCGTTGTGGACGAGACCTGGTGGAAGGCGCAGAGAAAACGCCTTCTGGCTCGCCTCGGATCCGTCGGCGGCGCCGTGAAGTCCGAGCGAAAGGCCGCCGCCAGCCGCCGCAACGGATTGAAGGGCGGACGTCCGCGCAAACAGACGGAACGGCGCAAAACCGCCGTAGCACGAAAGGCGACACGGCCCACCGCCTGAAGACAGTTGAGTTACAAAAAAACGCCTCCGGAACGGCATGGACGCTGTTCCGGAGGCATATTTTTAAACAGTTCATTTTCGGCGGATAGACCTGCCGGATTATCTGTTTTTCTTTGCTTAAAGCCCCAATTTTTTCAGGACTTTTTGTGCTTCCGGATTTCCCAGTTTTGCGCTCTTGCGAAGCAACCGGATAGCTTCAGCTTTATTCACGGGAACACCTTCACCCAGCATATAACAACCTGAGAGAGCAGCCATTGCATACGTATTTCCCTGTTCCGCCGCCTTGCGATACCATTTGACGGCTTCCTCTTTGTTTTCTTCACACCCCCAGCCATTGAAATAACAATTTCCGAGATTGAACTGCGCTTCCGGGATTCCCTGTTCAGCAGCCATTCGAAACCATTTGACGGCCTCCTCTTTGTCTTCGTCGACGCCTTCGCCGCTCATAAGACAAACGGCCAATTGGTTCTGCGCTTCCGGGATTCCCTGTTCAGCCGCCTTGCGATACCATTTGACGGCTTCCTCTTTGTTCTCTTCCACACCCTCGCCGTCATAGTAACAATAGCCAAGGCCGCACTGTCCCTTCGCGTGATCCTGTTCGGCGGCTTTGCGATAATACTCAAAGGCAACGCCATAGTCTTTGCTTATGCCTTCGCCGTGATAGCAACACCTCCCGAACATAAATTGAGCGTCAGCGTGCCCCTGTTCGGCAGCTTTGCGATACCAGTCGGCGGCGGCAAAGAAATCTTTTCTTACGCCGTTGCCGTTATAATAGCATTCGGCGAGCTTGTATTGCGCTTCGGCGTCGCCCTGTTTCGCGGCTTCATAATAACCCTTTGCCGGTTCTCCCACATGGAACCAGTAGAAGAGGAAGCCCGCGCCTCCCAGGAGCATGAGAACTAAAACAAGGATAAACACGACCAGTCCGGAGCGTTTGCCCCGGCTTTGATTCTTCAACTCTGTTTCGTTCATAAACTACCTCCGAAGAAACAGACGTTTGTTCTTTTTGCCCGGTCGAAGCACGGGCGGCCTTTGGGTTATGCTTAGTTGAAGCCGTCGCGGCGTTCGGCGATCATGGTGCGGGCGAGGTCCTGAAGGATCAGCGAGCCCTTCACGTCGAATCCGATCTCGGCGTTCCAGTCGGTGCGTTCGGTGAGCCAGTGGATCAGCTCCACGTTGGCCCACGGGACCACGCGGACGGTTTCCTGCCCCACGTTGATCTGGTTTTTCATGCCGTCCACGATGCGGGTGAAGTGGAACGAGCGCCCCTGCACGGCGATATAGCTTTCGTTTTCCTCGACCACGCGGCCGATGAGGATGTGGGTGTGGGCGCCGGGATAGTCTTTCTTGCAGCGGAGACGGATCGTTTTTCCTTTCAGATAGTTGGTCATTCTGTACCTCCTGACACGGCGGTTCGCCGGTTGTTTTGATGTTGTGCGGATTGCATTCAGTTATACTATACCGCCATTTTGCGAAAAAGAAATGGCGGAAACGCTTTTTTGCGCGTTTTTTCCGGCAACCGCGGGAATCCTCCGCTCCGAATCTTGAAAAACAGGGAAAAGCCGCTATATTTATTATTCCAATCAAACGACAATCGGGCGGAGACGCCATATCATAGGAAAGGAATCCCATCCGCATGTCCGAGAATCCGAACAATGACAGGACGAAACTTCTGGCGTTCAGCCTGGCGCTGGCGCTGGTCCTGATCGCCGTCGTCCTGATCGCCGTCCGGGCGATGATCCACCGGGAACCGCCCCCGACCGTGCAGACGCTCATGGCGGCGCTGAACGTCCCGGCATCGGTGTCCGTGGACGACGGGATGCGCGAGGCGGTTCAGGAGAGTTTCCAGAACGAATTCTCCGCGCTGTACGGAATCGAACTGACGCCGGAGGAGACCGCGTATTTCGCGAACCTGCTGAAGGAGTGCAAGGCGAAATTCGAAACGGAGCCGTTCCTCCACGACGCGCTCAAAAAGGAATGCGCCCGCCGGAGACTTTCCGAGGAAGCCATGATCCAACAGCTCATGGGCATCCGCGATCCCGCCGAACGGGAGCGGATCCGCGCAGAATGGACCGCTGTCGGGCAAACCGCAGCGCTGAGGTCGGAGGAGTTCATCCGCGCCATGGAGCCGGTCTACCGGAAGTTCTACGGATGGTGGACGCCGCGCCACCCGGAATACGAGGGGCTTGCCGCAGGCGTCGCGATCACGGACGACCACGATGCTCTGATGGAGCAGATCGCCGTCTCGCTCCGGCGCGAACTGCTCGTCCGCACGGCGCAGGATCTCCTAGTCCATCTCGAAACCGATCTGCGGAAACGCGGCAAGGTCATCTCCGAGGCGAAACAGCGGCAGGCGTTCACTGCGTTTCTGCACCTCAGCCGGGAACGCTATACGGAGGAACTGATGCGGAAGATGGCGGACGCGGTCGTGAAGGACGCCGAACTTACCGATGAAGAAATCCTCCACTGCCTGCTCCTGAAGGACCGCAAGCTTTCCGAGGAACGCCTCACGACGATCCAGGACGTCCAGGTGCGCTACCTGACGCCCAGCATGCTGAACCCGATCTCCCCGGAGACCGTTTCCGCGGTTCAGAAGGAACTTCAGGCGATCACCGGCGTCGAATACGCGCAGTGAACCGGCCTGCGTCACCCCGCTCACATTCACCTCAGAATAAGGACACCGCACACAGCCATGCCGGACAAACCCGTTCCCATGCCGCTCTTCACCCGCGACGAACTCAAGGCGTTCCGCTACAAATGCTCCCATAAGCTCGCAATCTCGCTGACTGTCGGCGCGGTCTACCTGCTCGGCGTGACCGTGTTCTTCGTCGACAAGGCGGTGAAGAGCGCCGCCGTCCGCATCGGCGAGGAGATCACGCTCCAGGACAAACTCCAGTATTACGGACTCGCCGCGGCGGGCTATATTCTCCTGATCTTCCTCGTCGCCTTGATCGTGCGCCGCAGCCAGGCGCTCAATTTCTCGCGTTTCCTGAACGGATGCGTCGCATTCGACAACTTCGGATACATGCTCGAATACGCCGAACTCCGCATGCCGGAGCCTTTTTCGCCCCGGTTCCTGAAATATCCCGTTCATCTGATGATCCTCGGCAAAGTGCTGGAACACTCTGAAAAACCGGAGAACGCGGAAGCCGGACGCCGCATGGTCGCCGCCTCGGCCGACCGCGATCCCACGCTGGAGCCGTACCGCGAGGCCGAACTTGCCGACCTGATGAAGTATCACGAAGCGTTTCTGGCCGAACGCCCGGAGATGCTGCGCGAATGGCGCAACGCGGAGAGTTTCCACGCCCTGCTCGTCCACCTCATCCTACCCGTCGCGATCATCGTGGTCATCGTGTCGTTCATCCTGAAGGGCTGCGAGCCGCCCGAAATGCAGGACGAGGGAAAAGCAAAAGCGGAAACGACGGACGCCGTGCGGGAAACGACGGACGCCGTGCGGGAAACGACGGACGCCGTGCGGGAAACGACGGACGCCGTGCGGAAAACGACGGACGCCGGGGCGCAGGACGCTCAAACGGATGCGCCCGCAAACAATGTAAAAACGGAAGCCGGAGCCGCCGCCGAAGCGGAGAATCCGGCGGTCACTGCGCCGGAGACTGTTCCGCAGGCCTGACCGCGGCCTTCATGGTCAGCAGGTCGGCGGCCAGCCGGAGCGCGGGATCGCCGTCGAGCTTGTCCGGCGACTCCTTCAGCTGGCCGTAGTCCAGGCGAGCCTCGGAGGTCTTTTCCAGGTCGGGCTTCAGCGCATAGGGCGAAATCCCGGAATACTGCGCCGGGGGATTCGGCACAAACCACGCGACGTCGTTCACAAAAATGCGTTTCACGGGGAAAACGGCTCCCGCGGTCTCCGCACCGATCAGCACGGCTCCGCAGTCGCGCCGCAGGAGCGCAGCCAGGACTTCGCCGGCCCCCCCCGTTTTGCCGGAGACCAGGGCCATGACCGGACATTTGAGCTTGCGCGCGGACTCCGCCAGCGGCTCCACGGAATCATAGTCTCCGCCGACCGTTCCCCGCAGATCGAAGATCAGGCCGGGCGCGTCCGCCTTTCCGCTTCTTCCATCGATTGCTTTCACGGCCTCGGGTACGGTCCGCGGAGTCAGACCGTCGAACCGCAGATACAGGAACTTCTTTTCTGTGAGTTCAAGCGGCGGAAGACTTTCCGTGTCGGCATTCTGCGCGACGGCTGCCGATTTCCCGTTTCCGGCGTTGGACGCCAGAACCGCGCCGCTGTCCAAGGCGCGCATGACGCGTGCCAGAGCATCTTCGCGCGGGAGTTCGGACATGCGGCGGTAGATTTCCGGCGATTCGTCTTCGATCGCCTCGATCAGGTCGACGATCCGCTCCTCCAGCTTGAGCGGGGGAATCGTGCGTCGTCCGGGCGTATCGGGGGCGTCGTCCTGAGCGAAGACGGGCTCGGACAGAAAGAGAAAGACCGGCAGGCAAACTGCCGAGGCGAAGGGAAGCGGTTTCATGGGATTCGGACTCCATCGGGAAAGGGTTGCGCGGCACGGGAAGACAATTCTGACGCCGCAACGCTATCTAATATGACTGCAAATTCCGGTTTTTCAAGCGCGTCCGGTTGATTTTTGGGAAAATGCGCTGTAAATTATCTGCCGAACCTTGAACATAAACCGCAAACGTTCCGCTTCAGCGGGATTCCATGTCCGACTATGACCATCACGCTTGACCTGCCGCCCATCCCAGCCGCGAACGCGTCTTCCGGCATTGACCGCGAACTTGCGCCGCGCATCGCGCGGGCCGTGCGCGTCCGCCCGGAAGACGTACTGGACTTCCGGATCGTGCGGAAAAGCATCGATGCGCGGAAGAAGCCCGCCGTGGCGCTGCTGTTCCGCGTGGACGCCGATCTGGCGGAAGGCGTCCGGCCGTCCGGCGGTCCGAACGTGAAGCCGTTTGTTCCGCGCGAGACTTACCGTCCGCTCGAGGGGAAGACGGCTCTGCGGAATCCGCTTGTGATCGGCGCGGGCCCCGCCGGTCTTTTCGCCGCGCTTGTCCTGGCGCGGGCCGGATGCGCGCCCGTCGTGCTGGAACGGGGTCGCGACGTAGACCGCCGGAGACGCGACATCGAGGCGTTCCGCGCCTCGCGCAAGCCGGACCCGGAGAGCAATTACCTGTACGGCGAAGGCGGCGCCGGCACGTGGTCCGACGGCAAACTTTTCACGCGCATCCACGAACCCGCCGTCATGTACGTGCTGGAAACTCTTGTGGAGAGCGGCGCGGATCCGTCGATCCTGTATTTCAGCCATCCGCACCTCGGATCCGACCGTCTGCCCGGCATCATCTCCGCTCTCCGCGAGAAGATCAAAAGCCTCGGCGGAACGTTCCACTGGGATTCGCGCGTCGACGAACTGCTGATCCGCGGCGGCGCATGCCGCGGCGTGCGTCTGGCGGACGGCGAGACGCTCGAATCGGATGTCGTCATCACGGCTGCCGGACACAGCGCCCGCGCGTTCACCCGTTCGCTTTTCGGTCGCGTTCGATCGTCCATGAAGGGCTTCCAGATCGGCATCCGCATCGAACACCCGCAGGAGTTCATCAACGCCGCGCAATACGGCATGGCGGCGCCACCGGAATCACTCGGCGCTGCTCCATACCAGATCGTCAGCCGTCCCTCGCAGGACGGACGCATCGACGGCGTCGCGAGTTTCTGCATGTGCCCCGGCGGCGAGATCATCGCCGCCGTGACCGACGCCGACCATCTCTCGACCAACGGCATGAGCAACGCCGCGCGCGACGGCAAGTTCGCCAATGCCGCGCTCATCACCACGATTCCCGCCGGAACGTTCGCCGCGCCGGGAGATGCGTTTGAATTCCTGGACAACCTCGAATCCAAGCTCGCTCAGGCGGGCGGCGGCAGATGCGCCGCTCCGGCTCAGACCGCGCGCGATTTCCTGAACGGCAAAACCGGACGGATTCCCGGCGAAACCTCCTACTGTTTCGGACTGACCCCGGCGCGCCTCGACGCAATTATGCCCGCTCCGGTCACGGCCTCCCTGCGGCGCGCGCTCGCGCACTTCGACAGGATCATGCCGGGATTCCTCGACCGCGGCGTAATGATCGGCGGCGAGACGCATGTGTCCAGTCCGGTGCGGTTCGACCGAGACCGCGCGACGTACATGTCGAGCGTGGACGGGCTGTATTTCTGCGGCGAGGGCGCGGGATTCGCGGGCGGGATCGTTTCCGCCGCCGTGGACGGCCTTCACACCGCCGACGCCGCGCTGACGCATCATCCATAAACGTTCCTGCGAAAAACGCCGTCATTCCGGTAAAAAAAAGCGTTCCTGCTTGCTTTTTCGCGTTTGCGGGCTATATTATTTCTTACCTTTTTTATCGAAAACCGGAGAGATGGCTGAGCGGTCGAAGGCGGCGGTCTCGAAAACCGTTAACGGGTCTTACCCGTTCGGGGGTTCGAATCCCCCTCTCTCCGCCATATTTCCCGCGTTCAAGAAAACGCTTTTCCCTTTTCTTTCCCCGTTCAAAAGACATCGGCGTCGGATTGCGTCCGGATGCCGGATACATTGTCATTGCGCTGCCCCCACTGTCAAGGATTCGCGGCGGGGGCTTCCGTTGTCTGGACAGGTCGAGCTTGCTCGGGAGCGGAACGGTTGAACAGGAATCCGTAGGGTAGCAGGATCAGGGCAAGCAGCGCGGAGATCATGCCCGCGCGCAGGACGGCTGCGGGGAGCCGGAACGGAAGTTCCCGACCTGCTTCGACGCGTTCGGCGATTTCATCCCACAGAAGCCCCGGCAGAACGCCGGCAGTTCCGGCCAGGAGCTCGAACCGTGTTCCGGCAATCTCCGTGTTCACCAGATCCGCCGCGTCCGAGAACAGCGGCAGACACAGGACCGCAAACGCCAGCGCGGGCAGCATGCATACCACGCCCCACGGAAGCAGATACGGCAGCAGGAATGCGTAATCCTTCCGCACAATGCGGCGCAGAAGCGCCGCGGCGGCCACGGAAACGGCGGCGGCGAAGAGCGTCGGGAAAAGGCATGGATGAAATGTCATGTGTTCGCTTTTGTCCGTGGATGGGCGCGGGGAAATGCCGCTGTTCGGAGTCAAAAGAAGTGAGACAGCAGGGAAAAAGGGAGGGTAAAACCCTGCTGCCTCAGGAGTGCGTTCAAGCGGCGCCCTCCGCCCCGTCCGTTCGTCCGGCCGATCCTGTGGAACCGGACCGGTGCGGCACATGACGCTTTTCCCTGTGTCGCGGACAGGCGGAACGCCTCTGCTATATACTTTACGTCTTTTCCACGGAAAATCAAGTTTCATCAGCAAAAAAGCCGGAAAAAAGTCCGGTGGAATGAAGCGCGGATACGCCATCGCGCACCAAATTAAAAACCGTCCGGGCCGGGAGGACTCGAACGGTTGAAAAAACAGAAAAAACTGTTGAAGGACAGAAAAACTGTCAGGATCAGCGGGCGTAGTATTCGACCACGCGCATGGACTCGACCGAGAACGGGATCGCGTCAATGGTGGGAAGGCTGACGAGCTTGATCTTGAGCTGTTCCTTGTCGACCTCGAAATAGGCCGGAGCCTCAGCGGTGACGGCCTTGGCGATCTCGGCGATCTTCGGGGACTTCTCGGCGTTGATGGAGATGACCTGGCCGGGCTTCACGATGTAGGAGGCGCGGTCGACGATCTTGCCGTCGACGAGGATGTGGCGGTGGCTGACGAACTGCTTGGCCGCGAAGATGGTGGGCGCGAAACCGGCGTGGTAGACGATGCTGTCGAGGCGGGTTTCGATGCGCTGCATCATGATTTCGTTGGTCTTGCCTTCAATGCGCTTGGCGTAGAGGTACGCGGCGCGGAGCTGGCTTTCGGTGAGCGCGTAGTGGGCTCTGAGTTTCTGCTTTTCGAGCATCATTTCGCCGTAGGCCGTGAGTTTTTTGCGGTGCGCGTTCTTGCCCTGGAGACCGGCGGCGTAGGTGCGGGCGCGGCCCTTGACGGTGGGGCAGTTCGGCATGTTCCAGATGCAATAGCCGATGCGGCGGCAGATTTTGTGTTTTGCTTGACCTTGTTTCATCCCATGTGTCCTTTCTCAAGAAGGGTTAAATATGCTGTGCGGCAGGCGTCAAGCTCCAGAAGACCGGGGGCCGTCCGCACAAAACGAATCCAATAATATACAGCGTCTTTCGAAAAAATCAACCTGCATTTGCAAAAAAACGGGAGCCGGATCGCGGTTTGAGGAGAAGAAAACCGCATGCCGCAGGAAAAGAACCCGTTCATTCATGACGACGAAAAAACAGGCGTCGGGGAGAGGCTTCCCGCTTAACGGCGGACGAGCGGATTCTTTCATTGTTTCAGGTTGATTTTTCTGTCAGGACGGTGTATTTTAAATGGATATTTTTTTATCAATCACAACGAACGGCGAGGTAGAAGCGTGTTCCGCCCGCCCCGAAAGGCATGTTCCATGAAAGCTGTCATCTCCGTCATCGGCAAGGACACAGTCGGCATCATCGCAAAAGTCAGCGCGGAGTGCGCCCGCTGCGGCGTCAACATCCTCGACATCTCCCAGACCGTGCTGCAGGACTACTTCACCATGATCATGATCACGGACATCGACGGCATCACCGTGCCGTTCCCGGATTTCGTCGACGCCATGACCCGCATCGGCAACGCGAACAACCTGAAGATCCTCACCATGCACGAGGACATCTTCAACACCATGCACAAGATCTGAACGGAGCGCGCCCCATGCTCGACAAATCCGACATCCTCGAAACGCTGAACATGATCCGCGAGGAATGCCTCGACATCCGCACGATCACTCTCGGCATCTCGCTGTACGACTGCCAGAGCGACGACCCGCGCCGCCTGGCGGACAACATCTACGACAAGGTCATGTCGCGCGCCCACAACCTCGTGAAGGCCGGCAACGACATCGAAAAGATGTACGGCATCCCGATCATCAACAAGCGCGTGTCCGTGACGCCCGCCGCGCTCCTCTGCGGTCGCCTCACGCGAGACGGCGCGGTCGGCATCGCGAAAGCGCTCGACCGGGCGGCGCACGAACTCGGCATCAACTTCATCGGCGGCTACAGCGCGCTCGTGCAGAAAGGCGCGTCCGACGGCAGCCGCGTGCTCATCGAATCCATCCCGGAGGCGCTCGCGAGCACCGAGCTGGTCTGCTCGTCCGTGAACGTCGCCTCCACCAAGGCGGGCATCAACATGGACGCCGTGGCGGAAATGGGGCGCGTGGTGCGCCGCACCGCCGAACTCACCGCCGACCGCGGGTCCATCGGCTGCGCCAAGCTCGTCGTCTTCGCGAACGCCCCGGAGGACAACCCGTTCATGGCGGGCGCGTTCCACGGACTCGGCGAACCCGAAACGGTCATCAACGTGGGCGTATCAGGGCCCGGCGTCGTGGCGTCGGCCATCCGCCGCGCGGGCGACTGCTCGCTCGCCGAGATCGCCGAGATCATCAAGAAAACCGCGTTCAAGATCACCCGCGTGGGCCAGCTCGTCGCACGCGAAGCCTCGAACCGCCTCGGCGTACCGTTCGGCATCGTGGACCTTTCGCTCGCGCCCACGCCCGCCATCGGCGACTCGGTCGCGCATATCCTGGAGTCCATGGGGCTGGAGCAGTGCGGCGCATGCGGCACGACCGCCGCGCTCGCGCTCCTCAACGACGCCGTGAAAAAGGGCGGCGTGATGGCCTCCTCGCAGGTCGGCGGCCTGTCCGGCGCGTTCATCCCCGTGTCCGAGGACGCCGGCATGATCGCCGCCGCGCGCTCCGGCGCGCTCCGCCTCGAAAAGCTCGAAGCCATGACCGCCGTGTGTTCCGTCGGACTGGACATGATCGCGATCCCGGGCGACACACCCGCCGAAGTCATCTCCGGCATCATCGCCGACGAGATCGCGATCGGCGTCGTGAACACCAAGACGACCGCCGTCCGCGTGATCCCCGCGATCGGATGCAAGGTCGGCGACACAGTCAATTTCGGCGGCCTGCTCGGCGAAGCGCCTGTCATGCCCGTGAACACGCTTTCCCCGGCGAAATTCATCGCGCGCGGCGGCCGCATCCCCGCCCCGATCCACAGCCTGAAAAACTGAGCTGGAACAACTAGACAAGACTGAACCGGCCGGGCTTCCGCAAAAGGAGTCCGGCCGTTCTTTTGCGAGGAGGAATCGAGGAGAGGGCGGGTCACTTGCCGGAGGTATGGCGGGGATCCAGGGCGTCGCGCAGGGCGTCGCCGGTCAGGTTCAGCGCGAGCACGAGCACGAACATGAACCCCGTGGCGGCGGCGATCTCCCACCACGCGCCGCGCCAGAAAAGCGACTGGCCGTTGGAAATCATGAGCCCCCAGCTCGGCTCGAACTTCACGCCGAGCCCGAGATAGCTCACGATCACCTCGGTCATCACCGCGAACGCAAACCGCATGGTGAAGTACACGATCACGAGGTGCATCAGGTTCGGCAGAATGTGACGGAGCATGATGCCGCGGTCGTTCACGCCGAGCGAACGGGCGGCGGTCACGTAGGGGCGCGTCTTCAACCGGAGCGTCTCCGCGCGCACCACGCGGCACAGCGGAACCCAGCCCGTGAGGCCGATCCCAAGATAGACGGCCATCATGCCCGGCTCGGTGTTCATGGCGCGGCTGAACGCCTGGAAGGCGGCCTCGAGCGGCGGACTGAGGAAGCCCTTCGACACGAGCAGGGCGAACGCGAGGATGAACAGCAGCGAGGGGATCGACGCGAACGTACTGTAAATCCAGAGGACAACCGCGTCCGTCCTGCCGCCGTAATACCCGCCGAGCAACCCCAGCGCAACGCCGAACACCGATGAGATCAGGGAGGCCACGATGCCGACCTTCACGGCGGTGCGCGTAGCGAAGACCGCCCGCAGAAGCACGTCGCGCCCAAGGTAGTCCGTGCCGAGGATGTGGCCCTTCATCGGGGCGTGGTTGCGGAGTTCGGGATTCTGGACCTGATAAATGGGGGTAGCGCCGGTCCTGTGGCAGTACACGGCATAGCACTCCGCGCCGAGCGCGAAGAGGAAAAACAGCGCGCAGACCAGGATCGGAATTCGAGCATAGCGGATCGCCCAGAGACGCGACCAGACGCCGGGTTCGCGGAGGACGGGGTCTTCTGTCGGCCGAACAACAGCAACGGCTTCTTTCTCGGATGCGCTCATGGCTGCGTAGCCTCCTTTCCCGAAGAAACAGCGTCCTGTTCGCGTTTCCGGCGGGCGAGCAGCACCTGCAGGAGCCCGATCTCCGCCGGGGTCATGCCGTCGATGCGCGACGCCTGCGCAAGCGTGGCGGGCCGGATGCGCGCAAGTTTGAGACGCGTTTCATTTTTAAGTCCGGGAAGCGTCGTGAAATCGAGGTCGGAGGGAATCGACCACGCCTCTAGCCCGTGCAGATGCCGGATGGAGTCCTCCTCCTGCCGCAGATAGCCTTCGTAGTGCGCCTGCACGGCGAGTTCGCGGATCGCACGGCGGTCCGTGCGGTCGTTCAGGTCCAGCCCGATCAGGTCCGGCGCGAACGGCAGCGCGTTCAGGTCGGGGTCGCCCTGCGCGACGCGGAGGCGTTCCCATGCGGACCCGCCGCCCGGCATGGACGCGGCGCGCGCGGCGGCTTCAAGTTCGCGCAGACGGTTCTCGTAACGTGTGAACTTATCGAAATCCTTATCGGAAAGCAGACCGAGGGCATGGGCTTTCCGGCACAATCTGAGGTCGGCGTTGTCCTGCCGCAGACGCAGACGGTATTCCGCGCGGCTGGTGAACATCCGGTACGGCTCCCTGATCTCTTTCGTCACCAGGTCGTCCGCCATCACGCCCAGATAAGCCTCGTCTCGCCCGAACGCCACGCCGTCCAGCCCGGCGGCGAACCGCGCTGCGTTCAGTCCTGCTGCAAGGCCCTGCGCGCCGGCTTCCTCGTACCCGCTCGTGCCGTTGATCTGCCCGGCGTGGTACAGGCCCCGCCATGCGCGCACGGCGAACGTGCGGTCCATCTGGGCGGGCTCCACATAGTCGTATTCGATCGCGTAGGCGTAACGCAGGATGCGGACGTGTTCGAGGCCGGGGATGGAACGGAGCATGCCCTCCTGCACCTCGGGCGGCAGGCTGGTCGAAATGCCGTTCACGTAGAATTCGTCGGTCGCCTCTCCTTCGGGTTCGAGGTAGATGAGGTGGCGTTCGTGGTCGGGGAACCGCACGACCTTGTCCTCGAACGAGGGGCAGTAGCGCGTGCCGATTCCTTCGATCAGGCCGTTGTACATCGGGGCCTTGTCGAGGTTAGCGCGCACGAGATCGGCGGTGGCGGCGGTGGTCCAGGTGATGCGGCAATCCAGGTTGTGTTCGCTCACCTGCGGCGTGACGTCCGCGATGCCGAAATGCGAGAAATGCTCGTCGAGGCCGGTCTCCGACGGCTGAACATCCATGCGGCTGAAGTCCACGGAACTGCCGAGCACGCGCGGCGGCGTGCCGGTTTTGAGGCGGCCCATCTTCAGGCCGAGGCGTCCGCAGATGGCTTCCGGCAGCAGGTCCGAGGCGGGATCGCCGGAGCGTCCCCCGGAAAAATGCGTGAGGCCGTAATGAAGCAGACCGTGCAGGAATGTTCCGGTGGCAACCACGACCGCCTTGCAGCGGTAGGCGTTGCCAAGGCGCGTGACGACGCCCGCGACGGCGTCGCCGTCCGTAACGAAGTCGACCGCCTCCTCCTGCCGGATCGTGAGGTTCGGGGTCCGTTCGAGCATGTGCTTCATCGCGCGCTGGTAGCAGGCCTTGTCGCACTGGGCGCGCGGGGACCACACGGCGGGCCCCTTGGTGCGGTTCAGCATGCGGAACTGGATGGACGCGGCGTCGGCGATCCTGCCCATGAGGCCGCCGAGGGCGTCGATCTCGCGCACGAGATGCCCCTTCGCGATGCCGCCGATGCACGGATTGCAGCTCATCTGCGCGATATGGTCCAGATTCATGGCGAGCATCAGGGTCGGCGCGCCAAGTCGCGCGGAGGCCGCGGCGGCTTCACAGGCGGCATGTCCTCCGCCGATCACGATGACGTCAAATGAGTTTTCCATATATCAGAATCCGGGTTCAATTATTAATTCAGCATACAATATACAGCGCATTCGATGTTTTTTCACCTTTTTCATTCGATTTTTTTCGGATTTTATGCTATATTACCCCTGCGCACGGCGCGACGCCCGCCCGCGCCACTCACTCACGGCTCAACAAGGCTCCTCACATATGAATCCGAAATCAGACTCCAATGAAACATCCCGGCCCGCCGCCGCTTCCGGCAAGGCGAAACCGTTCTTCCCGCCCGGCAGCGCGGGGGCGGCCACCATGCGGCTGCGCGCCGAACTCCAGCACGAAGAGGCGAAATTGCGTGTTTTCAAAATCTTCACGGCTTTATTCTCGCTCTGCGTCGGCGCGTTCCTCGTGTACAGCCTCATTTCCTACCGCGCGGAATCGAACGAAAAAGCAAAACGGCTGTCCGCGGCGAAAGAGTCGCTCGCCAAGCTCGAATCCGACCTCGCCGACGCCTCGCTTTCTCCGCACGCCCGCGCATCGCTTCTGGTCCGCATCGTGAACGCCCGCACCGAATCCGTGATGCCGCTCCTGCCCCGGAACGAACTCCACGAAGCCGAACAGGCCAATCAGCGCGATTCGGACGAGATCGCGCGTCTCGCGAGCGTGTCGCCGCCCGCCGAGCTCGGTCAGCCGGGCGCGGACTTCATCGCGCCGTCGGCTTTCCTGGACATGGCGGGAATCCCGGCTGGCAAGTTCAGGATGGGCGGATCGATGGATAACGAGATGCCCGTGCGCGAGGTCGCGATCACGCATCCTTTCTGGATCGCGCGGACCGAGGTGACGAACCGTCAGATCCGAATGCTGATCCCGGGCTTCAACTCGCTCAAATGGGGCGATTTCCGCCTCAATCTGCCGTCGCAACCCGCGGTCCGCGTGCGCTGGGACCAGGCCGTCATGTACTGCCGCAAGCTCACCGAACTCGAACGCGCCGCCGGACGGCTCCCGTCCGGGTACGAATATCGCCTGCCGACCGAGGCAGAATGGGAATACGCCTGCCGCGCCGGAACGTCGACCGACTACTACTGGGGGAAAGAGTTCGGGAACGAAGGGGCGAAATATGCGAACGGTCTGGATTATAAAACAGCGGAACGTTTCGGATGGCGGCTGCCGCCGATCGCCGGAGCCGCGGACGACGACGGACACCGCGTGGCCGCGCCCGCCGCCTCGTTCCAGCCGAACGCGTGGGGCCTTTACGACATGTCCGGCAATGCCGCCGAATGGTGCTTCGACTGGTACGATCCGAAGGCGTATTCCGATCCCGCCATGGCGGGCGCCGACCCGGTCAAACGCGATCCGGTCAGCGTCGGATTCACGCGCTACCGCCCGTTCGACGCGGGCACATGGACCACCGAGACGGCGTGCCGCGCGATCCGCGGCGGCGACTGGGGCATGGAGCCGAAGAAACTGCGTTCGGCGTACCGGTTCTTCATGCCGCCGAATGAAAGCGACACGGCGGTCGGATTCCGGCCCGTGCTGGCGCGCGAAATCCGCTGAAGGGCGGCAAACGGGAGAGCGACCGGCCCGTTCACATCCGTTTTTGCCGGACGGAGCGAAAAAGCTGACAGAAGTCAGTTGTTCAGATCCAGGCTCGACGTGTCGTTGCGATGCGCGTATACGCTTTGCGCGATGCCGAGATAGCACAGCATGGCCACCAGGAACGTGCCGCCGTAACTGATGAACGGCAGGGGAAGCCCCGTCACGGGAACCAGGCGAATGCACATGCCGATGTTGATGAAGACATGCGTCATGAGGATGGCCGCGATGCCGACGCACAGATACCGACCGAACAAGTCGGGCGCGAGCAGAGCCGTCCGGAGGATCGAAAAGAGCAGCAGGCCGTAGAGAAGGATTACGGAGAACGCCCCCGCAAACCCGGTCTCCTCGGCGATGACGGGGAAGATGAAGTCGGAGTCGGCCACCATTTTCGGCAGATAGCCCAGCGTGGTGTGCGTGCCGTTGCGGTAGCCCTTGCCGGTCATGCCGCCCGTTCCGACCGCAATCTCCGCCTGAATCGCGTTCCAGCCGCGCCTGTAGGGGTCGCGCTCCGGATCCAGAAACGTCTGGATGCGTTCCTTCTGGTAGGTCTTCATGTTCATCCATGCGACGGGAGCGAGTCCGGCGCATAAAGCAACGATGAGGACAATGTAGATCATGCGCAGGTTGGCGGCGAAGAGGATGGCGGCGGCAAGCGGGATCAGGACGATGGCGGTGCCGAGATCGGGTTCCCTGTAGATCAGGAAAAACGGGATCGCGGTCAACAGCAGGACCAGGCCGATCCACTGAATTTTGTTGATGTTGACCTTTTTGAACGACGCCAGCCATGCGACGGCGAACAGCACGGCCATCTTGCCGAGTTCGGACGGCTGGAGACTGACCGGACCGACGTCAATCCAGCGCCGGGTGTTGTTGCGTACCGGGCCGAACATCAGCACGAGGACGAGCACGGCGACGACCGCCGGGTAGAACAGTACGGAGAACAGCCCGATCCAGCGGTAATCCACCATGATGAAAATGAACCACAGCGTCACGCCGACCGCCAAATAGACGCACTGGCGGCTGAAGAGTTCGACATGGTGGCCGCCGATCTGCTGCCCGGCGCTGTAGACGAAGCACATGCCGATGGTCAGGAGAAGCGCCAGCGGAATGATCTGCATGAGGTCGAACCGGCCGAAGAAACGCGCAATCGCGCCGCGCAGGATCTGCGCGTTCGTCTCCTCACGGTCTTCCTTCCTGACGCATTCGGCCTTGGACAGCCTGGATCTCTTCGCCGCCACGGTTCACCCCCTCCTTCGGTATCTGGTTGCCGCGGGCCGGATCAGACGCGGAACGTCTGGTTGCGGTCGGGGCCGACGGACACGATTCCGATCTTCGAGCCGGTGAGCTCGGCGATGCGTTTCAGATAGTTCTGCGCGTTGACCGGGAGGCTGTTCCAGTCGAGGATGCCGGTCGTGGAGGATTCCCAGCCGGGCATGGTCTCGTAGACGGGTTCGACGCGGGAGAGGTCATAGACATCCTCGGGGAACGTCGTGACGGTCTTGTCGCCGATCTTGTACGCAGTGCAAATCCTGATCTCTTTGAACTTGTCAAGCACGTCCAGCTTCGTGATGGCGAGGAAGTCCACTCCGTTCACCATGCAGCTGTGACGGCACGCGACGGCGTCCAGCCAGCCGCAGCGGCGCGGACGGCCCGTGGTGGCGCCGAATTCGCCGCCCTGCTGGCGCAGGAACTCGCCCTGTTCGTCGAACAGTTCGGTGGGGAACGGTCCTTCGCCGACGCGCGTGGAGTAGGCCTTCAGGACGCCCCAGACCTCTGTGATGGCGCGGGGCGGCAGGCCGGTTCCGGTGCATGCGCCGCCGCTGGTGGTGTTGCTGCTGGTCACATAGGGGAACGTGCCGTGGTCGATGTCGAGGAACGCGCCCTGCGCGCCTTCGAGCAGCACATGCACGCCGTTGGCGTTTGCTTCGTTGATCGTGACCACGGTGTCGGCCAGATGGGGGAGCAGGACGTCGCGCGCGGCGGAGACTTCCTTCCACGCAGCCTCGACATCGAGCGGAGAGCCGCCCATCGGAACGTATTCGCGGTTGTAGGCTTCGGCGTTGTCGCGGAAATGCTTCTCGAAGCGGGCGAGGTCGCGCATTTCTCCGCCGCGGATGCCGGTGCGGTCGGCCTTGGAGGAATACGCCGGGCCGATGCCGCGCTTGGTCGTGCCGATCTTCTTGTCGCCCTTCGCGGAATCTTCCTTGAAGGCGTCGATGAGCTTGTGCCACGGCATGATGAGGTGGCAGCGCGTGCTGAGCTGGATACCGGAGACGTCGATCCCGCGGGCCTTGAGCATGTCCATTTCCTTCACGAGTTCGACCGGATCGACCACCACGCCGTTCGCGATCACGCACGGCACGCCGGCGCGCAGGATGCCGGACGGGATCAGGTGGAGCACGAAATGCTGTCCGTCGATCTCGACGGTGTGGCCGGCGTTGTTGCCGCCCTGGAAACGGACCACCATTCCCGCCTTTTCCGTTAAAACGTCAATGATTTTACCTTTGCCTTCATCGCCCCACTGGACGCCGACGAGCACGCTGACTGACATGTTGTTTGGTTCCTTATTCGAAAAGAATTTGCGTTAAGACATAAACAAATAAATATACTACGCTTCCCCGCAAATGCAAACTTTTCCGCAAAAAAAACGCGGAAAGCGCCATGTCCGCGCGGAAGCGCTTGAAAAGACGCAATTCCGGCCAGGGGGCGGACAAAACCGATCTCGAAGACCACGCATGGAGTCAGGGGGAATCCGGCCGCCATTCAAGAAGCGTTTCCGGGAAGATGCGCGGATTTTCCGCTTGCATTTTCCGGAAGACATGATATGTTTACCGTAAAAACAACAGATCAAGCCGGATTTCACGGAAGGAGTCCACGTCATGTCCGCATCGCAAATCCTCGCATCGACCATCGCCGGGTCATGGTATCCCGGCAACGCCGCTCAACTCAAAGCCATGGTCGGCTCGTTCCTGGCCCCCTGCCCCGCGCCGGAGAAGCCGTGCAACGTCCTCGTCGTGCCGCACGCGGGGTATCCGTACTCCGGGCCGACCGCGGGCTATGCATACGCCACGATCGACCGGAGAAAGATCCGGCACGTGATCCTGCTGGCTCCGAGCCACCGCTACGGCATCCGCGACCTCGCGGTCCTGCCGATGTCCGACGCAGTCTCCACGCCGCTCGGAACGATCCCGCTGGACACGGCCATGCGCGACGCGCTGCTCGGATCGCCGATGTTCCGCGCGGACGACGGCGTACACCGGCTCGAACACAGCACGCAGATTCAGTATCCGTTCCTTCAATGCTGCCTCGACGATTTCAAGATTCTCCCGGTCATCGTCGGCAGTCTGAGCAACTCCGCCGCAGACGCCCTCGCCGCCGCGCTGAAGCCGTTCCTCGCCGACGACGTTCTCCTCGTCGTCAGTTCGGATTTCATCCACTACGGCAGCGACTTCGACTACACCCCGTTCCCGCAGGACGCCGAGGCGAAAACGCGCGCGCTCAACCTCGACGCCGCCGACGCCATCGTCCGCCGCGACACGGCGCGCTTCGAGCGCATCGTGAACGAATCCGGCGCGACCATCTGCGGACGCGAGCCGATCCGCGCCGCCCTGCGGACGCTCCCCGACGCCTGCACGGGAAACGTGCTTCACTACGCCACCAGTTCGGACGAATCCCGCGACTTCTCACGCTTCGTCTGCTACTGCTCCATCGGATTCCATGCGGAATTCCCGCCCGCTCCCGAACGGACGGAGGCCGCCGCAAATCCGGAATCCGGCGTCCTCTCCGGCGCCGACAAAGCATTCCTGCTCGACCTCGCCCGGCGCGCCATCCAGTACGCGCTGAACACCCGCATGATCCCCACGGCCGACGCGCTCGGCGTAAACCAGGCCGCGCTTTCCCCCGCGCTCCGCAAAAGCATGGGCGCGTTCGTGACGCTCAACATGAAGCGGGATCACCGCCTGCGCGGCTGCATCGGCGAGATCCAGCCGTACCGCCCGCTCTGGAAAGCCGTCCTCGGCCGCGCCGTCGACGCCGCCTTCCGCGATCCGAGGTTCCTCCCGCTCACGGCGGAGGAATTCGCGAACGTCGAGATCGAGATTTCCGCCCTCACGCCCGCGGTTCCCGTTGACGGCTGGCGCGACATCGTGATCGGACGGCACGGCATGACCCTGACCAAAAACGGACGTTCGGCGGTCTTCCTCCCGCAGGTCGCGCCGGAACAGGGCTGGGGCGTCGAAGAGACGCTGACCCATCTCGCGATGAAGGCCGGGCTCCCGCCCGACGCGTGGCGCGAAGGCGCGTCGTTCACCGTGTTCGAGGCGATCGTCTTCCACGAGTGACCGGACGGCGTCTCTGCAAAAAAGTCGTTCACGACATTCGGGCTAGCGTTTCGGATGCCGGAAAAGATAAAAAAGCATCGAATCAGGAAAGAAGGCGGCAACCGTCAATCCGGGCTGAGGTTAATTGCTTTTCACACAAAGACATTTAACTTCTAATAAGGCTCTGTTTTTTCAAAAAAACGATGGACTTTTTTGGAAAAAAGCTTGAAAACGCGGCTCGGACATGCTATATTATTTGAAAAGAGAACAATCCCTGGTTTATCTAATGAGGGAAACAACCCACAACCGTCCGGCTTCAGGAAGCCGGGCAGAATAGAGACAGGAACACATGAAACATCTTCTTCCCATCCTCACCGCCGCGCTTGCTTTCACGGCCATGACCGCGTCCGCGGCAACCACGTATACGCAAGAAGAATTTTTTGCCAATCAAAACTATAAGGATAATTTCGACCAAATCGTGAAATCCGATATTGTCGAGGGCCATAATGGCACTTATGATTTTGGGAGCTATGAAGTTATTTTTGAAGGCAATTCCAATCTCAGGATTCATGTCAACGAAGACATTAAATTATATGTCTACGATTTTGTTGACAATGTGCAATCCGCTGACAATAGTGCAAGCGCCCTGAATGGGGTGAATGCAGGCCAAAATAAGCTCGCGGTTCAGCAGATCGGATATCGCAAAATTGTGGCTGGTTCTGATGGAACGTTTGTAAAAACTTCAGATGAAAAAGATGTAAATATTCATAGCTTAGGAGATCCTACTGATACCGAAACAATCAATAGAAAAGAAAAAATGACTGAGTGGTATACTAAGGAATATGATATTGTTCGCAACAGTTATTATCTTGGCGAATTTAAGGCTGACACAGATTATGAGCTTTTTGTAAGTTATGCAACGGACGGTTCAGACGGAAAATGGTCGTACACGGATAATGCTGGCGGTTATCTGATTCAAACAGACAAACTGATGTCGGCCAACATAAAACAGGATTTTTTAAGCATTTATGACCAAGACATTTACGACTTAGCTCAAGTTTACACTCCTCTTGCACAGGTTAATAACATTAGTTTTGGTCTGCGCAGCGCTCCTGCTGATCCTGTCGTTTCCGGTTCTCCGCTCCCCGGCGGTCTTCAGATTGCTCTGATCGCCGGCCTCTTCGGCCTCGGATTCTGGTATGTCCGCCGCAGAAAAGCCACTGTTGCCTGAGCTGTTCACGAGGATCGTGTTCCTTCGAACAGTCATCCGTGAAATCCGCCCCGGTTGGGAAACTGACCGGGGCTTTTTTTGAACCACAGCCAACCATGCATCGGGAAAAACGCTTCGCGATGCGACCCGGGAAAGATGAAAAAAATAAAAATCATTCTTATTATTGTCCTTGTGTCGGTCGTTCTGCTGGCTTGTCTCGGTTTCCTGGGGTATTTCGGAGTCAAATCAATGCGCCGGAGCCATCTGCGTGCGAAGGCGCGGGATGCTTTCGCGGCCAAGGACTGGAAGAAGGCGGAGAGGCTTTTGAATGAATATGTCGCCAGGGATCCCGACAGCGAAGAGGACTACGTCCGCCTGGCACAGGTCTACAATCATTTCGGCAACACGGGCGAGGAGATGCGCTGCTGGTACAAGGCAAGTGCGCTGAATCCGCTGAAGCCGGAGTACCTGGATAATTACACCGCATGCGCCATGAATGCCCGCGACTTCGGCCATCTCTATTCGTCTCTGAGCCGCAAGGTCGTTTTGAATACGGAGTTATCTCCGAAGAACAAGATACGGTATCTCATCTGCGCGGTCATGACGAACCGCATCAGGGAGGCGGAAAAGTATTATGAAAAGATGCGCAAGGCGGACTCGGAGGCATTCCGGAAAGATGATCTCGCCAAATATGCGGAGTTTCTTGTAACGATCGGCAAACATAGCGATACCGAGCGCCGTAATTTTATTGAAAACGGTATCAAGTCGGATGATCCCGTCGTCCGTCTGGAATCCATCCTGCAGCAACTCGTCGATCTGGAATCGTCCGGCGAGAACAAGGAAACCGTCAACGAACAGGAAAAAACGCTGCTGAAACAGGCGGTCGAACTGAACCGTTTTGCCGCAACTCCGATTCTGGTGAACTTCTACTTTTCCCGGATGAAATTCGATTCCGTGATCGAGACCGCCGAGCCTTATCTGGCGGACATCGAGAATATTCTGCTGTCCATTCTTTATGCTGAGAGTTGCGTATACGCGGGGCAGCCGGAGAAGCTGAAACCGCTGATCGAACATTTCCGTTCCATGGGACAGGAATACAAGATGCAGACGGCTTATTTTGAAGCTCTGTACGATTTCACCCAGGACAACAACGACGGCCTCGCCAGGCACATGCAGGAAGTCGGCAGCGCGGCACAGACGAACCTCGGCAACCTGATGAATCTCCAGATCGCGCTCAACAACGACAATGAGGAAAAGATCGTCAACATCTTCGAAACGATCATGAAAAATCCGCCGTTCTGTGACGCGCGGGAGAGAGCCCGTTCCGCAGTTCGTCACTATCTGGGAACCAAGATCGAGAATAATCCGGAAAACGCCGATGATCCCCGGATCATCAAACTCGCCCAACTGATTTCCGATCCCAATAAAACGGATCCATTATTGATGCGCATCATAATTACCGACCAGATGAAACGGAATGTGCTGACCCGGCAGATCCTTGAGGAAAATCTGAAAGTGTTTCCGCAGGATTCGTATCTTCTTCAGACAGCCGCCGAGTTCGAACTCTTCAATGGCAATCCGGGAAAGTGCCTCGAATATATTGAGCGGTTCTATGACCTGAAAAAAGAGGAGCGTTCTGTCACATTCGATCTTCTGCACATGCTCGCACTGGAGCTTGCGGGAAGAGTCGACGAGGCCACGAAGGAATTCACAGCCCTGGTCGAGAACAACGAAATGAACCGGGGGCTTCTCTACCGTTATCTGAAATTCTGCATCGATCACAAGCGCGAGGAGGAACTGTCGAAGATGGCGGATCGTCTGGACGCCTCGGATGTGCCGGAGCTGAAGGCGCTGGCTCCGTTCTTCCGGGTGGAGGAACTGTTGCTTCAGGAGAAGAAGGACGAGGCGCTTTTCCTGCTTAAAACCGCAAAGACGGACCATCCTGACTTCGCATTTCGTGCGGCAAACATATTGAGTACATACGACGTCCTGGACGAGGCGCTTTCGCGCTATCTCGCATTGGTTGACGAATATCCCGACAAGCGGCTGATTTTCGCCAATATCGCCGAGGTCTATTCGGCAAAAGGGATGAAAGCGGAAGCCCTTTCCTATGCGAAACAGGCATGGGAAACGGACCGGGACGCCCCGATCGGCCAATTCGTCTATGCGAAAATGCTTGCGGAAAACGGACAGTATCAGGACGCGGAAAAAGTCCTCAAGATTCCAAACCGCAAAATCGAACTGCCGGATGAGATCATGGAACTCTGGACGGACATCATGCGCCACGCCATCGAGAACAGCCTCGCCGACCAGAGATACATGCAGGCGGAAGAACAATGCAAACATCTGCTCATCTTCGCGCCGGACGATGCGTTTGCAAAAGAAAGCATGGAAAAAGCCCGGATCAGGCTCGGGCAGAAGAAGGCTGACGCGAAGTCGAAGTCCGGAAACGCGACGCCGCCCGCCGGAGCAAACCGTTAAAAAGGTTTCGGACGGATCATTGTCATTTTTCAGAAAAAATAGTTTTTTGATTAGAAAAAACTTGAAAAAAGAGCATGCATGATATATATTAATTAGAGTGCAACGGTAGGAAAAGGAGATTTCGACTACATGAAACGGCTTCTGACAATTCTGGCAATGCTCCTGCTTGCGGCGGGCTTCTCATTCGAGGGCTTCGCCGCGGACGCGTTCGACGCGTCTTCCGCAGGCGAGTATGCCGTGTCCGCGGAGGCGGAGACCGTCGAGGCGGAATCCGTCGTACAGGACGAAGCCGTTCCGCTCTTTCTCTTCACCCGCTCCATCAAGTCCGCCGCGCAGGAATTTCTGCACCGCGAACTCGGCATCAATGCCGTTCACGGGCAGCCGCTCCCCGGCGTTCTGATTTCCCTTCTCCTCGGCGCGGCGTTCGGACTCGCCCGGAAAATCAGGAAGGGCCGCCGCGCGGCAGAGACAGAACAACAGCCGGAGAACGCGCTCGTCCTGACCGCGCGTCTTCTCCGCATGCAGATTTCGTATTTGTATCCGCCTGAAACGATTCACACCATCTCCCCCGGACCGGATTTATTCTGCCAGAGGGAATGAGGCGGGATTCCCGGCGCGCCCGATGAACGGCGCACGCCGGTCGATCTGCGGACGCGGCCCGCGGGGCGTCGCGAGCCGGATTCCCATTGAACACGCAAGCCCCGCAACACATTTCCGGCCCATCATAACAAAACCGCAAACGGGGAACCGGAAGCGCCGGCGGAAAGCCGGATCCAAACACAAAAGAAAGGTCATTATCCATGAAGCTTCGCAATCTCCTTCTCACCGCCGCCCTCTTCCTCACTGCCGGCATCGCCTCCGCCGAGATCTTTGAAAACGAGGGCGCCATCGGCTGGAACAATTCCACCAACAGCACGAAAGTCGACGTCACTCTGACCTACTACGGTCAGGAAGGATTCACCTTCGCCGCCTATGACACGGCAAAGTTTTCTTCCCTGAGCAGCTTCACCTTCCAGGACCTCGAGAAGAATCCGTCCAAGTATGAAGGCTCTGTCTGGCTGCTCAAGGCCGGAGAAAATTCCATCGCCCTTTCCAACGGCGTCGAATCCCTCGGCTTCATCGGCACGAACGGCGAATCCCCGCACCTCGTTTTCTCCGCCAACGGCAACTCCGCCAAGAAATGGAAATTCTATGTCAACGACACCATGGAAGTGATCGCCTTCGACAAGACTTCCGACAACGGCGGCGGCAACTATGCCGCGGAGATCACCGTGCAGGCCTTCGGCGCTCCGCTGCCGGCTCCGGTCGTGACGCTCCTCATCGCCCTCGGCTTCGGCGCCGCCCTGGTGATGTACCGCAACCGCAAGGTGAAAGCCTGAGTCCAATGAATCCGAATCGGGGAGAACATCCTGTCCTCCCCGAGCCGGAATACCGAATTCAAACAAATGCCGGCCCCTCCCCAGGAGGGATCGATATTCAGGCAGACGGCCCGTTCCGTTTCCCCGGACGGACTGCCTGCTGATTTTTAGCTCTGCGTTTTCCGCCGGAAAAACGGGGAAAGAGAAGACTGAAGCCGAATCCGCCGCAGATTCGTTCCGCACGGATTTCCGAATACGAATCATTGAACTTCAAAAGAAAGATGGAACAGACATGAACCGGAAAACGATCGCGATCATCGCGCTGGGGCTTGTGCTTCTAGCCTGTCTGCTGGCATGCGGATATTTCGGCGCGAAAACGGTCCGGCGCACCCGGTTGCGCCGCGCGGCGATGACCGCGTACGAGAATAAGCAGTACGCGCTTGCGGAAAAGCTTCTGCTCCAGTATGTCGGCAAAGATCCGAATGCCGAAGCGGAATTCGCAGCGTTGGCAAACATCTATCATGAATTCGGAAATACTGGTCTTGAGACGCAGATGTGGCAGACGGCCAGTTCCCTGAACCCGCTGAATCCCGAATACTACGAAAAGATGCTGACCGGAGCGGTGAAATCCGCCAGCTATCCGCTCCTGCACAGCATCCTGGGGCGGAAAGCCAAACAGAACGAAGCATTATCCGATCAGGAGCTGTACCTCTATGTGATCTCATCCTACCGCTCCGGCTACATGAAAGACGGGGACAACGCGTATCAGGAAGCAGTGAAGAACAATCCCGAGGCGTTTCATAAGAGCGGGCTGGGCCGGATGGCGGAGTTCATGGTCAACTATTCCAACCTCTCCGAGGAGGAACAGGACACCTTTTTGGACCAGGCCATGCAGTCGGAAGCCCCCGTGATCCGCTTCGAGGCGCTTTTTACGGCCATCAGCCGCCTTTCGGACAGACCGGATGAAGACAACAGCGAAGAAATCGAGAAACTCTTGAAACAGGCAGCGGAGACCAATTATTACGCCGGTACGCTGCTTCTCGCGGATTTCTATTTCTCGGAATACCGGTTCGCCGACGCAATTGCCGTTCTGGAACCATATTTGAAAACAATCGACAACCTCGGCATGTATCTGCTGTACGCAGAAAGCTGCGTCTTCGAAGGCAAACTGGATGAACTGAAGGAGCTGGAAAGGAAACTGCGCCGGAAACCCGGTTCCATGCCCCTTATGGCGGACTATTGCGAAATCCTGATCGCATATCTGGAAGACGACGAAACGAAACTTGCCGCAACGGTCCGCAAATCCGGCAAGCTCATCAATTCTCCGCTCTCGCGCTTCATGCGCCTGCGCGTAGCGCTTTCGACCGGCGCATTCAATGAAATCCGAAACGTGGCGCAGGAGATATTCTCCGCACAGCCATTCCACGATCTACACGCCCGCGCCCTGCTCGTCTGCATGGACTACATTTCCGAAGAAATGAAAAAATCGGAAAATCGGAACGACCTTTCGCAAATGGCCGACCTGGCAAAGATTCTGTCCGGATATCTGCAGGGCAACCGCCTGCTTACGGAGATCATCGTCACGGACCAGTACAAAAAAGGCCTTGCGAAAGAAGCCGATCTGACAACCGCATTGGACCAATTCCCGGACGACGCCGTTCTTCAGCGGATCACTGCCGAATACCTGATCCTGAACGGGAAACCGGAACAGGCGTTGGACATTGTCGAACCGCTGGCGGAAGCCGGGGAATCCGATGGCGCGGAAATGGACCACGGGATTCTGTTCCTGTACATGCTTGCGCTGGATCAGCTCGGACGGCGTGACGAGGCGTCGACAGTCTTCCTGAAACTGGTGGAACAAACCGAGTTCGATTTGGATCTTCTGAACCAGTATTTTCTTTTTTGCGTAAAAGACAGGCGAGGAGAAGATCTGGCGTCCATGGCGAACAAGCTGGAAACCGTGAAAGACGGAAAACTGGAGCATTATGGAAAGTTTTTCCGCGCGGCGGCCTGGCTCGCGACGGAAGACAAAGACAAGGAAAAAGAAGCGCTGGACCTGCTTGCCTCGGCTCCGACCGGCGATCCTGAATTCACCTTCTATGCCGCGAACCGCCTGTGCGAACATAACCGGCTCGACGAAGCGGAGACGAAGTACAAGGCGATCCTGAAGACATTCCGCACCCCTTCGTTAATCTATGTGAACCTCTCGGAACTCTATCGGGAGAAAGGCGACGAACAGAAGGCTCTGGACGCCGCGAAAACAGCTTTTGAACTTGAAAAGAAATCCATGCTCCCCGCGTTCATCTACGCGAAGAGGCTTTCCGAGGCGGAACGCTACGATGACGCCGTAAAAGCGCTCAATTTCCCGCGCCGCGCCGTAAGCTGCCGCGAAGACGTCATCGAACTTTGGACGGACTGCATGCGCCATGTGATCGAAAAGAACATGGCCGAACAGAAGTACAGTCAGGCTGAGGATCAGCTCAAGCATCTGCTGGTCATCTCGCCCGACGACAATTTCGGAAAAGAGACCATGGAAAAAATCCGGAAAATCCTTAAACCGTCGAAAAACAAGACGCAGAAGGAAGACGCGGCTGCCGATCCCGCGCCCGCCGCATAACAACCCGCTTTTTCCGGAAACCAACACCGTTCCGGCGGCAATCCGAAATATGGAAAGTTGGCCGGAACGTTTGCTTTTTTTGCATTTTCGTGTATAGTAAATGACCGTTTTTTGATCTTTTACCGGTAAAAAGGAGCTTTTGTCCGCATGAGATTCTTCACCATCGCATTTCTGATTGCGCTGATCGCGCTCTGCGCCGCGCTGTTCGTTCTGCCCGGAAAAATCCGCACAGTTGTGCAGATTACGGAAAAAAAGGCGGGATACGGCGTCGCCGCGACCACCTATCCGATCTGGGTCCTGACCCGCGAAGTCCTTGACGGAACGGGAATCGAAGCGCAGCTCCTGACCCCGCCGGACGCCGGATGCCCCCATGATTACGTCCTGACGGCGAACGACCTCATGAAGGTGTCCTCCGCCCGCAAGCCGCTTCTGCTCTTCCAAAACGGCGCGGGCCTCGACGACCACATCTGCAAGGCGGCCATGCGCGCGAACAACGCCATCGTGCTGGTCGACACGGGCGCGGGGATCGAAGTCATCGACGATGACGACGATGACGAACACGAGGGCCATGACGCGGACCATGACGACGACCACGACAATCACGACGATCACGAGGAGGAAGGCCATCACCGCCACGGCGGCGAAAACGGACACTTCTTCGCCAGTCCGTACGAAGCGCGGAAGATCGTCGCGACGATCGTCGATGAACTTGCAAAGAGCGATCCGATCCACGCGAACAAGTTCCGCGAGAACGCCGCCAAACTCGACAAACGGCTTCAGATGCTCGGCGATCAGTTCAAAGCGGAACTCGCGCCTCATGCGTCCAAACACGTCGCCGCCCAGCACAATGTCTTCGACTATCTCCTGCGCGACTGCGGATTCGGGAAGCCGCTGGCGATCCTGGCCGATCCCGAAACGCCCCCCTCCCCCGCCGAGATCACGGCCCTGACGAAGGAATTCAAGGAACATGACGTAAAGGTCATCTTCACCGAACCGCAATACCCGGACGAACTCGCCAAGCTCATCGGGAAGGAGACCGGAGCAAAAGTCGTGAAGATCGACCCGGTGGCGTCCGGCCCCTCCGACCCGCCCGCCGGATACTATTTCGACGTGATGGGCCGCAATCTCGAAATCATGAAGAAGGCTCTGTCGGAATGAGTTCACCAGCGGAAACAATGCCCGCCGACGCGGTCCGATTCGAACATGTCGGCCTGACGCTTGGCGAAAACCGCATTCTGGACGACGTCTGCGCGCATGTTCCGCGCGGGAAGTTCACGGCTATCGTCGGCCCGAACGGCGCGGGCAAGACCACGCTCACGCTCGTCATCCTCGGCCAGATCCGGCACACGGGCAAGGTTCTTTTCCCCGGCCTGGACGAGGCCGGACGGCGTCCGAGATTCGGATTCGTGCCGCAGCGGCTCGTGTTCGACCGCGACATCCCGATGACGGTCATGGACTATCTCCTCTCCGGGCTCCAGCGCATGCCGCTCTTCCTCGGCCATTCCAGACGCCACGTGGAACGCATCATGAAGTATCTGGAAGAGGTCGAATGCACGAACCTGGCCGACCATGCGTTCGGCGCGCTCTCCGGCGGCGAAATCCAGCGCGTCCTGCTGGCGCAGGCGTTGCTTCAGGAGCCGGACATCCTCATCCTGGACGAACCGACGTCCGGCGTCGACATCAAGGGCGGCCAGATCTGCTGCGAACTCCTGCGGCGCGTCCGCGAGAAACGCGGATTCACGCAGATCATGATCAGCCACGACCTGGCGACCGTGACCGCGCACGCGGACCATGTGATCTGCCTCAACCATAAAGTCTTCGGCGAGGGCGAGCCGCGCGTGGCCCTGACCCATCAGGCGCTGTCCGAGACGTTCGGACTGCACCTCGGCCTGCCCGACATCCACGGCATCCCGCAGGACGTGCGCGAATGCCCCGAGGACTGCCCGCTCCGCGCGGAGCATCTGCACCTTCACGACCACTGCCGCGCATGCGGCGCGCATGACCACGGGCATGCGTGCGGCCACGACCACAATCACAACCACGGAACGGAGGCCGGCCATGCTGAATGAAATCATTCTGAAGCTTTCCGACCTCGCCGCGACGCTGTTCCCCCTGGACTGCATGGAACCGGAATTCATGCGGCGCGCGATGCTGGGGCTGCTCCTGATCGCGCCTCTGGCGGCGCTGTCCGGCGTGCAGGTGGTAAATTCCCGCATGTCGTTTTTCTCCGACGCCATCGGACACTCGGCGTTCGCAGGAGTCGCGCTCGGTCTGATTCTATCGTTCCCTCCCGAATTCACGATGCCCGCCCTGGCGCTTGCGATCGGTCTTCTCATCATGTATCTGCGCCGCGGAAGCCGCCTCTCGACGGACACCGTGATCGGCATTATCTTCTCCGCCGTGGTGGCGCTCGGACTCGCGATCGTGAGCCGCAATCGCGAAGCGTCACGCGGCATCAACATGTTCCTGTACGGCGACATCCTGACGATCGGCGACAACGAGATCGCGCTTCTGGCGGGCCTGCTGGCCGCGTTCCTGACGTTCCAGTTCTTCGCATGGAACCGCATGCTCCACATCTCCGTGAACGAACAGATCGCCGGGGTCCACCGGATCAATGTGTCCGCATACCAGTACCTATTCGCGGCGCTGCTGTCCCTGGTGGTGATTCTCTGCGTGCGCGCCGTGGGCGTGCTTCTGGTGACGGCGGTCCTGATCGTTCCGGCGGCGACGGCGCGGAATTTCGCGCGGAACTCGCGCCAGCTCTTCTTCCTGTCGCTGTTCTTCAGTTACATCAGCTGCACGGGCGGTCTGCTGATCTCGGCGCAGCAGTGGGCGAACGTGCCCGCCGGCGCGGCAATCGTCCTGCTGGCCTGCGCGATGTTCGCGGCGTCGTTCATTGCGGCGCGCCTGAAATCGAAATAAAAGGGATATCCCGGATCCGGGTTCGAAACCGGACAGCCGGCGCGGTCACCTGTCGTCCTCCACGCCGGACAGCGTGATGCGCGGCAGACAGCCGTGCGTCTGCAAATACAGGATCCTCGGCCCTTCCGCGGTCGGGTCGAGCCAGACGGCCTTCTTCGCGAGTTCGGCGGCGGATTCCTTTCCGCCGAGCGCAAGTTCGTTCCGCCCGAGCGCGCCGATGCGGACCGCCTCGCGCTTGGCCTCCGGCGTGATCACCTTGAAGACCGTGTAGACGCGGTTGATGCCCTCCAGTCCGCGCGGAACGTCAAGGCGGTAGAACCAGTGAAGGCTGTCCGGATCTGCGATCATCCGGTTGACGATGGAATCCGGCTTGATTTCGTTCGCGCCCGCGATGTAGCGGTTCGAGTAGATCGAATAGGAGAAGCACGCGCCCTTGTTGTAGACCACGTAGTCCGCTCCGTATTCGCCGCAGTATTTCGCCAGATCGAGTTCGGAGCCGTGGAACATCGCGTTCAGGTATTTCTCCGTGGCGTCGCGGATGCGCTTCATGCCGAACTGCGGGTTCATGACCAGCCCGGTTCCCGCGTAAGCCTTCAGCATCGGCCCGACGGTGAAATTCGCCGCCACGCCCTTGCCCGCCACGGCGTCCTTGTGCTGGCGGAACCATAGGATCAGCATGGCGGTCTCCCGGAATGCGACGTCGCCCGTGTACCGACGGGGCGTTCCGATGGACAGGAGAGTCTCCCAGAAGAGGATGAACGCGAAAACGCATGTCAGCGTCCGGCGGAGATATTTCAGCAGACGCGGGCGGTCGAAGATGACGGTGCAAGCCTCGGCCGGATCGACTTTCCACGGGGCGTGCCGGAACGCCCGCAGATACGTGCGGACGAGCATCGGCAGGGAGACGCTCAGGAAGAGGATTACGAACTCGTGGTAGCGCACGATGTAGATGAACCCGACGATGAACCCGACCGTGAAGATGTTCGGCAGGAACGTCCGCGACAGCGTCTTCATAAACTCGGCCCGTGGTATTCGGAACAGCGTCAGCCCCAGCAGCAGCGCGGCATACAGGGCCAGCGTGACCGGGAGCAGACCGAACAGGAACCGGAAGAGGCCGAACTGAAACATTTGTCCGAAAATCAGGCTCGGGAAGAACGACGATGCGATCTCCCATGTGGCGGAGTGCATGGACGGAGTCCACATGATGCGGGCGTCGTAGTTCAGCAGCAGGGCGTTCGCCGGCTTCACGTTGTTGAACTGGATCTTCGCCTTCATCGCTTCGGAGAAGTGGCTGTAGTTCGAGGCGTATTCCGGGGTGTTGCCGAACTGCGCCCAGTTCACGTACAACGCCGCCGCCAGGATCGGCACGGCCAGGCGCAGCGCGAGCTTGCGTCCGCCGGTCAGGTTCAGTCGACGGGTCACGCCCTGGAGCGCATAGCAGCAGAAAAGCGTCGGCAGGGCCACCCAGAGGATCGGCGCGTGAATCAGGCCGTAAGTGATGTTGAACGGCACGACGAGAGCGTTCAGAAGCACGGCGGCGGCGATTGCGATCCAGGCGTACAGCAAGCCGCGCCGCATCCGGTATCCGCAGACCGCCCGCAGGACTTCGATCAGCGCCCACGCGGAGAAGATCATCTGGCACAGGTCCCACGCGACAAACGCAAGGAACACCACCGCGAAAATGATCGGCATCTTCCACCAGCGCGCACGGCTGCCGCACCACGCCGCCAGCACGAACGCCAGCGCGATCAGAGGGATGCAGAATTCGCCGCGCACCAGGTCCTGACCCGTAGACCGCGCGATCGCCGACAGCGCCACGGCATGCAGATATCCGCCGCAGAACGCCAGCTTGCGCGGGCATTTCAAGAGCAGGAGCCACAGGAAGACCAGCGCGGACGTGAGCGACGCCCACAGCCGTATCTGCGCGCTCATCCACTGCGCCATATACGGATGGTCCTGAAACAGCTTTTCGCGCGGGGAGGCTTCCGGGTCGGGCGCGACCAGCTGCTTCAGCCGCCAGCCCCAGCCGAGGAACCATTCCAGAGCCATGTTCATCTGCGCGTAGGGCGGAATATCCTCCATGCGCTTCAGCGTCTCGTCGCGTTCCGGCACGCCTTTTCCCTCGGCAATGTCCTGCGAATAGGAAAACATCATGGCGCTTTCGATGGTGAACGGCGAGAAGTTGTTGTGGCGGAGCGGGAGGAATCGCTCGAAGAAAGGACGGTACACGCGTTCCTGCTTCGGAACCTCGCCGAGGAGATTGTCGTCGTTCAGCATCTGCACGGAGGTGTTGTAATGGTACGTCCGCATGGCGAACGCCGTAAGGAGGATGAAGAGGAAAAGGAATGTGTTCCAGAGTCGTCTGTGTCTCGCTGCGAATGAAGATAGTCTGTTTCTCACGTGTACTGTTTCCTTCCCTGCGAAGAGGGGATGCCGAGTTCCTCGCGGTATTTCGCCACGGTGCGGCGGGCTACGTCCAGCCCCTTCTTTTTGAGGTCCTCCGCGATCTTCTGGTCGGAGAGCGGATGGGCGGGGTTTTCGTTTTTGACGGCCTCGCGGATGTATTCCTTGACCGCCGAACTGGAGACATCCTCGCCGTCGGTGTTCTGGTAGCCGCCGGTGAAGAAGTCGCGGAACTTGAACGTTCCGGCGGGCGTGGCCATGTATTTATTCGCGATGGCGCGGCTGACGGTCGTTTCGTGGAGGCCGAGGCGGTCCGCCACGTCGCGCATGGTCATGGGGCGGAGATGTTCCGGCCCCTTGTCGAAGAAATCGTACTGCTGGTCCGCGATGACGCGGGCGATGCGGACGATGGTGCTCTCGCGGTCGGCGAGCGCCTTGCGGATTTCCATGAGGCTCTTCAGGTTCTTCAGGATGTAGTCGCGGGTCTCCTTGTCCGTGAGCGGATCGTCGAGCATCTTCATGTAGCGGTTCGGGATCAGGAAACGCGGCCCGAATTCGCGATTCGGACGAACGGCGAACCCGTCGCCGTTCCGTTCGACCGTGACTTCGACGGGACAGTATTCGGCGCGGGACTGCGCAAGCGATGCGGCGGGCCGCGGATCGCAGATGCGGCGGAGTTCTTCCGCCATGTCCTTCACGTCCTGCACGGTCACGCCCATGTCCTTCGCGATCTTCGGGAGACGGTTGCGCTCCAGGTCGTCCAGATGCCGCGTCACGAATTCGGTCATGCGTTCGTTTTTCCTTCCGGCGCGCTCGAGCTGGATCAGGAGGCATTCCTGGAGGCTGCCCGCGGCGATGCCGGGCGGGTCGAACGTCTGCACGAGCCGGAGTGCGGCCTCGGCGGTCTCCAGCGGACACGGCACGGCCTGCGCGACCTCCGCGGGAACGCTGCGGAAGAAACCGTCGTCATCGATGTTTCCGATGATCTCCTCGGCGGCGCGGCGCACTTCGGGCGTGCAGTCCTCGGCGCCGAGCTGTTCCAGCAACATCTCCTGAAGCGACGTCTCCTGCGCCACGGAGTTGAACATGTATTCGCGGCGTTTCTCCGCCTCGCCGCCGAAATCGTCGCCGTCGTTCTCCTGCCGGACGGACGCCCAGGCGTCGTCGTCTTCCAGGATGCGCGCCAGCTCCTCGTCGTAGTCCAGACGGTTTTCGTCCAGGGGTTCGAACGGGGCGTCTTCCTGTGCGGATTCATCCATTTCGGCGTCGTTCGACTGAAGCTCCGGGTCGTCCTCGGAGTCGACGTCGTCCACGGTCGTGATCAGTGGATTCTCCGCCAGGACATCCGCGAACGAGCCGGACAGTTCCAAGAGGGGCGCCTGAAGCGCCTTCAGCGCCTGAAGATGCTGAGGCGACAGGACATGGGTCTGTTCCAGATTCTGATTGGCGCCTTGGGCGAAGTTCTGATCCATTGCGTTTTCCCGTGATGAAATAAACAATATCCCTTACTATACCCCCGAAACGCCGGTTTTTCAAAAAAAAGACGCCGGTTTTTGCATTATTTTATAGGAAAAAGTCTGAAACCGTGCTATATTATGTTTTGACTTTTTATTTTGATATGAACCGACACTTAATGGAGACCGTCATCATGCCGGAAATGCCGAAAGCATATCTGCCCGCTGAAATCGAAGAGAAATGGTACGCCGAATGGGAGGCGAACAAGCGCTTCCACGGCGAGCCGAATCCCGACAAAAAGCCCTATTCCATCGTCATCCCGCCGCCGAACGTGACCGGCATTCTCACGATGGGCCACGTCCTGAACAACACGCTCCAGGACATCCTCATCCGCTGGCACCGCATGATGGGCGAGGAAGTCTGCTGGTTTCCCGGCACCGACCACGCCGGCATCGCCACGGAAAGCAAGGTCGACAAGGTCCTCCGCGAGAAGGAAGGCGTCGACCGCCGCACGCTCGGCCGCGAAAAGTTCATCGAACGCGTCTGGGAATGGAAGAAGCTCTATGGCGGCACGATCATCAAGCAGCTCCGCAAGCTCGGCACGTCCTGCGACTGGGACCGCGAACGCTTCACCATGGACGAAGGCCTCAGCGCCGCCGTCCGCAAGGTGTTCGTCCAGCTCTATGAAAAAGGCTACATCTACCGCGGCAAACGCATGGTGAACTGGTGCCCGGCCGCTCAGAGCGCGCTCTCCGACGAGGAAGTCATCTACAAGGAAGTCAAGGGCAAGTTCTGGCACTTCCGCTACCCGCTCACCGACGGATCAGGCTATCTTGTCGTCGCCACCACCCGCCCCGAGACCATGTTCGGCGACACCGCCGTGGCCGTTCCGCCCGGCGATCCTCGATACAAACACCTCGTCGGCAAGACCGTGAACCTCCCGCTCACCGACCGGAAAATCCCGATCATCGAGGACGAGCACGCCGATCCGGAAAAGGGAACCGGCTGCGTGAAGATTACGCCCGCGCACGACCCGAACGACTATCAGGTCGGCAAGCGTCACAACCTCGAATTCATCAACGTCATGAACCGTGACGGCTCCATGAACGCCCAGTGCGGCAAGTACGCCGGTCTCGACCGCTACGAATGCCGCAAGCAGTGCGTCGCCGAAATGGAACAGCTCGGCCTCCTCGAAAAGATCGAGGACATCGTCCACAACGTCGGGTTCTCCGAGCGCGGCGGCGTGGAGATCGAAACGCTCCTCAGCGACCAGTGGTTCGTCCGCATGGACGAACTCGCCAAGCCCGCCATCGAGGCAGTCCGCTCCGGCGCGATCAAGTTCTATCCCGATCGCTGGGCCAAGACCTATTTCCACTGGATGGAGAACATCCAGGACTGGTGCATCAGCCGTCAGATCTGGTGGGGGCACCGCATCCCAGCCTGGTATCGCGGAGACGTGAACGACGAGAACCGCGAAGTCTACGTGGGCGTGAACCCGCCCGAAGGCGACGGCTGGCGTCAGGAGGAAGACGTGCTCGACACCTGGTTCAGTTCCTGGCTCTGGCCCTTCTCCATCATGGGCTGGCCGGAAGAGACCGCCGAACTGAAGTATTTCTATCCGACCAACGACCTCGTGACCGGACCGGACATCATCTTCTTCTGGGTCGCCCGCATGATCATGGCCGGATACGAGTTCAAGGGCGATCTGCCGTTCCGCAACGTCTACTTCACCAGCATCATCCGCGACGAACTCGGACGCAAGCTCAGCAAGTCCCTCGGCAACTCGCCCGACCCGCTGAAGGTCATCGAGACCTACGGCGCCGACGCACTCCGCTTCTCCATCGTCTACATCGCGCCCGTCGGCATGGACATCCGCTACTCCAACGAAAAGTGCGAGCTCGGACGCAACTTCGCAAACAAGCTCTGGAACGCCTGCCGCTTCCGCACCATGCAGGGCCCCGTCTCCGCCTCGTTCGACAAGCTCGCGATTCCGGTCGAAAAGCTCACGCAGGACGAGATCCATATGCTCAACACGCTCGAAAAGGCGTGCGCCGACGTGAACGCCTCGCTCCGCGAATTCCGCTTCCACTCCGCCGCGCACGACATCTACGAGCTGGTATGGAACAACTTCTGCGACTGGTTCATCGAGGCGTGCAAGCCGCGTTTCAACGCCGACGAGGCCGCCAAGCGGCAGGCGCTCGCCGTGCTGGACTACGCGCTCTGGAAGCTTCTTCGTCTCCTCCATCCCTTCATGCCGTTCATCACCGAAGAGCTCGCCCACCGCATGGGATTCCTCGCCGACGGCCAGTCCATCATGACCGCGGCGTTCCCCGAAGCCGACCTCGCGCTCCCCGCGAACGCCGACAAAATCTCCGAGATGACCGCTGACAAGTACGCCCTCATCTCCGCCGGTCGAAACCTGCGCCTCTCGAACAACATCGCACCCGGCAAGCGCATCGAGTACCACATCCGCGCCGCCTCGCAGGAAATCTCCGACTCCCTCTGCGAACAGATGGATTCCCTCACCGCCATGCTCAACGCCTCCCTCATCAGCGTCTCTCTCGAGAACTACGCGAGCGAGGACGGCGCCCCTGCCCCGTCCATTGTCTGCGACGTCGGCGCGATCTTCCTGCCGCTGAAAGGCCTCGTGGATCCTGCGGCCGAACGCGAAAAGCTCACGAAGCAGAAAGCGGAGCTCACCGGCTGGATCAAGGCCGCCGAGGCGAAACTCAACAACGAGAAGTTCGTCAGCCGCGCTCCGGCGAAAGTCGTCGAGGACGTGAAGACGCAGCTCGCCGACCTGAAGGACAAGCTCGCCCGCGTCGAGGAATCCCTCGCCGCATTCAAGGGCTGATTTTCACCCCGATCTTCCTAAAAAAAGATTCAGGCTCTCTCCGTTCGCGCGGAGAGAGCCTCTTTTCGTTTGCCTCGATTTGAACGAGGCTTGCCTCATAGGAAGCGCGTTGAGACATCTAAGGAGAACTCGGCGGCAGGCTGTCCAGCGTCGCCCGCGCTCCCTTCCGCACGGCCTCGATCAGTTCGGGCGGTTCAACGGGAACCGCCTCGCCGCGCTGGGACAGGATCCACGGCACGACGACCTCGGCGGAGACTTCCGGAACGGTGAACAGATACGAGCCGTCGCGAAGCTTCCTGAGCGTCTGTTTCGAATGCATGCGGTTGGCTTTCGCGAACTTCGGCGCGTCTCCGGTCAGGCGGAGCTTCACGCCGCCGAGCTTCCTGTAGCCCACAAGCGTGTCGAGCGTGACGGAGTCGATGATCGCGCGGTCCGGCGCAAACGTTTCCGGCAGCATGTGGGCGTTCCTGATGCGGTTGATCACGAACGTGCGCGGCGCGTTCCGCAGATGGCAGAACGCCTTGATGCGCCATTCATGCAGATAGAGAAAAAGCGCGTGCGGATCGACGTCGCGCTCCTGCAGACCGCCTCTCTGGTCGTCGTACAGGATGCGGAGGCGGCGGTGTTTCTGCCACGCCTCGAACACGACGGAAAAGACCGGGGATTCCTCCACGACGCCCGCCTCGGCGAACACCTTCAACGACCGGAGAAGCGTCGTCTCCAGGAATTCCGGACTGTTCCCCTTCAGAATCTCGTCCACCGCACGGGAAATCCGTCCGCGGACGGGATCTGGAAACACGTCCTCGGCGATGCGTCCGCCGATCACAAGCGCGAGCATGGCCGATTCCGAAAGCTGCGCCGGGCAGTTGAACTCCCAGTTATGGTCTTCGAGGTAATACGTCTTGTTGACGCGGTCGTATTTGACCGGACAATCGAACTCGTTGCGGAGCGCGTCGATGTCGCGGTATACGGTCCGCAAACTGTATTTCGCGCGGATAGTCTTTCCCTCCTCCAGTTCAAGCCGCTCGTACTCCCGGAGGAGTTTTTCCGCCGTCGGGCAGCTATTTTTCTTCAGGAGCGAGGCGATGCGGGCCATGCGGAGGATCTGCATGCGCGGCGGCATCGACTTCCCCGCGTTTTTTTCCGGCGCGGAACCTCTTTCCCGGCCCCGGGCCCTTTTTCGAGGTGAATTTTTTATCAATTTTTCTTACTCCCGGAATTCAGACTGACACTCCATGACAGTGCGACATGATATATTATACTCGCAAGCACGGAAAAAGTCAAACGGAAAAAAGCCTTTTTCCGCATCGAACCGACAATCATCTCACAAGGAGCAAACGCCATGAAAGAAAAAACCGCCGCCGCATTCCGCACTCTGCTGGACCTCGCCGCCGAAAATCCCGGATTCGTCCTCGTCTGGGCCGTCTCCCTCGCAGTCATCCTGAAACTCGCCTGCGTCTGAACGGCGGAAACGGAATATGAACCGAACAGGGATGGAACAGAATCCAAGCATGAATGGAAAGGAGCATGTGCAATGACCTTCGACAAACTGGTGTACCGCGAATCCCGGCGTTCCGATCCGGGGAACGTGCTGATCGTCGATTTCGGCGGGATCGGCGAACTCACGGTGAAATCCGGACTCCGGGGCGAAGTGAACTGGCGCCGCCTCACCCGGCCCGTGCTGGACGTCCTGCGGGCCAAACTCGACGCCTGCAATTTCGAGGCGTGGGAAGAGGATTGCTCCGCACCCGCGCCGGACAGCTCCGGCTGGGGCCTGGAGCTTTTCAGCGGCGGAAAAGCCGTGAAGCAGGTCTGCGGCGGCAGAGCCGTACCGGAACAGTGGCCGATATTCCAGTCGATCCTGGAACTGTGCGGCGCGCTCGCGGAAAACCGAAGGCAGAGCCTTTTGCGGTAGCGCCCGGCTTCGCTCGGGCACACGCAGCGCGTGCCGATGCAGCGCCCTGCTCCGCCCGCACACGAAATGAGCCGATACCGTGTACGGCTGCTTACAAGGCTGTCGGTTTGACAAACAGGAAACGCGCGCTATATTTACTGATATTTGCGCGAAAAAACAAAAACGGAAGAAAGGCGGATCGGATCGGACAAAATGAGGTTGGCGGGTCTTGATTTCGAGACGGCGAACGGCTGCGCGGGAAGCATCTGCGCGGCCGGGTGCGGGATTCTGCAGGACGGAGAAGAGGCGGAGACGCTCGAATCGCTCGTGCGCCCGCATGCAGGCATGAACTGGATCGCATCGTACTGCTACCGCGTACACGGGATCGGCGCATGCGACCTGGAGGACGCCGACGAGTTCCCGGCGATCTGGCCGGAACTTCGGAATATGCTGATTTCGGCGGATTGCGTGGTCATCCACAATGCGCCGTTCGACCTGGGCCATCTGCGGGCCGTCCTGACGCTCTACGATCTGCCGCCCGTGCGGTTTCCGTACGTATGCAGCCTGGCCGCCAGCCGCCGCGCCCTGCCGGAACTCGCCTCGCATTCGCTGAACTGCGTGGCGGCCTACTACGGCATCCGGTTCCGGCATCACAACGCGCTGGAGGACGCGCTGACCTGCGCGAAAGTCCTGCACGAGATCGGCCTGACCCCGGACATTCCGCGAAAGGAATTCGTCCACCCTGCGCCTTAACGGGAACCGGCTCCAAGAAACAATCCCGTCAAGGCGTTCCGTTTCCGCTCCGGCCCTGTTAAAAGGCCCGTTCCCCTCCCCGGCATCCCGCATTTCAAAATAGTCCGCCTTATTGCTTTAGGCATTTAAACATCTTTTTATTCAAAAGGCGCACAAGGGATCAAACGGAATGCAAGGAAAGACGCCTGGAAACGCACTGCATCAGTACAGGATTATTCTTTAGAAACATAGCAAAGCAGAGTTAACTAACGTCAGAATAATGCTCTTTTTTGTTTTTTTTTGCTTTTTTTTTGTTTTTTTTCGTTTTCCCCTCTTTTCTTTTCCGTCGCCTTGAAGTATAATTATCCCCGGAGAAGCATGACACGTTTTCATCGCCGGATTATCCGGCCGACGCCCCGGCGCGCATGCCATCCGGCGGCGATTCCGCGGTCCCGGCCGCGTACGCCGTCTGTTCAACAACCCCCCGGGAGCAACACAGATTGAAGGCAAAACATGGGCGAACGCGAAAAAGGCAAAGTCAAATGGTTCAACAACACAAAAGGCTTCGGATTTATCGAGCGTGAAGGCGCGCAGGACATTTTCGTCCACTACAGCGCCATCAAGTCGGAAGGCTACCGGACCCTGAAAGAGGGCCAGCTCGTTGAATTTACGGTCGGCCAGGGAGCCAAGGGCCCCCAGGCGGAAGACGTAGTCGCCGTCGAAATGACACCGCAGGCCTGATCCTGCGCGATTGAACCGCGCCTGCGGTCCGGCCCCTTTCCGGCGGCTCCCGCTCGCATCATCCGCCCGTTCCGCCGCATTCCCGCTTCTCCCTCTGTCAGGAGCCACGGGATGCCGGAGCGGGCGAATTCTTTTTTCCCGGATGCATCGTCCGCTTCAAACAGGAATTGCGCGCTGCGGAATTTGTCCGGATTCCCTCCCCCATGCGCGAAATGAGCGCGCCGCGGCATCATTGCGATGCGTCCGGCGTTCTTCGGAATTGAGACGGCCAGCCGGGATGTTTCCGGTCAGGCCCGGTTGTTTTCCTCTGTCGGCGGCGGGAGATAGTTGACGATCTTGGCGATCGTGACCGGCTTGAAGATCACGTCGCTGAAACCGAGCTTCATGCATTCCTCCTTCGCATCGACGTCCGCAGTAATGGCGATGACGTTGAGCGACTGGAACCGCGGATCGGCGCGGAGTTCCCTGAGAAGGACTCTGCCGTCCATTTCGGGCATCCAGAGGTCGGTGAGGACCAGGTCGAACGGCTTCACGCTGGCGCGGATCTTGTTGAGGGCGTCCCTTCCATTCACGGACGTGACGATGTCGGCGATGCCGTTTTTGCGGAGCATGGCGCGCAGAATGGAGATGTTCAGCGGCACGTCGTCCACGATGAGGACATGAAGCTCTTCCCGCGCCTTGCCGTGGAAGTCGATCATGCTGCCGGGGCGCGGGAAACTGTTGGTGCGTTCGGAGAACCTGACGTCCGGGATGCGGATGTCGAAGACGGTGCCGCGGCCCTGTTCGGAACGGAGCGAGATGGTTCCTTTCATGCGGTTGATGAGGTGACGGCAGATGGAAATGCCGAGCCCGTCGCCGGCCTGACGGAGCCCGTTGTCCTCGGGAGCGGAGGCGAACGGCTGCATGATCCGCTTCTTCTGTTCATCGTTCATGCCGCTTCCGGTGTCGGAGATCAGAATCCGCAGCGTTCCCTTATCCGCGTCCTTTTCCCGTTCAAAATCAAGTTTCAGCACGATCTCGCCCGCTTCCGTGAACTTGACGGAATTGTCCAGCAGATGGAACAGAATCTGCCACATGCGTTTCGGATCGACCTCGACATACGGCAGGTCGTCCGGCCAGTTCCCGCGCAGCGCGACGGGCTTGCCCGCAACGGAGATGTCGAAGGAATGCAGGACTTTCTCGGCCTGGACGTTGAGGTCGGTCAGGACGGGTTCGATAACAAGCGTGTCGGATTCGAGTTTGGCGAGGTCGACCATGCTGCTGACGAGCTGGAGCAGGGAACGTCCGCTCGTGGTGATGGCGTCGCAGGCGTCGTTGCGCTCCGTGTCGTCGGCGATTCCCTTCTTCAGCAGTTCGGTGTAGCCGATGATGGCGTTCAGCGGCGTGCGAACGTCATGGCTGATGCAGGAGAAGAAATAGCTTTTCGCCTTATCGGCGGCGACGGCGTGGTCGCGCGCCAGCTGAAGCTGACGGTTGATGCGCACGACTTCCTCGTTCTGACGCTTGATGACCATGTTTCTCGCCTTGCGTTCGATGCAGACGGAGATCACGTTGGCGACTTGTTCGAGGAGTTCCTCGCAGAATCCGAGAGATTCGTAGGCGTCTCCGGTGAAGAGCGTTCCGATCTTGCCCCATTCGTCGCCCTCGAAGAAAATCTGGCGGGCGATCAGGATTCTGGTCGGACAGTTTTCCGGCAGCGGGAAACCGGAAATGCTGTCGGCGTCCAGCGCCACGTTTCCGTTGTGGCTGAAGAGCGAGGCGTCTGCTGTCTTCAGCGGGCAGTCGACGCACTTGTTGCAGTAGGTATGCTCGTTGTCCGGGAACCAGTCCTGGCGCGTGCCGTCGTGTCTGTGCAGGAGCACGTGCTGGCAGCCGAGGGTTTCGATGAGACGTTTCGCGACGAAATCGAGGAGTTCCTCCGGTTCGGAGTGACCGAGCAGGAACGCGGTGATCTCGTTGCGGAAATGTTCGGTGTTGATCTTCTGCTTGATCTCGGTCACGTCCTGGGCGATGCAGAAAAGGAGCGTGCGGCCGTCCTTCAGCGTGATCGGGAGTTTCCAGTACATGAAGACGCGGCGGTTGCAGTCGCCCCACAGGCAGGTATCCTCGAAATGGACGAGCTCGCGTTTCTCCATGGCCTCGGCGTCGGTGCGGCGGATGATTTCGAGGGATTTGTCCGCGTAGAAATCTTCTCCGTGCCTGCCGACCATTTCGGAAGGCTCCATGTGGTGAAGCGACGCATAGGCCTTGTTGCAGCGGACATAGCGGAATTCGTTCGCGGGGTCCTTCACGACGCAGGGGAGCGGCATCAGATCGAGGATGCCGCGGGAGAGATCGCCCTCGGCAAGCGCATCGTTTTTGGCCTTGGCGAGCGCGGCGTAAACATTCTTGCGTTCGATCGCGCTTTCGAGGATGCGGGCGTTCTTCTGCAAATAGGTCTTCTCTATGTCGGTCAGCATGCGTTTTGCGACATAGGCCACGGAAAGAATGCCCCAGAATTCCCCCTGCACGGTCAGACGTATCGCAAAATGGATCACGGCGCGCGGGGTGTCGGGCGCGGTCTGCTCAATATGGAAAACCTGGCGGATGCGGGAGGATTCCTCTTCGTCGAAAATCCCCGTTTCAAGCAGACGGACGCGGTCGATCAGATCGCCGATGCTGCGGCTGCCGGAAGAGACCCGGCGCGGCAGGACGCCGCCCCCGCGAATGACAAAGGAATCGGGATCGACGGAAATGACGCCGGTCTCTTCTTTGTAGCGTGCAATATAGCAGTAGTCGGCGTTCAGGCGCTCGCGGATGACGGACAGCATTTTGGTCGGCGTGGAGAGCAGCGGTTCCTGCTGGAGCGTCATCAGGGCCTCTTCCGTCGCGTCGCTGTTCATCTGGTTCTCCCGCTCCTCGGTCATGTCCAGCGCCATGGCAAGCATGCATGGCTTTCCCTCCGCGTCCGTGATGCCGAGGCGCGTCGTGCGGAAATGGCGGGTCTGGCCGTGCGGGCCGGGCATCGTCTCGTAATGCACAGTCGGTCCGTCCTTGGAGAACGATTCCTCGTCGTTCATGTCAAGCTCGTGCGCCTTTTCGGGGGGAAGCAGATCCAGATTCGTTTTCCCCTCCGCTTTTTCCAATCCGGACCGGTGGAGATAGTCGGCGAAAACCTGGTTGCAGTCCATATAGCGCCTGGTCTTCCGGTTCTTCAGATAGACCAGCAACGGGATGTTGTCCAGCATTTTTCTCAGGAATGCCGTCCTGCGGGAGAAAATGTATTCCGCCCAGGTCAGCATCAGCAGGAAACAGAGTACAAAGAGCGCCAGGGAGACGAGCTGGCTGATCCAGAGGACGTTCTGTCGGTTGGTCGCTTCGATGCGGCGGTCGTCCGCCAGCTTGGCCGCGCCCGAAAGGCTCCTGTCCAGCATGGCGTTGATGTTCATCTTGTACCGCGCATACTCGTCGCCGAAGACAAGGTCCAGAGCGATATGCTCGCGTTCATGGGGAGTTTTGGCAAGGTCTTCCGGCGAAACTTTCGCGAGTTTCAGTTCCTTGGGATAGGAGGGCTCCGCGGCTTCCTCCTCGGTCGAGACCAGACGCATCGCGGTGTATTCCAAATTCATCAGGTCAATGGAATACTTCATAGCTGTCTGGAAATCCTCCTTGATCTGATTCGCGGCGGAGCTTCGGCCCGCCGTCTGCTGATCCAGGAGACTCAGCCCCCATTCGCGGTTCTTCGTGTCCAAAGCCTCGTGAAAATACTCGTCGCGGTATTTCACGTCTCCGGTCGCCACATACCGCCGGACGGCTTCGGTCAGGATGTCCGAACCGTCGCGCAGACGGGACCGCACGCGTTCATAATTGCGGTACTCCTGCCTCGCCCGGCCCATGATCCGCACATTATGCCTAATCTCGTAGATATTATAGGCAATATATCCGAGCAGCATCACGCCGATCAAAGCGAGGCTGAAATTGAAAAAGTGATTATGATGGCCGAAGTGCATGGGCTGTCTTTTTTTCTTCATGGGCGTTCCGTCTCCGGTTGGATCAAAGAAGCTGCGCCATCTCCGGCAACGCCGTTTCGCGATTCGGCTTGCGACCGAGCGACAGCTTCAAATGGCGCTATGGTTTTGTTTCCTGTAATATAGCACGATATGTTCTTTTTTGCAACCGTCGCCAATTCGTTTTTTAAAAGAAAAACGAAGGGAAATGACATCGCGGCTTTTCTGGAAACGGAGAATGCTTTTTTGAGTTTGTTCCGTCCAATGCGGCATTTCGCATCGGAACGCAACCGTCTCCGGAGAAACGGAACATCCGCCGCGGCAACTCTCTTCATTGCGGCAGCGCAGGAAAAACGAACAGCATTCCGCCGCCGGGAGCGGGCTTTTTCGAAAAAAAACGCCGGAAGCGCGTTTGAAACACTTCCGGCGGACTGATGCGATTCAGTTGCCTGAATCAGTATTCGGCCATGCCGAGGCCGCGACGCAGGACGATGGAGGAACCTTCCTTGTCTGTGCCGACCGCGAGGATGCGCGGAGACGTGGTGTCGGCGGAGACGCTGCCGGCTGCCGCGGAGGCCGGGTTGGAAGCGGCGAAGAAGTCGTCGGCTTTCAGTTTGGCGACGTCGCTCGCGGGCTTCTTCGTGATGAGGAGTTCCATGCCCTTTTCCGTGTTGGCGGAAATGAGGATGCGGCCGTCGCGGAGTTCCATCGCGACCGGGTTTTCCCCCTTCAGGCCGATCTGCTTCGCGAGGTCGGAGGAATGGATCTGCTTGCCGCACTTGAGGTTAAGGTAGCCGTAGATGGAATCCGGATACGGCAGGATTCTCTGGCTTGGAGCGCGGAGGGACCAGGTTTGGAACTGGTCTTCGGTGGCGTAGACGTAGTTCTCGCCGTCCTTGTCGAATACGCTGGCGACGACCACGCCGGCGGGATTGGGCTGCATGCCGGTCGGCGCGGGCGCGATCTGGGCGATCGTCGGACGCACGAGGTCCTTGCCGTTGACGGCGCACAGCTGGGCGGGAGTCTCGCTCCAGGTCTCGCCGTCGTCGTCGCTGGTCACGTACTTGATGACGCGGTTTCCGCCGCCTTCATCGGTGGAGAAGACGCACACGAGGCGCTTGCTGCCGAGGCGGATGACATAAGGATCGGAAACGGAACCCTTTTCAGGCTTGTAGATGGTGCGGACGTCTTTTTCCCAGGCGATGCCGTCCTTGTACTGGAACCGGTCGTCGAGGTCGCGTCCGTACATGGCGGCGGCGTCGATCACGCCCCAGAACGCCGGTTTCGGCTTGTTCTGGCGGTCGAAAAGCAGCGGAGCGTTGCGGCGGCCGCCGAAGGGGTAGGTGTCAAGCCAGGAGCCGTTGTCGGTGAGGCCCCAGAGGGTCACGGCCACGATGTGCTTGCGGTACTTCAGGAAGAGCGCGTAGGCGTCGCGGTAGCGGTCGCGGAGGTCCTGCTGGACGAGCGCCGGGAGGACGCCGTTCGGATACGGATTGGCGTTGCGGCGGTCGCGCGGCAGGATATCGATGTCAAGCTCGGAAATGAGGATGTCGCAGCCGGTGCTGAGGAACGCCTGGATGGTGCGTTCGACCTGGTCCATGTCCGGGTCGGTGTAGCGCCAGTGGCACTGCATGCCGATGTAGTCGACGCGCTTCTTGTCCTTGTTCAGCTCGTTCACGAGGCGGACGATGCCGTCGCGCTTCGCGGCGAGGTCGGTATCGAAATCGTTGTACACGAGCTTCGCGGTTGGATCGGCTTCGCGGGCGGTGTCGAACGCGATCTTGACGTAGTCGGGGCCGACGATATTGTACCAGAAAGATTTGCGCATGGAGCCGTCCTGGACGACCGCCTCGTTCACCACGTCCCACACGTGGAAGTTCTCCTTGTCGTGGGCGATGCGGGTGCGAATGTGGTTCTGCATGCGCTTGATAAGCGTCTCGCGGCCCTGTTCGTTGGGCTGGAGGTCGCGGTAGACCCAGCCGGGCGTCTGTTGATACCACACGAAGCAGTGGCCGTGCAACTGCATATCGTACTGCTTCGCCATGCGAACGAGACCGTCGCCGCCGCCCCAGTTGAAGTTGCCTTCGGAGCGTTCGACGCTTTCCCACTTCATGGCGTTGTCAGCCACGACGCGGTTGAAGTGCTTGCCGGCGAGATCGCCGAGGAAGGAGCCGGGCTGGGTGAAGCCGCCGAGCGCGACGCCGCAGAGGAAATCGTCTTTGAAGATTTCACGGAGCGCGGGCTCGTCGCCGAGCTCCTGCTGCTGGCCTTGGCCCATGCCAAAGCCGCCGCCGAAACCGCCAAAGCCGCCGCCGAAACCGCCAAAGCCGCCGCCAAAGCCGCCGCCGGGCATTCCGCCGCCCATGCCTCCTCCCTGGGGAAACTGAGCAAGGGCGATAACGGCGGGCAGCGCGGTCAGCGCCGCTGCGATGATGAGAGGGGAACCGGAACGTATTTTCATTCTGATGGTCCTTATGAGGCGGAGTGAACCGCCATAGTTTTTGAGGTTATTGGAAACGAGTGTATACTTTATGATTGTAAATATACATGCGTGGATGGGATTTCAAATGGAAATAAAGGCAAAAAACATGTAGTATTTATTAATTCGGGCGATCTCGCGTTGGGGAACAATGGCGGCAGCCCCCCGGAACTCATCAGGCGCCCTTTCGCGCTCACGACGGGAAAGACCGCACAACGGCTATCCATCCGAAAAGCGAAAAGAGGCAGGTTCGTTCCATGCTCCACGATGCTCATGCCGAATGCTCTTTCCGGGTGCAGCAATTGTTTTTTTCCGGAAAAAAAGCAATGCCGCTTGACTTTTCCGGAAAAGGATGTAAAGTATATCTCATTGTATTTTGTGGTCGCTTAGTTCAGTTGGTTAGAACGCATCCTTCACACGGATGAGGTCGAGAGTTCGAGTCTCCCAGCGACCACCATTTTTTTGTCTTCGTGCAATCGGCGTCCCGATAAGGATTTTTCATTCTTTTCTCCCTAAGTCCGCCTCAATTAGAGGGTTACGGAAAGATTAATCGGCTCCCTCTTTCTCCGCAGAGAATCCAATAAGTCGCATTTTCGGCTGAGCTCAGCGCCAGTTGCTGGACCAAATTCTCTGTTTTCGGCGGTTTCGAGATGGGGACTCGACCTCATCTTAAATTAAGCTCAAACAGAGAATTGTGCGCTGTTTTTTCAGAGAATCACCCCATACCATTTTTTTCCGATTTGGCAACATAGGAAAAAACCGACAACTTTGAACGGAGAAGTCGAGAGGTCGAGAGTTTGAATAAGTAAAATAAAGAGGGATTAGCGTTTCTCGATCCCCCTGATCTTCTCCGCCTCCGCCTCGTCCGGCATATCCTTGCCATGCTCCCACGCGGAGACCTTCTTCACGGAGACGCCCAACGCGGCCGCGAACTTGACCTGGGACAGACCGGCTTTCTTGCGTATCGCGAAGATGTCGTCAGGTGTGAGCGGCTTCGGTTCATCGTCGTATTTCGGGATCGGGATTTCTTTATAGGTATCGCCAAGTGTGACTTTGAGGCGCGGCTTGCCCCAGTCAAGCACAACGGAAATCTTTTCGACCTTGATGCGAATTTGAGGGTACATCTCATATTTCCTGCGGATCAGCTTTGAGATGTTCTCCGCCAGCAGTTCCTTGTTGTCGGCATCAAGGTCGGTCGCATCAAGCTCTGTCTGGGAAACATCTCTGCGTCCTCTGAGCGTAAGATTCCAGGCTATACGTCCGATGCGCCACAGAACGAGATAGCCGGTGACATCCGGCGTCTTCTCCGGGTCGATGTACTGCCCCTCCAGCGGAGAACAGATGTCCATGATAGCCTCGGCCACGCGATCATTCCGAGCTTGTGCCAGTTGTGCGGCCTGAGCTTTCTGGGCTTTTATCTTGGCCTTGCGTTTTGCGTCTTTGTTTTTCGACATGATTGACCTCGTTATGTGCTTGATTTCTTCTTGCTGTGCATTGTTACGACGGGCTTGAAATATCCGCACAACTCCGGTGAGGTGTCATTACTCAAATATCCTTCCGGGGTTCTTCCATACTGGTCGACAAGACATGGGTCAGCTCCACCCTCAACAACCAATTTCAAGGCGGGAAGATTATTGCATCGGATTGCCGTAATTATTGGTGTCCGGTCACACCGAATTGCAAAATTCAGGTCAGCTTTCGCATTGATCAATACTTGGAGAATTTCAAGTTCGTTATCCAAAATGGCACGGGAAACACATGTGTCGTCCCTGTCCATGTCTGTTGTTCCCGTGTTCGGATCAGCTCCGTGATTGAGGAGGAGTTTGACGGATTTGAGGTCATGACGGCACGATTGGGAAACATAGGAAAAAATCGACAACTTTGAACGGAGAAGTCGAGAGGTCGAGAGTTTGAATAAGTAAGATAAAGAGGGGTTAAGCGCTCCCCATCCCCCTGATCTTCTCCGTCTCCGCCTCATCCGGCACGACCTTGCCATGCTCCCAAGCGGAAACCTTCTTCACACCATCAAAAAAATGAAAACCGACACTTGCAAATAAAACACGCGGGATGTATATTAGGTTTGGGTGAAATCAAGGAATTCCTGCCGAAAACCTGCCTGATCCTCCGGCTGATGCGTCCGGACTTTCGCCTGCTGTTTCCGAGTTCGAAAAGTTGTTCCAACCGAATCGTCGCCTCACAAGGCTTTTACTTTCAACCCTTTTGTTATAGGAAAAACGAGTATGAAATTCTCCGCCTTCTGTTTCGTTCTCGCGGCTGCTTTTGCAGCTGTATCCGTTTCATCCTTTGCCGCCGATCCCGCGGCCGAGCTTGCCAATGCTCCTGTCCGCTTCCGTCCGAACATGACGCCGACCGACCAGCCCATGCCGGACGGGTTCGTTCCGTCTGATACCAACGTGTTTTGCGCGCAGTATCCGGCCGTGAACGTCAAGACGAAAGAGGCGATTTTCAAGCTGAACGCGCCCGGCGCCCGTTCCGTCACGCTGAACATGTGTGGAACGCGTTACAATCTTGAGCGCGGTGCGGACGGCCTGTGGCAGGTGAAGACGAAACCGCTCATTGTCGGGTTCCATTACTACAAGTTCAATGTGGACGGGAATGAAGTCTTCGATCCCGGTACAAAGGCATTTTTCGGCAGCAATGCAATGCAGTCGGGGATAGAGGTTCCGGAGGATCCGGACGAGGCGGCCTATTACCAGTTCGACAAGAATGTTCCGCACGGACAGATCCGCCGTTGCAAATACTGGTCTGAGCTGAACGGAATGGAACGTGTTTGCAACGTCTATACCCCCGCGGAGTACGACAAAAACCCGGACAGAAGATACCCTGTTCTCTATCTCATGCACGGCTGGGGCGAGGATGAAACCGGCTGGCCGAATCAGGGGCATGCCGATTACATTATGGACAACCTGATCGCGGCTGGAAAAGCGGTTCCGATGATTGTCGTGATGGACTGCGGCGACATCAAGAAGGGACCGACGGTCCGGCCTGCCGATGTGGATGTCCTTCAGATTTTCGTCAAAGAACTCATTCCTTTCATCGATTCGACGTTCCGCACCAAGACCGACCGCCTCAACCGTGCCATGGCCGGTCTTTCCCGCGGTTCCGGACAGACCTGGCTGACCGTCCGTGCCAACCTCGATACATACGCGTGGCTTGGATGTTTCAGCGACAACTTCATCATTTACGATTCCGGGTATTCCGAGAACGGCAGATTCCATGATTCCGAAAAGCCGGAATACAAAGAGAAGCTCAAACTGATTTTTGTCAGTCACGGGTCTGCGGAGAATCCGGCAATTCCCCGCACCATGGTCGAACTCATGAAAAGTCACGGACTCAATGCGGTCTTCTATGAACCCCAGGGTACGGCGCATGAATGGCTGACCTGGCGCAGAAGCCTCCGCGAGTTTGCGCCCCTGATCTTCAAGTAAGGGCGCTGCCTTTCATCTGCGGGATATCGATCCTGAAACATTAAAGATGCATACGGACGAACGGACAGGGGAATCGGCCGCGCTGGTTGTCGTCATGATGGGAACTCGACCTCATCTTGAATTAAGCTCAAACAGAGAATTGTGCGCTGTTTTTTTCAGAGAATCACCACATACCATTTTTCGATTGGGAAACATAGAAAAAAACCGACAACTTTGAACAGAGAAGTCGAGAGGCCGAGAGCTTGAACAAGTAAGACAAAGAGAGTTTAGGGGTTCCCTATCTCCCTGATTTTCTCCGTCTCCGCCGGTCAATGACAACATCCATCCGAACGTTTAACTTTAGGGAGAATGGCGCTATATTTCTATCTGTCGGAGCAATTTCCCACCCTGAACTTTCCCGTAAAGCAGTGATCTTTTCTGTTCAAAACGAAGGAGCTTTCTTCATGGAAAAGAAGCAAATCGCCGGAATCGCCTTGATCGGACTGGTCTTGGCGGCTATTCTCGGGTTCGCCACGTTCAAAACACTTCACACGAGACAGGTTCCGACCTCGACAGCCGAGGCGGATCAGACAGGGGAAGAGGACGCTCCGCCGAAGGTTCGCCGTCACGGTCCGAAGGTCAAGAAGAAAGTCGACCTCGCTTCGACGTTCTCCGATTTTGGCGCCTCCAGCCAAGGTTGGGGCGATCAACCGGCGGAACAGCCTCGGGAGCCGCAGAAGGAGTTCCACAAGCAGACTCCGGAAGAAGCCGTGGAAACCGTCTGGCAGGGCCTTGACACATATCGCGAAATGTCGCCGGAGGATCAGGCCAGAACGCGGATGATGATGACGTTCATGACCGGCATGATCAACATGATGGGCAATACCGCCGACAACTGGATGGGGAACATGACTCCAGAACAGAGGGATGAGGCGATTGAGAACGCCTCGAACATGCTGAACAATGTCGAGGCGATCGAACTGGAGATCGGCCCGGATATGACGGATGAGGAACGCGCCATGCTCGAACCGACGCTGAATTCCATCCGGAATCTGGGCGCAATCATGTTGGACAGAGGTTAACGACTCCCTGCAACTCAACAACGGAGAAATGCCTTTTTTCGGAGGTTTCGAGATGGGAACCGGCCCTCATCTTAAGCTAAGCCGTTATGAAACAATCAAGGGCGAAATCTCACTTTTTCGCAGCTTTTTCGATAGACCGAAAGCGCTTTCATTTTTTGCATTTATAGACAATCGTCTCCTGTCTGTCGGCATTGATGCGCCGACAGACGATGGCGATTAAGCATGTCTCTGTTTTGCGGTTGGAGTACGGAAAAATGGATGCTGTTGTCGACGGCGGAAGGAGCGTTCAGGAAGCCCGACGAGAATAGGCGATTTAGCCCGCAAAGAACAAATACCCGCACAGCAGTTTCAGCTTGCGAAGCGACCAGTTGAGGCCGACTTAGCGCAAGCAGCGACATTTGTGCGGATCGGGATCAGAACTTTTCCTTTTGCTCATCAGGATTCAGATGGCGAATGATCCTGGCGGGATTGCCGCCAACGATGACATTTTCGGGTACGTCTTTGGTCACGACGGCTCCGGCTGCGACAACGCTGTTTTCGCCAATCGTCACGCCGGGACAAATCGTGGCATTGGCGCAAATCCAGACGTTTTTCCCGATAGTCACCTTGTGGTAGGTGAAGAACCGGTGGCGGAAGTTCACGTCGTGGTTCACCGTCGCAATGCACACCCGCGGTGCGATCAGCACGCCGTCCTGTATCTCGATGCCGCCTCCCGCGCAGAAGTACACGTTGTCGTTGATGAAGACCTTATGTCCGAGGCTGACCCGAATCCCCATGTCGCAATAGAACGGCGTGAGGATGGTCACATCATCGAGTTTGCGTTGAAACAGTTCTTCCAGATACCTCCGGCACGACAGGTCGGTCGGGTCCGTCATGTTCGCCTTGTGGCAAAGCGACTTCGAACGGTTGATCTCCGCCGCCGCATCCTCAATATATGCTTCACGGTCGTCGGTGGGGCCGCCATTGTCCATGATCCGGAAGACGATCCCCTGATGTTTTGTGTTGCGGTACATATTCGATTCCTGTTCCGATGTGTTTTTCCCCGATTATGAGTTGAGTTTTTGATTGTCCGGCAAAACCATCATCGGCTCCGATAAGCGGCAATCCTCTTTGCCACGTTGGCCTTGAGGTTGTTGTAATAGAACGTATAGTCGTCTTCATGGAAACTCTGCGGCCCGAAGAATTCGGCTGCCGCGGGATGGTCCCATTTTGCGTTCGTCACGATCACGCCGCGCTTCAGGACCACCTGAGCGTCCGCGCCGATGTCGGTGATCTCGTAACGTCCGGCATCCATATTTGGCATGAACGAGCCCAGATTCTCGCTCGCCGGCGCGTAGGTTTCGTCAAGTTTCCAGTTCAGCGGGTTAATGCTGATCGCGCCCGGCAGCGCCACGGCGTTTTCGGCGTTCTCCTTCACATTCTTCGGCCCCTCGGTGTTCCAACTGACGATGACGCCCGTGTCGCTCTCGCCGGTCGCGAATTTCAGGTGCGGATATTTCTCAAGGTCGTCCTTCGTGACGGAGAACCCGATGACGTATGCGGCCACCATGCGTTTGTAATACTCGGGATGCTCCTTGAAGTAGTTCTTCAATACGTACTTGACCATGGACGAACCCTGGCTGTGCCCAGCAATGATGAACGGGCGTCCGTTGTTGCAGCGCTTGAAGTAATAGTCGAGCGCGGCGCTTATGTCATCATAGGGGATGCCGGAAATCGCCGCGTCGATGTTCCCGGTCTTCTTCCTGATTTCCCCCGCGTACCGCATGCCTGCCTGACGGTAGTACGGCACGAACACGTTGGTGGATTCCTCATACACGCTTGCATTCGTCAGATATTCGCCCTGCGCGCCCTCCAGCATTTCCGGGTTGTCGAGCGGCGCGTAATCGGGAGCGCCCTCTTCGAAGCTCGACTCATAGTACGAGGTCGCATAGATGTAGAACGTGTCGACGTCCTTTGTGATTTCCGGGATTTGCAGCCAGCTGTCCTTTCGGGAATAGTCGGTCGGTTTCCCTTTGTCCGAAGTCTCCGCAGACGTTTTCGCACCGTCTTTTTTCGTCGATGCGCCGTCGCAGCCAGCCAGGCTGAACACGACAACAGCGATCATAATAACCAATGCTGAAAAGCTCTTCTTCATCTTTTTTTCTCCGTTATCAAATAGTTATGGATTGGGGATTAAACCCGCGAACGCATAAAGTCCAGCAGTCTTTCGATCTCCGTCAGCTTGTCTTCAATAAGTCCGCATTGAATTCCCTTGTCCGAAACAATGAGAGCTTGAGGGAAAACGGTCCAAGCAATGGCGTCGACCCCTTTGATCTCATTTTTGTAGAGCCGCATCTTGTCGCCGCTGACATATTTCTTCAAAAACGTCTGAAGCATATCGGACAAATCGGAATTCATCACATTGCCGTACATCAGGGATGCATCGACATTCCCTAAAAAAGACGCCGCCACATCGACAGCGCCCGCCCCCAGGTTTTTGAGCAGGGGTTTGCGATTCCAGAAAAGAAGATGCACTTTTCTTCCGCCTATTGCCAATTCATTTGCGCCATAATAAACGCACAAGGCGGTCCATTGCTCGAAGAACTTCGCTTTCGCCTCGACTTCCGGCATAACCGCCATTTGCTCCTTTATGTAGGCGTTCACGGCATCCGCGGTGGCATCGTCGAGGTAGGATATAATATCAGCCGTCCTCCCGAAAATGAAGTCCTCGTACTTTTTTGCGCCGATAAACGATTTGTAGATTTGCCTTTCATCGCTCGGAATTCCGAAGATGAATTCGTCGCACGAGACAGCTCCGCTCCGGTAGGCCTCGTACACGTCCATGGGGATCAGTTTTCCGTCGCAAGTCGGTGCGATTGCATTCTGCCAGAGTTTTTGCGCCGCTTTCTTCAATTGTTCCGTCGGGAGCCGCCGCAGCTCTTCCATCGTAGTCGTCGAAGTTTCTTTCATGAGGTCCTTTGCCAGGACTCTGGACGCATCCGGCTTGTCGTTCGCGGATTCGGGACTGCCGTAAAACACGAACGCTTTTTGGAACAGCCCCTTCGCCTGTTCGCAGGCCGCAAGCAGGCTGATGGAGCACGCCCCCGATTCGAACCCCATCGCGGTGATCCGGTCGGGATCCCCGCCGAATGCGGCGATGTTCTCCTTGACCCACTTCAACGCGGCGATCTGGTCGAGCAGGCCGAGGTTCAACGTGTCGGGGCAGGACTCACCGCCCGGGATCTCCGAAAAATCAATGAAGCCGAAGATGCCGAGACGGTAATTGAAGCTCACGAAGACGACGTCGGGATGCTCGTTGAGAAAAGCCTCTGCGTCCATCAGCGGATCGACCGTTCCGCCAAACGAAAAATCGCCCGGATGGAACAGCGCGATGACCGGCTTCTTCCGATCCGTGACCTTGCGCCCGACGCCGATGTTCAGCGTCAGGCAGTCTTCGCTTTGCCTGTGATACCTCAGGATCGAGCCCTCATGTTCCACCTGGATCGGGGAAGCGCCGAAGTGTTTCGCCTCGAATACGGCATCCGATTCGGAAAGCGGTTCGGGGGCTTTCCATCTGAGTTCGCCGACAGGGGGTTTTGCGTATGGTATTCCCAAGTAGTAAACAGCCTTTTTCCGCTTGAATCCGACATAGGCGCCGGTTTTCGTTTTAACCGCATGCGCGGCATCATATTTCCCCTGAATCGGCCGGTTCTGCATGTTCAGGTCATCGAGAAAGGCTTGGTCCGGCTTGTCGAACACAAAGCCTTTGCTTCCGTCTCCGTAGCGCTTGCGGACCTTCCGGACAAAATACCACCGGACAAGGCTGCTGACGGCGAACCCCAAAACAGGAAGGCCGATAGCATACTGGTATTGTTCCGCCAGATAATCGAGCAGAGACACGTTCAGCCAGAAGGTGAGAAAACACTGGATCGCCACGAAGACGAGGATGAATCCTGCAAAAATCATGACTCTGTACGTCTTTTTTCTCTGTACGGATTCACTGAAGACAAGCGCTTTCACAAGCATGTCCAGCGCATTCCCCGCGACCATGCTGAGCCCCACGCACAGCCACGGATGCCACTCCAGAAGTTTCGGAACTTCAGCGCCCAATCCATAGCCAAGCGCGGCAATGAGGGCAACCATGAAGTCGTCAAATGTAAATAACCGTTTCATTCTTATCAGGCTGTCTGTCCGGTCGTTTTCCCTTTGCTCGAAGTCTCCGCTGACGTTTTCGCACCGTCTTTTTCCGCCGATGCGCCCTCGCAGCCAGCCAGACTCAACGCCATAACGGCGATCATTGCCAATGCCGAAATGTTTTTCATCATCCTTTTCTCCGTTATCATTTTTGGAGGGAACCCCATCGATCCGTTTTTGAGAGAGCGTTCGGCTGTTATCGGCTATAATCGCCGGATGCGGTTCCCCGTTACCATAGAATAAGCCTCTTTATTGTTTTTGTCAAGGCGTAAGGACGGGAAAAATGGTTTTTTCTTTGTTTTTCCCGGTCTCCTCCGCATCCGCGTCATCCGGCACAGCCTTGTTGAATCTTTTTCCCACTTTTTCGGAATATCTCCTTGTTTTTTTTCGGCATTCCTTTATATTTATTGAAAAAACATCAGGATTTATCACCCGATTGTCCTCAAACAAATACGCCCACACGACCTGTGGAACCTATGCGCTCTCCCCGATTCCGAATTCAAAGCGACATAACATATCACACAACCCGAAAGGCCCCGACACATGGCTGAAACCTACAATGTAACCCCCGGCAACTCGCCCGTGACGAATGTCACGCTCAACGCCAACGATCTGATGTATGTCAACGACGGCGGAACCGCGTCCAAAACCACGATCAAATCCGACGGTCTTGCGGCCGTCTACGACGGCGGAACCATGTCCAACACGACGATCTCCAAGGGCGGAAAACTCCATCTCTTCGGCAATGCCGATATCGTACACATCAAGGATGACGGCTGGCTGTTCGTTTCCGCGGGCGGAACCGTGACCAGCGCCATCGTCAGCGCCGGCGGCAATCTGCACGTCTCCGAAGGAGGTACGGCAAACGACACGACTCTCTACAACGGCTACTACACGTATGTCATGGACAAGACGGTCTGGAACAACACCAAGATCGAAGGCGGTTTCCTGTTCATCTACGAAGGCGGCACGGCGAACATCGTCACGATCGCATCCGGCGGAAGCCTCACCGTTTTCCAGGGCGGCACGGCGAACAGCGCAACGGTCAGGAACGGCTTCATGTACGTCAAGGGGTCCGCAAGCAGCGCGACCGCCAGGGGCAGCGGCACCCTGGTGGTTCAGGCCGGAGGCGTCGTGACCGACACCCTCGTCAACTCCGGCGGCTCCGCGAAGATTTCGGGAAGCGCCGAAAAGACCACGGTCAACAAGATGGGCGTCGACATGGCCGCCAGCCTGACCGTCTTCAACGGCGGAAAAATGACGAGCACGACCGTCAACAGCATGGGCTGCATGTACATTTCCAACGGCGGACAGGCGACGAGCGCCACGATCAACAACGGCGGCCTCCTGCACGTCTCCGACGGCGGACAGGCGACGAGCATTTTCATCGAAGAATACGGCAGCATGCACGTCTCCGAGGGCGGAGAAACCTATGACGCCTACGTCAGCGCACACGGCAATCTGCACGTTTCCAACGGCGGCAAAGCGACCAACACCTTCCTCAACGGCGGCGACATGCACGCATCCGACGGCGCGATCGTGACGAACGTCAGCGTCAAGCAGGGCGCGACCCTGCACGTCTCCGCGGGCGCAACGGCGGAGGGGATCCTGGAAAAAGGCGGGTATGTGGACCTTGCGGACGGCGTGGACGCGACCTTCCTCGCCAATACGATCCAGGAACTCACGCTGTCGAATGAGAGCGCGACCGTCCACTCCATGACGAAAGCGGTCGATATCACGCTGGCAAACTTCGGTTCCCTTACCGTCTACGACGGCGGCGCCGCGACCGGCACGACAGTGAATGGCGGCAGGCTTCGCATCAGCTCCGGCGGCATTGCGAGCGACACCACGGTGACCAATGGCGATTTCCTGGTCAGCTCCGGCGGGAAAGCCACCGGCGTCACGACCATCGCCGAAGGACGGACCTGTCAGGTCATCGAAGGCGGCGTCTTCGACTTCGACATCTCCGCGATCAGTCCGGCAAACGCCGCGCTCGTGAACAATCTCGCGCTCGTCACCGGCAATCCGACCTTCACGCTCACCGTCTCCGACACCCAGGCTGAGGGCACATACATCCTCGCGGGCGGCTCGACCGATTTCGGCGAAACGATTTCCGTGTTCAACACGTCCGGCGCGGAACTCGGCGCGATCTCGGTCGCGGACGGCACGAAGGACATCGGCGGCGTGAAGTACACGCTCGCGCTGGACGGAAGCGACCTCTCGGTCACGGTCGGCGAAGGCGGCGAAAGCAAGATCATCACCGGCGACGTCACCAGCAAGACGAAGGACGTTCCGGCGGGCTGGACGGCTCAGAACGTCAACGTCAACGTCGACGGCGTCCTCAATATCCTCGACGGCGGCAAGGCGAACAATACCACGGTCAACGCCGACGGCGAACTGAACGTCTGCTCCGGCGGCGTGGCGAACAACACCACGGTCGACGAAGGAACGGTCAATATCGCGGGCGGCGGCACGGCAAACGATGCAACGGTCAAAGCGTACGGCGATATGACAGTCCTCGACGGCGGCACGGCGAACAACATCACGCTCGACGGCATGAGTTATCTTCATATCTCGTCCGGCGGCGTGGCCAACGACGTCACGCTTGCAGGCGGTAACGCCAGGCTCAACGTCCATCCCGGCGGCACGGCGACGGGCGTCGTCTGGACTCCCGGCGTAGGCAAGATCCTCGGCGGCGGACTTGTGACCTTTGCCAACTCGTATTCCGGCGTCTACTACGCCTCGAACGGCACACTGATCGAGAGCGCCGACACACTGGACGGCAGGACCTTCGACAGCTTCGACTGTGAAGTTTATGTGACGGACGGCGGCAAAACCACCAATACCACGCTCGACGCCGGATTTGTTTATGTCTGGTCCGGCGGCGTGGCAAGCAACACAACGCTCAACGGCGGCCATCTGAACGTCTCCTCCGGCGGCACGGCCGGCGACGTCAATCTTCTGAATGGCTACGCCTTCATCTCCTCCGGCGGCGTGGTAAGCAATGCCGCAGTCCACGCCGGCGCAAAACAATTCGAGGTTTACTTCGGAGGCAAGGCCACCGGAATCATGGACTTCGAGGTCGGCGCGTACATTTCCATTCAGCCCGGCGGCGTCCTCGATTTCGACATCTCCGCGCTCGCTCCGGAAACGGTCCTGCTCGTAAACGACCTTTCGATCGTCCAGGGAACGCCGGACTTTACGCTCACGGTCTCCGACCTGCAGGCGGACGGCAAGTACAGCCTGGCGGGCGGCGCGACCGGATTCGACAAAACGATCACCGTCGTGAATACGCTCGGCGCGACGCTCGGCACGATCTCAATCGCGGACGGCACGAAGGACATCGGCGGCGTGAAGTACACGCTCGCGCTGGACGGAAGCGACCTCTCGGTCACGATCGCGGGCGGCGTCGGCAATGTCATCACCGGCAACATCACCGACGAGACGAAGGACGTTCCGGCGGGCTGGACGGCTCTGAACGTCAACGTCAACGAAAACGGCAAACTCAACGTCCTCGACGGCGGCAAGGCGAACAACACCAACGTCAATCAAAATGGAATGCTCTATGTCATCTCCGGCGGCGCGGCGAGCAATACGAACGTCAATTCCGGCGGCGCTCTTCAAGTATACGCAGGCGGCACGGCGGACGGCGCCACGGTCAACCCCGGCGGCAAAGCCTTTGTCTCTTCCGGCACGCAGAAGATCACGGAAAATGGCGGTTACGTCTGGCTCGACCCCGAAGCGACGGACGTCACGTTCGTTCCCAACACGTTCGAAGGCATCACGCTGGTCGGAGGGATGTGCGGCTCGGCCTCGGTCCACTCCGGCACGACCGCGGTCAATGTCACCGTTAACGCAGGCGGCGAGCTGCATGTATACGACGGGGGAATCTGCAGCGGCGGCGTCCTCAATGTCGGCGGCGCTCTTGACGTATACGCAGGCGGCACGGCGAACGGCGTCACGGTCAATCTCGGCGGCGGGCTGTATGTTTCCGGCGGCACGGCGGACGGCGTCACGGTCAACTCCGCCGGCGGGCTGTATGTTTCCGGCGGCGCGGCGACCAACGCCACGGTCAACAGCGGCTCCCTCTGCATTTACTCCGACGGCGAGGCAAGCAATCCCACAGTCAACGGCGGCAACCTCCACGTTTTCTCCGGCGGCGCGGCGACGGGCGTCGTCTGGACTCCCTGTGCAGGTCACATCAATATTGACGAAGGCGGAACCGCGACCTTTGCCACCTCGTATTCCGGCGTCTACTACGGCTCGGACGGCAAACTGCTCGAGAACGCCGTCACGATGGACGGCAAATCAGTCGGCGACAAATGCGAAATGTATGTGATGGAGGGCGGCAAAGCCACCAATGCCGCGGTCGACGATGGAGGGGATGTCTTCGTCTGGTCCGGCGGCGTCGCGAGCAACACCACGCTCGTCAACCTCGGCGCGCTCTATGTCTCCTCCGGCGGCGTGGCAAACGATGCCGCCGTGAATGCCAATGGCGAACTCTTCGTCTTATTCGGCGGCGTGGCAAGCAATGTCACGGTCGGCGCCGGCGGGTACGCCCTTGTCGACGGCAGGATCGCCGGACAGATGACGTTCGATGCGGGCGCGGAAGTTTGCGTTTCTTCCGGCGGCGTCATCGACTTCGACGTTACCGGGGTCGCGCCGAGCAACGCCGTGCTCGTGAACGACCTTTCGGTCGTTACGGGCAAGCCGAGTTACACGCTCACGGTCGACGGAACCGAGGCGACCGGCACGTACAACCTGGCGGGCAACGTGACGACGTTCGGCAATTACATCATCCTGATGGACGTTTCCGGCGAAGATTACGGCTATCTCACCATCGGCGGCACGGTCTCCAACAAGTACGCGTACTACACGCTGGCCATCACGGACAGCACGCTCACGGTGGACATCGTGTCGAAGGCCGCGTCCGACACCACGCCGCCGACCATCACAGTCACGCCGAGCACGACGGAGCAGACGACGTCCGTGACCGTCTCCGCGGTCTTCTCGGACGACGTGGCCGTGGCGACGAAGCAGTACCGGGTCGGCGACGGCGACTGGAAGGACTACACGGATCCCGTTCCGGTCACGGAAAACGTGAACGTCAGCTTCCGAGCAACCGACACGTCCGGCAATTCGACGGTCAGGAACTACAAGGTGACGAACATCGAAAACGAGCCGGAAAACGACGAGCTGTACAACAAGAAGACCAAGAAGTGGGCCGATGCGGAAAATATCGTCACGTTCTCCGTGAACGAAGTGACCGCCGGCGATTCCATGATCTACCTGGACAAGAAGGGCTCGGTCGAGTCGGAGGACGGCAAATACTTCAACTCCCTCGGGCGCACCAAGACGGAGGCCGGAACCGTGGAGGACGCCGCCGACTACGCGAAGATCGAACTGGCGTACGGCGCGGCGCTGAGCTTCAGCGTCGATTCCACGGTCGGCGGCACGTTCTACGTCTACGGAACGACGAAGGACAAGAATGACGAACTTGTGCCCAAGCAGCGGCAGAAGATCACAGTGAAGGCGAACACGACCTCGCCCGCGAAAGCGACCACGATCTACCTCGAGGCGGGCGAATACTTCGTGGGCATGGAGGGCAAGCTCCCGTCCGCGAGGAAGAAACCGGAAGTCAGCGCGTACTACAACGTGAAACTCACCGGCACGAAGTATTTCGAAAACGCCGACGGCGGCTGGAACGACCACGCCTATGCGCTCGACGAGAACGGGAAGGAAGACAAGTTCCAGCTCGATCCCGTGCTGAAATCCAAGGCTCTGAACCTCGAACGCGGCGTGACGTTCATTTCCATGGACGACGGCGCCATCGGCGCGGACGACTGGGTCGGCTTCAGCGACGCGACCGACTACCGGATGCTCACGCTGGAGAGCAAGACGAACCTGACCCTGAGCCTGACCGTCACGGGCACGGAAACCGGCAAGGGCAAGGCGAAACTCACGATCTGGAAGGTCTCGACGAATAAAACAACCGGAAAGATCACCCTGACAAGCAAGGGCTCCGTCACGGTGAAGCAGGGCAAATCCGGCTCGATCAAGTCGAAGGTCCTCGCCGCCGGAATGTACTTCGTCTCGGTCGCGTCCACGGACGCGAAGAAGGGCGGCGACGTCTCCTACAACGTGAAGGTCGCCGACAAGACCGTGTTCTTCGACAGCGCGGACGGAGACGGAGTCAACAAGTACGTGTACAAGAAGAAAAAACTGAACCCGGAGATCGACAAGTTCCGGACGAACAGCATCGCCGTTTCCGGCCAGAAGGAACTCTTCCTGGACAGCAACGAGATCAAGCTGGCGGGCTACGACAACTTCGTGGGATACGACGACAAGGCCGACTACGCCAAGCTCAGTCTGGCGTCCAATGGCAGCGTCACGTTCACGATCGACACGACCGGCGCGGGTACGTTCGCGGTCTACCGGAACAACAAGGACAAGAGCAAGCTCGAACTCGTCGGGAAGGTCGCGATCAAGGCAGACGGAACGACGGGCGAAGGCCATGAGACGCTGGATATCGCCGAACTTTTCGCGGATGAGGATTACTACATCTCCATGACCGCGAAGAGCACGAAGGCCAACAGCTCCGGCAGCGTGTTCTACAATGTCACGGCTGTTGCCACCCTGTCCGGGAGCGAGAGCTCCGCGCTCGTCATGCCGGAAACGGATGCGCTCGCCGGCGCTTCCATGGATGCCTACCTCGACTCCGCTTCGGACAAGCTTTTCGGCGAAACCGGAAACGGCCTGCTCGCCTCGCTGTAAGCGCAAACCGAACCGATGCGATCCGCGCCTCGCCTCCGGGATATGGAGACGGGGCGCGGTCTTTTCTTCCGCAAACATCTTCCCCCGGCGGTTCCATCTTCCGGCCGGAAGCGCCGATGGAAGCCGGAAGACCGCGGACAATATTTCGGGGCCGGACTTGACTTCCGGTCAACGCCTGCTATAGTATCATATTCACATGTCACGTCAGGAAAAACCGTCCAGCCCTGTGTGAACGGGGCGATCCCGAACCGCATCCCCTCCGATATGAACCGCAAAAAGACCGCCATGAAACCTTTTCTCTCCGCGCTGTGCGCCGCGCTGCTGTTTCTCTGCGGCGTCACGGTTTTTGCGCAGGGCGGCTTCGGCGGCGGACGCGGAGGATTCGGCGGCAGGACAGCCGGGGGCTTCGGCGGCGGCAGAGGTTCTGGAAACGGGCAATGGAACCGTCCGCCCGCGATGGACACAGCATCAAGCCCGGAAACGGACTTGAAGAAACGCGCCTTCGGGGCCGGGCAGTACGACACCGCCGCGTTCATGGCGGGCGAGATCTACGTGAACGTCGTGCTGTTCGAATCCAACGGCAAAATCGATCCCGACACCGAAAACTGGAGCAAGGACGAGATCGAAAAGATCGTCGCGCACGTGAAGGAAGCCTGCGCGTGGTGGGAGGAGATGTGGAAACGGAAGAACTATGTCGGAACTCTGCATTTTACGGTCGCCCTCGACCACGCGACCACGCCGTTTCAGACCTCCTACGAACCGGTCACGCACGGCGCGTACCGCGACGACAGGCTGTGGATCGGCGAATTTCTGAACTCGCTGGGGTACGCCGGCGACAAGAACCGGATGCTGTACCAGTACACCAACGACACCATCGTGAAGCATGACGCCCATTTCGCGTTCAACATCTTCGTCGTGAAGGCGGACAACGACCGCGACCACTACTTTTCGGACAATTACCGGTCCTACACCCTGGGGCGGCAGTACGAGGGCGTTTCCGACACCTATATCCTGGTGGCGTATTCCAAAGCCTACGACTGGTATTCCTCCCAGTCGTTCGCGCACGAAATGGCGCACATTTTCGGCGCGGCCGACGAGTATCCGGGGCAAGGCAGGTACACGGACCGCGCCGGGTATTACGGCGTGCAGAACACGAACGCCCCGGACGGCAACCCGGACCGGAACGGCATCGTGCCCAGCCTGATGAACAGTTCGATCTCGACGGCATTCGAACGGCACGTCACCTCGCCGCAGTCGCTCGAAATGATCGGCTGGCGGGATTCCGACGGCGACCGCGTCATCGACGTGCTGGACGCGCCGATCGAGGTCACGGATTTCTCGTCCAAACTGAAACTTTCCGATTCGACCTACGAGTTCAAGGGTACGTTCACGGTCCAGAAGGTTCCGAACTACAACAACACGAAAGCGATCACGATCAATTCCGTCGACAGGCTGCTGTACCGGAACGGCGAGTCCGGCGAATGGAAGCAGGTCAACGACAAGGACTGGGGCGAGGAGAGCAGGACGATCTCCCATCAGTTCAAAATCCCGAAAGATTCCGTGCTCCAGTGGAAAGTCGTCGACGCGAGCGGCACAACCGAATCGAAGACGTACACGATCGGCGGCGTGCGCGATCCGAAGGCCGGGATCAACCGCAGGACGCATTCCGCGAAGTTCAGTTTCACCCCCGCCACGCCCGACACCGGGATCGTCAGGTACAAACTCCGCGTGGACGAAAAGGTCTGCGACCTCGGCGAACAGAGCGCCTATACGCTGTCCGGCATTGCAACCGGCAGGCACACTTGGGCGGTCCAGGGAGTCTATGCCGACGGGGCCGTCACCGACTGGCTTCCCTGCGGCACGTTCACGATGTCGGCGAACTGAAAACCAAGTTCCGGCCTACATCGCCCCGAAGGAGACAGAATGAAAAACGCGCTCATGCGGATCCTGCAATTCCTGAAGGACCATTGTTTCGGCATCCTCCTGCTGCTCTACCTTCCCGGCTGGCTCACCGCGCTGGATTTGATCGCAAGCTTTTCGAAGGTGCATCATTCCCCGTATGTCATAGCGGCCCTGCTTACGGGTTTCCTGGTCGTTTGCTCGGTTGCGGAGGCGGCGCGCATGGCACGGAAGGACGACCCGAAGCTGTCCGTCTACTGCCTGATCGCACTGGACATTCTTTTCCTGGTGTTCGTTTTCCCGATGTGCGGCGAACTTTATCTGAAGCAGGATTACAACGATACCTGTTCGAACATGGTTCTCATATACAGGCGCATGGAAGCATATCAAATGGAACACGGGAATTATCCTCCGCAGCAGGACCTGAAATCCCTGCTGAAGACGCTGGACATCAAACAGCGCGATCTCGACGGAAAAGGCTTTTTCTACGACGTCGGTTCCGCGGAGTATCATGCGCCGGAGGATATCGAGGGGCCGAATGATCGTTACATGGATCCGGTTTTGTCCGTGCGCATCAGACAGACGCTGTTCGGCAAGTCCGACAAACTGCTTGTTCTGAGACGGGACGGCTCGACCGGATACCATGACGGAAAAAACGGAGAACCGCGCCATGCGTCGCAGGCCGCGGCCGCGGAATCGAAACCGACAGACGTTCAATCCCTTTAGATTCTGCCGAAAAAACAGCCCCTTTTGTTTTTCCGGGAGCTTGAAAAAAAGAAATTCCGCCGTTATTTTATATAACACACGACAAGACCAACGCCCGTCTGCCGAAAACACGGACCGACGGAGATTTCCGCCCCGTTTTCAGGGGCGACAAAACACAGAAAGGCTGAATACACCATGAAAATCGGATGCGTCAAAGAGATCAAGAACAACGAATTCCGCGTCGGACTCACGCCGGACAACGTCCGGGATTACGTCTCCGCCGGGCATCACGTGTACATGGAACGCGGCGCCGGGGTCGGCTCCGGGTTCTCCGACAACGAATACGTGGACGCCGGGGCAAGCATCATCGACAACGCGGCTGACGTGTGGCATCTGGTCGACATGATGGTGAAGGTGAAGGAGCCGCTCGAAAGCGAATACGGACTCTTCCACGAGGGGCTGATCCTCTACACCTACCTGCACCTCGCCGCCGACAAAGAGCAAACCGACGCCCTGCTGAAGGGCAAGGTCAAGGCCGTCGCGTACGAGACGATCCAGGAAGCCGACCGCTCCCTGCCCTGCCTCGCCCCGATGTCACAGATCGCGGGCCGTCTCTCCATTCAGGAGGGCGCGAAGTATCTGGAGAAGAAGTTCGGCGGCGAAGGCATTCTGCTGGCGGGCGTTCCCGGCACGCCGAAGGCGAACGTGGTGATCCTCGGCGGCGGCACGGTCGGCATGAACGCCTGCAAGATCGCGGTCGGCATGGGCGCGAACGTGACGATCCTCGACATCAACCTGAAGCGCCTCGAAGAGCTCGACAACATGTTCGGCGCGCACATCCAGACGCTGGTCAGTTCGGACAGCAACATCGAACGAGCGTTGAAGGACGCCGATCTGGTGATCGGGTCCGTGCTGATCCCAGGCGGCTCCACGCCCAAGCTCTTCAAGCGGCGCTACCTGTCCGAAATGAAGGACGGCGCGGTGTTCGTGGACGTGGCGATCGACCAAGGGGGCTGCGGCGAATCGTCGCACGTGACCACGCACGACGATCCCGTGTTCATCGAGGAAGGCGTGGTGCATTATTGCGTGGGCAACATGCCCGGCGCGGTGCCGCGCACGAGTACGATCGCGCTCACGAACGCGACGCGGCGCTACGGACTCCAGATCGCGAAGGGCGGCCTAGAGGAAGCGTGCAGGGAAAGCAACGCCATCGCGTCCGGCGTGAACTGCTACCTCGGCAAGCTCACGAACAAGAATGTGGCAGCCGCGCACGGCTACGAGTTCACAGAACTCGCATCCCTGATCTGAGGAGGCCGCCGGCAGGCCGATCCAAACATTAGTCCGGGGGCGGTTTTTCGAACCTCTCCGGATTTTTCCGGTTTTGCGTCACCGTTTCCGCGGCGGCGCTTTTTTTGCCTCGCCGCGACCTCAATTCGCGCCTCCGGGCCGACAGCGGACCGCATCGCGTATGACATCAGGCGGCATAGGTCGCGGCGTATCTTATTGTCATCGTCTCCGCGGCGTCTTTCAACCGCGTGAGCCGATGTCCATTGTTTTTTTTCGAAAACGTGGAAAAGCCGTTTGGTATGACATTTCGCGGCGTATGCCATGACATATGTTAAACGGCAAAGAACGCGGTTTTCCCCGGGAAACCGCAAAGAATCGCAACTCAAGACCAGCAACGAAAGGAAGTCCGCCATGAAACAGAATGACATGCTCGATCCGATCCCGCCGATCCCGCCGTTCCTTCTGAGGTTGATCCTGCTGATCCTGAAAATCCGGGGATATGAACCGAAACGGAAATGACGCACGGCGTTCACGAAACAGGGTGAGGGAACAGGATTTCATGAAACACAGGAAAATGGAAACAGAAGGATATGCCTCCGCCCGCAGGAAGAGCGGGCGGAATTTTGATGGATTTCCGTTCCGGTATGACATTGTATGGCGCAGTCCATGACATACATTGAATGCGGAAACATCTTTTCATGTTCCCGGCTAACCGGCGCAAACAACAGCCGACCGGGCATGACCGCACAAATGAACAAAAACCTGAAACGACAGAAAGGAAACAAGACCATGAAGAAACTCATTTTCTCCATCCTCGGACTCATGACATTCGCGACCGTTCACGCCCAGCAGACCGTCGTGATCAAACGCCCCGGCATCTTCACCGACCTGGCAGGCGCGGCGACCGCCCTGGTCATGCTTCCGGCTGCGGCGGCGACCGGCATTGTCGAAGGAACAGTCGAAGCCTTCCGGGATGCAGTCGCCGGGTCCACGACCGTGATCACGACTCCGGCTCCGGTCGTGACGCCGCCCCGCATCGTCGCCCCCCCCGCTCCGGCGATTGTGACGCCGCCCCGCATCGTCGCACCGCCGCCCGCGGCCGTCGTCGCCCCTGTTCCGGTCGTTGTCGCGCCGACCGCCGTTCCGAGCACGACCATCGTCACGCGCTACAGCGACGGATCCGTGACATCCGTGACCCGGCAGGCGTCGGCATACGAACTCGGCCCGAACATCGTGGTTCCGGTCGATCCCGCACACCGCGTCGGAACGAGTCCGCATGTCAATCCGTATGTCTTCCGGTACCGGTGAAACAACACGGCTGACACTTTTCTTCGAGTTTTTTCGGAAAGAGACGCAGGTTCGACGGATCGGTATGACATTTCATGGCGCGGCCTTTGCTTTTTAGATTAGGGATGCGCCGGCGCGCCCACACGGTTTATGGCGACACGCTTCCGAAACAGGATCGGCCGCCCGCGGCAACGCGGGCGCAACAAAACGTCGAACATAGGAGGAGAACCATTATGAACGACAAAATCAAAACCAAGATCGAACAGTATGAGGCGTATTATGACAGCCTGCTCGAAAAGCATCCTGACACCATGTATTCGCTGAATCCAGCGGAACGAGAAGAGGAAATGAAGAATGCGCCGGTACTGGGTATAGAAGAACTCAAAGTTTTTCTTGCAAGACCTCTTCCTGAAAATGCAGGGCCCGAGTATGTCGAGCTTCACAAACAGAGCATCGCCTTCCTGAATGAGACGCTGATTCCAAATGAAGAGTTTCTGAAGAGGCTCGAAGCGGGAGAATTCGACAACCTGGGCAATGCCGAGGAGGACGAAGACTATGACGAAGACATGGATTCCCCTTTCCCGATCAGGAAAGAAGACGATTGCGAATGGATCAGGTAAGGGGAACATAGACAGGACGCAAAACAACCCCGCGAATCGCAACAATCAACCACCAAGGAGAAACAGACTATGAAACACGACTACACCCACATCCTCATCATCCTCGACGCCTCCGGCTCCATGAGCTCGATCCAGGACGACATCAAAGGCAGCTTCAACGAATTTCTGAAGAAGCAGCGCGAAGCGCCCGGCAGGACCGTGTTCGACCTCTACCAGTTCAACGACGAGGCGAAGCGCATCGTCAGGTCCGCCGACCTCGCGCAGTTCCACGACGACCTGATGGCGAAGTACGAGTGCTCCGGCTGCACCGCGCTGAACGACGCCGTCTGCACCGCGATCGACGCCGTCGGACGCGAGTTCGCCGGGATGCCGGAAAACGAGCGTCCTGAACATGTGCTGTGCGTGATCATCACGGACGGCATGGAGAACGCAAGCAAGGAATTCTCGACCGAGGACGTCAAAAGCCGCATCAAGCGCCAGCAGGACGTCTACAGCTGGAATTTCCAGTTCCTCGCCGCCAATCAGGACGCCTTCGCGACCGGCGAATCCATCGGACTCGACAGTCATTTCTGCATGAATTTCATCGCCGACAAGGCGGGCGTTCAGAGCATGTGCCGCAAGTTGTACGGCATAGCGGACGACGTCCGGCACGGCAGAAAAAAAGATGAAAAATGATTCAGCCGGGAAAGGCCAGAAGACGCCGATATGACAAACCGTGGCGCACGTCATGGCGCATATTAATATCAACGGCGGGCGAATCCGCAACGGAACCAGGCCGAACCGCCCGCAATTCCAACCGCTCACTTCAAGCAAGGAGAAAAAACCATGGATGATTTTATGGAAGAGTTCAATGCCGCAAAAGCCGGAGAAGTCGCCGCCGGCGTGTTCATCGCGCTCATCGCGTTCAAAGTGGCCAAAGGCATCCTCAGGGCCTGCCTTGAATGAAGAAACTCTATTTATTGCGTCCGGCGGCTTTTCGCATCTGAACAAAGTCAGACGGGAAAGCTTTTCAGCGGCTGCCGTTCAGGCAGCCACGCTTCAAATCTTTCCGCATCGTCTTTTTGCCCATCCGCAGAAAAACCATCCGCCAAACAAATAGAGATACCCTGAAACAAAAGCGTTTCCCCCGAAAGCGCCCCTTCAAAAAAACGAACGGAAAGAGCCGCAACCCATGAAACACGACATTCAAACGCTTTACGCCCGGATCCTGGAGGACATCCGGACGGAAATGGACGAAGCGGAAACGCTTTACCTGGAACTGTGCCGGACGACGGTCGCCTGCATGGTTCAGGCGCCGGAGAAGAAAAACGCCCCGTCCGTACGCGAAATCGAACGCCTGTCAAACCGGTGCCGGGAAAAACTGCAGACGATCACGCGGGACATCAGCGTCGTCTGCCGGAATCCGGTTCAGGTCTTTCCCGTGGCGGACGACGCGTCAATGCTGGAGACAATGGAAATCTACAACCGTCAGTTCGAGGAACTGGAACGGATCCGCGATCGGCTTTGCGAAGGAAACAAGCTCCCGAAAGCGGGCCGGTCCTCGAAAGCGCAAACAAGAAATCAAACAATATGGAGATCGATTATGAACAGCGTGAATTTCAAGCAGGTATTCGAGAACAGATTCGACGAAGCGGCGTCCTTCAGCAAACGCCCGAACATCCTGGTGGCGGGCTATACAGGATGCGGAAAAACATCCCTGATCCGCACCGTGCTCGGCGACGAAATCGTGCCGAAGTCCGGCATCAGCAACGGCAAGCCGTGCCGGATCGACTTCGACAGCTATGAGGACGAGAGCATCCGCCTGTGGGATTCGCGCGGTCTGGAACTGGGCGAACGGGAAGACAAGTTCAAGGAGATGATGCGCGAATTCGTATCGTGCTGCCAGGACGATCCGAACGTGGACGAGCACATCCATCTGGTATGGTATCTGATCCAGGGGAACGGGGCCCGCGTGACGGATTGCGACATCAGCCTCATGAAGGAAATCTTCACGTTCGACGACGTAATCGCGGTCATCAGCAAGAAGGACATCACGAAGCCCGCGCAGACCGCGGCGATCCGAGAAGAGCTCAAGAAAGCCGGAGTGCCCGAGGAACATATCGTCGAGGTGTCCGACTCCGAAAGCGGCGCGTTCGGCTGCGGGGAACTTGTCGAACTGAGCCACGCCATGCTCCCGGCCGCCTACCGCGACGCTTTCATGGCGGCGCAGAGCATCGACCGCGAGGCGAAGGCTGCGGGAGTCGCCGGCAAGAAAGGCCGCGCGAACGCGATCATCTCCGAGGCCATCGAGCAGGCGAAAGCCGTGAAGGGCGAATGCAACCTGGGCGAAACGGACGAAGCTTCCGCGCAGTGGAACGACGTGAAGGCGAAACTGTCCGTCGTGCTGATCGAGCTCCTCGCAAAGCTCTCCGGACTTTACGGGCTGCGAAGCAGGGAAATCCGCGAGTCCGCGGTCGCTTTCGTCGAAACGACGCTCTCCGACGCCGAAACGCTCGACATGGTCCGCAACAACGACGGCGAACTTGACGGCGATTCCTACGGCACGCTCGCCGGCGCGCTCGGACATTTCTGCCGCAACAACTTCGAAGCCTACGCCGTCGCCCGCATCAGATGCGCTCCGCTTCCCGGCCTCGGATTCGACCTGGCGCTTTTCAGGCAGAGCCTCGAAACATACAAGGAAGGAATGGACATGAAACCGAACATCCTTGTATGCGGCAAAACCGGCGTCGGCAAGACCTCGCTCATCCAGGCCGTCACCCACCGCGGCGTCGTGCCGGACAGCGCGATCGGAAACGGCAGCGCCGCCACGCGGGGATTCCATGTGTACGAAACCGAGGCGGCCAACTTCATCGATTCCGAAGGCATGACCCCCGGCACGCAGAGCGTGGACGAATACGTCGATTTCATCCTCGACGAAATGTTCGACCGCCTCGAAACCGAAGACAGCGGCAGACTGATCCACAACGTGTGGTACTGCATCGACGGATCCGGCGCGCGCGTCCAGGAGACCGATGCCAAGCTCATCAGGACGTTCCGCGACAACATGATTCTGGTCGTCACGAAGAGCGAACTCATGCGCAAGGAACAGATCGAGGAAATGATGGCCGAGCTGCTGGAACTGCTTCCCCGCGAACAGATCGTAATGGTCTCGGCGGAGAACAAGACCGGACTCGCCCAGCTCATCGCCAAGGCGCGCGCCATGAGCGCGGACGCCATGGACGCCGCCGAAAACGAAATCGAAGCCTTCCAGGACCGCTGGCGGGAATACTACGACGCCATGCTCGACGAGTGGCGCGAACGCGTCGCCGGGGAGGCCGACAGCTATATCAACTGGGCCGCGGGCCGCGCCGCCGCAATCGCCCTCGTTCCGCTTCCGTTCGTGGACATCGTTCCGCTCGTCGCCAACGAAACATACATGATCTACCGTCTGGCCGAACTCTACGGCATTCCCGTGGACGACACCGTCATCACTATGATTCTGGGCTGCGCCGGAGGCTCGATCGCGGGAAAGATCGCCGCCAGCCTGCTGCCCATCCTGAAGATTCCGATCGCGGCGGGCATCACCTACGCGGTCGGCAAGGTCGCCCAGACGTATTTCGAGTCCGACATGAAGCTAGACGAGACCGAACTCCGCGAAACATTCCTGGAGGAGGAACGCGAGGCGAAGAAGCGTAAATGGAAGCCCGTCGAGGACGAAACGGAATTCGGTTTCGACGACACCGACGACTGACAAATCGCTTTCACTGGCATCCGAAACCAAGACAACAACAGAAAGGTTCCAACCATGAAGAAACCGAACATCCTGATCTGCGGCCCCAGCCAGTACACCAACACCGATCTGCTCTGCGCGGCCACGCCCGCCGGAACCATCCCGGAAAACACGGACAATGACGACTTCATCCCCGGTTCCGAGGGAAATGACGGTCCTGACGAGACAGAGAAAAAACTCGTCCGCCGCTTCGTCGAAACGCCCGTCGCAAACTTCATCGAGGCAAACGAGATCACTGATCTCGGCAAAGACGGGTGTTTCCCGGAAAATCTTTCGATGCACGGCTATGTAAAGGAAATCGAACAGGAACTCCGTACAGACGGCATTCTCTCCGAAAAGAACGCGAAGATCGACGCGGTCTGGTACTGCCCCTGCGTAACATCCTTCATGGATGAATCCGAAAAGGATTTCATCCGATCCGCAGCCGGGCTCCCCGGCGCTCTGATCGTAACCGAGGCGCTGCACAATTCGACCCGGGCGGAGTTCAAAAGGGATATCGACGTCCTGACGGCTCTCGCGGGAAGCCGACGCCTGATCCTGGCTCCGACCGCCAGCTCCGGGATGAATTTCATGTCCATGTCCTCAGGAACATGGCATCTGGTCGAAAAGACCAAACGGATGTTTCTGGACGGAACGGGCGCTTCGGACGAGGAAAGGGCGGCGTACGAAACCGCATGGACGAGGTTCTACGAAAAAAAGATCGACGACTGGCGGGAAGCGCTGGACGAAGCTTTGGACGACTGCATCGGACAAGCCGCAAGACGCGCCGCATTCCTTCTCGACAAGCCGACGGAGCTGAACATGAACGACCTGATCGAAGAAGGCGTTGGCCTGTTGGGCGAACTCGTCGGGATCCTCCGGGGCGGCGCCGAATTCGAAGCCAGGCCGAGGAAAGCGACGCTCGCCCACGCCGCGGAGCTCAGGGAGAACATCGAGCTGATGATCTACGAAGTCGCCGCGTGCTTCGGCCGCGCAGCCGACAGCGACCTCGTCGAACTCATCCTGCGCCATTCCAAGACCAGCGGGCTTCCGAAGGACGCCGCGGCGGTCACCTATGCAGCCGGACAGGTCGCGAAGGCTGTCTCCGAACCTTGGACGGAGTACACCCGGAAGGAGGTCCTGGCGATTTACCGCGAGGCGAAGGAAGAAGCCATGGAGATGGAATTCAAGCCGTTTGACGACGACAATCCGTACGCGGACCTCGAAGACGTTTGCGAGGTGGACGAAGAAGACCTCGAAGACTCCGGCGATGAACAGGACGGCCTCGACGCCGAATCCGACGGCGGGCCCGGAGACGACGTTCACGAACCCGCCGACGAACTTCCCGACGACTGCGTCGCGTCCGATGAGCCGGAATGGAAGGACTGAGAGGCCGGAATCATGGGAAATGCGTTTTTTCAGGACAACGGATTCGGCGAGATGATCTACGCGTTCCTGAGGAGCGACTGGCTCGGCAAATCCATCTGCGTGCTTCTGGCGCTGATTTCCGCCGGGATATGGTCCATCATCGTCGAAAAGCGCTGCGTCCTTCGGAATGCGCTGAAGGACAGCCGGGCGTTCCTTCAAGGTTTTCTGAACGCCGGGAACCTGTTCGAGATGCAGTCGGCGGCCAGACAGGCCGCGTCTCCGGCGGGGGAAGTCTATCTCTCCGCCGTCAGACGCTTCAAATCGTTCGACGCCGTCCTGCCGGACAAGACCTGCCGCCCCTTGACCGAAAAGGAAATCAACCTGCTGCGGACCACGATGGAACGCAGCGTGGAAGACCAGCTGCTTGTCCTGGAGAAACGCACCATGATCCTCGCCTCGGCCGTCGGCGTATGCCCCTTCCTCGGACTCTTCGGAACCGTGTGGGGCATCACCGTCGCGTTCTGCAGGCTCGCGCAGGCCGGGCAGCCTGACATTCAGACGCTCGCGCCGGGCGTTTCCGGCGCGCTGCTGACCACCGTGCTCGCGCTGGTCGCAGTCATTCCCGCCATGCTCGGCAACAACTATATCGTCAGTCTCCTCAGGAATATGACGACCCTCCTCGACGACGCCGTCGAGGAGATCATCGCCAGATTTCAGACGGAGTTCATGGGCAATTAGGAGAGGCATGAAACGACCGCGGCTTTTCCCGCCGATCTTTTCAGAAAACGGCTTGACATTCCGAAGAATCCGATTATATTGTCGGCATGAAGAACACCTTTCACCCGCAACATGGAACAGCGTTCCGTTCCGGAACAGACATGAGCATGGACGGCGCCCGGAAGCAGGAACAGGAAACATTCCAGGCGCAAGCGCGGGCGGCCCTCGAAAGCAATAAGGAACTGAACATGTCAGGCATATATACGGAATGCCGGGGAAAGCCCGTTGTCATTCGCAGAACTGGGATGGACGATCTGGCGGACCTTCTGGCCGGGGAAATCCACGCGGAAATCAGGTCTGACGCGAATCTCTTCCGCAAGACGCCGGTCGTCGTGCCGAACCGCAGCATACAACGGTATCTCTCGCTCCGGTTCGCGCACCGATACAAAGTTTCCGCGCAGATCGAGTTTCTCCCGCTGATGTCCGTCATTCGCAGGTTCATGCCGCGGAATCCGGGCCAGGTCCGCCCGAACATCAATGAAAAGACGATCGGCTGGCGCATCTACCGGATTCTTTTGGATCATGACTCCGGGAACGCGTTTCCCGAACTGGCCCGGTGGATCGGGGGCGACGCGCAAAAGCTGTACGAACTGTCCGGCCGGCTGGGCAGCCTGTACGACAAATACATGCTGTACCGCCCGGAATGGATCAATGCGTGGGAAGCGGGCCGCCAGCCGCAGGGTCTGGACAAAGAACCGGCAGCCGGATGGCAGGGGGAACTCTGGCGCAGGATCGCCGGCGCGGACTGGACGGGGAATCATTTCGCGGCCGCGTACGACGGGATCATACGCGGAGAAGCGGCTCCCGCGTCCGAAACGGAACGTTCCGAAACGATCCGCATTTTCGGTTTTTCCCAGCTGCCGCCAGCCGTGCTGCGCTGTCTGGAGGAATTCAGCCGCCGCACCGTCGTCAAGGTGTATCATCTGGTATCGAGCGCGTCGTTTTACGAGGACGCCGAAAACGGAAAGAACGAACTGAAGTCGTTTCTGAACCGCTGCTTCCAAACCGAAGGGAATCCCGAATTGCTCGGAGACGAGATGAAGGATTATTATTTCCAGAACAATCCGCTGGTGGCTTCCTTCGCGATGCAGAGCCGCATTCTGCTGAGCGAAACGAACGAATGGGAAGGCGACACGGATTATCTCTCCTCCATGGCGGCCGTTCCTTCCGTAGCGGGGAACGATACGATTCTTCATCGGCTTCAGAATCGGGTCAGAAGGAATGTCAGAAGCGGAGAACTGCCCGAAGACGAATCTCCGGACAACGGTTGCGCGGCATGTTCCGTCAAAAGCGGGGTAGAAACGGCTTCGGCGAAGGAAAAAGGCGGCTGCCGTTCGGTTCAGTTCAGGAGCTGCTACTCGGCGTTCCGCGAAGTGGAGGCGGCGCACAATTTCATTCTGCACTGTCTGGACGAAGACCCGGACCTTTCGCCGAAGGACATTTTCATCATGACGCCGTCTCCTTCGGAATACGCTCCGCTGGTGGACGCTGTATTCAATCACGCGCATGACACGAAGCGTCCCGGCGCAACCGTCGCGGACCAGCCGCAGACGGAGAAACTGCCGTCGTACAGCACGCTGCTGAAGGCGCTGGCTCTTTTCAAAAGCGATTTCACGTCGTCCTGCATATTCGGCATTCTTCAGGACCGCGAGCTTCAGGAACACTGGGGATTCTCGGCAGAGGACTGCCGATACTGCCTTGCCCGCGCCATGCAGGCGGGCATCCGCTGGGGATGGAACGCGGAAGAACACGCGCGCGTCGGCGGAAACGCTTTCCCGGAGAACAGCTGGCAGACGGGATTCGACCGAATGCTGCTGAGCTACGCGATGGATGCCGATCCCGCGGCGCCGTACCGGATCGGCGAACAGGAGGATATCTTTCCCGTGCCGGGATTCGACGGCGGCAGAGCCGGTTTGCTTGGCAAGTTCATCGGGCTGGTCTCGAAGCTTCACGGGATCGCGCAGGCCATGCGCAGGCGGGAAAGCGAGGGCGTTCCGTTCAGAGAATGGGAAACCTGGCTTGCCGACTCCGCAGGCTGCCTGTTCGGCAAAGAGTCCGCCCTGAAGAACCTTCTGCAGACCGTTTTGAGCGACTGGCGCCAAGTCCTGACGGAGTCCGGCGCGGAGGAAGTTCCTCTGACCTCGGGGATCGTCCTGGCGCATCTTCAGGACAAGCGTTCCCGCCCGGAAGACACCTCCATGGGATTCATGCGCGGGAAAATCACATTCTGCGGCCTGCGCCCCATGCGGAGCATTCCGGCCGACGCAATCCTGCTGCTTGGCATGAACCACGAGGTTTTCCCGGAGAAAGACGACAATCTCGAATTCGACCTCATGCTGCAATTCCGGAAGGAAAAGGGCTCCTGCGCGGGCCGCAGGCCCGGCGATCCGCTCAGGCGCGACGAATCGCGCCAGCTCTTTCTGGACACGGTCATGGCGGCGCGGAAATACCTTTACATCAGCTATATCGGAAGAGACATCCACGACCGCAAGGAAAAGCCGCCGTCCGTTTGCGCGGACGAGCTGAAACAGTATCTGATTCAGGAATTCGGCGAAGGCAGTTTCGTTGAAGTGCAGGAACCGATCCATTCCTTTTCCGCGGAGCTTTTCCGGCCCGGCGCGGTCAACCAGTCGTATTCCGAGGCGATGCTGCTGGCTGCGCGGCAGACCGGAACCCAGGCCCGCACGGACGACAGGCCGCAGTTCGACATACGCGGCGGGATCCGCCTCGCCGAAAACGGAGAGGAGGAGCTTCTCTGCCGGGAAGTCGAGCTTCAGGACCTGATCCGGTTCTTCTCGGATCCCGCGGGAACGTTTCTCGCGAAAAGACTGGATGCGGACGTGTCCGTCCGCGAGTCGGCAACCCCGGAGGACACGGAGCTCTTCGAAGACAGGAAAGATTGGAAGATGTCCGACGAATTGTTCCGGTTGTACATGGAAACGGAAAAACCGGACCGGGAAAACCTGAAACGCATCTGCCTGCGGAGAATGAAAAACAACGGCAAGACCCCGCTGACGCAGAAGGAAGACGAATGGGCGGCATGGGCCGCCGTTGTCGGAGTCGCCGACGCAATGGAAAAAATAATCGGGAACGCGGCGGAGGAAACAATTCCCGCGGAAACCGCGACGCTGGAATATTCGGCGGCGGACATCGACGATCTGGCGAAATATCTGTTCGATCCGGTTCCGGAAAGGGCGTTCCGGACCGAACTGGTTCTCCCGGAGATGAAGGTATGCCGTTCCGGCGACGACGCCCCCGGCTCCCCTTGCATCCTGACGGCATGGTCCTTTTCAAAGGAACTTTCCGGAGCCAGGCTGATCAGTCCGGTCCTGAACCATCTCCGGGCGAATCTCAGCCGGGAAACGACGACGCGGATCGTGTATTCCGAAAACGGAAGCAAAAACTCCGTGGCGACGATCAGTGCGATGAGCCGGAAAGAGGCGGAAACAGGATTGAAGACGCTGCTTTGCCTCTACAGGGCCGGAATGCGGACGCCGCTCCGTTTCTTTCCCAGAACATCCTATAAGTTTTTCGAGACGGAAGACGAGGCGAAAGCGGCAAAAGTCTGGTCCAACTATTCCAGCGGAGAAGTCGACAGATTCGGCTGTTTCTTCGGAAACGAGCTGCAAATCGACGACTGCTTCAAGGCGCTCGCAAAAGCGTTCTTCGGAACCGTTTTCCGCACAGGGGAAGAGGGGGGAAAAGCATGATCGCCAGGGGCATTTCCGATTATCCGACCGATCGCGGCAGATACCTGATCGAAGCCAGCGCAGGAACCGGCAAGACCTATACGATCACGCACCTGGTCCGGGAACTGGTCCTGGCCGGCATGCCGGTGCGCGCCATCCTCGTCACCACGTTCTCCAACGCCGCCGCAGACGAACTGAAAAGCCGCATTCTGAAGCTTCTGAACGAGGAGCTGAACGAATTGCTTTCCGAGGAACGGGAAAGGAACGAGGCGGAAAAGGCGAGGCGGGCGAATCAGGAACAATCCGACGCCGCGGAGCTTCAGCCGGACCTTTTCGACCGGAACGTTCCGGCCGCCGAAACGAGGCGCGAACATGCGGAACAGGAAAAGAATGAAGAGGAAACCGCGGCGCTGCGGAGAAAAAGGATTCTTCTTCAGCTCGCCGTCAGCTCGATCGACGAGATGACGGTCAGCACGATTCACGGTTTCTGCCAGAAAATGCTCGGAGAGTTCGCCATAAAGACGGGAAAACGGCTCGCGACCGAACTTGCGCCGGACGAATCTCCGTACATAGACCGGCTCGTGCGGGCGTTCTGCCGGGAACGTTTCTATCACGGCGGCATGCAGACCTCCGGAGTCTTCTCGAAAATCGGGAAAGCGGCGGAATTCGCCTCGGAACCGGTCGACGAGGTCGTTCCGGGCGACAAGATCGCGGACAAGAAAAGACAGCCGGAACAGGCCCTCTGCTGCGACGCCTACCGCTATGTCAGAGATCGTCTTCAGTCCGAAAAAGACAGGAACGGCGTGATGTCGTTCAACGACATGATCCGCAATCTGGACGAGGCTCTTCAGGCGGACAACGGTCTGGCGGAACTGATCCGGGAACGGTATCAGGCCGTTTTCGTGGACGAGTTCCAGGACACCGACCAGGTCCAGTACCGCATCTTCGACAAGTGCTTTCCGAAGGGAAGCTCCAACCTTTTCTACATGATCGGCGACCCCAAGCAGGCCATCTACAGATTCCGGGGCGCGGACATCTACACCTATCTCCAGGCGAAACGCACCGCGGACGGCCAGTTCACCCTGACGCGGAACTTCAGAAGCTCCCCCGGCATGATCCGCGCGGTCAACCTCATGTTCGGCGACGGCGATCTGCGGGAGGGCTGTGAAACGTCCGGCGTCTTCCTTCAAAAGGACATTCCGTTCATTTCAATCAGGCCGGGGAAAGACGACGGGGATTTCCCGGACAATCCAGGAGCGCCCCTGCGCCTCAGGCATTACATCGGCAATCAGGACGTCTGCGAACGGCGGATTCAGGATGACATACTGAACGAGATCGAATATCTGCTGTCCGAAGACTGTCCGCTGCGGATACCCGCCGACAAGGAGGAATCCGGCAAAAACGCCCCCGCCGGCGACGCGCCTCGGCGCCCCCCGTCTCCGACACGGTCCAGACCGCCGCGCGCATCCGACATCGCCGTCCTGGTGCAGACCAACGCCCAGGCCGCCGAATTCGTGCGGCAGCTGAACGGAAGAGGAATCGCCGCATCCGCATGCAAATCCGGGAAAGTCTACGGAACGAAGGAGGCAAAGCTTCTTCTCCTTCTGCTGCGGTGCTTCCTGCATCCCGACATGCCCGCCGTCCGGGGCCTGATGCTTTCTCCGTTTTTCCGCGCGGACTGCGACGCCGTCGCGACCGATTCCGCAAGGGCCGAACAGTTCATGCGGCAAATGGCGGAGTGCGGCAGGACATGGTCGCAGTCCGGCCTTCCCGCCGCCTTCCTGCAGTTCATGGACGCCGCCCCCGGCAGCGACATCTCGCCCCGGATGCGCATCCTTTCCGAGTTCAACGGCGAACGCGCAGTCACGAATCTCGTCCAGCTGATGGAGCTTCTGTACCGCAAGGAATCGGAAGAACACCTTATGCCGGAAGACGTTTTCGCCGCGCTGGAGCTGGCCGTCAAAGGGAAAGCCGACGAAGAAAACGCGGGCGGCTCCGAAGAAAACCCCGACCAGTTGCGCCTGGACCGGGACTCCGCATCCGTTCAGGTCATGACAATGTTCACGGCGAAGGGGCTGGAATTCCCCGTCGTCTTTGTTCCCTACCCCGCAAAAAAAGACTGGCAGCACATGCCGAAAAACACCGGAGACCGCAGCGAGATCGCTTTCCGGTTCAACAAAGCGGCGCAGAACGCCGGAACGCCTGGCGTCGTCCTGGACTTCGGGCTGAGCGACGAAAACCAGACAACCGTCAGGCAGGAGGAAATCAGGAACGCGCTGAGGCTCCTCTATGTGGCGCTCACACGGGCGTCTCTTGTCACATATCTGTACACCCGTCAGCCCGCGCCTCCGGCGCCCGGCAAAAAGGTCAGCGGCGCCGCGACCAATTTCACATGCTCCGCGCAGGGCGTCCTCATGATGTCCCACAAACGGACGAACCCGGAAACGGCGGAAGAAACGGCGGAAGAAACGCAAAAAACGCCGGCGTCGACCATCGTGGAACGGAAATGGAACGAGGGCTATTTTTACGGAACAGGGGACCTGCTGCCGCAGCCGCTTGCCGACTGGTGGGCGCGCGTGGACGCCCCGGAAGACGCCGATCCCGCGTTCCATGTCAGACAGTTCGACGTCTTCGAACGGCACTTCGGGAAACGGGTCCGCACCGGACCGCTTCGCGCGGAAGACATGCCGGAAAAAATGGAAGCCGCCGTCTTCGCCGGAGAAGTCCGCGACGACTGGAGCATCATGAGCTTTTCAGCATTCCACAACATCCTGAACGACCGGACGGACGAGGAACGGGAGACTCCGGCCGACCTGGATGAACAAAACGACGCGCTCGACGACGAAGCCGGAACGGAAACGGACGGCGAAACGCCGGACGCCTTCTCCGACAAAAACCTTTTCCGCGAATTCCGGCGCGGCGCGGCCGTCGGCAGCATGACGCACAAACTGCTGGAACTCTGCGCCGGACATTTCGACCTATTCACGCCGGAAAAACAGGCCGATCCCGCAAACGTTGAATCCGCCATGAACAGAATCGCCTCGGTCCTCCGTGATTCCGGTTACGACGCGGAAGACGAAACGATGCGGGAACAGCTCCTCGACTGCATCAGACGCACGTTTCAAACAGCTCTGCCGGGATTGCCGGACGGCAACGGCGGAATCTCGCTTTCCGAACTCAGACAGGACCGGATGGTTCCCGAAATGGAATTCTTTCTGGACGCCCCCGCCAGCCTCGACATCCGGGATATCCAGTCCATCCTGGCGAAGTCCGCCTCCGCCCAGGCGCGGCCTCTCGTCAATCAAACGGACGCCGCATTCGACAAGAAGGGCGTCCTCAACGGCATCATCGACCTGATCTTCGAACACGGCGGCAAATATTGCATCGTGGACTGGAAAACGAACTGGCTCGGCGATTCCGACGCGGACTACACGCCCGAACGCGTCCGCGCCGCGATGGGTCGCGCCGGATATATCCTGCAGTCCTGCCTCTACGCCGCCGCCCTGCTCCAGCTTCTCCGCCAGCGTGGCCTGGACTACGACGCGTTCGGCGGCGTCTACTATCTCTTCCTGCGCGGCCTGAAACGCGGAACGCGGAACGGCATCTGGTTCGACGTTCCGCCCCGGGAATGCCTGGAAAATCTTTTGACGCTGTTTCAGAAAGGACACGGAAAATGACGGACTGCCTTGATTTTCTGAATATGCTGCGCGGACACGGTCTGCTCACGGACATCGACGTCGCTTTCGCGCGCTTCATCGGCGGACATGCGGACGGCGATCCCGCGCTGACGCTTCTGGCCGCGCTCGTTTCCAACGCAGCATCCGCACACGGGGAAATCGCCCTGCCCGCGGACCGGATCGGCGACCGGGAATCGCTCCGCGCATACCTGCGCAACCTCTCCTCCGCCAGCGACGCGGACGCGCAGGAATCCGGCGGACCGGTCGACCTCAGCTTTGTCGGGCGGCTGAAACAATGGCCGCCGGAACCTGGCGCGTTTCCCCTCGTTTACCGGGAATGCCGCCCCGGCGCGGACGCGGAGTTTCGTCCGGCCCCGCTGATGCTGGCAAACGGACTGCATTACCTCGGACGCGCTCTTCAGAATGAACTCTTCCTGCGGGATTATCTGCGTTCGCGCACATGCGCCGGGCATTCCATAGAATCCATTCCGTTTGAAACCGTCACGGACCTCCGGCTAGGCGAAGAGCAGAAAGCCGCCGTGGCGGCCGCGGTCAGCTCGAAATTCCTCGTGATCAGCGGCGGTCCCGGAACAGGCAAGACGACCATCGTGTCCGTCATCCTCGCCCTGCGACCGGAAAAGGCGTCCGAGATCATCCTGTGCGCCCCGACCGGAAAGGCGCAGATGCGCATGAAACAGGCGCTGGACCGGCAGCTGAAAAGCCTGCGCGACGAAACGCGCCGCGCGGAAATCGCCAACATCCAGTCGTCCACCATCCATCGCCTGCTCTCCTGGAGCCGGACGGACGGAGCCTTCCGCCACAACAGGAAGAACCCGCTCCGCTACAAGCTCGTCATCGTCGACGAATGCTCCATGATCCCGCAGTCGCTCATGGTCAGCCTCCTGAAAGCCGTTCCCGACGACGCGGCGGTCATCCTGCTGGGCGACCGGCATCAGCTGTCCTCCGTGGAGCCCGGATCCGTCTTCGGGGATTTCTGCGGCATCCTGCGCAAAAACGCGCCATCCTGTCTGGCCGAACTTACCGTCAGCCGCCGGTTCCCGCAGGGCGGCGAGATCTGCACCATGAAGGACGCGATCAACGAAGGACAGGCGGAGGCCGCCTGGAATTACATGACGCAGCCCGGTCTCAATTCGCTCGTCTCCTGCGGCATCCCGCCGAAAAATGCGCTCCGGCAGTTCCTGCGCGGCCGCATCAGTGAGAAACGCCGGGCGGAAGACGCCCCGGCATGGCTTGCGGGCGACGTTCCGGCGGACCGGGAACGTTACTGCGACGAGGACGCCATCGACGACGCATGGAGCCGGTTCGAACGCTTCCGCATCCTGACGCCGTTCAATGCCGGACCGTACGGGGCGGACGCGCTCAACAGGCTCGTCCGCTCCATCCTCGGGTTTCCCGAAACAGGATCGCCCGCCCCAGGCGAAACCTTCCTGATCCTTCAGAACGACTACGGCACGAACGTGTTCAACGGCGACACCGGAATTCTGTGGTTCGCGGGCGAAGACGGGCGGCCGGTCCGGCGTTCGGAAGCAAACAAAATGCGGAATGACAACGACGGAAATCATGCTTGCCGCCTTCTGGTCTTCTTCCCCGACCCCGTGTCCGGGAGCAAATGGCGCGGCGTTCCGCCGGAAACACTGCCCCCGCACGCCCCCGCTTATGCGTTCACCATCCACAAATCGCAGGGCAGCGACTACGACAGGATCCTGATGTTCCTGCCGCCCTCCCGTGCGCCGCGCGGGAACGGCATCCTGACCCGCGAGACCGTCTACACCGGACTGACCCGCGCGAAAGACCATGCCGTGATCGCAGCCTCGCGCGAAACGTTCTGCGAGGCCGTCGCGCTCCACATCGACCGCGTCTCCGGCCTGCCGGGGCTCTGCGCGGAAGACAAAGAAAACGTCACGGATTGACGAAGCTCAGTCCGCCCCGACGCAACGCCCGCCGGAAACAGGGTTCTCCCGATCCGGTCACAGCGTCTCCGAGGCGGCATTCATGCGGGCGTTTCTCAGTTTTTCCAGGAGCGATCCGAGCGGAATCTCCGGTTTTTCCGTCGCGTCGATCCGGTACGGCTTCCAGTCGATGTTCAGCTTGTCCATCAACTCAAGTTCCCAGACCTCGAACGGCGCGACGCCGGGGCTGTACGGGCAGGTCAGCGACGATCTGCGCGCGATATCCTCCTCCTGAAGTTCATCCCAGTATTTCCGCATGGCCGCGTCGAATTCCGCCCGGTCCGCGTCGGTCCAGATGGCCGCGTCCCAGCGGAGGCGTTCCGCGAGCGTCTTATGCGAAGGCAGGTTGTCCCGGACATACCGGTAGTAAGCAAGCCGCAGGACCGGCATCGAACTGAGACCGCAGACGGATTCCTCCGCGAAGAAATACCGGTCGGACAATTCCCCGGCGAGGCCGTCGAGGTCATCCGTCGCGCAGTCGTACCACCTCGGCGCGCGGTAGGCCCCCTGCTCCGCGATCCGCTCCTCTTCCGGAATCTCCCGCATATCCTGCTCCTCGAACAGACGGTCCACGAAAATGCCGTTCAGAATCACGTTCAGGGAGCCGTAGCGGACGATGCGTATGCGGAGACAGTCCTGAAAATTGACTTCCCCTGCCCTTCCGTCGTACAGGACGAAGCTCTTGTACACGCCTCCGCTGGCGAAATCGGCCACGCGCGCCGTGCAGAGCGGTTTCTTCTTCATGCAGTCGTTCAGCGTCTCCCCGTGGGTGGACTTGTATATCTCAATGATGTAGTCCCGTTCGACGTTGTCGCCGATCCGGCCGTTCGAATTGAAGAAATACAGCGACAGCCGGCAGGGCGCGTCCTGATTCGGGACGAACATAAGCCACAGGTCCGGCCCCTCGAACGTCCGGGAATACTCCTCCCCGTTGTCGTTCCACTCCGCCTGCGCCCGGTGTCCGTACTGCATCTGAAGCAGGGCGTCCCGGCTGTCGTCCGCCTTCGCCTTGTCGACCCAGTACCGGCTGGAATCGCCCTCCTTCCTGTGCGGACCGATCGAGACGCCGTTGCTGATCCTCTGGTCGTTGGAAACGCCGCCGTTCCAGGAACGGGTCGACATCGGGGTGTTCATCGCGCACAGGATCTGCTTCCGCGCGCCGTAGCGTCCGGCCCAGTCGCCTCTGGTACACCAGTCTTCGCCGAGATACAGCGCCCAGGTTTCGCCTCTGTCGTCCGGCCGGAAATCGTATCGCTGGAGATCACGGAGAACCGAAGCCGGATCGGGCGCTTTGTACGACGGATGGGCCGGAAGAGTTGTTTCCGCAACGGACGGCAGTTCGAACGGAGCCATGCGGCAGAGTTCGACCAGCCCGGCGCCGTACGTCGCGCACACCACGCGACCGTCGGGAAGTTCCGCGAAAGCGCGCACGGGGCGCGTGATCCGAGGCGGATTCCGAATCTCCTTCACAAGCAGCGGATTGTCGGGATCGCGCAGATCGAAGCCCTTGGTCCGGTAGCCGATCCACAGTCCGTTTTTCCCGTAATAAACGCTGTTCACATAGCTTTCCTTCAGCGGCGTTTCGACCGGCTGGAACGCCGCCAGTTCTCCGGCGATCAGCTCCTTCCGCGCGGCGCCCTCCATCTTCGCCCGCAGATCGGCCCCCTGCAGAAAACGGAAACTCCGGCCCGCACCGTAGCTGATCCCGTTCAGGCCCGCGATGAAGACCCGTCCCGAACCGTCTCCGCCGATCCCGTTGCAGAAATTCGAGGACAGTCCGTCCCCGGTCGCAGTAAGCGGATATAGCACGGCGCGGTTCGCGCCCCATGTGTCAGGCGCGGTCACACACGTCGCGTTACGGCCGTCTCCGCGCGCATTCACAGTCACGAATCCGCCGATCTCCGTCGCGCAGTTCAGTTCGTCGCCGCTCCCGAAGCAGACGCCGCGCACGCCGCCCGGCGGAAACCCGTTCAGGACCGTGAAATCGCGCCAGGTGTCGTTCCGCGAATCGTACACGCTTACGCCCGACTCGTGCGCCACGGCGACCAGCCCGGAGTCCGAGCTCGCCAGATCGTGGACATGGCTCCCGCTCAGGACCGTATCCCGGTCGTATCGTTGCCATGTCTCGCCGTTGAATACCTGCACGCCCATGTTCGATGTTCCGACCCATACGCGCCCCATGGAATCCTCGCAGACCGCCGTACAGTTTTCGGTGTTCGGAAATCCCGGCAGAGTCCGCATGTCCTCCAGTTCCTCTTTCCCGGTTCCGGCGTTTTTCAGACGGCAGACGCCGCCCGCCTCGGCGGCGATCCACAGATCCCCGCCGCGCGTCAGACACAGGTCCGTCAGATACTTCGGCATCCTGGCGGCGGGTTTCTCAGCCGGGGGGTTGACGGATTCTTGCGAGAAAGGCGGAACGCTTTCTTCCGTTGCCGGTTGTTCCGTCCGACCGCCGCAGGCCGTGTGGAAACACATGGCGGCGAAAACGAAAAGCAGCGCAACTGCCGCAACGATTCTTCTTTTGACAGGATTCCGGTTGTCGCGATCATTCATGTTTACCTCCTGGGATGCCGACGGTCGTGCGGTACGGATTCGTCAGGCGGGAGACATTTCTCACCCCGCGGCTTGACTTTCAGAAAATACGGAGTAATATATATGCGCGATGTTTTCTTGTCAAGGGATGGGCAGGACATTTGAGTCATTTTCTTATGATTCTCTTTTGCGAGAGGTTAGGAAAGAGAGCAAAAGCCGGAAGAAATCTTTGCAAAAAAAAGGAATCCGGCTTGAAAAAAAGAGCAACCCATGGTATATTAAATGATTCCGATGTGGTATATCCCGAATACGACGTCAGGAAAGTCCTGGAATCTGGCAGTTCCGGAACGCCCTTTTTTCGACCATTTGTTGATACAAACTGAACTGAACGAGGAGCAATCCTGAAATGAAAACCTATTTGGCCAAGACCGGCGAGATCGAACGCAAATTCGTGCTGTTCGACGCCGCGGGCGAACCGCTTGGAAGACTTGCCGTCAAGATCGCGAACGCACTGCGCGGCAAAGATAAACCGACTTATACCCCCCATGTCGACACCGGCGCGTTCGTCGTCGTGATCAACGCGGGCAAAGCCGTCCTCACGGGCAGCAAGGAAACCGGCAAGAAGTACATCCGCTGGACGGGCTACCGCAGCGGCCAGAGAATCGAAACGGCGGAGCAAATCCGCGCGAAGCATGCCGACCGCCTGGTCCGCGAGGCCGTGTGGGGCATGATGCCGAAGGGCCGCCTTGGCCGCGCCCAGTACGCCAAGCTGAAAGTGTACGTCGGTGCGGAGCATCCGCACGCGGCCCAGAACCCCGAACCCGTGAAATAATGGAGCATTGAGATATGGATAAGAAGAACGCCATCGCAGCCACCGGCCGCAGAAAATGCGCCAGCGCCCGCGTCCGCATCGACGCCGGCAGCGGCAAGATCACCGTGAACGGCCAGAAGTTCGAAGAATACTTCGAGACCGAGGCTCTCCGCGGCTATGTGATGCAGCCCCTGAACGTCTCCGGCGCAGCCGAGGCGTATGACATCGACGCGTCCGTCGTGGGCGGCGGCAAGGCCGGCCAGGCCGGCGCCATCCGCCACGGCATCGCCCGCGCCCTCGTTCTCACGGACGAAAACTACAAGTCCGTGCTGAAGAGCAGCGGCATGCTGACGCGCGACTCCAGAGTCAAGGAACGCAAGAAACCCGGTCAGCCGGGCGCGCGCAGACGCTTCCAGTTCTCCAAACGCTGATTGGAGACGGACGTCATGGACAAAGTACGCGTCGCAATCGTCGGCGCCGCGGGATATGCAGGCGAAGAGCTTCTCCGCCTGCTTTCCCGTCATCCCTATGCCGATATCCGCGTGATTACGTCCCGTCAGAACGCGGGCAAGGACATCGCGGAGATCTTTCCACGTCTCGCCGGAACCGGCCTGAGTTTCTCCATGCCGGACGTCGAGGCGATCAAAACCGGCTGCGACGCCGCTTTCCTGGCGCTCCCCCACGGCCTCGCGCACGAGTTCGCCGAGCCGTTCATCAACGCCGGACTCACCGTCATCGACATCAGCGCGGACTTCCGTCTGCGCTCCCTCGAACAGTACAAAAAGTATTACAAGATCGACCATCCCGCGCCGGGATTGCTCTCGAGCGCAGTCTACGGCCTCCCCGAACGCTACCGCGAACAGATCCGCACCGCGAAGCTGATCGCCTGCCCTGGGTGCTACGTCACGAGCATCCTGCTCCCGACCACCGCGGTCCTGGCGGCCAAACTGGCCTCGCCGGAAGGCATCGTCGCATGCAGCATGAGCGGCGTGACCGGAGCCGGACGCAAAGTCGATCTGCCGTACATCTTCCCGGAATGCAACGAGAGCGTGCGCGCCTACGGCGTATCCGGCCACCGACACCTGCCCGAGATCGAGCAGGAACTCGCCGTCGCAGCCGGTCTGCCCTCCCTCAGCATGAATTTCATCCCGCACCTCGTGCCGACCAACCGGGGCATCCAGTCCACGGTCATCCTTAACGCCGCCGAAGGCTGCACCGAGGAAGCCGTGGCCGACGCCTTCGCGAAAGCGTACGGGAACGAACGGTTCGTGCGCGTGCTCCCCGCCGGAAAACTTCCGGACACGAAGCATGTCACGCTCACGAACTGCTGCGAGATCGGGTACAAACTCGACGCCCACACCGGAAAGCTCCTGCTCTTCTCCTGCATCGACAACCTCACCAAGGGCGCGTCGGGCCAGGCCGTGCAGGATTTCAACATCCGGTTTGGATTTCCCGAGGAGACTGCGCTGGTCTGATGAAACGCCGCTGAAACGGCGCACTCGTCCGTTAAGAAACGCCGCAGGATCGGAAAACCTCTTCCGATCCTGCTTTTTCTTGCGTTTTTTCAGGTGCGCGGCATTGATTTTTCAGCCGGATGGTGCTATTGTTTTTTGAACTTGAAACATGTTTCAACCGAGGCTTTGCTTTATGACAATGGAAACGACCGGCGCATCTTCCCGCGGCGCACTTCAGAAACTTCCGAAATCCATTCATTTCGTCGGCATCGGCGGCATCGGCATGAGCGGACTTGCGCAGATGTTCGCGGACCTCGGATGCGACGTGACCGGCAGCGACCGTGCGCTCGGACATCCGGAAAACGAACGTATTTTCACCGCGCTCCGCAAATGCGGCGCGAAGCTTTACCCACAGGACGGCTCCGTCTACGCAAACGGGCGTGCGCCGGACGCCATCGTGTATTCGACCGCGATCGAAGAGGACAACCCCGATTTCAAATGCGCGCCAGCCGGAATCCGCCGACTTCACCGGAGCGAGGCGCTCGCGCTCGGGATCGGAGCCCTGCGCGGACGGTTCACGATCGCCGTGACAGGAACATGCGGCAAAACGACCGTAAGCGCCTGGCTGGCGGACGCGCTGGACCGTCTCGGCGGCGATCCGGGGGCGCTGTCCGGCGGCTATGTGAAGCGGTTCCGGGAAGACGGCGCGGCGGGAAACTACCGGGGCGGACTTGGGCGGGATTTCGTGATCGAGGCGGACGAAAGCGACAAAAGCCTGCTGAACTATGTTCCGGACGCCGCGCTCATCCTGAACATCGGCACGGACCACTATTCGCGCGAGGAGCTGGCCGCAGTCTTCCTGAGGTTCGCGCTGTCGGCCCGTTCGTGCGCGGCAATGGAACTGACCGCGTTTGAGGAAATCGGCCCGGAAAAATTCCCCGCGAACAAAATGATCCTGCTTTTCAGCGGAGATCCGAATGCGCCGACATCCTGCGCCGGACGCCCGGTCATGCGGCTGGACTCCTACCGCGTGGCGGACGGGAGCGCATGGTGCGCGTTCAACGGCCTGCCGGAAATCCGTCTGCCGATGCCGGGCCGCCACAACGCCCTGAACGCGCTGGCGGTTTACACCGTCCTGACCTCGCGCGGCTACGATTCCATGGACGCGCTCAAGGCCGTTTCGGAATTCGGCGGCGTGGCGCGGCGGTTCGACCGGGCGGGCGTCATGGCAAACGGGGCGCTGGTCATCGACGATTACGCGCACAATCCGGAAAAGCTGGCGTCATGCATCGGCGCGGCGCAGGAGCTCGCACAACACGGGCGCGTGATCACAGTCTTCCAGCCGCACGGCTTTGCGCCGCTGCGGTTCATGCGCAAACCCCTCGCAAACGCCCTGCCCTCAATCCTGCGTTCCGCGGACGAATTCATCTTCCTGCCGGTCTACTACGCGGGCGGAACCGCGTCCTTCAGTCCGACAAGCGCGGAGGCCGCGGAAACCTGCCGGAACGCATCCGGCATCCGCCCCGGCGCCATTCAGTGTTTCGACGACCGCCTGGAATGCGAACGATACCTGAATGCAACCGTGAAACGCGGCGACGTGGTGATCGTGGCCGGCGCCCGGGACGAAAGTCTGTCGATTTGGGCCAAAAGCCTGACAAAATACGCTTGACATTTGTGAAAAACTGTGATATAATATGTATATTTTTTTCGATATCCATATTTTTAATAGAAAAAAAGCGACACGGCCGGAGATTTTATGCTGAACAGAATCAGTTATTTTGCGATACTGGCGTTGCTGACCGTACCGGGGGCGGCGGGATTCGCGCAGTCGGGCGCGGTCAAACGCGACATGGCATATTCGCGAGAACTCAACAGTCTCGGACTGTACGATTTTTCCACGAGGTTCCTGACGGAACGTCTGTCGGAAAACAAAAGCAAGGACATGACGAATTTCTACCGGGTCCAGCTGGCGGAAACCTATCTGGCTTCCGGGAAAAACGATGAGGCGCAGAAGATCATCGACGGCATCCCGAAGAGCGATCCCGCCTACTACCAGTCCCTCGGCACGCTCGGCGTGTACCACTTCATGAAGAAAGACAACCAGGCGGCGCTGAAACCGCTGGAAGAGCTTTACAACCATCTGAAACGGAACAAGATCGACCCGACCGACTTCGAACGCCCCCTCACCGCCCTGCTGAACATCTACTATCAGGAGGGGCGTGAGAACGACGCATCCTCCCTTATGGACTGGACCCGCGGCGCCACCTCGGACAAACGCGCCACCATGTACACGAAGGCCGTCATGCAGCTGACCACCGCGGAGAACAACCGCCGGGCCGAACTGCGAGAGAAAGCCGCGTTCCAGCGCAGATTTTCCGACATGATGAAAGACAGGAGCAAGCAGACCGACCTGACCCGCCTTCAGAAACGCATCGCGGACCTCACGAAGGAAGTCGTGAACAACCCCGGCAACATCGGACGACAGCAGGAACGCATCAAAGCGTACAAGGACCTCGGCGACATCCTCGGCATGGACCTCGACCGCGTCATGAAGATCGACGAAATGGATCTCGCCCGGAAAAAGACTTCCGGCGAAGTGAAAAACCGGGACAAGTGGAGCTCCGGCGACAAGAGCCGTCTCCGCAGAGTCGACCCCAACGACTGGCAGACCGCCGTCCTCGCCTCCGCGGTCGATTTCCACGACATCCAGTGGGGCGGGCAGGACATGCTCACCGCCTACGCCACAGCCCAGATCATCCGGTGCTTCTACCTCCTCGGCGAATACGAGGAGGCCGGCGAGGAAGTCCGGCGATATCCCGATCTGTTCGAGGCTTCGGACGAGGCGCTGGAAAAGGACGGAAAGAAAAATGAATCGCCCGCGGCGGACGCGAAATTCTGGACCGGACGTTCCTACCTCGCCCTGGCGGAACAGACCGAAGCCGCCTACAACGAAAAGAAGAACGCCGACCTGAAAAAACAGGCCGTCACCTATTACCGGCGCGCGTTCAAATACCTCGGCAAGCTCGTGAAGTATTATCCGCAGTTCAAGGACGCCCCCGCCGCGTACAAGGACTTCAAGCAGGCCACCGAAAGCGCCATGGCGATCGACCCGGACAAGCGCTCCACCTACCAGTCCGAATTCTCCAGGGTCAAAGCGCCGGAGATGAGCGACCAGTCCACGCTGGTTTCCGCCTGGGCGGAACAGAACTACGCCAGCAAACAGTACAACCTGGTGGTCGAGGAGCTTCTTCCCATCCTCCAGAGGATGGCCTCCCGTTACACGCCCGGACTCTCCGAACTCGTGAACCGCCTGACGCTCTCCTATGCCTACATGGGCGACTCCATGAACGCCGTCGTCCTCGGCAGTTACGCGGCTCTGCTCCCGAAAGACGATTTCGTCTCGACCGCGCTGCTGAACGCTGGGCATGTGCTGTGGAAACAGGCCGCAGAAGCGGCCTCTTCCGATCCGGCGAAAGCCGCCCGGCTCAAGGGCGACGCGCTTACGCTCTACAGGCTTCTGCTTGAGATCGACATGCTGAACCCCTACGCCGGCGTCGTGTCGCTCCGCGTGGCGCGCGAACACCTGAACGCCGCAAGCGCCGTCGGAAAACGTCTGAACGCCTCTTCCGATCCCGCCGAACGCGCCGCGCTGAAAAAGCAATGGCAGGCGGAAGTGAACAACGCTGCGGCATCCTACAAGGTCATCATGGAGAATTTCGGCAACAATCCCGAACTCACAGACGAAGCCTACATGAAGTACGCCGACTGTCTGGCCATGCAGGACGACTACGAAGGCGCGGCGAACGCGCTCCGCAAGTTCATTGCGTTCGGCCCAAGCTCCCAGGCCGTCGCCGCCGTGGCGCAGGAGATCATCCCGGAAATGCTTTCCCGCGAGGCCGACCGTCTCGCCGAGCAGGCCGCGTCCATCCGCGACGAGGCCGCGGGAGACTCCTCGCTGATCGAGAAAGCGGACAAGCTCAAAGCGCAGGCGGCCGTCATCTACGACGAAGCAGCGGAGGGCATTCTGGAATTCCGCCGCGACGTCGCGGACGGGGGCAAATACGCATCCGTCGCGAAGACGCCCGAAGTTCAGAAAGTCGTCCGCCGGGCCGACTCCCTTCTGCCATGGCTGTACGACGGCGCGGGCAAATGGGACAAGGCCATCTCCGAATTCAACGAATTCGTCCGCAAACATCCCGACGATCCGCTGGCCTCGGCCTACCTGATGCGCATCGGGATCATCCATATGAACACTGGCCGAGACAGCGAGGCGCAGAAGATCCTGACGACGCTGGTGAACCGGTATCCGGACTCAGCCGAAGCGAAAAATGCCCAGTACGTGCTCGCCCGTACGCTCTACACGGCCGGCAACTACGCCAAGTCTATCGACATCTTCGACAGCCTTTTCGCCGGAGACCAGGCAAAGAACCTCTCCATCACGAATCTCCGCTGGATCGCATCCACGCTCTCGCAGTGCCCCGACGAATCCCTGGCAAAACGCGCCGCCGAAATCGCGCTGAAGGTCTGTGAACGGCTCGTCATGGCAGTGCAGGATCCGAAGCTGGAAGACTGGTTCTCCGAACAGAGGGCCGCCGAACTCAAGTCCGACAGGGCCGCCGCACGCGCCGCCGTCTCCCGTCTGGAGCAGCGTCTGCATCTGGACGCCGGACGCGCCGCCGCGAAGGCCGGACAGTTCGACAAGGCCGTCGCCGAACTGGAAAAGATCGAAATGCTGGAGAAGGATTCCCCGTATTTCTACGACATGCATTTCGCGATGGCGGAGGCCCGCGAACTTCAGGGGCGTGCCGAGGAAGCGCGCGCTGAACTCGCAAAGATTTCCGTGCGCGCCAATCAGACCGGGAATTTCGATCTTTACAACAAGGCGCAGGTCCTCGCCGGCGAATCGTTCCTGAAATCCGGCGCAATCAACAAGGCTTACGCCTGCTTCAGCATCATCGCCGCCACCTCGTTCCCGGAAGACGAGGACGACGACGCGACGGGAATGCCGGAAACAGTTCCCGAATCCGGCGCGGAAGCCGAAGCGTCCGCAAATGCGTCCGCCCCCGAGGAAGAGGCCGATCCAGCCGCGACGCAGTGGATCGAACAGGCCATCTACCGCACCGCGTACACGGCGGCTCTCCTCGGCAACGCCGAGGACCGAGACCGCATGGTCCGGAAATACCGCAGACATTTCCCCGACGGGAAGTACGCAGCCGAAATCGGCGCCCTCCCGGAATCCCAGGCTCAATAATCAAAACATCATCCATACGACGAGGTAAACAGATGAAAAAACTGATGACGCTCCTCACCGGAGGACTTCTGCTGGCGGCGGTCCAGCTTTCCGCACAGACCGCCTCCGCCAAACCCGTTATCATGACCACCGACGGAGAGGAAATCCGCGCCGCTTCGGTCGAACTGACGCAGAGCGGCGATTTCCGCTATGCGGAATCCCTGAAGGACGGCTCCCCGAAACTCACCGTCCGCAAGAACCGCGTCCGCTGGGCATGGGTTCCGAAGCCGGACGAGATTACGGCCGCCGACAAGCTCCTGACGAACAAGAAATACGAGGAAGCCGCCACGACATTCGCCGGTCTCGTCAAATCGTTCGGTCCGCTCGGGTGGGAACCTTACTGCAAGCTTCGTCAGGCCGAGGCGCTCGACGCGTCCGGGAAGCAGTCCGAAGCCATCAAGGCGCTGGAGACGCTGAAGGACTTCCCGAACACGAACACCCACCCGCGCATCGAAGCGGATTTGAGCGAGGCATATGAACTCCTGATCAAATTCTACGCCAACATCAAGGCTTGGGACAAGGGGCTTGAACTCTCCAAGAAGCTCATGTACGCGGGCGACGCCGCCGCGGTGAACGCGCTCTTCGCACGCGGCGACATTCTTTCCGCGCGCGCCTCCGAAACGAACTCCCAGGACGACCGCCGCGACGCGTTCAACGCCTACGCGCAGATCAGCCTGCTCTTCCCGAAGTCCAGCCGCGCCGCCGAGGCGACATTCCGCGCCTACCAGACGCTGACCGTGCTGAACGACGCCCGCGCGAAGATATTCGCCGACAGGCTGAAAAAGGACTATCCGAAGAGCGACTACGCAAAACAGCTCTGATCCCCTCTCCCGCGCTCAAAAAAGTCATCAAACAAAAACGTTCAACATAGAAGGAATCATTCGTATGAAACTCAATCGCACCTCAGCATTCCTGACGGCGGCCGCCGTCGCGGCCACGGGTCTTCTGCTCTCCATGCCCGCATGGGCGCAGGAAGCCGCCGCCGCGGCCGAAGAACCCGCGGCGAAGGGAACCAGTTTCCTGTCGGTCGTCTTTGGCGGCACGGCCATGGACCTGATCGTCTGGCTCATGATCTTCCTGACCTCGCTCGCCACGCTGGCCCTGATCATCGACTCCTGCGTGTGCATCCGCGCGGTGAAGATCATGCCCGCCGACCTCATCGAGACCGTGAAGAACTCGCTCGCCGAGGGCGACCTGGGCGCCGCGATGGAAGCATGCGAAGCCACCCCCGGCCCGCTCTCCAACATCCTGATGTCCGGCTTCAACAGCATCACCGAAGGCTATGACGTGGTGCTCGACTCCGTGTCCTCGCAGGCCAGCATCGAGACCGAAAAGCTCATGCAGCGCGTGAACTACCTGAACCTCTGCGGCCAGCTCGCCCCGATGTTCGGCCTCATGGGAACCGTGACCGGCATGGTGTCCGCGTTCGGCAGCCTCGGCACCGTGAAGGGCGCCGCGCAGACCGCCGCCCTCGCGCAATCCATCTCCTCCGCCCTCTACACCACCGCCGTCGGCCTCTTCATCGCCGTTCCGGCCATCCTCGGATTCACGTTCATCAAGAACAACGCCTCCAAGATCATCCTCATGATGGAGGCCATGACCTACGAACTCATCAACACGCTGAAGAACTCCGAAGTCAAGGAACAGTGACCGCACCCGTGAATCCCGCTCAAAGGAGCATCTCACATGGCCAAGAAAACAAGACTCATGACCGGGGAAGCCGCTTCGGTGCCGATCTCAAGCATGATTGACATCGTCTTCCTCCTCATCATCTTCTTCATCGTGACCGCCACGCTTGACAAGGACATGCAGGACGAAAGCGTCCTCCTCGCCGACGCCCCCAACGGACGCCCCGTGGTCAAGCAGGATCCGCGCACCATCACGATCAACCTCCGCATGGACGGCTCCATGACCGTCGGCGGTCGCGCCATGACCGGCGCGCAGCTCACCGCGCTGCTGGAGGACGTGAAGCGCACCTCGCCCGACCCGCTGTCGATCCCCATCGTGATCCGCGGCGACCGCCAGGTGCAATATTACTACGGCGCGAAGGTTCTGGACGCGATCAAGAAGACCGGGCTGTACAAGGTCAGCCTGGCCGGTCTGCAGGAATGACAGGAGGCGAGGAACATGGCAAGAAAAGAAACAACCAAGCTCAATCCGCCCCCGGACGCCAGCTTCCCCCTGTCCAGCATGATCGACGTCGTCTTCCTGCTGCTCATCTTCTTCCTCGTGACGCAGAAACCCGTCACCGAGGAGGTCATGATCAACGTGGAACTGCCCGCGCCCGACATGTCCACCGTCGCAGCCGACCCGCTCATCCCCATCACCATCGACGTCGACAAGTATTCGCGCGACAACATCGACGAGATCGACGCGCGCCTCGCCGCGCTGAGCGACCGCGACGATCCGAACGAAGTCCTGAAGGACGAACGCCTGTATTATTCGTTCAACGGCTCCGCCCCGATGGAGGTCTCCCGTCTCCGCGAACGCCTCGCCGCAGTCGCGGCTGCCGACGCGAACTCCACGATCATCATCAAGTGCGACCCGAACGTGAAGTACCGCAAGCTCATCCGCGTGCTCGACCTCTGCAGCGAACTCGGGCTGAACTCCCGCCAGCTCGTCGACAAGGTCAAGCCGTTCATCCCCGATCCGCCGCCCCGGCGCGGACAGAGGTGATGAGAATTTACTCCATCCAACTCATCCAAACGTCTTACAACGTGCTAAGAACAAGCTATAAACCAATGGAATATTATAATGCACAAAACAATAGAACAACTGGAAGAAAATGCTTGCAGGTACTGGCCTCGGGATATTGCTGAAGCCGTTGCAAGAATTAATCCCATTCCGCTTTTAGTACAAACACAAGACACATTTCTTAGCATATTAAAATGTGCGGATGCAAGTCCTACCGCGTGGATTGATGTTCTTAATTCCTGTTCGACACTGCGTGCTAATGTTTTCCTTAAACATTTGTGTGTTCTCGCAGACATTGGAGGCGAGAGATTACAACGGTTCTCGCGGGATTTCTCTTTTTTATTTCCGACCAATGCTTTAGAATTCGAATGGAATGGCAATGAGTACTTATATGAATTCTCAAATTCATCTCCATCTTGGACTAATCCCAAACTTGGAATAGATAAAGATTCCCTTCCCTTGAATCACGAACTTTCCGGGGATTTAAAAGATGTTGCAATGTTAATTCTGTGGGGCGGCTCTGCCATCAACAATGCATCTTTACCTGACGAACTGACTCAAAAGTGTATGATCGGGAATCTAATCGGACACCCTGATGCACTTGAAGAATTTGTTCACAGACGTTATATTTATGTCAGCAGAAATACTGGTGGCTCAACAGCAAATGATTGCGGGCACGCATGTGAAGAATCATGTATTTCTAGATTAAAAGCATTATTGCCTGAACCCTATATAATTGGAGGGCATAGTGTTCCTGGTATAACACAGAACGATAAAAATGAAACAACATTTGATATAGTTGTTTCCAATCCGAGTACGAAACGATATTGTGCAATTGAGGTAAGTTTTCAAGTCACAACAAATTCTGTTATTGAAAGAAAATCTTCACTTGCAAAAGATCGACAAACACTATTGCATAAAAAAGGGCATTATGTAGCATATATTATCGATGGCTCTGGTAATTTTCAAAGACGCAATGCCGTATCTACTATTTTACAATTCAGCGATTGCAGTGTAAATTTCTCCAATTCAGGAATCGAAGAACTGGCTGATTTTATTAAGAGTCATTGTTAATGAAAAAGATTCGTTTTATTGATCTATTTGCTGGAACGGGAGGCATTAGGTTAGCTTTTGAGCAGGCAATAGTGGCTCATGGCTACACGCCGGAATGTGTTAAAAGCGCCGAGATAGATACTCATGCATGTGAAACATACAAATTGAATTTTGGAGAGGATCCTCATGCCGACGTTAGGATGCTTGAAGAGATTCCGCAGTTTGATGCATTATTGGCTGGATTCCCCTGTCAGGCGTTCTCTTACGCGGGCAAGCAACTAGGTTTTGCAGACACACGAGGAACGTTATTTTTCGAAGTTGAGCGCATTATCAAAAAATATAAGCCTGCTTTCTGCTTTTTAGAAAATGTTCGAGGTTTGACGACGCATGATAATGGCAAAACATTTCAAACGATTATATCTCACCTTCAGCAATTAGGATACAGCATAGAGTATAGACTAATAAACGCCAGTTCAATGGGAGTTCCCCAAAACCGAACAAGAATCTATATCATCTGCACCCTGAATACACATCCCGTTCTGACTATAGAAAGCAATCTCGGGGCTAGCGATTCACATTCTTTTAAAGTTCAGGAACTAGAACAGGATCTTTTTAGTTATCAAAATCCGCAACAAGAAAAACTTGTAAAGGATGTTTTGGAAGATAACCCTGATAGATCGTATGATTGCTCAAAGCGTTTTTGTGATGCTCTTTGTCGTGTTGTAAAGGGCAATCTTAATCAATTACACGGAAAAAGGCTTATTGACACAAGACACGGAAATTCCATTCATTCGTGGGATTTAGGACAAAAAGGCAATTGTTCTGAAAAAGAAATCCTTTTTATGAACAGGCTTGTATCAAACCGAAGACGACATGATTTTGGAACACATCAGGACGGGAAGGCTCTTACAATTGAGCAAATTAAAACGTTTTATCAGGATGACGATATTGTATCTGTAATTGATTCTCTCCTCAAAAAAGGTTATATAAGAGTGGATGAAGAGGGAAAGTATAATCCTGTTTGTGGGAATATGTCTTTTGAGGTTTTTAAGTTTCTTGATCCTGAAAGCATTTCAATTACACTAACCTCATCTGACGCAAATCGACTGGGCGTGTATCATAATGGTCGCATTCGCCGAATCACACCTCGAGAATGTGCTCGTTTGCAAGGTTATCCTGATTCATATATTCTTCATCCCCTTGACACCTTTGCCTACAAACAACTGGGAAATGCTGTTTGTGTTCCCGTAATTCGTAAACTCGTTTCCGATGTCTTAGAACACACTCCAAATATTTTTTAGGAACATCTTTTTTCTTGAAAAAAAACAAACAACAGCTATATTAACTTGAACAGTTCTTTTTTTTCTCCACATTCTCCAATCCATACCCTCAACCCCATGAAAGGATTTTCATCATGGAACTGAAAGGCAGCAAGACCGAAAAGAACCTCGCATTCGCGTTCGCAGGCGAATCTCAGGCACGCAACAAATACACCTATTTCGCCAGCAAGGCCAAGAAGGAAGGCTTCGAGCAGATCGCCGCGTTCTTCCTCGAGACCGCCGACAATGAAAAGGAACACGCCAAGCTCTGGTTCAAGCACCTCGGCGGCATCGGCTCCACCGTCGAAAACCTGAAGGCCGCCGCCGCCGGCGAACGCGAGGAATGGACCGATATGTACAAGCGTTTCGCCGAAGAGGCGCGCGCCGAAGGCTTCAATGACATCGCCGCGCAGTTCGAGGGCGTCGCCGCCATCGAGAAGCGCCACGAGGAACGCTACCGCAAGCTCCTCGCCAACATCGAAACCGGAGAGATCTGGGTCCGCACCGGCGAAAACCGCTGGGAATGCCGCAACTGCGGCCACGTCTACATCGGAACCACCCCGCCAGAAGTCTGCCCCGTCTGCAATCATCCGCGGGCTTATTTCCAGATCGAGGCCGACAACTACTAAGGAGGCAAAGCCTCCGCTGCGGCAGTGTCCGGGGCTACGCTCGGACACGGAGAAAGCGAGCCTCCATGCAACGGAGGCTCCATTTTTCCTGGATTCATTTAGGAATGAGACAGCAATATGAACCGCATACGGATACACGACACAGACCTTGAAGTCTCGCAAATCTGCTACGGACAAGTCAAGCTCGGGCTCCGGCCGGACGAAGCCGAGGGCATGCGCCTGCTCGACCTGTTCGCCTCGCTCGGCGGCAATTTCGTCGACACCGCATCCGTCTACTCGAACTGGGTTCCCGGCGAACTCCACCGCAGCGAACGCGTCCTCGGCGACTACTTCCGCAGCCGCGGCAACCGCGACCAGTTCGTCATCTGCACGAAGGGCTGCCACTACGACCTGGAAACGAAGGCCGACCGCGTGACGCCCGCCGACTTCATGGCCGACCTCGAAGCCTCGCTCAAGGCGCTCCGCACCGACCGGATCGACCTGTATCTCTTCCACCGCGACGACATGCGCATGCCCGTCGCCACGCTGCTGGAGGTCTGCGAAAAGGCGAAGGCCGAGGGCAAGATCCGTTACTACGGCTCGTCCAACTGGCGCGTCCAGCGTCTCATGGCCGCCGACAAGGCCGCGCGGGAACGCGGCTTCGACGGTTTCCGCGTGAACCAGCTCACTACGCACCCGGCGGTCGGCCTCACCAACCCCATGCCCGACGACACGATGTCCATGTGGAACCGCAATTACGCGGACTGCCACCGCGCGACCGGAATGACCGTCATGGGCTCCTCCTCGCTCGCGGAGGGATTCCTCTCCGACCCGGATAACGAGCGTTTCGCCGGAACCATGTACGATTCCGGCGCGGCGCGTCTGCTCGCGAAAAAAATCCATGGCCTCGCGCAGGAAACCGGCCTCACGCCCGCTCAGATCTGCATCCGGTTCCAGACGGACTATCCCGGAATCCAGATGATCCCCGTCTTCACCGCCTCCACGGGAAAGAATCTCCGCGAACTCTGCGCGTCCTTCGACAAGCCGTTCCCCGGGGACGCGCTCTTCCGCTTCTGATGGACCGGAACCAAACATGTTTCAAAACAATACTGTTGCTGATCGCGTGCCTCGTGACCGGATGCTTCGGCGCCGGGTGTTTTACCGCCGCGACATGGGATCATCTTGGGGAAACGCGATCGTATCATACGGATCACCATTACGAGTATTCGCAGGACTGCAGCGAGATTATCGAGTATTGGGAAACGAAAACGGAACATGACTGCTGGCCGTTCCTGACCGCTTTTGAAATCTACTGGAACACCTATGATTCCGGAGAGAAGCATGTTCCCGTGAATGAGTCCTACGGGGTCGACGTCAATCAGGAACAGGCATATCCGTCCGGGCGGGGCGTTCTGCTCGCACCGAAAATCGGACCGGTCGGCTGGTGTTGGAAAGTGATCTGGCTTCCGTCCGCAATGGCAGTGGATATCGTTTGCCTGCCGGCCTATGCCTATTTTCTCTATCTCTTTATTCATACTCCATTCATCCAGTAAAGGAAACGTTTTCCCGGATGACGGGGTCGCCATCCGAAAACAACATTTCCAAAGCGGACCGGATTGCTTTTTTGTAAAAAAGCAGTATATTATATTTTCCCCTTTCTCTTTCCTTTTCACTTCAAAGGCAAGCCTTCATGCTTTTCTTCTATAACCTTTTCTTTCCGCTGGTGTTTCTGTTCTACCTGCCCGGCCTGATCGTGAAATACATCCGGCGGTCCGGGTACAAGAAGACGTATTTCGAGCGGTTCGGCATCTTCGGCGCGGCGCGACGCCGCGAACTGAAGGAATGGCGCGGCGCGGTGTGGCTTCATGCCGTCAGCGTGGGCGAGACCAACCTCACATTGCCTCTGCTGAAAGCATGGGCGGAGACAGAACCCGACCGCAAGTTCATCCTAAGCACGACGACCACCACGGCGCAGGAGATCGCCCGGAACAAGACCGATCCGGAGCGCGTGAAGGTCATCTTCTGCCCGATCGACTGGTGTTTCTTCGTGTGGTCGGCCATGCGCCTGATCCGCCCCTCGAAACTCGTGATCTTCGAGACCGAACTCTGGCCGCAGCTGATCTCGTCGGCGAAACGGTCCGGCGCAAAGCTCATGCTCGCAAACACACGCATCTCCGACCATTCGTTCCGCGGATACCGCCGGTTCCGGTTCGCGATCGCGCCGATGCTCCGCAAGTTCGACCGCATCTGCGCGCAGACCGAGCTCGACCGCGAACGCCTGCTCGCGATCGCGCCCGGCATCGAATCCCGCGTCTCCGTGTGCGGCAACATCAAGTTCGACCAGGCGTCCCCCTCGGGCGACGGCGCGGACTTCCCCGCGCTCTTCGGCGAACAGGGCATCACGGTCCTGCTGGCTGCCTCCACGCACAGCCCGGAGGAACCGCTCATCCTTGACGCCTTCATGGCGCTGCAAAAGGAGTTTCCCGCCCTTCGGCTCGTGCTTGTACCGCGCCATGCCGAACGCGGCAACGACATCGAAAAGATGATCCGCGACCGCAACTTGAGCTACCACCGCCGGAGCAACGATACGGGCGACAAACAGGGATTCGCCGTGCTGCTGGCGGACACGACCGGCGAACTCGCGCGCCTCATCAAGGGCGCGGACCTGATCATCATGGGCAAGACGCTGGCCGGAAACGACGAGGGGCAGAACATCATCGAACCGGCCGTCATGGGCAAGCCCGTGGTTTGCGGCCGCCAGCTGAAGAATTTCCGTCAGGCGCTGGATGCCCTCGTGAAGGGCGACGCCGTGCTGCGTATCATGAAGGATGACGAACTCACTGACGCCGTGCGAAGTCTGCTCGCCGATCCCGACAAACGCCGCGAACTCGGCGAACGCGCCCGAGCCGTCATGCTGAAGAGCCGCGGCGCCCTGGAAAAAGTCCTCGCCGAACTTCGGGAGTGAGGACAAGTCCTCAACTGAGGTAGCGTCCGGCTTCGCTCGGACACACTGCAGGCAGTGTCGAGTAGCGTCCGGCTTCGCTCGGACACACTGCAGGCAGTGTCGAGTAGCGTCCGGCTTCGCTCGGACACGATAAGTCCTATCGGTCTCATACGACTTATAGGACATGTTTTTTCATCGAATTTGAGCAGAGCTTAACGTCAGCACGGTTTCGAGGGGGGATCAGAACCCGCCGAAGCCACCCATACCGCCGCCAAAGCCGCCAGCTCCTCCGCCAAAACCGCCGCCAAAGCCGCCGACTCCTCCGCCAAAACCGCCGCCGAAGCCGCCCATGCCTCCACCGAAGTCCATGCCGCCGCCGAAGCCACCCATACTCATATCTCCGAAGCCGCCCACGCCGAAGCCGCCCATGCCCATATCTCCGAAGCCGCCCATGCCGAAGCCGCCCATACCAAATCCCCCCATGCCGAAGCCGCCCATGCCGCCGAAACCGCCCATTCCGGCGTTTCCGGTCGTGTTCTGCATGGAGAGCTCGATCGTTTCCTGATTGCGTGTGAGCGTGGCGGTCGAACGCGTCACCGCCGCGAGCGTGTAGCCGTTCGGGAGCGTTTCTCCGATGCGGAAGTACTGTTTGTTGGAATTGGACGCGTTCGCCGTGGCCGTGATGCCGTCCGCGGACAGGCCGTCGCGCCCCATGGCGCGCTGCTGATTCTGATTTTGCAGAAGCTCGATCTGTTCGTTGGAACGCGCCAGGCGCTGACGGAGCAGTTCTGTCTGCTGTGAGGTCACGCCGGGGCTCTGCTGCAGCGCCTGCAGCAGGGATGCCAGTTCCGCACGATTCTCAATCGCTTCCTGCATCTGCTGTTCCTGCGCCGCCGCAAGCTCCTCGGCATTGGGCGCGTTATTGTTCCGGTTGTTACTGTTGTTGCGTCCGGGCTGCTGCCACATGTTCATCATCTGCATGCCGCGCTGGAGAATGATTGCTCCGGCAATTCTGCCGATGGTGAACGTGCCGACGAGCGTCATGTCGGCGCGGTTGACTGGCATCGCCGCCATTCTGTTGTTCGCGGTCGCCTTCGGCGCGCGCTCGGGGTCGAAGATGTTCAGCGCCACTGTGGTCGCGACCTGATTGTCCGTCGACATGGGCACAGGCGCGGCATTGAATCCATATCCGAATTGTGGAAACGTCTGTTGCACCGTGACAGGCCGTGGCTGCGGCGCAGAAGCGCGGCGTTCCTTCGTCGCGCTCGTCGCGACCTCGGCCTCCACCGACGGTTCGTTCAGCCATTCGTATGCGTGGAACGCGGCAAAGGCAGCCAGAATCAAATTTACAATCATCAGGATGGTTCTCATTTCCGTTCTCCTTCATGTTTTGGGGCGTTGAGAGGCTTAACTCCGTTTCCACGAGCAAAGCGAATGCGGAATCAGACGCAACGATCGAGCTGCAATCCGACTGAAACACGGAGTCCTCGACGGGATAATTTCGAATTTATTATCACCGTCTAAATCATTTAACGGTCCTGTTATGTGTTTTATTGCGACAGAAGAAAGAAATTTTCAGAAAAATGAAAAAATATTTCTTATATTTGATCCATATAAACAACCAATTTGGTTTTCGAAACACTCAAAAAGAAGGTTGTCTCCATCCGGCGGAACAGGTCCGTTCATCACTCGCATCAAGCTTTTTTGTCAGTTGTAAACGTTCAATCTCAGTTGCAGAAAAAAACAAGGCAGCATGGATTCCCTTTTTGTCATTCTTTCAAAAAAGTATAGGATTTCTGTGGTTTTTTATGGGATATCCGCGGGAAAAAAACGCTTTCGGCTTGCATTTTCGGCAAAACGATGTATAGTATTTAGTTACTTTGACGCGATACGGCAATCAACACATAACAAATATCAATGGAGATTTGAAATGTCCAAGCATCCCAGTCTGAAGGCCGCCGGACGCATCCGGAAACAGAGAAACGTCCTGAAGCGTTTCGAACGCATCAACATCCTCAAGCAGGACGGCCGCTGGCAGGAAGGCCAGAAAGTTCTCAGCGCTCTTCCCAAGACCAAACCCGAAGAGTAAGCCGCATCAAGCGGTCCGAACATCCCGGATTCCGGCGTGCCGAAGTCCGGGGATTCTGAGATCAGGGACGTTCCGGCCAAGGTGCGTCCCCGTTTTTTTACCCCTGAAATCGGAGATCAAAAGCAATGGCAAAAGGAACGGTCATTCAGAAAATCTTAGCGAACCATCTCGTATCCGGCAGCGGCGTGCCCGGCGAACCGGCGGCGATCCGCATCGACCAGACGCTGACGCAGGACGCCACCGGAACGATGGCTTATCTGGAACTTGAGGCCATGGGAACCGGCAAGGTGAAGACCGAGCTGTCCGTGTCCTATGTCGACCACAACATGCTTCAGATGGGGCCGGAAAATCCCAATGACCACCTCTATCTTCAGTCCGTCGCCGCCGCGCACGGCATCCGCTTCAGCCGGCCCGGCAACGGCATCTGCCACCAGGTTCATCTCGAACGCTTCGGAGCGCCCGGCAAGACCCTGCTCGGTTCGGACTCCCACACCCCGACCGGCGGCGGCATCGGCATGATGGCCATCGGCGCGGGCGGCCTGGACGTCGCGCTCGCCATGGCCGGAAAGCCCTTCCGCCTCGCCTATCCGAGGATCGTCGGCGTCCGCCTCTCCGGCAGGCTTCAGCCGTGGGTCGCCGCGAAGGACGTGATTCTGAAGGTCCTCAGCATCCTCACGACCAAAGGCAACGTCGGCTGCATGGTCGAGTATTTCGGACCCGGCGTCGCAACGCTCTCCGTTCCCCAGCGCGCCACCATCACGAACATGGGCGCCGAGCTCGGCGTGACCACATCCGTCTTCCCGTCCGACGCCTGCACCCGCGCTTTCCTCGAAGCGCAGGGGCGCGGCGCCGCCTGGACCGAACTCGTCGCCGATCCCGACGCCGAATACGACCGCGTGATCGACATCAACCTCTCCCATCTCGAACCCATGGCCGCCTGCCCCTCCAGCCCGGACAACATCAAGACCGTCGCCGAACTGGCCGGGATGAAAGTCAACCAGGTCATCATCGGCTCCTGCACGAACAGTTCCTACCGCGACCTTTCCATCGTCGCGGGGATGCTCAAGGGCCGCAAGGTGCATCCGAACGTCTCCCTCGACATCGCGCCCGGCAGCCGTCAGGTCCTCGTCATGCTGGCCGCAGACGGCAAGCTCGCCGACATCGTCGCCGCTGGCGCACGCATCCTCGAATGCGGCTGCGGCCCCTGCATCGGACAAGGCCAGAGCCCGGCCAACGGAACCGTCACGGTCCGCACGTTCAACCGCAACTTCCCCGGACGCTCCGGCACCAAGGGCGACCAGTCCTATCTGGTCAGCCCGGAAACCGCCTGCGCAGCCGCCCTCACCGGCGAATTCACCTCCCCGCTGGCGCTCGGCTTCGAGTATCCGGCGTTCAAGGATCCCGAGACCTTCACGGTCGACGACTCCATGATCCTGCCGCCCGCCGACGATCCGGCGTCCGTCGAGATCATCCGCAAGCCCACGATCGGCGCGCCGCCGAACTGCAAGCCGCTGCCGGAGAAACTCGACGGCGTCGTGGTCATCAAGACCGGCGACAAGACCTCCACCGACGACATCATGCCCGCGGGAGCCTACCTCAAATACCGCAGCAACATCCCCGAATACGCAAAGGCCGTCTTCGCCCAGACCAACGTTCCCGGCAAGCCAACGTTCGCCGAACGCGCCTCCGCCGTCCGCGATTCCGGACGCCAGGCGGTCATCGTCGGCCGGGACAGCTTCGGCCAGGGGTCCAGCCGCGAACATGCCGCCATCTGCCCGATGTACCTCGGCGTGAAGGCCGTCATCGCAATCGCCATCGAGCGCATCATCCGCGCCAACATGATCAACTTCGGCATCCTGCCGCTCACGTTCGCGAATCCCGCCGACTACGACCGGATCGACCCGGAAGACGCCGTCGAGATCGCCGACCTCCGCAAGGCGGTGCAGGGAACTTCGATTGCGGCCACCGTGAAGAAGCCCGGCGGCGAATCCTTCCAGATCAGGCTGAACCTGAACGTCTCCGACGAAGACCGCGTCATTCTGACCGCGGGCGGCCGTCTGAACGTCAAGTAAGGCGCGAACCGAAAAGCGACCCGCGCGCGGCGTCCGGAAAACACGGACGCGCGGACGCCCGCGCGAATGACAAACATCCACTGTTTCCGGCCTGGCCGGCCGGGTTTTCCGAGGGTGCGGAAATGAACGTCAAAAAAGATAAATTCGAACACTGGTCGGCGGAAGATTCCGCCGCGCTTTACGGCATCAACGACTGGGGAGCCGGGTATTTCCACGTCAACGACAAGGGCGAGCTCACGATTTCGCCGAATCCCGGAAAGGACGCACCGGCGGTCAGTCTGCCCGACATCGTCCACGGCATCCGGGAACGCGGCATGAACATGCCCGTTCTGATCCGCGTCAGCAACATCCTCGAATCCCGCATCAACCAGCTTCACGCGAGTTTCCGCAAGGCCATCGAACAGACAAAATACAAGGGAAAATACAAAGGCGTATTCCCGATCAAGGTCAATCAGCAGCAGCAGGTCGTGCAGGACATCTCCCGCTACGGCAGGGAGTTCCACCACGGGCTCGAGGCCGGCAGCAAGGCCGAACTCATCGCCGCGCTCGGCACGCTCCACGATCCCGAGGCTTGCGTGGTCTGCAACGGCTACAAGGACGAGGAGTTCGTCGACCTCGCGCTCTATGCGTCCATGCTCGGATTCCAGTGCATCCTCGTCATCGAGATGCCCAGCGAACTCGACGTGATCATCGAACGCAGCCGCAAGCTCAAAGTCAAGCCCATGATCGGCGTCCGCATGAAACTCTCCACCCGCGCGGGCGGCAAGTGGACCGAATCCGGCGGCGACCGCAGCGTTTTCGGACTGAACACCGCGCAGCTCATGGAGCTCGTCGACCACCTGAAGGACGAGGACATGCTCGACTGCCTCCGTCTCCTCCACTACCACATCGGATCCCAGATCCCGAACATCCGCGACATCCGCTCCGGCGTGCAGGAAGCGAGCCGCGTCTATATCGGCCTTGTCCAGGAAGGCGCGCCGATGGGCTACCTCGACCTCGGCGGCGGACTCGCCGTCGACTACGACGGCTCCCACACGAACTACCAGCACAGCCGCAACTACACCATCGACGAATACTGCGTCGACATCATCGAGACCGTCGGCGAACTGCTCGCCGAGGCCAATGTTCCGCACCCGGACATCATCACCGAATCCGGCCGCGCCACCGTCGCGTATTCCTCCATCCTGCTCTTCAACATCCTCGACGTCGCCCGCTTCGACCCGGTCACCATCCCGGACAAGCTTCCGGAGAACGCGCACGACCTCACGAAGGACCTGATGAACATCCTGTCCAACATCAACCAGAAGAACCTGCAGGAGTTCTTCCACGACGCCATCTACAACCGCGACGAACTGCGCCTGCTCTTCAAGAACGGCCGCATCTCTCTCCGCGAACGCGCCCTCGTCGAGTCCGCGTTCTGGCATATCATGGCCGTCGCGAACAAGGAAGCGCAAAAGCTCTCCTACATTCCGGACGAATTCGAGGACCTCGACGCCCAGCTCGCGGACATCTACTACGCCAACTTCAGCGTCTTCCAGTCCCTCCCCGACTCCTGGGCCATCCACCAGGTCTTCCCCATCGTTCCCATTCACCGCCTCAACGAACGCCCCACGCGCAGCGGCATCCTGTCCGACATCACCTGCGACTGCGACGGCAAAGTGGACAAGTTCGTGGACCTGCACGACGAGCTTCATACGCTCCCGCTCCACGAGCTGAAGCCGGACGAGGAATACTACCTCGGCGTGTTCCTGGTCGGAGCCTATCAGGAGACGCTCGGCGACCTGCACAACCTGCTCGGCGACACCAACGTCGTCAGCATCACCATATCCCCGGACGGGCATTTCGACATCGACAAGGAGATCGAGGGCGACTCCGTCGGCGACGTGCTGTCCTACGTCGAATACGACGCGAAAGAGCTCATCACCTTCTTCCGCAGCGTCGCCGAACACGCCGTCCGCAGGAAAATGATCACTCCCGCCCAGCGAAAGACCATCACGAACGCGTTCGAGGACGGCATTCGCGGATACACTTACTTTGAACGTTGACCGAAAGGAGATCCAAACCATGTCAAGAGTCCTGATCATCGGAGCGGGCGGCGTCGCGACCGTCGCCGCGCACAAATGCGTCCAGGCGTCGGACGTCTTCACCGACATCATGATCGCCAGCCGCACGGAGTCCAGATGCAAGAAGCTGGCCGCCGCCCTGAAGCGGCCCGTCCAAACCGCTCAGGTCGACGCCGACAACGTTCCGCAGCTCGTCGAACTCATCAAGTCGTTTCGCCCCGACGTGGTCCTGAACCTCGCCCTGCCCTACCAGGATCTCCATATCATGGACGCATGCCTCGAGACCGGCGTGGACTACGTCGACGCCGCAAACTACGAGCCGCCGGACGTCGCGCATTTCGAATACAGCTGGCAGTGGGCGTACCGCGACCGCTTCCGCGAGAAGGGCGTCACCGCGCTCCTCGGCAGCGGATTCGACCCCGGCGTCTCCAACGTCTACACCGCATGGGAAAAACAGTATTTCGACTCCATCGAAACGCTCGACATCATCGACTGCAACGCGGGCGACAACGGCCAGGCGTTCGCCACGAACTTCAACCCGGAAATCAACATCCGCGAAGTCACAGCGAAGGGCAAATACTACAAGGACGGCCAGTTCATCGAGACCGAGCCGCTTGAGTTCTCCAAGACGTTCGACTTCCCCGCCGGAATCGGACCGAAGAAGATCTATCTCCTCTGGCACGAGGAACTCGAATCCCTCGCCCCTTACCTGAAGCCGTACGGCCTCAAGGAGGCGCGTTTCTGGATGACCTTCTCCGACAACTACATCAAGCACCTCGAAGTCCTCCAGGACGTCGGCATGACCCGCATCGACCCGGTCATGTACGAGGGGCGCGAGATCATTCCGCTCCAGTTCCTGAAGGCGCTCCTCCCCGATCCCGCCTCCCTCGGCCCGCTCACAAAAGGCAAGACCTGCATCGGCTGCCTCCTGCAGGGGACAAAGGACGGCAAGCCCGTCAAACGCTTCGTGTACAACGTCTGCGACCACGAGGAATCCTTCCGCGAAACCGGCGCGCAGGCCGTCTCCTACACGACCGGCGTTCCCGCCATGATCGGCGCGATGATGCTCGCCACCGGAATCTGGAAGGGCCCCGGCGTCTTCAACATGGAGGAATTCGATCCCGCCCCCTTCATGGCCAAGCTCAACGAGTACGGCCTCCCCTGGGAGGAGATCGTGTACTGACCAATGCCCGGCATCGGACGGTTCTCCAAACAGGGAGCCGTCCTCTTTTCTCTTGCGGCGACGATGAAACGCAAAACGAAAATCCCGGAAAAAGTCTGGAATGCCATTTGCACGGCGGCGATCTTCGCCTGCCTCATCCTCGCCGCGCTCGCAATTCTCAAGAAATAGGCCATGCCGCGCCTTCCCGTGCGCCGCAGCAAAAAGCAAGGCGCCGCCTGAAACATCTCCCGTATGCGCCCGAGCGAAACCGGACGCTCTCGCGCAAAGGGAGCCACGTACGCCACCGTCATTCCGGCGCACAGCCTGTCGAAAAAAAGCCGGCCACTCAGACCGGCGGAAAAAAACAGATCGGCGGACCGGCCCGCCGTTGCGGAACGGCGGGGCAGAGGCTATCCTCGAAGAAGCCCGTTATTTCCTTTCTTTTTCTTCCTCTTTTTGCGGCTTTTCCCTGTTCTCCGCGGGAACCAGCTCCTTAAAGACCGGCTTTTTTACGAGAACGGGAACGATCTTCTGCCGGACAATCGTCTTGATGAGAAGCTTTCCGCAGTCATCGACGGACATGGCATCGGGCAAATCGTTGATGTCGCCATATTCTTCGAACGGAATGCTGTCAAGCTGGACATCGGTTTCCGCGGAAAAGAACCGGACGAAGCCTTTGAGGTTGCATGTGTAGGCGAATCTGGAGGCGCCGTTTCCGGAGATGCCTGCCGAGATCTTGTCCACGATGCCGGAGGTCCTTTTCCTGATTTCAAACGACGTGATCGTGGCCTGAACGATAATCTCCGCATCAAGAATCTCACCCAGTTTTTTGGGATTGATCTCCTGCGACGGTTCTTTTAAGCCCTTCTGGAGCGCAGATGCAACCGACCGGGAGCTTTTCAACTTCACGCCCTTCTCAAGAAGAGAGCTTTCAAGCTGGGCGTTGAACTCATCCGCGAGATAAGACGGAGCGCCGGATTCAACGACGGGAGGGAGAATCGCGGACTGACGTGGAGGCCGGGAAGAAGCCGTTTTCCCGTCCTCGTCTTTTCCCGGATTCTCCATGTCGCCCTTGGAATCCAGGATTCTTTTCAGTGCGACTTCGATTCTTTCGGCGAGTTCGTCCAGATCCTTCACGCGCAGATTTGCGCTGCGTGCCTGGTCGATCTCGCCCGTCGAGGAATCCATGATGCGGATTGTGCAGTTCAACTGCGTGCCGAATTTTCCGATCTCGGAGACGAGAATGTATTTCACGCCCTCAAGCTTTCCGAGTTTCGCCTTCTGCTCGGAATTGAGGTTGGAAATATTGGAACTGGTCATAAGTCCGATTTCCGTCATCATCTGTTTCAGCGCGCTCCGCGAAATCAGGGTGTAATCCTTGGAATGGACGGAACTCTCCAGAATGCTCCAGAATATCTCGATCTCGGTCTGCGTGACGCCGCCTTTGCCGACCGGTTCGGCAATGGCGAGTTTATCGGCGGCGAAGGAAGCAAACGACAGAACGAGGCAGGCCGCAGCCATAAGTGTTTTTTTGAATATCATTTTTTCCTCCGGTTTCTTATTTTTCCAGTTTCACGGCGATGGTCTGTTCCGATTTCACATCGAGCTCAAGCGTCTGAGGCTTGTAACCGGACGCCTTGATCTCAAGCTTGTGTTTTCCGCCGGGCGCGAGGAATGCCTCTCCGCCCGCGGCGACACGCACGCCGTCGACATAGACTTCAGCTTCCGAGGGCTTGAAAAACATCCCGCCGGAAACATTGATCGTGACCGTATACGGAAGCGGCGTGACGGTTATTTTGTTCCTGCGGCCTTCCCTGCAGATATCGTAAAGCTCTTCGGCGGCCTGTTCCAGAGCGGATTTCATAAGACTCTGGAAGATGTTGTTGTCGAACTGCTCCGCGCTGATGGGGCGCTGTTCCCGGTAGGTTCCCGTGTAGACATTGCTGTAGACGGAATGCTGGGCGACAAGATCAATCACCTTGATTATTACGTCCAACTCAAATGTAGTGCTCGTGGTCTCGATCCCGTAGCCGGAAAACGAATTGATCTTCGTGCGCAGATCGGACACCGTGCCGAAGATCAGGTGCGTAACGCCGGTCTCTTTCGCGATGCGGAGCATAAAATCCTGCGGGAAATCAGGTTCCTTTTGAAGCTTCTGCATGGCGGCAGCGACCAGCGAGGCGTCCACGCATCCGAACACCTCGCTATGACGGCCCAAATACGCGCTCAAATACTCCGCGCCGATCACCACAGGACGCGACTCCCCCTTCATGACAGCGTTGTACAGGTCAAGGGCCTTTTTGCGAGTAAACACGTTGTCGTCCTTCTGCGCCTCGCGGTCGTCCGCATTCGTCTTTGCGTTGTCCAGCGCTTCGATCATGCCGGCAACGCCCTGCATGACGCCGCCGACGCCCTTCTGTTCTGGATTGCCGACCAGGGACTGAGACGGGATAACAATGGGAACGTTCTTTCCATCAAGGAAACGTTTCTGACCGGCGCTGTCGACCGAGTCGAAATCCATGACGCAGACCTTGAACGGCTTCCATTCGGGCTTTTCCGTTTTGTTCGTCCTGACAGTTCCGGAGATGACCGATGCGGAGGATTCCGCTCCTGACGCTTTCTGCGCGGAAACCGGGATGCAAGACAAAAGCAGCAAGGATGCGGCAAGCGTGATTCGAGTCTTTGGTTTGATCATTTTCAGAAACCTCTTCTATTATTGTTCTTGTACGGGAAGCGCTGTCCGGCATATAAGCGGGATAAGGCAACATGCGGCGGAAAGCGACCGGGAGTTTCACGTGAAAGCAAGACTGGGATTGGCATATCTTCGGCAGGACCTCCTGATTATTGCGATTTAGACAGATTATGGATAAAAGTCATTTTTCTTTTTTCGCTTCTTCCCGAACCAGCGGAACGAGCTTCCCGTCCAAATCATCCGCATGGATCAGGGAAACGCTGTTCTCACGGCAGACTTCGACTGTCGCATCGAACAAAGCCTGCAGGGTTCTGTCCTTTTTATTCTCCGGCGGCTGAACGAAAACAAAGGGAACGCCGTTGTCATGCAACTGCATCACATGATATTCTATGGCCCCTTTATAGCCGTTCACGCTCGTTCCATCCTCGGCGTACTGCTGCACGAAACAAATCACGACCATAGCCGGCTCCGATTCGATGATCTCGGCAAGAAGCGGCTTATAGCTTCCCAGCCCCTCCGCTTCCTGAAATGAAATCTTTTCACGAGGAAACGCCTTCGTCAGAAGGGCTTTCACTTTTCCCGCCGTCTCCGACATATCCGCCAGCAATACGATCTGATTGCTTCCCAGCGCATCGGAGCCGTCGGAAACGTCTTCGCGAGGGGGAGCGAAATCGTCAACAACAACATCCGGGCCGGGGGTATCGTCGCCGACGGAGGCGTGCGGGGCAGCGCCGGTCCGACCGCCGCCTTGACCGCCGACGGGGACATGCGGCTCAGCGCCGCCCCGAACGACGTCCTGACCGGCAGCGGGGGTATTCCGAGCATCGCCATCAACTTGACCGGAAGCGGATGGATTCGAAGAAGATGTCCGGGAGGTTCCAGGCGGTTGCGGCTGTATTTGTTCCGTATCCTCGAAGCGCTTCATGAAGAAAACCGCACACGCCGCCAGGACGACAATGCTCATTGCGGCAACCGAGGCGATCAGGACTCCACGCCTGCTCTTGCTGTCCTTTTGAGAAGGAGCGATGCGAGAAACATGTTTTCCCGGCAGCATGGCAACGCTGTCCGAAGGAACGGACTGGACATGAAGAGGCGGAGCGTTTTTTTCCGGGGATGCCGCAGGAACGGCGGATGCCAACGTCGGAACCGTAACGTCAGGACGGTTATCATCGGGAATCGCCGTTTCGGGAATCGCCGTTTCGGGAATCGCCGTTTCGGGAATCGCCGTTTCGGGAATTGCATTAGGAACAACGGATACTGTCGCGGGAGGCGCGTCCGGCAACGTCGCAAGGGTAACGTCAGGACGCACTGCCCCGGCATCAGGAACAGAGGGAGCGTCCGGCAGCGTCGCAAGGGTAACGTCAGGACGCACTGCCCCGGCATCAGGAACAGAGGGAGCGTCCGGCAGCGTCGCAAGGGTAACGTCAGGACGCACTGCCCCGGCATCAGGAACAGAGGGAGCGTCCGGCAACGTCGCAAGGGTAACGTCAGGACGCACTGCCCCGGCATCAGGAACAGAGGGAGCGTCCGGCAGCGTCGCCAGGGTAACGTCAGGACGCACAACAGCCCCGGCATCAGGAACAGCGGGCGCGTCCGACTGCGTCGCCAGGGTAACGTCAGGACGGGCCACGGATTCCGCGGAGGGAACCGCATCCTCCAGGGGCGGAGTTGTTGCGGCGTCCGATGGTTTCGTGAGAGTCGGATTTGTTGCGCCGTCCGATGGTTTCGTGAGAGTCGGATTTGTTGCGCCGTCCGAAAGAGTCGAACTCGTTTTGTCCGGCGTCCGCATCGGGGCGTTCCCCGTCTTTTCCGCAGTGAAACCATCGCGGACACGAAGCGGCTGCGCTCCGATTTGAGCGGGGATGCGGATTTTTTTCAGCTCCTGCAGCAGGATGTCGGGATTGGGGATGCGTTTTTCCAGGTCCTTTTCGGTCATCCGGGAGATCAGGGCCGCCAGATCCGGCGGCGTTTCAGGGCAAATTCGGCGGATGTCGGGGATGCCGGCCGAATCCATCACCTGCGAAAGGATTTGAATCGCGGTGCCGCCCGCAAACGGTCTTTGCCCGGAAAGCATTTCAAAGAAAACTATGCCCAGGCTGTAAATGTCCGCCCTGGAGTCGACCTTGCTGGAATCGCGCGCCTGCTCCGGGGACATGTACGCCGGGGTTCCGAAGACGGAGGCGGCCATCGTGAGCATCGTATCCTGTTCATCGGTCGATTTGGCGATTCCCAGATCGGCGAGCTTCGCCGACCCATCCGCTGCGAACATGATGTTGTCGGGCTTTATGTCCCGATGCACCATCCGGTGCGCGTATGCCGCCGTAAGGGCGTCCGCCACCTGCGTGACGATCTCCAGGGCGCGAGCGGGCGGAACGCGGGGCGTCTTCTTCAGAAGATCGCGGACACACCCGCCCGACACATAATCCATGACGATATAGTACATGCCGGTTTTCTGGTTCTTTCCGGCGTCATGGACCGCGATCAGGTTCTGATGCTTGATCTTGCAGGCCAGTTTCGCTTCCCGGATGAAACGGTCGACAAACTGCTTGTCCTTTGCGGCGACGTCCGACGCGAGTATCTTGAGGGCGAACAGCGTGTCCAGCATATTGTGCCGGACAAGATACACGGAGCCCATCCCGCCCCGGCCGAGCTGCTTTATGACGGTGTATTTCTCAAAGACCATCCCCGGCTTCAGCGTGTCGTCTTTCGGATTGTTTCTTTTCCAAAGCATAGCAGAAAAACTGTCCGTTTCAGGTGTTATTCCGTTTCTTCCGCATGAAAACGGGAGCTGTCCGCAGAAGATTCTTCTTCAAAATCATGGGAATCTCCCAAATGACGACCGCGTTCCGTTGTTGTTTCATTTTCCTCTTCCTCCTCGGCGAACTCATCAAGAAGATGCGGGCGAGAGTCAGGACCGTCGACAATATGTATCTGAATCATAGGAGTCACCTCCGTCGACCCCAGGCGAGACCTGAACAGCAGAGGAGAATAAACGGAAAAGGCTGAAAAAAAAGCAAGCGGAGCGCACCCCAGCCAGAACAACACGCGCCAGAATTTGACTTTATTCCAGATGACGGCGACGCCGACGAAAAACAGGAAAAATTCCAAAAAAAACACCGGAATCATACCGTCGTTGTTCCGAAGCAGATCGGAACCGTGTTCCCGAATAAGGTGGTAACGCATTTCCAACAGCATAAATTCACAAAAGAATGCAATGCAAAAGAGGGCGACATAAAGAGCCGCGGCAAGGCTGCCCGAGCGGGATTTGGATTTCCGCGCCCCGGATGACCGATCCTGTTGTTCGACCGATTGTTCCATATCGTTCGTTTCCATTTCCGTTCCCTTTCCTCAATGAGGGGTTCCCTGACTGTTTTCGAATAGCGCCCCGTCAGCGCCGCTTTTTTCTTCGGACACATTTATCTCGACCGACGTCGGAAGCATTCTCGCCCTCTCCATTCGGGGCTTGACAACAAAAAACGCGGCATAGAAGGAAAGAGCGACAAAAAGCAGAACAAGAACCGAGACGATCCACAACAACACGCGCAGAAAGACGCCGATCTCCCGTTTCCAAAAGACGACCAGACCGGCCAACACCAGGACCGTCAGCAGAAGAAGGAGCACACCCGCAACCAAACGGTCTTCTAGAGAAACGAGGCATGCAAACACCAGGAAAATGTCTGTCATGATCCAAACGGTCGCACAGATGCGGTTAAAGCTCCTTTCGGAAAGGGAATGCCGCTCCACGCTTTTCCGGTTCATCGCCGCACCTCTCAATCAAAAATCGTTTTGTCCTTCGCGAGACCATTCCCGCCCTCGTTTCAGCATGGCGCGATCGAGGGCGGGCAAAAGACGGATTCGAAGCCGGTCAGCGGTCCAGGGTCGGGAGCACGTGGGAAAGCTCCCAGAGCGCGCCGTTCATGGCCTGTCTCATCAGCTCGGGATACATGCTTGCATCCTTTCCGATCCGCGCATAGATCCACTGCACGACATAATCGTTTCCGCGGTAATCATAGGTCCAGACGACCTTTCCTGTGGCGTTTTCAACCAGTTCAAACTTCACCCAGAGGTCGTTTTCGGAAGCCCCGTACGGAGCGCCCAGCGCCCAGAGAACGGGAGAGACCAGATAGGTGACGCAGTAGGAAAAGACGTTGCCGCCGTAGTAGGTGTTCGTGACGATGCCGCGCCAGATGTAATCCGCGTTCGCCTGTTCCTCGCCGGCCGCCGACGCCACATTCGAGAAGAGCCCGGATTGCTTCAGGCTCTGGAATGCCGCATCCGTGAGGTCGCGCTGAATATCGAAGTCATACCCGCCAATGGAAACGAATCCTTCGCTCTTTTCTGGTTCGGCCTTTCCGACGAATCCGGACGGAACAAGCGGGATGAATCCCAGATAGAATGAACCATGATCCCCCAGCGGATGGGCGGCAGCCTGTTTCTCCAGGTTCGGATCGAGGATTTTTCCGCGGCGGTCCTCGAACGGCACGACCGCGACGGTCTTTTTTACGGCGTCGGCCTCCTTGAATTCCGCCATGGGAGTGGTTGCCGTGGCATAATCGAAAGTCGCGAGATCGCTGCAAGCGGTCAGGGCAGACGCCGCAAATGCGGCTGCAAGAATTCTGATTTGTTTTTTCACTGTAAGACTCCTATTCGTTAAGATGGCCGCGGGATGCAATCTCCGCCTGTTCCAAAAAAGACAGCATGGTCTTCAAGACAATGCGTTTCCGGCATTCCCGGTGGCGTCCTGATTCACGGATTCGGCTTGCGGGTTGTTCTGGTCTTCCATTTTCAAAACCTTTCTTGTGTTGTGTTTGGCTCCGGAGCGGCATGGCATTCCGCGCGGAACACGATTGATTGTCAACGGTTATTCACCGATTCTGCCCTATGTCGTCCGACAGCCTGCTTCCATCTTCAGGAAGATCATTCCCGAATCTGTCGCCAGACTCATATCGGTGCGGTTCCGAATTGTCAAAAGCTCCGTCTCCGAAAGAATCATCTCCTTCCGCATCAAAAATGAAAGACTTATGCTCAAGCCATGCGGGGTCGCAATCCACACGGTCGCCATCATCAATTGAATGGCCGAAGAAGAAATCACCATTGGAATGGTTAAGACAATACTTCACCAAAGCTTTTCCGAAAAGAACGGCAACGACTGCAAAAACAACTATGCCATAAACGCACCACGTCACCATGCGCCGCATTTTACCGGGGGAGTCTTTTCCCATGATTCATTTCGCCTCGGTTTTCTTCGGCTCCGCTGACAAGGCTCCGTCCGTTTTCTTGTCGACGACCTCGTCGTCGGCATCAATTTCATCGACCTCGAATTGAGACGTCAGCGAGGAGACATTCATAATCATATCCCAAACGTCGGAAACACTGACCGGAATCATGATATCGACATCTTTTCCTGCTGAAACCACCTTGGGATTCGTTTCGGAACCGGCAAGAGACTTGATTTGCGTAATCGCGGGTTTCACATTTTTTAGAAAATCGGCGGCGGATGACTCCGTTTTAAACGAAAAAGAACCATTTATCATCATTTGTTTTCCCGCCACATAAGCAAAGAAGGCAATACTGCTCGTTTCCTTCAGAAAAGCCTGAAAATCCTCCGCATCTTCAACCTTAATGCCAGCAAGCTTCTCTGGCGAAATGACGCAGGCGAAAGCAAGCTCCTGGCTGCTCATCTTCCTGATTGCGGGAGACGATCCCGGGGCCTTGCTTAAAACCTTTTGAGGCGCGGCGTCGTTGGAATTGATGTTGATGCGGAATTGAATCTGGTTGGGATTGACCGGAACAAACATGCAGTCAAGGTTGGAGAAACTCTCCATTTCCGGCAGGGAAAAGGAATAAAAATCCATGTCATTCCGTTTATTCTTCTGCGTAGCGACACCGGCATCCTCCTTCAACATATCCGTCAGTTTGCCGATATCGCCAAGCATGTCGCCTGAAATATTCGCAATTCCATCCACGGAGCAACAGAACGGCTCCGCAGAAAGGATACGGAGATTGGCCGCCAGTTCCAAATCGCGTCCTTTTGTATCGAAGACCCGATCTTCGGAATTCCGGTCGATGGCGTTGTTTTTATCCTGCTGGATTCTGTTCCACAGCTTTTTTTCCATGGCCTTTTCGGCCTGTTTCGTATTGACATAGACGATGATGTCCGCAGTCGGATCGGCATAAGTCCAAAGGGATTCCTCTTCGGCCTTTTCATCCGCGGCGAACGCGGGAATCACGCTCATGAGAGAAAGAAATGCAGCAGAACGTAAAAAGTGTTTCAGGTCAGGCATGGTCGATCCTTTCTTCCGCTATTTTAAGCAAATAGTTGTTTTCCCTGAACTCCTCTTCCGTCGGATACTCCGGCGGAGGAAGGGAAGATGCGACCTGGCAAAGGACCATGGTGAAATTGTCCTTGGCTCCGGTCGCCAGAACCCGTTCGGAAAGACTTGCCATTTTTCCCTCCGCCGACGGGTTCTCATTGAAGATGCGCTGAATCTCTTCGTCTTTCAGCATCGTCGTCACACCATCGCTGCAAAGCAGAAGCAGGTCGCCCGGCTCGATCGTCGTTTCATTCCATTCGGGCAGGACGTTGTCCGCAACGCCGATGGAACGGGTCAGGACGTGGGAAAATGGGGAATTCGTGTGATCCATCATCATTGCGACATCCTGATGGACATCCTTTTTCCCGAGCGACATTGCCAGTTCGGCGCCGACAGTGTGGTCGGAGGTCAACTGCTGAAGGGTTCCCTTGCGGAAACGGTAGATGCGGCTGTCCCCGACATGGCACAGGAGAGCTTTGCCGGGATGCCAGGTGTCGAGCAGCAGCAGGACAAGCGTCGCCCCCATCTGCGTGTACTTCCGGGCTTTGGAATATTCACGGATTGTCCTGTTCGCACGGTGAATCGCCTGCTGGACCGCATATTTGCGGCTGCCGGGAGAATCGGCGGCGGATCCCTCGACGGCGTCGGATATCGTTTCGACGACGATCTGGCTTGCGACTTCACCGTCGCTGCCGCCCCCCATGCCGTCAGAGACCATGTAGCAGCCATCTTCGTTCAGGACCGCATAGGAATCCTCATTTTCCCGACGGACAAGGCCGGGGTCGGAACAGGACGCTGTTTCAAGCCAGCTGAATTGTTTGTTTTGATTCATTTTGCTATACCGTAAGAAAAGTATGTTTTTTTTCCGTCCTCGCTCCAGAGCATCACGATCAAAGTTTCCTTGTTCTTGACGAACGACAGGAGGACATGCTTTTCCCCTTTTTCATCGACCGGGATTTCGTGCTGCAACCGATATCCTTTTTTCAGGATCGACTCCGTCAAGCTCTTTTGAGTCGTCTGCAGTGAAGAATTCAGCGCTCCATTGAACGCCCAGGTTGTGCCGCTGTCATCCCGGTTGATGACAGCGGTATTTTTAGGGAGTTCAAACGGATCGGCCGCGACCGCCGCGGCCGCCGAGAACAGAAGGAAAAGAATGAAGTGTTTTTTCATGAATGCCATTTCCCGATCAATTCCGTTATTGTTGCTGATTAAGTATTGAATTCAATCCACTCTGAAGTCCTCCGACCGATCCATGGATCGATCCGACGGCATCCAGAATCGTATCGGCAACATCTTCCCCGCTATACAGGAACAACAATCTTTTATAACCGACATTGGGCAGCAGAACAGGCGGGGAGGTGGGCATGAGAGATGCCGACAAATTATCGGAAAGGGAGTTCTTGATATCCGACAGAAAAGCATCGGCGTTTACGGAGGACAAGACAGCATCAAGCTCGTTCCACATGTCAATTGCGGACAGGAGATTCGAATCGGCAAAGATATCGTCGCGGGCAGTATCATCGTCTTCATCCTCCGGCATGTAACAAACGCCTCCCGATTCTCCCTCCACCGGCTTATGACATACGCCACCCGTCTCCCCGTCATCCGGCTTATAGCAGACATCGCCTGAAGCATGGCCTCCTGTTCCGCCGATGGAAACCAGATCTCCGGGGGGAGAGTTTTCTCCGGGAGAAGAAAACGAATCGCCTTCAGACGGAGAAGACGTAGGCGGAGCAGTTCTATCCTGCATCAGGAGTATGACGCAATCTATGGAATGCGTTTCTTTTGCTCTGGCGATTTTTTCACCGACTGTCACACCCGGGATCAGACGGATAAGCCTATTGGAAAGACTTCCGTCATCCCCGTTGGAAAAAAGCCATTGGCTGTCCATGACGTAGGTGTCTCCCAGCAGAAAACCGGTTTGACTGACTACGTCCTCATCCACTCTGATGTTGGTAATGACGTTTGATCTGTCGATCAGATTCCTGTTCAAAACATTTTTCAGGCTGAGTCCGGCCGCATTGAATGTCGTGGTCGTAACACGCGAGACATCGTCGCAGTTCAAAGTCGCATATGCAGCCTCGCCTCCGCCAAGGGAATGACCGACGACCTTGATCTGCTGCCCCGTCTCTTCCGTGCTGTGAACCAGTTTGTTCAGTATCTCCGTCGCTTCCTTATACTGTTCCGGCGTGCCGCCGAGAAACTGGGAGACATCTGCATCGACGTCGGTGAGAGAGGCTTCCGTTCCGCGAAACGCCAGAGCAATGGATCCGTCTTTTTCATTGATCAGAAGCCTGCCGCCCAGTCCGTTGCCCTCGTCGATGCCCCACCATCCCCCGGTCGAACGGAAATGCCCGGTCGCGCTGTCGTACTTGAGCCTCTGAGTGGAAGTCTGGCCTATGTACTGATTGAATTCCGCCTCCGTAGCCGCCCTGTATCCCGGGGGAATGCTTCCATCCTCATATGCGGATTTTGCCAGCATCGCATCTTCCCGCAATGCATTTTTCTTGCTGTTGGAAGATATATCCTCATAGTTTCGGACTTTTCCGAAGATCGTGGTGTCGAATCCATACAAGGCCGGCAAAGCCGCCAGACACCACAGCACAACAGTCAATATGTATTTTCGCGTTATCATAATGCTCCGCCGCCAAACCCAAGATAAATGCTGGCTGTTCCCATGGTTCCGTTCGACGGCCAAGTCCGGTAAACGGTCCTGTCAGAAAGAAGGTCATTCATGTCGACGATGTTGCCGCGGGTGTCCAACGCCTTCTTCCTGAGCACCATCATCTCGCCGTTGTGCAGCTTCGGATTTCCTTCGTCGTCGACGGAACGGGTGAACGTAAACGCGGACCGGTAAAGAGGAGCGATCTCTTCCCCGTTCTCATCGTGAACAGGATACATCACGCTGACAACCGATGTCGCACCGAGATACAGGGCGGATATCTTTTCCATTTTCAGCTCCATGTTGCCGGAACAGAGCATCGACCAGTTGTTTCCGAGCAGACCGCCGCCAGAGCCGGAATCCAGTTCGATCTCGTTCTCCTTAAAATCGCCGCCCGTCATTCCCCAGTTCCGGGAATCGCTGTCCCGGTTTTTTCCAAAGCCCCACATCTGTTCGCCGGATATTCCGTGTTCCAGGACATTCCGGATGTCGTAATAAAGCGTCGCCCTGCGGTACAGCTCCTTGTCGATCCTGTTGTTCCGGTCGAACCGGTCATTCTGGATCCAGGCCAGGTTCCGGTTGGATTCCAGAAGATGAAGTCTGCCCATGGATGCATCAAAAAGCAGGAACGTGCCGCCGAAAATCACCAGCCAGATCGGCAGGACCAGGCAGAATTCCAGCATGACGGACCCGCGTTCCGATTTCAGCATTTCCTTTATCGTTTTCATCATCTTCCCTCTCACAGCACCCTGTCTTTCAAAATGGTCAGGACATCGACATTCTTTTCCTTTTTCCCCGTCGGGATCTTGGTGTTCAAGTTCAGATCGCCCATGCCCGCAGCGACACCCGTGCCGACCACCCCCGGAAGCAGATTGTCGCCCAGATCCTCGAAGAACGACGAGTTCGCCCGTTTCCATCCGTTCATGATGAACGGACTCAGGACGATATCTTTGACTTCAAGCGCTTCCCAAATCCAGTTCTCCCCCTTGCCGAAAACGGAGTCGTTGTGCTCCGGAGAGCCTTTTTCATTATTAAGCCGGGATGTATTGTAATTAACGTTAATCAGGGCGAGTCTTTCCTCGTAATCCTGTTCATTGAGCGGCAGCCCCTCCAGTTCGCGGCTTCCCTCTCCTTTGCTCAGATGCAGATTGGCCTTCTGCGAGGCATATCGCAACGGAATAAGCGTCGCATCCCAATCGGTTTCACAAAGGTTCCACATGTCATGGAACTGAGTCTTATTATCGATTTCTTCATCCGAAGCATGTTGAGGACACGGACATCCGGCCCAGACAGGAATGAATTCCTGGTCCGTCTTCTCCGGCTGGTGAATTCTGGAAAGAGCTTTAGGATTGTCTCCTGAATGCTCGCCGCCCCATTCATCCTCGGAAACCCACGTTCCCGTATCGGAGTCGCCGCCATTGTCATTCTGCAAAAAGACGTAGGGGCCGCTTTTGTATTTTAAGTTCTCCGCATCGCTTATGGAATCATAGGTGATCTGGTACTGGCGTTCCTGATCATAGGCTCCGTTGCGGCGGGTATGGCGGACGCCGGCGCGCGCGGCGGACATCGTCCACATGTAGTTGCCCTTCGGGATATTGAACGCGGAAAGCACGGTCTTTTCCGCATCGTCTTGCGTTCCCGCATTGGGATTCCAGAGGTTCATGAGCTGAACCAGGGGATTGGTGTGTTTCATGGCCGCGCCGACCACGATCGTTCCGTCGCCGGCAAAGAACCGTTCATTGAGCACCCACGGCTTGCATCTTGCGCCCACGTAGCGGTTATTGAAAAGCTCCTTGTCGTCGCCGTATATTCTGGCGTGCCCCTGAATATAACCGGCGGCAGCCGAACCGTCCAAGAATTCAAAAGGTCCATCGGGGAAGACCACGCAGCTCTCATACTTGTCGCGGGAAGTCGACGATTCCCCCATGATGGTCATAATCGGGTAAATAAGCCCTATGAAATCCCATGTATTATCCATGTAGCCATGACGGGAACCGGTAATGGGTTCCGGAACAATGGGAGGGAGGACCTCAAGCACAGTTGAAAGGACCGGCATTTTTCCGAAAAGACCTTCCGCCGGATAAGTCGGTCCGGCGCCGCAGAACGCCTTAGGGAAAAACGGATAATGCCCCCATCCGCGGGCTTTGATCGCTTTCCCCGTAATGGAATGTCCGAATGTCTTGCTCGCGAGATCGCAATAGATTCTCTTGCTGGTGGGGCGGAAAAGCAGACTCAGCAAATAGGCTTTCCATGTCGTGCAGCAATACCATTTGCTGGATGCCCAGCGGTATTCCGCATGCAAGGCCGCAGTGCTCGTGGCGGAACGGCACATGAAATTCTTGAGATCCGCCCGGTCCACAAAGGCGTTTCCGCAGGAAGGGGAAATATCCATGAACCGATTGGCGATTCCTCCGATCATATTGGTAACAAAATCGGCGAAAAAGTCCTTCATTTTGCTTGAAGCATCGCCACCGCCGCCACCGCCGCCGATGCCGCCGCCGATGCCGCCGCCGATGCCGCCGCCGATATCGCCGCCCATGCCGGGAACACTGCCGCCCGGATACGAGGGCAACTCCTTTATCTTGGCAATTTCGGATTCATACTTTTCGATATCCATTCTTTTATTCTGAATCAGCCTGTTGTTTTCCTCAATCTGCTGAAGATTCGGGGGATTCTCGTTCTGCAGCATGCGGTTCTTCTCCTCCAGGCTCCCGATCTCAGATTGACGCTGTTGAATTCCGTTTGTGTAGTCCTGGAGCAACTCGTCGACGGATATCCCCAAATCGTCGTCAGGCGTGAGCCCCGATTGACCGGAAAACAGATTGCTGACCATTTCAATGCCGCCGCTGACCAGCGTGTTGAGCAGGGAAGTCAGATCGATCAGGTGGTTTCCGCGCGAAACGGGGAATTTCGAGCCGGACCCGGTCGTAATGAACCCGGCTTTGGTCTCGTTCAAATTGGCGTCCTTGTAAACACGCTGAATTCCCAATGAGCCTTCGTCCCGGCTTGTTCCGGTAAGGATTACGCTGCCGGAAACGAATCCGCTTTTCCCGTCCTTGAAGGACGGTCCGGAATCATTCTGGGAATCCAGGCAGTGGTCCTCCTCGTCCGAGTACACGCCTTTCCCCCGGATGAACCACTGGTCCAGCCCGTGCGCCAAATCGTTTCCAACTAAAGTTTCGAAATGGGAAAACAACGGTTTGGCGCTGTTTTTCGGAGTCTGCATGTTCAGGAAAAGCATTTCATCCGCTTCCGTATTGCGAAGAGGCGAAAAATACGATTGGGGAGCGGAACTTCTCTGTTCGGCATTCTCGTACGGATTTGACGCCTTCGGGATGTGAATGCTGATATAATAGTCGTCCAGGATGCGGTCCGGATCAATGCGCCTGTCCTTGAGCATGGATTTCAACACGCTTTCCGCCGTCATCTTCATGGAAATGTTCATCTGTCTGTTGATATAGTCAAGGGCCTTGTTCAAGTTGTCGATGTTCCTTTTGTCGAAATCAATCCACTTCCCCAGACGGCTTCCCCATTCGTAAGGCTCGCTGCCGTTCCCTATGACGCTTCCGATGGGGGAAATGATTTTTTCCACCATGCTTTTTTTCTCGATCGGAAGGACTTGGCTTGCGAGCTCGTTTATCGCGCTATGCCCTAGCCCGGACAACGAAATCGGCTCCGCGAGCTTCTTTGGATTGAAATCGATCTCTTCATCCAGGCCCTTTTTCAAGCCGCACCACCAGGACTTGCCGGGGCCATGGTTGCGCATGTGGCCGTTTCCGCTGCTGCAGTCCAGCTTGAAAATGAGACTGACCGCTGCGGACACGGCGGCTTCAAGCACGGCAAAGGGGCCGAACTCGGGATCGGCGCAAATTGTCAGCTGGGCCGCATAGTCATGCGCATTGTTCTTGTCCTCGTCGAACCGTTTGCATGTGAGCTTCAGCCAGCGGTAGGTGATATAATCCATCTGCCGGTTGGTCATCTGGACATAGCTCCATGACATCGCCTTGTTGACGACCGCCATGCGGCTCAGTCCGTCCGCCTGGACGACCGCGGCGGAATACGCCGCGGCATCGCATGCGTTCTGCAGCTTGATGCGCTGGTGAATGGTTTCGCCCACGGCGTAGACGAACGAACAGAGGACGAAGATGAAGAGGAAGATCGAAATCGTCGACATGAGAATGAAGCCTTCGTCCCGCCGAAGTTCGGACAACCGGTCCGCAAAGTATCGGAATACTCTTTTTTTCATATCACAGGTTCATCCTCAAGAATGTTTTGTCGCGGTCCGGCATCAATGGGTAGGTGTCGGTCTTGTACGGTTTCGCCATGGTGCAGCTTTCCTCCAGCACCATGCTGTAAAACTCCTGCGAACCTACTTGCGTATAGTTCCCCTGGAGGACCAGATTGGCATGCACGAAATCGCCATACGGCGCGGTAAAGCCCGACACTCCGATCGCATCCGTGACCGCGGCGTCCACCCCGGAAGCGTCGACGCCGTAGAAATAGGCCACGACCGGCCCGCCGAGCGGGATGAGCAGCGGACACCGGAAGCGGACATTGACCGTCACGGCGGGGAACTGCTCGTCAATGGACGCCTTCCGCGCTTTGCCGCCGCCGGACGAACCGCCCGTCGTCGATTCGTCGTCGATCTTCTCGAATTCCCGGATGTCCACGGAGACCTGATTGCGGACATTGGAGGAAAGCGGAACCGAATACAGTCCGACGTGGAAATTCAGGAGTTCGTTCGCCGTTCCATCGGTATAGAAAAGCCCTCCCCGCCCGCCAGTCAGGTCATACCCGGCTACGGACCAGCTGACCCAGGACAGCACGGCGCATGCCGCATGATGCACCACGCCCGTCCTGATGTATCCGGGCGTCTTCCAGCTGCCGTCGTCCTGCTGTTCCGCGCCGTAGTCGGCGGGATTATAGACAAGCGCGGCGCGCGCGCCGCAGTACGCGGCGTAATATGTCATCTGTTTCGCAGTCCAGACAAATACCATTTGGATAATGAAGAAAATGATCAGGACAAAGATCGGAAGCGTCAAAACGGCTTCCAGCATGATCGAACCGTGTTCCTCCTTGAATCTCATGCGGGCGCCTCCACGTAGTATGCGTAGGCCAATGCAAGGACCGTTCCCAGCGCGATCGCCACGCCGAACGGAACACGTTCCTTTTCATCGCTTTTTTCGGGCAGACTTTCCGCGCCCCGCCTGCGGTCGTACCGCCAGTCGAAAAGCGTGCGGATCCAATGTTTCAGCCGGGACGACCGCACACGGCCGAAAACCAGCATCCCAAGCCCGAGAAACAGTCCGGTCAGCGAAACAAACAGCATTTCCGCCCAGCAGTAACGCAGACCGGTGAAAATACCGGCGGCCGCAATCATTTTCAGGTCGCCGCCGCCGGCGCCTTTCATGAGGAAAGGAATCAGCAAAAACAACCCGCAGACCAGGCCGCCGAGAAGTCCGTCCACGAGACCGTCCAGCCCGCCGAACAAGAACCTCCAGACTATGCCGAGCGCGGCAAGCCCCAGGGTATAGGCGTTCGGAAGACGGCGATACTTGCAGTCGGTCCAGCAGAGGAGAGCCAGGACCGGCAGCATGATGCACAGGGTGAGAAGCGGCGCCATGGACGGTATTTCCGGTGATGTCAGAGGGGTTGTTGCCGAATTAGACTCTTACGAACCGGTACCTTCTTCGGAAGAGGGATCGTAATACTCATCATGAATCTCTAAAGCTTTATCGTTCGCTTTGTCGATATTTGTTTGATTCGTTTGATGAGTATCGGCTCTATTTTTTGATTCGCCTAGGGAGGTTGAGCCTGCAGAATCAGTTGTGTCATGGAACATCGTTGCAATCCGACCGCCGAACACACCGACAAGCGCGACGACCGCGGCCGCGACCAGCAGCGCGATCACGATGTACTCCATAGCCACGGCGCCGTTCTCTTCTCCGAGAAGGCGACGGAGGACGCGACCGCAAAGAGTATTCTTTGCCCGACTGAACTTCAGAGATTTCATGTTTTTTCTCCTTTGTTGGGTGGTTTGTTATTCTTAGCCGTCATGGCTATTGTCGAGAGACAAATCCTTCTCCGTCATGGGATCGGCAGGGAGATCCCGGTCAGGACGCGCTGGAAATATGCGACGAAAGGCTTTCCGAGATCATCCGTAAAGCCTTTGCCCGGCTCAAAGACATGAAGCACGAAAACGAAGAAAACGACCCCGACCGAAAGCATGATGACATATTCCAGCATCATGGATCCGTCCGCTTCCTTCAGTTTGTCATGCAGACGCCGTATGGTCATTTCTTCTCCTTTTTCCCCTTCGTCTCCGTTTTCTCCTCGTCGTCCTCGTCATCATCATCGTCGTCGTCCTCGTCGTCCTCGTCGTCGTCATCGGACTTGTCGTTCCCGGGCTCCGGCTTCCGATCCATCGAAACCGCAGAGGCATGGTCCGCCCAGGGCTGCCGCAGGAAGGAATCGCCGGGAATCCCTTTCGCCAGCAGCTCCATTTCATTTTCCAGCATCTGTTCCGGGGTCGCCTCCCGCCCGCTGATATCCGCCAGCGTCTGGCGCAATTCCTTCAACGATTTTACGACGCTGTCCGCAAGGTCTTCGGACTTGAATTTCTTCCAGTTTTCGGGGAGCAGGTACAGCGCGACGCCGCCGGCGATGATCCCGGCGCGGGAATCCGGCTTTTTCCGGTTGACTTCGTACATGCGGTCGACCAGCGTGTCGCGTTTTGCGAGAATCCGTCCTGCCTGGGCAAGATAGTCGTTCAGGATGCTTTTGCCGTCTTTTTCCGCGAGAAGGCGTTTCATGACCTTGTAAAGGTTGGAATCGCTGCGTGGAGCGCAGAACGTCCGGAACGTGTCCAGATGGCCGAATATCTCCCTGGCGCGGAAGAGGTCCGGCTTGAAACGCTCTTCGAAGACAGTCGTATCGAATTCGCCGCCGATGGACCGCAGATATTCCCAGAATACATAGACGCCCAGGACCTTGTCGTATTCGCTGCGTGCGGTCTTCTCGGAGTATGCGGGCGGAGCCTGCTTCAGGCAGTCGCAGGACAGAATCTTCTTTTCCCAGATGTCCTGGTCGAACAGCACGGCAAACAGCGGCGAGTTTTGCCCCGGGGCGATTTCGTTGTCGGAGAAGAACGTCCGGAAATTCTGCAGCTGGATGACGATCTGCTTCAGGCGCAGGTTGTCCTGTTCGATCTCCAGCCGGCATTTGGAAAGGTTCGGCGCAAGCATGCACTCCTCCACGGAAGGAAGGCTCAGTTCGTCCTGAACTTTTTTGAATTCGAACTGCGCCACGGCAAGACAATTGGCGTCAAGCAGAAGCCGACTTTTGTGGAGCGCGTTCATGACATCCAGCATTTTTTTGCACAGAGCATCCACGCTTTGGGAATAAGCCTTCTTCGCCTTTTTTCGTTGATCGATCCGTTCGGAAGCTTCTTTTTTGATCTTCTCCAGGCTTTCGATCGTCCGCTCCAGTTTTCCCGCATCCGTGCAGCCGGAAACGACCGTCTGCACCGCGCCGTTCTCCTGAAGCTGGAAATCCATTTCGCCAAGCAGGTCCGCGGCTTCCGCCTGGATCGCCGCCTGGTACGGCTGCGGATTCCCCCGGCAGACCTCCATGGCGTCTTTCAGCTTGGAACGGTTTTCGCGGAAGTACGCGACATCCTCGTTTGCGCGGTTGAGACGGTCCTTTATGCCGAGCAGCGTGGACAGCAGCATATGGGTCTCCTGCGCCTTTTTCATTTCCTGCGAGGCCTCGGAAACATTCCACTGCCAGCGTTCCCGGTCGGAGGACGCGATCTGCCCGAGAAGCCTGTTCGCCTCGGCCAGCTTATTTGAACTGGGCGTTCCGTCAAGAAGCTCCCTGATCGTTTCCCACGACTCCGAAGTCTCCTCCCAGATGTCGATCTTGCGTGCCAGGTCAAGCCTCTGCTGGGCGTCCGCATCGGCGCCGCGCGCCGTCGTGGCGGCCTTAATCAATTCCCTTGCGCCGTCGAAATCGCAGACCGCCGCACGCTTTTCCGCCGCCAGGCGGAGGTATTTGGCGGAGGGCGAGATCGCCTGGAAAGCGAAATAGCCTCCCAGCACGATCGCCAGGGTCGCGGCGACCACGCCGATCTTCAGGAAGATGTGCGAGCGGATGTGGACCACGGTCTTGTCCCAGAACCGGAAATCCAGGTATGCGATGGAAATGACGTCGCCGTCCTTCAGCATGCGGCCCGTTTCGGCGTTCTCCTCGTTCAGAAGCGTTCCGTTGACCTTCGTTCCGTTCCGGCTGCCCATATCCTTGACCCAGCATGTATCGTCGGAGTGGTTCTCCAGAACCGCATGCAGCTTGGAGACAAGGCTGTCATTCAGGACGATCGTGCATTCCGGCGCCGCGCCGATCTTGATATGGCTGTCTTTCAGGGCGTATATCTTTCCACGGTTCTGTCCCGTCAACTGTTCCAGCTTGTGATACTTTTCCTGGCTTTTGCCGCTTTTCCGGTCCTGGAGGTCGGCCTCGACGGTAAGCTTGCAGTCTCCGATGCCGTAGACATCTCCGACCGCAAGCTTCCGCTTCGGAATCCTGGCGCCCATGAAATAAACGCCGTTACGGCTTTTCAGGTCCTCGATCAGGACCTTTCTCCCGCTCGGGAAAATCCGGGCATGGACGCCGCTGGCGCTGCGGTCATCCGAGGGAATTTGCCATGTGCATTGTTCGCTCCGCCCGATCGTGATCTCGGACTTCAAGTCTTTCGAGCGAACCTCGCCGATGATCCGTCCGTTCAACGTGAGCTGAATGACCAAGGAAGAAGATTTGACTAAGTTCATTTCCACGCCTTGCGCTTGATGAGGTCGTATCTGAAATCGGAATACTGGAATTCGGAAGAGAAAACGGATTCCGCCATCGACTGAATGGAATTCATGGTGTTTTTGTATTCATTGATGGAAGCCTCCTGCCAGGCCAGCCTTTGCGTATTGTACCACACTGTCTGCATCTGGCGCAGACGGATCAGCATGTTCTGGGCTTCCGCGACCTGTTCCCGGTTCGGATTTCCCGCCTTGGCGGATTTGATCAGCGCGCTGATGAGCAGGTAATGGATCTGCCCCCAGTAAACCGGGGCTTCGCGTTCCATAAGGCCGGCAGCCTCTTTCAAATCCGTCTCGACCGGAGTGTTCCGGCGGTAGAAGGATGTTCCCTCCCAATGCATTTCCGTACTCTTTCCAAGAGTGTGAACGATCATTTCACGGGCTTTCTTATGCATGAAATCCTCCACCCGCCACTGGTCGCCAAGTTCCACCTCAATCAGGATGGAATGGATCGTGTTCTCCTTGCGAAGGAAAAATGCATAGCCCCAGAAATCGTCATTCTCCACACGTCTGGTGTAGGAGACATAGGTCATCGGAACTCCCGCGCCGGCTTTCGTATTCAGGAAAAGCGTTTTCCTGTCCTCGCCGAAGCTCAGAGTCGCTTCCTTGTCCTGCATAGCCCTCTTCCAGTTTTCAAACGCTTCCTCGTGATTCTGTTCCAGAGTTGCCGGATCCTTGACGGTCTTCGCCAGAATGTGAAGCCGGACGTCATGCTGCTGTCCGACTCTGGTATTGATCTCAAAGCCGGAATCACCTTCGGTCACGCTGTTTTCCGGCACATCGGGATAATAAACGATCAAATACGGAGCAAGATTCTTTTTGGCGATGAGCTGATTGTCTTTGGAATCCCTCGGCCAGGTCACAATCTCCTCCGGAGCAGGCTTCATGAAGAAGTAGAGAAACACCGCGACGCCGAAGAACACGAGAAGAGGAAGCGCGATCAGGATGATCCGCTTGCGCTGCCTGGTGCGGAAAGAGCTCTTGATCTTTTCCATTTCATCGTCGGATGCGACCCGGGTCTGGAACGCAAGCGTTTCCTCCGATGAAAAGCTTTCCTGTTTCCCGGCCCCGGAAAAAGCGCTGCCGACAAGCGTCCTTCCGGCGGTTTTAAGGATGGATGAAATCTTTCCCGCGGAAGTCGTTTCCTGGTTGCTCCGAATCGTCGTCTTTTCCGCATCGGCGGAAACGTTCCAGCCGGCTCCGGGAAGCGAGGTCTTTTCGTCATCCGCGGGGAGCCGGGTTTTCGCGCCGTCGTCCTCGCCGCCGATGCCGCCTTCCGGCTCAACGACAAAAACGGTGTTGTTCCCCATTTGGACCGAGCTGCCGGCAGGAAGGCTCAACATGTCGCCGATCGAAGCCGCCGCTCCATTGATCACGGTCGTCCTGGAACTGAGGACCTCTATGGACATGTTGCCGCCTTTGTCCGTCCTGATGATGACATGTTTGCCGGAGACGTCCGGCGCGGACAGACGGATCGCATTCGAATGGGAACGGCCGATGGAAACGACCTGTTCCGGCAGAAGAGGATAGCTGTTCCCTTGATTCTCTCCCGAAATGAATTTGATCTGATATTGCATCATTGCATAAGTCCTCCAAGGCCGCTGCTGAACACCTTCAGCAGAACGGGCGTGCCTATAATGATAAACATAGCGGGCATAATAAAGACCGCGATCGGCAGAATCATGGCGGAAACGGCGCGCGCCGCCTTGCGTTCCGCGGCGTTAAAACGGACCCGCCGCATTTCTTCCGCCTGAATCTTCATCGTCTCGACGATGGAGGCGCCGACCTCCATGCCGTGGATCACCGCGGCAGTGAAAGCGTCGAACGCATCATGCTGCACGCGTTTGCCCATGTCCTCCAGCGCTTCGATTCTGGTTTTCCCAAGCTCCAGCTGCCGGAGCATGATCCCGAACTCGAGCGCGAGAGGATCGTCAGGCTTCTCGGTCGCGACATAATAGCGTATGGCGGCGGTGAAATCAATGCCGGAACGCATTGCGGATCCGATCAGGTCAATGGAAAAAGGCAGCGACTTCATGATCCGCGACTGCCGTTTGTCCGCCGAACTGGAGACCGTCATAGACGGCAGGACGAAGCCGATAAAGCCAAAGCCGAGCGCAACGAGAAGAAGGATAAAACCGTTCATCGTGATCGTCATGGCAACAAGGGTGGCGGCGACCGAACCGATAAGACAGAACAGGATCTCCGCAGCGAAGATGTAGGTGGTGTCCATCTTGATGTTGGCAACGACCAGGGCATTCTGCATTTTCTTTTTCCGGGCCGGCTGAAGGTCTTCGGAAAAGACACCGATCGACTCCGTGAAATAGGAGATAAGGCCCCATGTCATCCGGTACAGCGGCGGAATATTGCAGAGCTTGAAGTCTACCGAGCGTTTTTCCGGCTTGTTGATGAAAAAGGACAAAAACAGATACGGAACAAAAACGACCGCGAATACGATCAGATACATCAGCAGATTGTTCTGTTGCATGCTCACACCTCGATCGTAGTGATTTTTACAAGGACAAAATACCCGGTGAGGACCAGAACCGTGGCAATGCCGATGGCAAGCCAGCCCCACGTCGTCGAGACGAGAGGCTTCATCAGTTCCGGGTCAACGACATACAGCATGATAAAAGCCGCGACCGGCGCCAGGGATATGGAAAGGGCCTCGAACTTCCCCTGGGCAGTCATATTTTTCAGACGTTCCTGAAAATCCGTGCGCGACCGGATCGTCGACACCATCTCATCCAGCACCTCCACGAGACTTCCGCCCGATTTCGTCGTCAGAGCAACCGTCGTGACCAGCAGATGCAGGTCTTCGCAGGGCATGCGGTTGTACATGCGTTCGAACGCTTCCGGCAGGTCAATGCCGAGCCTGTACTCGCGCAAAAGCGTCATCAGTTCCTCCTGCATCGGCCCCCCGATGCGCTTCGCGACCGCCTCAATGGCCTGCCCCAGCGCAAGACCGGAACTCATGCCGTTGGACAGCCCCATTGTGAAGTCGAGAATCTTGCTTTCAAAACTCACCTTGCGACGGAGCATTTTCTTCAGGTAATACCAATAGACGACATAATAGGCGAGGATCCCGAATCCGCAGGATACCGGAACCGCGATCTTCATCTGCTTCACGCCGAACAGGAGTTGAAGGATGAACATGACGCACCCCATGATCAAAGCGGCGAAAATCCGGCTCAAAAGCAGCTTTTCAGGAGAGATGAACCGGCGAAGGGCCTCGTACTTCTTATTGGAGTTCAGCTCCAGCTTCTCCAGCAGATACCTCGTGATCATCCGGATCAGGATGAAACAGAACAATCCGGTCGAAACAAAGATCAGAATGTAGTTGAATGACATAGACGACCTCAAACTTTCGGAACAAACACGGACATGTCGAGATTCAGGCGGCCGCTCCGGCGCATTTCATCGATGAACTGCGGAATGTTTCCAGTGGCGGTGTGGTAGCCCTGCACACGCCCCTTCTCGTCCAATCCGGTCTGTTCAAACGTGAAGATGTCCTGCATCAGGATCTGGCTGCCTTCGCGCCCGGTGACTTCAGTTATTTTGACGATCTTGCGGCTGCCGTCGACCAAACGCGTCTGCTGCACGATCAAGTCCAAAGCGGAAGCGATCTGTTCGCGAATCGCCGAGGACGGAAGATCAAAACCGGCCATCATCACCATGTTCTCCAGACGGGTCAGCGCGTCACGCGGATTGTTCGCATGAGCGGTGGTCAGAGACCCGTCGTGGCCCGTGTTCATGGCCTGAAGCATGTCCAGAGCCTCGGCTCCGCGGCATTCCCCCACGATGATCCGGTCGGGACGCATACGGAGCGTATTGATTACCAGATCCCGGATCGTGATCCGGCCTTTTCCTTCAATATTCGCAGGACGAGCCTCCAAATTGACCAGATTCGGATGCGTCAGCTTCAGTTCCGCGGAGTCCTCCACGGTGATAACGCGTTCGCCTTCCGGAATAAAAAGGGAAAGGACGTTCAGGAGCGTCGTTTTGCCGGAGCCTGTTCCGCCCGCCACCAGAATGTTTTTTCTGGCCTTCACCGCTTCCTCCAGGAAGAGAGCCATTTCCTTGGTCATGGAACCGTAAGCGATCAGATCGTCCGTGGTAAGCTTTTTGTCCGCGAATTTTCGGATTGTCACGGAGGCTCCGTGAAGAGCCAGCGGCGGGATGATGGCGTTCACGCGCGAGCCGTCCTCCAGACGGGCGTCGACCATGGGGCTTGCATCGTCCACATGGCGTCCGAGCGGCTCCACGATCCTCTGAATGATGGAAAGAAGATGCTGTTCATTATAGAAGCGGACGCCGCTGTCGAAGAGCTTTCCTCCGCTCTCGACAAATACGGTGTTCGGCCCGTTGACCATGATCTCGGATATTTTGGGAGAGCGCAGCAGCGGCGACAAAGGCCCCAATCCGATCAGCTCGTCCATCAGGGCCTGACGGAAAAGATCCATCGGAATCTTCGACGGGATCTCGTGCCTGCGTTCCTTCAGCGTACGATCCAGGCACATCTCCACCTTGGGGCGCATTTCCGCCTTATTGATCTCCTTGACCGCGTTCGCGCCCTCGGTCAAGTTCATCTTTTCCAGGACATCCGCATGAATGGAACGGGTCAGCGTCATGATCTCCGGTTCGTAAAGGACGGTCGCATTGGCGAATTCCTTCTTGAAATCCGGCGCCTGGTCCTGTTTCCGCACAGAAGACGGAAGCGGATTCGTCTTCGGCCGCAGCGGCGGCGGAGCGCTTTCCGTTGAGACCAAAGATATCACATAGTCGGCGATCGTTATGACGTCTTTTTCACCGAAAGGCATCTTTCCCTCCACCTTCCGGTTGTTCAATGCCGTGCCCGCCGTGCTGTTCAAATCCTCAATCGTAAGCTGTCCGTTCACGGATGCAATGCGGGCATGCCGCCGGGAAACGCCGTTCCCCGGCAGAACGAGGTCGCATTCGGCATGACGTCCGAGCAGGAGAGTGAAATCGCCGGCAGACAAATCTCTGGTGAGAAAGACCTGACCGTTCGCGAGTATCTTGATCTGTTTCATCGCACGGCCTCGGATCTTACCAGTCGAACCAGTTAAGCCAGCTGCGATGGGGTTTCTTTTCCTCTTCCCTGGTCTTGTTGTCTTTCTGAGAATCCTCAAAGGTAGGAGCGGTTTGATCGGAAACGGGAATGGAAATGGTGACCTGGTCGGCTTTCACAAGTCTGGGGCATGCAAGGATCAGAAGCCTCGTTTCCGTAGTGGCGTTCCGGTCCTCCGAAACAAACCATTTCAGGACAGGCGTATTTCTCAGGATCGGAAGTCCGGAGTTGCTCGTATCCTCGGCGATCTTCTTGGAACCCGCGATCACGATGGTCTTGTCCAGATCGCAGAACACGGTCTGCTTGGTGGAATCTTCGGACAGGTTATAGGAATCGCCGGTGGTTCCGAGCAGAGCGGAGTTGGTCAGATCCAAAGTGAGCTTCGTCCGGTTGGGGGAGACCAGTCCGCCGGTCACCTTGATCTTCAGGCCGTACTGGATATTCTGAAGGCTCCCGTTCTCAACGCCGTTGACTTTCACATAGACCGTGCCGCCAGTATGAAGCGTTCCGCCCTGAGGATCGTTGTTTGTGAAGCTCACATGGCCGGCCTGGTAGGTGCGGGAAACGCCATTGGAAGCCAGGAAGCGGACGGTGGCGTCCATATTGCCGCCGATCACAGCGGATCCGTCGCCTCTGCCGGCGATGATGTCATAAAGCCCCCGCAAAGAGAAATTGCCGGCGATATCGGAATTGGAACCTTCCTTCCGGGCGTCAGTTTCCTGAATGGCGGCATAGACGATGTCGACCTGAAGCACAGTCTCGACGACGGAAAGATTGACAATGCCCTGTATCTGCCCGCGGGAGGCATCGGCTCTCCCGTTCACGGACAGCCATGTCTGCGTGGCCAGAATCTGGTTGATCCGGTCAACATCGTTCTGGCTGTACAGTTCGCCCGTGAGAACGACGGAATCCGATGATATCTTCAAAGACAACTCGCCGGTGGAAGGCGTCCTGCCCTGTTCGCAGAAAACGAATCCGGCATCCGTGAGCATCTTCTTCAAATTCTTCAACGTGTCGGCCGAAGGCTTGAATGCCGCATAATTCATGCAGCTGCACTTTCCGGAATAGTTCGGCAGGACTTTCATCAGAAGGGCCCAATGCTCCGGATTGGTCGTGGTGCCGGAGACGACGATCTGATCTTCACTTTGCGCAACATCGAACTCAGGGGCGGACGCCAGATCCTCCCTGATCTTCCGCAGCCACTGGGTAATGTTCGATTTCACGGCAATGGTGTAGTTGTTGCTCATGCCGTCGCCGGAAACCAGGAGATTGACTTCGCCGATCGCAGACGCCATGATGCGGATATGCGATTCGGCGACTTCCACATTGACAATGTCCGTCTTGCTGGGAACAAGCTTGTAGCTCTTGATGACGAACGGAACCGTGATGTTTTTCGTCGTTCCGACGATCATGGAGATTTTTTCGTCTTCGGCGAAAAGGGCGCACACGGAAAGGAAAAGCGCCAGGAACAGGAATATTTTCTTCATTCTACGCACCTCGTTGTTGTGAAGTTATTGATTGATTTCAGAGGACGAACCGCCAGGGGCATCCTGCAGGATGCTGTCGCTGGGAACAAGCGGGATGTCGATCGGGTGAAGCCCCTTCAGCATGTCGACCAGAGCCGAATCCTCAAACACGCCGCCGTCCATTCGGCTGAGGGCCGTATCGTCTTTTTTCTTGCGCAGGATAGGATAAAGCTTAGCTTTGCGCTGGATCGCAGTCATCGCGATCGCCTGTTCCGGCGGCATCGAAAGAAGGACGCTGTTGCCCTGAATCTCCAGGATGCTGACGCGCGGATAGATGACCGCCGTTACCGTTTTCTCCACGACCTTGGCCTCGGCATCCTCATTCTTTTCCGTGCGGATGGTGTCCCGGTAGACGAACGTGCCGATGATCGCGATGTCATCGCCGGGCTGCAGCATCTTGGTCAGGACTCCGTCCGAAAAAGTGACGGGAACGCCCCACTGACCGTCCCCCAGCGAATGGCTCTTGCTCTGATCCAGCTCAATATCCGAATAAAGGATGTAATCGCCGCGGACGATTTTTCTCTTGGCGCGCTGGTTGAACGTGGTTGCCATATTGCTTTCATCGATGCAGTTTTTCGGGGCCGTTTCTTCCGGGATCGCCTTGACGCCGATCCGGCTCTCCTGAATCAGTTCACCCGGCAGAACCTCACCGGTGACGATCAGGACTCGACGCATCCTCTCGTCCGGTTTCTCATTGTGCTTTACCGTCTTGCTTACCGCAAGAATCGCGGCAAGCCCCAGCAGAACGGCGGTGATCAGAGGGATGATGTTTTTCATTGTTTTTATCCTATTTTCGTTTTTGACATCCCGTGGAAGCCCATTTCATTCAAACGAAACGGTTCCGCCACGCGGAATGCCGGATTGAATTGTCGTTGTCGTTTTTTCGCTTCCTGTATTCCTGGCTCGTCGTTCTTTTGAAGGTAAAATTATGGTTGCTTGCAATAATAATATATACTATATCGTTGCTTTCATGAAAAGCAAGCGCCTTTTTTTAAAAAAAACAAAAAAAACAGACAGGCGTCCGAGACCGGGCGTCAGGGCCTCAAAACATGTTCATTTTCATTCGATCGTTCGACGCCGACGCCGCGCTTTCGGCTCACTTTCCGTATTCAACTCCTCCCGGAACCGGCCGCACAGCGAAGCCTATGGCCGCAACCTCCGCGGACGGGATGCATGGAGCGTCCGATCCGCACTCAGGGAGCAGCCGAGAACGGACTTTCTACGCAGCCTACGCATATTGAGGGTTCCCGCTTCGCTTTTTCCGGCGGGCAAAAAGCCCGGTTTTCGGCCAGCGCCGTCTGGAAGAGGACAAAAAAAGACCCCGCCTGTTCAATTGGCGGGGCCGAATTCAAAGACAAGCGGTACGGACCGGACCGCTCATTCCTGCGTGGCGGAAGCGGCGTTGAAATCGCTCTGGAACCTGCTGTCGTTCGCGGTTCTTTTCAGTTCGCTTTCCTCAAGGGAGTAGGCCAACTGTTCAAATCCGTTCTTTTCGAGATAGATAACGGTTTCGAAAAGGTCCTTTCCCGAGGGTTTCGCGCGATAGGCGTTGATTCTGGCCTGCGCTTTCAGAAGCCTGGCAAGGAAATCTCTGGTCAGGATAACGTGTTTCAGCTCCCTTTCGGGCGAGCCTTCGAGAACGAACGATATCTTTCTTGCGTTGGGGAAGAAGGTGTCCTTTTCGTCCACGGCGAGGAAGTTGAGATCGAATCCGCCGAAATCGTCCGTAGTGTATTTTCTGCTGTCTTTCTCGGAGCGAACGGCGATTTCCTGCTGGGCCAGCGGAGTCCTGATGTTTTCCGTAACGTCGCTCAGCATTTTGCGTTCGGCCGAGACCAGGTTTTCTTCGGACCGTTCTTCATTTTCCCAGTTCAGCGCGGGATTCATTCCGGTAAACGACAGGTTCGTGATGTTTCTCGGGATATCGTAAGGCAGGATGCCGAAGGTGCAGATGAAAAGCAGATGGGAGCCGATGGAAACCGGAAGGAGACCGATTCCGGCCGGCACTTCGTAAAACTCGCGCCAGCCCTGATAGGGAGTCACAATGGATTTAACCGTATTGACCTGATACTTTTTCACTTCCACGGATTCCTGTTTTTCGATCTCCACGTGATAGGACGCGTCCCGGATCGTTTCCGGCGTAAGCTTCAGATCGTATTTGACATTGAGGGTCTTTTTGTCGTCTTCCTGCGACACGCTTTCCGTATCCCGAAGGTGGTTCGCGCAGCCGACGAAAACAAGCGACAAAAACCCGAAAACCGCCAGAAGCGGCAGATGTTTTCTTCTCATTTGAATTAAGACTCCTTCTGTTTTGTTGTTTTGTTTGAAATATGATGCGCCGCGTTTTTGGGGGCACGACGGTGAAAGACACAGAGCGAATGGAAGGCGAGAGCGGGCGGATCCTTACTGTTTTAGCTGCTTGCGGTAGCGCTGGGCCTTGTCGTGGCCGGCGTCCGCCGCCTTGTTGATCCAGATCAAAGCGGTCTGGATGTTGGATACGACGCCGTCGCCCTTCTCGTAGCGGATGCCGAGATCGAACATGGCGTCAGGAAGGCCGAGTTCCGCCGCCTGTCTGAGATACTGCAACGCCTTTGCATCGTCCTGGGAGATGTCCTTGTACCCGGTCCTGTACAGGTTGGAAATCCGGTACAGGACTTCCGGCTGGTTCAGAGGGGCTGCCTGAAGATAGAAGTCAAGCATTTCCTTTGCGGTTCCCTTGGCGTCGCCTTCGTCAATGGCCCTCGCCACTTTTGCGGCGGATTCGCGATCGCCGAGTTCGGCCGCTTTCCGATACCATTTGACGGCTTCGGAGGAATCGGAAAACCACATGCCGAGTCCGCGCTCGTTGATCTCCGCGGCCTTTTTGGCCGCGTCCTTGTTGCCGGCTTCCGCGGCCTGGGCAAACGCTTTCAGGGCATCCTTGTATTTACGGTCATTGAAAAGCTTCATGCCGTTTTCGTATTCCGCCTGCATCGGCTGCTTTTCTTCCGCAGCAGGGGCGACTTCAACCGTTGCGGTTTCCGGCGTGTTTTCCGTCGACGCCGTTGCGGTTTCCGGCGTGTTTTCCGTCGACGCCGCTGCGGTTTCCGGGTTGTCTTTCGGCAGCTCCACGGTCACGATTCTCGGCATGAAGTTGAATTCCAGCGTCAGCTCGTCGCCCGGCGTCGAGCTCCGGACGGTTTTCGTGATCGCCTCGTCGCCGAAAATGCCTTCCGCGGCGAATTCGCGGAAAGTTTCGAATTCGACTTCCTGTCCGGGCTTATATGTGGCATTGTTGAACGTGATGAGCGCATCGTCCTGATTGGAGACGAAATGCAGCTTCGAGGGCTTCGCCGAAAGCTCAATCAGACATTCATTTTCCTGGCCGGCGCTGACCTCGAACTCCGGAAGGAGCTTTTCCTCAAGCCCATCGCAACGGACGCAAACCCTGTGCAGCCCCGCTTCGATCGTCTGACTCCACGGGAACGTCCTGACGTCGGACCAGCTCCGGTCGCCCACGGTGATCTCCACGCCTTTTTCCTTGACATAGTCCATCACGTCCGTAGACGCCATGAAATAAACCTTGATCGCGCCCTCGGTCGTCTTTTCCTCAGGGGGTTGAACGGGTTCTTCTTCGGAGATGTCCTCGGGAGGAGCCGTGACGCCGGACTGATCCTGCTGCGCGACCTGCGTGTCCGTTTTCTCCTGGCCGGGCTGACTGTCCGCCACCTCCTGGGGAACTGTTCCGGCGGATGCGGACGCATCTTCCAGATGGCAGTCCAGTGTCTGGTTTTTATCCAGAATCAGGTCGAAGCTCCGGCCCGTCTTTCCTTTCTTTTCCGCCGCAATGGAATACTTCCCCTGCGGCATGGCAGTCAACTGGAGACGCCCCGTGTCCGGCACAAGGTAGGTTCCCTGAAGCTGATGATCCATGTATACCATGAGCTGCGTTTCCGCCTCCGCGTCAATCTGCAGTTCAAACGTGATCCGTTCCAGTTCCACGTTCAGATTCTGGCTCCGGTCCAGGTTGCAGGAAACTTCCCGTGAATGATAGCCGCCGACGGATACCTCAAGCTGATACTCGCCCGCGGGAACGCCGTCGGCCACGGCCAGCCCCACGGAATTGGCCTTGACAGACTGAACCGCCTCGCCGTTCTGTTTCAAAACGACCTCCGCGTAAGGAGCGGTCCGCACCGTGAGCTCCACGCGAATTCTTTTCTGGGGCGCCTGAAGCTCCATGTCCTTGTTTACGAGCAGAGTCTGTTCATAAGTCTCCCAGCCGGGCAGAGAAACCTGAAGGAAGACCGTTTCGCCCAGCAGGTCGGGCACGACAACGCTTCCGTCGGAAGGAACCTTGATTGTTTTTTCGCCGTTTTCGACGCCGGTGATCCTGATTTCCGAATCGGGCCGGGCCTTGATCACAAGCTTTTTCAGGTCGGCTTCCAGCGGCACATCAAGCGTCATGTTGTCTTTCAGCTCGAAATCGCGGGAGAGCGGACGGCAGTTGATTCGGGATATCCTGACTTTGTAGTTGCCGGCGTCCAATCCCGGTATCGTGACAAGCCCCTCATGGTCGGCGGAATACATTTTCATCTGCCCGTCGGGAGAAATGAAACGTATTTCGGAATCGGGCGTCGTGACGATTTGCAGATCATACCTGGCATCCTGGACAGGAACGGGTTCCGTCGGCCGGTCGGACGCGCTTTCGACGACTTCCCCTTTCTGCGGAGGCCGATCGCCGGAGCGTTTGCCGACGGTTATCAGCAGGATGCCGACGACGCAGCAGGCGACGAAGAGCCCGACTGCGGAAAAGATCAGCCACTTATGGGGCTTTTTGAGCGTCCAAAGGAAGAAATGCCCTGTGGAGATGCTGGAGGTGAACGACGTACTGTTCTGGCATTCGCCGGCGATCACCTTCTTGATCAGCTCGCCCGCTTCATAGGGCGTATGCGGAGGGAATGTCTTGTCCATCGTCTCCAGAAGCTCGCTCGCGTTCTGGAAACGGTCTTTCGGGTTCTTCGCCAGCATTTTCATGACGATCGCCGCGGAGGCGGGGGAAACCTCGGGATTGACTTTGCGGGGATCGGGAACCGGATCGGCGAACAGCTTATGAAGGATTTCGATGGTGTTGTTGCCGGGATACGGATGCTGGCCCGTCAGCATTTCATAGAACGTCGCTCCGAGGCTGTAAATATCCGCCCGGCCGTCGACGCCCTTCGCGTTCTGAGCCTGTTCCGGCGGAAGATAGGCGGGCGTTCCGATCATCATGTTGGTTTTTGTCAGATCGTTGTCCTTGTCGTCGTTCTTCGCGATGCCCAGGTCGGCGAGCTTGACCTCGCCCTGCTTCGTGAACATGATATTGTCGGGCTTGATGTCGCGATGGACGACTTTATGCTCCTCGGCGGCGCGAAGAGCGGAGGCGATCGCCTCGACGATGACGACCGCCTGTTCCTCGGACAGCTTTTTGTTTGTCGTCAGACTGTTCCGGAGGCTTCCGCCGTCGATGTATTCCATGACGATGTAGGGAAGTCCGTAGGCGGTGTCAGTTTCCACGTCCATGACGCCGACCACGTTGGGGTGGCGGATTTCCGAAGCGAGCTTCGCTTCGCGGATGAAACGTTCGAAAAACTTCGCGTTGTCCTCCATGAGCTCCTTCGGAAGCACTTTCAGCGCCCGGTATGTTCCCAGCGTCTTGTGTTTCGCCAGGAACACCTCGCCCATGCCGCCTTTGCCGATCCTCTTGACGATGATGTATTTTCCGATTTCGGCCCCGCCCGTGAGGATGCTGACGCTCCGGGTCGTCGACAAAATGTCGGACGCCACCATCGTGCGTTCGATGGTTCCTTCAACATCGGGAGGCTGCGTGGCCGGAGCGGATGCGGGAACAGGGGTCGCGGCGGCAGGCATGATCGTCACCGCGGTGGCGTCAACGGCGCAGGCGTCTTTCGGGGCGGCTGAAATGAAGTTCAGCGTGACTTTCTGGTCGGGGTAAACATCCACTCTGATCTGGCGGCATCCGACTTGAATGATATCGCCGGACGACACCTTCTGTTTCCCTTCGGTCTTCCTGTGGTTGAGGAATGTGCCGTTCGAACTTCCGTTGTCCCGGATGAACAGGATGCCGTCTTCCTCCGAGAGGACCGCATGACGTTCGGACAGACCCTCCGCATCAAATGCAATGCTGTTGGAGATATCGGACCCCAAAGAAATCTCATGGTTGACAGGTTCAACCGTGAAATCTTCACTTCTCAGACCATGGCAAATTATCAGCATATTACGTCACGCGTTCGGTTCAGTTGTTTTGGAAGGGCGAATCAAATGCTTTTCCAGTTTGGCCGCCTCGAAAAACAAGGCGGATGAAAAGGCTTCTCCAGGTCTTATGCATGCGACAGAAAACGCTCACAAACAACCCAATAAGCTTTTCATCAATGCAATAATATAGTGTTCAATCGGCAATTGTCAAGCCCTGAAAACCGCCGAACGATCAAAAAAATCCGTTTTTTTGAGCAATCTCCGTTCGCATCCCCATGGAACCGCATGTCGGGCTTTCTCTCCCCCCCCCCGCATTGGCATATGCGGTTCGAATTATCCAAAGGGAGAGAAGGAACTTGACGTTTCGTGCTTTTTTCGAGTCAGCCGGCTTCCGCGGAAAAAACGAAGTGAAAAAGATTTTTTCTTTCCGCAGCCGCTCTTCCGGCGCCGGATTCGTCGCGCATGCGTCAGGCCCGGCGGGGAGAGGCCCTTTGCATTCCCCCCCCTGTTCGGCGCGTCATTCGTTCATAAAAAAACCGTTTTTTTTCGATCATCTTTTTTCCCGCCGCTTGCATTGCCCGGAAAACGTCATATATTATCGGTTAGTCAGTTAATAGCGCAACAGACATATACGGAGCGGAAACATGAGCGTACAAAGCAGACAGGCGCTTCGCCTGATGAAGTTCGTGGCGGAAATGAGGAAAAACAATTTCCCGAACGCGGGGAGCTTCTCCAGGCTTCTTCGGAGAGCCGACGAAGAAGAAAACATCCCATGCACATGCAGCACGCGGACGGTCATGCGGGACATCGAAACGTTGAAAAACGAGTACAACGCCCCCATCGAGTACGATGCGGTCAACCGGGGATATTTTCTGCTCAATCCCGGCTGGGAACTGAATGTTCCCCTCGTGAACGACGAGGTTTTGAGCATGTCCATGCTCAGCACGCGGCTTGCGGCCGATTTTCTCCCGGAACCGGTGAGGGGCAAGGCGAATTCGGCCATGGAAAGCGCGCTGGCGGGCAACAGCTCCAAATTCTTCGATGACGCCATGATCGAGTCCATCCTCTGCGCCACGGGCATCAAGGCCGTCATCGATCCCGCGGTCTTCAAACGGGTTTTCGACGCCTGGCGGCAGCATCAGGTCATCGAGCTGACCTACCGCAAGCCGAACGGAGAGGATTCCGTGCGCCGTTTCGAACCGCACATCCTCGCGTTCCGCAACGGCATCTGGTACACCAAGGGCCGCGAATACAACACAAAAAACGTCAAAGTCTATGCGATCCAGCGCATCGTCTCCGCATCGCTTGCGAATGACACATTCGTGTCCGACAAAAAGCTCATTGAGGACACGCGCAAAAACGGACTCTTCGTGTATCCCCGGGTCAGCGGCATCCGTCTGCGGTGCGACGCGTCCATCGCGTTCTACCTGTATGAACATCAGCACGTGAAGCAGTTCAAGGTCGAACCGCAGGCGGACGGATCCCTCGTCATCACGCTCAAACCCGCGTTCGAACACGAGGTCATCCGCTGGATTCTCGGCGAGAGCGGAAAGATCGAAGTTCTGGAGCCGCCGGAACTCCGTTCGAAGATCGCCGCAGCCGGCAAGCTCATCTGGGAACGCAATCAGGGTACTGTTTCCGCCGCAAAGCCCGCCGCGCCCCCGAAGAAAACGGAATCCGCAGCGCGCAAGAAGAAATCCACCTCGAAATCAAAGGAAACGATATCCTCTTCCAATTCCAAGATCGGGAACACCGCGCATGGAATGCAGGAAAAAGCACGGAGAACTTCTGGAAAATGATGGTGAAAATCGGTTCCTTCAATGTGCAGAGACTGAAATCGGATCAGTCCGATGGCGGCGGCGAAGACGAGTCCTTACGAAAGAAAGAAAATCGAAATAATCTCAAAGATTCCGAAAGACGAGGTGTACGACCTGATTCTGCAGGAGATTCATCCTTTTGACGTGAAGCGATGCAGGAATGCCGCTGGATGTCCTGGGCTGAATTCCGCCAAAGCCTTTTTTGATCTTCAATGCTCCTCCGTCTTTTGCTATGACATCCCATGGCGCGGGCGGCGGAGTAAAGTAATCATTGTCTGAGTCGAAAAACGAGACGGCGCATGACCGTTTCCAAACGCAAACAGAAAGGAATGGCATGAACGAACAGACAGCAAGGAATGACGCGAAGAAACAGACAATGAGAATAGTAACCGCGGCGTTCTCCTGGATCAGCGCGGCGGCCCTGATTGCGGCGGCGGCGTGCGGCATCCTTCGCCGGGCCGCGGGCGTCGAGCCGCCCGGATTCATCACAGGCTGGATCATGCCCGTCTTCACGGCGGCCGCGGTCGGCTACCTCACGAACTGGCTTGCGATCCAGCTTCTCTTCCGGCCGTACCATGAAACGAAGCTGTTCGGAAGATTCCGCGTTCAGGGGCTGATTCCGAAAAGGAAGAAGGAACTGGCTGAAACGCTTGCGGAACAGATCCCGGCCAAACTGATGCCGCCGAAAGAGATCGCGTTTCAAATCCGACGGAAGGTCCGGGAAATCATGCGAAGCCCCGAACTCACGGACCGACTTCACGCGATGTTCGTGGAACATATTCGCGACGAGCGACGGAAACAGGAATTCACGCGGCAGATCGCGGCCATTCTGGACACGGCAGGAGCCGCGGGCATCGAGGCGGGATTGACTCCGTCCGGCGTCCGCAAGTTCTACTATGCATACGGTTCAGGCTTTGTGAAGGAAAAGGCGATTTGCAACAAGTCCGTGCGTCAGAAGATCCTGGACGAACTGAAGGAGCAGATTCCCGGACTGGTCAGGGAAATCCGCGAGAACATGCCCGGCCTGATCATGGAGTACATGCGGGACAACCCGGTGAAGGGAACCGTCCTCGGATTGTTCACCGGCAGAAACGGAGAGAATTTGCCGTGGCAGAAGATGGAACAGGCCATCCTGAACAGGCTTTCCGAGCCGGACGCCGACCGTCAGATCGAACGGAAGCTCGCCGAGTTTAAGTCGCGCCTGGAGGGATACCTCGACTCGCCGGAACTTGAGGCGGACATCGCGGATCTGAAGAAAGACGCCGCTGTCGGCGACACGCTCTGCGCGATTCGCGACGACCTCGCGGGAAAGCTGCTGGATTTTCTGGAAGACGAGCTAGTGTGGGGAATTATCCGCGAACAGGCGCTCCCCGGCATCCGCATTTTCCTTCAGGAACAGATTCTTCCGAATAAGGATGAGATTGCGGCCGGACTCGATCTGCCCGGACGCATCCGCAAATCGATTCTCAAGATGAACCCGGAAGAGGTCCACGAACTCGTCAAAAAAGTGTCCGAGGAGGAACTCGCCATGCTTCAAGCGCTCGGATTCGCGCTGGGCGGAGCAGCCGGTTTTCTGCTCGTCTTCGCGCAATAAACAACCCCCCAACACAACCCGGAGATCATGCTATGACACCCTCAGTCATCAGACCGTTGTCGGGAAGGAACCCGGAGTTTTACGAGATGTCCTGCCCGAAATGCGGTTGGAAGGAAACGCTGGAACTTGATCCGTGCGAGATGGACGTGATTTCGCTTTCCGGCGAACCCGACCGCGGCCCGCGAAGCGTAACCAGGCTTCCGAAAAAATGCCCGGAATGCGGCGCAAAACTGCAAAAAAAGAAACTCCCGATCACCGTTTTCAACTAACCCCAAAAAGAAAGGAATCACCTATGGGTCTCTCGCAAACTTCGCTGGATTGTCTTCTGAACAAATGCGGATCCTGCCATTACTACCAGACAAGCTGCCGCGAATTCAAAGCGCTGCCGGGCGGCAGAATCTGGATGAAATTCGAAGACTATAACGGCACATGCAAGCTTTTCGGCAATCCCAGCCCGCGCATTGGCGCATACAGCTCCTGCCGCTGCCCCGGCGGGAAGCGCATGTATAAGCTCTGGCTGGAACTTCCCTCCGCAAAATGACAGAAAAAGCTTCGCCCCGCCGATTCTCCGCCGCCATATGCCGGGGCGCGCTCCGGAGCCAAACCGTCGGGCCGGAACGCGCCCGGCCGGGAACGGCGGCACAGCCCATAAGGAACAGGAGATTGCCGTGGAAAAAGAATACGCAAGAATGAAAATCGAAGACATCGTGGAACTCGCGAACCGAGGAAATGCGGAAGCCGAATACGAGCTTGGCTACAGGTTCGAAAACGGCCTGGACGTTGAACAGGACCGCAAGGAAGCCCTGAAATGGTTCCTGAAGGCTTCCCGGAAAGGACATGCGGACGCCACGCTTGCCTCCGCCGAAACGTATTACTGGGGGCGCGGCGTCAAACGCGACAAGGAGAAGTCGCAGTGGTTTTATCTGGAGGCGTGCGCCAGTTTCGACCGGGATTACAAAGCCGGACGCAGGCTTGGATACAGCGCGTTCCGCATTTACGAGATCCTGTATGGCGGACATGTCGGCGAAAGACATGTCGAAGTCGCGGACAAGTGGCTTCGGAAAGCAATGGATGCGAAAAACCCCGAGGCGTTTTGCGAACGGGCCAGACGGTATTTCCTGGGAGAAGAATCCATGGAAAGCGACAGAAAGGCCGCCGCTCTGTACGAAGAGGCGCTCGCGCTTCTGGCGGAACAGGATGCGGACGAAGAGATGATTTCCGAGCTTCAGGATGCGGTTGACGAACTGAAACGGCAATAACAGACCGGAACGGGAGAAAAAAGATGAATATGATTCACAAGCGGACGTTGACGGACACGGAAAGAGAAGAGAATGAGCGACGGCTCGACGAACTGCAGGAACAAATATGGGAACTGGATTCCGAAAACGAGAAGGACAGGAAACAGATCGAACGCCTCAAAAAGGAACGGTCCGATCTCGGCGACTCCGGCGCCAGTTCGGATCTGGCTGATTCCGTCGAAGACGGGCAATTGAGGAAGAAATACCGGAACCGAAGCATATCCCAGCTCAGGATAGAGTACGACCGGAACAAAACGAATAAAGCGGACAAGGCCGAGAGCCTTTGCGCCGCGCTGAAACAGCTGAACCGGCGGGAGGAGGCGACCGCCTGGTTCGTCCGGGCATTGAGATTCGGAAGATTCGCCTATGCGAACGGCGACAAGCAGCTTCTCCGCGACATGCTGGACATCAACCATTTTGACGGTGACGACCCGGAAGAAAGCCTGGACTCCAGATTCGGGATGAGGTGTCTTGAATATTTGGCGAGGCGCACGAAAAAATCGCTGGATGAATTGGAGGAGACGGTCAGGCAATGGAAAACCGAGATTCCCGACATCCTTGTTTGCGGCCCCAGCAGTTCCGACTGCGACGATCTGATCGAATGGGTTTTACAACCGGACGACGAGTCTGGCGACTTCGACGAAATGGAGGAAGACGATTCGCCCGACACGCTGATCCGCAAAACGGCGTTTTGCCCGTTTGCAAAATTCATTGAGACGAAAACGATCTTCGGCTCCGATCCCGAACTGAAGGTTCCCCGGGGAAAGACGATGAGGGAATTTGTCCGGGATGTCGAACGGGAACGCCATGGAGGGGAAATCGAAGACGAGTCCGAACTGTCCTGGGCCGACCGTATCGACGCCGTCTGGTATGTTACGGACGGAGACCGCGATTCGATCGACCGGCGGGAACGCGAATTCATCCGTTCCATCATGGAACTCCCCAACGCCATGCTTGTCGTCAACCTCTCCTGCTCTGTCGTGTCAAGAGAAGACCTGATCGAAGCCGTCGACGCGCTGACTGACATCGTCGACCCAAGCCGCATTGTCCTGGTCGCCAGCGGATACTACGGACTCTCCATCGACGCGAGATGGCGCCTGATCGAATTTACGAAGGAAAAATACAAGGAAAACGAGGTGTTCGCCTCGGACGAGGAGAGACGGAATTTCGATTCCGCCTGGACGGATTACTTCGGAGAGCTGCTCGAAAAGTGGCGCGGGAAATCGGCCAGGAACGCGGAACGATGCATCCTTCATGCAGCCGGACGGGCGCGCTTCATCGCGGAGCGGGAGGACGGGGATTTTTCCGATTGGCTGAACGAGCGCATTGTGCGGGCGTTCCGGTGGATGGTTCCGATTACCGGGTTATGGATTCCTGACGACAGGATAGAAGACGCCTCATGCGCAACCGAACTTCTGAAAAACATCGCCATCATGATCTACGAGCTGGGCGGATGTTGCGGCCATGTCGCTGTCAAGTCCGACGCGGCCGCGATTCTGAGCTGCTGCGACATACGCTGTCTTCCCAATGACGCCGCCGCGGTCGCCTACGCCGTCGGCATGACCGCAAAGGCGTTTTTTGAACGGGAAGGGTCGCTTTCGACGGATGAGCTCAAGGATGTTTTTGCGAAAGCAAAGGAAGAAGGCCTTCAGCTTTCCTTCGAACCGATGAGCGAGGACGATCCGGACACTTCGTTCCTGTTCGACGACGACGATGACGACGAATTTGAAGACGATGACGACATTGACGGCGGAGACGACGACGGAGACGATGACGACGGCCTTGATGACGATGACGACATTGACGGCGGAGACGACGATGGAGACGATGACGGAAAGCATGATTTCCGCCATGCCGACAAGAAGACGTCCGACGATTTCCTGCTGTTCAACAAGCCCTGCGTCAGCTTTTTGAGCGGCGTCTCCCGTTCCGAATCCGAAAACGACTCGATTCTCAGCGAAGACGACGGAGACGTCGGCCATGACGGGAAAGAGGATGATATCGATTACGGCGACGGAACAATTGTGTCTTCCTCCGGCGGCCCGCCCGATTCTCCCGACAATGCATCGGGAAGAAGATTCCGCCTTCCCGCTGACCATCCCGCGCCCGGCGACGTGCTGGGAACGGACCTCATCAGCGGCGGCTGGGGATACGCGATGCGCGACGCCACTGTCGTCAGGGGAAGCGTCATCCCCAATGAAAAAGTGTTTATTCAGGACCGTGTCGAGCAGGAACTGCGCCGCATGGAGGAAATCAGCGGAGAAAAGTATGTGTTTTCCGGATATCAGAAATACGCGCATGAGCTTGTCCAGGACGGAAACGATTTCTACGATCTCCTGTTCGTTCAGATCGAGATCATTCCCGAGGCGGACTGGAATCAGCTGAAGGCGGACTGGGAATCGCACGCCGGGTACGAAAACGACAAAAAGGGCCGACGGAGACACGAGAAATGGCAGGACGGCAAAACGATCCGGTTCACGGAACGCTTCTGGTTCAACGTCAACGATATGTTCTCCTTTGACGGGAATGAGGAATCCGACGCCCCGGAAAACGAATCATGATTTGCAGCCTGTTCCCCCGCAACGCAAATCGCACCGCCGCAACAATCAAGAGAAACAACCGATAGGAGACTGCATTATGCCGCTGTCCGAAAAAGAAAAGAAGAAAATCGACGAAATCGAAACAGCCGTCAGGGAAAAGACCCCGGTCGAGAAACTGAACGCGGACCGGAAAATAGACCTTGAAATCGCAAAGGCGGCCGGGTGCGAAAGTCGCCTGATGGGGGATATGATCCCTCTGTCCAAACGTCGCCCCGGACTGGAGGATGCGCTCCGAGACGCCGCTGACGGCAAGTCTAAAAAAGAAGTTTGGACAACGATGGGTTTCTTCTGGAAGAGGCCGAAACATCATGAAGAAGACAAGCCGTCCGATGAAACCGGCCTGAACCGACCGGATCCGGATTCCCAGAAAAAGGACAAACATGACAAAAACGAAAACGCAGCCCCCAGGAAGGGGAAATGACGCCGGAACCGGATTATCCCCGAACCGCCGGGCAAACATAAGCGGACGCTTCCCGCTTCCCGAGAGACTTCCGCCCCGCATAACGCTGGAAACAACGACGCGGTGCAACTATCAATGCCCGTATTGCTACTGCTGGTGGCACGAATTCCCGGAATCGGCCGGCCCCGAACTGGATACCGCCGAATGGAAGGAGCTGATCGGACTCTGCATCAGGAAAGGAGTGAAAAGCTTTCTTTTCACGGGCGGCGAGGCTCTGTTGCGGAATGACATCCGCGAGTTGCTGGATGACGCGGCCCGGACGGATCCGCAAATCGACGTCTCCCTGTTCACAAACGGCCTTCTGATGGACGAAGCCATGTTCTTTTTCTGCCGGGAAAGAGGCGTCGGCATCTCAACCAGTCTTCAGGGGCTCAGAACGCACGGAACCATGACCGGCACGGAGTACGGATACCGGAAAACGCTGGAACTGATCTCCCTGGGGCGCCGGGAGGACTGGCCGCTTGCAGTCAGCATCGTCGTCACGAAGGAAAACCGGGATGAAATCCGGGATGTATTTGCGGCGGCAGCCCTGTGCGGCGCAAGTTTCATTCAGCTGGGGCCGATGCTGCCGGAGGGACGCGGCGCAACCCGCCCGGAATGGCTCCTGTCCCGCGAGGAATGGGAATCCGTGAAGGGGGAAATCCGGGCCGTGAAGGATTTCGGCGTTCCGTATGTCTTCTGCGACGAGATGATCTGCACATGCCGGAGCCACGCCCCGGAAATTGAAGCGCGTTTTCCCGTCTTGAAGGAAACCCCATGCGAGGCGGGAAGGGAATTCGGGGTAATCGGTCCGGACGGGAAATACCGCAAATGCATCCATTCCCTCCCGCTTGACTGAGGCGGCCGGAAAGCGCTTTGCGACATGATTTCCGGGCGGAGACTCCGGGAACTCCCGTGGCGCGTCATAAGGACGGACCGAGGCGCCGTCTGCGGCTTCATTTATTGTTTCACGGGAACTACGACCGTCGTTTTCACGTTCGCGAGTGCGGGATCCAGGTCGCGTTCCGCGGACATGTCGAACACGGGTTCGCCCTGGACGTTGAAGTGAACGCGGTGGATGGCGACGCATCTTTCCCGTCCGCGGATCGACGTCTCTCCGTGATACGAGATCATGAGGTTGCCGTAGTCGTCCATGAAAAACGCGTTGTGGCCGGGGCCGAACTTGCCGGGGATGGAGTAGAACGAGAGGACGGGAGCCTGGCTCTTGGTCCAGGAGGCGAGATTCAGCAGGTCGGAATTTTCATCGGCGGTCAGCAGGCCGAGCGCGTAGGTGTAGCCGCCCGCGTCGCCGCCGGAATACGTCAGGTAGACCTTCCCGTTCGCGTTGAACGCATACGGCCCCTCGTTGTTGATGGTGCCGCGGACGTTTTCCCAGCCGTAGAGCGGACGGGTCAGCAGCACGGGTTCGGATGTAAGCACGCCGGGATCCTTCTCGTCGACCGTGGCGATGTACAGCATGGAGCCGGTGTCGCGCGGCGAACCGATGCCGCGGCGGTAGGACCACACGTAGTAGGACTTGCCGCCAGCCTTGATGTAGGTCATGTCAAGCGAGATGCCGCCGTCGCCGACGCCCTTGCCGTCCTTCTTCAGGATCTTGACCGGGTCTTCCCACGAAGCCGGGTCGATGATGCTCGCGCCCTTCTTCAGCTTCATGTAATGGCACTGCGGACCCCACGACCTGGGGCCGACCGCAAAGAGGATATAGAGGTCGTCGCCGATTACGTGGAATTCCGGCGCCCAGAATGTCTGGATGAGCTGGCGGGCTTCGTCCCTGTCGAGGATCAGGTGTTCCTTCACGCCGTCGGCGAAAAGGTCGTGCGGATTGTCGGCCTCGCGCACGTACAGCCCGATGTTGTTCCGTGCGTCGGTCGTCGCGATAAAGTAGAACTTGCCGTTCCATTTGAAGATGACGGGGTCGCCCCAGGCGCGGGCGAGCGGGAACCCGTAGGATTCGTTCTGCACCGCGCCCGTGATCTCATACTTGCCGGGCGCGGAGAAGTTCACGTTCGAGGCGTTCCATTTCACGGGCTTGACGGACGTGGAGCCGTCGGAATACACGACCTCGGCTTTCACCTTCGCGAGCTCGTCCGCCGAAGTTGCAAGAACGGTTTCGGGCACGCGCGCCGCGACGGAAACGAGGCGCCCCCAGTGCAGCGCAGCGCGGTCCGCCACGGAACGCGGCACGGATATCCTGCTGTATCCGGTATCGTTGTTCGGAGCCATGCCTTCCGGCGCATTGATCTCCGGTTTCGGAGCCAGCCGGAACATGATCGGACCGTCGGTTTTGCCCGGAGCCTTGAAATCCGGGGTGTCCGTGCAGAAGAACCTCCCGGACGCGGTCTTCCAGAAAATGCGGTAGCCGCTCCCGTCCGACACGGGCGATACGCTGAGGAAAGCCGCGACCTCTTCCTCCGAATTCAGGTCGAACAGGACCTGCTCGGAGAAATGGATCAGGTCCTTCGTGGTCCAGAGCAGGACTTTTCCCTTGCTCTCCTCGTCCGGCGCGCCGTCTTCGTTCGTGCGAACCGCCATGATCCCGTAGCCGCCGTCCTTCATCGGGAAGATGATCGGGTTCTTGACGCATTTCGGGCGGATGGTGTTCTCGGGCGAGATCGTCGCTTTCGCGAAGAGGATGCCGTAATTCTCATTCAGTGGCGTGAAGTTCTTCCCGTCGGCGCTGCGGGCGAAGTGAACGGACCGCGCGAGGCCGTCGGGGTAGCTGTCGCGCTTCGCCTCTCGGGTGTAGACCAGCACGTCTTCCGAGCCCGGATCGTACTCGGGGAACGCGGACGCGGCGGCGGATGTGAAGAAAGCGGCGGCGCAAAGCGCCATGCCTGCGAAGTTGAGTTTTTTCATCTTATTCTCCTTGTTGTTGCGAGAAAAGGAACGGTTTTAGCTGTGATTACCCGGAAACACTATAGCAGGCCTCAACACGGATGTCAAGCCGGAGTTCGAAAAAAAAAAGGTTTTTACGAGCCGCGCCGGGTGTTTTCGCAGCGATGCGGAAAACAGGCCGGCTTTTGGGCCTGCGCGGCGCGGTTCCTTGTTCCGACTCGCATATGGATAAATGATAAAGAAAACGCATTTCGAGCTTGATTCAAGTTTTTCCGAAAAAAACGAAACGTGCGATGCAATAAAACCGAAATGCCATGCGTTAATTGATATGTAAGCGCCACAGAAAGCGCAAACAAACACATCAGAAAAGACTTGCAAACGTCATTCTAAAAACGGAACAAACATATAAACTGGAGAACAACCATGAAAAAACTCATCGCCCTTTTCATTCTCATCGCAATCGCCGGAACCGTTTCGATTCACGCCTATGCGCACAACAACGATCCCTTCGGCTTCGGCGGCGTCAGCCATTTCGGCTACGGATTCGGGTACGGATACAACTTCGGCGGATTCGGCATGGAATTCGCCGGATTCGACGGATTCGGCCACGGGTTCGGGCATGGATACAACTTCGGCGGATTCGGCATGGAATTCGCCGGATTCGACGGGTTCGGACGCGGCTTCACCGCCTACGCCGCAATCCCGAACTTCAACCGCAAGATCGTGCCGATTCCGGCCACGGCGGCTGTCAACACATCCATCACCTACGACGAAAACGGGGAAATCCATGTCCGGCCCTTCGATGACGAGGATCTCTTCGTGGAGGATTGAATCTTTCCGATGAAAATCGGTTGATTGTGCGGGGCGTCTCTCAGGGGGTGGGAGACGCCCCGCTTTTTTTCGTCGGCCGCAATGACGGATTTCCATGGCGGCATGCATTTTCCGTCATAACGTCTGAATGTCGGCCGCCATGCTTCGGGCTTTGTCAGTCATCGGCCGTCTCCTTCGGCGGAGCCGCATCTTCAGAGCCCAACGCCTTGAAGGGAAAACGCCGCCGGAGACATTGGAAATTCCCCTGGCAATGCCGGAAACAGCCGAAGCCGCCCCCGGGAAAGAATGCTGGACAGGCTCATGCATTCCGTTTCCAGCTCCTTTTTCTCCCGCAAGCGAAAAAGCCGGTTCGGGAATGTTCCGTTCAATCGAACAATCCGGACAGTTTGTCTATGGTCAAAGGCTTCAGAAGAATTCCAGTGAACCCGTATTTCCCGAATGTTTTCCGCGCCTCGGTGTCGGCGGTGACGGCGTAGACGGGAATGTCCTTGAAACGTTCGTCCGCGCGGATTTTTGCGACCAGGTCCCTGCCGTTCATCTTCGGCGTCCACATGTCGGCCAGAACCAGGTCGAACGGCTTTTCCGACGCCTGAATCTTTTCCCATGCGTCCTGTCCGTCGACGGCGGTCGCGACGTCGCGCAGACCGATCCTTGTGAGGAGAGCCTTCAGGACGGCGAGGTTCAGCGGAACGTCGTCGACGATCAGCATGCGGCAGTTCCTCATGCGTTGCTTCGCCAGGAGCGCATGCGCGCAGTTCTCCTTTTGGGCGTCCTGTCCTGCGGCCTTTTTGTCTTTATCCGGGGCTTTAACGGCGAACTTCACGTTGCGCAGTTCCAACGTGAACGTGGAGCCTTTGCCGAGTTCGGAGACGAACGACAGATCGCCGCCCATCCTGGCAGCGAACTGTTTGCAGATGGCGAGGCCGAGTCCGGTTCCCTTGATCTTCGCATCCGTGTCAACCTGCACAAACGGATTCATCAGTTTGTCTTTTGCCTCATCCGGGATGCCGCACCCCGTATCCGAAACGGAGAGCACGAAAACGCCGTTCTCCCCGCCCAGCTTGTTCCAGAAGGAGGCGCGGACGCGGATTTCGCCGTGTTCCGTGAATTTGACGGCGTTTCCGATGAGGTTGAAAAGAATCTGGCGGATGCGCTGCGGGTCGACCTCGACCAGCGGCATCGGACCGAATTCCTCTTTCAGCTCCACGTCGCTGTTCCGTGTGGTCACGTCGAAGGAATGGAGCACGGCGGAAACGATCTCGCGGACGTCGGTGAGTTCCGGCTTGATGTCCATCTTGCCGGATTCGAGTTTGGAGAGGTCCAGCACGTCGTTGATGAGCTGGAGCAGCGTGTGCCCGCTGGTGGAAATGGCGGACAGGGCCTTGTCACGTTCGTCCGAGTCGTCGATGCCGTCGAGCAGGAGCTCGGTGTAGCCGATGATGGCGTTGAGCGGGGTGCGGATGTCATGCGACACGGACGAGAAGAAATAGCTTTTGGCCTTGTTCATCTCCTCGATCTTCGCTTTTTCCGACGCCAGTTTCAGCTCGCGTCTGCGCAGGATGGAGATCAGGCTGTACAGAATCCCCAACGAAATCAGAAGCAGGGTCATTTCGACGACCGCGTTGCAGAGCATGGACACGTTGAGCGAACCGAGTTTTTCGCCGATCAGCTCCTGATGGCTGTTCTCCCCGGCAATCGCGGTCACGCAGGCGTACAGGGTGGATCTGGCGCTTTCAAACGAGGTCTGGCGCACCCACATCAAGGAGGCGAAGATGATGGTGACGACGAGGGAATTCCAGACCACCATGGAGCGTCCGAAGCGGCGCTGGTGTTCCTCCTTGAAAACTCTGTGGTAGAGAAGGAAGCCCAGAATGCACCAGACGGCAAGGAGCAGATAGGACGGCGCCGCCATGACGCTGCCCGTGATGTAGTTCGGGATCACCAGCAGGAGGCAGAAGAAGATCGAGAAGACCACGCCGACCAGGCCGGAGCCCTTGATGAAGAGATGCCTGTATTTTTCGCTGTTGTCGCGAATTCGGAACGCCGCCGCGGACGTGTAGCCGTATGCGATCGCCGCGCCGATGCTGGAGACGTCCACGGGCCAGCCGATGGCGGTGCGCCCGAAGAACGGGATCACGCAGGAGATGCCGACGATGAAGAGGATGGCGTTTCTGGGAATCCCGGCGGCATTGAGCGCTCCCAGCTGTTTCGGCAGGATATTCGATTTGGACATGGCGAGCATGAGGCGGCTGATCGCGACGATCGACGCGATGATGCCCGTGATCTGACTGGCGACCATCAGCGCGCTCATCAGCGCGACGCCCTTCCGTCCCAGGAGGTGTTCCGCCGAGGCAAATACGGGCACGCTCCTGATGCCGGAAAGGTTCGGCAGTTCCTTGATGTGCTCGATCCAGGACCGATGGCCCGCGTCCAGCGTGACGACCGGCAGCAGGGCCAGGAAGAGATAGACGAACGTGGAGACGATGATCGCGGCGACCAGAACGGCCGCCGTCCTTTTCAACGGGAAACGGAATTCCGCCGAAGAGTGCGTGATGGCCTCGAAGCCGACGAATGCCCACGGCATCAGCGCCAGGATGCGCGAGATCTGCATAATGGGGTTGACGTCGTCCATGAACGCGGGCGCCATGGCCGCCATGCCGCCTTCATGGTGCGCGAGAGCGAAGAAAAAGAAGAAAAACACGCCGACTGCGAGGATCAGGGCGAAGATGATCTGCGTGATGACGGCAAGTTTTTTGCTGAGGAGACAGATCCCGCCGCAGATGAGAATTGAGATGATGGCGAGCGCCGCTTCGCCGAAATACACGTCGAATCCGGCGACGGTGTAATGGAAACCGAACTGGAGGACGTCGCCGAGCGTGAAACGCACGATCAGGATCATGGCCGTGGCGTTCGCCCAGAGGATGGCGATGTAGGTCAGCCAGAGGAACCAGGCGACGACGAAGCCGTGGTCTTCGCCGAACACCCTCTGCGCGAAAGTCGCCGCGCCGCCGGGGCCGGAATAGCGGTTCGTCAGGCGATGGTAGTTGACGGCGAATATCCCCATCGCCAGCGCGCCGAAGAGTATGCCTATCAAGGTGCCGAGAGGCCCCGCGCCGGGCAGGAAGGTCGTTCCGGGCATTACGAATGCGCCCCAGCCGACCGCATAACCGAAGGAGAGCGCAAGCGCGCCCAAAGTAGACAGATAGCGAGCGAGTCCGTCGGATGATGGGCTCAAGTCTTCCGTTTTCAAATCCATTCCTCCTTCAAATTGCAAAGTTGGTTCGGCGACACCTCGTTCAATTGAATATCCCGGACAGTTTATCGACGGTCACAGGCTTCAGGAGAATCCCCGTGAATCCGTGTTCGACGAACAGTTTCTGTTCCTCGATGTCGGCGGTGACGGCATAGACGGGAATATCCTTGAACCGTTCGTCCGCGCGCACCTTCGCAACGAACTCCCGGCCGTCCATTTCCGGCATCCAGATGTCGGTCAGGATCAGCTCGACCGGATTTTCCGACGCCTGGAGCTTATCCCACGCGTCATGGCCGTCCGCGGCGGTCACGACATCGCGGATGCCGATCTTTGCGAGGAGGGCCTTCAGAACCGCGAGGTTCAGCGGAACGTCGTCCGCGATCAGGGTGCGGAGCTTCCGTTCCGGCATATTGTTCGTCACGGCGATCGGGGCGGATTTCCGCTTTTTCTCCGCGGGCGGCGTGGGCTTCTGTTCCTCGCCCGTCTTTTTCTCCGCGGGCGGCAGGGCTTTCTGTTCCTCAGCCGTCTTTTTCTCATTGTCCGCGTCGCGGCGTTTGATGCGCTCGCGGATGAGCTCCTGTCCGGCGGCGATTTTCCGGTTCGTCTCCGGCGAACGCCGGGCGCTCTTCACGTCGCGGAGTTCGAGCGTAAACGTGGAGCCTTTGCCGAGTTCGGAGACGAACGAGAAATGGCCGCCCATGCGGGCCGCGAGCTGCCTGCAGATGGTGAGGCCGAGTCCGGTTCCCTTGGTCTTCGCGTCGGCGCCCGCCTTCGCGAACGGGCTCATGAGCTTTTCCTTCTCCTCGTCCGCGATGCCGCATCCGGTATCCGAGACGGAGAGCGTGAAGACGCCCTTCTCGTCGCCGATGTCGTTCCGGAACACGGCGCTGACGCGGATCTCTCCATGCTCCGTGTACTTGACGGCATTGCCGATGAGGTTGAACAGGATCTGGCGGATGCGCTGCGGGTCGACTTCGAGCAGCGGCAGCGGGCTGTACTCCTCTTTCAGCTCCACGTCGCTGTTCATGACGGACACGTCGAACGAATGCAGCACGGAGGAGGCGAGTTCGCGGACGTCCGTGAGCACGGGCGTGATGACCATCCGGTCGGATTCGAGCTTGGAAAGGTCCAGCACGTCGTTGATGAGCTGGAGCAATGTCTGGCCGCTGGTGGAGATGGCGGACAGCGCCCTGGAGCGTTCCTGTTCGTCCGGGATCCCGCCGATGAGCAGTTCGGAGTAGCCGATGATGGCGTTGAGCGGGGTGCGGATGTCGTGGCTGACAGCCGAGAAGAAGAAGCTCTTGGCGCGTTCCGCCTCGATCTCCTTGTCGAGCGCGGCACGCAGATCGCTGTCGGTGAGCTTGCGGTCCAGCGCGGCTTCGAGCACTTCGCGGCAGCGGATGAAGAAGTCTTTTTCGTGGATGCCGAGGGAACGGCGCCCGGAATAGGAGATGCCGAGGTTGCCCCAGCTCTTTCCGCGGACTTCCAGCGGGACGAGTACGAGGGTCTCGCACGGCGGGATATGAACGCCGGGGGAATGCTTCTCGTAGGCGCTGACGATCAGGCTGCGGCTGCTGCCGTGGAACTCGCAGACGCCTTCGTCCTGGAGTTGGTTGAGGAAGACGGCGAGATCGTCGAGCTTTGCCTCGGTGCGTTTTTCGAGAACGCCTCCGTTCCTGAAGAGCGTGTATTCCGGTTCCATGAACGCGACGCCGTTCTGCTGGTCGTACTGCGCGATGTAGACGGCGTCGGCGGAGAGGCGTTTCAGGATGATGCTCAGGACATGGATCGGACTGGAAATGACGTTTTCGGACTGGAGTGCGAAGAGCGACTGTGCGATGGCCTCGGCGTTCTCGTGGAGCTCGTGGGTCTCCGTCATGTCGACCGCGCATTCCAGGATGTACTGCGGATCGCCGTTTTCGTCGCGGATCGTCTGCGTCTTGATCGCGAAATACTGGCCGTCGCGCCGGTGGAGCAGGAACGACTGCGAATCGTGCTCCGGATGGCGCAGCGGGCATTTCTCCGGGGGAGTGTCGTACTGGCAGACGAAGTCGTGGCATTTGCAGCCGACGACGTACTGGAGGTCGTTTCCGAACGCCTTGAGCGCGGCCGAGTTCGCGGTCACGACCTCCCCGTCCGGCTTGAAGAGCAGAAGCGGGATGGCGGCGCTTTCGAAGATCTCCGAACGGAGCTTCTCCTCGGCGACGGCCCTGAACATGGTCTCCTGGCGCTTGTTGCGTTCGCGGCAGATCAGGATCACGTCGGCGGCCTCGTGCACGCTTCGGAGGATGCGTTCGGAGAAGCGCTCCTGCGCCTGCCGCACGAAATCGAACCAGATGAAACCGAACAGCTCGTTGTTCTCGTCGCGGAGTGGCGTGATGATGAGCGACTGGACCTTCTGCATCTGGAGCCAGGAGTATGTGACGGGGTTGATCTGGCTCACGTCGGCGGCGAGGTAGTCCTCGCCTTTTTCGAGCGCTTCGCAGACGTCGGGGAACATGTGGATGTCGTACACTCCCTGGAATTTGCGGTCGATGCCCTCTGCGCACCATTCGTAGGCGAGATTCCAGCGCACCTCGCCGTCCTCGCTTTTATTACTGTAATAAATGAAGCAGCGGTCGGCGTCGATGTATTTGCCGACTTCCTCAATGCTCGGGACGATCGCGTCCTGATCGGGCGGCATCGCCAGGATGGATTTGAGCGATTTTGCGAAGAACGTCTCCGCCTCCTCGGCGTTGACGGCGCGCTGATATTCGCCCTGAAGCTGTTCGTTGATCTGGATCACCTTGTTGGTCTGGAGCCGAAGCTCCGTGATGTCTTCCGCCACGCAGAACAGCACCAGGCGACCATCCGGCAGGGACATCGGGCCGCGGCGGTAGAGGAACGTGTGCTCCAAGCCGTCCGGGAAGACGCAGACCAGCTCCTCGAAGATCATCTTGTTCTCGCGCACGGCTTCCTTGTCGGCCTTGCGAAGACGCTGCGCGATCTCCGGCGCGAAAAGGTCGGCGCTGTTCATTCCCGCGACCTCAGACTGGTCCTTATGGAACAGTCTTGCGTAAGCGTCGTTGCAGCGGATGCAGCGGTAGTCGTTCTCGACGTCCTTGATAGCGCACGGGATGGGCATGATCTCGAAGATGTTGTTCACGAAATCGAACTCGCGGTTGATCCGGGAGTTCGCCGCGCTGAGGTCGCTGTAGGTCTTCTGGCGTTCCAGCGCGTTCTCCAGGATCTTCACGCTCGTCTGGATGAACTCCTTTTCGCTTTCGGAGAGGATGCGTTTCTTCGCATAGCCGATCGCCAGCGACCCGAAGATGTCGTCGTTGCAAACGACCGGCATGGAATACGTCGTGGTCGGCTGCCATGCGCCGGTCTCCGCGTCAAGCACGGCGTACATGCGGAGGATTTCAAGCGGAGCCCGTTCGTCGATCTCGAACGGCTCCAGGGCGACGACGCGCTTGGTGTAATAAAGGAAATCGTCCAGATCGGCGACGACCCGTTCGCAGGGGGTCGCGGGATCGAGGTGGGCGTGGCAGTCCGGCTCGACGATCGCCTGGCCAGCCGCCTCGTCGACGCGGATCAGGTGGCAGAAATCCGCGTCAAGGCGTTTGCGGATGACCTCGATCACTTTCTGCGGATGGGAGACCGCCTCGTTGGTCTGAAGTGCGAGCAGAGCTTCGGCCAGCGCCTCGTTGTTGCGCTGTTTCTGCGTGGTGTCGGTCACGTCCTGGGACATGCCGAAGATGCAGGTATGGCCGTCCAGATCGGAGATCCTGAGTTTCGTCGTCAGGAAACTGCACGGCTTCCCGTTCGCGTCGAGCGTGTTCTCGATATACGAATTGGCCGCGTCGGAGGAAAGCGTTTTGCTGTCGTCTTCCTCAATGTGTTGCACGGTGGCCTCGTCGAAAATTTCGGCGTCCTTGTTGCCGACCACTTCCGCGACCGTGTTCCGGGAGACGAAATGCGAAAACGCGATATTGCAGTCCACGTAGCGCTGCGAACGGGCATCCTTGATATAGAAAAGCATCGGGATATTGTCCAGCACCTTGCGGAGAAACGCGTTCGCGTGGCCGCGCTGGCGGATGAGAAACGTCACGAGTGCAAGCAGGGACAGGAAGAATCCGGCGTATCCGCAGAGCTGATAGAAGAACAGGCGCTTATACTGGTCCGTGAGGCTCTTGCGGTAGTCGGTCAGCAATTGCTCCGCATCATCCAAGCTCTTTTCGATGGACGAATAGATGTGATCCTTATATGTGAGATAGCTCAGTCCGAAGATGATGTTCTGCGCGATCTCCCTCCGCTCTTTGAATGGCGCGGACTTCTCTTCCTCCGGCAGGATGTAGTCGCGGATTTCGGGCGGGCAATCCGGCTCGGCAAGCTCCTTGTCGGAGATGACCAGGCGCATGGCGTGGTATTCGAGGCCCATCAGCTCCACGGAATATCGCATGGCGTTCTCCAGGTCGCGCCGCACGGTCAGACCGTTCGGCAGGTCCTTCACCTTTTCCAGACCCTTGTCGCGGTTCCGGTCCATATTCGCTTCCTTGAAGAAAAGGTCCCGGAAAACGTAGTTCCCCGTGATGACGTAGCGTTCCACGGCGTTCGTCATGACGTCCGAGCCGTGGCGGATCAGTTCGCCCGCCGCGTGGCAGTCCATGAAATGGTCGTGGGTCCGTTTCGTCTCTTCGGTATTGCGGTTCATCCTGTTCAGGTTGAAAAAGAGGAAACCGAGCAGGGATAATGTCAGAAGACCGAGGATCAGGATTGATATCTTCGCCTTGTTTGCCGAACTGAATTGTTGATTCAAAGCAGGCTCCTTGAAGCTCAAAGAAAGATGTTTAGGTTGACTTGCATCAAGATAATATACGCGCACGAGCAGAAAAAATCAAGCTTTTTTTCAACATTTGCAGCCTATCATCCATTCGTCCGATAAGATTTTGTCGCCAGGCCGTTCCATGAAGACGCAAATCGGGCGGACGCCGCCGCATGGTCCAGAATGCGGCGACGCCCGCCCGAATGAATTGCCGGAGGATCAGCCGAGGCGTTGTTTCAGCGTCTCGACCCATGCGCCGATGCGGGACGAAGTCTTTTCCTGCTCGTTGTTGTCGTCGAGCGCGAGTCCGCAGAAGAGCCCGTCCTCCGCCGCGACGGACGAACTGTGGCTGTATCCTTCCGTCGAGGTCTGCCCAATCAGCAGGGCGCCGCGTGACTTCGCCTTCTGCGCGAGGATGCCCATCGCATCGCAGTAGGTGTCGGCGAATCCGCTCTGATCGCCGAGGCCGAAAACCGCCACGATCTTCCCCTTGAGGTCGGCCTGTTCGAGAAGGCCGATCTTCGCGGCCCAGTCGTCCTGAAGTTCGCCGAGCCCCCATGTGGAACTTCCGAGGATCAGCAGATCGGCCTTGAAATCCTCTGCCGACGCGTTTGCGACATTGACCGCCGTGACGCCGAACGCCGCCGCGATCTCGGCGGCCGCGCTTTCCGTTGCGCCGGTCGTGCTTCCGAAAATGACTTTTACGTTTGCCATGTTACATGACTCCTGTTGTTGTGTTGAGAGTGGATATATGTTCCAGAAAAGTCCGCGTATCGCCGCAGACGTTCAGGACGCGTTCGGCCGCCGCCTCGATCCTCCGGTACAGCGTCATCCGCGCGACGGATTCCGCCGCGTCGCCGTAGACCGCCCAGCGGCCGCGCTCCACCGGAGTCCGGGGGAGATTAGCCATGAATCCCGCCACGTCCTTCGCCGGGTAGCCCAGGAAGACGCCCACCTCGTGAGGCAAGTCCTGTCCGGACTGAAAACGCCGCCGAAGCTCTTTCAGAAGTTCGTTCATGTCCGCATCGGCCGGATAACCGCATCGGGTCAGGATCGCGCGATTCCCCGGATCGCAAAGCGCGTGTTTCATGGCTTCGGGGTGATAGAACAGCGCCAGAGTGCTGTCGCGTTCCACGAGCAGTTCGACGTGGTCCAGTTCCAGAATGTTGAGGATGTCGCGCCTGTGCAGGCAAACGGGTTCTCCTGACGGCGTTTCCTCTGTGAAACACCGCCTCACGCGGAGCAGTTCGCCGGGCTTCACGCCGCGCCGGACGGCGGCGGTCTTCAGCAGAAGGAAACGCAGGAGGTTTTTCCTGTGATCGCAACAAGTTGTCGGCAGCATAACTTTGTTTAACCTAACTTTCAGAGACAAAACGCCGCCCCTTTGGAATCGGCGATAGATTCGAAGAAAAGACAAGTTCCGGAACCATCCTGCGAATCCGGTTGGGGAACCGAATCCGCACCTGCATACCCTAACCGGCACGTCCGTTGAAACCGAGCTGAAACCCATACTCGGACGGAACGCCGGACCCTTTTTCACATTCTCCCATTTTGGAAACGGCGGACCTGCACCGATACGCCGCGGAATGGTTCCGGAACTTTTCTGTCCGGTAAATACTATATCACGCTTTTTGGAGATTGCAAGTTAGTTTTACCTAAGTTTCGATTTTTTTTCGTGTTTTTTTGTTTTTCGCCTCGAAAACGAGAATAGCGCGCCTTTCTCAGAAGAACATGCATATCCATGCAAAAAGGGCGGACGCCAAGGGACACAGAACGATCTGGATCATGTGCGACTTCCAGTTGAATCCGAACTGACGGGGGCCCACAAGGTCCTTTGTCTCCGGATAAAAGTACGGGAAGAATCCGCTGTGACACAATAGATACAGGTCGAAAAACAGGATGTCATACGCTTTCAGGAGCAGAAGCATAGTCAGGAACCGGACGAAGAACTGCCGGAAGGCGAATCCGTTTCTTATGCCGTCCACGCCGCCCAGCGCGAAAGCTCCGCCCATCATCGCGAGGGCAAACGCCATCATGATCCAGCCGACCGCATGAGCGCCGGGGAACCGTTCCTCCCTGGGCTGAATCACGGCCTGCACGTCTTTCGGCGCGGACGTGAAAAGACGCCTGTCCTGAATGAACCCCACCGCTGCCAGCAGCATCAGGAACAGGCCCGCCATCAGCAGGACGGAGAGAAGAATGGTCGTGATCATTTGTTAAATCCTCGCTTACTTGTTTCAGTTCAGTCAGAGCAAAGTTTTCAAAAGGTTCACGCCTTCAAGATTCTCATGGCGTTCAGGACGGCGATGATCGTGACGCCCACGTCTCCGAAGACGGCCTCCCACATTCCCGCGATGCCGAGCGCGCCGAGGATCAGGAACGCGCATTTGATCCCGATTGCGATCACGATGTTCTGCACGACAATGCGCCGCGTCCTTCTTGCCACGGTGATCGCATCGACCAGTTTGGATGGTTCATCCGTCATCAGCACGACATCGGCCGCCTCAATCGCCGCATCCGAACCGAGACCGCCCATGGCGATGCCGATGTCCGCGCGGGCGAGAACGGGAGCGTCGTTGATCCCGTCTCCGACGAACGCGAGCTTGGTTCCCTTCCGTTTTTCACGGTCCAGCCGTTCGATCATTTCGACCTTCTGAACAGGGAGGAGCTGTGCGTGATATTCGTCGAGGCGCAATTCTTCCGCCACGGCTTTCGCCGCAGATTCCACGTCTCCGGTCAGCATCACGGTCCGCTCTATCCCCAAACGTTTCAGCTCCGCCACCGCGTGTCCGCTGTCCGGCTTCAGTTCGTCGGAAATCACCACGCATCCGGCATACTGCCCGTTCACCGCCACATAGACTTTTGTGCCGGGCATCCCGGACTCCTTGAACTCAATCTGTTCGGTTCGCAGCAGCTTCGCATTGCCAACAAGCGCTGTCTTGTCTCCGATGATGGCGCGAATCCCACGCCCGGAGATCTCCTTGCAATCGGCTGCAGCGGAAGAATCCGCCTCTCTTCCGTAGGCGGCAAGAATGGATTTCGCGATCGGATGGCTGGAGAATTGTTCCGCCTGAGCGGCGTATTCCAGAACCTGATCTTCCGAAAAACCGTCTGCCGGAAAGACGCCTGTTACTTTGAACGCCCCTTTAGTCAAGGTTCCAGTCTTGTCGAACACAATTATGCTCACCTTGTTCAGCGCTTCCAGATAGTTTCCGCCCTTGACGAGAACGCCGCGCCTGGACGCCGCGCCGAGGCCGCCGATGAACGTCAGCGGGATGGAGATGACCAGCGCACACGGACAGGACACGACAAGAAACACAAATCCTCGCCGAATCCAGTCGGTCCACTCCCCGCCGAAAACGAGGGGCGGCAAGACGGCCAGGAACGCTGCCATGGCGACCACGACCGGAGTGTAGCAACGGGCGAACGTCGTGATGAAGCTTTCCGTTTTGGCTTTTCTGCTGGAAGCGTTCTCCACCAGGTCAATGATCTTCGAGGCCGTGGACTCCCCGAACGCCTTCGTCGTTCTGAGCGTCAGAATGCCGTCCTGATTCACGCACCCGGACAGGACCTTGTCTCCGGGATGCACCGCGCGCGGAACGGATTCCCCGGTCAGAGCCCGCGTATCCAGCATGGAGTCGCCTTCGAGCACGATGCCGTCCAGCGGAATCTTCCCGCCGGGCTTTACGATGATGGTCTCTCCAATAGAAACGGTTTCGGGGGAAACGTCGATGCGTTCGCCGTTCCGCAGGACCGTTGCGGAATCCGGGCGCAGGTCCATCAGGTTGGAAATGGATTGCGCGGAACGCCTGACCGCCAGCGTCTGGAAAAGCTCCCCGACCTGGTAGAACAGCATCACAGCGACGGCTTCCGGGTATTCTCCGATGACAAACGCGCCGATCGTAGACATGCTCATCAGAAAATGCTCATCGAAGATACGTCCTTTCGAAATGTTGACAAGCGCCCGCCATACGACATCGCCGCCCAGAATGAGATAGGAAACGATAAGGAACGCAAGCTCAACATACAGCGGAACTTTCAGAAAAACGTAGCTTGCGAGCCCGATGCCGCAGATGAAAGCCCCGATAACCAAACGGAGAATCAGAATCCGGCAATCGCTGTCCGATTCCGCTTTCGGGTTGGATTTCTGCTTGTCCTGATTCATTTCGGACACTTCCACATCCGGCTCGTGGCTGTGGACAATTCCGGTTATTTCCAACAGAAGGAAATCCGCCGAAGCATCGGATTCAATCGTGAGGGTCTGCTTCATCAGGTTGATGGACGAAGCATGGACCCGGTTCAGTTCTCCCACGTCTTTTTCGATCTTCGCCGAACAGTTCGGGCACGTCAGCCCTTTTAAACGATACACTCGCTTCATAACAGTCTTTGCAGCCTCCCTTTCGACCGGATCGTTTCATTGCCGCATCGGGCAAAATCATAATAAAATACTATAGCATTTCCCGGCGAGAAGTCAAGACAACTTCTTTGGTAATGTTTTTGCATGCGCCGGACCTTTTTTCGTCCGCAGGGTTGTTTTTTCATGGAATTCATGCTATATTTTCATTTGAAAAAAAGGGTTGCCGCGGACGCGGTCCAAAAAAGGAGCGAGATGAACATGACGACGGACAGGCATGAGGCGATTCGGGCGGCGTACAGGCAGCTGGGCAGGACCGGAAGTCTGTACGACGGGATCATTACGCGGTCCACGTTGACCGGGAAACTGGTCGACAGCGCGGTGTGGGGGCTGAACAGGGAACTCGCCGCAAAATGGATCGACGACGCTCTGTCGCCGATTCCGGACGGATTCGCGGGCAGGCTGCTGGAGGTTCCCGTCGGAACCGGCATCCTCACGATGCCGCTCTATCGCGCCATGCCGGACGCCGACATCACATGTCTGGACTGTTCCGCAGACATGATGCGGCTCGCCGAACGGCGGGCGGAGGCGATGAAGCTCTCCAACATCACGTTTCTGCAGGGCGACGTGGGCCAAATGCCGTTCGAGGACGGATGTTTCGACATCGTCCTTTCCCTGAACGGATTTCACGCATTCCCGGACAAGGACGCCGCATTCCGGGAAACATGCCGCGTGCTGAGGAAAGGCGGGATCTTCTGCGGCTGCTTCTACCTCGCGGAGGAATTCCGGCGCACGGACTTCTTCGTCAGGAACTTCTATGTGCCGAAAGGCTTTTTCACGCCGCCGTTCGAGACGAAAATCAGCCTGAAATCGCGCCTGCGGAACATGTACGGCGAGGTCAGCGTCCACACTGTCAAAGCCGAGGGCGTCTTCCGTTGCAGGAAATGAAGGGCGGCCGGGCATGAAGGTCCACGAATTCGGAACCGGACGCGAAAAAACGTTCGCCATGTTCCCCTGCACGGCGGAACCGTGGTGGGCGTTCCGCAAATCTGCAGAAGCGATCGCGGAACATTGCCGCGTTTTCCTGTTCATGCCGGACGGGCATGACGAATCGGGCGCGGATTTCGTCTCCGTCGAGAAGACCGTAGAGGACGCCGCCCGTTGGCTGAGGGGAAAAGGCGTCCTGCGTCTGGATGCCGCGTACGGCGTCTCCATGGGCGGCGCGTGCGTGATCCGGTTCCTTGCAACGCAGGACATCCCGGTGGAAAAGGCAATGATTGACGCGGGCATCACGCCGTATCCGTACCCGAAATGGATTTGCCGCCTGATCGCGCTCCGGGATTTCCTGTTCCTGTTTCCGGCTGTCAAAAGCCTTTGGCTGATGAAGAAACTTGCGCCGCCGGAACGCTGGACGCCAGAAGGAGAGGACCCGGAAGAGCATTACAGGAAAATATACGAGTTTGAGAAGAAGCATTATTCCGCGAAGACCATCTACAATGTCTTTTGGTCGGCGAACAACTATTCCATGCCGGAACCGACGCCGCGCGTCGAAACGCGGATCGAATACTGGTACGGGGAGGAGGAGAAGAATGCCAGGAAAAATGATCTGGCATACGTCCGCAAGGCGTTTCCTCAAACTGCGCCGAGGGAGTTCGGAGGACTCGCCCACGCGGAACTGGTTCTGATGTTCCCGGAACGCTTTCAACAGGAAGTTGCGCGTTTTTTGAGGAGCAGCAAACAGGAAAACGAACCATTCGAGGAGAAACCATGACGAAAAAGACATGGGACATCTACGCGCCGGTGTATGAGCTGGCCATGCGCCCGGAACGCAGGACGTATCAATACCTGTACGACCGCATCCGCACGGTCATTCGCGGGAAGGAAGCTCTGGAGATTGCGACAGGCCCGGGGCTGCTTGCGCGTCATGTGGCGTCGGCGGCAGCGCGGATGATCGCGACGGACTACTCCGAAAAGATGATCGCCGAGGCGAAAAAACGGGAATATCCGGACAATCTGAGTTTCGAAGTCGCGGATGCGACGGAGCTGCCCTACGGAAACGACGCGTTCGACGCGGTCCTGATCGCCAACGCCCTGCATGTGATGCCGACCCCGGAAAAGGCGTTGAGGGAAATCGACCGGGTTCTGCGTCCGGGGGGCGTTCTGATCGCGCCGAATTTCGTGAACCATAAGACCGGGTTCGGAGGGCGGTTCTGGTCGGGCGTGCTGAAACTTGCCGGGATCCGGTTCGAACGTCAGTGGACGGGGGAAGAGTATTTGAACTGGCTGGATGCCAACGGCTGGCGCGTTGTCTTCTCGAAGAAACTGTCCGCCAGGATCGCGATGATGTACGCGGAGTGCGAAAGAAAAATGGAAAGATGACGGATCGGCGGACGATATGCGAAAAAGTTTGCGCGGAAGCATTGTTTTTTTGAAAAAACATGCTATATTGTTTGCAGAAAAAAGGAGAACAAACATCCGGAATCGCCGGGTGCGATGCGTTTCCGAGGGCAGAAACGGCAGAGTCACGCAGGCCGGGGGAAAAGGGATTGACTGGCGGGAGGCCGGTCAGAAAGATTTTCGCTTCAGCTTCGGCCGTGAGGCAATTCTGTTCCGGCGGGGTGCGTCCGCCCGTCCGTGCCGCGAAACAAACAAAAGGGTCGAAAATGAAATCCATGAACTGCCCGTGCGGGAATTCCGCGCTGAAGGAGCTGCTGTCCGCGTATCGCGAACAGTTGAGCATCCCGTCGTTTTCCGGCGTCCTGGAGCTGGCGCATGCCATGCCCGGACGCATCCGCCTGCGTATTCCGAGTCTGCGCCACAAGGTGGCCGAGGCCGAACTCTTCCGCCGCCGTCTCGCCGGACTTGAAGGAATCGAACAGGTCTCCGTCAATGTCTTCCTCGGCACGGTCCTGATCCTGTACAATCCGGCTGTCCTGACGCCGATGGTGATCGTATCCGCCGCGACGCATTGTTTCGAGTTCGAGCAGCTGCGCCGTGCACATCAATCCGTGCTGGGGACCGGCGTGAAAAATATCCGGTTCGCACTGGACCAGGCTCTGCTCCGCAACACACACGGATTTGTCGATCTGCGTTCCGCGATGACGCTGCTCCTGCTCGTCGTTCTGATCCGGGGGTTGCTCGGACGGGGTTCCTCCGCTTTCAATCCGCTGAGCGTCATCTGGTGGCTTTTCCAGGCCATCGACCGTTGAACTGAGAAAAGGGGTTGCGCTCATGTTGAACAATCCTCTGTTTTGCCTGTGGCTCTCCTGCGTGAAAAAGATCAAGCCCGTTCACAGTCTGCCGGGCAGGCTCCGTGTTCAGATCCATGGCGTCCGGCAGTATCCCGAACTGGCGAAGGAATACATGCGGCCGTTGCAGGACGAGATCATGCGTCTGCCGGGTGTGCAGTCCGCTTCTCTGAACGTCCTGACCGGGAATCTGCTGTTGACCTACGATGTCCGGATGACCTCGGAACAGATCATTCTGGAACGTCTGAACGAGGCGTGGACTTCCTTCATGGAGTATTTCCGCAAGGCCGACCGACCGGAAATGATCGCGCCTGAAGCCATTGCGGACAGGCTTGATCGCATCTGGCACAATTACCTCAAATAGTTGGAAACAAAAGCGTATTTCAACTCAAAAAGGAGAGATCATGGTTTTTACGAACAATCGGAAACGCCCGCTCCTGAAATGCGGCTTCGCGCACAGAATGCGGGGACGTGTACGGATCACCTGCCGCGCCGTGCGGTATCTCAGGCAGGAACAGGACGACCTGGAGGCGCATTTCTCCGAACTGCGCGGAGTACAGTCCCTGCGGATGAACTGCGCCGCATCGTCCGTCATTCTTTATTACGACCCGGAGCGTACGAATGACGAGGCGCTGCTGGAGTCCGTGGAACACATCATCGGGATGCACTCGCTGAATGCGCTTCAGCAGGAGCGCGAGGAACGCAATCTGCTGATGGTGCAGGAACGCGACCTGCACGAGGAAGGGCTTCAGACCATGCTCATGCGGAGCGTGAGCGCGGGCGGACTTCTCCTGACCTCATGGATTTCCCGAGCGGCCGTTCCCGCCACGATCACAGGCCGCATTTTCGGCATGACCGGATTCGGCGCGCTGCTCCTGGCATTCCCCCTGTTCAAAAGCGGAATCCGGGCGCTGAGAAAGACGTTCCTGCCGAACGCCGACACGTTGAGCGCGATGGCTGTGCTTTCGAGCGTCCTGGCGGGAAAAAGCGCCTCGGCCCTGACCGTGTTGCTGCTGCACGACGCCGCGGAGGCCATGACCGTCTATACGATGGACCGCACGAGAAACGCCATCCGGAACATGCTCTCCGTGGACAACCGCGAGGAAGTGTGGCGTCTGAAGTCGGACGAGCCGGATTCCCCATTGGAGCGCATCCACGTCTCCGAGCTCAGAAAGAACGACCTGGTCGTGATCCATACGGGCGAAAAGATCTGCGCGGACGGCGTCATCCTGTCCGGGCGCGCGACAATCAACCAGGCGCCGATCACGGGGGAATTCGAATCCGTCCTGCGCGAAAAGGGCGGCAGAATCTTCGCCGGAACCGTAGTCGTGGAAGGCACGGTCACGGCGCGCGTGGAGTCCGTGGGCGACCAGACCGCGGTTTCGCGGATCATCCACATGGTCGAGGACGCCGCCGGGAAGAAGGCCGCCATTCAGACGTATGCCGACAAGTTCTCTTCGGCGCTGGTTCCCGTCAACATCCTGCTCGCCGGCGTCGTCTATATGGCGACCCGCGACATCGGACGCGCGCTGAACATGCTCATCATCGACTATTCCTGCGGCATCCGGCTTTCCACGGCGGCGGCTCTGTCCGCCGCAATCAGCACGGCGGCGCGCGAGGGCGTCCTGATCAAGGGCGGCGGATCCATCGAGGCTCTGACCGAGGCCGACACGCTGATTCTGGACAAGACCGGAACGCTCACCGAAGGGAAACCGCGTGTGGAAAGCGTCATGACCGTCTCGGAACGCTATTCGCGCATCGACGTCATCCAGTATGCCGCAGCCGCCGAGGAAACGTCAAAACACCCGATGGCGGCCGCAATCCTGTCGCACCTTCAAATCTCAGGCGGATCGGTCCCGCTTCACACGGAAATCCAGACCGTCGTCGGACGCGGCGTCTACACGGACGTGGACGGACACCGCATCCGCGTCGGAAGCAAGCGGTTCCTCAACGAAAGCGGCATCCACACTCACCCGATGCGGAACCAGGCGTCGAAGCTCTTCGCCAACGGCGAGAGCGTCATCTTCGTGGCGCGCGACGACGAGATCATCGGCCTGATCGGAATCCGCGATCCGCTCCGCGAAAACATGAAAAAGGCCCTGAACAGGCTCCGCTACGCGGGCGTCGACGACATCGTCCTGCTGACCGGGGACCTGGAACAGCAGGCGGACGTTGTAGCGCACCGGCTCGGCCTCGACAGCTTCGAATCCGAACTGCTCCCGGAAGACAAGGCGCGGGCGGTGCTCCGTCTCCAGTCGCGCGGCAGCAAGGTCGTAATGGTCGGCGACGGCATCAACGACGCTCCCGGTCTGGCCTATGCCGACGTCGGCGTCGCACTCGGCAAGACCCGCACGGACGTCGCCATGGAGGCCGCCGACATCACCATCGCGGGCGACAACGCCCTCATGCTTTCCGGCGTCTACGGGCTGGCGCACCACACCATGAACATCATCAAACAGAATTTCATCGTGTCGATCGGGATCAACACAGCCGGTCTGCTCTTCGGCGGGCTCGGCGTCCTTCCGGTCATCGCCGGAGCCGTGATGCACAACGCCAGCACCATCCTCGTCGTCGGGAACTCCCTGCGAATCTTCTTCTACGACATGCACGAACCGATGAAGCGCTCATGATATGAAACCGCAACGCGGAACGGTCTCCTCCGGGCTGCCGCTCCGCAACAATAAACATCCTCAAACCAACCACATCATCAAAAGGAGTTGCAAAATGGCTATCACATCAGAACATCTGGTCGGCGCGGCAGTCGGCGTCGGCGCGGCGGCAATCGGGTTCTATCTTTACCAGAAGAACCAGAACAGGATCAACGAATTCCTGCGTTCGCACGGGCTCGACATCCCCGTCAGCGACAAGCAGCCGATCGAATCCATGAACATCGAGGATCTCGCGACGCTCAAGGAACGCATCGAAGACCTGATCGCCGAACGAGAACTGGCCGCAAAACAGGCCGCCGCGGAAGCGACTTCGGCTCCGACCGAGCCCGCGCCCGCACAGGCCTGACGCAAAAAGACAAAACATATCTCCGCTCGCCGTTCCCGTCCGGGGGCGGCGCGGCGGGTCTTGACATCAAGTTATCAAAAAAGGGAAAAGATGATGAGTGCGAAGCAGCAGTTGACCGAAAGCCTGGAAGACTACCTCGAAGCAATCGCGGAGCTGATCGAGGTCGAGGGGCACGCCCATGCAAAGGAAATCGCGGCGAAGCTGAACGTGAAAATGCCGTCCGTGACCGGGGCTCTCCGCCAGCTCGAAAAGATGGGATGCATCGCGTACAACACGCATTATCCTGTGCAGCTCACGGAGAAAGGCCGCCTGATCGCCCATGACGTGATACGCCGTCACGGCATCCTGAAAAGGTTCTTTTCCGAAATCCTCGGCCTGCCGCAGGACAAGGCTTCGGAAACGGCGTGCCGTCTGGAGCACATCGTGGACGCGGACACCATCCGCAGGTTTGTGCTGTTCTCCGAAGCCATCGGCAAGCGCACCGATGCGCGCGCCCTGCAGGTCTATCTGACCGAGGCGCTGGCGCGCCCCGAACTCAAGGTCCTTTCGGAGTGCGTTCCCGGCGAAAAGGCTGTTGCGGAGAAGTTCGGTCGCAATATCGCGCCGGACGCAACAATGCCGCTCAAAACAGGGGATGAAATGAATGTGGAGGGATTCTCTCTTGACCGGTCCGCCGTCCGCGTAACCGTCGCAGGCGGCACGTTCAATGTGCCGACTTCGCTCGCGGAAAATATCTGGGTCCGGCCCCGCAAAAAGCCGAAACCTTTATCATGATACAGGACGGCCCTGCTGCAGGCCGCATCCGAACAAAAAACGGGAGAACGATACCATGGAAAACGAACGCAGGACACCCCTGCTGACAAGCATATTCGCGAACTGCGCCTATCCGCGCGGAGCGATGGGGCGCGCGATGCTCGCAATGATGAACTTCGGACATGCGCCGCTGACGAACTGGGGTCTTGGATGCATTCCGTTTCAGGACGGATGGACGATCCTCGACGTGGGCTGCGGAGGAGGCCGGACGCTTCAGCGTCTGCTCAAACGGAGCAAAGGATCAGTCGTATACGGCGTCGACATCTCCGACGAAAGCGTGGCGAAAGCGCGCAAGGTGAACGCCGGCCTGCTCGACGCCCGCGTGTTCGTGAAACAGGGCTCCGCCGCGGAACTTCCATACGACGACAGGACATTCGACCTGGTGACGGCGGTGGAGACCGTCTATTTCTGGCCGACGCTGCCACAATGCCTCCTGGAGGTGAAACGGGTGTTGAAACCGGGCGGGCTGTTCGCAATCCTCATTGAGGTCACGTCCGCCGATTCCATATGGACGCGCATCGTCGAGGGCATGACGCCGCATTCGCCGGAGCAGCTGAAAGATTATCTGGAACAAGCGGGCTTCGGCAGCGTGTCGATCCACCGAAAGAAACCGACATACGCCGCAATCATCGGCAGGAACTCAAATGTTACGCAAACGAGGAAAGACGAACGGCGTCAGGGCTGACATAAAGGCGTTGCGCTTGATCCGGACGGCATATGCGACTTCGACAAAAGGCATTGCGCATTGCGTTAAAATATGGCTCTCGTTTTTTCGCCGTCTTAAAGCATCGGGAATAGCGTCTACGCTATAAATCATATCACGGACTGTCGGATCGAGCAAACGCATAACAGGCCAATATCGCATTCCGCGTCCGGCCCAGGAGGCGGAGGAAACACATATCCCTGAACGCAAAACATACACTTTCCTGAAAACAACTGCGAAAAAACATTATGATCTTCTGTCGGAAGCCGTCGAAGAGGCCCAAAAAAACCAACATAGTTTCTCTTCCGGCTTGACAAATCTTTTATGCGGGTGTATCTTTCCCCTGCAAAACACAAAGGACGTTCCTTTTGACCTTGCGGTCCGCATCCGTTCCCGCGAAAACTCATGCAGGGCGATTCTGAAAAGATGAGCAAATGTTCGAACGCCGTCTTCCTCGATCGCTTTTTCGGAATTCGCCACGCGGAAAAACCTCGAGGGGAAAAACGGGAATGTCGGCGTGACCGTAGAATCCGGACACAAAAACACAATCGAAAGGCATTTCTCTTATGATCGGCTTCCGAATCCGCAAAAAGCGTTTTTTCAATGCAATGCTCCCGCTTTTTGCGGCTCTGCTCGTCCTGGTCGCATCCGGCTGTGCGTCCGGCAGGCCGCTTTCCCTATGGAATGACACCGCGCCGGCAAAAAACGCGCTGGTCGAATATGTAAAAGCGGTCACGGACGAAGACTCCGCCGACTACATCCCGGTCAAAAGCCGAATCGCCGTCTTCGATTTCGACGGCACGCTTTTTCTGGAGACCGATCCGACCTACTTCGACTGGATGCTGTTTTCCCACCGCGTGCTGGAAGATCCGGGCTTCCACGCAACCGATGAAATGATTGCCGCCGCAAATGCAGCCAAGAACGGACAATTGCCAAAACTTGACAAGAACCGCGAGCGCATGGTCTCCCAGGCGTATCAGGGGATGACGCTGAACGAATTCGACGCCTATGTCCGGAATTTCATGGCGGAGGACCAGCCGGGCTTCATCGGGCTTAAACGCGGCGATGCCTTTTACAGGCCGATGATCGAGGTCGTGAATTATCTCAGGAACAATGGTTTTACCGTGTATGTAATCAGCGGCACAGACCGGCTGACCGTGCGGCCGCTGCTTGATATCCTCCGCCTTCCTCCCACGCAGATCATCGGCTCCGACAGCTCCATCGTATCCGATCATCAGACGGGCGACGCCCTGGACTATGTTTTCGTAAAAGGCGACAGGCTGAAGCTCGGCGGCGAGAATCTGGTAAAGCTCCTTCAGATGAACAAGGTGTCCGCCATCGTGCGGGAGATCGGCGTCAAGCCTGTTCTGGCGTTCGGCAACACCATGAGCGACGCCAGCATGCTCAATTACACCATCAACGACAATCCGTACCGGGCGCTGGGCTTCATGCTTCTGTGCGACGATCTGGAACGCGAGTACGGCAACATGAAAAAGGCCGACGACATGCGGCAGGATTGCGCCCATTACGGGTGGATTCCCGTTTCCATGCGCGACGACTGGAAAACCATCTACGGCGACGGAATAGAGAAAAGGAAACGCTGAATCCAATCCGCGCATTCTTCGGACCGTTCCAGACATTCGCTTCGATTTTTCCGGAAAGGATGGAAGGGGTTTGCATTGTCTATGCAAAAAACCAATGGGGCCAATGAGCGCAGAAAGAGCAAAACGACGAATCCGGCATGACAAACCGCAAACCATAAAATCATAAAGGAACTCTCTCTCGACAACAACCACTCCACGCAATAAGGAGCAACCTATGAAACTCAGTAAAACCGTCTGCATCGCAACTTTTGCGACCTCGCTCGCGCTTCCGGCTCTCGCGGAAAATCCGCTCATTTCCGGCGCATTTTCCGCCGACCCGTCCGCCCACGTGTTCAACGGCAGGATGTACGTTTTCCCGTCGCACGACATTCCGGCGCCTGCCGGATCGCGGAACAAAAAAGGCTTCAACATGCCGGACTACCATGTGTATTCGTCCGAAAACCTGTTCGACTGGACCGATCACGGGGTGATCGTGGACCAGAAAACCGTGCCGTGGGTGGACGGCAACAGCTATTCCATGTGGGCGCCCGACTGCAATTGCAAAAACGGGAAATACTATTTCTATTTCCCGGCGCACCAGAAAGACGGACGCAATGCGATCGGCGTGGCAGTCGCCGACAAGCCCGAAGGCCCGTATACGCCGCAGGAGAAGCCGATCCCCGGCGTGAACGGCATCGATCCATGCATCTTCATCGACGACGACGGCACGCCGTATCTGACCTGGCAGGCGCAGGGCAACGCGCTCGTGGTCGCCAGGCTCAAGGACAATATGCTGGAACTGGATTCCGAAGTCGTCACGGTCAACCACAATGTGCCGCGAAACGGACTGAAGGAAGGTCCGTTCATGTTCAAGCGCAACGGCAAATACTACTATTCGTTCCCATGGTGCGAACGGCAAACGGAGTGCATCTGCTACTGCATGGGCGACAATCCGCTGGGGCCGTTCGAGTACAAAGGCAAGATCATGGAGCAGAACACGGACTGCTGGACCAACCATCACTCCGTCGTGGAATACAAAGGGCAGTGGTATTTCTTCTACCATCACAACGACTACTGCCGCGAACACGATGTGAACCGCTCCATCTGCGCCGAATATCTGACGTTCAACGAGGATGGAACCATTCAGCAGATCGCGCCGACTCAGCGCGGCGTGGGCATCACTCCGGCGACCAATCGGATCCAGATCGACCGGTATTCCGCCATCGGAGACTCCAATCACGTATGGGTCGAATACAACCGCACGGAAGACCCGTTCGCCGGGTGGAAGACCGTGTTCCGCAACAAGGACAACTACCGCCGTCCGATCTGGATCGAATACGATCGTGTGGATTTCGGGGAAAAAGATCTGTCAACGGCCGTCGTCCATGTCTTTGCACGAGTCGGCGGAAGCGGAGTCATCGAGTTCCATGCGGACGCAGCGGACGGGGAACTGATCGCCAGAATCCCGATCGAGGCCGGGAACGAATGGCAGGACGCTTCCGCCCCCGTCCTGAAACAGCTGAAGGGCGTACACAATCTCTTTGTCACGATGCCGGACGGCGTTTTGATGCACGTCGATTGGGTGCAGTTCAAATGAGATGACAGCTTTTGCGACGAAACGTTCAGCCCCCGAAGCCGGGAATGGTTCCGGGGGCTGACTGCGCTTGAAAAGGACGAGGCCGCAGGCTCAGATATGGTTTGCCACTTCGTAGGCATCCCAGATCGCCTGATGGATGTTCCGGCATTCCCTGCAATCGCCGATGGCGTAAAGCTCCGGAACATCCTGCATGGCCTGATACAGGGAGGCGTCGCTGCGGAATCCGGCGGCAACGATCACCGCATCCGCCTTCAACTCGGAATCCTCGCCGCTTTTCTGATCGTGCAGGATGACGCCGGCATCCGTCACCTGTTTCACGACGGCATTGGTGCGGATCCCGCAGCCTTTGAAGCGGACCAGGGCGGCCAGCATATCCTTGTTGGCGGAGCAAAGCGGAGCGTTGAGCAGGAGAATATCCTTCTGCGCCTCCACGACCGTAACGTTCTTGCCGAAGGATTCGCGAAGCCACAGCGCGAGCTCGCAGCCGACTGTGCCGCCGCCGAGCACGACCAGATCATCGCCAAGTTCCGCCGCATTGCTTTTCAGCACGGATTTCGCATCGTACACGGGGATGCCCTTGCCCAAGTCGAACATGCGGGGCGTGGCGCCGGTCGCGACGATAAGGACATCGAACGTCATGCCGCGGAGCGTTTCTTCCGTGACGGCGGCCCCGAGGTGAATCTCGACCTGAAGCTCCTTCAGGGTATGGACATACCACCGGATCAGGCCCCTGTCTTCCGCCTTGAAATCGGGCGCGCCGGCGGGAACGCACGCACCGCCGAGAATGCTTTCCTTCTCGAAAATCACGGGCTTGTGACCGCGGATCGCAAGCGTTCTAGCGGCTTCCATGCCGGCGACGCCGCCGCCGACGATGACCACTTTCTTCGGGCGGAGGACCGGATTGTATGCGAAATCGCGCTCTCTGGCGCATTGCGGATTCACGGCGCAATTGACCAGCGAAAAATTCTGAATCCTTCCCATGCAGCCTTCCTGGCAGCTGATGCATGGACGGATGTCCGCTTTCCTGCCGCTGCGCAGCTTGTTCGCGTAATCCGGATCGGCAAGCAGAGGACGTCCGAGGGAGACAATGTCGATCCAGCCGTCCTTCACCGCCTGCGAGGACAGATCGGGATTCGAGAGTTTTCCGGCGCAGATCACAGGAACTTTCACCGCCTCCTTCACCGCCTTTGCGTACTTCAGGTAAAGGCCGTCCTTCTGATACATGGGCGGATGCGACCAGTACCAGCTGTCGTAGGAACCGACGTCCACGTCGAACGCGTCGTAGCCGTACTGTTCCAGCAGTTTTGCGACTTCGATCCCTTCGGCTTCATCGCGCCCCTTTTCTTCAAATTCCTCGCCGGGGAGCGCGCCTTTGCGCCAGTCTTTGATGAAGCTCTTGGTGGACAGCCGCATGACCACGGGGAAAGCGGAACCGCAAGTCTTCGCGATCTCCTCGCGGATCTCCCTGGCGAAACGGAGCCTGTTTTCCAGCGAGCCGCCGTATTCGTCCGTGCGGTGGTTGAACATGGCGATCGCGAACTGGTCGATCAGGTAGCCTTCATGGACGGCGTGGATCATGATGCCGTCGAATCCGGCGCGTTTCGCAATCGCCGCCGCCTTGCCGAACATGGCGACGATATGATGAATTTCGTCCGCCGTAATCGCGCGGCACGTCTTGTCAAGCCAGCGGTGAGGGATTTCGGAAGGGGCGACGGGGTTGTCCGCGCCCTGGTCTTCCGGGATCGACACGCGTCCGAAGCCGCCGGAAAGCTGGAGCAGGACTTTGGATCCGTACGCATGGATGCGCTCCGTCATTTCCTTGCCGGTGCGAATGAACTGGTGCGGATTCCGTGTCGGAACAGGCACGCCCGGGCAGGAATGCTCCTCCACCGTGAAATCGGCGAACGTAACACCCGTGCAGATCAGGCCGGTTCCGCCTTTTGCCCGTTCCACATAATAGTCAATGCCGCGCTGGTTGAACGCCCCGTCGGCGTCGCCCAGCCCAAGAGGACCGACGGGCGCCATCATGAAACGGTTTTTCAGTTCGAGATTGCCGATCCTGACCGGCTGAAATAAAATGCTGTAGTCCATAACGAGACCTCTGGTGAAGCGATGATCGAAGTTCCCTTGAAAACTTCAACCTCATTTGCGGTTTGGATTCATTGCGTTCGTTCCACAATATATCACACTACGGCAGCGTTTTCAAGTCATGCTTTAACAAATAAAAAAAATTTGCTTTCGTTCGGCCCGTCCTCGCGGCAGGATATGCGGGGCGATGTCCGTCCGCGCACGGCCCGAGAACAAAGCCATTGGGAACAGAACGGGTACGAAGATAAGAAACATATCCGTCCGCTTCGGCCTCGGATGGCAAAAAAAAGAACCGCAGGAGTTTCATAATCTCTTACGGTTCCGCCAAATCAAAAATGGGGTGGGAGACGGGACTCGAACCCGCGACATTCTGAGCCACAGTCAGACGCTCCACCAACTGAGCTACACCCACCACAAAACTGTGTCAAATAATATAGCATCGGACCGAACCGTTTTCAAACGGAAAACGAGAAAAAACGCAAAAAACGTCTGACTGCAACTCAGAAAGATTCGCGTTCCAGTTCAAATACGCTTGTTCCCATTCACCCCGATTCACAGAGGAACACACTTCTGCCCGGCATATGCGGCATGGAACAGACGGCAGCTCTCCTGGAATCCATCGAATGTCGTGCGCCGCAGGCCATGGAAACGGCTTGCGTTTAAAAAATTGGAAAAAACAATCCGGGAATTTGACTTCCGGCGCTCATGGCGCTATATTCCATTGCTGTCTAACCATTTTTCCACCGGAACCCGGAGCGTGTGATGCTGAAACATATTGCGGTCTATTTTCTGGCGCTTGTCGCTTTGTGTCCGTTGTCCGCGCATCTTTCCGCACAGGCTGCGGCGGTCGCGAAGTGTGCGCATTGTCAGAAGGAGAAAGTCGTCTCCGGCCAGGCGAAAACCGGTTCCGGCAAACTGGTTCCGCTCTGCTACGAATGCGCCAGGCTCCCGCATTGCGAATACTGCCAGATGCCGTCCGAAGTGGAAACGGCCGGCGGAGACCGGCTCTGCCGGGAATGCGCCAAAGACACAGTCAAGGAGAAGGCCGAGGCGGAAAAGGTCATGAAGGACGTCCGTCAGGCGCTTTCCACGAAGTTCAAAATGATTTCCAAGCACAAGATCACATATGAACTCGGCACGCGGAAGGAACTCAATCTGGAGGCGGACGGCAAACACAACGAGCTCGGCTGGTTCGATCCGAAGACGATCCGCAACAAGCCGCAGTTCACAATCCGCATCCTGACCGGACTCCCGCGCGACGTCTTCCGTTCGGTCGGAGCGCACGAGCTCGCGCACGACTGGATGAACGAGGAGCTCCCGCACCTCTCGGACAAGCCGGAGATTCGCGAAGGCTTCGCCGAATTCGTCGCATGGTCGTTCTCGAAGGCCGAGGGAAACACTCGCATGACGGATTATACGGAAAGCCGCACCGACGAAGTGTACGGCGGCGGATTCCGCAAGGTGCGCGCGATGATGGGCGACGCGAAAACCGCACCGGAATGGAAAAATGTCCTGCTGAAGGAATTCCCCCTGAAAGGGAAGAGAAAAGGTCAATGACCCGGGAGGGAGCGCGACACGGCGCAAGGATGCGGCATCCCTATTGAACATAGATGTCAGAATTGAAAAAAAAGGGTGCGAAGCCACCGGCGCAATGCGGAGCCCGTCTGCGACGGAAGGGCTTGCGTTCTCCGGAATGACGGACATTCCGCTTCCTTCCCGCATCGTCGTAAAAACGCATTTGTCAGACTAAACGCACACTCCCGTTTCCGCCCCGTGCGTTTGCTTTTCAACTGGCAGTTCGTTCCGATCTTTTACAAAAAAAAGGAAGTCGGCTTGCAATTTTAATCTTCCGGTGTATATTAAATGCTACGTTTTCTCAACGCATCCGGGCCGGCCGTATGCCGGTTCCCCCGCACTCAACCAACCCCGCGGGCGGATGCGCACAACTGAACAAGAAGGCATCTTGCTCCGCGTCAACCGTTGACAACAACCGCGGAGAAAAAGAGCCGGAACGAAGAAAGGCGGATGGAAACATGGCCATCTCTGTCAAAGACCTGTTGGAAGCCGGGTGCCATTTCGGGCATCAGACGAAGCGCTGGAACCCCAAGATGAAGGATTACGTCTACGGGGCGAAGAACGGCATCTCAATCATCGACCTCACAAAAACCATCCGCCAGATCGGCGACGCCTGCAATTTCCTGCAGCGTGAAGTCATGAAAGGATCCCGCATCCTGTTCGTCGGCACGAAGCGCCAGGCGCAGCAGGTCGTCCGCAACGCCGCGGAAGAAACCGAAATGTTCTACATGTCCGAACGCTGGATGGGCGGAACGCTCACCAACATCGAAACGATCCGCAAGTCCGTGAAGAAGATGCGCGAGATCGACGACATCGTGAACGACGAGGAGAACTCCAACCTCAAGAAAAAAGAAATCGTCCGCCTGGCGCGCCAGGGCGTCAAACTGCACCGCAACCTCGACGGCATCGCCGACATGAAGCGCCTGCCCGACGTGGTCGTGGTCGTCGACGTCTGCCACGACGAGACCGCCGTGAAAGAAGCCCAGAAGCTCAACATCCCGATCATCGCCATCGTCGACACCAACGGCAGCCCTGAAAACATCGCTTACCCGGTCGCCGCAAACGACGACGCTGTGAAGTCCATCAAGATCATCATGGACACCTTCGTCGCCGCGATCAACGACGCCCTCGGTCTCTACAAGGTCAAAGTCGCCGAAGACAAGGCCAAGGCCGACGCCGAACGCGCCGAGAAGAAGGGTTCCGACGACAAGGCCAAAGCCGAAGATCGCCCCGCCCGTCGTCCGTCCCGCCGCCCCGCCGGCCCCCGCAAGGATGCCGCTGCCGCAGACGGCGAGAAGAAGGCCGCGCCGCGCCGCAAGGCTCCCGCCAAGGAAGTCAAGGACCTGTCCGAACTCAAGAAATCCGATGTGAAATCCGAGGAGAAATAAACATGGCAGCTATCACCCCGCAAATGGTCAAGGAACTGCGCGACAAGACCGACGCAGGCATGGGCGAATGCAAGAAGGCCCTCATCGAAGCGAACGGCGACATCGAAGCCGCCGTCGACATTCTCCGCAAGGCCGGCATCGCCAAGAGCGCGCACCGCGCTGACCGCGCCACCGCCGAAGGCAAGATCTTCGTCGCCGTCGACGGCAACCAGGCCCTCATGCTCGAAGTCTGCTGCGAAACCGACTTCGTCGCCAACAACGAAAAGTTCCTCGAATACGGCAACGGCGCCGCGAAGAAGATCCTCGCGAACACCACTGGCGACGGCGACGTCACCGAGGCCGCCCAGAAGTCCGAAGAGACCGAACTCGCCGCCCTGTTCTCCAAGTTCGGCGAGAAGATGATCATCCGCCGCGCACTCCGCTACACCACCGATCAGAAGATCGCCTTCTACATCCACTTCAACGGCAAGATCGGCGTTCTCCTCGACATCGGCGGCGAAATCGACGAAGCCGGCATCAAGAACACCTGCCTCCAGATCTGCGCCTCCAATCCGCAGTACGTCAACTCCTCCGAAGTTCCGGCCGATGCGATCGCCCACGAAAAGGAAATCGCCACCGCCCAGCTCAAGGAGAGCGGCAAGCCCGAGAACATCATCGAGAAGATCGTCGCCGGCAAGATCAACAGCTGGTACGGCGAAATCTGCCTCGTGAACCAGCCTTGGATCCTTGACAACAAGACCACCTTCGGCAAGCTCTTCCCGAAGGCCACCGTCAAGCGTTTCGCCCGCTGGGCCGTCGGTCAGTAATCCCGACCCGACAGTTTCTCTGAAACTCCGAACCCGATCCGGTTTCCGCCGGACCGGGTTTTTCGTGTAAGGACGCATGACAGAGGCATTTGCGCCAGTGCAATGTCGCCTCGTTCCACACGCCTCGCGGCAGAAAGATCCTGTCGTCCATTCTTAGAGCAGGGATATTCTCGGCGTCCTTTTGAGTGTTGCGTTTCCTTTTACAATCGTCAATTCATGTTTATTTCACGAAAAAAATCATTCCACGGCTTGCATTTTTCCCACCGGAGTATATATTAAATGGTGTTTCTTTCGATGCGTCCCCATCGTCTAGAGGCCTAGGACATCAGGTTCTCATCCTGGTAACATGGGTTCGAATCCCATTGGGGATGCCATTTTTTTGCTTTCTTGAATTCAAATTATTTAATATTTTTTATTGCGAGACAAAAAGGAACGCGTTCTCTAGGGATTATGGGAAAAAGAAGAGGAACGCCGGGCTGCGCGGCTTACTTCCTGGGATAGCGTTCCGATTGCCCCGGCCCATTCATTCAGTTTCGACTGATTCTCGCCCGTACTCGCAATATACTCTCGGTTCCGGCAGAGCCCAAAATCCACATCGGGTTCCACCTCGGCGGGAAAAAGCCAAATTGGAGAACGCAAGCCGGGATCGAAAGCAAAAAAAACGCACGACATTTCACCGGAATGTGAAAGCGCGCTTCAAAAACTGGCTGCCCGTCCAGGACTCGAACCTAGACTAAATGAACCAGAATCACTTGTGCTACCATTACACCAACGGGCAGGATGGAACTAGAACGAGATAATAATATAGCCGCGTTTCCGGAAAATGCAAGCGGGAAACATGAAAAAGGGCGAAAAAAGCCTGAAAAAACCGGGAAACATGTGAGAGGCATCCGCATTCCCGGCGAATGAATTCAGTTTTGCACTCCTTTCATGTTTTTCACAGAATGCCATACGACCTCCGACCGGCGCGCATCATGCGGCAGTCAGCCCCATTGCACAATCAGAGGCAAATATCCTTCGGATAAAAAGCGTAGACAATCGCGGACAGGCGGGAAAACAGGATTGACTTTGCCCGCTTTCGCGTGTATATTATATATTCCATGCATTTTTGAGAAAGGACACTGCTCCACTATGGAAACCAAACCGAAAAAAACATTCCGCTGCGACATCGCGTTCGACGAATGCAAGGGCTGCTCCCGCTGCGTCGAAGCCTGTCCGCGTTCCCTCCTCAAACTCGGCGACGCCATCAACATGATGGGCTTTCCGGCCGCCGTCTACGCCGGCGAAGGCTGCATCGGCTGCGGCGCATGCTACTACAGCTGCCCGGAACCCGGCGCGATCACGATCGTCGAGATCACGGAAGACTGAAAGGAGTTTCTTGAAATGAACCGAACCAACCGCGTGCTTCTGAAAGGCAACGAGGCGGCCGTGTACGGCGCCCTGCTCGCCGGATGCGAATGCTACTTCGGATATCCGATCACGCCCGCCAGCGAGATCGCCCACGCCTCCGCCCGTCTTTTCCCGGCCATGGGCCGCGTCTTCATCCAGGCCGAATGCGAGATCGCCTCCATCAACATGGTGATGGGCGCGTCCGCCGCGGGGAAACGCGTGATGACCGCGTCCAGCGGCCTCGGCATCAGCCTCAAGCAGGAAGGCGTCTCCTACATCGCCACGGCGGAACTGCCCTGCGTCATCGTGGACGTGATGCGCGGCGGCCCCGGCCTCGGCAACATCTCGCCCGAACAGGCCGACTACAACCAGGTCGTGAAGGGCGGCGGACACGGCGGCTACCGTTGCATCGTGCTTTCCCCCGGATCCGTGCAGGAGATGTGCGACCTGACCATGCTCGCGTTCGACCTGGCCGACAAATACCGCACTCCGGTCTACGTCCTCACCGACGGCATGATCGGCCAGATGATGGAAAAGCTCGAGCTGCCGGAGCCGCGTCCGCGCCGCATGCCGCCCGCGTGGTCGCTCGACCGCGACGTCAGCGCCGACAACTGGATCAGCTCCATCTACATGGACCCGGCCGACCTCGAAGAGACGAACCGTCGGCTGAACCGCAAGTACGACGAGATACGCGCGACGGAACAGCTTGCCGAAGAGTTCATGATGGACGACGCGGAATACGCGTTCGTCGCGTACGGCATCGCATCCCGCATGGCGCGTTCCGCCGTCGACGAGCTCCGCAAGCGGGGCGTGAAGATCGGCCTCGTCCGTCCGAAAACCCTCTTCCCCTTCCCCGAAAACGCGCTCCGCAAGGCCGTCAAAAACGGCGTGAAGCAGTTCTTCTCCGTCGAAATGAGCAACGGTCAGATGATCGACGACGTCCGCCTCGCCATCGAGTGCGCGCGCCCCGTCGCCCTCATCAACCGCATGGGCGGCAACGTGCCGACCGTGGAGGAAATCGCGAACCGCACGATGGATGCGATCAAAGGAGGAAAGTGATCATGAGCGAGAAAATCAAACTGGGCCGTCCCGCGGGATTCTTCGATGTCTTCGAACGCCGCCCCGGCGCCATCAAAAAGAATATGCACTACTGCCCCGGCTGCGGCCACGGCGTCCTTCACAAACTTATCGCGGAAGCCATCGCCGAACTCGGAATCACGCACCGCGTGGTCCTCGCCGCCCCCGTCGGCTGCGCAGTCTTCGCCTACTACTATTTCAAGTGCCGGTCTATCCAGTGCGCCCACGGCCGCGCGCCGGCGGTCGCGACCGGCCTCACCCGATCCAATCCTGACGACGTGATCATCTCGTACCAGGGCGACGGCGACCTGGCCTCCATCGGGTTCAACCACATCCTGCAGGCGGCGAACCGCGGCGAGAACATGACCGTGTTCTTCGTGAACAACGCGATCTACGGCATGACCGGAGGCCAGATGGCGCCGACCACCCTTCCCGGCCAGAAGACTCAGACCAGCCCGCTCGGACGCGACGTATTGGAGACCGGCTACCCGATCCGCGTCTGCGAAATGATCTCGCAGTTCGACGCGCCGGTGTACGTGGAACGCTGCGCCCTGACCAGCTTCAAGAACATCATGGCCGCCCGCCGCGCCGTCCGCAAGGCGTTGCAGAACAGCATGGACAAGAAGGGCTTCTCCCTCGTCGAGTTCCTCTCGGGCTGCCCGGTCAACCTGAAGATGAACGCCCACGACATGAGCGAATTCATCGAGACGAAGATGACGAAGTTCTTCCCGCTGGGCGTCTATCTGGACCGCGCCGCGGAGCGCGAACCGATCGTCCGCGCCGAAATGAACTACGACGCCGACAAGATCAAGAGCCTGCTCTATCCCGAAGAGCTTCAGAGCGAACTCGGCGACTACAAGTGCTCCTCTCCCGTTTTCGACAAGGAATGCCGCGTGAAGATCAGCGGATTCGGCGGCCAGGGCGTGCTTTCGCTCGGCTACATCCTCGCCATCCTCGGCAAGCAGCGCAATTTCAACGTCTCCTGGCTCCCGTCCTACGGCCCGGAAATGCGCGGCGGCACGGCCAACTGCTCCGTCGTCTTCTCCAAGTCGCACATCGGCTCGCCCGAAGCCGCCGAGAACTGCGACATGCTCGTCTGCATGAACCAGCCGTCCGTCGAGAAGTTCCTGCCCATCCTGAAACCCGGCGGAGTCCTCGTCTACGACTCCTCGACCGTGAAGCTCCCGGTAGGCGCGGCGAAGGGCCATTACGTGTACGGCCTGCCCGCGTCCGACCTGGCGAACCATCTCGGCGACCTGCGCGCGGCCAACACGGTCATGCTCGGCGCCATCGCGGCCGTCATGGCGGACAACTTCCTGAACGACGCGGACAAGGCGAACCTCGACGCCGCCATGGTCGAGGCCGTCCGCGAGATGTTCGCGAAGAAGGCGAAAGCCGCCGACATCAACATCGAGGCGTACAGGACCGGAAAGGAAAAGATCGAATTCAAGTCCGTTCCGAACTCCTGAATCCGAAATTTCTCCCCGCCGCCCCGAAACGGAGGCGGGGGGATGATTTACAACATCCTCACAAGTCACGATCCAAACGAGATGAAAGCGAGGCGTCCATGAACAGAATCTACTACTTTTCATCGACCGGAAACACCCTGGCGGCCGCGCGCGAATTCGCGGCGAAACTCGGCGATACGGAACTCGTCTCCATCGCCGACCTCGACCGCGCGGAAGAGGTCGACCTCTCCGGCGCGGACGCCGTCGGCATCTTCTTCCCCGTGTATTGCTTCGGCCTGCCGGGCATCGTCCAGAAATTCATCGCCCGGATCGTGAAGGGAAGCGGCAAATACGTCTTCTCCCTATGTACCTGCGGCGGCATGAAAGGCTCCGCGGCGTATATCCTGGAGGCCCTGCTGAAGGAACGCGGCATCAGGCTCGCAATCTCGTTCAGCCTGACCATGCCGTCCAACTACATCCCGCGTTCCATCCCGCCCACGCAGAACCGCATGGAAAAGCTCTTCTCGAAAGCCTCCCGCGACATCGTGTACGCGGTGCGCGCCGTGAAGAAACGCAAGACCGAGGAGCTTCTACATGTGTTCCCGTTCGACGTCTTCGGCGATGCCGTGGCGCAGAAGGCGGTCGCGTTCCTTTCGAACTACGACCGGTATTTCTGGGTCGCGGACAAATGCGATTCCTGCGGACTCTGCGAGAAGATCTGCCCGGACTCCAACATCATCATGATGAACGGCATCCCCACCTGGCACGGCCACTGCGAACACTGTCTCGCATGTCTCCAGTGGTGCCCGAAAGAAGCCATCCAGTTCCGCAGGATCACCCTGAAACGCAAACGCTACCACCATCCCGACGTCAAGGCCGACGACATGATTCTGAAAATCTGCCGCTGAGAAAGGATATCCGCCATGAACGACCCGATTCAGACTATTATGACACGCACGAGCGTACGCGCGTTCCTCGACAAGCCCGTCTCCGACGAGACGGTCGAACAGCTTCTGAAGGCCGCGACGGCGGCTCCCTCGGCAAAGAACCAGCAGCCGTGGGCGTTCGTCGTCATCCGCGACCGGGCCATGCTTGAAAGACTCGGGAACAGCCTTCCGAACGCGAAAATGACCGCCACGGCGCCCGTCGCCATCGCAATCTGCGGAACGCTCGACAAGGCGCTTCCCGGCGAAGCCCGCGAATACTGGATTCAGGATGCCGCCGCCGCGACAGAAAACTTCCTGCTGGCCGTCCATGCGCTCGGACTCGGCGCGGTCTGGACCGGCGTCCACCCCATCTCCGAACGCATCAGCATCATCAAAGACGCCCTGCGCCTCCCCGAAGGCGTCGAACCGTTCTGCCTGATCCCGTTCGGCTATCCAGCCGCACCCGCCACGGTGAAGAACAAATGGAATCCCGCCATTGTCCATAGGGAAGTCTGGTAAGACCTCTTCCATTCATCCGGCGCGCCCCATCCTCATCGGAAACAGACCGCCGGACATCGCATGGAACGCCGTTGCCGCGGTCAGGCGGGCGGCGTTCCGTTTTTCTATGCCGACACCGGAAAAAGCAGGGCATTTTAGTATAATATCTAAAATATCATTTCATCAAAATTTCTCTTTTCATGTTTTTTGCGCGATGAATATTATTTATGTCATTTTAAGCGTTTTCCAGCAATTCGCACATAATTTACTGTCCTTGAGTAATATTTATCTATCATAAAACTACCACGCTTAATAAATAATCCATTCTTTTTGTCAAATAATGCATTTTCTTTTTTTTGAGTCCGCGCTATATTAATGAGACAAATGGCATGACAGATATTTTCGCCATATAAACAACATGAAACTATCCGGCCGCGCCACGCGGAATCCGCCCCGTTTTCCGTCCGGCCAGCCGAAAAAACTCATCGAAGGCGGTCCTATGAAAAAACAATTTCTGGCAGTAACATCCAGTCGCAAACTCCTGTTCATCGCGGACCGGATCCGCACGACCTCCGTCGGCGTGTTCGGACTGAACGGCGATTATTCATTCGCCCAGTTCCCCATTGTGAAGTATTTCCTTGAGAATCCGGATTCCGCACCTCAGATCAAACGTCTTTCGGAGTACTCCGGGCTGAGTTCCGGCGCAATCTCGCAGGCCGTCGACCTGTACGTCGCCGACAAGATACTGGAACGCAAAATGATTCCTGAAAACCGCCGCAGCACCGGCGTCATGATGTCCGCGAAGGGCAAAGCCATGCGCAAGGAAACGGTCGCGCTGCTTGACAGGCGGTTCGCCGGATTCGAAACCTCGCTCGGACCGGACAAGCTTGCAAAGTTCCGCGAGGTGCTCTGCTATCTTTTCCGGGCCAGGACCGGCACCGAACATCTCGCCGCGAAGCACGTCGGCGACCTCTGCAAGCTCCCGGTCGAAGTCAAGCCTCTGCCCGAGGGAGAAACGAAGCCATCGGACCTGCCGTTCTGGCTGCTTCTGATCCACTTCGCCGACGCCCTCCGCTTCCCGGTGATGCATTTCCACTACGCTTCGCGCTCCGGCCGGACCACGCTCGGCAAGCTCCGCATCATGAACTACCTTTTCGCGATCCACGGGCGCAAAAACCTCCCGATGATCAAGGACTTCGCGGAACGCTTCCATCTCCCGTCCGCCGCCGTCACCCAGACGCTGAACGCGCTCTATGCAGACGGTCTGGTGAACCGCATTCCGGGCCCGAAGGACCGCCGCGTCACGCTCATCGACCTCACGGACAAAGGCGAGCATCTGTACCGCGTCTGCACGGCTTCCTACGTGAAGTTCATGAAGGAAGTCTTCGAAAAGCTCCCGCAGGATCAGGTCGAAGCGTTCGTCTCCGCCCTTGAGGCCATGGCGCAGTTCCTTGCAAAAGAGCGATTCGCGTCTCCTTACGGGGTCGCGGCGGAAGCGGCTTTCCCTCCGGTTTCCGAAGCGGAGACCGACGCCGACATCGAAGCGGAAGCAGCGGCCATCGAAAACACGCCGCTGAACTGAAACAAGGCTGAATCGCAGGTGCGGCGTTTCCGCCGCGCCTCCGTTGTCGAATCGCCCGGACGATCCATGGCCTGCAAGCCGGAATCCGGGCGGTTTTGTTTTCGGACGGGAAAGATTGACCGCACGGCTCCCTTTCCCAATCCGGGAGGCGCGAAACAGCATGCGGCGGCCTCAGCAGGAGATCCGGAGGAATTCCGTCCTGGCATGCAGCCGGATTTCATCCGTTCCGGCGGGCACGAACACGCAGTCGCCCTTGAAGAACTGAAGCATGGAGTCGCGGCAGAACATCGTGCCGCAGCCGTTGAGGAAAAGGAACGCTTCGAAGGACTCCTGCGAAGCCCGGAACGCCGCCATCTCGCGGCGCTGCTCGGTGTTCACCAGCACGCGTTCCACCCGGAAATAACGGCAGCGGCAGAGCAGCTCGGAGGCGGTTCCGCCCGAATACCGGAGAAGGCGCATCGGCTGGCGCGGCTCGGACATGGCTTCGAGGTTCGCAACGGCAAGCCCTTTTTCGACATGAAGCGGACGTTTTTCCCCGTTCCGGTCGGCGCGGTTGTAGTCGTACAGACGATAGGTCAGGTTGGAACTCTGCTGGATCTCGGCAATCAGGCATCCGGCGCCGATGGCGTGAACCGTGCCGGGAGAAATAAGGAAGATGTCGTTTTTGCGGACGGGAACGAACTGCAGATACTTTTCCACGGATCCGTCCTCGATGGCTTTCCGGAAAAGATCCTTGCCGATCGCATGGTGCAGTCCGTACGCGATGCGCGAATCACGGTCGGCATCCAACACATACCACATCTCGGTCTTGCCGTTCTGCCCGTTTTCATGCACGCGGGCGAATTCGTCAGACGGATGCACCTGCACGGACAGGTCGCGTCTGGCGTCGATGAGCTTCACCAGCACGGGCAGCTCGGCGCTCCCGTGCGCGTGTTCCCCCAGATATTCCGGGTGAACGCGCAGGATTTCATCCAGGGGCATGCCGATCCACTCCCCGCTCGCGGCGACGCTCATGCCGTCAGGATGCGTGGAACACTCCCATGTCTCGGCGACGACGTCGGAGACGACATGCTTGGCGAAATCGTCGTTGAGGCGCGTGCCGCCCCAAAGGTAATCCTTGGCGGCGGGGTGCAGCAGAAATGGAACGGGCCGGGCCAAATCGCGCCTCACAGCTGCGGCAATTTATATTTTTTCTTGTCGAGCTTGGATATCTCCTGCCCGACCTGGACTTCGATCAGCGTCAGCGCCGTGTCCGCGAAGACCGTGTGGCGGCAGCCGGCCTCGATCGTGATCACGTCTCCGACGCGGACCCTCTGCTCCATGCCGTCGACAAGCGTGCGCCCCTCGCCGCCGATGACCGTCCAAATCTCGTCACGCTTCTCGTGGCTATGGTAGCTCATGGCCTGGCCGGGCTTCAGTTCGACCTTGATCGTGAGGCTGCCTTTCTCGACGTTCAGAATCTGGAACGTTCCCCATGATTTTTCGGCGAACATGATCTGGCTTTCGAACTTGTCGACAATGCTCTTGATGCGCGCCGACCGGTCCTTGTCCGACACAAGGATGCCTTCGGGCGAGGCGGCAATCACAACGTCATGGACGCCCATCGCCAGGACCGGCATGGACAGCTCGTTCAGCACGTGAACGTTGCCGCACTGGTCGTCGATTACGGCGTTGCCGATCGTGTTGGACGGCATGACCTCCGTGAGCGTGTTCCATGTGCCGATGTCGCGCCACTCGCCGCTGAACCGCATCACCTGGATGTCCGGCTCCTTCTCGACCACGGCGTAGTCGAAGCTGATCTTCGGGAGCGTGGCGTACTGCTGGAAGAGGTCGTGGTAGTCCGTGTAGGAGATCATCTCGTGCGCCTTTTTCAGCACGTAGCCGATCCTGTACGCGAAAACGCCGCCGTTCCACAGCGCGCCCTGCGCCATGTACTTCAGCGCGGTGTTCATGTCCGGCTTCTCCTTGAACTCGCGCACACGGCTCAGCTCCGATTTCTCGCACGGGATGATGTAGCCGTATTTCTCGCTCGGATGAAGCGGCTGGATGCCCATCAGCGTCAGGTTCGCCTCGCCCTTCGACGCCTGTTCGCAGAGGCGCTTCAGGAACTCGAAGTAGTCGTCGTTCACGTACGGATCGACAGGGCAAACCACCACGGCCTCGTCCTCGGACGCGCCCTGAACCGAGTGCAGATATTCCGTCGCCAGCACGATCGCCGGGAACGTGTCGCGGCGGCACGGCTCAACGGAGACGCCCACGCCGTTGCCGAGCTGGTTGTTGAGCGCGGACACCTGCGTTTTCGAGGTTGCGACCGTCACGGTCGAATCCGGATCCGCCGTCTTGATCTGGCGGAATACGCGCTGCACCATGGACTCCGGCGTTCCGTCCGGCCCGAGAAAGAAGCTGATGAATTGTTTCGACCGGACATCGTTGGACAGCGGCCAGAGCCGTTTCCCCGATCCGCCTGAGAGCAGGATGATGTTCATGTTCGTTTCACCGTTGTTGGAAGTGTTTTTTGCAGACTGCATAGCCATAATATACTCCCCCCTTCGCGATAAAACAAGCGCATGAGGCCTTTTTCTTGCTTTTCTCCCCGCATATTGACATCTTTCCTCTTGACATTTCCGAGGAAACGCTGTATAATACAGAAACGGAAAACCGCCTCTCCGAGGCGCCGCGCGGGATTTCCGCCCGGAAACATCATTCCACCCCTCCAAATCATACAACCCCCGAAGGAACGCTATGAAACACATCAATCTCTTCGCCTGCGCGGCGGCTCTCGCCGTTCTCTGCGGATGCGCCAGCGCCACCGTCTCCACCCGGACCGAATTCCCCGACAACGCATTCAAGGAAATCCCGCAGGAATACATGCGCGTCTGCGAAAAGGGCGGCGTCATCAAAAATTTCACGTACAAAACGCGCGACAACCAGACCGCCGACAGCCCCGAATTCGAGAAATCCGGCCTCGTCTACCTGCCCTACGGCTACGACGAAAACGACGCCTCCACCCGCTACAACGTGCTGTACCTGATGCACGGCGGAGGCGACAATCCCGGCTGGTACTTCGGCGGCGAAGGCCAGAACACCCGCCTCAAGAACGTGATCGACCACCTGATCGCGAACGGCGAAATGAAGCCTCTCATCATCTGCGCGCTTTCCTACTATACGCAGTACAGCAACGACGCCACGAAAAACTGCATCGACTTCCACTACGAACTCGACAAGGACGTAATCCCGGTGTTCGAGAAGCAGTACCATACCTACGCCAAGGACGTCACGCAGAAAGAACTCGACGCCTCCAGATGGCATCGCGGCTTCGGAGGATTCTCCATGGGCGCCTGCGCCACCTGGTCCGTCTTCGAACACTGCCTCGGCGAAATGGGCTGCTTCATCCCGATGAGCGGCGACTGCTGGGCCGTCGGACGCGGCAAATCCGTCGAATCCGCCAAGCATCTCGCCGACTCGGTCGTCAAAAACGGCAAGACCGCCAAAGATTTCTACATTTACTCCGGCTGCGGCCGCAACGACGTCGCCGAGCCGAACATGACCCCGATGATCAACGAGATGAAGAAATACCCGGAAATCTTCAAATACTGCGACAACTTCAAGGACGGCAACCTCTATCAGATGATCTACGAACGCGGCGGACACGACATCAACTCTGTCATGCGCGTCATGTACAACGGCCTGCCGAAGTTGTTCGACTGATTTCGGCAACACGTCAAATACGGTCCGCCGACGTCGGCTTTCCCGTCCGGCGGACCGTTGAAACGGCAGGAGGGAAAACTCCGTCGCAAAAAATGGACTGCATCGGTCGGGATGTTGTGGACGCATATCTACAAATTTCCATGTCGTATTTCATTTCCACATGGAGTTTATCCCATGCCCTGCATCGGCGCACACGCATGCATCACCGACGCCTCCTCTGCTAATTTTCAAGTTGCTATTGCGGAATATTTTAATAATAAAAACTTTTTAGCTTCAGTTAAAAAGGTATAACTATGCCCAAAAAAGATTAGGATTATCTTAAAAATCATTTGCGTTATTGCATTCCGGGCGCTATATTAGGATATTCCGCGCATCCATCGTGAATCAACAACACCGGAGAATCATCATGGCCAACCTGAAAGATATCGCCAACCGCGCAGGAGTCAACATCGCGACTGTTTCGCGATTCTTCAACAACCGGAACCTCGTCAAGGCTTCGACCGCGGAAAAGATCGACGCCATCGTCAAGGAAGTCGGCTACCGCCAGCGCGCCCGACGTCAGGGCCCCCGCACGCCCGACCGCATCGGCATCCGGCATTTCCGCGTCATGATCGTCCTCAACTCCATTTCATCGATCCAGCAGTATTTCCACTGGGGAGCCATCTCCCATTTCATCTCCGCCGTGTTCAGCGAACTTCAGAAACTTGACATTTCCCTGGAGTTCTGCATCATCGGCGAGGACGGCCTGATCCCCGAACGACTGAACCCGGACTACTGCGACGGCGCAATTCTCTGCAGGGAGCCCGACCAGCCGGCCGCCCGCGAAAAGCTTCATCAGCGCCTTCAGAGCATCGCCACGGTCAACACCATCCTCAACGACAACAGCGACACAAACGAATTCGACATCGTCAAATTCGATTCCGCCGAGGTCTCCCGTCTCGCCATGCGGCACTTCGCCGAGCACGACGTGAAGGAAATCGCCATCTTCCCCGAATACAAGCTCCGTTTCACTCACAAGAAAATGGTCGAGACCCTCAAATCCGAATGCGACCGCATCGGCATCCGCTGGAACGACCTTACCGGAACCGCGGACAGAACCATCCCGATGAGCGATTTCTACAGCAAGATCACGGACGCGTTCCTCCAGCTCAAAACGGCCACCGGCATGACGTTCGCCACCAGCGCCGACATGCTGGGCGTCATGAACGAACTCCGGGCGCGCGGAATCGACATCAGGCAGTACGAGTTCATCGCGGCGTTCTCCTGCGAACACACGCTCCGCTATTTCGAGAAGATACCGCCCTTCATCGACCTCAAGCAGGAGGAACTCGGCGTCATGACGGCGAAACGTCTGCTCGACAGAATCCACTCGTTCAACAAGCTCCCGCGCACCGACATCATCATCGCGCCGGAAATCAGACAGCTCGACTGAACTCAAGAACTGACGATCCAGGCTCCGTTCCGGTCCGTTTCCGCATTGGACGGCCTTCACCGCGGCTCCGCTTTCCGGCGGGGCCGTTTTTTTCTCATAAGCGCCATGTGTACAAATAGTCTATGCTTTTGAACAAATAAGCGATAGTTTTTTTGATATTCCGTAGTATTTTATACATTGAAACGCAATCGCGGATGATCGCATCCGCGCGAAAACAATCACATCCTCCCTCAAGCGCTACGGAGTCGCACCATGAATCGTTCCAATCCAGCCGTCTGTCCCGCCTGCACGAAGTCCGAAACGCGCGACCGCATCGACCTGTGCGGCGTCTGGCGTTTTCAGATCAACACGTCCGCCGAACGCCCCGACGAGGCTGCTGCATGGGAGGATTTCGAAACGCCGGGCTGGAGAAGCGCGGTCCGCAAGGATGTGCCGCACTATCTGTGGTTCCGGCGGGAGATCGAGATTCCGGCTGACTGGCGGGGCAAATGCACCGTCCTGAACCTCCGCGGCGCAAGAAACGCGCCCAAAATCTTCATCGACGGGCGTTTCGCCGGAAGCAAGTTCGACGGCTGGACGCCGTTCGAGCTCGACGTTACGGAATTCGTCCGTCCGGGCGGCCGTCACACGCTCGACCTGTGCTGCGGCGACCGGAGCGCGGTCGAAGACCTCTCGAAAAGACCTGACGAGATCGCGCACACGATCGCCCCGGTCGGCGGATTCCATGACAACTGCGGCCCATTCCTGCCGATCTATCTCGACGCGCATGAGCCGCTGCACATTGAGGATTCGCGCCTCGCAATCGTCACGTCCGTGAAGAATATGACCCTGACCGTGACGGGCGCTGTCGTCCACGCCGCGGGCGCGCTGCCGGACGCCGCCTCGCTCAAAATCGAATGCGCCGTTCTGGACGGGGAGACGCCGCTCCTGACATTCGGCGGCGCTCCGCAGTTCGGTTCGGTCAAACTCTCGGATGAAGCGGACGACGCGCCGTTCAACCCCGGCGCGTGGCGGTTCGAATCGGCGTTTCCGAACGCAAAACTCTGGACGCCCGAAACGCCGAACCTGTACCGCCTCAGAATTCGGCTGTACCGCGACGGCATCCTCAGCGACGAATCCTTCACACGCTTCGGATTCCGCGAGGTGTGGTGCGACGGGCCGGATTTCTTCCTGAACGGCGTGAAACGGCGTCTGCTGGGGTCGAGCACATGGCCCGCATACGGCTATATCCCGCGCGAGGAGGTCTTCCGCCGCGTCCGCCAGTGGAAGGAGGACGGCGTGCTGGCGTTCCGGTTCCACAACCAGCCATGGCAGGAGGATTATCTGGAGGCATGCGACGAAATCGGCGTCATGACGATCGACGAATCGCCCGTATACACAGACGGCAGCGCCATGTACGCGTATAACGAGGATGTTTTCTGGAACAACTTCGCCGACGTGCTGCGCGGCATGATCCGGCGCGACCGCAACCACGCCTCGCTCGTGATGTGGAGCGTCGGCAACGAAATCCTGTTCATGGGCTCGGTCAAGTTCTGTCCGGACCTCAACCGTCGCCTCGGCGAGATGGGTGCGCTCACGAAACGGTTCGATCCGACCCGTTCCACGATGTTCGAGGCCGACCGCGATCCGGACGGCAAGTACGACATGATCGGGCTGCACTATCCGCACGAAATGCCCGCGCTGTACGCTTATCCAAACGCCGCCGAATGGCTCGGCCGCCGCATCGAGGCGGAAGCCGCAGGCGGCATGCTCGGCAAGCAGTCCGGCACGTTCTTCTGGGACCGCAAAAAGCCTCTGTACATCGGCGAATACCTGTGGTGTCCGCAGAGCGACTACTCAGTCGGCTCCATCTGGTTCGGCGAGGAAGTCTACCTCAGCCGCCAGAAATGCAACCACGAGGCGAAGCTCCTCGGCTGGATCGACCAGACCGAGGCGTTCCGCATGGCGAACGTGACCGGCATGTGCCCGTGGACGGCCTACGGATTCGGCGGCACGTCCACGCCCGGCGCGGCCGAGGCGGAAAAGATATTCTACCGCCGGATCGCGTGTTTCCGGCGCGACCGCTCGGCCCGTGTGTTCGCCGGAACGAAGAAAGGCGTCGCGTTCGACGTGCTCAACGATTCGCCGGAGACGCAGGCCCTGGAGCTGACGATCGCCGTCGACGGCGTTGACGCGGATTCCGCCTCGTTCACGCTGGAGCCGGGCGGCGCCCGCACGGTCTCGCTCGCGTTCACGGCGAAGGATGCGCCGGGAAAAGCTCTGCCCGAATACGTATCTTCCACGCTTGAATTCCGGCTGACCGCCAACGGAAGCGAAGTCCAGCGCGAGAGTTTCCTGTACAAGATCTATCCCGCGCCGACCGGAGAGGATGTTGAAAACGTGCATGTCTACCGCACGCCCGGCGATGTCGGTTTCGCCTCGCTGAACCCGGCTGCGGACATCGTGATCGTCGACGAAGACGCGCTCGGCACGCCCGAAAGCCCTGCGCAATTCGATGCGGACGGATTCCGGCGTTTCCTCGCGGCGGGCGGTCGCGCGCTCGTGCTGGCGCAGGACACGCTGGATCCGCTCGGACTCGGCGTGAACCTCACGGACCACGCGTCGACCATGGCGTTCCCGCTTGCCATGAACCATCCGCTGCTCGCCGGGCTGGCCCCCGACGACTTCAAATGGTGGGCGGGCGGTCACTACATCTCCCGCCGGGAAATCATCCGGGAAGGGCGCAACGGTCTGGAAGCGATTCTCGTTACGGGCGGTTTCAGCTCGCTTGCGCAGGGGCCGTTCGCCGATCTGCCGTTCGGGAACGGTCACGCCGTTCTGATGCAGCTGCTCGCCGGAAGCAAACGCGCAGTCGAACCCGCTGCGGAAATTCTGTACCGCAACGCCGTATCATATCTGAATAATCTTCCGCGCAGACGCGCCGTTCCGGTCCGGGCGCTCGCCTCCGATCCCAGCGTCCTCCGCGTCCTTCGGACGATCGGCCTGGACGATTCCGCCGCCAAGGGCGCAAAGTTCATCGTCGCCGACGGCGCATGCCCCGGCCTGGACATGACGCCGGACCAGCTTGGAGCCTGGATTCGCGACGGCGGCGTTTTCCACTGGCACATGCCGGACGAGGAAACATTCGAACGCCTGAAACACGCCATCGGCGCGGACGGGATCGCCTGCGTGAAAGGAGACTGCTCCGGCATCATCGCCGACCGCAAGTCGCCGCTCTTCTTCGGCATCTCCCACGAAGACCTCACGCATTGCCGCATCTACGACTGGGACAGCAAGCTTGACGTCCAGCCCGACGCCGTATCCATGCGTTTCGTGCCGGAGGCGTTCGCGCAAGCCGGCCCTGTTCCAGGCGCAACCAGGCTCGACGGCGGCCCGGTTCCGATGAAGGAGCCGTCGGTCGGCATGCCCGGATTCGTGGATCCCGCGCCGCATTCCGTCTTCACCGCCGTGCGCGAGCAGGCCGGAATCGTCTGCCTGACGCTCCGCATCGGCGCGCCGGAACCGTTGCCGGACATCGTCGACATGGGCGTGAACGGCGGCCATTACGTGTTCAAATTCGCTGAAAAGCCGCTCTGCCGCATCGCGGTCGGCGACATGGAGCAGATATGGTTCACGCCGGACAGCCCCGGCGAATACCGCACGGTCATTCTCCTGCCCGCCGGAACTTCGCAGATCGACGTCCGGGGCGCGGGCCGTTCCGGAGTCGGCGCGGGCGTCTTCACCGAGGCATATCTCTCCGAAGCGGCGTACCCCCCCGGATTCGAGGTTCCCGCCGTGCCGGGTTCGCTCGTAAGCTGGAAGCTCGGCCGCGGACGTGTGGCCCTGGACGGCGCGAACTGGACGTGCGTCCGCGACGGGAACGGCGTGCGCGGCGAGCGTTATCTGAGCGGACTTCTCCGCAACCTGGGGGCGGGATTCCGCACGGAACGCCAGGACGCCGGCGAAGCCGACGACCCGGACAATCTGATCTCGCAGACGCGGATCGCGGGCGGCAACGTGCAGGTCCTTTCCAACAACACGCTCGTCGAACTGGAAACCGATTTCGTAACCGCCTCGACCGGCGTCCACGTCGTTCACATCGACGCTGTCTGCTACCCCTACCAGCGCATTTATTCCGAAGTAACGGTCGAAATCGACGGCAAACAAGCCGCCGTCCGCGAGATCGCGTCCGACGTCACAGCCGGGTACGACCTCGCAGAAGTCACGCTCGACGCCGGTGCGCACCACGTCCGCATGACCTACGGCAACGACGGATTCGGAGACGGCGGCGACCGCGCGCTCTTCATCCGCAAACTGAAGGTCCTGCCGAAGTAAACGCCGCAGACAAAAAAACATACGCATTGCCCCGCCCATCCGTTTCCGCAACGGTGCGGCGGTTCTCTTGCTTTTTATCTCATTTCCTTTTCGTCTCCTTCTGCAAAATAAAGCATTTTGTCTATGAAAAAAAACAAAAAGTGCATTGATTTGTTATGCAAAGCATTGTATAGTTTAAATGAAAAGATGTAGTTTTCCGCCCGTTCATTTTTCCGAATGGAACGGGCAGGCAGAACCGCACGTGAATCCGAACCCAAAGCTCAAGGAGCAAGTTCATGAAAAAACAAACAGCTGTTTCCCCCGCAAAGAAGAATGAACCCCGCGTCATCGAAGCCGACCTCGCGCAGCTCAAGGGGCCGCGTTCCATGGTCTGGAGCGACTGCGTCGGCGCCGGACGGATCGGCGAAGGCCTCCGGGACTCCTGGCGCAAGCAGCTGGAACACTGCCACAAGGAATTCGGATTCCGCTATCTCCGCGCGCACGGTCTGCTCCACGACGAAATGCGCGTGTACTCCGAGGACAAGAAAGGCAATCCCGTCTACAACTTCATGTACATCGACGACGTGTACGATTTCCTGCTCTCCATCGGCATGAAGCCTTTCGTCGAACTCGGATTCATGCCCGAAAAACTCGCGTCCGACAACTTCAAGGATGAGCGCGAAGGAAAAAACGAAGATACCGTCTTCTGGTGGAAGGCCAACGTGACCCCGCCGAAAAAATACGAAAAGTGGGACGCCCTTATCAAAACGCTCATCCAGCACTGGACCGACCGCTATGGCGCAGACGAGGTCAAGACCTGGCGGTTCGAGGTCTGGAACGAGCCGAACCTCAACATCTTCTGGCGTCTCGCCGAAAAAGACCGTCTCCCCGAATACCTCAAGCTCTACGAACACACCGCCAAGGCCGTGAAGTCCGTCAACAAGGACTACCAGGTCGGCGGCCCCTCCGGCGCCGGCCCGGTCTTCATCGAGGAACTGATCGACTACTGCAACAAGAAGAAACTCCCGCTTGATTTCATCACCTATCATACCTACGGCCTCGGAGACGGCCCCAGCGGACTCGACCAGTACGGCAACCGCAAGCTCTTCCTGCACGAAAGCCTCCACTACGTCTGCGACTGCGCGAACCAGCCCCTCCCCGTCATCGCGAAGAAGGGCAAAAAGAAACTCCCCGTCTACATCACCGAATGGAACTCCTCCTACTCGCCCGTCGACCCGGTGCATGATTCCTTCTTCGCCGGACCGTTCATTCTGGAACAGCTCCGCAACACCGAGGCGCTGGACTCCATGAGCTTCTGGACGTTCACGGACATCTTCGAGGAAAATGGCCCCGCGCCGCGTCCGTTCCACGGCGGATTCGGCCTCATGTCCTATCAGGGCATCCCGAAGGCCGCATACTGGGCGTACAAGTATCTTTCCCTCCTCGGAAACACCGAACTCGTCTCTTCCGACGCATCCTCCTATGTCTGCCGCGATGAAAAAGGCGGCGTGCAGGTCCTCTTCTGGGATCTCTCCCACCCCACGAACGGAGGCAAAGTCAGCAATCAGGACTTCTTCTTCAAGACCGTTCCCGCCGCGGACAAGGGCGAAGCGTCCGTCGTGCTGCATCACCTCCCCGCGGGCGAATACGAAATCAAGGTCCACATGATCGGATTCCAGCAGAACGACCCGTACACGCTCTGGCTGGAAAATGGAGCTCCGGCCGACCTCACCCGCGAGGACGTGGAGGAATTGAAGAAAAACTCCGCCATGGAACCCGTATTCCAGTCCAATACAAAAGTCGACGGGATGGTCACGCTGACGATGCCGGTTCAGGCGAACAGCGTGTATTTTATCACACTCACGCCGATTAAGCTTGATCCTGTAAAGCCCGCGCCCGCCAAGAAAGCGGAGGTCAAGGCTTCGGCGAAGCCCGCCGCAAAGCCTGCACCCGCGAAAAAGGCAGAACCCGCGAAGAAGGCGGAACCTGAAAAGAAGGTCGAAGCAAAAGCTCCGGCGAAGTCCGCCGCCAAGCCCGCGCCCGCGAAAAAGCCGGAGGTGAAAGCTCCGGCAAAGCCTGTCGCCAAGCCCGCACCCGCCAAGAAAGCGGAGATCAAGGCTCCGGCGAAGCCCGTCGCCAAGCCCGCGCCCACTAAGGCTCCGGCGAAGCCCGCCGAAAATCCCGCGCCCGCAAAGAAAGCGGAGGTCAAGGCTCCGGCGAAGCCCGCCGCAAAGCCCGCACCCGCAAAGGCTCCAGCGAAGCCCGCCGCAAAGCCCGCGCCCACTAAGGCCGCCGCTCCGGCGAAGCCCGCGCCCGCAAAGGCTCCGGCGAAGCCCGCCGCAAAGCCCGCACCCGCCAAGAAAGCGGAGGTCAAGGCTCCGGCGAAGTCCGCCGCGAAGCCCGCACCCGCCAAGAAAGCGGAGGTCAAGGCTCCGGCGAAGCCCGCCGCAAAGCCCGCACCCGCCAAGGCCGCCGCTCCGGCGAAGAAGGCTCCGGCGAAGCCCGCGCCCGCAAAGAAATCCGCGCCCGCTAAGGCTCCGGCGAAATCCGCCGCGAAAAAAGGCGGAAAGAAATAAGCGGCATGTTTCTTAACGCAACTTGCCCGGCATCGGAATCGCATGGTTCCCGTGCCGGGCAAATTTGTTTTATTCTCGAAAATACTGCATGCGGTTATCAAAAAGTTTATGTTTATTGACAAAAAATACATGCTATCAACCATAAATTCCATTTAAAATTCGTTTTGACGTGCTATAGTAATAGAGTTAAATCAGCCTCAACCGGGGGCTGTTCTGCAAAATCAACCGGGGCCGTTTTTTCCTTTTTACGGTCCTATAAGGAGTTATACAAATGGAATTCAATCAGTACTGCGTCACCCGCCGTTCAATGCCCTTCTGGTGCGTTGGCAACCCGCTGTCCGACCCGTTCGGAGGCTCCGTTCTCGACAAGATCAGCTCGATCGAAGTCGCCAAAATCCTTGCCTGGGCTGCCGGTGAAGGCCTCATCGAAGCCACCAGCGCGCACGATGATGACCTCGTGCCGTGGGATCCCGCGAATCCGGACGACGATCTGGATCCGAACAGCGAGACCAGCAAGATCCTCCGCGAGATCAAATCCATCCTCGACGGCGCCGGCATCAAGTTCAATACGATGACGTGCAGTCTCCACGGCAACAAGATCTTCCGCGACGGCGGCCTCTGCAATCCTGATCCCGAACTCCGCAAGCTCGCCGCGAAGAAGGTCGAGCGCACCCTCCGCATCGGCGCGTACCTCGGCGCCGACTACTACACCTACTGGGTCGCCCGCGACGGTTTCGAAGTCCCCGCCATCACGAAGTGGGGTGAAGTCTACACCTGGCTGGCCGACGGCCTCAACCATGTGACCGATTACATCGAGGCCCAGGGCCTGACGAACTACAAGGGCGCCACTGTCGAACCGAAGCCGAACGAGCCCCGCGGCCAGATGTTCCTCCCCTCCAGCGGCCACGCAGTCGGATTCATCCACGGCAAGCTCAAAAAACCGGATTTCTGGGGCGTCAATCCCGAACTGCTCCAGCACGAGAGCATGGCCCTGCTGAACTCCGTCATGACGGTCAGCTACCTCTGCAGCATGAACAAGCTCAAATTCCTGCATTTCGGCTGCCAGATCAAGGCCCAGTTCGACAATGACTTCCCGCCGCTGATCGGACCGGAAGGACTCAAGGAAACCGTCTTCATGTTCAACGCGCTCCAGCAGATCGGCTGGAAGGGCATCGTGGAATTCGACTGCCACATGCTCCGCGCCGAAGGCGACCTCAACGCCCAGATCGAATGCCGCAAGCAGTTCATCCGCGACTGCATCCGCGCGCTTTCCATCGCCATCACCCTCGCCGCCCGCATCAAGCCCGCCGACAAGCCCGCGTCCCAGAGCGCCGGCGACCTCGACAGCATCATGCAGATGTGCGGCCTTGACAACGTTCAGGTGAAACGGTAACGCGAGTTGGAGGAATTGCAATGGTCATGATGCCGGCGGTGTCATGACCGTACCATTGAGGAGTTATCAATGAGAAACATTTATCCATTCGGAAAAGCCCCGTTTGTCATTCTGATCATTGCAATCGTCTCCGGTATTGTGTTCCTCTGGATGAGATTGGGTGAAAAGAAGGACAGACCTGATCTCATTCTGGCCATCCAGGCCGAAATCCATGTCAAGCCTTATACGAAGGCAATCGAGCAGTTCAACAAGGAGAACAACTGCAACATCGTTCTCCAGCGCGTCCAGAAAGAAGTCCTGATGAGCCGCCTCCAGTCCGCCATGCAGACCGGATGCGACGTTCCGGATCTCGTTGAGATGCTGGAAGGCACCATCGGCTACTTCACCCGCGGTCCGCTTGAAAACGTTGGCTTCGTTGATCTCACGGATCTGCTGGAAAAAGACGGCTTCATGGATTCCACAAAGATGGTCCAAACGCGTTATGCCCTCTGGTCCAGCCGCGGACATATCTTCGCCCTTCCGCACGACGTGCACCCGTCCTGCCTCTGCTACCGTGTCGACCTGATCAAGGAACTCGGCATCGACGTGACGAAGCTGAAAACGTGGGACGACTTCGTGAAGAAAGGCCAGGAGATCACGATTCCCGGCAAGCGCTACATGATTGACATGTCCGACAACAACATGGTCAGCCTGATCATCCTGCTTACTCAGCGAGGATTCGACCTCTTCGACGCCGACGGCAAAGTCGCGTTCGACAAACCCGAGGTCGCGGAGCTGATCGCGTGGTTCGTCCGTCAGACGACTCCGAACACCAAGACCCGCATCGCGTTCCCCGCCGGCGACGGCCAGAACTTCTACCAGGCCATGAACGAAGGCCTCGACCTGTTCTTCTTCACTCCAGACTGGCGTACCGCCCAGTTCATGCTGGACAACCCGCGTCAGAAAGGCAATCTGGCCCTGATGCCGATGCCCATCTGGGCGGACAAGGACGGCAACAAGCTGCCCGGCAGTTACATGACCGGCACATGGGGCGGTTCCGGACTTGCCATCACCAAGCACTGCAAGAACAAGGATCTCGCCTGGAAGTTCGCGAAGTATCTCTACACGAAGACCGAGGATCTCGGCGAGCGCTTCCTGCTCACGAACATCCTTCCTCCGATCAAGGCTTCCTGGGAGCTTCCCGAGCTCAGGCAGAAAAGCGATTTCTACAAGCACATGTTCCGTGATCCGGAGACCGGCGACCTCGTGGACGAATTCGTCTCCATCGGCGAAATGTACGCCTCCCAGGCCGACGGTACCCCGCCGCACTACATCACAGCCTACACCAGACAAGCGGAAACGCAGCTCCTTGACGTCTACTACGATGCCCGCCAGTATTATGAGAGCAATCCGAATGCAAGCGATGCCGATCTGCTGGCGCGGATCACGCCGAGACTCAAAACGAACGCCGACAACGTCCGCAAGATGATCGATTTCAACGTCTTCCTCAGAGACTCCGGAAATAAGACAGTTGCGGTCGCCGAATCCGTCGAGCCCGCAACCGGAAGCAAGGAGCAATAACAGAAATGTCTGCCAATATTCAAAAAAAGAAAGGCGGTCCCGACCGCCATCCCGTGGCGCCATGGATGTTCCTTGCGCCGTACCTTCTTTATGCGGCGGTGTTCTTCGTGTATCCGCTGCTCTATGCCGGCTGGCTGGCGTTCCACCAGACCGACGGCCCCCACACCGCGATCTTCGTCGGCCTTGACAACTTCAAGTTCATCTTCTCCGACAGCATGTTCTGGAAAGCGATGAGCAACACCACCATCTACGCCATCGCGTCCATCTGCATCCAGCTGCCGATCTCCCTCGGACTCGCCATGCTGCTGAACAACAGCAACAGCCGCATGAAAGGCGCGTTCCGCCTGATGATCTTCAGCCCGAACCTCGTCGGCCAGATCTTCGTCGGCGTAATGTTCGCCGTAATCTTCACCCCGCACTACGGCCTCTTCAACAAAGGCCTCGACGCCCTCGTCGGCTGGGGTCTTGAAAAGCAGTGGCTCGCCGATCCGAACCTGCTCCTCCCCGCCCTGATCATCATCTCCCTGTGGATGTACGTGGGCTACAACATGATCTACTTCCTCGCCGGTCTGCAGTCGGTCGACAAGCAGCTGATCGAGGCAGCGCAGATCGACGGCGCCAGCTCCTGGCAGACGTTCCTGCACATCACGCTGCCGCAGATCAAGCCGATCGCGATTTTCGTGGTCATTATGAGTACGATCGGGTCCTACCAGCTGTTCGAACTTCCGTTCGCCTTGATGAAGGGCGAGGGGTTCGGTCCGAACAACGCCGCGATGACCGTCGTCGGTTACCTCTACGAGTGGGGCTTCAACAACGGCGACCTGGGTACGGCGGCGGCTATCGGATGGATACTCGCAGCCATCATCTTCGTCATCAGCATCTTCCAACTTAAAGTCACGCACGCGTACGACGTGGATTGACGGAATAGGAGACAGATACAATGCATTTAGTTCATTGGATATTGATTGTCGCGGCCATCGTCTACGTCGCCCTGCGCCTGATTCCGGGCAAGGGCTGGAAGCTCGCCCCCGCCTATCTCCGCGTCGTCCTGCTCTGCATCGCCGCTTTCCTCACGCTCACGCCGTTTGCGTGGCTGATCTGCAGCGCGTTCAAAGACAAGACCATTATGATGCAGTACACGTTCCTGCCGCCTGTGGACCACTGGTTCGACGGCTCGCTGAACTTGGAGAACTTCCGCCGCCTGCTCACGGAGGAATACCACTCCCCACAGGGGTCGGTCTATTTCTGGCAGTACATCGTGAACTCGGTCTTCCTGTCCTGCACCATCACGTCCATTAACATCTTCTTCTCGTCGATGGCCGGATACGCGCTCGCGAAGTATAAGTTCAAAGGCAGAAACGCGATCCTCTTCGTCATGCTGGGCTCCATGATGTTCCCGAGCATGCTCTTCCTGGCGCCTCTCTTCGAGATGGTCTATAAGTTCGGGTGGATGGACACCTACTACGCCCTGATCATCCCCGGCGCCATCACCGTGTTTGGTATCTTCCTGTTCCGCCAGTCCATGATCGGCGTTCCGACCAGTCTGCTGGAATCCGCACGCGTCGACGGCGCCAGCGAGTTCCGTATCTACTGGGAGATCACGCTTCCGCTCGTGCGTCCCGTGACGGCTGCCTACTGCCTCATCACGTTCCTCGCCACTTGGAACGCCTTCCTTCAGCCGCAGATCTTCGTGCAGACGCAGTCCAAGCTGCCGCTGCCGGTCGTGCTGAACCAGTACATCGGCCTGTACGTGCAGGAATACGGCATCTTCCTCGCCGGTACGCTGCTTGCCATCATCCCCCCCGCCATTCTCTTCTTTATCCTGCAGAAGGAATTCGTGGCCGGCCTGACCAGCGGCGCGACGAAGGGCTGACCCCCCGCGTTTTCCAAGCAAACGCAATTCAGGACGCACCGGGCTTTCCGGTGCGTCTTTTTTGCAAGGCCTCACCTGGCGGAAGACGCTTGATCGAATCTTTTTTGTTCAAGCCGGACATGGAAGTCATGCGTTTTCATCGCCGCACCACAAAAAAAGGAGTTTTTTCCGGCAAAACATCATTTCCGGCTTGAATCCGGGCCGTTTCCGGATTACATTACTTTTTATTCCGACGCTCCACCGCGACTTTTACAATCAATCATCCAAATATCCCCGGATACAAGCCCTATGAACCCTGAAGTCATCGTTTTCGTCCTCTATCTCCTCTGTATGCTCGCTATCGGCGTTTTCTTCTTCATCAGGGACCGCAAGGGCGGCGAGAAGACGTTCTTCCTGGGCGACCGCAAGATGGGCGCATGGGTCGGGGCGCTGTCCGCCGGCGCGTCGGACATGAGCGCATGGGTGCTGATGGGGCTTCCGACTTCGATCTACGCGTTCGGGCTGGGCAAGATCTGGATCCCGGTCGGGCTTGTGGCGGGCTACACGGCCAGCTGGCTGATCGAAGCGCCGCGCCTGCGCCGGTTCTCCATCGTGTCCGGCGACGCGATTACGATCCCGCAATACCTCTCGAACCGGTTTCTGGCGAAATCGAAATCCCTGCAGGCGATCTGCGCCGTCGTGTTCCTGCTGGCGTACACGGTTTACGCGGCGTCCAGCATCAAGGCGTGCGGCACGCTGTTCCACAAGGTCATCGGCATGGACCCGATGACGGCGATGTATCTGGCCGTGTTCATCATCGTGGGATATACGTTCATGGGCGGATTCTCCGCCGTCTGCTGGACCGACTTCTTCCAGGGCTTGCTCATCCTCGGCGCAATGATGCTCGCGCCGCTGTTCGCTTTCCTCACGATGGACTTCCTCGGCGAATCCATCGACGCGTCCAGCCCCTACTGGAATCCCGCCGCCGACTGGCGCGACATCGTGTCCGGGCTGGCATGGGGGCTGGGCTACTTCGGGATGCCGCACATCATCATCCGGTTCATGTCGATCTCGTCGCAAAAGACGCTGAAATGGTCCGCGTGGATCGGGATCGCATGGACGGCCCTGATCCTGATCTTCGCAGCGCTGATCGGCATCATCGGGCGCCTGAACTTCGGCCCGGATCCCGATATGGAGAAAAACGAGCTGGTCTTCGTCCAGATGGTTCGCAGCATCTTCCCCGGCGTGATCTCCGGCGTCCTGCTCTCCGCCGTACTCGCGGCGTCCATGAGCACAGCCGACAGCCAGCTGCTCTCCGCCTCGTCCTCGCTCGCCAGCGACGTCTACAAGCCGATCGTCCGCAAGAACCGCGCTTCCGACCGGGAACTGATGTGGGTCGGACGTTTCGTCGTGCTCGCGGTCGCCGTCGTCGCGCTCGTGATCGCCGCAAATCCGAACTCCGGCTCCATCATGGGGCTCGTAGAAAACGCCTGGGGACTCTTCGGCGCGGCGTTCGGCCCTGCGATCCTCCTGTCGCTCTTCTGGCGCAAGTTCAATTTCGCGGGCGCGGTGACGGGCATCGTGGTCGGCGCGGCCGTGGACATCTGCTGGCTCGTCTTCCTGAATCAGACCGACGTGTACGAGATCCTGCCCGGATTCGCCGCCGGAGCCGTCGCCGCATTCATCGCCGCGAAACTCGCCGGAACGCCGTCCGAAGAAGTCATGAAGCTGTACGACGACGCCGTCGCCTACGACGACTGACAACACCTTTTTCCGCGATCGAAAACTCCCGCCGGGATCGTTCGTCCAGACGGGAGCATTGGTTTTATTCTGAACTGTGGTTCCGGCAAAAACCGGAAAAGCCGCGCTTATTTCTTTCTTTGGGCGAAGAGCCAGTCGAGCGTAGTGTAGTCGTTGTAGCAGATATCCCAGGCGTTGTGTCCGATCAGCGGATACTCGCGGTAGCTGCACTGCGTGTTTCCGGCTTCCTGAAGGAATCTGAAGAAGTCGCGCGTCAGTTCGGTGCGGACCGTCTCGTCGTAGTCGCCCTGATACAGCGCGATCGGCATGTCCTTCAGGCGTTCGGCCTCCTCGCGCGTGCCGCCGCAGCAGATCGCCACGCAGGCGGCGAAGAGGTCGGGATTGCGGCCCGCGAGCTCGACCGTGCCGTGTCCGCCCATGGAGAATCCGGTCACGTAGATGCGCGCGGGATCGGCGTCGAATTCCTTCATCTTCGCACGGACCAGTTTCGGCAGATTTGCGAAGACGCTTTCCGGACGGATGACGCCGTCGCCGCCGCGCTGGACGTTGTTGCCCCATCCCTCGCTCGCGGGGCACTGCGGAGCCAGCAGGACGACCTTGACGTTCCTGTGGGCGAGGATGTAGGAGACGATCTGCTCGAATCCGTAACGGAGATGCGACTTGTTGTCGCTGCCGCGTTCGCCGACGCCGTGCAGGAAGACCAGAACGGTCGGCTTGCCGGGGGCGTCCATGTTGTACGTGCCCTCGCAGTAATTGATCCCGATGCCGTCGGCGTCGAACGTCTTCGCGGTCACGCGGGTGTTTTTGAAGATGGCGTCGTCCTTCTGCTGCTGCGACGCGCCGTTCGGGAGCAACGGGAAAAGCGGCTGTTCCTGTCCGGGCGCGTAGGCGTTGACGGGTTTATTGCACTGATCCGCGCAGGCGTTTCCCTCGCCGCAGCAGCAGGAGGCGAGCATGGCGGAGGCGGAAAGGCAGACGGCGGAACGGATGAGCTTGAGAGGATGACGCATAATAAACTCCTGAAAGCAAGTGTTGAAAAGGAAACGAAACTTTTTCGACTAATATACAGCTTTTCCGCACCTTTGTCAAATCGTCCGACCTCATTTCCCATGCGAATTGCAAGTCTCCGTCCGCGCATTGATGCGGGGAAAGGAAACATCCGATGAAACAGGCGGAAGAAAAAAGACTTTTTTGCGCAAACAGGCTTGCTTTTCCCTGAAAAGACTGTATTTTATATAGACGCCTCCGGCATCGGAGCAATTTTCCTCAAAAAACGATGCCGCGCAACAAGCTTTTTTTCTGTCCAAACTTTACATCAGGAAAGGATGACAACAGCATGAAATCGTTTCTGGTCGGCATCGGCATCGTAGTCGCGATCGGCGCAATCGCATTCGGATGGATCATTTCCCAGCGCAACGGCCTGATCGCCCTGAACCAAAATGTGAACAAAGTCTGGTCGGACGTCGACACGCAGCTTCAGCGTCGCAGCGACCTGATCCCGAACCTGGTCTCGACCGTGAAGGGCTACGCCGCGCACGAAGACAGCGTCTTCAACGGCATTGCGGACGCCCGCAGCAAACTCGCCGGCGCCGCGACCCCCGCGGCGAAGGCCGAAGCCGACGCCGCCCTCACCAGCAGCCTCGGCCGCCTGCTCGCCATCGCCGAGAACTATCCCGAACTGAAGGCCAACGAAAACTTCATCCGTCTCCAGGACGAACTTGCCGGAACGGAAAACCGCATCGCCGTCGCCCGCAAGAGATACAATGAAGTCGTCGAACGGTTCAACACGAGCATCCTTCAGTTCCCCGGCTCCCTCTTCGCCGGAAGTCTCGGATACACGGAACGCGAATTCTTCAATCCCCCGGAAGGCCACGACGCTGTGGTCAAGGCGCCGAAAGTCGAATTCTGATTTGAGTTCATTTCTCCCGGACAGACGCTCGACCGTCCGCCCGGGATTTCATTAAGAGAGGCGCGCCCGGCGCATCGCCGGAACAACAACAGGCGGGAACAGGATCATGAAGACAAAAAACGGAATCGGGTTCTGGCATTCGACATTTCCGAACCAGCTCGGCAACCTGTGCTTTGTCCTCTTTCTGGTCGGGCTGGCGCTGTTTATCCTTCATGCGGGACTCAACCTGAACGTCTTCGATCCAGACGATTTCAAGTCCATGGACGAACGCATCCCGGCTCTAGGCACGCGGCGCGTGGTCGACGAAGCGGGAGTCCTGACGCAATCCGAGATCGACTCGCTGACCGCCCAGATCGACGCCTACGAGGCGGCCTCGAAAGGGCAGATGGCCGTTCTGGTCATCGCCTCTCTCCACGGAGACGCAATCGAGGATTTCTCCCTCGCCGTCGCAGAGAAATGGAAGATCGGCTGGCGTGGCGAAGACAATGGCATCCTGCTGCTCCTGTCCGTCGACGACCATGAAGACCGTCTGGAGATCGGCTACGGGCTGGAGGGCATCATCAACGACGCCCGCGCAGGCGACATCCTGCGCAACATGGCGCCGTTCCTCCGCCGGGGAGAATACGCGCACGCAATCTCCTTCGCAATCGCCAGCGTGGCGGCGTTCGTCCTGCATGAGAACGGTCCGGAAGTTCCCGGAGAAACGGACGAAGACGAAGGCGGCAGCTATGCCTCTCCCCGAAACGGCCCTGAAGAGACGTTATTCTGCGTTATCGCCATATTGATCGTCCTCCAGCTCATCGGAACGATCACTGCCCGCATTATGATCCACCCGGACATCAAAAAGTCCATCGGGCTGATCGTCATGATCATCATCCTGCGGATTCTGCTGGAGGTCCTGAAGGGAATGGCGCGCGGCGGTGGCGGTCGAGGCGGAAGAAGCGGCGGCGGCAGCAGCCGGAGCGGCGGAGGAGGAGGCAGTTTCGGCGGAGGCGGCGCGTCCGGCCGCTGGTAAAGGATTGCGCACATCGTTTCGCAGCTGTTGACGCCCTGCGAATCCGCACCGCGGAAAAATTGTGAGGGAATAGAGCGGAATGACTTGAGAGGGAGGAACGGAACCGGAAAAAACCGATTGTTTCGGCGTTTTTTCCGAAACCCGCTGGATTTTTTGGAAAAACGTGCTATGTTAAGGTTTGAAATGTTTCGAGTGTGAAACGATTTCAGTATCATTCCGCAATCACCATGCAGAACAAATCAGGGAAAGGACCGCCGCTCATGGATGCAAAAAACGATTCCAAACTGATCAGGATCGGCATCTTCTACGATGGAAACTATTTCTATCATGTCAGCAATTACTATTACCATGGACATCCTCGCAGAAGCCGCATCAGCGTTCCCGGACTGCACGGCCTCATCCGCACCATGGTGGCGGAACGCGAACATGTGAGCGAAAACCTCTGCCGGATCGTCGACAGCCATTATTTCCGCGGCCGCCTGACCGCATCCGAGGCGAATCTGCGGCATCTGTTATTTTCCGAACGCAATTTCGACGACGTCCTGACGCGCGAAGGCGTCGTGGCGCATTTCCTCCCCGTTAGCCACGGTTCCGAGAAAGGAGCGAACATCTCGCTCGCCCTTGAAGCCTACGAGCAGATGGTCCATATCGGATTCGACGTCGTGGTCCTCGTCGCCTGCGACGGCGACTACGTTCCGCTCGTCCGGAAGCTCAACTCGCTCGGCGCGCGCGTCATGGTGATCGGGTGGGAATACTCCTACGAGGACGACAACGGCGGCCACCGCCAGACCATGACGTCCGGCCGTCTGATGGCCGAAGCCACCTACGGGATCTGGATGCAGGACATCATCGAAAAACAGCTCTATCCGCAGGACAAGATCGACGCGCTCTTCGTCTCCGGCGGCGGGTCCAGTTCTTCCGTTCCCGACAATTCCGAACAGGACGAAGGATACCAGGAAGACGATTACGACGAAAGCCTCCCGCCCGAACGGCGCTTCGGCACCGTGGTCCAGCTGAAGAGCGGATACGGTTTCATCACGCCGGACCGGGGCGACCACGACTTCTTCTTCCTGTGGGAGGACCTCGAAAACTGCGCGTTCGACGATCTCCAGATCGGCGAGAAGGTCGAATTCGAAGTCGGCACGAACGACCGCGGCGAATGCGCACGCAAGGTCGTCTGGCTGGACCCCTACGGGAACCCCTACAGCAACCATACGGAAACCGAGGAAAAAACGGACGGGGAAGACGACCAGGCTTTTTAAACCCGGAACCGCAGCCTTTTCAGGAGGCGCGGCGCCGGGGCGCAGCGCGTGAAAAGCATCGGGCGGCCAGAGGATTCGCATGCCGCCCGGCCTCATCCGGCAGAATGAACCTTTATGAAGAAGTCCGCTGACAAAATCACCGAGTTCGGAGACAAGGCGTTCCAGCTGAAAGACGAGGTCGTGTCCCTCGTTTCGTTTCTGGGAGACGTCACCGCAGCCATGTGGGAGTGCATCCGCCACCCGAAACGCCTCCGCTGGAAGGACTTCCTGTTCTACATGAACTCCTGCGGTCCGGACGGAGTTCCGATCACGATCATGATCAGCGCGCTGATGGGTGTGGTGCTGGCGTACCAGGCCGAAGTGCAGTCGCACAAATACGGTGCGGACAATTTCCTGCCCATGGTCATCGGCTGCACCATCCTGCGCGAACTCGGCCCCCTGATGGTGTCCATCGTGGCAACGGGCCGCAGCGGGTCCGCGTTCGCCGCCGAGATCGGCACCATGAAAATCTCGGAGGAACTCAACGCTCTCTGCACCATGGGCATCCGTCCCGCGCGCTTCCTGGTGGTTCCGAAAATGTGGGCGATGCTGCTCATGCTGCCGCTCCTGACCGTCATCGGCGATTTCGTCGGATGCGCGGGCGGCTACATGGTGATGAGGTCCGAACTCGGAATGCCGCTGGACGTGTTCCTGAGCCTGACCCGGCAGGGCGTCGCGGTCAAATATTTCATCGAAGGGGTTCTGAAGAGCGTCGTCTTCGCCTACATCATCACGGTCACGGGTTGCTGGCGCGGATTCCGGACCGGCAACGACGCGATCGCGGTCGGACGTTCCACCACCTCGGCAGTCGTCACCAGCATCCTCTTCATCGTGCTGGCGGACGCCTTCCTCGCGAAACTTTTCACCGTGTTCTACGAAATGCAGGGCTGAGCCATGACGGAAGAATCCGCATACGCCGCAGGAAACGCCGCGCCCGCCATCGAGGTCCGCGACCTCGTCATCGGCTACGGCTCCCGCGTCGTGCTCAAAGACCTGAACTTCCGCATCGAACAGGGGCAGATCGTCACGATCCTCGGCGGCTCCGGCTGCGGCAAAAGCACCCTGCTCAAGCACATCATCGGCCTCCACAAGCCGCTGGGCGGCGAAATTCTCATCAACGGGCGCAGCATCGTGAGCGCGAACGAACAGGAGAAACGCTCCATCGTGTCCGAATTCGGCGTGGCGTATCAGGGCGGCGCGCTCTTCCGTTCCCTCAGCGTCGCCGAAAACGTCGCGCTCCCAATGGAGGAACTGACGAACTGGAAGCGGAACGAGATCAGACGGCGCGTCTCCGAAAAGCTCGCGCTCGTACATCTGAACGGCTTCGAAGACTATATGCCGTCGGACCTCTCCGGCGGCATGATCAAGCGCGTGGCGTTCGCCCGTGCGCTTGCGCTCGACCCGAAACTGCTCTTCTTCGACGAACCGTCCGCCGGGCTTGACCCGCTGACCTCCGACATGCTTGACAACGTGATTCTGGAAATCCGCGAGAAAACCCATGCCACGATCATGATGGTCACGCACGAACTGCCGAGCATCTTCCGCGTGTCCGACCGCGTGATCATGCTCTCCGCGGAGAAGCAGGGCGTCGTGGACGACGGAACGCCCGCATATCTGCGCGACCACAGCGCCGACGAATACGTCCGCACGTTCCTTTCGCGCGGCGGCACATACAAAAGCAACAGCACGAAGCCGGAACATGCCTGACGAACCGGCCGTTTCCATGTCATTTTCAGGAAGGAACCCCGCACCATGAACGACAACAGCAAATTCAAACTCGGACTGTTCATCATCTTCTCCGCGGTCATCTTTTTCGCGGCGCTCTTCATCCTCGGCATGATGGACCGGTTCAAGGAAAAAGCATATATTTCCACGCTCGTTTCAGAATCGGTGCAGGGGCTCTCGGTCGGATCCTCCGTAAAGTTTCAGGGCGTTCCCATCGGCAGCGTCCGCGAGATTATGATCTACCCCGGCGACAATGTCATCCGCATCGACATGGAGATCAACATCTCCAAGTTCAAGCTTCAGCAGCCCGGCCATGCCCCGATCACGATCGCGGTCGACGAGTTCAACGAGAAAATCGAGGAGGCCGTGAAAAATGGCCTCCGCTGCCGCATGGAACTGGAAGGCATCACAGGCGGCAAGTACATCGAACTCCAGCCCGACAAGGAAGCCGCACCGTCGACGTTCGACGTGGACCAGTTCGGCCTCTCCTACACCTACGTTCCCAGCCAGCCGTCCCTCATCAGCGACCTCCGCGGCAGCGTCACCGCCATCCTCGCGAAGCTGGAAAGCATCGACTACAAGGGCATCAGCGACCGCACGAACGCCGTGCTGGACTCCATCAACGAGCGCGTCAATTCTCCGAAATTCGACGAGACGATCGACAACGTGAACGCCATGGTCAACGAGGCGCGCAAGAGCATCGAAAACCTTGAAAACCTCACGAACTCCGACATCCGCGACAAGATCGACACCATCTCCAAAAATGTCAACACCGCCGTCACCGCGGTCGAATCCCTCACGAAATCCGTCGAGGTCGAAATCAAGGCCATCGAATTCGGCAAGATCGCCGAAAACTTCCGCTCCTTCCTCTCCACCGCCATCCGCACCAGCAAGACGCTTGACGAAACGCTCTTCAACGTAGACAACGGCCTCGACGCCCTGATCGAACTCATCCAGTACATCGACAGCGATCCGTCGTCCCTCATCCAGGGCAAGAAGAAACCGAAATCCGACGATCCCGGGCAGAACGGCGAAGGAAAGAAACGCTGACCGCGACCGGACGCTTTTCCAAACCTCCCGTTTCATCTTTTCACACCGCATCCATAATCAACGGAGAACCGCCATGAACGTCCTGATCCTGAACGGAAGCCCCCGCAAAAACGGCAACACATCCAACGCCCTGCGCGCCATCGAAGACGGCCTGAAAGCGCGCCACGCGGTCGAATCCCTGAACGTATACGACTTCTCGTTCCGCCCCTGCCGCAACTGCGACGCCTGCAAACGCAACGGCGGCAACTGCATCCAGGCCGACGACACCGTCAAGATCATCAACAAGGTCGCCGCCGCCGACCTCGTGATTTTCGGGTCGCCGGTCTACTGGTGGGGCGTTTCCGCCCAGCTGAAGGACGTCATCGACAAGTTCTATTCCAAGGATGACGCCTCCGCAAAGCCCACGCTCCGCACGAAGAAGAGAATCGGCATCGTGGCGTGCGGCGCGGACTCGCTCGACAATCCCGAATACAAGCTCATCTCCGACCAGTTCCACTGCATCGCCGGATTCCTCGGCTGGGAAGTCGTCCTGGACGAATCGATCTGCGCCGCCGCCCCCGACGACCTGGTGAAAGACGCCGCCCGCCTCGCCGAACTCAAGTCCGCCGCGGAAAAGCTCTGATCCCCCTTTTCTTCGTTATCGTTCACCGCCGGATTGCCTCACGGTTCCGGCGGTTTCTTTTTGCCCGGCGCCCCCCTCAGCATAAGACCTACAAGTCTTATAGAGTTCATCTTTCCCCCCTGCCCGCTGCTTTCCCGGACAAAAAACGCAGGGCGAAACCATGTGAAGGTCGTCGCCCCGCGGTGAATTCGAACTTGTTTTTCTGCTTTTGTTGAAGCGGAAAACTCTCTTTTCAGCTTATTGTTTGACGAAGCGGAAGGAGAAGCCGCCGCGCCCGACCATCCTCACGGTGATGACGTCGCCGGCCTTGGCCGTTCCCTCGGCGATGTCCCAGGCGCGGGCGTCGCCGGGATTGACGTCGCCGTTGGCGAAGTAACCGGAATCAACGTCCTTTCCGTCCGCTATCTTGCGGAAGGAGAAGGTCTCGCCGGCCTTGCCGGGAACGGTGAACTTGACCTCGCGCGTCTCGTTTTTGCCGTTGATGCCGCCGACGTACCAGGTGTCGCCTTTGCGGCGGCCGAGGATCACGTAGTCGGCCGGTTCGCCGCCGAGATACTTCGTGTCGTCCCAGGTGGTCGGGAGTCCGGCGATGAAGTCCTTCACCTTGTCGGGAAGCGCGCGGAACGCGGAGGGTCGGTCGGCCATGTGCTGGCAGGCGGATTCGAAGACGACCGGGAGGGCGAGTTCGTGCGCATGGGAGGTGAGGTGCTTGTGCTGGGAGTTGGTGAATGCGGTGGGGGTGTAGTCCATCGGGCCGACGGCGTTGCGCGTGAAGGGCAGCGTGGTGTTGTGTTCGGCCGCGGGTTCGGTCATCATCGGGTGGTTGTTGTACTGTTCCGCGCCCCAGACGCCCTCCATGGACATGAGGTTGGGGTAGGTGCGGGACCAGCCGCGCGGGAGCGTGGCGCCGTGGAAGTTGACCATGATCTTGTGCGGAGCGGCGTCCTTCAGGATGTCGACGTAGTACTGCATCATGCTCTGCTTGTCGCTCTCGAAGAAGTCGATCTTCACGCCCTTGACGGTCTTTTCGGTGAGCCAGGCGAATTCCTTCTCGCGGGTCTCATGGGTGTTGAAACGGTCGCGCGGGCCGCCGCCGACGTAGTTGTGCTTCCCGCCGGAGTTGTACCACAGCCAGACGCCGACGTTCTTCTCCTTGGCGAGTTTGAGCGCGTCGTCGATGTTTCCGCCGTTGCCCATCACGTCCCATTCCCAGTCGATCAGGACGTTCGGCCACTTCATTTCGGATGCGAGCAGGATGTAGTCCTTGACGATCTGGTAGTCCTTGCTGCCGTGGTTGTACGCCCAGTAGACCCAGGAGGCCACGCCGGGTGTGATCCATGAGACATCGTCCAGCGCGCATTCGGGCGCCAGATCGTCGACGAGCGTGGACTCCACGATGTCGGCGAGCGTGCCGATCACGACGCAGCGCCACGGGGACTGCCAGGGAAGCGAAGTCACGGGGTTGACCGCGCCCTGATTCGCGCCTTCGCCGGGATCGGGATAATGCGTGGTGAACGAGACGCCCTTGTCGTCGACGGAGGACACCAGGTAGGTGCCGCAATAGGTGCCGTCGAACCAGGTCTCGGAGAGGAGGCCCCACGTGGATTTGTCGGCGGAGTTGAAGAGCAGCGGATAGTTCCAGTTCCGGTTCGCGCCGCCGCGGCCGCCGCGACCGCCGCCGAAGCCGCCCGGGCCGCCGCCGGGTCGACCGCCCTGCCCCTGGCCGCCCTGGGAACCGCGGAGCTGGTCGGCTGTGTAGGCGATATAGCGGTCTTCGTAGCTGGTCACGCGGCGCTGCATGCGGAAACCGTCGGTCAGCGGAAACACGAACGAGGTGGTCTCGCCCTGGAACTCGACCGAGCCGGAGCCTCCGATGCTGTAACGGAACGCGAAGGAATCGCTGCCCGCGCGGACCACGACGCCGATCTGATTGGCGCCTTCTCCGAAGACGAGCGTCTTTTCATTCATCTGGAAACTGCGCTCGGAACGCTTGCCGTTGACGGCCGTGTATTTCTCGGAAACGAGCGTGACGCGGTTGCCGGACGGAAGTTGCCCCGCGAGTTTCAACTGCGAGAAATCGTAGTTCGCCTTGTCGGACTTCAGGCCGAGGCGAACCTGGAAGACTTCCTTGGCGTTGCGCTCCACGCGGAGCACGTTGCCTTCATCGAGAAAGACGCGGATCGTCTTGTCCGCGTCCGGCGAGGTCAGAAAAGGATCGGCGGCGGAACAGATTCCGGCGGCGATGAAGACCGCGGCGCAGGAAAGCGCCGTTTTCATGGAGAGAGAAAACTTCATGGTCTGGTTTCCTGTATGGATTAAGGTGAAAGGTGAGAGCGGATTGACGTAAACACTGTAAACATAGCACAAAAAGACGGTTTTTCAACAGGGCAAATCGCGATTTGAACGTTATTTTTACGTTAAAAACGCGTGACGCGACGCCATGCCGCAGTCGGGCAATCCTTTGAGCGGGAAAAGACTGCCGCGAATGCTAACATCTCCGCCCGGCGGGCATGTGAAGCCGTTCGACGCCTTCCGCAGAACTATTTCATCATCACGCAGAGAAAAGCGAAGATCGCGGTCGCACCGACGGCGGTGCTCCCGGAATAAAAGATATGTTTTTCCGCAAGGAACAGTTGTTCCGCTTTCTCCTTGTCGTATTTCAAGAGGGTCTCATTGCGTTTCAGAAGACTATCCACATACTCCCTGTTCCAGAGCGGAGGGTGTTTTTTATAGTAATCCGGAATCGGACGTCTCGGGCCGCAATTGAAGAAGCTGTTGATACATTCTTTTTCGCAATCGGGGAGTATGCTCCAGAAATACTCTTTCGTATTGAAGAACCTGTACATCGCCCGGAGAAAGAAGAAAACCGAGATCCCCAGAACAGGCAGATACAGAATGATGAGATACGGCATGTTCGCAATCGCTCTTCGTTATTGTTGTGATCCGGCATCTTCCGCACATTTTTCATCCAGCATTTTCCGTTCACGTTCGATTTCCTTTTTCAGTTCATCTTCGCTGGGGAGATAGAGCAGATATTTCGAAGCGAAAAGCTGTTTGCTTTCGTGAAGGACGGAATATTTGACGATCGCCTCGTTGCGATTGGAACACAACACGATGCCCAAAGTGGGATTGTCATCCTCTTTGCGGTATTGTTCCTCATACAAACGGATGTAACCGTCCATCTGCCCGATGTCCTGATAAGTGAGTTCCCCAAGTTTCAAGTCTATCAGAACGTAGCATTTCAGGATGCAGTTATAGAACACAAGGTCGATATAAAAATCCTGATCGTCGAGGCGGATGCGTTTCTGGCGGGCGACAAAACAAAACCCTTTACCCAATTCAAGCAGGAATGCCTGCAGATTGTTTATCAATCCGTCTTCAACATCCTTTTCGTGGAGATTGGGATAATCTTTCAGGTCGAGGAATTCCAGCACATAGGGATTGCGAATGATGCTTTCCTGTTCCAGATTGGCACGGGCAAGGTTTTCTATCGCATCGCCCTTGGTGGACTGTTTATCCGAGGAGAGAAGCATGCGATCATAGTACAGCACGGATATCTGGCGTTCCAGCTGTCTGCTCGACCAGTTCTCGGCAACGGCTTCGTTCATATACCAGTCGCGCGCATCCGGATTTTCAACCCGGAGCAAGAGGCGGTAATGGGTCCAACTCAATTCGGAACGCACTGCGTCCCATTTTTGAAACTGAAGGTAAAACTGGCGCATTTTCCGCAGTTCTCTTGCATCATAACCCTTGCCGAATTCCGCGGTCAGCCGTCTGGCCAACTCTTCCAGAATCTTCTTGCCATATTCAGCGCGGACTTCTCCTTTCTGCTCGTCTTCCACGATCAGGCGGCCGATTTGCCAATAAGCCTGCACCATTGCGAAATTGACCGCCTTGTAAGCGCTTCGCCGTGCCGTTTCCAGCGCCTGACGGATGGCTCCGTACAGGTTCGAATTGAAAGGATCAAGGGCGTTATCCATGTTTTGCCTCACGTTGCTCATCGCTGTTCGCCTCTGTTTGCTCTCCGGATACGGAAAGGATATTTCCAGCGCATTTCATTCATTTTTCAGGAGCAATATAGCAGAAAACGCCTTTTTTTCAAGACCGTTTCCATTGTTTCCTGAAATACTCTTTCGCATCGATGTGCCGAAAGATTGCCCGAACAAAGATGAAAACGGACTGCATTATGAATCAAGCAAAGACAGGAAGATTTTTCTCGTTTCTTCCGCCCGAATTCAACAGCAGGTCAGGCCCTGTTCGTGTATTGATGAAGGTTGGAAGGATTCGCAAGCTATAAGTCAAGGGAAAGCTTCAGAACCGCTCCCATCTCCGGCAGACGCCGTCCAATGTGCAATAGAGCGTGGATTCATTTTTTCCTTCCGCTTCGATGAGCAGGAAATATTTCATCCGCCGGAACTCGCCCGTCGTTCCGAGGGCGGAGGAATATCCCTCACCGGCGTACACAAAGAAATAGCCCTCCGGGATGACGATATAGATGCCGCTGTCAATCAGAACGGACGAATTGACAGCCCGGCGATAATAGACTTTTCGCACGTCGTCCAGAGTGAACGTCAGTTCCGGATAAAACCACGGCAGAAGATGTTTCCCGCGGGTCAGCACGAAATTGCGTACACGAAACGTTTTCGTCGCGGGGTCGACGGTGATGGATCGCGCCCGTTTCCGGTAGTAATCCACGAACCAGGAATAGACGATCCACACAACGCCCGCGCCGAACAGCACACACATCAACAGATTCACCAGCAATCCGTTCCGATCGAGCGGCTCCCCGAAGAAAAGCCACTTGATTATCGACTTCCAGGCCGCGAACTGGAAGACTGTGAAGATCAGCACGATCAGAGGAAACAGGATATATCCGAACCAGATATCCTCAAAACACAAGGGAAACGTCATGCGGATCGGTTTGTCGCCGCCATACAGCGCGGGATCCTTGACGGCGGGGGCCGTTTGCAGCGTACAGTCACCGGGTGCGGCATCCCTTCCCGCCGTGCCGTCGTCGCGAATCCGGACAATATCCGATTTGTTTTCCTTCATGTCGTTTGCCCTTCGGGATAAACAATTGCTTTCGCTTATTCTCCAAGGCGTCTTCTGCCGGAACAAATTTCATTCATGCAGACGTCAGTCTGCCGTTTCGTCCAGGGTTTCGAGGAGGAAGCTGACGGGGCGGAATCCGTCGTTGCAGGAAATCATGGCGGATTTCGGATTCTTCATCCAGCCGTCGTAGAAATTCTCGCCGCCGTGCGCGAGCGCGAGGACGAACGGGGAAACGGTGTTCCAGGCGCTGTCGCAGAAGCCTTCCGGACGCGCCCAGCCGTTGCAGACGAAGACCTGGCCTAGTCTCATGTCGCAGGCGTGTTCGATGGGGTTCTCGTACTGCGCGATCAGGTCGTCGTGACGGACGATCTTCTTCACCGTGATCCGGACTTTTTTCATACCCGGCTTACTTCTTCACCGTGTCGGCGATGACGCCGCAGATGCGGTCGATGTCCTCGTTTTTGAGGTAGGGGTGCATCGGCAGGGCGAAGATGTCGGCGGCGCACGCCTCGGCAACGGGCATGTCGCCCTTCTTGTAGCCGAGGTATTCGGTCGCGCCGAGCAGGTGCATCGGGATCGGGTAGTAACGCGCGGTCGGGATGTCGGCGGCCTTCAGGGCGGCCTGGATCTCGGCGAACTTCGGGGAACGCGGGCAGAACTGCGCGTAGACGGAGACGCATCCTTCGGGGATGGTCTGGACAGATACGACGTCCTTCAGGCCGGTGCGGTAGCGGTCCGCCACGATCTGGCGCATTTCGATTTCGCCGGGGAAGAGCTTGAGCTTGGCGAGCAGGACGGCGGCCTGGATCGTGTCGCAGCGGGCGTTCAGGCCCAGGCGAACGTTGTTGTAACGGTCCTCCGCGCTGCGGCCGTGGACGAGGATGGAGTACAGCTTGTCGTACAGATCGTCGTCGTCCGTGAAGACCGCGCCGCCGTCGCCGTAACAGCCGAGCGGCTTGGCGGGGAAGAAGCTGGTGCAGCCGATCGTGCCGAGCGAGGGTGCGCGTTTGCCGCCGGGTGCGACCGCGCCGAACGCCTGGCAGGCGTCCTCGATGATGGCGAGACCGTGCGCGTCGGCGAGCGGCCTGATGGCCTTGTAATCGGCGGTGAGGCCGAAGAGGTCGACGGGGATGATCGCTTTCGGTTTGAGTTTGCCTTCGCGTTCGACCTTCAAAATGGCTTGCTCGAGTTTCGCCGGGTCGATGTTGTACGTGCCCTCGTCGATGTCGGCGAAGACCGGAGTCGCGCCGACGAGCGCGATCGTCTCAACTGTGGCGAAGAACGTGAACGGCGTGGTGAAGACGGCGTCGCCGGGTCCAATGCCGAGGGCCATCAGCGCCATCAGCAGGGCGTCCGTGCCGCTCGAACAAGCAAGGGCGTGCTTCACGCCGGCGTATTCGGCGAGCTGCTTTTCCAGTTCGGCGATCTCGGCGCCGAGGATGTAGTGTCCGCTCTCCAGCACGCGGTCGATGCCCGCGTGGATCTCGTCGCGGATCAGGCTGTATTGGTACTTCAGGTCAATGAACGGCAGCATAGTCGGCACCTCCAGTCGGGATTAAAAATGTTTTTCTGACAAATAATATACACCCCGAAGCCATGAAAAACAAGGAAAAACATGAATCGGGCGGTCGGTTTTCAGCAGATGCAGCGGGTTCAGTCGCGGGAGAACCATTCCGTGAACATCTCGGCCACGATGGGCGCGGTGGTGCCGCCGCCGGATTCGCCGTGTTCGATGACCGCGGCGAAGGCCAGAAGCTCGCCCGTACGAGGGTGCTTCACGAAGCCGTTGAACCAGGTGTTCTTCGTGGCTTTCGAGCCGCTTCCGACGTTTGCCGTGCCCGTCTTCGCATAGAGTTCGGCCGCGCCGATGTTGCCGCGTCTGCCGGATCCGCCGGAATCGTGCACGACCAGATACATGCCGTCGCGGATCACGTCAAGGGATTTCGCCGAGGCGGCGAGCTTCCCGGTCTTGAGCGGAACGGCGTCGAACACGCTCAGACGGTTTCCCGTGAGGCGGTCGTGGTCGTAGATGTGGTCGATCAGGTACGGTTTATACATGGTTCCGCCGTTGGCGATGGCGGCGTAGAACACGGCGGCCTGAAGCGGCGTGACCTCGACCTTGCCCTGTCCGATGCTGACGTAGGCCGTCTCGTTTTCATTCCAGTTCGGGCCGTCTTTCGGAAGATATCCGGCGCGTTCGGCGATCTCGATCTCCGTCTTGCGGCCGATGCCGGCGGATTCGAACATGCGGCTGAGGGGGTTGATGCCGACTTCGACGCCAAGCTCCACGAAATACACGTTGCACGACTTCATGATCGCGTGGCGCATGTCCAGATCATGGTGAATGCCGGTGCAGCGGATGCCGCCGCCGTACCCGAGCGGCGTGCGCCCCTCGCAGTCGTAGGTCTTCGTTGCGGGAATGCCGTTTTCGAGCGCGGCGAGCGCGGTCAGAGGCTTGATCGTGGAGCCCGGCATGTAGGACCCCTGCACGGCGCGGTTCAGGAACGGCTTGCCGGGGTCTTCGTTCAGTTCCTTGAAACGTCTGCGGGAGATCGAAGGAACGAAGTCGGCGGGGGGGAAGGTCGGCGAGGACGCCATGACGCGGACCGCGCCGGAATTTGCGCTCACGACCACGATCGCGCCGAGCCATCCCTCCAGGGCGCGTTCGGCGGCGAGCTGGCCGTCGATGTCCAGCGTCAGGCGCAGATCGTAGCCGTTTTCTGGCGGCGTCGGTTCCTCCAGCTGTTCGTACACGAATCCGTTGCTGTTCACCATCACGAACTGGCTGCCGGCCTTGCCGGACAGTTTGTCGTTGTACTGATACTCCAGCCCGGAACGCCCCTCCAGGCTCGGCAGATAGTAGAAATACTCGCGGCGGTCGTCCGCTGCGCCCGGATCCTCGTTGCCGACATAGCCGATCAGCTGGGCGGCGAGGCTGCCGAACGGATATTCGCGCATCGGCTCGGCGGTCACTTCCAGTCCGCGGACCGGAGGGAAAAGCTCGTCCAGACGGCCGCGTTCCTCATCGGAAAGGTCCTTGAACGCAGTGAGCGGAAGGCCTGGCTGATAGTTCAGGTGACGGCGGACATTTTCCAGCGTGAGCGGGTTGTAGCGTCCGAGCACGGCGGCGACCTGGTCTGCCTTGTCCATGATGAACTGAGCCTGGTCGCGCGAACGTTCCGTCGTCATTTCGCCGGGATGGAAGAGGACGTTGAACGACGGGCGGTTCCGCACGATCGCGGCGCCGTCGCGTCCGAATATCTCGCCGCGCATGGCCGGAATCCTGATGCGGCGCGCGCTCTGCTTGCGGTCTTTGTACTCGTACTCCGACGCGCGGATCACCTGCATGTGCCAGAGACGGATCACCAGTACGGAAAACAGCAGGAAACCGACCAGCGCCAGCAGGCCGACGCGGATCACGAACGAGTCGATCTCGAAACTCGGATTGTCCTTGTCCGCCATTACGCGCCTCCGTTTCTTTCGCCCGCGGCGCCGATCTTCAAGCGGACCGCGGACCGCGCGACCAGGGCGACCGTCAGCGGGAAGAGAAACGCGCCGAAGAGGCAGGACATCATCAGCGAGGCGAACGCATCCGGGGCAGTGAGAACAGTCCGGATGTGCGGAACCGCCATCACGGGCGGAATCATCGCCCCGGCCAGGAATTCAATCGCATCCGAAACGGGGCGTTTCCCGTGCAGGAACAAAGCCGGAACCGTCAGAAGCGGAAGCAGAACGCCGTTCCACGGCATCATATGCCCCTGCACGAAATCAAGCGAGACGCCCGCCAGGAACGAGAACCCGAGGGCCATCCGGGGCGAAATGATAAAAGCCGCGGCGGGGAAGAAAAAACCGAGCAGGGGAACATCGAGGCCGCCCGCCCGCAGAAGCGTCTCCGCGACCAGCAGCAGGATGGACCAGCAGGTGAAGTATAAAAAGGCGTACACCGTTCCCTCCCCTCCGTTCATTTCCCGGCCAGGACCACGACGAACCGGATCGAGTCAGGCGAAACGGCCGGCCTCATCCAGGCTTCTGCGTACAGACCGCCGTCATGCACCACGGCTGCGCGGCTTCCGCCGACCGGGGCGTCGGTCAGGTATCCGACGCAGATGCCGCGCGGGGTGCGTTCGGAGAAACCGCTCGTCAGGACCATTTCGCCGATTCCGTACTTGTTTTTCAGCGGCAGACGCGACACCAGAGCGGTCATCGAGGACGCGCCGTTGCCCGTCAATGTGCCGTTTGCGCCGGATTCCGCCAGGGAAACGCTCAGCTGGCAGGCGGGGTTGACGACCGTCGCCACGACGGACGTGCGGGCGGAAGTCTCGATCACGCGTCCGGCCAGCACGCATTGGGGCGTGCCGCCGCGCGGAGCGAAATCGAACGTCAGGACCAGGTCGCCCGTCTCAATGCCGTCGCCCAGCCCCTTGGAGATCACGAACTGTTCGCTCCATGTGGCGGGATCGCGCAGAATCACTTCCGCGTAGACCTCCTGGTAGCCGGACCAGCGGGGCATGCGAAGTTCCTGACGGAGACGTTCGTTGTCGGCCTCCATTTCGCGGAGCCGCTGCACCTGCGCCGCCAGCACGGCGTTCTGACGCTGAAGCTGCTCGATCCCGGACGCGAGTTTCCGTCGGGGCTGCATCGCCAGCGACTGGCGCGCCGCGGCCAGCTCGATTTTCTTCGCCGCCTGGAAAAACGGGTAATAGAAATCCATGGAGAACCGCGCAAGCGTCCGGCGGAACGTGAAGAACCCGGTCAGCACGAGGGCGGCAAGGACCACGGGAATCGCCGCAAAGAGGACGATCCTCGAAACATTGACCTTTTTCTTGAACGTCGCCATCGGCGGACTCCTGAGGTGGGCTGCTTCGTGCGCAAATGCGCGCCCGCGCACGAAAAAAAGCCGGGAAACGGCTCAAACTGCTATGCGGCGCAAGCCGTGTGCGATCGCAAGCCGCACACGGCAAACACCGCGGAACGCTTCAGTTTTTGCGCGGTCGAAACCGCGTGCGGATTACGCCTGAAGATAGGCGCGAACCTTGTCGGCGACGGCTTCCGGCGTGAACCCGAATTCCTGCGCCAGTTTCTTGTACGGAGCGGACGCGCCGAAGTGATCCAGGCCGATCGCGAGGCCATCGAGGCCGACCAGCGCGTACCACATCGGAGTCGTGCCGGCTTCAATGGAGATGCGCTTGCGGCAGGCGTTCGGCAGGATGCTTTCGCGGAAAGCGGCATCCTGACGGAGGAAGGTCTCAAGGGACGGAACGGACACGATGCGGACCTTGCGGCCTTCGCCGCGGAGGATCGCCGCGGCGTCGAGCGCCAGGTTGACCTCGCTGCCGGAGGCGAGGATAACGGCCTCGAAGCCTTCGTCCTCGGAGAGGATGTAGGCGCCGCGGGTCACGTCGATCTTCGCGGCCAGGGCGGCGTCGAACGGACGGAGATCCTGGCGGGTCATCATCATGGCGACGGGGCCCCGCTTCTTCAGGGCGGCGGCCCAGCAGTGCGCGACTTCGTGCGCCTCGGCCGGACGGAACACGGTCATGTCCGGGATGCTGCGGAGCATGGCGAGCTGTTCGATCGGCTCGTGCGTGGGGCCGTCTTCGCCGACGTAGAAGGAGTCGTGCGTGAAGATGTAGAGTTCGTGGAGCTTCTGGATCGCGGCGAGGCGGATGGCCGGCTTCATGTAGTCGGAGAACACCGCGAAGGTGGAGGTGTACGGAATGGCCGTGCCGAACAGGGCCATGCCGTTGCCCGCCATGCCCATTTCAAGTTCGCGGATGCCGAAGTGCAGATTGCGGCCCGCGCGGTCTTCCGCGCTGAAGTCGCCCGCGCCCTTGACCGCGGTCTTGGTGGAAGGAGCCAGGTCGGCGGCGCCGCCGACGAGAGCCGGAACGAGAGCGGAGGCCTTCTGGAGGATGGTTCCGCTGGAAGCGCGGGAGGCGACCGGCTTGTCGACCGGAGCGGCGGCGAGGAGTTCGTCGAGGATGTTTTCCGGAACAGTGCGGTTGATCAGGCTGTCGATCAGCGCCTGGTCGGCGGACTTCACGAAGGCGGCGAACTTTTCATTCCAAGCGGCGGCTTCGGCGGCGAGTTCCTTCACGCGGCTCGCGAGCATGTCCTTGACGGCCTGCGGAACAGTGAACGGTTCTTCGGTCCAACCGAGGTTGGCCTTCGTAGCGGCGAGTTCCTCGTCGCCGAGGGGTTCGCCGTGGCAGCCGTGCGTGCCGGCCTTGTTCGGAGCGCCGTATCCGATCTTGGTCTTGCCGATGATGAGGGTCGGGCGACCGTCGGACTTGACGGCTTCGGCCAGGACGGCGTCGACCTTCGCGACGTCGTTGGCGTCGTCGCAGCGGAGAACGCGCCAGTTGTAGGCGGCGTAGCGGGCGGCGACGTCTTCGGTGAACGCCAGGCCGGTGTTGCCTTCGATGGTAATGTTGTTGTCATCGTAGAACACGACGAGATTGTCGAGCTTGAGGTGGCCGGCGAGGCTGGCGGCCTCGGAGGTGTTGCCTTCCATCATGCAACCGTCGCCGCTGATCACGAAAATGCGGCTCTGCGGGATGTCCGTCTTGTCAAGGCCGATCCTGGCAGCGAACTGCTTGGCGGCGATGGCCATGCCGACCGCGGAGCCGAAACCGCTGCCCAGCGGGCCGGTCGTAATGTCGACGCCCTTGGTATGGCCGAACTCGGGATGGCCCGGAGTCAGGCTGCCCCACTGGCGGAAGCTCTTCAGCTCGTCCATGGAAAGGCCGTAGTTGAAGAGGTGCAGGAGGGAATAGATCAGCATGGAGCCGTGACCGGCGGAGAGCACGAAGCGGTCGCGTCCGATCCAGCTCGGATCGGCCGGATTGTGGCGGAGGTACTTGGCCCAGAGGACCATGGCGAAATCAGCGTTGCCCATGGGCATGCCCGGATGCCCGGACTTGGCCTTCTGAATCGCTTCGGCGGATAAAATGCGGATCGTGTCGGCGGCTTTGCGCAGGGTGGTTGCGTCCATCTCATTTCCTTTCGTTGTTTTTTGGAATATTTTTTGTTAAAAAGAAAAAAAGGTCATCCGCAAAAGATACCACGTTTTTTGAAAAAAGCAATTCCATTTCCGAAAAAAGCGGCCATTTTATCCGCGGTTCTCCGTTTTTTCCGAGTCCGACGCCTTTTTTCGGCCGGGAAACACGTTCCAAAAACGCGGGGAAATGCTTTTTTCCATGTTTTTTCCCGTTTTTTCGGTTGATTTTTTGCATTTTCATGGTATGATACTGCATGTAAATCGTTTTGTTTTGGCATTACCAGAAAAGGAGCATCGGCATGTTCTGCAGAAACTGCGGCAGGCAAATCCCGGACGACGCGGCGTACTGCCCCTCGTGCGGCACGAAACGGTCCGGCGACGTCTACAACAACGGGCAATCGGGACGCGACATCAAGAATCTTCCGAACTACGCGAAGGAAAGCGATCTGAACCGGTCCGGACACGCGGTCGATTCCAACCGGAACAAGTTCAGTCTTTCCGATTCCGGCCAGAAAAAGTTCAGCCTCTCCGATTCGGGGCAAAAGAAGTTCAGTCTTTCCGATTCCGGCCAGAAAAAGTTCAATCTTTCCGGCAAGGACGACGGCGGCATCGTCCGCATCAGCGCCAGCCGCGAACCCGCCGCCCCTTCCTCCGCACCGACCGGATTCGTGAATCCGCTCAAGGATTCCGGCAAGACCGTCTTCCATGACGACGCCGAACGGCCCGGCACGCCGCAAAACGCCGCGACCGCGCCGGAACAGCCCGCGCCGGAACAGCCCGCCGGACCGCAGACCCATCCAGTGGAGGCCGACGTCGAAGACGGCCCCGTTCCTCCGGGATTCGGGGAAACGACCGGTTTCGTGAACCCGCTCAAGGATTCCGGCCAGACCATCCGTCTGGGGAGCGACGGAGACCGCAACGAAGCGAAATCCGGGTTCTCCGGCGATCCGTCCGAGATCGACTCCCACATGGGTTTCGCAATCTTTTCGACGCTCTGCTGCTGTCTTCCGACCGGCATCGCCGCCATCGTGTTCGCGTCACAGGTGTCGAAACATGTCAGGAACGGCAATTACGAGGAAGCGCAGAAATGCGCGGACCGAGCCCAGCTTTTCTGCTGGATATCCATCGGCCTGGGGCTGTTCAGCAACGTCATCTCCTCCCTTCTCGGATCCTTGTCCGCAGTCCTGAAGCCATGACTCCAGCCGACTGAAAACCGGAAGTTCCCACGATGTTCTGCATCCACTGCGGCAAAACGCTCCCGCCCGGCGCCTTCTTCTGCCCGAACTGCGGACGGAAAGTGGAAACGGCTTCGGAAGAGGGAACGCCCGCCGAAGCTCACGCGCCGCAAACGACCAAACAGCCGACAGGGGAAACCGCCCCCCCGCCGCCGAAAATCGACTGCGGGTTCGGGCTCGCCATCCTCGCGGTCGCCACCGGCAATGTGATCGGCATCGTGGGTCTTGTCTACTCCGTTCTGGCGAGGGACATGGTCCGCAGCGGCAATTACGAAGGTGCGCAGCGGGCGGCGCGCACCGGAAAGATATGGAGCTGGACAGCCATCATCCTTTCCGCGGCCATGCTGTGTCTGGGCATGCTCGTCCTGCCGCGCATGGTGGAACTGATCGCGCCCGGCCTCCTGGAAATCTGAACGGGGAACAGAATGAACAGGTTCAACCCCGGAAAAAAGGAACTGCTCACGCTCGGCCTGCTCCTCGTCCTGGGCGCGGCGGCCGGCGTCGTCCTGCTGCTGGCTCCGCCGGGCAGTCCGCAGTCGAAATGGCTGCCGAAATGCATGTTCCACGAATGGACCGGGCTGCACTGCCCCGGATGCGGCGCGACGCGCGCTTTTTCCGCCCTGCTGCACGGCGACCTCAAATCCAGTCTGCGCAACAATCTGCTTCTGATCCCCGGCGGACTGATGCTGGCGCTCATGGTCGTGAAGCCGAATCTTTCCCTGAAACGCCCCGTGGCGGTCGCCATCGCCGCGACCGTGATCGGATTCGCGGTCCTGCGGAATCTCCCGTTCGCGCCGTTTGCATGGCTGGCGCCGATCCCGCTGCGGAACAATGCGGAGCAGACCTCAGAAGAACCTGGCGCCGAAGACCGATGCAAGCCCGATCAGGACCAGCGCGGCGGTCAGCAGGAAAAGCCAGAACCTGCGGAACGCCAGAGCGCGCTTGGCTGAAGAGGTGAAATCATTGTCCAGTTTCGCGCCGGGCTTTTTGCTTTCAAGAAAGTCCGTGCCTTTCCGGCGACCGCCTCCGGCTCCTCCGGCGCGCCGTTTCTGTTCCGCCGCCTGTTTCACCAGCGGATCGTTCCGTTAAACGCCGCAATGACGGCGGCTGAGATCAGGACCGACGCCAGAAGGACGGTCACGATGAACGGGAAAAACACGCCCCAGCCGATGCGGCAGAGCTGTCCGAACGTGACCGAACCCAAATCAATGCCGTCGAACGGCGAGGAAGGTTTCTGCGCCTGGATCGGAATGCTCTGCGTCGTCGCGGTGGACTCCGCAATCTTGCGGCAGGCGTCCAGCCGGAGTTCATCGAGGCGGCGGGATTCGGCGGCGATCTGGGCCTGCGTCGCGGCGCCGTCGACGTCAAGCGGGGATTCTCTGTTCAGTTCCGCGGCAATGGACGCGAGGTGTTCCCGGCGCGGCCGGAGTTCCTGAAGCCTGCGTTCGGAATCCGCGATCTCCCAGTCGATCCCGGCCAATGATTCCGCGATCCGCACGGCCAGGTCGCGCCGCGAGAGACGGAAATCGTTTGTGCGGCGCAGCATGGCCTCGGAAAGCTGTTTGGAAACGGCTGGCTGCGGAGGCGGCGTCTGCGGAATATCCTGCACCAGGTTGCTTTCCATCGGGGCGGACGGATTCAGGACGTTGGAAATATTGATCTTGTGCAGATCGTTCATGACCGAGATGTTTTTTTCCATGAGAGGGCTGGCTCCGGCAAATAGAGGAAGACGAAAAGAGTGCGGCGGCCCCGGAAACGCGCCGGATGAAAATGCCGCACCGGTTTTCACAATATAACGCGGAAAACGGAAAAAACCACCGGGAAACCGAAAAAAAGTGAAAAAAAGACGTTTCCGGCTTGCGTTTTTTCAAAAATATAGTATAGTTCAAAGATACGTTCTGACTTTTTCACACCCAGATCATGGAGTTTCGAATACTATGAAAAACGGCGATCTCAGCGGAACCATCGAACGCGCCAGGCTCGCAGGGCGCATCGCCATTATATCCCTCATTCTGTCCTTTATCCTCGCGGTCGTCGTGATCGCGGCGGGTCCGGCGACGAAATGGGCCGGCATGGAGCTTTTCACGCTTTCGCTGTATCCTGTCGCGCTGGCGTTCCTCTTCTCCGTCTGCGCCCTCGCTCACTCCGCGTTTCTGCGGAAGATGGCCGAGGAGGAACAGGAAAAGCTCATCCTGGAGCAGCGCAAATCAGGGGTGAACTCCATCCTCGACGTCAGCGAGGACGTCCGCTTCACTGCCAAACGCACTCTCGAAAACTTCAACAAGTACATCCCGTCCGCCGTCTCGCTCCTCGTCTTCCTTCTCTCCATCCCGGCATTCTGGTACTTCTGGAAACATTCCTCGCTCGGCTCAAGCGATCCCGCCATGCTCGTCCTGACGCCGAAGAACCCGATCAACCTGGCGTTTCTCGGCGCGATCTCCGCCCTCTTCGCCTATTTCACGGGCGTGTTCCTGGTCGGGCAGTCCCGCATCCGCGAGTTCCGTTACCTGCGCCCGGCCGGCAGCTGGCTGATCTGCTTCGCTGCCGTGCTCTTCGTGTGCGCGGTCTCGGCGCTCTTCATCAACTACGGCAAAACGGGCTGGGCCGCGCCGCTCACAAAAGTCTTCTTCTGGATTCTCGCGGTCCTCGCCGCCGAACTCCTCGTGAGCTTCGTCATCGAATTCTACCGTCCTCGCACGCTGGAGGAGGTCCGCCCGGTGTACGAGAGCCGTCTGCTCGCGATCTTCACGGAGCCGGGCGGCGTGGTCCGGAACATCTCGGATTCGCTGGACTACCAGTTCGGATTCCAAATCTCGCGGACCGGCATCTATCTGGTCCTGCGAAAAGCGATCATCCCCGCGCTGATGGTGTGGGCTGCGGTCCTGTGGCTCTTCACCTGCATCGCCGAGGTCAGCCCCGGCGAGATCGGCATCCGCGAAGTCTTCGGCGCGGTGAACCGCGAATCGAAACCGCTCGATGCCGGGATCCACTTCAAATGGCCGTGGCCGTGCGAGAAAATCCTCCGCGTTCCCGTCAAGAACGTGCAGGAGGCCACGCTCGGGTCCGTTCTGACGCCGGGCCGCAACGCAAAAGTCATCCTCTGGACCGGCGACAACTACCAGCACGAAAACAAGTTCCTCGTGGCCGTGAAGCAGCAGGGCAAGACCGGCGCGCAGCTCGCATCCATCCTCGAAGTCTCGCTCCCCGTCTTCTACACCGCCGATCCCGAACGCCCGTTCGACTATGCGTTCAATTTCGACAACGTGAAGGAAACGCTCCTCGCGGTCGGCCAGGCCGAAGCCACGCGCTACTTCGCCAGCACCGACTTCATCACCGACATATCGTCCGGGCGCGAACGGGTCGCAGTGAACCTGTACGACCGCATCCAGAAGGCGTGCGACCGCATCGGACTCGGCATCAGGCTCGTCGGCATCAACATGCACGACGCACACCCGCCCATTGGGAACGAGGAAACCGGCAGCGTGGACGTCGCCGGGGCGTTCCAGGACGTCGTATGCGCCCAGGAGGACGCCGTGGAGATGATCTCCAGGGCGAACGAGTACAGCATCACCACGGTCGAATCCGCCAAGGTCGAATCCACGCGGATCCTCGGCGCGGCCGAAGCCTACAAGTACGACACCGCCAGCGTCGCGCTCGCGGACGCCTCCCGCTTCGAAAGCCAGCTCGAATCCTACCGCCATCTCCCCGGCATGTTCAAGCTCCGCACCTACCTGGACTTTCTCGAAAACGACTGCGGCGACATCCGCAAATACATCATCTCGAACGAGATCGACGTCCGGAACCTGGTCCTGAACTTGGAGGAGAAACCCTCCCTCGACCTGCTCAACACCGACATCAATCTCCTGACCAATCCGAAATAATCCCAACCTCAAACAGCCTCAGCGGAACGCCCGACGCAACGGGCGGTTCCCCCGTATTTCATTCCAGTGTTCAAGCATCTCTCCAAATCAGTCGGCAACCTCATCAAAAACCTGAAAACCGCCATCTCCGGCTCCCCGAAACAGCAGGAATTCCCGGCGGCAGAACCCGTCCGCAAGCATGACAGAAAGCGCCGCCGTCAGCGGCATCCCGAGGATCCCGCGTACATCCGGCGCGCCGACAGCCGTCCGGCTCCCGCACGCGACGGAAAGATCGACGATCCCGCGAGGAAACGGCAGCCCCGCAAGCGGAAACAGGCGCAGAAACAACCGGAACAACCCCAGAATCCCCAGAAACAGTCCAAACAGGAAAAGCAGCAGCCTGCTCAGAATCAGAAGCGGAAACAGCTCCGGCAGATTCCGCCGATGCCCGCCGTCGTGCCGCCGCCGGAGGAGCCCGGCAAGATGCGCTTCTGCGACCTCGAACTCTCGCAGGAAGCGCTCGCCGCCGTCCAGGTCCTCGGATTCCTCTACTGCACCGAAATCCAGAAGCTCTGCCTGCCCTATGCGCTCGCAGGACGCGACCTCGCCGCAAAGGCGCAAACCGGAACAGGCAAGACCGCCGCGTTCCTCTCCACGCTCATCACGCGGTTCCTCCGTCGCCCGCTTGAAGGAGAACGCAAAAACGGCGCGCCGCGCGCCCTGGTCCTCGCGCCGACCCGCGAACTTGCGATCCAGATTCACGACGACGCCGAGGCGCTCGCCCGGTTCACGGACCTGAACTGCGTCGTCATCTTCGGCGGCATGGACCACGAGAAACAGCGCCGCGAACTCGACGCGCCCATCGACATCCTCGTCGGCACGCCGGGCCGCATCATCGACTATTCGCAGAGCGGCGACCTGGACCTCTCAAAAGCCGAAGTCCTCGTGATCGACGAGGCCGACCGCATGCTCGACATGGGATTCATCCCGGACGTCCGCCGCATCGTCTACCATCTGCCGAGGCCCGGCGTCCGCCAGACCATGCTCTTCAGCGCCACGCTCGAACCCGCCGTGCTGCGCCTGGTCGATTCATGGATGAAGGACCCGGAATTCGTGGAATCCGAACCGCAGCGCATCGTGACCGATCTCATCGACCAGCGGTTCTACGCCGTGCTGGACGAGCAGAAAATGGCCGTGCTTCTGCATGTCATTCGCGAGGAGAAGCCCGAACGCATGATCATCTTCGGCAACCGCAAGGACAAGAACATGTCCGTCGCGGCGCGCCTCTTCGAATATGGCGAGGACGCCGAACTCCTGTCCGGCGACGTACCGCAGGAAAAACGTCTGAAGATCCTCGACCGTTTCCGCGAGGGCAAGACGCGCATCCTCGTCGCCACCGACGTCGCCGCGCGCGGCATCCACGTGGACGGCATCAGCCACGTCGTGAACTACGACCTGCCCGAACAGGCCGACGACTACGTACACCGCATCGGCCGCACCGGCCGCGCCGGAGAGCACGGCATCAGCATCAGTTTCGCCGACGAGTTCGGCTCGTTCACGCTGCCCCAGCTGGAACAGTACACCAAATGCGAGATCAAGACCGTCCAGCCCCCGCCGGAATGGCTCGAACTCCCCCAAAAGACACGCGAACTCCCGCCCGAGGAACGCAGCCGTCTGAACCGCCGTCACGGCGGATCCGGCGGCGGACGTTCCCACAGAGGCGGCGGACGGGGCAGACGCAGATGAGCGTTTGCGAGGGAACAGGGTCCCTGCGGAAGAGTTTTGGAATAACGGTCGTCCTCGACCGTCTCCGCAGCGCGCACAACACCGGCAACATCTTCCGTCTGGCGGAGGCGCTCGGCGCGAAGGAAGTGATCTGCTGCGGCTACACGCCCTGTCCGCCCCATCCGAAGCTCGCGAAAACCGCCATGGGCGCGGACACGATGGTTCCGAGCAGATCGTTCCCGACCGCGATTGACGCGATCCGCGCGCTCCGAGAGGAGACGCCCGGCATCGAGATACTGGCGGTCGAGCCGCTCCCGGAGTCCGTCGACGCATGGCGACACCCCTACCATTTTCCGGTGGCGCTGGTCTTCGGCAACGAAGCGCTCGGAATCTCGCCCGAGGCGCTGGAGGCCGCCGACGCCACGGTCGGACTGCCCATGTTCGGCGAGAAGGCCTCGATCAACGTGGGCAACTGCGCGGCGGTCGTCCTGTACGCCGCGGCCGCGAAATTCCTCGCGGACCATCCAAGGAGATGACATTATGAACGTTCAACCAGGCAAAGACTGGAAGTTCTTCCTCTTCGGACAACACATCGAGGCCCTGCGCGACGACCTGAAACGCCGCGGCGTGCGCCTCACGGACGACCCGGACGAGGCCGACCTCATCATGCCATGCGGCGGCGACGGCACGCTCTTCACCGCCGAACTCCGCTGGCCCGGCCGACTGAAATACCCGGTCCGCGACTCCGCCACCGCACCGCGCTGCCCGAAACACGGCCTCGACACCCAGCTGGACGCGTTTTTCGCGGGCAGACTGAAAACGACCCGCCTGCCGAAACTCGTCGGCCGCGCGAACGGACGCAATCTTTTCGCCATCAACGACATCTTCCTGCACAACCGGATGCCCGTAACCGCGCTCCGCTACAGCGTCTCCATCGACGGCGCCATGTACGCCCGCGAGGTGGTCGGCGACGCCGTCGGCGCGGCCACGATCCACGGCTCGACCGCATACTACCGCAGCATCACACACAGCATCTTCCGCACCGGCATCGGACTGGCGTTCAGCAACAGCACCGAACTGGTCAACCACCTGGTCCTGCCCGAAACCTCCCTGATCCGCATCGACATCCTGCGCGGTCCCGCCGTCATGGTCGCCGACAATTCCGAGGAAACCGTGCCCGTCGAAGTCGGCGGATTCGCAGAACTCTCCATGTCCGACAGATTCACCGACATCCTCGGCCTCGACCTCTTCATGTGCTCCGAGTGCCGCCGTCTGCGCCACACGCTCCGCGACTCCACGCGGTTCATCGGCGGCGGCGAGGGAGGCCGCTGACCATGCGGATCCTCGTCACCGCGGGCCCGACGCGCGAAGCGGTCGACGCCGTCCGGTTCCTCACCAACAAGTCCTCCGGCAAGATGGGCTACGCCCTCGCGAAGGCCGCCGTCGAGGGGGGACACGACGTGATCCTGGTCTCCGGCCCGGTCGCGCTCACGCCGCCGGACGGCCTGCTGGAATTCGTTCCGGTCGTCTCCGCCGCCGACATGGCGGAAGCGGTCAAGTTCCGCGCCGCCGACTGCGGCATGGTCGTGATGTGCGCGGCCGTGGCGGACTACACCCCGGCGCATCCGGTCGACCGCAAGATGAAGAAGGCCGACGGCAATCTCTTCCTCGAACTGAAGCGCACCGAGGACATTCTGAAGACGCTCGGACAGAACAAACCCGCCGGACAGATCCTAGTCGGATTCGCCGCAGAGACCGACGATCTGGAGCAGTACGCCCGCGCCAAGCTCGCCGCGAAAAACCTCGACTGGATCGCCGCGAACGACGTGTCGCGTCCGGACCGGGGATTCGCCGCCGGAACAAACGCCGTCACGCTTTTCGCCGCCGACGGACGCAGGTTCGACCTCCCGCTCCAGAGCAAGGACGCCATCGCGAAACGGATGCTGGCGATCCTGCTTCCTTCTCCCCGCTGAAAGCCCGCACGATGGCGACCCCGTTTTCGAACTTGCGGATAAAGCTGCGCGCCTGGCGCGAGGACCGTCTCGACCGGAAGATCGGCGGCATCTCCCTCTCCGAAGTGCGCGAATCGCGTTTTCAGGACCTCGGCGCTTACCCGACCATGAGCGCGGAGTACGGCGCGATCGAAATGATGTTCCGCGACTTCCCGCTGGACGCGAACGACGTCTTCGTGGACGTCGGATGCGGATTCGGGCGCGTGATCAGCTGGCTCCTGCTCAAAAAATCGCCGTGCAGAAAGTATTACGGCGTCGAACTGGACCCGGACGTCGCCGCGGTCGCGGCGAAACGCTTCGAGGGCTGTCCGCAGGTGTCGATCCTGAACGGAAACATCCTCGACATGCTGCCGCGCGACGGCACGGTCTTCTGGCTCTACAACCCGTTCGACGTCTGCGTGCTGGACGCGTTCCTCTCCAAGCTCGAATCCGGCCGCGAGACGAAGGCGTACGTGATGTATTACTGCGACTACCGGGCGTTCGCGCTGGAGGGCCGCCGCAACTGGAACCGTCTGCTGAAGGACGCGTGGCGCTGTCCGCCGGACAAGCCCCTGCCGTGGTCGATTTGGCTCTATCAGCCCGACTGGAACAGGGCCAGGACAAGTCCTGGACTGCGGTAGTGTGCGGCTTCGCTCGCCAGGACAAGTCCTGGACTGTAGTTGTGCCGTGCTCCGCGACGGCGCCAGGACAAGTCCTGGACTGCGGTAGTGCGCGGCTTCGCTCGCGCACGGGCGGACCATGGGAACAATCCCCGTTCAAACGGTCCGCTTATTTTCTCCCGGATTTCTTCGTGGATTTCTTCGTGGATTTCTTCGCGGATTTCCCTGCGGAAGACGTGGAAGATTTCGCAGGAATGCCGGACCTGGAAAACGCGGGGTTTTTCATGACCGCCGGGTTCCCGGCGGATTTCGTGGTCGGCTGGGCGGCGGATTTCGAGGCTTGATTCGCGGCGGAAGGTCTTGCGGTCGGCTGGGCGGCGGATTTCGAGGCCGACGGAGCGGAGGCTTGTGTCTGCGCCTTGAACGGCGCTGCGAGCCCCGCGAACACAGGCGGCCTTGCCAGAATGTTCACCTCCGCCTGCTTCGCATACAAGGAGAGGGTCATCGGAGTTTTTTCGGCGGCCTTCGCAGCTGGCTGAGCCGGGGCCTTCGCGGAAGCGGCAGGCTTCGCGGGAGCGGGCTTCACTGCGGGAAGACCGTTCGGAACAGCCGGAATCACGATCATTTCCGGCTTTTCGCCGACGGATTCGACCATTGCGGTCTTCGCATCGGGATCCATGGAGACGACTCTGTAATTCTCTTCTCCCGCCTTTTTCGTTCCGAGTCTGAACTTGCCGCCGACCGGACAGACGAACGTCCGGCCATTGAGGGAATTGAGAAACCTCACCTGCGGAACAGGTTCATAAACCGGCTGTCTGAGCCGGCACGGGATGCGTTCGTTTTTTCCCGGACGCTGAAGATAGACGACCGGTTCCTGCTTCTTTTCGTCGATCTCGATATCCACAACGCGGAAGGAGACTTCGCCGCTCGTGAACGTTCCGCCGTCGATGCCGGTGAACTCGGTCCTTTTTCTTCCGTTGCGGTTCACGCTGAACATGACGGTCCAGTCGCGCTTGTCGGGCAGCAGGCTGTCAACGGAAACCAGTTCCAGACCGGAGAAACGCCGGCGGATGACGTTGGAGACATAGATCCGCGTGATGTACTTCGGATGGCTGAGCGGATCGACGGGATCGGAGCCGGCCTTGTATTCCTCCAGCAGGTTGAATCCGTCGGAGTCCTCGTCCGAATCCGGGGAGGAATAAATGTCCGACACCTTGAACGTCTTCTCCCATTCGTCCGGGACGCCGTTGGAATTCCGGTCGGATTTGGCCAGCAGTTCGGCGGAAGCCTCCGGGAACTTTTCCAGAACGGCCTTCACGATCTCCTCGTCCGAATCGCCGCTGCGCGCAATTTCCTCAAGTTCCTCCAGCGCCATCTTCCGGGCGATGGAATCCCTGTTCGGATACTTTTTCTGAATCGTGATCTGCGCCGCCTCGACGACGTCCAGCAGCGATTCCGCAAAAAGAGGATTTGCCGTCGTCAGGCACAGCGCGAAGCAGAACAGAAACGGAATCGGAAAGCGTCTGTGTTTCATGTCATTTCTCCTCGCGTTGCGTTTCCGCTTTCTCCGGCGGGGGGCGGGAGGACGCCGGATCCGTGCGGAACCATGGCCGGATCGTCTCCGGCAGGCTATATTATACCGCAAAACCGGAAAAAAGAGAAGAGGGGAAAACGTTTTTTTACAAAAAAAGTCAAACCTGAACCGAGACTCGCCGCCCGCCCCGGCTGGTTCGCCCCGGCATCAGCGCCGCAACAGGTCCGCGATCCAAAGAATGGCGGTCACAAACGCCATGGTCCCGGCCACGGCCAGGAGCAGCATGGCGATGGAAAACAGCTGTTTCCTGTCCGCCGCGCGCTTTCTTTTCCGGAGATTTCCGGGCAGAAAAAAACCGTTGTATTGAGTCAGGAAATCGAGGGCATTGTCCGCGACCTTCGTCAGTTCATCCCATTCCTCGTGGTCGTACAGGTAGATCGGCGGATCGTCTTTCCCGGCGTCTTCCCGGAGATAACAGAAATAATCGCTGTCGCAATACCGGCCGATGACCAGGACGTCCCGATCCAGCCCCGGAAAATCCTCCCGGTCCAGATCCCCCAAACTCAGGTCCTCTTCCGGGGCGTCGTCCTTCTCCGGGCTGCCGGGCGCGGTCTCCATTCGCGCGGGAAAAAGCCGGATCTCGGTCGAAATGACCGCGCCGTTGGAGAACGCCAGAAACTCCTTCCACGCGCGCGGGATCGGCGTTCCGAGCGTCGTCTCCACATGCCGCAGCAGGTCTTCGGACGCGCCCCCGTTGAGTCGGTTGTCGTCGGTTTTCAGAAAATCGTATTTCATCATTTTTCTTAAGCTAATAGAATGACCTGAAAGAGAATTAATCAGAGTTAAGGTTCAAGTCATTTTGCTTCTTGTTGATATATAATTTTACAAACAAAAGACCATTTTTGTATTTCACATTGTTAGAAGCCTCTATGACTGAAATAAGCCCTTTTCCATAATATTTTCCACATTTAATATAAAAGAAAAACTGTATCTCCATCCCTTCTTTGTACGAGAATTCGAAGTCCTTTGCGGCATATTCGCCTTCCGGCGCCTGGGTGAGCCAGGTTATATCCATCTTGTCCGGCCCTGTTGTGTCCGCGGGAATGAGACCATCGTCCGGATCGGAGGAAACGAAACGCAGGTAAAAGGTTTTGGGAAGAAGCTTTTTATATTTACCTTGGCCTTGTTCTTGCAATATGATTTCACCTTGACTGTCACGCTCGAAATCGAGACGAAGATACTTTTTTAGTGGAATTGCTTCTCCCAACTTCAGTTCCTTTCTATTCAGCTTTCCATCTGCAATTTCAGAAAGGTCGAAAACTGTCAGGAGCTGCCGCTCTTCATCATATTCAAGATGGGCGTGCCCTTTCACTAATGCAGCCAAAGTCCCGATTTCCCTCAGCTTGATATGGCAGTTTTCCTGAATCGCCGACAAGGGAGTATTTGCTGCTTCAGATGTGTAAAACGTTATATGTTCTATGCGATAGCCGGGTTTGTAAAACGATATGGAAACACTTGTGTAGTGATTTTTCTCTATCGCAAAGATGCCGTTTATTGTTCTGGTTTCCCTTAGATGTTCAGATTTGAGACCAAAATCTTTTGGACGGTTGAATTCAAGTTTTAATGTAACATCTTCAAGTTCCCGGTTGTTCATATCCGTCACTTTTCCAATGAGATGAATCCTGGCACCTGCTATTTCTTTATTGAACATGATTATGGCTTTTCCGATATTTGAATCCATCATGACAAGAAGAAAAATACCGGCTCCTAAAATGATGATAATAACGAGACCCATAATTGTATTTTTTCGATCGTTTGAATCTGTCATTTTGGCCTCCAGGATCGAGTTTATAAATCTGTTCAGCATGAAAAACAAAATCAAACCATGGTTTGAGGAATCACAGCTTTATTATACCACGCCCCAGGCAAATAATCAAGCGTAAAATGCCGGAAATGCAAGGAAAAACATTGACCGAACATCCGCTGTCGGGGAATCACCTCGGAGCCTGCCGGGATGGGTCTTCGGGACGCCCCGTTGCAGGAGTTCCGTGTTGAGGCGTGATGACCGGCGGAGCTGTCCGGTTGGCTCCGTTTGCCAGGGCAAGCCCTGGACACACGAAGTGTGCCGGGCAGCGCCGTGCTCCGCGACGGCACACACGAAGTGTGCTGACACAGTGCGCGGCTACGCTCGGACACACACGAAGTGTGCTGACACAGTGCGCGGCTACGCTCGGACACACACGAAGTGTGCTGACACAGTGCGCGGCTACGCTCGGACACACACGAAGTGTGCTGACACAGTGCGCGGCTACGCTCGCGCACACACGAAGTGTGCTGACACAGCGCCGTGCTTCGCGACGGCACGGGAGCGTTCCTAAAACATCAGAACAACGTGGGCTGTTCGGGCTCGTCGTCCTCGCCCGTCTCGGCGGAGGTCTTGCGCGTCTTCTTCGTGTGGAATTTCGCGTGGCGTTCGCGGAGGATGGGGCGCGTGTAGGAGGGCATCCCGGCGTCGGCAATGGCATTTTCCTCGAGGTTTTCGAGGATTTCGCGGGCGCGGACGATCACGTCGTTCGGGAGTCCGGCGAGCTTGGCGACGTGGATGCCGTAGCTCTTGTCGGCGGCTCCGGGCACGATCTGGCGCAGGAAGATGATCTGGTCGCCGTATTCGCGGACGGCGACGTTGTAGTTCTTCACGCCCTTGCGCGTGAGGGCGAGTTCGGTCATCTCGTGGTAGTGGGTGGCGAACTGGGTGCGGGCGCGCGAGGACGGGTGGTCGAGGAGGTATTCGGCGACGGAGAGCGCGATGGAGAGGCCGTCGAACGTGCTGGTGCCGCGTCCGATCTCGTCGAGGATCACGAGGCTCTTGCTGGTGGCGTGGTTCAGGATGTTCGCGGTCTCGATCATCTCGACCATGAACGTGCTCTGGCCGCGCGCGAGGTCGTCCATGGCGCCGACGCGGGTGAACACGCGGTCCACGAGCCCGATATGCGCCTCGTCCGCGGGGATGAAGGAGCCCATCTGCGCCATGATGACGAGAAGGGCGGTCTGGCGGATGTAGGTGGATTTTCCGGCCATGTTCGGGCCGGTGATGATCATCATGCGGTTGTCCGCGCCGTCCAGCAGCGTGTCGTTCGGCACGAAGCGTTCGGACTCCATGCGGGCGTCGAGCACGGGGTGGCGTCCGGCGGCGATGCTCAGGACGTCGTCGTCCGCGATGTGCGGGCGGCAGTAGCGGTATTTGGAGGCGCATTCGCCGAGGGCGGCGAGGACGTCGAGGCGTGCGACGGAGAACGCGGCCTTCTGAATCTCTCCGGTGAAGGTGCGGGCGTAGGTGCGGAGTTCCTCGAAAATCTGCTTTTCGAGGGAGACGGCCTTGTCGGACGCGCCGAGGATCTTGCTCTCCATCTCCTTAAGTTCGGGGGTGATGAAGCGTTCGGCGTTGACGAGCGTCTGCTTGCGGACATAGTCGTCGGGAACGCGCGCGAGGTTGCTCTTCGAAATCTCGATGTAGTAGCCGAAGACGCCGTTGAAATGCACCTTCAGGCTCTTGATGCCGGTGCGCTCCTGCTCCTTCGCCTGAAGTCGGGCGATCCAGGATTTTCCGTCTGTGATGGCGGCGCGGTATTCGTCGAGGTCGTGGTTGAAGCCCTCGCGGATGAATCCGCCCTCGGCCATGTCCGCCGGGGGATCGTCGGCAATGGCGGCGAAGATGCGCGAGGTGAGTTCGGGGAAGTCGCCGAGCCCGTCGCGGATGCGTTCGACAAGCGGCAGGTCGTAGGCGTTCAGGATCATGCGGAGGCCGGGCAGAACGGAGAGGCTGTGGCCGAGCGCGAGCAGGTCGCGCGGGTTGAGCGCGCCGGCGTTGAGCTTGGCGGTGAGGCGCTCCATGTCGCGGATGGAGAGGAGAGTCTCGCGGATTTCCTGACGGGTCAGGACCTCGTCCTTCATCAGCCCGACGACGTCCTGTCGCGCCACGATCGCGTCGACGTCGCGGAGCGGCTTCAGGAGCCAGTTGCGCATGAGGCGGGATCCCATGGCGGTGGAGGTGCGGTCGAGGACCTGCAGGAGCGTGCCCTCGCGGCCGCCGCCGTGAAGCGCGTCGACGAGTTCCAGGTTGCGCTGGCAGACGGGATCGAGTCCGAGGTATTTTTCGCTGTAGTTGCGGCGGATGGAGACGATGTGCCCGGTGTTTCGGCGGAGGTTTTCGCCCGCGTAGTGAAGCACGGCTCCGGCGGCGCGAACGCCGCACGCGCAATCCTTCAGGCCGAAGCCGTCGAGCACGGCCACGGAAAACTGGCGTTTCAGAAGTTCGGATGTGTGTTCGAAAGAGAAAATCCAGTCGTCAAGCGGAGTCCACAGGATGGGGCGGATCAGCGCGGGACGGCCGCCGGTCTGCTCCCACAGGTCGTAGAGGGAACGCGGGATGAGGCATTCGCGCGGCTGGAGGCGCTGGAGTTCGCTTTCGAAGGCTTCGCGGGAGTCGAGGCGTTCGGTCTGGAATTCGGCGGTGCTGATGTCGAGCCAGGCGAGTCCGTAAACGTCCTTGTCCTCGGCCACGACCGCGCAGAGGAAATTGTTGTCGCCGGGCTTCAGGAACGACGCGTCGAGGATGGTGCCGGGCGTGATGACGCGGGTGATGGCGCGCTGGACCAGCCCTTTCGCGAGCGCGGGATCCTCCATCTGCTCGGCCACGGCGACTTTCAGGCCGGCGTCGAGCAGTCGCGGGATGTAGGCGTCGACGGCGCGGTACGGCACGCCGCACATCGGATTGCCGGCGCGGTGGGTCAGGACCAGGTCGAGGACCGGGGCGGCGCGCAGGGCGTCCTCGAAAAACATCTCGTAGAAGTCGCCGGCGCGGAAGAGCAGGATGGAGTCGGCGGGGGATTCCGCCTTCGCCTGCAGATACTGCTTCATCATCGGCGTGATGTTCTTCTCGCCGAAGTCCTCGGGGGAACGCTGTTTCGGGGGTCTGCTCATGGTCGACGCCGCGCCTGTACAACTTCAGAAGGGAACGTCGTCCGGATCGCCGTCGTCCGCCGTTTCCGGGTCGAGGGGCGGCGCATTGTTCCGGGCGGGCGGGATGAAGGCGTCGCCGCCGTCGGCTTCGGGCTGGAAGGACGCCCAGGTCTGGCCTTCGGGTCCGTCCTTCGTGAGGATCTCGATCTTGCGTTTGAGCGTCTCAAGTTTCCGCTGACAGTAGGCGGAAAGGCGTTTCGCCTCCTCGAACGACGCGATCACGTCCTCCAGGCGCGTGTTGCCGTTCTCCATGGACCGGACGAGCGACTCAAGTTTGGCCATAGCCTCTTCGAACGACATATCCTGTACGGGCGTGGAGTCCTTTTCCGTCTGCGGCATCTTGCAAAATCTCCCTCTGGAATCAAGTATGAAAAAAACCGTATCAGGAATTATACATCCGAAACCAAAAATAGTCAAATTGAAAGCGGCGGAAAGGCGTTTTTTTTCCGAAAAAAGAAAAAAGATGGAAAGTCCGCTTGATAAAAGGGATCGGGATGCTATATTATCGGAATACTTTTCTCTTTTTATTCTTTATACACAGAAAGGTCCCCCCTACCATGATGATCAAATGCCAGAAGTGCGGCTTCGAGAACCAAATGGGCAGCATTTTCTGCCGCGAGTGCGGCGAGAAGCTGGATATGGATGCGATCGATCCGAACAAGCTTCAGAAGGACGTCAACAAGGAAAAAAACATCAAGCGGGCGAAAAAGCGCATCAAGGAAGCGATTTCCACCGGAATCGGCCTTCTCGTGGTCGCCGCGTTCATCGGCGTGGTGTTCTACAACGGCGGCCTCCGCAAATATGAAGAGCCGGAAGTCGCCGAAGCAGTCGCGAAGCAGAAATTCAACGCCGCGACCAACGGGTCTTCGGTCGGCAAGGTGAAATACACGTATCCCGAGGTCAACCGGATGGTCAAGACCATGATCGTGGAGCCTCTCGCGGCGCAGGATTCGTTCGCCAAGGTCACGGACGCCGAAATCGTGTACGACGAGGAAAAGCAGGAGCCCGTCTTCTACCTGTGGATCTCCCTCAAGGACAAAGTTCCCGTAATCTACACCATCCACGGGAACCTCATCTACAATCCTCCGGCGGCAAGCAGCGAGGAAGCGGATCCCGATCCGTTCACGCTCGACGTCAAACGCCTCGACATCGGCCGTCTCCCGCTCTTCGTCAGCACGCATTCCTTCCTCAACGGCTTCTCGCCGCTCCTGCAGAACGAAGCGATCTATTCCTTCTTCCAGCGCGCCCAGAGCGTCGAATTCGGCCCCGACGGCATGACCGTGGAATTCAAGAAGGGCGGCCCGACCAGTTCCTACACGCCGCCGACCTCCAACATGCCGTCCTCCGCGACCGCTGCCGCCGCCCTCAAGGGCGGTTCCGCCGCAGCAGCCGAAAAGGATGAAGCGGCCAGACAGAGGGCCGAGGAGAAGAAGCGCAAGGCCGAGGAAGAAAAAGAAAAGCAGAAACAGCTTGAGGAAGAACGCAAGCGCAAGGCCGAAGAGTACCGGCAGCAGCAGAAAGAGAAGGAAGAGGAGCGCAAGCGCAAGGCCGAGGAGGAAAAAGCCCGCAAGCAGCAGGAGAAGGAGGAACGGGAACGCCAGATCCGCGAGGAAAACGAGCGAAGAAGACAGGAACGCGAGGACCGTCGCCGCGACCGTCAGAACAACAATTACAACAACAATCGCAGCAGCAGAAGTTCCCGCAACCGCTACTGATTTCGGATCGATAAAGGCCGTCGGCTCATGTCTCCTGACCCAGGTGAACAGGACAGGGAAAGATTCCGGGAAATCTTTCCGTTCGAACCGCATTTTCTCGAGGTCGACGGCCAGAATCTGTGCTATTTCGATGAAGGAACCGGGCCCGCGCTGGTCCTGATTCATTCCTGCCCGATGTCGGCGTTCGCGTTCCGCAGCGTGATCCGGGAGTTCCGCACGACGCGGCGCGTGATCGCCTACGACCAGCTTGGATTCGGCCGTTCGGACAAGCCGCTGAACTTCGACTACCGCATCGAACACCATATCGAGCACCTTGAACGTCTGCTCAACCACCTGGGCGTCGGCGACCATATCACGCTCGTGATGCACGGACGGGGCGCGGCCATCGGCATGGGCTATGCGGCCCGCCATCCGGAAAGCGTCGAGTCCTTCATCGTCATGAACGCCATGTCGTTTTCCGATTTCTCTCTGCCGTTCCGCCTGCGCATCTGCAAGATCCCGGCCCTCGGAAACCTCCTCGTCAACAAGTTCAATTTCTTCCTGCGTCCGCCGCGGAGATACCCGCAAATCGTCCGCGACGCCTATCTCATGCCGTTCCCGCGGAAGGAAGACCGCTGCGCCCTCATGGAGTTCATCAATTCGCTGCCATGCGCGCCGGAGGACAAGTCGGCGCAGTCCATGATCGAGATCGAAACGGCGATCTGGTCGCTCAGGGAAAAGCGCGCGCTGATTCTGTGGGGCGGAAAAGACTGGCTCTACACGAAACGGGCGCTGCGGAAATGGACGGAGTATTTCCCGTCCGCGAAAGTCGTCATACTGCCCCTCGCCGGGCGATTCCTCATGGAGGACGATCCGGCAGAGTTCATCACCAACGTCAGGGAATTTTTTGAAGAAGGGAAGTCTCGTCCATGAACCGGGAATCCATCCAGCTGGAAATGAATTTCGACGGAACCAACGAAAACCGTTTCAAGCAGAGGTTCGACCTCGGCGAGTTCCAGCTCGTCGCCGAACTGCCCGTTCCGTCCGCGGATACGCCGCTGGCCGACGCCGTGCGGCGCGCCGCCGATTTCGAATATCTGGTCCATTCGCAGGAACGTCCGAAGGCCTCCATCGCATTCGTCGACGAAGCGCCCACGGGCTATGCGCTCGACATGGTCCAGTTCGCCACGGAACTCTGCAAGTATTCCCGCGACCGGCATATCCTCTATCTGCACGGACGCGACCATACGGTCAAGGACATTCTGGAATCGGTCCGGCACGCTCACTCCGAAGGATTCAAGAATTTCTGCGCCGTGACGGGAGCGGCGGTACACGGCGAGACCGCGGCGCAAACGCGCAAACACGTGTTTCTGGAAAGCGTCAGCATGCTCGGCGCGATCCGGGAGGCGGAACTGCCCTCGATATCCGTCGGCGCGGCAGTCAACCCGTACCAGTACACGCCGGAATCCGCCTATGCACAGTCGTTCAAGATGTTCCGCAAGCTCGCAAACGGCGCGGACTACCTGGTCGCCCAGTACGGCTGGGACATGATGAAGCTGCAGGAGCTGGTCTGGAATCTATTCCGCCGGGAGATCAACATCCCGACCGTGGCGCGTCAGATGTTCCTGACTCCCGACAATGCCGAACAGCTCTGCGCGGGCGCATTCCACGGGGTCCGCATTTCACCCGATTTCGAGGTCCTTCTGAAAAAAGAACGGAGCCACTCGTTCGCGCAGTTCGAATCCGCCCAGCTCCGCCGCATCCAGATTCATGCGGCCGGAGCGCGTCTGCTCGGATTCAGCGCGGTTCAGATCGCGGGCGTCACGAACGTGGCCCTCCTTGAAACCATCTTCCAGAAAATCCGCGAGGCGTTTCAGGAATTCCAGACTTTCGAAGACTGGCGCAACGCCTACATGGAATACTACGACCGGCTCGACATGGCGCCCTACCCGAACGAGTTCTACCTTTTTACGAAACTGCTGGAATCCGATCTCCCTGCGGACCAGCTTTCTCTTGCGGCCGGCATACGCCCCCTGACGAAACCGGAACGATTCCGGCACAACCTGGCGGCTTCGCTCTTCGCAAACGCGGACAAACTGCCCGCGCGGGAACGCCGCCTGACCAAAAAACTCCTCGTATCCTGCCGAGGATGCAGTCAGTGCAGACTGCCGCAGACCGACTATGTCTGTCCTGAAACCTGCCCGAAGGGACTCGCGAACGGATCCTGCGGATGCGAAAAGGCAAACGGAGACTGCGAACTCATGGACGAGGAATGCGTCTTCGCGAAACGTCTCAGGATCGCCGACAGCCGCATCGATTATTCCTCCTTGGAGGAAGGCGCCGTTCCGCCCGTCGTGGAACGGCCCTGAGTTTCTCTTCGGTTCTCCTCGCAAAACAAACGACCGCCGTTCCCGCGAACGGCAACCGCCAGGACAAGTCCTGGACTGCGGCAGTGCGCGGCTGCGTCCGCGCACGAACCAAACCGGTCATTTGCCGAGCAGCGAGGGCAGCCAGTTGGAGAGAGCCGGGATGTACGAGATCAGCGCTACAGAAACAACCATCGCGATCCAGAACGGGATCATGGCCGGAGTGACCTTCGCAATCGAGGTTTTGCCGATGCCGCAGCCGATGAAGAGACAGGTGCCGACCGGCGGCGTGCAGAGTCCGATGCACAGGTTCGCGATCATCATGATGCCGAACTGGATGTCCGTCATGCCGAATTCACGGACGATCGGAAGGAAGATCGGCGTGAAGATCAGGACGGCGGGCGTCATATCCATGAACGCGCCGACGACCAGAAGCAGGATGTTGATGAAGATCAGGATGACGACCGGGCTGGAGGACAGCGACATCATCCACGCGCTCACTGTGCCGGGGATGTTCGCCACGGTCATGATCCAGCTCATAGAGGAGCTGACGCCGATCAGGAACATCACGACGGCGGTCGTAATGCCGGTTTCCTTCAGGATGCCGGGGAGGTCTCTGAATTTGACTTCGCGATACAGGAACACGCTCAGGATGAACGCGTAGGCGACGGCGACGGCCGCGGCCTCCGTGGCGGTGAAGACGCCCTTCAGAATGCCGCCGATGATGACGACCATCAGGAAGAGGCTCAGGAACGCCCTTCGGAACGCAGTCCAAAGGACGGAGAACGGCACGCGTTTCCCGAACTTGGCTCCGGAACGGACCGCGTGGATGACGCACGCAGCGATGATGCACAGGCCCATCACGATGCCGGGAACGACGCCCGCCAGGAACATCGCCGCAATCGAAACGGAGCCGCAAGCCACGGCATAGACGATCATGATGTTCGACGGAGGGATGATGAGGCCGGTCGTGGCCGAGGTCGTGGTCAGGGCCGTCGAGAAGTTCCGGTCATAGCCTTTCCCGACCATTTCCGGAACCATGAAACCGCCGACGCTGGCAACCGCCGCGCCCGCGGAACCGGAGATCGAGCCGAACAGCATGCAGGTGATCGTGTTGGCGTACGCCAGGCCGCCGGGCAGGTGCCCGACCAGAGCCGAAGCGAAGTCGATCAGGCGGCGCGCCATGCCGCCCCTTCCCATCAGGATGCCCGACAGCACAAAGAACGGGATGGCAAGCAACGGAAACGAATTGATGCCGAACATCATGCGTTCCGGCACGATGATCTCGGGGCGGAACGTGCCGCCCGCGACCGCCACGCCGAGCATTGTGGCGGATCCGATGGCCACGGCGACCGGAACATTAAGGAGAAGCAGCGAAAAGAAGATCAGCGCAAGGATGAAGCCAACGCATTCCATGTTCACGCCTCCTTTCCGCCCGCGCCGCGCAGATCGGCGGCGAAATTGCAAAGCTCGAAATAGAGGATGAAAAGGCCGGAAACCGGGATCGGCAGATACATCACGGCGTCCGGGATCTGAAGCGCGGGCATCACATTCCGCGTAACGAACATAGCCTTGTGCAGCAGGAAGCATCCGCCATAGAGAAACGCCGTGACAGTGAACGCAAGCGTCACGAGGTGGGCGATCGTCGCGGCGGTCTTGCGCGGCGTTCCGGACATCATGTTTACGACGAGGTCAATGCCGAGGTGGGAACGGCTGTCGAACGCCAACGCGATACCGAAGAAGGAGGACCAGACGAGCAGGAGGCAGGCGAGTTCCTCGGTCCAGGAGACCTGGCTTCCCATGACATAGCGCGAGACGACGCCGAGGAGTACGTCCAGCACCAGGACCGCCATGCTGGTTTCCAGCAGGAAACTCAGCGTCCTGACCATGACAGCATGTATCTTCCGCATCACTTGACCTCCCGGATGCGCTTTGCAAGATCCTGCAGTTCGGACGGGAACGCATCGTAGATCGGCTTGGAAAGCTCCATGAACGGGGCACGGTCGACGGTAATGAACTCGACGCCCGCTTCGCGTGCAATCTGCTCGTTGAGGACCTCGGATTCCCGCCATGCCTGCCGCTGGAACACGTTCGCTTCGGCGGCGGCCTGTTCAATCCAGCCTTTCTGTTCGGCGGTAAGCTCGTCCCATATTTTTTTGCTCATCACGAGCACGTCCGGCACCCGCTGGTGCTCCGTGAAGATGAAGTATTTGCAGACCTCGAAATGACGCCCGGTCACGAAGCTCGGGATGTTGTTCTCGGCGGCGTCCACGGTTCCCTGCGACAGAGCCGTGTAGAGTTCGCCCCAGGAGATCGGGGTCGGAGAAGCGCCGAGCGCCTCCATCGACTGCATGGCGATGGAGCTCTTCTGCGTACGGATCTTCAGGCCCTTCATGTCGGCGGCGGACCGCACGGCCTTCTTCGTGGTGTACAGGCTGCGGGCGCCCGCGTCGAAATAGCATATTCCCATCAGGCCGTCGATCTTCCGAAGGAGGGATTTGCCGATCTCGCCATTCATCACCGCCCAGAAATGGTCGGAATCGCGGAACAGGAACGGCGCGCCGACGACCTGGAACTCCGGCACGGAACCGTCAAGCACGGCGGCGGAGCATTTCGCAAACTCGATCTGCGCGTTCTGCGCCTGCTTGAAGCATTCATCTTCGGAGCCGATCATCCCGCTGGGATAAATCTGAAGCTCCATCGTGCCGGCGGAAAGTTCGCGCAGACGTTCCGACATGTGAAGCATGGCCTGATGGACCGGATGGTCGGCGGAAAGACCGTGTCCGAGCCGGAGCACACGGATGCCGCCGGAGGTTCTGGCGGACCGGACCGCAAACGCTGCGATGGCAGCGGCAATGAAACAAGTCGTCAGAATGTTGAGAATCCACCAGGAAACGGGATTCGAAAACGTCTTATGGGGCTTTTGAAGTTCAGACATGGCAGGAGAGTTCGTCCTTTCGCAATGGAATGGTGATAAAATGCAGAAATGAATTGTTATATTTTAGCATAGAATCTGAAAAAATCAAGCAAAAACATGTGCGCGGGCGCAAATAAGCAAAAAAAGAAAAGCCGCCCCCTCGGCAAAGAGAGAGCGGCGAAACAAACGCCGATTGACGAATCAATCGAAGGCGTGATGGGCGGAACCGAGCACGTTGATGACTTTGTGCTTGTAAAGCTCCTTGAGCATATCGCGGGCGGGGCCGAGATACTTGCGGGGGTCGAATTCCGCGGGCTTTTCCATCAGGACCTTGCGAACGCCGGCGGTCATGGCGAGACGGCCGTCGGAGTCGATGTTGATCTTGCAGACGGCGGACTTGGATGCTTCGCGGAGCTGGTCTTCGCCGATGCCGATGGCGTCCTTGAGCTGGCCGCCGTACTGGTTGATCATCCGGACGTATTCCTGCGGAACGGAGGAGGATCCGTGGAGGACGATCGGGAATCCGGGGATGCGCTCTTCGATCTGCTTGAGAATGTCGAGGCGGATGCGGGGATCCGTGCCCGGCTTGAACTTGTAGGCTCCATGACTGGTGCCGATGGAGATGGCGAGGGAGTCGACGCCGGTGCCGTTCAGGAACGCCTGGACCTCTTCCGGGCGGGTGTAGGTGTGCTGTTCGGCCTTGACTTCGTCTTCGACGCCGGCGAGGACGCCGAGTTCGCCTTCGACCGTCACGTCGAACTGATGCGCGTATTCGACGACCTTCTTGGTCAGGGCGACGTTGTCGTCGAAGGACTTGGAGGAACCGTCGATCATGACGGAGGAGAAACCGAATTCAATGCAGCTCTGGCAGAGTTCGAAGGAATCGCCGTGGTCGAGGTGGAGGGCGATCGGAATCACCTTGCCGCCGCCGATTTCACGGGCGTATTCGACCGCGCCCTGCGCGAGGTAGCGGAGGAGGGTCTGGTTGGCGTAGTTGCGGGCGCCCTTGGAAACCTGAAGAATCACGGGGGACTCTTCTTCGGAGCATGCGGCGATGATCGCCTGGAGCTGTTCCATGTTGTTGAAGTTGAATGCGGGAATCGCATAGTGGCCGGCCATCGCCTTTTTGAACATGTCGCGGGTGTTGACCAGTCCGAGATCTTTGTAGTTGACCATACGGTTGTCCTTTCCTATGATTAGGGTTGAAAGAAATGCATCATATCAATATAGCGCCGCGCGGGAAAAAAAGCAATCCTGTTTTCATGAAAAAAAAGGTTTTGCGCCCGATTCTTTTTCCCAAAAGCGTTTCCACATTTCCATGCAGGGGGGCGCTGATGGGGTCGCGACTATATCGCATAGTTTATGTTTTTTATGATATCGGCATAAAGAAATGCTGAGAATCTTCCAAGTTTCGGTAAAAGGGCATTCAATTTAACTGAAACCTGCGTGTTTACGCGGGAACGGTTCCGTCTTCTCCTTCCGGATCGTGAAAGAATGGAAAGGCATGCCGTTCAAAACACGGGAGAACATGCTCCATCCTCTTGAATGGAACCATTCACGGAGAAAGAAAAACTGAAACTGTCGGAAATTCTCCAAGTTTCAGTTAAAAGGCATTCGATTCAATCGAATGTTGCGCGAGTGCGCGGGAACATGCCTCTTCTTCTCTCCTTTGTCGCAAAAGAATCCTATTCGGCACTGCTTTCCGCAAGGACGTTCAGTCGTTCAGCGGCAGGCCCATCGCCTTCCGGGCAGTCCGGAAATGCATCTTCGCGAACTTCCGCAGAAGAGATTCGCCGCCGGACAGGAAGAGCTGTTTCGCGGTCCTGTCGACCTGCGTTCCCGCGCCCTTCGGCAGAGGACATCCGGCCTCCTCTTCAAGTTTCGCCAGGCGCCGCACGAACTCGGCGCGGGCCAGAATGGAGGCCGCAGCCACAGCGACGTCGCGTTCTCCGCGCGGGAACTGCTCCAGACGGACGGCGCGTCCGTTTTTGAGGAGCGCGTTTTCCACGAGCCGTTTGTCGCCGAACTGGTCGGAGATGACGTGACGGCATTCGGGCGCGAACCGGAGCATGTTTTCAAGCGCGCGGGCATGCCCCCAGGCGAGAAACCTGTTGAGGTTGCCGATTGTTTCATAGGTGCGGTTGTACGCCTCCGGGCCGATGACCACGACGCCGAACTTTCCGTGAACTGCGGTCTTGATCTTCTCCGCAAGGGCTGCGATCTTCGAATCGTCCTTGATCGCCTTGGAGTCCCGCACGCCTTCCTTCGCCAGCGTGTCCGCGGTCTCCCTGTCCGCCACGTACACACACGCCACGACCAGCGGTCCGAAGAAATCCCCCTTGCCGCTCTCATCGATGCCGGCATGGGCCCCCTTGAAATCCAGCAGAGGCGGCGGTTCCGATTCGTTCCGCGTCAAACCGATCAGGGGCTCCAGCACAAATTCAACGAAATCCTGCGTTCCGGCCCCTTGCACGACAAGCTTGCCGGAACGGTACGCGGCCACCTGCGTCCTCTCCCGAGCGGCTTTGAAAAGCATATACGGTCCGGAGGAAAAATCCCATGCGGAAACACTTTCGAGGCTGGCCCGAAGCGCATTCATCTGGTCGGGCGTCAGCGTCGCAACGAAACATGTCTTACCACTCACGGCGGCGGTTCCTATCTTGGATTGACGGCTGATAACGGCGAAAACAGGCGTTTTTTTCAAAAAAAAAGCCAAAACTTTTCTATTATAGCTTGAAAACTCACAAGAATCAAGTTAAAGTATGAATGTTTCCCACGTTTTTTTCGTAAAACCGACGGGAACGCACGATTCGTACGATCCATAAACCGCATATAAGGAATAACGACGATGAAGAACACAACATGGGTTTTTGGAAGCGTGTTCGCCGCAGGCTGCATGCTGCTGTCCGTTCCCGTGGCCGCCCAGGGAAATTTCCCGCAGGGAATGGGGCGCGCCCCCGGATTCCCCCCGCAGGCGGGCGCGCCGGGAAAAGCCACCCCCGCAGGAGCGAAGCCCGCGCCGGCCGCCGGCAAGGCGAACGCCGCCGCGAAGAGCGCCCCCGCGAAGAACGACAAAGCCGCTCTCGAGGCCGCGAAATACCAGCTCTCGAATCACCGCACAGACCTCATCAAAACCACGGTCGACGGCTACGCATCCTCCGACGACCTTTCCGACAAAGACATCGTCAGCAACATCATGGACGACATCAAGGAGCTTATGCCGCTCATTCCGGCTGTTCCCCTCGAAAAGGCAGACCTGAAGGCCCTGACCGAACAGGCCAGGAAAATGGTCGATCAGGAATACGGGTCCGACGACGCGGCGTCCGTCAAGGTCGTGGAAGCCGAGGCAGCTGCGGAATACCCGCTCTACAAGGTCGGCGACACGGTCGTCGTCAACTACAACATGGGGCCGAAGCATTTTTCCATCAAGGGCAAGCTCTACCGGGTCACGGACAGCTCCATCACGGTCGAGGACAAGATCATCAACCTCGTCGACCTCAATGACGACACGCGCGCCAGATTCGATCCCCGGAAAAATGATTACATGCGCGACCGCTACAAGGAAACGCACATCCATCTGATCAACCGCCTCAAGATCGAAAAGCTCAACGACTACTACGAAAAGCTCAAAGGCGAAATATACAGACGCAACGAGACCGCCGGCTACATCTACGACCCGCAGACCGGCGAGTGGGCCACAGCCCAGGAACTCGCAAAGAACTATATCGCCCGCGTCATCAAGGACAAAGGCAAACAGACGAAACCGCCGAAAACGAACACGAACGCCCAGTCCAGGCCCGACGATGCGATCGACGACGGCGACGATTGGCAGGAATCTCTCTCCGACGCGGCGTCGGCCGACGTCGTCAAGCCCGCCGAAACCGCGCAGACCGTTTTCCCGGTCAACGACGCAATCAAGCTTGAGGACAATGCGGAATCGCAGGCGAAATACAAGTCCGTCATCGCCAAGGCCGAAAAGCAGCAGAAGAACGCGTATGACAACTACGCGGGCATCGACACCGACTGCGGCTACAAGAAAGCCTGCTGGGGCTTCACCATCGCCGACACCCGTTACGCCCTCTGGCACGAGCCGGAGTTCCCGCACATCGAACCCGCCCTCGGACGCGACGTCATCAAATTCCCGCCCGAGGGGCTGGATGTCGGCATCGCCGGCGAGCCGGAAAACATCGACCTCGTGTACGTTTCCAACAGCCTTTCCAAGATCGTCTACGTCATGAAGGACTGTTCCAGACAGGACTTCCTCCGCTTCAAAGACTCCCTTACCGAACAGTACGGGCACGCCGTCGAGGACAAAGGCACGAACTCCGCGGCGTTCACCAACATCTTCTCCGGCAAGACCAAGCCACAGCAGATCGCCGACGCCGATGAGATCAAGGCGGCGCAGACTGCCGTAAAGGACGCCGAAAAAACATTCAACAAAGCGGAAGCCGATCTGAAAAAGGCGACCGACGACGACCGCGGCGAACTTCAGGAAGCGCGCGACGCAGCCGCCTCCGCCCTGAAGGAAGCAATCTCCAAGGCCGAATCGTTCGAGAACGCCGTTTCCTCCGACGATCTTCCATACGTCTATTCCCGCATCGAACTCGCGAAGGACGGCGACGGCCAGACCGTGCTTCCCTACGCGTTCAACTGGAAGGGAGAGAACGTCTCCGGCACGCTCATCTTCTACTACGACAAGGCCAGAGACAAAGTCACCAGCCTCGTCTTCGCCAAGGAATACAAGAAGTAATTCTTCGATTGTTCGGAAATCCGATCCGGACGGGCCGCGCAGGTCCGCCCGGATTTTTTGTTCCCGGGCCGCAGAGGAGCGGACTCCGGCTGTCTTTTTCAATCCATTGAAATAGCAGAAGGTTGCAAACAACCCCCGTCCGTTTTCCCGTGTTCAGCCCCCTTTTTTGAGAGATCAGCTCAAAAAAAAGGAGGGATCATGGGTTCGCCCCCAAAAAACAGGAAAACAAAACCGCCTTCCCAGTTCGGACGCCTCCCGTTCCGGCTTCGATACCGGATTGCATGCCTGCTCCTCGAAGGCGCCACCAGCCAGGCCGTGCTCGGCAATCCCGAAGTGGCTGGAACGCTGAGTTCGCTGGGGCTCACGTTGACGGCCGCTTCGGTCACGCGGTTCAGAAGCACGCGCGAATTCAAGACCATCGCCGAAGAACGGGAGAAGGTGCATCTGGCATACGAGGAAGTCCGCCTGTCCGCGGCGCTGCTCCGCGACTGCGAAGCGACAAGCGCGATCGCCGAGGAGCTCAAGATCGATCTGCTGAAGCTTGTCCGGGAATGCACCGACGCCACGACCGACGATCCGAAGACGATCGAACGTCTCGTCCGCTCGGCCGTCACCCTGTCGAAATCCGTTTCGGACGGCCAGAACACCGTCCTGCGGAAACGCGTCGCCGCGCTGTCCGAGGAAAATGTCCGGCTGCGCGAAGCGCTCGAACGCGCCCGGATGCAATACAACGAACTGCTCGACCGTCGTCGGGACGAATGGTCCCGTGTGGACGGAGCCGAAGTCGCGGACCGCCTGTCCTCGATTCTCGGACTCAAACCGTAACCCCGTCTTACCAACCTCAAACCATCAAGGAATCCGTACATGAAACTGAAACACCCCGACCAAACCGCCGCCCGGAACGGCGGAACGCCCGCGCCGGGCCGCTGGACCGCCGCCGCCCCCGTCGACCGCAGCCGCTGGCTCCAGACCTCCGAATACACGCCCATGAACGTTTCGCGCATCCTGGAGGCCGCAAACGAAGGCGACATCGCGGAGCTCGCCGTCGCCGCCCGCGAGATCATGGAACGCAACTGGGAAGTCATCCTGGCGATGCAGGTGCGGAAAAGCGCACTGACCGGCCTCGAATGGGGCGTGGATCCCGGCGACGGCCGTCCGGCGTCGAAGGAGGCCGCAGAGGCGTTTGAAGTCGCGCTGAGAACGTCCGGCGGAGAACCGGGCCTCGCATCGTTCCACGAGCTTGCCGATCACCTGATGGACGCCGTCGTCGCGCCCCTGGCCGCCGCAGAAATTGTCTGGGGCGCGGGCGGCTCCCTGGCCGGGTTCCGGCCCGTAGGAGCATGGCATTTCACATTCCGGGGCTCGGAAACGCCGCTCCTCGTGACGGATGACAATCGCACCGGCATCCCCCTGCCCCCCGCAAAATTCATCGTCCACACGCGCGGCGGCGCAGGCGATCCCGCGCGCGCCGGGCTCATCCGAACGCTGATCTGGCTGCACGTGTTCCAGAACTATCCGGTGAAGGATCTCGTGTCGTTCGTGGAACGCTACGGCATGCCGTTCGTGGTGGCGAAAGTCGACCGCAGCGCGTGGGAGAACGAACGGGGCGTAATGCGGAATCTGATCAGGAGCTTCGGGCCAAACGGCGGCGGCGTTTTCACGAAATCGACCGAGCTGGAACTTCTGCAGGCTTCGAACGCGGGCGGCGACGTCTATTTCAAGCTGCTGGAATACACCTCGAAAGCGATCACGAAGGTCATCCTCGGCCAGCTCGCCAGTTCGTCCGATTCCGGCGGGCTTTCCGGCGGCGACGCCCAGTCTCGCGTCCGCGGCGACCTGCTGGAAGCCGACGCCCGCGCGATCGAATCGACCGTCCGCGCCCAGATCGCAGTTCCGTGGACCAGGTTCAATTTCGGCGACACGGCGGCCGTTCCGGCCCTCCGATTCCGCAATTCCGCGCAGGAGGACCGCGCCGTCTTCGCGGGAATCGTCGAAACGCTTCACCGGGCAGGCCTCGACGCCGATCCCGCTGAAATCTCCGCCCGGTTCGGTCTTTCGCTGACACGCGCCGGAACAATCGCGGAGGTGAAGCCATGACCGCAGCCACGCTTACCATCGCGAACGCGCTGAAGGACCTCGTCGCCTCCACGTTCCCCGCGTCCGGATTCGTGACGGCCGGCACGCCGGAAACCGCCGTTCAGGGCAAATCCCTGCCCGCCGGACTCAGGCCGCCGTGCGTTCTCATCCTCGCAGGCGACGGCCTTTTCACGGACAGCACGCTCACGCGGCGACAGCTGTTCCATCTGATCCTCATTGATCTGCTGGCCGGATCCGGCGACGCGCGCACGACCGCCGCGCTCGGGCGTTTCGACGCACTGCAGTCGCTGTTTCCGGCGGAGGGGGTGCAATCCGGAAACATCGTGTTCATCCCGGAATCGTTCCGGCTGCTGGACTGTCCGGACGCCCGAGCGGCGGCATGCCTGACGGTCGCCGCGCTGGCTCCGTCGCAGACAACGCAGGACGACGTCTCCACGACGGCATCGGCCACATCCCCCTCCTGAGCGAAAGGGAAAAACATCTTTTTCTGAAAAAAAACGCAGCGCACGGTTGTTTCCCGTCAAACAGCCGTGCGTTTTTCCGCATCCCGGAACCGCGCTCATTTCGAGTTCAGGATATCTTCCAGAGCTCCGATCTGCTCCTGTTCGGCGCGCACGGCCGCTTCCAACGCGGCGGGGTCTTTCACTCTCGAATGGCGTTCCAGCATGACTTTCGTCGATCCCCGGCTCAAAAGTTCGCGCGCCGCGGGTCCGAGGACGGCAAGCCGTTCATCGTCAGGCTGCAGAGCGGCGATCCGATCGGCGAGTTCGGGATAACGCTTGATGAAAATCCCCAGATCCCAGGGGTCGGGCGAATCCGGGTTTTCGATTTTGATGCTCCATATGGAGTCCGCAGCTTCGCCGAGATTGCCGATCACGCTCAAAAAAACGGCATTCCGCAAAGCCTTTGTCTCGACGCTGCCGAGCACGAGACGCCGTTGGCTGCGGATCAGGCGGAAATACTGCGGACGCAGAGTCGACGCGACCACGGCCGTTCCCTTTTTGCCGCAATACTTTTTCGCCTCGTTCCCGACCGGCTCCGGGAGCGAGTCAAGCACATCCGGCGTCACCTGCATACAAGGAACAGACAGAACGCAGTCTTCGATCTCCAGAACTTCCGAGAGGCAGACTGCCTCGGCGTCCTCCGTCGCCGCGGAACGGCAGGACGCGGAACCGAGACAGAGCAGCAGACATGCGATCGATGAAACGATTTTTGTTTTCATTTGAAGCGGGAATTGTTTCGGGTACGGGAGACGGAAGGCATCCGGCGCGAACTGCCGCACGTCTCCGTTTTTCGAGATGCCGCCAACCCCGGCGGCGGACCGTAAATAATATGTTCCGCCTGAAGCCTGATTTCAAGCGAAAAACCCACCACGCGGAATATTTTTTTAGTTTTTATAAAGATTTTTGTAAAAAAAGTCGGTTTTCGGGTTGTACTGCGGCGTTTTTGGATTAGGTTATCTTGTCAGTTTTTTTCCGGACCTCACACGCGCAGTATTTAGATAACATGAAAATCCGCCAGCCCATCAAACCGCAGCCCGACGCACAGGCCATCGAACCTCCGAAAAAACCGGCCATGCCGGAACTCGCAGTTTTTATTCTCTTCGCGCTCATGATCACGTTTTTCGGTCTTGTCATGCTCTATTCGACCTCGTTCGTCACGCAGGGCAGCGTCTATTTCCGGAAACAGCTGATTTGGATGTTCATCGGACTTTTCGCGGGAGCGGGCACGATCATGATCGGGAGCAAACGTCTTTCCGACTGGAGCCCGTTCATGCTCGCCGCGCTCGGCCTGCTTCTGATATGGGCTCTCTTCTGCAAGCCGATCAACGGGGCGCGGCGCTGGATTCAGGTAGCGGGGTTCACGCTTCAGCCGTCCGAACTGGGCAAAGTCGTCATCACGCTTTTCATGGCGAAATTTCTTGCCTCGCGCACGCGCGCGATAGAAAGCGCGCCGTTCAAAAAGGTCATGTTCCCGAGCGGGGTCTGGGTCGCCCCGATCATCCTGCTCGTGCTGCTCGGCGAAGATCTGGGCACGACCGTTCTGCTCAGTGCGCTGTACATGCTGATGCTTTTCGTGGCGGGCGTGCGCCTGCTGTACATCCTGCCTTTCGTGGCGCTCGTTCCGCCGGGCGCTGTTCTCTTTATCCAGCGGTTCGACGCGATGCGCTGGAGCCGCCTCACAGTGTTCATGGACGCCGAATCGTACAAGATGACCTCTGGCTACCAGTTATGGAACTCCTTGCTGGCGCTGGGGTCCGGCGGCTGGACCGGGGTCGGCTTCTCGGAAAGCCGCCTGAAACTGCTGTACCTCCCGGAAAACCATACCGACTTCATCCTGTCCATCGTGGGCGAGGAACTGGGATTCATAACGCTTCTGACCGTAATTGTGGCGTACATGATTCTCGTTTACGTCGGACTTCGCATCAGCGCGAAAGCGCGCACCCGGCAGGGGATGCTGATCGCGTTCGGCATGAGCATCTTCATCGGCATGCAGGCGCTGATCAACATCGGCGTCATCACGGCGGCGTTTCCGACCAAGGGCATGCCCGCCCCTATGATCAGCTACGGCGGCAGCAACCTGCTCGCCTGTCTCATCGCGGTGGCGTGCGTCGCCAGCGTGGCGATCGATTCCGCCGTACCGGACTACCCGGACAAGCTTCTGGCCTGGGCGGGAAAATGTCTCCGCTTCGGACATTCCGACGCCCCGGAGCAAATCGGACAATCATCTTGAAGGGATAAACCATGCGGGAACTGAATCGTCTCATCGTCAGCTGCGGAGGCACGGGCGGGCACTTCAACCCGGGCCTGAGCACGGCTTGCGCGTTCCGCGACGCGGGCGGCGCCCCCCTTCTCATCCTCGGAGGCAAGCACTTCGAGGAACAGTCGAAGGCCGCCGAAAAGAACGGCATCGAATACCGGCGCGTTTCCTGCGCCCCTTTGTCAAAAAAACCATCCGGCATGATCCGGTTCCTTTCGCAGCAGATGCGCGGCGTCCGCGAGGCCCGCGCCATTTTCCGCGAGTTCAAACCGGACGCAGTCCTGTCCATGGGCGCGTTCCCTTCCATCCCCGCCTCCCTCGGCGCATGGCGCGGCGGCGTTCCGCTCTTCCTGCACGACGGCAACGCCCGCATCGGCAAATCCAACCGCGTCTTCAGCCGTATCGCGTCCGGCATCGCACTTTCCTTCCCCGCCATCAACGGGAACAAGCTGCACTGCCCCTCCGCCGTAACCGGACTTCCGCTCCGCAAGGCTCTGCTGGAGGACGTTCCCGCGTCAAAAGCCGAGGCGGTCGAACGCATCAATGCCACACGCGGCACGGCATTCGCGCCGGACCGCCCGGTCGTGCTCGTATTCGGCGGCTCTCTGGGCGCCACGGCCATCAACGAAAACTTCACGATCCCGATCGACCATCCCGGCGCAAAATCGCTTCAGGTCATCCACCTCTCCGGCCCCGGCAAATACGACGCCATCCACGACAAGTATTCCGCATGCGGAGTCAACGCGCTCACGCTGGAGTCCGCCTCGGACATGCAGAACCTCTACATGGCGGCCGACCTCGTGGTGTGCAGGGCGGGCGGAAGCACCGTATCCGAACTCGCCATCTTCGGACGCTACGCTGTCCTGATCCCGTATCCCTACGCCGCCGAAGGCCACCAGGACGACAACGCGCGCCTGCTGGCGAAGACCGGGGCCGCGCGGATCGTTCCGAACGCGGAATGCTCCCCGGCTGTTTTCCGCGGCATCCTCGCCGAATTTCTGGACGATCCCGGAAAATTCCGGGAGGCGGGAAAAGGCGCGCTCGCCATGGCGCAGCCGCGCGCCGCGGAAAATGTGATAGAATTCATTGAAAACTCCCTGAAAAAAGCCCGTTCCAAAGCATAACCCGGATCCGCCGCTCCGCCATGAAAATACGTTGTCCGCAGTGCATGAGAATCAGCGAAATCCCCCATGTCGACCATGGCAGGACCGCCGTCTGTTCCTGCCATGCCGCCTTCACCATTGACGACTCGACCGTCATGGAGGAGTTTTCCCTGCCGGACCTTCCGCCGCCGGAATCCATCGGACGGTATTCCATCGTGCGCTACCTCGGACGCGGCGCGATGAACTGCGTCTACGAAGGAGTCCACCCGGAACTCGGCATTCCCGTGGCAGTCAAGACCCTGCTCCCGGAGTATGCCGCCGACAGGCCCTCCCGCGAACAGTTTCTTCATGCCGCAAAGATCGATGCGAAAGTGGACCATCCGAACATCGTGAAAGTCTATGAAACCGGACGCGACGGGAACGGCGTTCCGTTCCTGGCCATGGAATTCCTTTCCGGCGGTTCGCTGGCGGACCGCATGCTGAACACGCCATGCTTCCCCGCGAAAGAAACGGCGAAGATCGGCGCGGAAGTCTGCCGCGCTCTGGTCGAGACCGCCGCCCACGGGATCGTTCACCGGGACATCAAGCCGGACAACATCATGCTCTCCGCGGAGGGGAAATACAAGCTCACGGACCTCGGACTCGCGAAACTCGACAGCGCGACCGTCTCCGGAACCGGGGTCTGCATCCTGGACGAAAACGATCCCGCGAAAGCGGTGCGGAAAACGAGCTTCGGCACGCTGGAATACATGTCTCCGGAACAGTGCATCGACACGGAATCCTGCGACATCCGCTCGGACATCTATTCGCTCGGCGTGACCATGTACCAGCTTGCAGCCGGACGTCTGCCGTTCGAAACGCAGACCCGATCCGAACTCCGCCACATGCACATCTCCGTCGAACCGCTCGTTCCCAGCGCGTACGTTCACGACATTCCGATCGACTTCGACTATATCGTCATGCACTGCATCCAGAAAAGGCCGGAGGACCGCTACAGCGCACCAGAAGAACTCCTCGCCGACCTCGAGGCGTTCCTCGCGGACGCTCCGCTTCCCTCGACCACGAGCGGAGCGGTTCCGCTGAACACCGGAACTGCGCGCTCCGACGCCAAGGACGCTTGCAAACGCCAGCCCGGGCATTCGTTCCCGAGACCTTTTTTCCGGAGCCTGTTTTATTCGCCTGCCACCATTGTCCTGCTGACACTTGCCATTGTGGTCCTGACGGGCGCATACATGCAGAGGCTGAAGGAAACGCGCTCCGCGAAAAAGCGGCAGGAGATGCTTCCCTCTCCGCCGGAACAGGAACACGGAATGGAAAGCGTTTCCGTTTTCTCCGATGAGTCTTCCGTGGAACCTGGAATTCCGCACGTACACCCGTCCACGAAAACGCTTGACGCCGAGATCACGATCGGAGGAGTGAGCCTCGACGCGCAGACGTCCGGGCTTTTTGAGGAAACCAGAAGAGACGCCGAACAAGCCATGAAAAATGGATTCGGATTCAAGAAGGCGATCGAAGACCTGGACACGTTCTCTTCGTCCGAAGAGTATCAAAAGGATGCGCTGAATCTCATTTCCGAACTCAAGAAGGCATCCGGCGAGGCCGTCGCGGAACTCATGGAAACACTGAATGAAAAGGCGGACCGCCTTGTCGAAGAAGGAAACTACGACGCCGCGATCAACGTCTACAGCACCGACATCGGACCGCTCGCGCCGGAATCCCGGATCGAACGGGAACGGAAGATACGCGATCTTGAGAAGATGCGTCAGGACGCCGCATCCGGCTTCGGGTCCGGCGAATCAGGAACCGGGGAGGCGTTCCGACCATGAATCAGAATCGTTCTCCGCGCCCCCTCCCCCGCATCCTCGTCTGCGGCCCGAATCCGTCCTGGCAGAAGACGCTCCCCTTCGACGTGTTCCATTCCGGCGAAATCAACCGCGCCTGCGAATGCGACTGCAGGGCGTCCGGCAAAGGAGTGAATTTCGCCCGCGCCGTCCGAACCTGGGGAACCGCCGTTCCCGTCGTCTACCAGTTCATCGGCGGTACGAACGGACGCAGAATCGAAGCATGGCTTCAACGGGAAGGCATCCGCTCCGCCGGACGCACGATAGCGGACGAAACGCGCTGCTGCACTACGGTCCTGTGCAGGAAATGCGCTTCCATGACCGAACTGATCGAACCGTCTCCGACTGTCACGCCGGACGATGTGGAATCCCTGACGGAAAGCATCCTCTCCGCGCTCCCGGACGCCGACGCGCTGGCGCTCTGCGGAACGCTTCCGAAAGGGCCGCTGGACGGATTCTACGCCGGGATCGCCGCCGAAGCCGTCCGCGCCGGGAAGCCGGTCCTGATGGATTCCGTGGAGCATTTCGACGAAACGCTCGCCGCCGGGGTCCATTGCCTGAAGATCAACAGCGACGAACTTCTGAAGGTGACCGGCGCATCCGAAACCGACGATTCCGAAGCCGCAGCCCTTGAACTGCTGAAACGGTTCCCTCTGGAATGCGCCGCCATCACGGACGGACCGGGGCGGGCGTTCATCGCCAGTCGGGACGCCCTTCACCGCATCTTCATCCCGACGCTCTCCGGCGTATGCAATCCAATCGGCGCGGGCGACGTCTGCTCCGGCGTCATGCTCTCCGAGCTTCTTGCGGGAACCGATCCGCTGAACGCCTTCACGACCGGAATCGCCGCCGCATGCGCAAGCTGCCTCACGCAGTACGCCGCGGACTTCGACCGGACGGAAGCGCTCCGTATCCGGAACGGGATGCGGGCCGAAGCCGTCACACCCCGCACCACCTGACACAACAGCAAGGTTTTCTCATACCAAACAAAAACAAACTGAAAGGAATACATCCATGAGCTCCAATTCTTCCGGCGGATTTCTCCGCGGCTGCCTGATCGCGGTCGGCGTCTTCGTCCTCATCTGCTTCATCGGCTTCATCGGCCTCTTTGCCGTTTTCGGCGCCGTCGTCGGCGCCCTGGGCGAGTCCGGCGCGGCATTCAAGACCGCCTCCGCAGACTACTCCACCGAATTCGTCAGCGGAAGCGAAGACGCCGTCGACCGCATCGCCGTCATCGACGTGAAGGGCGCGATCACGAGCGACGCCGAATCCTTCGGCACGGCGATCGCGAACTCCAAACAGATCGTCAAGCTCATCCGCGCCGCGAAGGACGACGCAAACGTGAAGGCGATCATCATCGACCTCGACACCCCCGGCGGCGAAGTGACCGCGTCCGACGAGATCTACCATGAGCTTAAGCTCTGCGGCAAGCCCGTCGTCGCCATGATGAATACGATGGCGGCCAGCGGAGGCTACTACGTCGCCTGCGGCGCGAACAAGATCGTCGCAAACAAGTTCACCATGACCGGCAGCATCGGCGTCATCATATCCTCCGTGGACGTCTCCGGCCTGCTCGACTGGGCCAAGGTCAAGCCCGAGTTCTACACCTCCGGCAAGATGAAGACCATGCTCAATCCGGCGAAGCCCACCACCGAGGAGGAGGCGAAGGTCGTCCAGGCTCTCGTCATGGACGCCTACAGGGAATTCGCCGGAATCGTCTCCGAAGCCAGGAATATCCCGCTGGAAAAGATCACCGAGGGCGAACTCGGCGACGGACGCGTCTTCGACGGCGAACAGGCGCTCGCGAACGGCCTCGTGGACCAGATCGGCTACTTCTCGGCCGCCGAGGACGCCGCGCTCGAACTCGCCGGGCTCACCCGCGACAACTGTCGCATCGAACGCTTCAAGAACAATTCCTCCTTCGCCGAACTCCTCGGCCTCTTCGGCGTGAAGTCGCAGCCCGTCACGTTCAACTCGCTCCTCTCCGGCACGAACGTCGTCCTCCCGAAGGCCGGCTGCCCCTACTACCTCGCAACGGGTCTCTGATCCCGCCACTTCCGCCGGGTGCGCCATGAGAGATTTCGAACAGGAAGTCGCGAACGCCGCCGATCCGCTCCCGCCGATCCGGACGGAAGAGTTCTCCTGGTCCCTCGCCAGGCACTATCTCTTCCGCTTCTGCCGACGGGCGTATTTCATCCGGCACTACCTCGCGCAAGGCGGGTGGGACGCCTATTCCCACACGCTCGCCCGCGAGGCGTATTTCAGCAAGTACCTGACGCCGTTCGACACCTGGCTCTCCCGCACCCTCCGCGACTCCATCCGCGAGGCGTTCGCCAAGATGAGCGCCGGTTCGCCCGGCCACAAACGCCGCGGCTTCGGGTTCTATCTTCTGCGGCAGATCGGCAAGGCCACGGCGGACCTGCAAATCAGCCTGAAGAACCGCGAATACCTCTACGACGCAAAACGCCCCGCGATCCTGGAGCATCACCTCGGGATCGGCGATTACGCAGACGTCGACAAGCTCACCGCCGCGGCCGTCGACATCCTCGGCGACGCCTACGCCATGCTCTCCCGGTCCGACATCATCGCCGACCTCGCGAACATCAGCTTCATCGACCTCCGCACCGACGACGTCTTCATCAGCATCGACTACAAGGGGTTCCCCGTCTGGCTCGCACCCGGCCTCATCTATTTCCATGACGGCGCGGCGTCGGCCATCAACGCAGAGGTTCGCCTCACCGGACGGGAAAACGACGCCGATTTCTTCGCCCGCATCGGCCGACTGAACTCGCTGTTCGCGCTCTACTGCGCCAGACGCTACCCCGGATTCCCCGTCAACATCACCACGTTCACATTCTCGCGGGAACTCTCCAGCGTGGTCTACAACCTCTTCGAGCCTGACATCGAGTCCCTGATCGACCGAAGCAGCGCGGAGATGCTCGCGCTCATCGACAGGGACGGCCTCGCGCACCCGGAGGACTTCCCGCCGTGCGAGAACCGCGACGCCTGCCGCAAGTGCCGCTACCAGTCCGCGTGCCGCCTGCTCGAAAGCGCCATGCGCGGCAAACAGGTCTGAGGCGAAACCATGATCCAGGACTCCGGCGAAACATTCCGCGTGGTCTCCGACTACGAGCCCGCGGGCGACCAGGCGGACGCCATCCGCCGCCTGAAGGAGAACCTCGACCGCGGCGTCCGCCACCAGACGCTCCTCGGCGTCACGGGCAGCGGCAAGACGTTCACGCTCGCGAAGCTTCTCGAATCCGAACTGAACCGCCCCGCGCTCGTCCTCTCCCACAACAAGACGCTCGCCGCCCAGCTTTATAGCGAATTCAAGGCGTTTTTTCCGACGAACGCCGTCGAATACTTCATCAGCTACTACGACTACTATCTGCCCGAATCCTACATCCCGCAGACCGACACCTACATCGCGAAGGACGCCAGCATCAACGACAACATCGAGCGTCTCCGCCTCAGCGCCACAGCCTCTCTGCTCGAACGCCGCGACACGCTCGTCGTCGCCAGCGTCTCCTGCATCTACGGCCTGACCTCGCCCGAGGACTACGACTCCATGAGCCTCCGCCTCGCCGCCGGGAACGAGCTCGACCGCGACCTCTTCCTGCACATGCTCGTCGCCATCCAGTACGAACGCAACGACATGGCGCCCGAACGCGGCCAGTTCCGCGTGCGCGGCGACTGCGTGGACGTCTTCCTGTCGCAGAAGGAGGAGTTCCTGCGCGTGGAGTTCTGGGGCGACGCCATCGAATCGCTCTCCCGGCGCGACCTCGTCACGGGTCACGTCATCGCCCAGTGCCGCAAGGCGCTCATTTTTCCGGCCCGCCATTTCGTGCTGCCGCAGGAGAAGATCGACGCCGCCATGAACGGCATTCTGGAGGAGATGCGGACCTGCGTCCACGATTTCGAGGAACAGGGCAAGCTGGTCGAGGCGCAGCGTCTCTACCAGCGCGTGAACTACGACGTCGAGATGATGAAGGAGATCGGCTACTGCCCCGGCATCGAAAACTATTCGCGCCATCTCTCCGGCCGTGCGCCCGGCTCCCGCCCATTCTGCCTCGTCGACTTCATGCCGAAGGATTATCTGCTCTTCATCGACGAATCCCACGTGACGCTCCCCCAGCTCCAAGCGATGTACAAGGCCGACCGCAGCCGCAAGCAGACGCTCGTCGACTACGGGTTCCGTCTGCCCTCCGCGCTCGACAACCGCCCGCTCACTTTCGACGAATTCCTCGGTCTCACCGGCGACACCGTCTACGTCTCCGCCACGCCCGGCGACTATGAAATGCAGATGTGCGGCGACGCCGTGGTGGAGCTGGTCGTGCGCCCGACCGGGCTGCTCGATCCGCCGGTCGAGGTGCGTCCGCTCGCCACGCAGATCGACGACGTGATCGCGGAGATCAGGGCGACCGCGGCGGCCGGGGCGCGTTCGCTCGTCGTCACGCTCACGAAGAAGAGTTCCGAACGCCTCGCCGACTACCTCTCCGACGTCGGAATCCGCGTGAAATACCTTCACTCCGAGATCGACGCCATCGAACGCGTGAAGATCCTGAACGAACTCCGGCGCGGCGACTTCGACTGCATCGTCGGAATCAACCTCATCCGCGAGGGCATCGACCTCCCGGAGATCCGCCTCGTCGCCATCCTCGACGCCGACAAGGAAGGGTTCCTGAGGTCGCGCCGTTCCCTCATCCAGGTCGCCGGACGCGCCGCCCGAAACGCCGACGGGCAGGTCATCCTGTACGCCGACAACATGACCGACAGCATGAAGGCGCTCATCGAGACCACCGAGGCGCGCCGCGCCAAGCAGAACGCCTACAACGCCGAACACGGCATCGTGCCGCACACCATCATCAAGCCGCCGCGCGAGACCATTGCCGAGATCATCGGCGCCACGCAGCCCGAAAGCAAATCCGCGTCCGTGTCCGCCGCGTCGAACTCCGGCCGCGCCTACACCTTCCACGAACCCGGCGCGCCCTATAACACCGGCCTCAAGACGCGCCCCGCGAAATCAAGGAAAGGACGCGGCATGAAGGGCAATACGATCACGCTCAGCGAGACTGAGGAGATCCTGAAGCAGACCGGAGCCGCCAGCATCGACGAACTCGTACTCGAACTCGAATCCCAGATGCTCGAAGCGGCGCAGGCGCTCGAATTCGAACGCGCCGCACAACTCCGCGATCAGATACGTTCCCTCTCGAAAGACCTCGACGCCCCGCCCTTCTGAACCGACCATCCGCATATTTACCGAATTCATATAAACTCAACAGAAAGCACTCCCATGAATCCGCGCCACCTGAAAGCATCTCTTCTCTCCGCATTCGCGCTTCTCGCGGCCCTGCTTGCTTCCTCCTGCGCCTCCAGCGAGCGCATGAACCGCCTCGGCTACGATTCCGATTCCTACTCCGCGCCGAAGGCCAGCCGCATCTCCGGCGGCAGGTTCGACGAAGCCGTCGTCAATCTCCGCGCCCCCGTCGGACTGAAGGACCGCCAGGTCAACGTCTGGCCGTTCTGCACCGTGAACAGCCGCTATGTGAGCATTCTCTGGCCGTTCATCGACTGGGACGACTTCGGCATGGCGATCCGCCCGTTCTTCAACCAGGAAGGCAACGACTGCTCCATCCTCTTCCCGCTCTCCTCGTGGAACACCGTCGACGGCGACGGCTGGGCTCTGAACGCCTACTGGAACAAGAACCATTTCGGCATCTTCCCGCTGATGCATATCGGGAAGGAAGAGGATGATTTCTGGTTCGCCGGACCGCTCTTCGGCATCGAAGGACGCGTCGGGCTTTTTCCCGTCTGCTACTTCGGGGAGAAGCTCAACTTCGTCGGACCCGTCTGGTGGGATAGCCGTAAAAACATGGAAGCGTTCGGGCTCTTTCCGCTCTACTGGCACATGGTCGGGGAAGGTTCCTCGCTGTTCCCTCTCTATTTATATAAGAAAAATGACTTTTTCCTCTCGCCGCTGCTTTGGATGGCAACGGGATACGGCGAGGAGCAGAAAGACCAATGGATCAAGGGGCAATACCTTTTCCTCGGCTACTGGCGGAACGACTGGGAACGGCACGGCTTCTTCCCGTTCTACGCCATCGACAAGCGCGACGACCATTTCAACAACATCCTGCTTTGGTGGTGGAACCACAACACCGAGGACCGCGGCCTTTTCCCGTTCGCCTGGTTCGACAAGGACGGCGGGCTCATCCTCCCCTTCGCAAAATGGAAAAAGCGTTCCGCCACACACAAGGACGGCGAGGAGGAGACCTGGACGGAGGGCAGCGTACTGCTGCTCGGCTACTGGGACAAGAACGCGTGGGGCGTCTTCCCGCTCTTCCGCGGGTCCTCGTCCGAAGCCGACATGAAGTACGTCGGTCCGCTCTGGTGGGCGTACGACGAGGACGAGCGCGAGTACGGCTTCTTCCCGTTCTTCCGCGTCGAGCGCAGCCAGGGAGAAACGAACAAAAGCTACCTCTTCCCCGTCTACACATGGGAAAAGGACCGCTTCGGCTCCGAGTTCACGTCCATCCCGTTCTCACGCGAGGACTACGACTACCCCGAATACCGCGCGACCACGTCCGTCCACGGCCGCCGCTACCTCATCTACGCCGACCACGAGAAGAAAGGCAACCGCTTCAAGGCGGCGCACGACCGCGACGACTACATCCCGCGCTGGGGGTATTCGCCGTCCTACCTGGACGACGTAAAGTCACGCATGAAGGAGGACGACCTCACAGCCGAGGAAGCGCAAGCAAAAGAGAACGATGCAATCGCCTCGAAATGGGAAGTCCGTACGACCGCCCTGCATCCGTTCTACGAGTGGACCAGTTCGAACGAGGGCGAACGCGACCTGCGCCTGCTCTTCTACCTCTTCGGATTCGACCGCGACAAGGATTCCAGTTCGAACTGGCTGCTCTGGCACATTCTGTTCACATCCGGCTCCGACCGGAGCAAAGACAGCTACGGATTCGAACGGACGTCCAGCTACGCCAACGTCCTCGGCGTCTTCCCGTACTGGTTCCGCGACACCGAGACCCCGTATTCCGCCGGGATCGACTACGCGCCGCAGGTCTACCTCGAGGAGACCATCGAACACCTGCTGAAACGCGCCCTCATGGAGGACGGCTCCGAGGAAAGCGAACAGTGGAGCCGCGACCTCAACATCGACTACGCCGGGAAGAAATATATCCCGAGCAAGACTCCGGTTCCGCAGCCGACGACGGACAAAGGCCCGGTCCTGACCTCGACGGGCAAGGAGATCGATTACCTGACCGTCGTCAATCCGACCGGACTCCGGCAGATCGTTCCCGGCATCCCGAACGAAAACGTCTTCCGTCTCTGCGGCATGGACCGCGCGCTCTCCGGCGAGATGACCGCGAAGGAGGCGGAGGACACGGCGAAGCGCCTCATGGACGTCGAGCTGAAAATGCACGCTTCCGGCGGCAGAAACATCCAGACCCGCTACGGGTTCTTCCCGCTCTTCGGCGTCGACCGCACCGTCCGCGAAAAAGACGGCGAAACGACATCTGTCTCCACCGAAGTCCTGACCCCGCTGACCTATACCGAAATCACGGAAAAGGAATCCTCGACCGACGTGCTGCTGGGCATCCTCGGCAGCAAATCCAGCGAGACGTACTACACCCTCGCCAACGGGCGCGCCTGCACGGACGACAAGTTCTCCACGCTCGGGCTTATTCGCTCCAGCACGGAGATCCGCCCCCGGACCAATGGCGCGGAAACGCTCGACGATTTCGCAAAACTTCTGAAGGAACAGCCCGCCGCGGACGAAGAGCCCCTCCTCGCCGACTTCTGGAACCTCCGGGTCACGGCAGCATGCAACAACGCGCTGAAGAAGTACGCGCGGTTCAAGGAGATCGTCTCCGCCGTCACAGCCTACCGCGACGGCGCGCGCACCGCCGCCGACACACGGGCCATGGCCGACAGCATCGTCCGCTGGGAGAACGAGCATTTCTGGGAAGGCGACGAGGTTTCCTCATCCAGCGGATTCTACCCGTTCTTCTTCTGGAACAAGAACTGCCTCGACCGCGACGGCGCGCTCTCCAATATCTCGAAATCCTGGTTCGTCCTCCCTCTCCTCTCCGGCGGAACATCCAACGACGAAGGCTCCTCCTTCGGCATCCTCTGCCCGCTGCTCTACTTCGGCGCGACGCAGCGGCATGACGAGGCGATCCCGGATCCGAGGAGGATCCTCCATCCGAGCGTCAACCCGCTTCAGGCGTCGCACAGCGGCCTTCCGGTCCGGGGCAATACGGACCACTACGCCCTGTTCCTGGTCAATTCCACCGACGAAACGTTCCTCCAGTGGAAACTCGACACGAAGGACGCGGTCCGCGGCATCTATCTCGACCTGTACCGGCTGTACACGATGAACAACGTTTCGGGATTCACCGCCGCCGAACTCGGGCAGATGACCGTCGCCGAGGCATTGAGCCTCACCCCGGACAAGTTCGAAACGGGCCTGGCGGAGTACCTGAGAGTCCTGGGCAACGTGATCGACCGCATGGAGGAAAATGGGTTGAAGCCGCCCGACAAAAACGCGCTTCTGACGGACGCGCTCGGAACATGCCTCCGCGGGATCGCCGCCGACCGCCTCGTGACCCGCACGATCACCGGGTTCAACACCGCCAGCGGCATCCTGTCCTCGTCCTTCGCCTGCGAGGAGACGGGCGACTACCAGACCAAGGTCCTATTCGGCCTCGGCGCGAACAGCCGGAAACTCGGCGAGAAGGAACACCGGAGCATCCTCGGCTACCTCTACAACATGGACACAGACGGCGTCAACACCCGCAAGTTCATCTTCCCCTTCATCACCACGAAGGACGCGCCGGGGTTCCACGAGTGGTCCTTCCTCGGCGGCCTCTTCGAACGATCCGTCGAGGACGGCAAGACCGGCGGCCGCATCTTCTTCTTCCCCTACGGCAACCGCCCGGGAAAGGATTGACGCCGGAACGCTTTTCCGCAAACGCAAATCGCCGCCGCCCGGATCTCATGTCACGGACGGCGGCGTTTTTTTATGCTTTGCACGCCGTTTTCACTTGGACGGAAACATCCAGAAATAGGCGAGGATGCCGCCGACGGCGAGAAGGATGCTGAGGACAACGCAGAGAACGGTGTCCCAGTGTTCCGCAAGATAACGTTTCATCATGGTTTCCCTTTCTGTTGCGGAGATGAGGGTGCGGACGGCGCACGCATCCTAAAAAACGTGTGTCGTCCAAGCGGAAGTCAACTCAACAGAGGGAAACAGGCCCAGCCCTCACGGGCAGGTAAGAACGCGGGAAAAGCTGGAACAGGCACGACTGGCCGGAAGATTCGATGCGGAACGGGCAGTTCGGGGCGGGTTCGCACTGGCGGAACGGCTCGGGGCGGGAGGCGTCCGGCTGGAGTTTCCGCACGGCGCCGAGGCCGGGGCGGCTGTTGCGTCCGCTGGCCTGAAGTCCGGCGCTTCCGCCGGTCCGCATGACCGCGAGGTGTCCGGCGCGTTCCGCCTCGGTACGGATGCCGCGCGGCGGGGACGACTGTTCGGCGAGGATCCCGGCGGACACCGGACCGCCGTTACCGACGGCGGCAGCGGTCAGGAGGCTGTTCAGGAGCAGCCAGACGGCAAGCAGTCCGGCCGCAAAGACGCCCGACCGCCGCATGGTCCGAATGTTCTGTCCGCTGTTCATGGTCTTTTCCTCTCCGCAATGCAAAATGGATGATGCGATACCATACACCGTTCGCGCGGGAATTGCAAGCCGGGAACGTGTTTTTTCCCGGCAGCCCGGCTTTTTTCGGAAAAACCGGCGGACGCGGGTTGAAAAAAACAGGCGGCGGGCTATATTGTTTATAGGGAGCGGATGACGATTCCCGTCCGACATATGCTCCCGGAAAAAAAGATGGCAAAGCGAAAGGATGAAAGATTAAAATGATCAGACCTGCAATTCACATCCCGGTCGCCCCGGTTCCGCCGCTCGATGACGGCGAACAGCGTTTCCTCGTCTGTCCAGTCTGCGGCGAAATGCTCGCCCAGCCGGACGTCGAGTCGTTCTCCCGCTGCCCGTACTGCGACTACAAGTTCGCGAAGGACCAGGCGATGGAGGATTTTCTCCTGGCCCCCACGGTGAAGGCGTGGGTGCAGAGTCAGGACATGCTCCCGATCCCGTTCCGCATGGACGACCTGATCGAACCGTAAAGCCCGACCGCATGCGCCCCGACGTCAGACTGATCGCCGTCGACCTGGACGGTACGCTTCTCAACGACCGCAAGGAGATCCCGCCGGACTTCATCCCCATGGCGGAGGCGCTGTACCCGCGCGGCGTGCGGTTCGTCATCGCCAGCGGACGCCAGTATTTCAACCTCGCCGCCATGTTCGAACGCATCGCGGACAAGCTGTTCTTCTTTTCCGAAAACGGCGGACTCGTGTTCGACGGCGCGGAAAACATCTTCAGCCGCCCCCTGCCCGACGACGTCCTGCCCGCGCTCTACCGTACCGGCTCCGCGATCCCCGCGACCACGGTCCTGTGCGGCGTGAAGTCGGCGTACATCAGCAGCGCGTGCGATCCCGTCGGACGCGAAAACACCGCGATCTACTACAAACGGCGCACGTTCGCGGACGATCCGCTGGCCGCCGTCAAGGCCGCGGGCGACTCCGTGGTGAAGGTGGCGGTGTTCGATCCCGTGAGCGCCGCCGACCGCTGCGAGCCGCATTTCGCGCCGTTCCGCGACCGCCTGAAAGTCACGCTGGCAGGCCGGAACTGGATCGACATCATGCGCGCCGACGTGAACAAGGGCATCGCAATCGAATTCCTCCAGAAACGCCTCGGCCTCGCGCCCGACCAGTGCATGGCGTTCGGCGACTACCCGAACGACCTCGAAATGATTCAGTGCGTCGGGTTGAGTTACGCCATGGCGAACGGGCATCCCGACCTGCTCGCCGCCGCACGGTTCCGCGCGCCGTCCAACGAGGACGACGGCGTGATGCGCGTGCTCCGCGAGATGTTCCCCGACGCCCTTTCCTGATCAACAACACCGCAGTTTGATTGACTTGGGGCATATCCTGCACATCGATAACTTTTCTTTATCAAACTATGCCGAATGATTATTTTTGTTTCTATCTTGAGCAGATTATATTATATTCTGTCTTTTCAATTGACAATTCCAGCACGTCTCCATAACGCCCCATGAAAAAGATCCCCCTCCCGACCTTGTTTCTGTTCTTCTTCGCCGCCGTGGTCTACGCCATCGGCGCCGCCACGCGCGCCGGAGTGCCGGGCATGGTGTACGACCAGATCCGCGAAACGCTCCGCTTCACCGCCGCGCAGACGTCCGCCATTTCGAGCTGGGGCGTTGCCGGGTGCATGGCGTTCCTGGGCATCTCCGGCATCCTGACCGACCGCCTCGGCTGGAGGCCCGTGATCCTCGCCGGGATCGCACTGCAGGTCTTCGGCGAATGGCTCCTGTACACGTTCACCGCGCCCGCCTGGGTGTACGCCGGGGCGTTCCTGAACGGCGGCGGCCGCACCATCGGCTACCTCACGCTCCTGAAATTCCTCGACTCCGAGTTCGACCGCAAATACTTCTCCGCCCTCATCGGCGTCTTCTACGTCTTCAGCTACGGCGGCACGCTCCTCGGCTCCTCCCCGTTCGCCTCCCTCGCCGCGGACCATCCATGGCAGCTGATCCTGCGCTGGTGCAACCACCTCACGACCGCCTGCGGCGTCGCCGTCGCAACCTGCCTGCTCTGTTCCGCCCGGACCGCCCGCCGCGCCCCCGGCGCACCGGCGAAACAACGCGAGCCGTTCCCCTGGGGACAGTTGCTCGTCCAGCTGAAGAAACCGCAGTGCGTCGGCGTGTTCTTCTGCGCCGCGTCCGGGATCGTGCTGTACTGGTCGTGCCTGAGCGGAATCGGCAAGAAATACCTCTCCGACCTCTGCGGCGCGGAACCCGGCGCGCTCGGCGTCATGAACACCGTCGTCATGGTCGAAATGATCTTCGCCGGAAGCGTAAGCCTGTTCCTCGGCAACCGCAGAAAACTGTTCCAGGCGGTCGGCTGCGCCCTGATCGCAGCCGGTTCCGCCGCGCTGTTCGCCGGAACGTTCCTGCCCGCGAAATCCGCCCTCGCCGCCGCCTGGGCCGGATTCCTGATGCTCGGCACGGGCTACGGCTTCACCGGCATCCAGATCACCGCCTGCCGCGAATTCGTTCCGCCCGTCTTCGCCGCCAGCGCCATCGCGTTCGTCAATTTCTGCGCGAACGTCTTCCTCATCGCGATCGCCCAGCTCGCGGGTCGGCTCTTCGACCGGTTCGCCGTGGACGGCACGCTTCAGGCGGCCCCGGCCGGATTCCGGATCCTTCTGGGCGTCTATCTGCTGATCGCGGTCCCGGCGGCAATCGCCGCGTGCTTCCTGCGCGATTCCAGAGGCCGGAACATCAGCGCCGAACTTTAACTTTTTGGAGCTTTCACTATGAACAAAGAAGAAGAAAACAAACACACCGAAAAGCCGCATGTGAATCAGGAAACTCTTGACGCCATCGAGGAGGGACATCGCATCGCAAACGACCCCAATGTGCCTGTCTATCATGACATGGAAAGTCTGATCAAGGCATTGGAATCGTAATCTTTAACCGCACGCCACGTTCTTTTCCCCTCTTTCTGAACGGTTTCACTTGATTTTTATGGCATTCCGTGCTATGTTATAAGTTATAGTTTTAATATCCACAACCCTCACACAAGGAAACAATTGCCATGAAATTCAAAATCGGCGACATCATCGCGGTCATCTACTTCGCAGCGTTCGTCTGCCTCGTGTTCTTCTTCCCGCTCGACTACGGGGCGCATGGGAAAGCCGACCTGAGCAATCTCGAATTCTCGGGCAAGATCGGCCTCTTCTGGGCCGGATTTTCCACGGACGGCATCAAGGCGTTCGGCCGCGTCGTCGGGCATTACCCTTACATCTCCGGCTTCCTGAAGGTCGGCCTGCTCGCCACGCTCGGCGAAATGATCAAGGTGCGCGGCAAAACCGGCAGCTGGAAGACGCCCGACCTGCTCCTGAAGTTCCTCGTCTGGGGCGTGTACGGCATGCTCTTCACCATCGCGTTCGCGCTCTTCGGCAAGGGCATCCACGAAGTCATGGGCACCCCGGTCTGGCCGCTCACGTTCGAAAACGACACCGTTCAGAAGATCTGGCAGGGCTTCTCCACCTCCCTGTGGGCCAACCTCATCTTCTGCTTCCCGATGATGCTCAGCCACGATTACTGGAACACCTGCATCGCGAAAAAGCGCTTCCTCGGCGGCGCGGAGTTCCTCGAAGGCATCGACAAACATCTCTGGGGCTCCTACCTGCTGAAGACCATCGTCGTCTTCTGGATCCCGGCGCACACGATCACGTTCTCCCTCCCGGCCAACTACCAGGTCCTCATGAGCGCGTTCCTCAGCCTCGCCCTCGGATTCATCCTCACCATCAAGCCCAAAAAGAAAGCCGAATGACCGCGTTTTCCGATCCGGCTTCTCTGTCACCCATAACACAACAACCTCCATCGAAAGGCATTCCACTATGAAAAAGATGCTCTTCACGCTCACCGTCCTCGTCGCGGCCGCCGCGGCCATGACCTTCACCTCCTGCAAGAAGAACGAGACCGCCGGCGAAAAGCTCGACAACGCCATCGAAAAGACCGGCGACGGCGTCAACAAGTTCACGAAGAAGGCCGAAGACGCCGCCAAGGACACCAACGAAGCCGTCAGCAAGGCCATCGACGACATCCAGAAGTAAGGTTTTCACCTCTTTCTGAACCGTCAGTTTCTCCCCGGTTCCGTCATGCGCGGAGCCGTTTTTTTTTGTACACGCGTTTTCCGGCGCCGGGAAGGGGTTCGATCATGGACAACTCCCGCACGAATGCATTTTTCAGCCGATTCCCGCCGATTTCAAAAAAAGGTTCCGGCATCGTTTTCAGTGTGATGACCCCCCGGAAAACGGTTCCGGAACAATCTTCGCACGGCATATCAGTTCATTTTCCGCATTTTTCCAGCCGGAGACAATCAAAACAAACCGGAAAACCCAAGCGCGGGTCTTGAAAAAAACAAAAACGGCGGTACATTAATATCAGGCAATTACAAACAAAACAAACAAAACAAGCATATGCCGGAAAAAGAGAATCAGCCTGCGGAAAAGGCGGAAAAGACAGATGCGACTGCGCCGAATCGGCCCGAGACCGGACCGGCAGCCGGAAACGGGGCCGGGATCGATCCGTCCGATCCCGCCGCGCGCGTCCTTGCGCCGCAATCCGCATTCAGGAAGTTGCTAACCGCGGTCAATGAGTTTCTGATGTCTCTGGACGAAATGGAGGAGGAGGAACCGCCGCCCCCGCCCGAAAAAACGCTGAAGGAATCCGTCTGCGAGTTCATCGACCGTTGCCGCGACCGCGAAAAGCGCATCGTGATGCTGAAGGAATTCGGCGACTGGTGCTGGACGATGTTCTTCCGCGGCACGGTGTTTTTCTTTCTGTTCGCGCTGACGATCTGGGGTACGATCTGGGCGCTGGAATTCAGCGAGACGCACCGCATCAAATTCTTCCCTCCGGACGAAATCGTGAATTACCTGACGGCCGAACATGAAAAACTGGAGGCGGCCGCCTACCGGATGACGCCGCTGATCGGCAGGAACGACGACATCCCGTTCGACAAGTTCGACACGAAGCTTATCGAAACCGTCAAGCCGGTCAAAATCTACAGCGACGAATACGGCATTTATTTCATGACCAGCAAGGGCTGGTACAACGGCGAACACGGCATTTTCATCGCGAAGGACGAGGAGAAGATGCCGCCTGACATCAACTGGGGATTGATCGAGGGGCGCATCTACGTCTACACGATCTACGATTGAACCGATGGATTGCGCGGCAAAAAACCGACCTGGAGACATGCGACGATGGATCTTTACAACAAACTGGTGAACGGAGAAACGAAACTTTCGCTGATCGGACTGGGTTATGTCGGCATGCCGATCGCGGTCGCGTTCGCAAAAAAGGTCGGCGTCATCGGATTCGACCTCAATGCGGAAAAGATCGCGCTCTACAAACGGGGAATCGATCCGACGCGCGAGGAAGGCGATGACGCCATCCGCGGAACAAACGTGGAATTCACAGCCGACGCCGCAAGGCTCCGCGAGGCGAAATTCCACATCGTCGCGGTTCCGACTCCGGTCAACCCGGACCATACGCCCGACCTGGAACCGCTGAAAAGCGCATCGGCTCTGCTCGGACGCAATCTTACGCCGGGTTCGGTCGTCGTTTTCGAGTCCACGGTGTATCCGGGGGTGACAGAGGATATCTGCGCGCCCATCCTCGAACAGGAATCCGGGCTGGTATGCGGACGGGATTTCAAGGTCGGCTACAGCCCGGAACGCATCAACCCGGGCGACAGGGAACACCGTCTGGCGAAGATCAGGAAAGTCGTGTCCGGCATGGACGCGGAAACGCTCGACTGCGTGGCGAAGGTCTATGAGCTGGTCGTGGATGCGGGCGTCTACCGGGCGGAGAGCATCCGCGTCGCCGAGGCGGCGAAAGTCATCGAAAACTGCCAGCGCGACATCAACATCGCGTTCATGAACGAACTATCGATCATCTTCAACCGGATGGGGATCGACACGAAATCGGTCCTGGAGGCAGCCGGAACCAAGTGGAATTTTCTCAAGTTCCAGCCGGGTCTCGTGGGCGGGCACTGCATCGGCGTCGACCCGTACTACCTGACGTACAAGGCGGAAATGCTGGGCTACCACAGCCAGATCATCCTCGCCGGCCGCCGCATCAACGACGACATGGGAAAATACGTGGCGGAAAACTGCGTGAAGAGCCTCATCGCCGCCGAAAAAAACGTCAGGGGCGCGAAGGTCGCGCTCCTCGGATTCACGTTCAAGGAAAACTGCCCGGACACGCGGAACACCCGAGTCATCGACATTGTGAATGAGCTTCGGGAATACGGCATCTCTCCGGTCGTCTCCGATCCGCGGGCGGACGCCGATGAAGCGAAACGCCTGTACGGAATCGAATTCGCCGGGCTGGACGCGGTCCGGAACATGGACGCGGTCATCCTCGCCGTCGCACACGATGAATTCAAAGCGCTCACCCCTGCCGATTTGAACAAGTTCTTTGCTCCGGGCAGGAAGGTCCTCCTCGACATCAAGGCTGTCTTCAGCCGGAGCGTCTACGAGGGCGCGGGATACGTCTACTGGCGGCTTTGAACAGGAACAAAGCAGTTTCGGAGAACGGACAATGGGATATCAGGAGATAAGGTTTCCGGCGGACACGCTGTTTCTGGTCACGGGCGGAGCGGGCTTCATCGGCTCGAACCTCTGCGAAGCCATTTTGCGGCTCGGATGCCGGGTGCGCTGCCTCGACGACCTTTCCACGGGGAAACAGGCCAACGTCGATCTTTTCGCGGGGAACCCCGCCTATGAATTCATTCACGGCAATATAAAGGATTTCGACACCTGCATGCATGCATGCGAAGGTGCGGACTACGTCCTGCATCAGGCAGCCTGGGGTTCCGTGCCGAGAAGCCTCGAAATTCCGCTCTTCTACTGCGAGAACAACGTCTCCGGCTCGCTGAACATGCTGGAGGCCGCCCGCCGGCGCCGCGTCAGGAAGTTCGTCTACGCTTCAAGCTCGTCCGTCTACGGCGACACACGCGTCCTTCCCCAGAAAGAGGGCGCGGAGGGCAGCCCCCTGAGTCCGTACGCAGTCACGAAACGCGAAAACGAGGACTGGGCGAGGCAGTATGCCATGCATTACGGCCTCGAAACGATCGGGCTTCGATATTTCAACGTCTTCGGGCGCAGACAGGATCCGGACGGCGCTTATGCCGCCGTGATCCCGAAATTCATACGGCAGCTGCTCCGGGGAGAACGCCCCACCATCAACGGCGACGGTCTCCAGAGCCGGGACTTCACCTATGTGGAGAATGTCGTCGAAGCCAATCTGAAAGCCTGCCTCGCCGGAAAGAACGCTTCGGGTCAGGTCTGCAACATCGCATGCGGCGCACATGAAACGCTTCTGGATGTCTACCGCGCCATTGCGGATGCGCTCGGCGCAAACACCGAGCCGGCCTTCGGTCCGCCGCGTTCCGGCGACATCCGGTACAGCAACGCCGACATCAGCCGGGCGAAAGAGCTTCTCGGGTACGATCCCGACTGGAGCTTCGAACGCGGCATCCGGGCTGCAATCGCCTGGTATAAAGAGAATCTGCGCTAACGCCCGCGGACTTTTTTCCACGGAGGAAACGACGCAGACGCGGAGAAAGCGTGCCGTTCAATCCTTCCTGAACTCGAAAAGGACTGTTCTGCGGAGGGCCTCCGGCATGTCATACGGCGGCACGAAACCGGACTGGAGCATCTTTTCCGAGGAAAAAACGGTCTGCGCGCAGAATTTTTTGATCCGGATCGAGCTGATAGGGAAACTCCGGCGCGTCAGGAAAGCGAGGATGTCGAAACAGTAGCCGCCGAGAAGCCCCAGCCAGTAAGGAAGCGAGACGGGGGGCAGCTTCTTCCCCAATATACTTTCAAATCCGTTGACAAGTCCGTTCATGTCGTAGTCGGGCTTGTCGATGTAGTTGTAGACCGAATACGCCTGGCCGTTCTTCTCCACGTTCCATTTCAGGAATTCCACAACGTTGCCGACGTAGGCCATGGATTTCCTGTTCCTGCCGTTCCCGACCATCAGAAAACGCCCTGTGGCGAGCTGCCGGAAAAGATTGTAGACATTGCCGCGGTTCCGTTCGCCGAAGATTACGGTCGGACGGACGACGTGGAGCATGTTCCGGGCGTCCGCGCGCTGCCATTTCTCGTACACGGCCTCCGCCAGAAGCTTCGTTCTGCCGTATTCGTTGAAAGGATGCATGGGCGCATCTTCCGCATATTCGTATTCCGGGAAACCGTAAACGGCGACCGAGGACGTGAAAACGATCAGGCGGATTCCAAGTTCCGACGCGATTTTGCAGACATGCTCGGCCCCCTCGACATTGTTGCGCATGTAGAGGGAAAGAGGACGCACGTCGTCCCGATGCGAAGCGGCGAGGTTGACAATGCAGTCCTGTCCCTTCAGGACGGACCGCAGATCATCGTCGATGCAGACGTCGCATCGTTTCCACAGCTCGGGATAGGTCTCGCTCCGGACCAGATCGCCGATCGCGACCCGGTGATCCTTCTTCAGAATTTCAACCAGACGCGTTCCGACGAAACCGCTTCCGCCAAGCACAACGATATTCATGACGCAAACACCTCTTTCTCCGCTAAATGAACAGAATGGAAATGCCGTTCCGTCCGCGGCGATGAACGTGAACAATGCAATCGGTCTCCGCGCTTCCGCCCTGCCCCATGATTCTCCGCCGGGAACGTCTTGCCGGATCGCGAAGCTCCGGCAATTCCGGGAAATGGAAAAAATGGACAGTTCCGAATATAATATAATGCGGTTCGGATGTTTTTGCAAGCGCAAGGAGGCTAAAACGGAAAAGCTTTCCGTCCGAAGCCAAGCCATGATGAAAGAACTCGAAAACCGGCGATCGCCCCCGGACGGTCAAACGGCGAGCATACGGCAGCGAGTTTCGATCCAGCCGTCGATGCGGTTCAGAGAGCTTTCATCGACATCCGGCCACGGTGCGTCGGCTTCGACGGCGCAACGGAACAGCGGAGCGATCAGTTCCGGGCAAGGCACGATTCCTGAGAGGAAGCCGTGCTCGCGCAGGACGGCGAGCCGTGCGAGCATAAGCGGAACTTTTGGAGAAAGAGTGCGTTCCATGCGCGTCAGCATCACGGAGAACGCTTGCCAGACCAGAGGCATTTCGAGCATGGGCTGCGCCCGACGGAGCGTTTCCGCGGCGAACGAGCATGCGGCAAGGTAGCAGTCCATGGACTGCGCGATTCCGTCGTGCGACGCGGTCAGGTCCAGGGAAACGAGCGACGGCATGGATTCCGCACGGCGGGAAGGCCGGAATTCAAGGAGAAATTCGCGGAAAACGTCAGCTGTGGGAAACTGTTTTCTGCCGATGGCGCGCGCCCCCTTCAGCACGAAGTCAAGTCTTCCGTGTTCCGCGCTGATCCCGGCAACCACGAGACTCGTGTCCCGGAACGGCGTTTTGCGGAGAATCATGTACCGGGTCTTGAGGCTTTCCGCGCTCATGGCATGACTTTTTGGAGATAATTGATGGCGTCTCTCGAACGGGCATACGCAATGGGGCGGTTGCCGGCGTGATCGATCTCGTAGGGATCCGCGCCGTGTTCCACAAGATACTCCATAATCGGCACATTGTTGGTCTCGGCTGCCCAGAAGAGCGGCTTTTTGCCGTCTTCGATGACGCCGTTTCGCGCGAGGAGTTCATGGATGCCCTCGACATTGGCGTGTTTCAGGACCCTGTAGATGCGGTTCACGCTCGAATTCAACGGAAGTTTGCGTTCAACCAGGGCCTCAACGATTCGCATGTTGTTTTCATAAATGGCCTGCTTCATGGCGGCAAGCCCGATGAGCGTCGCCTCGTCGTAGCGGTTGAAGATCGTATACTCGACCGCAATCGGCCCGGCGTGAATCCCCTGGTTTCCGGCAAACTGGTCGATATGGTCGAGCAGATACAGCGCGGTTTCGGTATTGTCATACTCGATTGCGAGGAAGATCGGCGTTTCGCCTTTTTTGGAAAATGAAAAATCCGGCGCGCTGTTTTCGTGCAGGAACTTTACGATGTCGAGAGAGGACTGTTTCGCCATCGCGGCAAACATCACGACGTTGCGGTTCAGGTCGTCGTGCGCTTTCAGATCAGCGCCCGCGTCAACGAGAATCTTCACGTTCTGGAGCATGCCGAGGCGGGCGGCCTCCATGACGGGCGTCTTGCCGGCGCGCCCTTTCGCATTGACGTCCGCTCCGGCGACAATGAGCGTGCGAAGGAGCGCCGGATCGGGTTCGCCCGCGGCATAGTGGATCGCGCGCACGCCGTTCGCGTCCTTCATTTCCGGGTCGGCGTTGGAGGCGAGAAGCGCGGAGACGCGCGGCGTGTCGGAGAGCGCGACGGCCGTCATGAGCGGAGTGCGCCCGGTTTCCGGATCGATGAAGTTCGGATCGGTGTAGGACAGCGCGCCATAGAGCGGCGCGAGGTCTTCCTCCGGGCTGCACACCTGCGCCATGAGTTCACGCTGGCTGTCGGAGAGCGTATCCGGATGCGAGGAAAAACAGGAAACGGCGGCGAAAAGCGTCAGAATGGCGACAAACGCCGCAAGCGTCTTTCCGCCATATTTTTTCGAGGTCGCACGGAGCTGTCCGCACGCGGCTGTGGCGGAGGATCCCTTTTCGACCCGGACGGTCACGGGCACGCGCAGGGTCTTCAACGCGTTTTCAAAGCGTTTGACGGCTTCGCGGGAGGGGCGTTCGAACGCTCCGCGCGCCTTGTTGTACGGGATAAGGTTGACCTTCGCGTTGGCGTCGGCGGCAAGCCGGGCGAACTTGCGGCCCATTTCCGGAGAGTCATTGACGCCCGCGAGAAGGACGTATTCGATCGTGAGCAGACGCCCCGTGGCTTCGCGGTGTTCCCGGCAGGCGGCGAGTATCTCGCGGATGTCGCGGCGGAACTTCGTGGGGATGAGCATCGCGCGCGTCTTGTCGTCCGGGGCGTGAAGCGAGAGCGCCAGGTTCCATTGCTTGCGGAGTTCGGTCAGCGCCCGGATGCCGGGCGTCCACCCGCTGGTGGAGATGGTGACTCGCCTCTGTGCGAGCGCGACGCCGTCCGGATTCGTAATCACGTTCAGGGCGGCGACGAGGTTGTCGAAGTTCAGAAGCGGCTCGCCGATGCCCATCATGACCACGTTGTCCGGCGCCTGTCCAAGCTTGCGGCAGAGCAGAAAGTACTGTTCGACGATCTCCCCGGCGGCGAGGTTGCGCGCGAGGCCGGATTCTCCGCTGGAGCAGAAAACGCAGGAGACGGGGCATCCGACCTGCGAACTCAGGCAGAACGTCATGCGTCCGTCCTCGGCGGGAATGCGGGCGCATTCAATGGTTTCGCCGTCGTGAAGCCGGAGAAGATATTTCGCGGACCCGTCGTCGGCGGGATGTTCCGCCTCGATCGCGACGGACGCGCACAGGAATGCATCGGAAAGCGCCTCCTTCGCGGATGCGGAAAGATTTGTCATGAGTACGGGATCGACGATCCATTTCTTCACGATCCAGTCGTAGACCTGACCGGCGCGGTATGCGGGCTGTCCGGCGGCTTTCAACGCCGCGGCGATATCCTGTTTCGAGGCGGACGCCAGGAAAGGTTTTGCTTCATTCATAGTCGAATTCGTCGTCATCGGAAAGCTCCTTTTTGAGAACGCCTTTATAGATATACAGATGCTCGTGCCTGTACTCGCAGTCGTAGAGCCGGGTCCATGTGCGCGTGTAGTGCGAAGGCACGTCCGTGGTCAGCACGTATGCCGGATCCACGGTCGCGGGAATCTTGTCGTTCGCGAGCGTGCGGATGGGAATCCCGATGTAGCACCCCTCGGAATAAAGCCCCATGATGGCAGGGTCCTTGTAAAGCGTCGCCGGAACCTGAACGGAACCCGGCGCGGCTTCCTTTTCGGACAGCGCCGTCAGAATGCCGGAAGCGAACTCCTCCTTGCCCCGGTCCATGCTGCGCACGGCGTTGATCACCGACCAGAAAAGCAGCATGAACGACGCAAACACGAAAAGATAGGCCATCCAGACAGGGCGGCGCATGCGGATGAGCAGGACCGCCGCCAGAGCCGCCGCGACCGACAGAACGACCTCGGCGGTCATCAGCATGGTGACAGCCGGCTTTTCCTCCGGAAGCTCGACTCCGATCGCGAACTTCGCGAACAGTTCCTGCGGCAGGAGCAGGTAGGCGGCGGCCGCCGCGCCCGCCGCCAGAGCCAGAACAGCCAGCATCATGAAGAGGGCGAAGAATTTCCCGGCGTAACGGCGCACCAGAATCCAGTAGTTGAAGGCCGTCAGAGCGGCCGCGAGCGGCAGCAGATAGCAGAAATCGCGCGCCCTGGTCTGCGGATTGAACCAGATCAGAAGCCCGAGGACCACGAACAGGATCCGGTGGTACTTGATAAGCAGCGGATTGCGTTCGATGGCGATCAGCGCGGGGCAGAACGGCGCCCACAGCATCAGCGTCCACGGAAAGAACCGGAGCGCGGCGTCGAAGGGCCGGACCGCGATGTCCTTGAAATACGTCAGTATGCGGAAGGATTCCGTTTCATGTGAAACCCCCGGGTTGGACGCCAGCCAGTTCTGGATCGGCGTCAGCCACGCGAAGAAAAAGACCGCCCCCAGCAGGATCGCCGCCGGGAGACCCGGTTTGCCGAGTTTCGTCCACACGGTGAACGGTCTTTGCTGGAACGCCAGCGGCACAAGGAAGTAAATCACAGCCGTGAGGCCGTTGGAGTAGAACGCCAGTCCGCCGAACAGCCCGACCGAAAGCCAGGCGGCGTTCCAGTGCGACCGGACGAATCCCAGGTAGAACCACGTCATCCAGCCCGCATACACGATCAGCGCGGACAGCATCTGCGGGTAGCCTTCCGGAGCCTTCGACCCGGACAGGATCGTGGTCAGCACGATGACCGCCGCAGCAGCGCCCGCCTGCCGGTCCGCCGACCGTCCGCAAATCAGCCCCGTCAAAAGCGCCAGAAGAGCCAGAGGCAGCAGGGACATGAACCGCAGGGAAAATTCGAGCGGCAGTCCGCAGTTCAGCAGCAGACGCACCAGCGCGGGGTACAGGGGGAATACCGTGTCCGACAGCGTTCCGTGTACGGTCACAAGCGTATTCAGTCCGCTCAGTTCGAGGGCCGCCGCGGCGTACTCGCCCTCCGTGGAGTACAGCTCGTTCATCCCGATCTGGACGAGCGGGAAGGAAACGAGGAACACGGCGGCGATCAGCAGCGCGATCCAGCGGACCGAAGGCTGTTTTTCTTCGAAAATGGCCATAAAAAAAGGTGAAAACCCGTTTATAGATGTTGAAAAAGAAAAAAGATGTAGTAAATTTACACCGTAAACCCCGTTAAGACAAATCAAATTCGGATTATTTCCGCAAATTCATACAGGAGGTTGCGCCATGAAAGCTGTTTCCGGCACGCACATGCGTTCCATCGAGGCCGCCGCCATTCAGCAGGGGCTGGCCGATTCGTGGTCGCTCATGGCCCGCGCGGGCGAAGCGCTCGCACGCGAAGCCGAGGCGTTCCGCGAGCGCGGCGCGTTCTACGCCGTTCTGGCGGGCAAGGGCAACAACGCGGGCGACGGATTCGTCGCCGCCAAAACGCTTTTCGAGTGCGGATGCCGCGTCCGCATCTTCCATGTGTGTCCGGGTTCGGAGTACAGGGGCGACGCCCTCCGCGCCTGGTCGCAGCTTCCGGACGGCATCGAGCGCAGTCAGGAAATGCACGCCGACGACCTCAAAGGCGCGGTCGTGATCGATGCGCTCCTCGGAACCGGGTTCGGCGGCGCGCTGAGGGAACCCTGGCTCCACTGGATCAACCTCGTGAACTACCTGAACCTTCCCGTCATCGCCGCAGACCTGCCGTCAGGTCTGGACGCCGACGACGGCGGAACGCCGGGCGGCGCGGCCGTGCGTGCGGACGTTACGGTCACGTTCGGCTTCCCGAAGACCGGGATGCTGATCGGACAGGGCCCCGCGCTTTGCGGCCGCATCCGCGTCGTCGACATCGGGCTGCCGGACGAACTGCCGGACGCGCCGGTCATGCGGACCGTGCCATGCACCGGGCTTGCGGACGTCCGCCGCAGTCTGAGCCTGGCTCCGGTCGAGTTCGACACCTATAAGCAGAAACGCGGCCATGTGGCCGTGATCGGAGGCAGCCGCGACTACCCGTCCGCGCCGTTCCTGACCGCGGAAGCCGCGCTCCGGGCGGGCGCCGGGCTTGCGACCGTCTATGTGCCCGCCTCCATGGAGATCGTCTGCGCGCCGCCGAAGGCGCTCATCGTGAAACGTCTCCCCGACGACGGCAACGGCGTATTCTCGGCGAGGTCCGCCGACGCGCTGGAGTTGCCGCCGAACGTTTCCGCCATCGCAGCCGGCATGGGCATGAACACAGAGGAAGAGACCGTTCCGTTCCTGCGGAAACTCATGGCGTCCGCGCAGCGCCCGCTGGTCCTGGACGCCGACGCCCTGAACCTGATTTCGAATCATCCCGATCTGCTGTACGAACTCGGCACGGCCACGGTCGTTACGCCGCACGAAGGCGAGATGAAGCGGCTTGAGGCGGCAGTCGGACTGAAACCCGGCCGGAACCGCGTCGAACGCGCCGAGGCCCTCGCGCGGCTTACCGCGCTCCATGTGGTCCTGAAGGGCGTCCGCACCGTCGTAATGTCCCCGAACGGCCTTTACGCGCTCAACCTGAGCGGATCGCCAGCGCTCGCGACCGCCGGAAGCGGCGACATCCTCTCCGGCATCGTCGCCGCGCTGGCATCCTCCTCGAATTCGCTCTTCACTGCGGCGAAAAACGCCGTCTTCGCACACGGCCTGCTCGGCGAACTGGACGCCCCGCTCGCCGGACGCGGCCTCATCGCGGACGACCTGCTGACCCGCATCCCGCACGCATTCGACTTCATCCGCACGGGAGGCATCTGATATGGCTTTCCCTATTGAGGAAAAACTCGTCGTCGCGGTGGCTTCCAGCGCGCTCTTCCGCCTGGACGTCGCCGACGAAATCTACCGCAACAAGGGCCTGTCCGCCTACCGCCAGTACCAGCGCGAACACGAGGACGCCGTCCTCGAGCCCGGCATCGCGTTCCCGTTCATCCGGCGTTTCCTGAAGTTCAACGAACTTTTCCCCGAGACCAAGCCGGTCGAGGTCGTCCTCCTCAGCCACAACGACCCGGACACCGGAAACCGCGTGCTCCGCTGCATCGACCATTACGGACTGGACATCACCCGTTCGGCGTTCCTGACCGACGGGCATCCCATGGACTACATCGACGCCTACAACGTCTCGCTCTTCCTCTCCGGCAACGAGACCGACGTGCGCGATGCCATCCGGCGCGGATTCGCCGCGGGTTACGTGCTGGACAGCAAACTCAACGACGACGAGAACGACGACGAACTGCGCGTGGCGTTCGACTTCGACGGCGTGCTCGCCGACGACAGCGCGGAACAGGTCTTCCAGAGCGGCGGCATCGACAGTTTCTGGAAATCCGAGTCCACCCAGGCGCGCGTTCCGCTCGGACCCGGCCCGCTCGCCGACCTCTTCGCCAAGCTCAGCCGACTGCACGCCATGGAAGAGGACCGCCGCAGCGCGGACCCGAACTACCACAGGTTCCTGCGCACCGCCATCGTCACGGCGCGCAACGGCCCGGCGCAATGGCGGCTCGCCACCACGCTCCGCAACTGGAACATCACCGTCGACCAGACCTTCACGCTCGGCGGCATGAGCAAAAGCCGCATTCTGAAGCAGCTGCGTCCGCACATCTATTTCGACGACCAGTGGTCCCCGCATCTCGAAGCCGCCAAGGAGTACACCCCCTCCGTGCATATCCCGTTCGGCTGCCGCGGCGAATGCGCCTCATCAAAGTAGTTTTTCTCACAATCTGCCGTTTCCACTACGAACACAAAACGATAAGCCATATAAGTCTTATAAGACCTATATGACTTATTTTTAGAGAGATATGTTACGGGCAGCAGCCGTTTCGCCAAGCAGATGGAACGTCTCCCGGAATTACCTCTGCGCAGGCTGGTCGCCGAGCTGGCGGAGTGCGGAGCGGCGGATCTTGCCGCTGACGGTCTTCGGGAGTTCGGTGAGGAAGTCTATCTTGCGCGGATATTTGTACGGCGCGGTGTTCTTTTTCACGTAGTCCTGGATTTCCTTCTTCAGCTCTTCGCTCGGCTGTTTGTCCTTCGTCAGGACGATGTACGCTTTCACGACCTGTCCGCGGGTGGGATCGGGCACGCCGACCACGGCGCATTCGAGCACGTAGGGCAGTTCCATGATCGCGTTTTCGACCTCGAACGGGCCGATGCGGTAGCCGGAGGACTTGATGAGGTCGTCGGTGCGGCCAACGTACCAGTAGTAGCCCGCCTCGTCGACCCACGCGGTGTCGCCGGTGTGGTAATAGCCGTCGTGCCAGGCGGATTTGGTGGCCTCCTCGTCGCCGTAATAGCCGACGAAGAGTCCGGGAATCTCGCCCGGTTCCGCCTTGATGACGATCTCGCCGACTTCGCCCTGCTTGACGGGTTTGCAGTCGGCGTCGAAGAGTTCGACCGGGTACATCGGCGACGGCTTGCCCATGGAGCCGGGATGCGGTTCCATGCCGTTGATGTTGCCGATGATCATGGTGCTTTCGGTCTGGCCGAAGCCTTCCATCATCTTGTGGCCTGTCTGCTTCAGGAACTGGTTGAAGACCTCCGGATTCAGCGCCTCGCCCGCCATGGTGGTATGCTTGAGCGAGGAGAAGTCGTACTTGGAGAGGTCCTCGCGGATGAAGAAGCGGTACATGGTCGGCGGCGCGCAAAACGTGGTGATGCCGTATTGCTTGAAGAGCGGCATGATGTCGGCGGCGCTGAAGCGGTCGAAGTCGTAGACGAAAAGGGGAGCCTCGCAGAGCCACTGGCCGTAGAGCTTGCCCCACATGGACTTCGCCCAGCCGGTGTCGGAAATGGTCAGGTGCAGGCCGTTCGGGTCCACGCAGTGCCACCAGCGCGCGGTGATGATGTGTCCGAGCGGGTAGGAGAAGATGTGCGTGACGATCTTCGGGTAGCCGGTCGTGCCGGAACTGAAGAACATCAGCATCAGGTCGGTCGCCTTCAGGTCGTCGGGACGCTTGAAGACCGTGCTGTAGCGTTCGAGCGAGGCGTCGAAATCCAGCCAGCCGAGGCGCGTGCCGTTGGTGGAGATGCGGAATTCGACGGACTTGCACAGGTTCGCCGCCGCGTCGGCCTGCTCCAGCACTTCGCCGTCCGAGGTGCAGATGATCGCGCGGATCGTGGCCTTGTCGAACCGGTACTGGAAGTCGTGGACGAGCAGCTGGTTCGGCGCGAGGACCGCCACCGCCCCGATCCTGTGCAGGGCGTTGATGAGGATCCAGAACTGCCAGTTGCGGCGCAGCACCAGCATCACGCGGTCGCCCTTCTTAATTCCGAGCGAAACGAGGTAGTTCGCCGCCTGGCAGGACATGTCCGCGATCTGCTTGAACGTGAATTCGCGGTGTTCGTGGTTGCGGCTGAGCCAGGAGAGTGCGACCTTGTCGGGCGTCTTCTCGGCGAGGCGGTCCAGCACGTCGTATGCGAAATTGAAGGTGTCGGGATAGTGGAATTTGACCTTGTTCAGGATGCCGTTCTCGTCGAACCCGGCGTCGAGGTAGTCCTGGTACAGCAGGCGGCCTTCGGACTCGGGTTCCGCCGCGACGCGAGCCGCCGCGACGGGCGCGGGGGCAGGAGCCTCGGAGCCTTCGCCGTACATGACGATGGCGAGGAATTCGCAGGGCTTGCCGTCGGCGGCGACCATGCCATGCGGCAGGCTGGAGTCGAGCAGCACGCTGTCGCCCGGATTCAGCACGTCGATCTTTTCGCCGAGCTGGATGCGCAGGCGTCCGGACAGCACGTAGTCGAACTCGTGGCCGGGGTGCGTCGTGAGGTGGATCGGAAGGCCTTCGTCCTGCGGCTGTGCGCGGACGAACAGCGGCTCCGTGTTGCGGTTTTTCAGCAGGGGCGCGAGGTGACGGTAGTCGAGCTCCTCGCGGCGCTTGATCGGCATGCCGCCGCCCTTGCGCGTGATGTTGTACAACGAAAGCTTCGGGGACTCGCCGCTGACGAGCGCTCCTACATCGACACCGAACCGCTCCGCGCAGAGGTAAAGGAAGGCGAACGGACTTTCAACGAGACCGTCTTCATGCTTCCGGTATTCTTCTACGGTGACACCCGTGACCTTGGCCATTTCCTCCTCGGAGATTTCCATGATCTGACGGATGTCGCGAATGCGACTGCCGATTTGCTGAAGTTTGTTTTCCATCTTTCGTTGTCCAGATTTGTTGAAGAAAAGCGGGAATCTATAATATACTATGAAAATGCGGATTGTCAAGTCCGAATCGGGGAAAAGACGCCTCTCGCCGCAGTTCCTTCCCCTTCCCGCAGCATTCGGGCATTCGCGCGCCACGGGGAATGGAACCGCAATCCATGGATAATCAAGAAGAACAATCCATGTTTTCGACCATCGGAAAACAACAGTTCGTCGGCTTTTTTGAGGCTTTCATAAAAACTACATGCTTTCAATCATTTATTCGCGTATCGGGTGATTGTATTTTCCCCTGCCCTGTAGTATAGTATTGAACAAAAACCGCCGCCGCGTCCGTTGCGCCCGACGGTTTTCCGGCTCCCGCATTTCCAACCCTCAACCAGACAGGAAAAAAGTATATGAAACCGCAAACCTACGGCTTCCTCGCAGGCGCCCTGGCGCTCCTTTCCGCGCCGCTCCTGGCCCAGAACCCGATCATCCGGGACAACTTCACAGCCGACCCCTCCGCCCACGTCTTCAACGGACGCGTCTACCTGTACCCCTCGCACGACATCCCCGCGCCGTACGACTACAACCGCAAGGACTGGTTCTGCATGGCGGACTACCACGTGTACTCCTCCGACAACCTGGTCGACTGGGTTGACCACGGCGTGATCGTGGACCAGACCTATGTGCCGTGGGTGAACACGCGTTCCTACAGCATGTGGGCCCCGGACTGCAACGTGAAGGACGGCAAATACTATTTCTACTTCCCCGCAAACAACCGCATCGGCCTCGCCACCGCCGACCAGCCCTACGGCCCGTTCCGCGTCGAGGAACAGCCCATCCAGGGCGCGAACGGCATCGACCCGTGCATCTTCATCGACGACGACGGCGCCCCGTACCTGATCTGGTCCGGCATGGGCATGCAAATCGCCAAGCTGAAGGACAACATGAAGGAATTCGACGGCGCGTCCACCAGCATCCAGCACAACACCCCGCAGAGCGGCATGAAGGAAGGCCCGTTCATGTTCAAGCGCAACGGCATCTACTACTTCACGTTCCCGTGGGCGGAAAAGGAACGCGAGACGCTGGCGTACTGCATGGGCAAGAGCCCGACCGGCCCGTTCGAGTACAAGGGCAAGATCATGGAGCAGTCCGAGACCGTCTGCTGGACCAACCACCACTCCGTGGTCGAGTTCAACGGCAAGTGGTATCTCTTCTACCATCACAACGACTACTCGCCCTACTTCGACAAGAACCGCTCCGTCTGCATCGACGAACTCACGTTCAATGAAGACGGCACCATCAACCTCGTGAAGCCCACCCTGCGCGGCGTCGGCGTCACCCCCGCCACCCGCGAGATCCAGATCGACCGCTACTCCAGCGTCGGACCGGAGAACGTCAAGATCGACTTCGTGAACTCCGACCGCACGTTCGACGGCTGGAAGGCGATCTTCTGGAACACCACCGAATACCGTCAGCCGATCTACCTGACCTACGACCGCGTCGACTTCGGCGACAAGCCGCTGAAGTCCGTCACGCTGAAGTGCCACTCCCTCGCAGGCGGCGTGATCGACCTCCGCGCGGACAACGCCCAGGGCCAGCTTCTCGCCTCCGTCACGATCCCCGGCAAGCCTGACTGGACCGAGGTCGTCTGCCCGCTTCAGGCCACCCCGAACGGAGTCCACACGCTCTATGTGAGCATGCGCAGCGGCAACCACATCGAAGTCGACTGGGTGCGCTTCAACCCGTAAGCATCCGCTTTTTTCATAGGCAATCTTATCCGGCCATGGCGGGCGCTGAACCCGTCATGGCCATTTTGTGTTCCCGTGTCCGAGAATGGTCCGACGGTGATGTTCTTTTCTAACGTACCGGAAAAGAATTCCTCATTCCCCATTATTCAATAATTTGGCCGTTCGCGTTTCGCGGTTTATTTGTACGCGAGCTCAGTCACGTGCTGCTTAGTAGAGGCTCCGCTTCCCGTCCCCGTGCTCTCGCGAAGCAGAGCACAACCCGAGTGGAGGCTCCGCATCCCGCATCTCGCGATCAAGTAATAATTGCCAAGCGTGAGCGAGGCTGCCGAGGCGGCGTAACGTGCGCGAGCGGATGCCGCGCACAGTATCAACACACGCAGTGTGGCCCCAGCGAAGCGTGAACGCATTGCGTCCTTTCTCTCCATAAAACGTGGAAAATAATAAAAAAAAGTGGAAAACGGTTTGATTTTTTCTTTGAATGCGTGTAAATTGTGATTTGGAATCGCTTTCCTGCCCCTCGGGAATACGGTTTCGAGTTCATTACATTGGTTATTTCAGCAAAAGAAATCGTGAATCCGCCAAGTTTCAAAAAAGCTCTTTTGCTCAAGAATGCGAAGTATTCCAGCAAGGACCATTGTGTCTTCGTATCTTGCTGGACGTTTCTCTGTCGTTTCTTGAGCGGGTTCTTGGCGGAACCTACGATTTCACGTATGGGGTTGCGTCCGGCTTTTTTGTGTTCAGATGTCAAGATTTTCACTTGACCACCGCCATTTAAGTTGGCTGCCGCCTCGTGCGCTGGATTATTAATCCCATCGAGGCCGCCCAATGCACCATCCGTTCGCTTGTTCCGACATTCATTATCTTTTTTCCCAATTCAGAAATATTATTTCTGTCCGTCTGCTCTTTTGTTGTTTATTTCTTTAAAACCTCATCTGTTTTTTGGACCATGACGAAATATTAAAAATAATTGGAGTTAATTATGTCGACAATTGTCTGCCCGTACTGCAATCAGACGTACAAAATCGATTCGAATATTATCGGTCAAAAAGTTCGTTGTGCCGTCTGTAATGAACCGTTTATCGCATTGGAACCCGAGACACCAGTTCCACAAGAGACAACTCCGGTCATTACAGAAACACCGGCTTCCTCTCAAAAACTATATTCGCAAACATACGTTCAAAACAGTTATGGAACTCAGCCCAAAACGGTTCATGTCCATCAAAATGTGTATATACAACAGCCCCAACAGTCTCCTCAGCAAGCCTATATTCCGCCTGCGACAGAATCAGATAAGAGCCGCGACACTTTTGCTCTTCTCGCTTTTTTCCTCGGCAGTTTTGGTGTTCATGAATTTTACATTGGAAATATAGGTAATGGTATAGCATTGATTCTTGCCAACTTCCTCTGCTCTCCTCCCGCAGTGATTTTTATTGTCGGCATTGATCTTTTGAGAACGACAACAGATAGTCAAAAACTTCCTCTGAAGAACAGGGATTCCTCTCTGGCGCAAATTCTTGGAATTCTTATGATCATTGGCGGAATACTTTTGTTTATCCCATTTTGTTTCGCAATGATAAACAGTTGATTCCCCATCCCAGTTCAATAAACTCCCTCATTTACAACCTCACAACATAAGGAAACATCGTCATGAAACAAAAGAAATGCTTTACGTTGCTTGAACTTGGCATCGTGATCGTGGTTGCCATTGTCGTCGCTGTACTCATCATTTTCGCCCTCTTCCTGGGGGCAACCCGCTATGCAGGCAACTCGGCCAGAGAAAAAGCCAGACAGGCGGACTGCACCCACAAACTTTCCATGATCGGCAAGGCTTTCTTCCAGTATGCCATGTCCTATGACGACTGGTATCCGACCTCCACCTGGCGCATCTCCGCTCCAAAATGGATGAATGGCGACAGCGGCGCTTCCCTCGACCTGCTCCGTTCTCAGGACCTTCTGACTTATCCGAAGGATTTTCTTTGTCCCAGCAAGGAGGGAATTCCCGTTGCAATGAACGGGCAGAATCTTCGCGGACATGTCTCCTACAATTGGTGCGACGGACTCCAAGGTGCAGACTCCACTCTGTCTCCGGTCTGTGCCGACGGTACGGACAACCACGCTTCCCATGGCCGTTTTGTTCGCGGCGATGGTTCCGTTGATTTTGCTGTCGGCGCTCGCTCCAAGACATGGACGAAGGACAGCAAGTTCAAAGATTTCTGCTATAACAAGACCTTTACGGACTATAGTTTCAAGTAAGATCTCCTGCTGAGATCGGTTTTGACGCAGTTCGATATTCTGGAAAATGGTTCTCCCCGATCACCTGTGATTGGGGAGAACCGATGTCTTTCCGGGAAGGACGCGTTTGCGTCCGGGCTTCGCCGGGGGCGTGCATTCGCGCGCCTCGGAAAACTCGCTTGCGCTCGACCATCTTTCTTTATCGCGAGGCGCGAACGGCAGAAACTTTTTGATGTTGAATTTGTTCAGTTCGTTTCCCTCTTAAGGTGTTTTACGTGTGTCCTGTGCATTTTTATAGCACGGAACGAGTAACAAGCCGGGAAGGCGGAAAAGGGCGTCAAATGGCGTCAGGACGCAAAAAAAAAGAGACGCTGTATTTGCGGAGAACGGATGGAGGGGGTACGGACAACTTAGAAAAACTAGGGAAATACGGTGCAGGCTTCGGGGCGGGATTCAGCCCGACTCAGAAGAACATCCACTCGTAGAACGGAACGTAGCCGTTCGTGGCGCCAGCGGTGGGTGTCGGCGTGTAGGTGAAGACGAGGCGGCGGCCGGGGAATTTCTTCTCCAGCTCTTCGCCGTATTCGTCGGTCACGGCGGGCCGGATGATGACCGTGTAGACTCCGGACGAATTCCAGCGAACGTAGTTGTTGATCTTCGTCATCACGGTGGAATCGGAAGTGAGGTTTTCGGTGAGCGGAACGCGGTCGAAGGAATGGAACTCCGCAATGGCCTCGTGCAGGTCCTCCAAATCGTTTTCGTCCAGGTCGCACGCGAGGACGAGCCAGTCGTCGGTCACGCTGAAGATATCCGGATTGCCGTCAATGGTGACGCCGGCGACCGCGGGCGGGATCAGGCGGATGTAGGATAGGCGGCCGTCCTGGTCGATGGGGAACAGTTCGGTAAGCCCGGGGATGTAGGCGAATTCGTTGCGGTCGGTGATTGCGCCGTTGCGCGGCAACGGCGACATGCCGGCCTCGTAGTATTCGTCCTCCTCCCAGCTGTTGGTGTCGCTGGGCGAGTTGTCCGTGTCGATGTAGTCCGTGATGATGTAGTTGAGGTCTTCCAGCAGGTCGGTGAAGTCGTTTTCCTCGTCGACGAAGTTCCGGAACTGCTGGAGCGCCTGCTGGAAGTCCGTGCCCTGCATGTTCACCGGGCCGGCGGCGTCCTTGATCGTGAAGACGACCGGCGTGCCGTAGTAGTCCATGAAATGCGGCACGGCGTCCGGGAGATAGCGGTCGGTGTCGTACTCGCTGTAGTTGTCGACGTTCAGCTGCTGCGGGTTGCCGTAGAGCTCGCGGTCGGCGGAAATCAGGAACTGGATGCGCTGGGCCATGCCCTCCAGCACGTAGTAGCTGCGCTGAAGCTGGATGAACGGCATGACGGTGAACGAGGTCGTCTTGGAGATGGACATGACCATGAGCGCGAGGAGCGAGCCCGTGGCGATCAGGAGCAGCACGGAGATCAGCGCGATGCCGGATTCGCCGCGGCGGAGGATGCGTTTTGCGAGGTTGCGGTTCATCATTCGTCGATCTCCTGAAGCGCGCCGTAGACGCTGTTGCCGCCGGACGCGGCCGTCCTACGGAGCCACTGTTCAGTCGTGCCGTTTTTCCATTCCACGGTCATCTGCACGGCGTGCGGGATGAAGTCGTACCGTTCGCGGTCCCATTCCTCCAGCCAGATCACGGTATTGTCTTCCACGCCGGCATAGAGGAATTCGATATGGTCAACGTCCGTGGAGAGAACCTCGCGGTCGTAGGGCATCGCGTCATCGTCGTCTTCGAGCCACGGCAGACGCGGGAATTTGCTGTATTCCGCCACGAGTTCGTCCGTCTGATCGTCCACGTAGACGCGCACGAAGAAGAGGTTGCCGCCGACGTCGTCGTAGGAACGCCGCAGGGTCGTGAAGTGAATGTAGTCGGGTTCGCCCAGGAAGACCTGGAACGTGTCATCGTTCACATCGGTCGTCTCCCAGTTGAACGGGATCATATTGCGGAAACAGCCGTCCATGACCTGGTCGATATTCAGGTACACCTGAAGCTCCGCGGAGACGCGTTCCGCCGACGCAAGCGCGCGGAAGAACGAACGCGAAGCGAACGCGATGATGCCCGCGATCGCCAGCATGATGCCCGCCGCGGCGACAAGTTCCATCAGAGTGAAGTTGCTACGGCGGATCCGGCCTTTCTTAATCTGGTTCCAGCCCTTCATCCTCGTAGATGATCCTCTCGATTTCGAGCGTACCGACCGTTTCCTTGCCGGACGTCTTCAGGTTGACTAATTCGATGACGCAGAGATCCAGCGGGAGTTGTCCGCTGATGGACATGAAATCCTCGTGAATCTGCTCGTCTCTGACTTCCTCGTAGCTGATGTTGATCTGGTAATCGCGGTACGGGAAGAAATCGCGGTCGATCCCGTCCACTATGTCCGCCCTGTACAGCAGCACGTATTCGGCGGCCTGGGTCAGCATGTGCATGTTGTGCCAGCCCTCGTCGGCCTTCGCGATGCGGGCGCGCGAGGACGCGATGATCTGGAAAAGCGAAGCCAGCGAAATCGCCAGGATTCCGATGGCGATGATGACTTCAATGAGCGTGAACGACTTCATGCCGCGCATTGTTCCGGTCCGCTTCATTCTTCGTTCCGCCCCCTCTCTCGTACGATCACCGCGCCGGTCAGCTTCGCCACGCCGATGTCCACGACGCGGTCCTTGCCCGAGAACGCGAGAGTCAGATTCCACTTGCCGGAAGCGCCACCGTCGGGGTAGAACCGGAAGACTTCGAGCGGCCGGTTCTCATCGGTCGTCAGTTCGAATTCCTCCGGAAGCTCCCATTGCGCGGTGTTCAGGATCACGAACCCGTCCTCGTACTCCATCTGCTCCTGCTGGTCCCTCGTGGGACGCGCCATGTAGAACATGCGTCTCTCCGGGTCGTACACGACCATGCGGTCCTCGCCCAGTTCCATCGCCTTGTAGCGGACGCGGGAGCAGAGGGAACGGAACTCGCTTGAGGTCCGTTTGATGAGGCGGGAGGTCGAATCCGTACGCATCGTCGAGACGGCTACCGCCCCGGTCAAAACCATGATCACGATCACGACCACGACTTCGACAAGCGTAAATGGTTTCCGTCTCGACATTTTCGTATTAGCGCTCCCGCGATGCGGGGGGATGATATGATGGGCTGTTGAACGGCTCAGAAGTCGCTGGAGGAGTCTCCGCCCCAGTTGTTCAGGTCGGCGTATTCGCCTTCTCCGCCTTCCTGCCCGTCGGCGCCGAAGGTGTAAAGGTCGAATTCGCCGCGGTTGTGTTCGCCGGGGAAGACGTACTGATATTCGAACCCCCAGGGATCCAGCGGAACTTTCGGCTTGATGTACGGGCCGTCCCATTTTTCGGACTGGTCGATATTCTCCATGAGGGCCTGCAGGTCGGAGGGATAGGTTCCGACGTCGAGCTTGTACTGCTGCAAAGCATCGTCGATGAGCTTGATCTGAGTCGTCGCCGTGGAAACTTTGGCTTTCTTGATGTATCTCATGTACATCGGGGTGGCGACGGACGCCAGCGTGACGAGGATCACGATCACAACCACGACTTCAATGAGGGTGAACGGTGTAACTCTGCGGCGCTGTTTTTGGGTTTTCATGGGGGGTATCTCCTTTAATGATATTGGAAAGTTTGTTTTCGGAAGTTCTGGATCCCGGACCGTCCGTCATTCGACCGCGTTCAGATCCATCATGGCCTGGAAGATCGAGACCACGACCAGAAGCACGACCGACGCCAGAAGCAGGATCACCGCGGGCTCGAAGAGGCTCAGCAGACGCTTGATCTTCGCGCGGGTGTCGTTTTCCAGGTTGTCGGCGATGCGGACCAGCATGTCGCTGACGTTGCCGGATTCCTCGCCGACGCGGAGCATCGGAACGGTTTCACGCGGCACATACGGATTGCCCTGGAGCGTCGCGGAGAGTTTCTGGCCGGATTTCAGCTTGTCGGCGATGGGCTGGAATGGTTCGGCCACGACCGGGTTGTGGATGATGCGTCCGGCGATCCTCACGGTACGGATGATCTCCACATGGTTCGCGGTCATGATCGACAGCGTGCGGATGTAGCGGCACATCTCCAGGTCGGAGATGATGCGGCCGATCAGCGGTATCTTCAGCTTCAGCTTGCTGGTCACATAGTCGAACTGCTGCTTGCCGAATATCTGGATGTATGCGAAGCAGCCGCCGACAATCAGCAGCGGGATGATCCACCACGCCCACTTCGCGAACGCGCTGAACGCCAGCAGGCGTTCCAGCGACGGCGGAGTGTCGCGGCCCATGTCCGCGAAGATGTTCGCGAACTTCGGCACGAACACCGTGAACAGCAGGATCACCACGATCAGGACGATGCCGAGGATCACGGACGGGTAGATCGAGTTCGACACGATAAACCCCTTCAGGTCGCGCGTTTCGCCCATGAACTTGTACAGCTGGACCAGGACTTCCGGCAGACAGCCGGACTCTTCGCCGGACTCGATCAGGTTCGCGTAGTAGTCAGGAAAAAGCGATCCCTGCGAACGGATCAGTTCCGAGAACTTCTTGCCTTCGTGGAGGCCCTGGCGCATGTTGTTCACGAATGATTTCTGCCGCGGATCGTCCGATCCCTCGGCGATGATCGCCAGAGCGCGTTCCAGCGGGATGTACGAACTCAGCAGCGGAGAGAGCTGCCGCGTGAATGCAAACGTGTCGATGCCGCTGTTTCCGAAAAGCTTCAGCTTGCCGCCGGAGTTCATGGACGCCTCGCCCAGATACTGGATCGGGATCAGGCGGCGCGAACGGAGTTTGCTCAGAGCTTCGTTCTGGTTGTCGGCTTCGATCAGCACCTCGGTCGGCTTGTCGCGGCCCGAGGACGCCAAATATTTATACAGACCCATGCGGCTTCTCTCCTGTGATTACATGTCCGCTACGGACCGGTTGGCTTCTTCCATCGTCGTGATGCCGAGGCGGACCTTTTCGTCCGCGTCCTGGCGGAGCGTGCGCATGCCATGCTTGACGGCGATGCTCTGCAGCACGCTGCTGTCCTCTTCGCGAATCACGGCGGCGCGCAGGTCGTCTGTCACGGTCAGAAGTTCGAAGACGCCGGAACGTCCTTTGAATCCCGTGCCGCCGCAGCGCTTGCAGCGGTTCGTGACGTCGCCCTTCTGGCCCATCGGAACTCCGATGTAGCCGGAGCCGCCGCAGACCGTGCATATCTTGCGGACAAGACGCTGGGAAAGCACGCCGTAGAGCGCGGAGGAGACCAGGAAGGGCTCGACGCCCATATCCAGAAGTCGGGTCACGGCGCCGACGGCGTCGTTGGTGTGCAGCGTGCTCAGCACCAGGTGGCCGGTGAGGGCCGCGTTGATGGCGATGTCGGCGGTCTCGCGGTCGCGGATTTCGCCGACGAGGATGATGTCGGGGTCCTGACGCACGATGGAGCGGAGGCCCGCGCCGAACGTCACGCCGATCTTCTCGTTCACCTGCATCTGGCAGAGGCCGGCTGTCTTGTATTCCACCGGGTCTTCGATGGTGATGATCTTTTTCTTGTTGTCGTTCAGCTGGTTGATCACGCTGTAGAGCGTGGTCGTCTTGCCGCTTCCGGTGGGGCCCACGACCAGGATGATGCCGTACGGGATGCTGATGAGCTTCTCGAAGTCGCGGAGATTCGCTTCCGACATGCCGAGCGTCTTCAGGTCGAAGGTCAGGGCGTCCTGGTTCAGGAGTCGGAGCACGATGCTCTCGCCGGTGAGAATCGGCAGCGTGCTGATACGCATGTCCAGCTCCTCGTGGCCGAGCTTCACGTTGGTGCGGCCGTCCTGCGGGAGACGGCTTTCGGCGATGTTCAGGCCGCCGATCAGCTTGATGCGTGACGCGATGGCGGGGAACTGGTTGAGCGGGCAGCTCATGATCTCGCGGAGAACGCCGTCGATTCGGCAGCGGACCACCACGGCGTCTTCGCCGGGTTCCACGTGAATGTCGGATGCGCCGTCTTCCAGAGCGCGCGTGAAGATGTCGTTCACCAGGCGGACGATCTTCGCCTCGCCGGCCATGCTGCGCAGGGAGGCTTCGTCGTCGGACTCGTGGAATTCCTCCTCCTCGTCGATGTTCTGGAGGCGGGAGAGCATGCGCTCCAGATACGTCCGGCGGACGAACTGGAAGCTCACGGTCATGCGCCAGCTTTTGCTGACCAGGAACGTGATATGCTCGATGGAGTACGGGTCGGCGACGAGGAAGACCATGGTCTTGTTCTCATCGGACCATTCGTACGGAACGCACAGGTTGGCGTTCAGGAATTCCTGAGGCGCGCTCGGATACGGATCGGGCTGCCGGAGGTCGTTCTCATCCGGGGCGGGGAGGCCGTAGCACTCGGAGTAGATCTCCGTCAGCTGCTGCTCGCTGATGGTTCCCGCTCTGACGAGATTGTAATCCGCATCGCGCAGGTCCGCCGCCGGAGCGTCCGCGGCAGGATATTCCTCCGCGAGCGAGGCAAGGCGCTCACGGAGTTTTGCCCGCATATCGGAGAATGAAATGGGTTCGTTCGTCATGTGGTTCGACCTCAGTAGTCAAGCGTGAACATGCGGGAACTGGGTTTCTTGTGCTTGCCGTCGGCGGAACTGCCCAGGTTGTCTTCGAAGTCGTTGATGGCTTCGAGGGCGTCGTTGTAACGGCGGATCATGTCTTCCACACGGCTCTTCTCGTTGATGATGTGGCCGGTGATCATGATCAGGATCTCGGTGCGCGTCAGATCGCTGCTGGAGTGGCCCAGGAGACGACGGAGGAACGGGATCTCGTTGATGAGAGGCAGGGATTCGAGCTTGTCGTTGCCCTCTTCATAGATCAGACCGCCGATGATCATGGTCTGGCCGTTGTGGATCGTCATGTAAGTCCTCACTTCACGTTGGGTGGTTTTCGGCGCCTGCGTGGAAGCGTTAAGCGTCATCATCTGCGCGGCGGAGAGGGACTGATCGATCTTCAGGGAGATAAGGTCGGTACTGGTAACCTGCGGGGTCACGGTCAGCGTGACACCGGAATCCTTGAAGGAAGTGCTGGTGAGGAGGGAGCCGGAACTGCTGGTGTCGGTCACCGTGCTGCCGATATACGGGGTCGATTCGCCGACGTTGATCATGGCTTCCGTGTTGCTGGAGACCAGGACCTGCGGGCTGGCGACGACTTTGAACTTGTTATCGCCGGCGTAAGCGCGGAGATAGCCCAGCTTGTTGTTCGGATCGCTCGGATCCGCGAGCATGAAGGAGTAGCCGGTCTGACGTGCATCGATGCCCGTCTGCGCGGTATCCGGGGAGAGATCGCCCCACTTCGTGCCCATCGACATGATATTGCCGCCCCAGCTGCTGGCCGCCGCGAGTTCGAGCCCGTACTGCATATCGTCGCTGAGCGTGACTTCGGCGACGATGACCTGCAGGAGGACCTGCGCGGGCACGACGTCGAGGCGGTCGAGGAGCGCCTTGATGGAGGCGTAGGTCCTCGGCGTGGTGCGGATGACCAGGCGGTTCAGCGCGCCGTCGGAGAAGATCTTCACGGGCGTTTCGAAGACGTTGGACTTCTGGTCCGTCGTGGTCGAGCTGTATTCCGAATACTGGCTGTTGCGGTTGTTGTTGTTGGTGGTGCGCGTGGTGCCGGTGCCGTTGACGGTCTGCGTGCGGTTGCCGCCGTCATCGTCGATCGTGAGGGAGGTGCCGGTCATGTTGTAGAGCACGGACAGCGCCTGCATAAGCTGCTCGGACTTGGTGTACATGACCTTGTGGACGAAGATGCGTTCCTGGTCGAGGGAAATCGTGCCGTCGAGAATCTCGATCCAGTTGCGGATCTCCTGCGTGGCCTCCTTGGTGGCGGCGCTGGCGATGATGAGCTGGAGGCGGTCGATGGACGTGATTTTCACGGCGCCGGGCTGCTCGTTGTTTTCATTAAGCTGCTTCACCACGAATCCGAGGGTCGGGAGGACTTCACGGAGCTCTTCGGCGATCTTGCTCGGGAGGATGTTCTCGCAGGGAACGACCACGCGCGGCCACTTGGTGCGCGGATTGTCGTCGAGGATTTCCAGGAGGTCTTTGAGCTTGCGGATGTTGTCGCGGTAGTCGCAGAGGAGAACCGCGTTCGGACGCTGGACCTGGATGCAGGTCGCGGTGCTGCCGAGGAACGGACGGATCTGGTTGATGACTTCCTGCGCGCTGGCGTAATTCAGCGGATAGAGGAGATATTCGGATTCTTCGAGTTTGGCGCGCTGACCGAGTCTGTTCAGCGGGAGGATGCGCAGCAGGCCGGAGTTTTCCACGGAGATGCCGACGCCGGCGTTTTCGATCAGGGTGGCGAACGCCGCCCACAGGTCGCGCTTCGTCATCGTGGAGTTCAGGTTCAGGGTCACGAAGCTGCGGATGTCGGTGTCGATCACGAAGTTGAATCCGAGGGCGTCGGCGAATGCCGGGATGACGTCCATCATCGGGGCGCTGTTGAACACGATGTTCACGGCGATTTCCTCGTCGCCGCCTGCGCCGCCGTTCAGTTCTTCCTCAAAGAGGATGTTTTCATAGAAGGGTTCCGCCTTCTTAACGGCGTTTTCATCCTTCGGGGGCGGGAGAATCGGGGTCTCGACGTTGTTGATCTGTTCCGGCGTCGCGAGATCGCGGGACTGTTCGCGGTCGGTCACGATCATTTCTTCGCCGATGGTCTGCGGGAGAAGCTTGATATCCTCTCCTTCGTATTTGTCATGATAGAGGAAACGGAAGTTGGCGGCCGGGTCGAGCCTGTTGCCTTCGCCGTCGCCGGGATCTTCGCCCATGCCGATGGCCGCGAAGAAACGGCCGAGCCAGGTGGAATCGCCCTTTTCGGCGGCGTCGATCTCCTCCTGCGCGGCGGCCTCGACGCTCTCGACTTCATCGGAGGGCGCATTCACGACCACGACGTTTCTGACCTCGACCTCGCCGTTCTCGCCGGGCGTGACGATCGAAGTCTGTTCGACCGTGATCTCGTCGGCGTTGGGGTCCTCCAGGATCACGACCTTGCCGTTATCCTTGTCCTCCAGTATCTTGCCTTCGCTGATCTGTTCGATTGCGGGGGCCGACGCGCCGCCCGCCTGAGCAGGGGCGACGGACTCTTCCGCCTCGTCCGCCGCGCTCGTCATCTGGGGTAAAACGAGCAGGAAGGAAGCGAATGCCGCACCGGTGAGGGTTGTGCAAATCTGTCTCTTCATCTTTGAGGTTCCGTTTCTTATGTAATTGTTCCCGGCAAGGCCGGTTTTTTTGTTTGTTTCTGAATCAGGGTAGTTAAGTTGAAATCCGGATTGTGCGGAAAGGGGAGTTATCTGCCGCCCCGGCCGCCGCCGAAGCCGCCACCGCCGCCACGACCGCCGCCTGCATTGCCGCCGCCGAAGCCGCCACCGCCGCCGGTGCGGGCGTTGCCGCCTGTGGTCGCTCCGCCTGTACGGGCGTTGCCACCGCCGCCTGCATTGCCGCCGCCGAAGCCGCCACGACCGCCGCCTGCATTGCCGCCGCCGAAGCCGCCGCCGTTGCCGCCGCCAAAGCCGCCACCGCCGCCGGGACCGCCGGCCATGCCGCCGCCGAAGTCCATGCCGCCGCCGAAGCCGCCACCGCCGCCGGGCCCGCCGCCCATGCCGCCGCCCATGCCGCCGCCGAAGCCGCCTGCGCCGCCACGACCGCCGCCTGCGCCGCCGAAACCGCCCGCGCCGCCGAAGTCCATGCCGCCGCCGAAACCGCCCATGCCACCCATGCCGCCCATGCCGCCCATGCGGTTGGCGGCTCCGCCCATGGCAAAGCCGGCGCGGCCCGCATTCGCGGATGCATCCTGCATCGTCAGTTCGATCGTTTCCTGGTTGCGGGTAAGGGTGGCGGACGTCCGGGTCACGGCTGCGAGCGTGAATCCGTTCGAGAGAGCCTCGCCGACGCGAATATATTGTTTATAGGAGTTGGATGCGTTGGCTGTTGCCACGGTTCCATCCGCGGAAAGGCCGTCGCGCCCCGTGTTTCTCTGCTGATTCTGGTTCTGAAGAAGCTCGATCTGCTGGTTGGAGCGGTCGAGACGCTGCTGGATCAGCGCGGTCTGCTGATCCGTGACGCCCTGGGTCTGCTGGAGAGTCTGGAGCAGGGTTGTCAGTTCCGCCCGATTTTCAAGGGCCTGCTGCATCTGCTGTTCCTGCGCCGCCGCGAGTTCTTCCGCGTTGTTCGTGTTGCCGTTCTGGTTCGGGTTGTTGCGTCCGAGCTGCTGGCGCATATTCTGCATCTGCTGGCTGCGCTGGAGGATGATCGCTCCTGCGATGTCGCCGATGGTGAACGTGCCGGCGAGGGTCATGTCCATGCGGTTGACCGGCGTGACGTTTCTGCGGTTGACGGTCGCCTGGGGAGCGCGTTCAGGATCGAAGATGTTCAGCGCCACTGTGGTGGCGATCTGATTTTCCGGCGTCACGCTGGCGAACTGCCGCTGCGTCTGCCTCATCTGCTGTTCAATGTTCCGGGGCTGGGGAGCCGAGGAACGGCGTTCCTTCGTGCCGCTTACCGCGACCTCGGTCTCGACGTCGGGTCTTTCGCTCAGCCATTGGCTCGCTCCCAGCGCAATAAGTCCGGCAAGGAGGATATTGGCGAAGATCAGTATTGCTCTCATTTTCCATTCTCCTTATTAGTTGTTGCAGCGGATGCGGCGTCCTTTTGCGCGGGGGTGTTCGAGGATGCCGCCGCCGGTTGTTTGGTGTCAGGTTGAGATGACGCGGCCGGCGTCTCCGGCGCGGCGTCCTTTGTCGCGGGCGCGACGGTTGCGGCCGCCTTTGCGGCGGTCGTCGCGGTTTTTGCGCCCGTCGCGGTCTTGCCTGCCGCATTTCCGGCAGGCGAATACTTGATGACGCGGACCTGGCCGGTCGCGCGGAACATCTGGGCCGGAGTCGTTGCGGCGGTCGCAGTCGTCGCGGCGGCGCCCGGACGTCCGCCGGGACCGGTCACGGCGCGGGCGCGCGTGGGTTCGAGGCGAAGTTCGACGCGGCGCCAGGAGAGACGCGGCGTGCATTTTTCGACTTCGGCGAAGAACCGGATGACCTTGCTGTATTCGTCGACAAGCGTGAAATCGAGGTCGGCGTAGGAAAGCTCCGTGTTGATCGTGGAGGTTCTAACGGAACCGAGCGTTTGAAGATTGGCTTTCGCGTTTTGGGCCGCATCGTTGATGAGGTTGCGGAGCTGGGTCTCCGGCTCGCCGTCGCGGTCGGCGTTCCAGTAGGTCGCGAGGGAGTCTTCGTATTTGTCCTGAAGAGCTTCAAACGCATCCAGGTCGGCGTTTGCCGCATTGAGCTTATTGGTGTCGTTCTTGATCTCCTGGCGGACGTGGTTCATGTCCGCTTCGCTCGGGAACCATGTGCCGCCGGCGGAGGTTTTACTGAGATAGACGATGAGGATCGTCCAGCAGAGGACCATCGCGACGACCGCGAGGGTGAGCTTGCCTGCCGGGGTGGCAAAGAATTGTTTCGGGGTTTGTTTCACTGCTGCACCTCGGTTTTGACAAGGGACATATTGTACGTGACGACGGTGTCGGAGACGATTCTCTGCTGCAGTCTGGCGATTCTCCAGTAGGGGAAGTGCATGCGCTGAGAGATATCCATATTGCGATTCTGCGTCTGGATGGCGAGGTCGCAGTTTCCGTCGGTGAAGCGGAAGCTGGTCACAAGCGCATCTTCAGGCAGAGCGAGGGACAAATCGTAAAGTTTGGAAAGGAAAACGGTGTCGCCGGCCGAGATCGAAGAGTTCTTTTCCAGGTCTTTTCTGACCCTGTCGGCCTTTTTCAGCTCGGCATTGACCTTTCTGATCTTGTCTCGAATGCCGTTGCGCTGCACGACCAGCGCATCATATTCCTGGTACTGGGCAAAAGCTCTTGCGCCGGCGCGGTAGCTCCAGCCGAGCCCCAGGACGAGCAGCAGGAAGATCATGATGATGACCTGCGAGCGGCATCTGCTGGGACGGAGTTTGGGGGGCATGATGCGGACGGAGGGTTCGTTCGCGGCGAACCCTTTGGACATGATGAGACGCATGACAAGCAGACATGCAAGGTAATCCGAAACGGAGAAGTCCTTGCCGACCGGGAACTCGAAATCGTTTTCGAGTACGGACGCCCACTGCCTGTTGCATTCTTCCGCACTGCCGCGGTAGGGGATCCATTGGCCTTGCTGCCAGCAGAACCCGGATTCGATATCGGGGAGGCAGACCGGAGGATCGTCGCGTCTGATGCCGAGGAGCGGATAAATGAACTCGTCGGCTTTGACCTTGGCCATCGTGAGGAAAGAAGCCATGTGGTTGATGGCCACGGCGTCGAACGCGTAAACGTTCAGAAGATCGCTTTCGCCTTCAGCGCCCGCGGGGAAGCGGGTGAACTGGACGACGCAATCCTGGGGAACCTGCAGCATGTGGAGCGGGAGCTCGAATTCGAGCGCGTTCTTCTGAGCGCGCACATTGAGCGGCGCACCGGGGCAGGTGAAGAAGGTCCCGGACTCCATGGATCCCGTGAGAACCATGCAGCCCGAGATCTGGCCGCCGTTGTCTTCCAGCGCCTTGCGGAGGGCGGCGGATTCGCCGCCCTGGGCGCAAGGAACAGTGTTCCAGCTTACGATGCGATATTTCTGACCGTGTTTGCGAAATTTGCAAACCCGCATCGCCGCAGGCGAGAATGATACGATCTGATACACAAGCCTGCTTGAGATACGCATCGT